>WPCG01134709.1_pt1 | contig 121417 bp, 116 predicted proteins | sample 5403311 | NCBI WGS metagenome assembly WPCG01 (sample SAMN12869467, study PRJNA574797) | sludge metagenome | isolation source: wastewater treatment of Control | place: China:Beijing | collected 2019-05-17 | reverse complement strand
TCTGCCGATGGATTCTTTATTGGCGTTTTGGTGAGGGCGGGGCGGATTCTCCCACAGTCCGTACCGAGAGGTCGGAAGCGACGCTAGCCCCTCCACCCTGACAGGTCCCATTTTGGACCTGCAGGAAAACCATACAAGCGGCGCCCCGCCGCGATGCTGGCCGTCCGGCCAGCCCGGGGGAGCCTCAGGAACGCCGTGAGCGAATCTCCACCAGCCGGCCATCGATAAACCGCAGGTAGCGGTACATGCCATTGTCCGGCCCATAGCGCCAGCGTTCGACGGTGACCGCCCCGCGGATCAGGTAACCGTGCTCATCCACCGGTTCCTCGACCGAGCGCTGCTGGGGTTCGCCGCAGTGCTCGAGCACCTCCTCCATCTGCATGCCGGTGCGCACCAGCTCGGTGCCGCAGCGCATCGACGCCTGCACCGGCAGGCTCAAGCCCATTACCCACCCCAGTACCAGCAATGCAATGGCCGCGCGCATGCTTCACCCCCTGCCCTACAGACTGTTGTTCAGATGCCCGCCATCGACATTGATGATGGTCCCGGTCATGAACGAGCCGGCCTCGCTGGCCAGCAGCAACAGCGGACCATCCAGCTCCTCGAGCTGGCCCAGGCGGCGCATCGGCACCTTGCTGCGGATATAGTCCTGACCCTTGGCGGTATCGAAGTAGTCGCCGTTCATCTCGGTGCGGAAGTAGCCGGGGGCGATGGCGTTGACGCGGATGTCGTTGCGCGCCAGCTCCATGGCCATGGCCTTGGTCAGCTGCACCACGCCGGCCTTGGCCACCGCATAGTGACTGAGCGCGGTGCCCACGCGCAGGCCGAGGATGGAGGCGATGTTGATCACGCTGCCGCCCTGCCCGGCCTTGGCCATCGCCAGGCTGGCACGGTGGGCGACGCGCCAGGCGCCGTCCAGGTTGGTGTCGATCATGCTGCGCCAGTTGCCCTCGGTCATGTTGAGGAACATCACCGGGTCGCCGATGCCGGCGTTGTTGACCAGAATGTCCACCAATCCCCATTGCTGCTCCGCTTGGTCGAAGGCACGGTTGACGCTGTCCGCATCGGTGACATCCATGGGCAGGGCCAGTGCCTGCCGGCCCTGGTCCTGCAACTCGGTGACCAGCGCCTGCAAGCGTTCGATGCGCCGGGCGGTGACCACCACCCGTGCCCCGGCAGCGGCCAGTACCCGTGCGAAATGCGCGCCAAGGCCGCTGGAAGCGCCGGTTACCAGGGCGGTCTTGCCCGTCAGATCAAAGCGTTGCTGACTCATGCTGCGGTTCTCCATCCATCGATTGTTTTGCCTCGAGTATCGACGATCCGCCGCCGGGACTCCAGTGCGCTGGCTGCGCTGAATACCGGCCGATCAGTCTGCAGCACCGGCGCCGCCGGTGCGCAGCCGGGCGGCTGGCGCTACACTGTGCCCAGGAGCCTGGACGGCATTTCTTGGGGTGGGAGATTTCTGCGTGGGATTTGATTGATGCGCGACAATCCGCGGCTGCAGCCGCCCGGTGGCGAGGAACTGCTGGCCTGGCTGCGCCACTACCGGCTGGCTTGGCTCAGCGGTGACCTGGTGGCCGGCCTGGTCACGGCGGTGATGATCATTCCGCAGAGCATGGCCTACGCCATGCTCGCCGGGCTGCCGGTGCAGATCGGCCTGTACGCCAGCCTGCTGCCGTTGCTCGGCTATGCCCTGTTCGGTACCAGCATGAGCATGTCGGTCGGCCCGGTGGCGGTGACCGCGCTGATGACCGCCGCGCTGCTGGCACCGCTGGCGACCATCGGCAGCGAGCATTATCTGCAACTGGCGATCTGGCTGGCCTTGCTGTCCGGTGCGCTGCTGTTCGTGCTTGGCCTGCTGCGCATGGGCTTTCTGGCCAACTTCCTCAGCCATCCGGTGATCAGCGGCTTCATCAGCGGGGCATCGATTCTCATCGTGCTCAGCCAGCTGCCGCACATGCTCGGCCTGGCCAGCCTGCCGGCCTCGCCGGCGCAGTTGCTGGCTGAGTGGCAGCCGGTCAACAGCCTGGTGCTGGGTATGGGATTGCTGGCGCTGGGCGGGCTGCTGTATGCCCGCAGCCTGCTCGCCGGGCATCTGCAACGCCTGGGCCTGAGTGCTTCGGCAGCGCGGCTGCTGGCCCGGTTGGCGCCGATCCTGGTGGTGCTGCTCGGCCTGCTGGTGACCATCGGCTGGGACCTGGGCGCGCGCGGCGTACCCGTGGTCGGCAGCCTGCCGGCGGGTCTGCCGTCGCTGGTGTGGTCCACGCCGGACATATCTACCCTGCGTGCGCTGCTGCTACCGGCGGCGCTGATCAGCCTGGTCAGCTTCGTCGAAAGCGTGTCCATCGCCCAGTCGCTGGCGCGGCGCAAGCGCCAGAGCATCGATCCCGACCGCGAGCTGCTGGCACTGGGCACCGCCAACGTCGGCTCGGCATTGACCGGCGGTTTTGCCGTGTGCGGCGGCTTCTCCCGCTCCGGGGTGAATGTCGAGGCCGGGGCGAACACGCCGCTCGCCGGGGTGGTGTCGATGCTGGTGATAGGGCTGATCCTGCTGACCATAGCGCCGCTGTTCGCCTGGTTGCCGCTGGTGGTGCTGGCGGTGGTGATCCTGGTGGCGGTGACCCCGCTGATCGATGTCGCCAGCCTGCGGCGGGCCTGGCGCTACGACCGGCGCGAGGGCCTGACACTGGCCTGCACCGCCGCCGGTGTACTGCTGCTGGGGGTGGAGGGTGGCATAGTGCTCGGTGTCGGCCTGTCCATCGTCACCCAGTTGTGGCGTGGCAGCCGCCCGCATGTGGCGGTGGTCGGGCGGGTGCCGGGGACCCACTACTTCCGCAACACCCAGCGTCACCTGGTGGAAACCGAGCCGCAGCTGCTGGCCATCCGCATCGACGAGAACATCTTCTTCGCCAACACCAAGGCCATCGAGCGGGCCATCCTGCAGGCCCTGCGCGACTATCCCGACACCCGCGAGCTGTTGCTGATCCTGTCGGCGGTCAACCACATCGACAGTACCGGGCTGGATATGCTCAGCGAACTGAGCGAGGGTCTGCGTGAGAAGGACATCAATATCCACCTGGCCGAGGTCAAGGGCCCGGTGATGGACCAGCTGGAGGATACCGACTGGATCGAACAGCAGGTCGGCGAGGTGTTCCCCAGCACCTATATCGCTTTCAATACTCTCAGCGAGGTAAAGCGGCCGAGCGAACCGCCACCGCAAACAGCTTGATACCATTGGCCACTGGCATTTTCTCCTGTCCGCCGTTATACAACGGAGCGGCAGATTCACTGTCGCCGAATACCTACAGACAAGGAGTAATACGTGATGAGATCCGTGCTAGCCGGTGCGCTGAGTGCCATGCTGCTGGGCCTGAGCGTGACCGCGCAGGCCGAGGCCGTTTCCCCTGAGGACCAGATCAAGCTGCGTCAGGCCGGCTACAGCTACATGTCCTGGAACATGGGCAAGATCAAGGCGCAGGTCATTGACCAGAGTGTGGCCTATAACCAGGCGCAGGTCGCCGCGGCGGCCAATACCCTGGCGGCCATCGCCAATTCCGGCATGGGCGCGCTGTACGGGCCGGGCACCGAGCGGAACGTGGGCGACCGGGTGACCCGGGTCAAGCCGGAGATGTTCGACAACTTCGATGACGTGGCAGCCATTTCCGCGCGCCTGAACGAGACCACCGGCAAGCTGGCCAGTGCCGCTGCCAGTGGTGATCAGGCGGCGATCCGCGTGGCCTTCGGCGAAGTGGGCCAGACCTGCAAGTCCTGCCACGATAAGTACCGCCAGAAGTAATCCCTCGACCGTGCGGGCGCTGCCCGCACAGGTTCACCAGGCCGGCGCTGGCGCCGGCGGCGGTGTCGGAATCCAGCTGCCATTGGCCAGCCAGACTACCGCCAGGGCGATCAGCAGCGCCACCACGAACGCCAGCACGCCGCCGCCACGCGGCGCCTTGACCGGCGCATCCACCTCGACCTGGCCATGGATCATCGGACCGAGCAGACGCTTGCCGCGCAGCCGGTAGGCGATGATGGCCAGGATATGCAGGCCGACCAGCAGATACAGCCACAGCTCGGTTTGCCGGTGCCAACTGCTCAGGGTATTGACGGTACTGGAGGAAACCGCGCGGCTCAGCGGGCCGCTGAAGGCGATCTCGTCACTGGTGAACAAACCACTGACCGCCTGAAAGGCGAACAGCCCGAGCAGTGCATACACCGACAGGGCGCCGAGCGGATTGTGTCCCGGTCCCTGCCACTGGCCACGGCAGTAACGCGCAATGGCGCCGGGTCCGGGGAAGAAGCTGGCGAAGCGCGAATGAGTCGAGCCGAGCACACCCCAGGCCAGGCGGAAGGCGATCAGGCCGAGCACCGCCAGGCCGAAGCGGCCATGCCAGTCGATCCAGCTGGCACCCAGGTTGATGGTCAGCAGGGCGCCGGCGACGCACAGTACCAGCAACCAGTGAAATAGCCGCAAGGGCAGATCCCAGACTGTAATCCGCACGGCAACAGCACTCCTCTTGGTAATGGGCGGACAAGGCTAACGCCGGGGTGCATGACCGGGCAAGGGGCTGAAAGTCGCAGTTACAAAGGCCCGGGCGCGGGCGGTTAGCGCTCAGGGCGCCTGACACAGCGGCTGATGGCGCTGCCACAGGCGGAACAGCGGCTCGGCGAGGAACATCACCAGAAACAGCCGCGCCACCTGCAGTGCGGTGACCAGCGCCACCGACAGCTGCAGCGCCTCGGCGGTCAGGCACAGTTCGGTGATGCCGCCGGGCATCATGCCCAGCATCAACCCGGCCACCTCCAGCTGGGTAGTCTGGCCAAGCAGCCAGGCCGCGCCGGCGGCGACCAGCATGGCGGCCAGGGTGGACAGCAGCACGCGCAGCAGAAATGCCGGTGCGCTGCGAAAGAAGCTGCGGTCGAAATGACAACCCAGGGCACTGCCGATCAGCCATTGGCCGATGGCACTGGCAGCCGGTGGCAGGGCCACTTCCAGATCGAACAGGACACTGGCGCTGGCACAACACAGCAGTGGGCCGAGCATCCACGGGTTGGGCTGGCCCAGGCGGCGCCACAGCAGTGCCGCCAGCAGCCCCAGCGGCATCAACAGCAGCAGCCAGTTCCAGTCGCTGGCCGCCGCCGGGGCCGGGGTGGCCGGCAGGCTCCAGGTGAAGATCGCCGGGATGGTCAATACCACCAGCAGTACCCGCAGACTGTGGGCGGCAGCCACCCGCGCCGGGTTGGCACCGTGGCGCAGACCGAAGCTCACCATCTCGCTGGCGCCGCCGGGCATGCTGGCGAAGAAGGCGGTGGGCCGGTCCACGCCATGGCGGCGCAGCAGTGCGATGCCCGGCAGGCTGAGCAGGCAGGTGAACAGCGCACCGAGCAGGATCAACCACAGGTGCCCGAGCATCTGCTCGAACACCGGGGCGGTGAAATGCAGGCCGATGGCGCTGGCGACCAGCCACTGGCCGGCCCGGCGGCCGCCGGGCAACTCACTGATCAGCCAACCGCTGCAGCGCACCAGGATGACCGCCAGCAGCGAGCCGGTTATCCATGGCAGGGGCATTTGGAGCAGACTGGCCAGCCATCCACCAAGCAGCCCCGCGAGCGGGGCTGCCAGGTACTTCAGCGCACTGCCGTCAGGCATCAGGCAGCATGGTCGCGGTACGCTTGCGGGCGCGCCAGGCACGCCAGAACGGCAGCGCCACGATGAAGGCCACCAGTGCCCACAGGGTCATGCTGATCGGGCTGGCCCAGAGCACGCCAAGATCGCCGTTGGAGATCGACAGCGCGCGGCGCAGGTTGCTTTCCATCAATCCGCCGAGGATGAAGCCCAGCAGCACGCCGGACAGCGGGAAGTCCAGCTTGCGCAGGATATAGCCGAACACGCCGATGCCGATCATCAGGAACAGATCGAAGGTGGTGGCATGTACCGCGTACACGCCGATCGAGGTGATGATGGCGATGGCCGGTACCAGGGTCCAGTTCGGTACTTCCAGGACACGGGTGAACACCTTGATCATCGGCACGTTCATCACGATCAGGATGACGTTGGCGATGAACAGCGAGGCGATCAGGCCCCACACCAGGTCCGGCTGGTTCTGGAACAGCAGCGGGCCGGGGGTGATGTTGTACAGGGTCAAGGCGCCCATCATCACCGCGGTGGTACCGGAGCCGGGCACGCCCAGGGTCAGCATCGGCACCATGGAGCCGCAGGCCGAGGCGCTGTTGGCGGTTTCCGGGGCGGCCAGGCCGCGCAGGTCGCCGTTGCCGAAGCGGTTGTCCTTGCTGGCCAGGCGCTTCTCGGTCATGTAGGCCATGGCGCTGGCCAGGGTCGCGCCGGCGCCCGGCAGGATGCCGAAGGTGAAGCCGAGCACGCCGCTGCGCAGGTTGGTGGCGAATACCGAGGCGCCTTCCTTCATGTTGAACAGCATGCGCCCGCTGGCCTTGATCGCCTTCTGGCCATGGTGGGTGCGCTCCAGCAGGGTGAGGATCTCGCTGATGCTGAACAGCCCCAGTACCAGCACCACGAACTGGATGCCGTCGGACAGCCCGAGGCTGCCGAAGGTGAAGCGGTATACACCGCTGTTGGCATCGATCCCCACGCACGACAGCATCAGGCCGATCAGCACCGCCACCGCGGTCTTCACCGGCTTGTCGCCGGCCATGCCGGCCAGGCAGGCGGTGGCGAACACCATCAGCATGAAGTATTCGGCTGGGCCGAAGGATACCGCCCAGGTGGCCAGTAGCGGCGCGAAGATCACCACCCCGACGGTAGCGATGAAGCCACCGATGAACGAACTCCAGGCGGAGATCGACAGAGCGATACCGGCCTTGCCCTGGCGTGCCAGCGGATAGCCGTCGAGGGTGGTCATCACCGCTGAGGCTTCACCGGGGATATTCAGCAGGATCGAGGAAATCCGTCCACCGTACTCGCAGCCCAGGTACACGGCGGCCAGCAGGATCAGCGCGGTTTCCGGTGGCAGGCCGAGGGCGAAGGCCACCGGGATCAGCAGCGCCACGCCGTTGATCGGGCCCAGCCCCGGCAGCAGGCCGACGATGGTGCCGATGGTGGTGCCGGCCAGCGCGGTCAGCAGGTTGTTCGGGCTCAGGGCGACGCCGAAGCCCTGGCCGAGATATTGAAGTGTATCCATATCAGTTCTCCAGGGCGGCCAGCACGCCGAGCGGCAGCGGCACATCCAGAATGCGATCGAAGAGGAAATACAGGCCGATGCCCAGTACCAGCGCCACCACCACCGCCTGCAGGTTGCGACCACCGAACAGGCGGCACATACCATAGGCGAAGGCGATGCTGCTGAGAACGAAGCCCAGGCGCTCGAACAGCGCCGCCAGCGCCAACAGCAGCGCCAGGCACAGCAGCAGCTTGGGAATCATGATCGGCGGCAGCGGTGGCTCCGCGGAGTCGCCGCCCTCCAGGGCCGGTTTGACGAACAGCAGCAGCGCGCCGGCGGCAATCAGTCCGAGCAGCAGCAGCGGATAGGCCCGCGGCCCGACCGGCTCATAGGAAAAGGGTGCTTCCAGGCCCCAGGCCATCCAGCCGAGGACAGCACAGACCACCAGCAGAAAGCCGGTAAACAGACGTTGATACATAAGGGAATCCTCGCGCAGGCGGGCCGGCAGGACGCCAGCCCGCACCAAGCTGTCAGCGGGTCAGGCCAAACTCGGCAGCCAGTGCCTTGTAGGTGCTGACCTGCTCTTTCACATAGGCGTCCAGCTCATCACCGCTCATGGCGAAGGGATACAGCTCGCGGCTTTCGCGCAACTCGGCGAATTCCTCCGACGCCATCATCTGGTCGAAGGCATCCTTCCACCAGGCGAACTTTTCATCGCTGACCTTCGGTCCCATGTAGAAGCCACGTACCACCGGCCAGATGACGTCATAGCCCTGCTCTCTGGCGGTGGGAATCTGCTCGCTGAACTCACCCGGCAGGCGCTGCTCGGACATCACCGCCAGCAGGCGGATGTCGCCGCTTTCGATATGCGGCATGGAGTCGGAGATGTCGGTACTGGCCACGTGGATGTGCCCGCCGAGCAGCGAGGTCACCAGTTCGCCACCGCCTTCCATGGCCACGTAGCGCAGCTTGCGCGGATCGACGCCGGCGGCGCGGGCGATCATTGCGGTCTGCATCCAGTCCTGGCTGCCGACGGTACCGCCGGAACCGATCACCACCTTGCCCGGGTCGGCCTTGAGCGCCGCAGCCAGGTCATCCAGGGTCTTGAACTCCGAGTCGGCGCGTACGGCGATGGCGCCGTAGCTGGTGCCGAAGGCCGCCAGCCATTTCACCGCGGTCTCGTCGTAGCGGCCGAACTTGCCCTGCGCCAGGTTCAGCAGCGAGCCGCTGGAAAACGCAGTGATGGTGCCTTCCTCGGCGGCGCGCTGGGCGACCACCGCGTTGTAGGCCACGGCGCCGATACCGCCGGGCATGTAGGTGACGCGCATGGGTTTGCTGATGTACTTGCCGTCCAGCAGCGCGCTCTGCGCCAGCTTGCAGGTCAGGTCGAATCCACCACCGGGCGAGGCCGGAGCGATGCATTCCGGACGGCGTGGCTCATCGGCCAGGGCGGGGGCCGCCAGACCCAGGCAGGCCACGGCGAGCAGTACTGTGCGCAGAGTTGTTTTCATGTCGCAGTTCCTCTTCGGAGGTTATCAGAATAGCAATCAGGCTTGGTTAGCGGAGCGCCAGCGTATAGCTGACGATCAGCCGGTTCTCATCCAGGTCGCGGGCATGGCTGGAGCGGTAGGTTGCATTGCGCCAGCGCAGCCCGACATTTTTCAGCGCACCGCTCTGCACCACGTATTGCAGCTCGATGTTGCGCTCCCAGTCCTTGCCCTGCCCGCCAGCGGCGAGCTCGGCCTGGTCACCGCTGGTATAGCGGGTCATGAACGTCAGGCCGGGAATGTCCAGCCGGGCGAAGTCATAGTCGTAACGCAGCTGCCAGGAACGCTGGCCGGCTTCGGCGAAATCGTTGACCTGCACGAAGTTGACCAGGTTGGGGTTGCTGCCCTCGATGTAGGGGAAGGCATTGTCCCCGCGCATCTTCTGCAACGACAGGGCCAGCTTGTGCCCCGCCTGGCTGTAGCCCAGCACGCCCTGCCAGGCCTGGTTGTCGATGCTGCCGGCGCGGGCGGCGCCCTGCTCATCGGACACGGCCACGCGCAGTTCGGCACGCAGGCTGCCGGCTCCCAGGGGCTGACGGTAGGTCAGGCCCATGACCTGTTGGCGGTAGATATCCTCCAGTTGTGCCAGGTGATAACTGCCCGCCAGGCCGGGAGTGAACTGGTAATCCGCCCCGGCCCATTGAAAGTGATCAGCCGTCACGCCGGCGAAGCGGCGGTTCTTGCTGTTGAGCGCGATGTCCTCGGTATTCGAGGAGTCGCGCAGTCGGGTCTTGGTCAATCGCCCCAGCGACAGACCCAGATTCTCCACCTCGCCGACCTCCAGCATGCCGCCCTCGAAGGTCTGCGGCAGGATGCGGCTGTTGTTCGGCCGCAGGGTCGGCAGCGACGGCATCAGGTGGCCGACCCGCAACTGCGACTGCGATGCGCGCAGCTTGGCGGTCAGCCCCAGCTTGCCGTACTCATCGGCCGCGCGGCCGTCATCATGCGTCGGCAGCAGGCCGGTGCCGGTGCGATCCGGGCTGGAGTCCAGCTTGATGCCCAGCAGTCCCTGGGCATCAAGGCCGAAGCCGACCGGGCCGCGGGTATAACCGGACTGCAGGTTGAGCAGAAAGCCCTGGGCCCATTCGTCGCGCTTGGACTGGCCGGTGCCCTCGCGAAAGTCACGGTTGTAGTAGATATTGCGCATCTCCAGGCTGGCCGTGCTGCCGGCCAGGAAGCCGTCGTCGGACTGGGCCTGCGCCAGCGGCAGGCAAAACAGCAGGGCCAGCGGTGCTGCACGCAACAATAGGGGTGTGGCATTGACAACCATCAGCTTTCTCCATTGTTCTTGTTGTACGGAACGCTGTGCGTTCTCTCTGAATCGGGTGGTATTCGGTGTAAGGAGCAGCAGCCTAATGCGGCAACCTTTCATCAACCTGTCATCGAAACGACGGCTGACCGGTGGTGTAAACTCCGCTAAACGATCAGAAGGAGGAACGGGCCGGTGCGTATTCTGCTGGTGGAAGACGATCCGGAACTGGCCGACAGCCTGACCCGCGCGCTCAAGGCCGGCGGCCTGACGGTGGACACGCTGCACGATGGGGTCGCAGCCGACCTGGCGCTGCGCAGTGAGGACTATGCCCTGGCGATTCTCGATGTCGGGCTGCCACGCCTGGACGGCTTCGAGGTGCTGCGCCAGCTGCGCGAACGGCGCCAGACCCTGGCGGTGCTGATCCTCACCGCGCGGGGTGAGGTCAGCGACCGGGTGCGCGGGCTGAACCTGGGCGCCGATGACTACCTGGCCAAACCCTTCGAACTCAGCGAACTGGAGGCCCGAGTCAATGCCCTGCTGCGCCGCAGCCTGATGGGGGGCGAGCGCCAGCAGCGTTGCGGGCCGCTGGTCTATGACCTGACCGACCGCCGCTTCAGCCTGGGCGATGCGCCCCTGCAGTTGCCCTCGCGCGAACATGCGGTACTGGAAAACCTGATCAGCCGGCCGGGACGCTTGCTGAACAAGGAACAGCTGGCCAGCAAGGTGTTCGGCCTGGACCAGGACGCCAGTCCCGAGGCCATCGAGATCTACATTTCCCGCCTGCGGCGCAAGCTCGAGGGCAGCGGCGTGCGCATCGTCACCTTCCGCGGCCTGGGCTATCTGCTGGAAGTCAGCGAATGAGCCGCCGGCGCAGCGCCGGCAGCCTGCGCCGGCGGCTGATGGTGCGGCTGGCGCTGATGCTCAGCCTGCTGCTGGTATTGGCGGCGATCAGCGCCTACTGGAATGCGCGCAACGCCGCCGATACCGCCTACGACCGTTCGCTGCTGTCCTCGGCGCGGAGCATCGCCGAGCGCCTGTTCGACGCCGAGGGCAGGTTATCGGTGGAGGTGCCCTATATCGCCCTGGACAACTTCGCCTACGACATCACCGGCCGCCTGTACTACCAGGTGCTGGATCGGCAAGGGCTGTCCGTTTCCGGCTACGAGGACCTGCCGGCGCCACCGCAGGGCACCCCCATGACCAGTGACTATCCGGCGCTGGCGCGCTTCTACGACGGCCATTACCGCGGCGCGCAGGTGCGTCTGGTCAGCCTGCTGCAGCCAGTGCGCATCGGTGACGAGCATGGCATGGCGGAGATCCGCGTGGCGGAAACGCTGAACGCCCGCGAAGGCATGGCGCGCAGCCTGCTGCATCGCTCGCTGATCAACCTGGGCGTGCTCAGTATCAGCGCCCTGCTGCTGGTCTGGCTGACGGTGAACGCCGCGCTGGGGCCGTTGCGCCGGGTCAAGGAAGAGGTTGCCGGGCGCCGCAGCGATGACCTGAGCCCGATCAGTACCGAAGGGCTGCAACGGGAGATCAGCCCGCTGGTGGATGCCATCAACCATTTCACCAGTCAGCTCAAGGACAACTTCGAGCGCCAGCGCGACTTTATCGCCGAGGCCTCGCATGAGCTGCGCACGCCGCTGTCGGCGCTCAAGGCGCGGATCGAATTCGGCTTGCGCTCCACTCGCCCCGAGCAATGGCACCAGGCGCTGAAGGATGCCGAACTGAGCACCGACCGCACCATCGCCCTGGCCAACCGGTTGCTATCCATGGCGCGCATCGAGCGCGGGGCCAGGGCGGTGGCCGATGGCAGCGCCGAACGTATCGCCATGCAGCCGCTGGTGCAGGAGGTGGCGATGGCCATGGTACCGCTGGCCTACGATCGCGGCGTGGAGCTGGCGCTGGAGGTGTCGCAGCCCTTTACCGTATGGGGCGAGCCGACGCTGCTGCAGGAGCTGCTCGGTAACCTGATCGACAATGCGCTGGCACATACACCAGTTGGCGGCCAGGTAATTCTGCGCTTGGCCGCAGGTCGCTATCTGGAAGTCGAGGATACCGGGCCTGGTATCCCCGAGGCCGAGCGCACCAGGGTCTTCGAGCGGTTCTATCGGCACGGTGGCGAAGGCAGCGGGTTGGGCTTGTCGATTGTCGGGGAAATCTGTCGAGCCCATCGGGCCAATATCAGTCTTGAGCAAGGCGGGTTGGGTGGGCTGCTGGTGCGGGTGCGTTTCCCCGGCGAACCGGGGAGCTGAGAAAAGCCGGCCGCGGTTGCCAGTGGCCGGTTGGGAGGGTGCATTGCCGGTCAGGTTGGTAGGTACATGCGTGCCTCCCCGCGCAGTTTGACCACGTCGGCACGTGGTGGCGCACCGAACATGCGGCTGTATTCCCGGCTGAAATGCGACGGACTTTCATAGCCGACCCGGTAGCTGGCGGTAGCGGCTTCCAGGCCCTCGCTGAGCATCAATCTGCGCGCCTCATGCAGGCGCAGCTTCTTCTGAAACTGTACCGGCGACATGCAGGTGACCTGCTTGAAGCTGTGATACAGGGCCGATTCGCTCATGTTGACGTTTTCCGCCAACTCGCGCACCCGCAGCGGTTCGGCGAAGCGGGTCTTGAGCACCGCAATCACCCGGGAGATGCGGTGTGAATGACTGTCGGCGGAGACGAACTCGCGCATGCGCGGGCCCATCTCGCCCACCAGCGCGCGGTAAATGATCTCGCGCTGGATCAATGGTGCCAGCACCCGGGCGTCGGTTGGCGAGTCGAGCAACTGAACCAGGCGGGTCATCGCATCAAGGATGCCCAGGTCCACCTGGGCGACACACAGACCGCAGGCGGAATAGGGGCAGTCAGTCTGTTCCCTGGCCACCTCGGCATCGTCCAGTTGCAGCACCAGATCAGCCACCTCCGCCGGATCGATACTGATCTTCACCGCCAGGTAGGGGTGTTCTGCCGAGGCGTCTATCACGCGGCCATTGACCGGCAGATCGACGCTGGAAACCATATAGCTGAGTGCCCCATAGACGATCTCGCGATCACCCAGCTGGACCGTCTTTCGGCCCTGGGCAATAACGCACAGCGACGGTTCATACACGCTGGATACGCAGCCGGAGGGGGCATCGATGCGAAACAGCTCCAGCCCTGGAATGCTGGTTTTGTGGATGCCCTGCGTGGTGACTCTGGTTGAGACCAGATCGGCCAGTTGCCGGCACATGGGTTCGGCTGGCGGCTCTGACGGGGCAACTGCAGGGGTTGAGTAGGCGGCGGTGTTCATACGGACCTCCAAGGGCTGCACGCAGTATATACAGGATCAGGTAAGGCATAAGCCCTCCAGCTGCGTTTTGCAGGAATAGGCAATGATCCAGTAGGATCGCTCAAACCTGCATTGATCGTGACCTGCAGAGACGCTGAAATTTTTCCTGGGCGCACTGTTCCAGCCATGACTATGCATGCTGATAAATCGGGAAAAATAGGATCAGGCAATCATGCGCCAGTAACGCGCTATCTGCTGCAAGGCAACTGATCGTATCGTTCATCGCTACCAAGGCCCTGTGCCTGCTGTGACTGACCAGTGATCCCTGAGGGGAAGCGAGAACGATTATGCAAGCAATAACCTACAACCAAGCCAGAGTGGCCTTGCTCGGTGCAGCCCTGCTGATGGGGCTGGCCGGCTGCGATGCCCGGGGCCAGAGCCAGGATAGTACAACGCCGCCACCGCCTGCAGTCGAGGTGGCCGAGGTCAAGGCCGAGCAGGTGACGCTGTGGGGCGCTTTCAGTGGCCGGGTCGAGGCGCCCCAGCGGGTAGAGCTGCGGCCGCGGGTCAGCGGCTACATCGACCAGGTGGCGTTCAAGGAGGGTGAATTAGTTGACCAGGGTGACGTGCTCTTCACTATAGACCCGCGGCCATATCAGGCCCGTGAGCAATTGGCGCAGGCCGAACTGGCCCGCATGCGCAGCCAGTTGACCCTGGCGCGCAGCGAGGCAACCCGCTCGGAGCAGTTGTGGGAGCGGCGGGCGATTTCCCGGGAGGAGTTCGAGCAGCGCAATGCCGCCCGAAGCATGGCCCAGGCGGCGGTCAACGCCGCGGCTGCGGCGCTGCAGAGTGCGCAGCTGGATCTGGAATATACCCAGGTCAGGGCTCCCGTCAGCGGTCGCATCGGCCGTGCCCAGGTGACCCGCGGCAATCTTGCCACGGCCGACACAACGTTGCTGGCAACCCTGGTATCGGTCGACCCGCTGTATGTGTATTTCGAAAGTGATCAGCAGACTGTGCAGGATAACCCCCATGGCCCGTCGGTGCCGGTACGGATCGGGCTGGCGAGCGGGCAGGACTTTCCCTATGAGGGGCAGTTGGATTTCGTCGATAACCAGTACAACAGCCGTACCGGTACCTTGCAATACCGCGCCGAGGTGGCCAATCCCGACGGCGCTTTGCGCCCCGGTCAATTCGCCCGGGTGGAGATGCCGGTAGCTGCTGCTGCGGCAGCCCTGCTGGTCGATCAGAAAGCCGTGATGACCGACCAGGATCGCCGTTACGTCTATGTGCTCAACGACGATAACCGTGCCGAGCGGCGCATCGTCAAGACCGGTCGGCGGGTGGACGGCCTGCTGGTGATTACCGCAGGTCTGGCCGCCGGTGACCGGGTTGTGGTCAGCGGTCTGCAGAAAATTGCCAGCCCGGGTATCGAAGTGGCACCGCAGTGGGTGCAGATGCGCCGCGCCCCGGCACCGGTGGTTGCCCTGGCCCGCTGAGGCGCTGGCGCTCCTACTTACTACCTTTCCAGCCCCATTGAATACGGGCGCGTCTTGCAGACGCGCTCCGGGAGGCCTTTGCCGTGAATTTCTCGCGCTTCTTCGTAGACAGACCGATTTTTGCCTCGGTGCTGTCGATCATTATCTTCGTCGTCGGGCTGATCAGCATTCCGCTGCTGCCGGTGAGCGAGCATCCCGAGGTGGTGCCGCCCAGTGTGCTGGTCAATGCCAGTTATCCGGGGGCCAATCCCAGGACCATTTCCGAAACCGTGGCCACACCACTGGAAGAGGCCATCAACGGCGTCGAGAACATGATCTACATGAAGTCGGTGGCAGGCAGCGATGGCAGTCTGGCGCTGACGGTGACCTTTGCGCTGGGCACCGACCCCGACCAGGCCCAGGTGCAGGTACAGAACCGGGTATCCCAGGCGTTGCCGCGGTTGCCGGAAGATGTGCGCCAGCTCGGCGTGACCACCCAGAAACAGTCGCCCAACCTGATGATGGCGGTGCACCTGACCTCACCGGACGACAGCCTGGACGCGACCTATATACGCAACTATGCGGTGCTGCACATTCGCGATGAACTGGCGCGCATCCCCGGCGTCGGGGAGGCAGGTCTGTTTGGCGCTGGTGACTATGCGATGCGCCTATGGATAGACCCGCAACGTGCGGCGTCGCTGGGGGTGACCGCTGGTGACATCAGCGCCGCGGTGCGCGAACAGAACATCCAGGTCTCGGCCGGGCAGATAGGTGCGCCGCCGATGCCGGATGGCTCCGATATGCTGATTCCGATCAATGCCAGGGGGCGGCTGGAAACGGTTGAAGAGTTCGGCAACATCGTGCTGAAGACCGGAGAACAGGGTGAAGTGATGCTGCTCAAGGATGTGGCACGCATCGAGCTGGCCGCGTCGCAGGATGCGTTGCGGGCGCTGCTCAATGGGCGCCAGGCGGTAGCCCTGCCGATCTTCCAGGCGCCCGGTTCCAATGCCCTTGAGGTGTCGGCAGCGATACGCGACAAGATGGCCGAGCTGCAGGCGGACTTCCCCGAGGGCTTGAACTGGGAAATCGCCTACGACCCGACGGTGTTCGTCAGCACCTCGATCAAGGCGGTGATCATGACGCTGCTTGAGGCGGTTGCCCTGGTGGTGCTGGTGGTGATCCTGTTCCTGCAGACCTGGCGCGCCTCGCTGATTCCGCTGCTGGCAGTGCCGGTGTCGATCGTCGGCACCTTTGCGGTGCTGTTGCTGATGGGCTTTTCGATCAATACGCTGACCCTGTTCGCCATGGTGCTGGCTATCGGCATCGTGGTGGACGATGCCATCGTGGTGGTGGAAAACGTGGAGCGCAATATCGAACAGGGTCTGGCACCGCTGGCCGCGGCGCACCAGGCGATGCGGGAAGTGAGCGGGCCTATCGTCGCCATCAGCCTGATGCTCTGCGCGGTATTTGTGCCCATGGCATTTCTGGATGGCATCACCGGCGAGTTCTACCGTCAGTTCGCGATGACCATTGCCATCGCCACGGTTATCTCGGCGATCAATTCGCTGACTCTGTCGCCGGCGCTGGCGGCGACCCTGCTCAAACCCCACGGTGCGGCGCCGGATCTGCCCGCGCGCATCATCAATCGCCTGTTCGGCTGGATCTTCCGCCCGTTCAACCGTTTCTTCCTGCGCAATGCCCAGCGTTACGAGTGGCTGGTGGGCCGCAGTCTGAGCCGCCGGGGGCTGGTGTTCGGGCTGTATGTGCTGCTGCTGGGCGGCACCGCCTTGATGTTCAATCAGGTGCCCGGCGGCTTTATTCCGACCCAGGACAAGACCTACCTGATCGGCAGTATTCGCCTGCCCGAAGGCGCCTCGCTGGACCGTACCGAAGCGGTTGCGCGGCGGGTCAGTGAGCTGGCGCTGGAAACCGAGGGCGTTGCCGACGCGCTGGCCTTTGTCGGCTTCAACGCGCTGCAGGGCACCAACACGCCGAATGTAGGTACGGTGTTCATGGTGTTCGATGACTTTGCGGATCGCGACCGCACCGCCCAGGCGATCTCCGATGACATCAACGCCAAGCTGGGCGGCATCAATGAAGGCTTCGCCATTACCTTCATGCCGCCACCGGTGTTCGGGTTGGGTGCGGGCTCGGGTTACTCACTGTATGTACAGGATCGTCGCGGCGCCGGTTATGGTGAACTGCAAACCGCCACCGATGCGCTGACCCTGGCACTGAGTGAAACACCTGGCATGTTCTACCCGTTCAGTTCCTATCAGGCCAACGTGCCGCAACTGGATGCCGAGGTGGACCGCATGCAGGCCAAGGCGCAGGGCGTCAGCCTGCAGGACCTGTTCGGCAGCCTGCAGCTGTACTTTGGCTCGCAGTACATCAACGACTTCAATCTGTTTGGTCGCACCTACCGGGTCATGGCCCAGGCCGATGCCGAATTTCGCAATGATCCCAGCGACATCGATCATCTTTATACACGCAACGCGAATAACCAGATGGTGCCGCTCAATACCATGGTCACGCTGCGCGAAAGCTTCGGCCCGGACCCGGTGATCCGGTACAACGGCTATCCGGCTGCGGATCTGATCGGTCAGTCCGACCCGGCCATGCTGTCCTCCGCCCAGACCCTGGCGGCGGTGATTCAGGTCGCTGACCAGGTGTTGCCGGCGGGCATGACATTGGAGTGGACCGACCTGAGCTTTCAGCAGGTGACCCAGGGCAATGCGGCAATGGTCGTCTTCCCACTGGCATTGCTGCTGGTGTTCCTGGTGCTCGCCGCCCTGTATGAAAGTTGGGTCATGCCGCTGGCGGTGATTCTGATCGTGCCGATGTGTCTGCTCGCGGCGTTGTTCGGTGTCTGGATGGCGGGTGGCGACAACAATATTTTCGTTCAGGTCGGACTGGTGGTGCTGATGGGGCTGGCGTGCAAGAACGCGATCCTGATTGTCGAGTTCGCTCGCGAACTCGAGATCCAGGGACGTGACACCGTCAGTGCCGCGCTGGAAGCCAGCCGTCTACGCCTGCGCCCGATCATCATGACCTCGGTGGCCTTCATTGCCGGTGTGGTGCCGCTAGTGGTGGCCTCTGGAGCCGGGGCGGAGGTGCGTAACGCCATGGGCATCACGGTCTTTACCGGGATGATCGGCGTGACCCTGTTCGGCTTGTTGCTGACGCCGGTATTTTACGTGGCCTTGAGAACCCTGGCCAAACGGGGCGAACACCCCTCAGGAGAGTCGGATGAATAAGCTCGCAAGCATTCTGTCAATTGCTGTGCTGTTGAGCGCCTGTGCGGTGGGACCCGACTACCAGCCCCCCGCATCACCGCAACTGGATCATTTTACCCATGACCAGGCAGCCGCGACGGCTGGGGACAGCCCAGCGCCGGACAATGAGCAGTTGTTCTGGCAGGGATTTGCAGACCCGCTGCTGGCGCGCTTGATCGAGCAGACGATGGCGGAGAATCACAGCCTGCAGGCGGCCCTGGCCCGCTATCAGGAAGCCGAGGCGCTGTTGCGCGGCACCCGGCGTGAGCAGTTGCCGAGCGTGACCGCCGGCGCTGGGGTATCTGGACAGCGGCTGGCGGAAGTGGAGCGCAGTCAGCCGGACCAAGAGCGGCTGGAGCTGTATCAGGCCGGTGTGACGCTCAGCTGGGAGCTGGATTTGTTCGGCCGCTTGCGGCGCGCCACCGAAGCCAGTGAAGCCGAGCTGCAGGCCGCGGGCGCGGATCGGCAGGCATTGCAGGTGGCACTGGCTGGCCAGCTGGCCGCCAGCTACTTCGAGTTGCGAGGCCTGCAACAGCAGCTGCGTGTGGCCGAGGAAAACATCAGCCTGCAGCAGGCCTCGCTGGATATCGTCAGCGCGCGCCTGGAGGTCGGGCGCGGCACGCTGTTTGATCAGGTGCGTGCACGTGCACAACTGGATGCCACCCGGGCAATCATTCCTCAACTGAACGCCGATATCGGCGCAGCCATGCACCGGATCGGTGTATTGACCGGCCAGGCGCCCACCACGCTGGTCTCGCTGCTGACAGTGCCGGCGGCCCTGCCGGAACGTACCCCGGCGATTGCGGCGGGCAGCCCCGGCGAGGTACTGCGCCGGCGACCGGATATCCAGGCCGCCGAACGGCGGCTGGCGGCGGCCAGCGCGCGTATCGGTGTCGCCAGCGCCGACCTGTTCCCGCGTTTCACGCTGGGCGCACTGCTCGGCTCGCTGGCCGGCAATGGCTCGGACCTGTTCAGCGCCGGGGCGCGGAGCGGGCGGGTAGCGCTGGGCATTGACTGGAGCTTCCTCGACCGGGCGCAGGTGCGGGCCCGTATTGATGCCGCGGATGCGCAGTCCGCCGGATTGCTGGCCGACTATCGGCAGACGGTCCTGCTGGCGCTGGAAGAAACCGAGACCTGGCTGCTGCGCTACCAGCAGTCGCATCAACGGGTGGCACTGCTGCAGGACGCCACCGAGGCCGCCACCCAGGCAGTGGACCAGGCGCGTGATCGGTATGAACAGGGCTTTATCGGTTATTTCGAGCTGCTCGCTGCGGAGCAGGAGTTGACGGCCATGCGCGACCGCCTGGTGCAGAGCCGGACCGACATGGCGCTGGCGATGGTCAATGTCTATCGTTCGCTGGCGGGGGCGCCTGCGGCGGGTTAGGTGGTTGCAAAAGCCGGGCCGCGGATGCGCAAAGACCGCTTCCCAGCGGGAGCGGTCTTTGAGTTTTGCGCTGTGGTTGCATGGCCTATAGCTTGGGGCGCCGCCCCATGATGAAGGACACGATGAACAGCACCAGGAACACGATGAACAGGATCTTGGCGATACCTGTGGCGGTGCCGGCGATACCACCGAAGCCCAGTACCGCGGCGATGATGGCGATGATCAGGAAGGTAATGGCCCAACTCAGCATGGTATTTCTCCTCGGTTGATGGAATAGCGCTTCAGTGCCTCAGCACCGATCTCAGCTCTCCGTGCCGCCGACCCTCAGTGCATCGGCATTGACACCGCGCACGCCGCGGATGTTCTCGGCAGTCTCGACCGCCAGGGATTTCTCTGCATCAGTGGCCACCTGACCACTCAGGGTGACCTGGCCATTCTTGGTTTCCACTGAAATATCCAGGCCGTCGAGGTTGCTGCTGAACAGGAAGCTGGACTTCACCTTGCTGGTGATCCAGGCATCACTGATCGCCCCGCCGGCCTCGTTGGCGCGCTCCTTCGCCCGGTCGGTAGTGCCACCCTCGGCGCTGACGTTCAGCTTGTTGTCGACCTGGCGTACGCCCTCGGTGTTGCGTGCCAGCCGTTCGGCCAGCTCACTGCTCGCGTCCGTATCGGTACGGCCTTCCAGGGTCACCACACCATCGCGGGTAGTGACATTGATATCCAGGCCTTCGGTATTGCGATTCCACAGCAGCTTGGACTTCACCGTGGCGGTGGTGGTGGCGTCATTGAAACGCGTGGAAAAGGCCCGCCCTTCGGCATCATCGGCGCTGCGCTTCACCTCCTCGCCGCTGACCTGCAACTGATTGTCGACCTCGCGCACGCCATCCACGCCCAGCGCCACCTGCTCGGCCAGATCGCGATCCACTTCGGATTCGACTTCGCCGGTCAGGGTGGCGATGCCGTTCTCGACTTCCACATCGATGCTGAAGGGACTCAGGTGCCGGTTCAGGGCAAAGGCCGTCCACACCGAGCCTTCCTGACGCGCCTCGGTCAGTTGCCGGCTCAGGTCACCATCGGCGGCATGCGCGGCGATGGGGCTCAGGGCCAGGGCACCGACGGTGGCGGTGGCAATAGCGAGTTTCTTCAATGTGTGCATTGCATGACTCCTTCTTGTCTGGCGGTAACCGCTCGAAGGTAATCATTGCAGTTGGCGTGCCAGCTTTTGGCGGAATAAAAGTCTTTAGTTATCAATTGGTTGTATTTTTTCTGCACGATAGCTGTCGTGCATGATGCAAGAACGCCCGGAAAATCATCGTGCAACTTGCACGGCCCGCCGCTGACTAATCATTCACAGGCCTTGAACGGAGCGGGCAATGCCAACCACCGATGCCAAAGACGGACGCATACTGCTGGTCGATGACGAACCGGCCATCCTGCGCACCTTTCGCTATTGCCTGGAGGATGAGGGCTACGAAGTGGCCAGCGCTGCCAGTGCCGCCCAGGCCGAAGCGCTGATCCAGGCCCAGGTATTCGACCTGTGCTTTCTCGATCTGCGCCTCGGCGCCGACGATGGCCTGGAGGTTCTCGCACGGCTGCGGGTGCAGGCACCGTGGATGCGGGTGGTGATAGTCACCGCGCATTCGGCGGTGGATACCGCGGTCAATGCCATGCAGGCCGGCGCCGCGGACTACCTGGTCAAACCCTGCAGCCCTGAGCAGTTGCGCCTGGCCGCGGCGCGGCAACTGGAGGCCAGCCGCATGGCCGCCCGGCTGCAGACGCTGGAACAGCAGGCACCCAGTGCGGCGGCGGTGCTCGACTCCGATTGTCCGGTGATGATGTCGGTGCTGGATACCGCGCGGCAGGTGGCCGATACCGATGCCAATATCCTCATCCTCGGCGAGTCGGGCACCGGCAAGGGTGAGCTGGCCCGTGCCATCCATGGCTGGAGCACGCGCAGCAAGCGGCCCTGCGTGACCATCAACTGCCCGTCGCTGAGCGCCGAACTGATGGAAAGCGAGCTGTTCGGGCATGCCCGCGGTGCCTTTACCGGCGCCACCGAGAATACCCTGGGGCGCGTCAGCCAGGCCGATGGCGGCACGCTGTTTCTCGATGAGATCGGTGATTTTCCGCTGGCGCTGCAACCGAAACTGCTGCGCTTCATCCAGGATCGGGAATACGAACGGGTCGGCGACCCGCTGACCCGCCAGGCCGATGTGCGGATTCTCGCGGCGACCAACCGCAACCTGCAGGAGATGGTCAGCGAAGGCCAGTTCCGTGAGGATCTGCTGTACCGGCTGAACGTCATCACCCTGACCCTGCCGCCACTGCGTGAGCGGCCCGAGGACATCGTCACCCTGGCCGAGGGCTTCCTGGCCCGCTTCGTCAGCGACTATGGCCGGCCGGCCCGGGGCTTCAGCGACGAGGCGCTGGCGGCGCTGCAGCACTGCCGCTGGCCAGGCAATATCCGCGAGTTGCGCAATGTGATCGAGCGCGCCAGCATCATCTGCACCGCCGAACGGGTCGAACTCAGCCACCTGGGGCTGGACCCGGCACCGGCCGACAGTGTACCTCGGGCCGGCGCCCAGCTCAGTCTGGAGGAGCTGGAGCGCGCGCACATCACCGCGGTGCTGGGCAACAGCGAGACGCTGGACCAGGCGGCGCGGATACTCGGCATCGATGCATCCACGCTGTACCGCAAGCGCAAGCAGCTCGGCCTGTGAAGCTGCGCAGTCGGCTGTTTCTCGGCAGCGGTGCGCTGCTCACGGTGGCGTTGATCGGTCTGCTGCTGGGTATCTTCAGCGTGCTGCACCTGACCCGGGCGCAGAACCAGACGGTGAGCAGCAGCCTGGGCAGCATTGATGCGGCCCTGGGTCTGAGCCAGGAGCTGAACCGCCAGGTGGCGCTGCTGCTGGCCGAGGAGCTGGACCTGTCGGCGATCCGTGCCTCCGACCAACGCTTCGATGACTGGCTGCGGCAGGCTGAACGGGAGATGCCCGACACTGCCGACCGCCGGGTTCTGGAGCAGTTGAGCGAGGCCTATTCGGCATTCGAGGACCTGCTGGCCGAGCCGCTGGCGGTGCGCCAGCAGATCCTGGGCAGTGACCAGTTCAGCCGGCATTTCAGTGCCATCCATGATCATATCGACAGCCTGCTCAAGCAGTACCTCACGCAGCTGCGCGCCGGCGAGCAGCATGCCCGCGAGCGTGCCTGGCTGATTGCTGGCCTGCTCGGGCTGGTTGGCGCGGCGGTGCTGGTGCTCGGGCTGGTCACCGCGCACAGCAGCGCGCAGCGTTTCGGCCAGCCGATCGAGGCGCTGGCCGAGGCCGCGGACCTGATTGGCAAGGGCGATTTCCAGGTCACCCTGCCGGTCACTACGGTCGCTGAACTGACCACCCTGAGTCGTCGCTTCGGCCTGATGGCGGCGGCGTTGCAGCAGTTCCGCAGCAGTGACGTGGAGGCGCTGCTGGCCGAGCAGCGGCGCCTGCAGGCGGTGCTCGACAGTATCGACGACGGCCTGTTGCTGTTCGATCGCAGCGGCCGCCTGCAGCATTTCAATCCGGTGGCCGGCCGCCAGCTGGGCTGCGATGTCAGTCAGCTCGGCCTGACCGCCGGCCAGGCGCTGCAGCGCGCGGAGCTGGACGAGCAGTTGTGGCAGGTGGCACGGGGGCAGGCCCAGTCCGGCGTGCTGGGCGACCTGCAGGTGGATGTGCACGGTACCGCACGCCTGCTGACCTACAGCATCACCCCGGTCAGTCATACCGGCGGGCGCCTGCTTGGCATGGTCATGGTGTTGCACGATGTCACCGAACAGCGTGCCTTCGAGCGCATTCGCAGCGAGTTCGTGCTGCGCGCCTCGCATGAACTGCGTACCCCGGTGGCCGGCATGCACATGGCCTTCGCCCTGTTGCTCGAACGCCTGCAGTTCGCCCCTGGCTCACGGGAGGACGACCTGCTGCGCACCGTCGATGAGGAAATGCACCGGCTGGTGCGGCTGATCAACGAACTGCTGGATTTCTCCCGCTACCAGAATGGCCTGCAAAGCCTGGAGCGCAGCCCCTGCGTTGCCGCTGAGCTGCTGGCCCAGGCTCGCGAGCGTTTTGCCGACCGTGCCGGCGAGCGTGGCATCAGCCTGCGGCTCGAATGTGCCGAGGGGCTGGCGCCGGCGCTGCTGGACCGGCTGCAGATCGAGCGGGTGCTGGACAACCTGCTGGCCAATGCCATCCGCCACAGCCAGCCGGGCGACGAGATCCGCCTGTATGCGGCGAAGCGCGATGAGCAGTTGCTGCTGGTGGTCGAGGACCAGGGCGAGGGCATCCCCTATGGCCAGCAGGCGCGGGTGTTCGAACCCTTCGTGCAGATCGGCCGCAGCCGTGGCGGCGTCGGGCTCGGGCTGGCGTTGTGCCGGGAAATCGTGCAGCTGCACGGCGGTCGGATCAGCGTATCCTCGCATCCCGGCACGGGCGCGCGCTTCGAGCTGTTATTGCCGTTCGCGGCGGCGTAGCATAGAACCATCAACTGCCTGGGCAGTCTGATTCTGTATATCCACCAACACAGCAGAGGTTGCCATGTTGCGTTCATTGATGCTGTTGTCGCTGCTGGTGGTGTTGGGTGCCTGTCAGGCCACCGGGCCGCGAGCGGATTTCGATACGACCCGGGATTTCAACCGATACCAGACCTGGAGCTGGGCCGAGACGCCGGTGACCTACGCCCCGGCCAACGATCCACGGCTGGCCAGTGACCTGACCACCCAGCGGGTCGAGGAAGCGGTCGCCGCCCAGCTGGATGTGCGCGGCCTGCGCCCGGCGCAGGATGCCGCTGATCTCAAGGTGCGTGCCTCGGTGGTGCTGGAGACCCGGCGGGACAATGTCACCACCCACTACGGTGGCGGTTGGGGCTACTGGGGACCCTACTGGGGCGGCCCCGGCTACAGCCAGACGCGCACCGTGGACTACCAGGTGATGACCCTGCAGATCGATCTGCTGGATGCCGCCGATGGCCGGCTGGTCTGGCGAGGCAGTGACAGCAATATCGTTCGCGATCGCCTGTCACCCGCCGAGCGCAGTCAGGAAATGCATGAGCGGGCGGCACGTGTGCTGAGCAACTACCCACCCAACTACTGAGTCCAGTTCTGATCAGAAGTTGGCCGGCGTAGTGGCGCTGAGCAGCTCGCAGGGTTCGTCGAAGGGATTGTTGAAGCGGTGCGGCTGGCTGCTTTCGAAGTAGTAGCTGTCACCGCTGGTGAGGGTATGTACCTCGTCGCCGACGGTGAGTTCCAGCCGGCCGCGCACCACCATACCGGCCTCCTCGCCCTCATGCCGGAGCATGTCCGGACCGGTGTCGCTGGCCGGGGGGTAGATTTCGCGCAGGAATGACAGGCTGCGATCGGGGTGATCCTTGCCTACCAGCTGCATCACTACCTCGTTGCTGCCGATATCCAGCAGTTCATCGGCGCGGTATACCACCTTGCGCGGCTGGTTCGCCGTGGCTTCCAGGGAAAAGAACTCCACCAGCGACATGGGGATACCCGCCAGCACTTTCTTCAGTGAGCTGACCGACGGGCTGACGCTGTTCTTCTCGATCATGGAAATGGTGCTGTTGGTGACGCCGGCCCGTTTGGCCAGCTCGCGCTGGGACAGGCCCTTGTGTTTGCGGATGGTCTTCAGTCGGGCACCAACATCCAAGGTCGGAATCCTCGCAGAAAGGCAACGGTAGGCAGAGTCAGGTGGGGCGTATTGTTGCACGGCCGTGCATTATCTTCAACGCGCCCCACCCCGTCCTTCACTCCTGGTAGTGACGCGGCACGCGATTGAGGTTGCAGAACAGCTGGTAGGAAATGGTGCCGGCATGGCTGGCCACCTCGCCGGCATCCAGACCCTCGCCCCACAGCCGTACCGCACTGCCGAGACCGCTGCCGGGCAGGTCGGTGAGATCGACGGTCAGCATGTCCATCGACACCCGGCCGCTGATGCAGGTGCGCTGGCCGTCCACCAGTACCGGGGTGCCGTCCGGGGCGTGGCGCGGATAGCCGTCGGCATAGCCCATGGCGACCACACCGATGCGGCTGGCGCGGCTGGTGACGAAGCGCGAGCCGTAGCCGATTGGTTCGCCGGCGGCGATCTGATGCACGGCAATGACCCGTGAATCCAGCTGCATCACCGGGCGCAGTTGGGCGGCCTGGGGCTGCTCGAAGCCGAACGGACTGGAGCCGTACAGCATGATACCCGGCCGCACCCAGTCACCATGGGCGCCGGGCCAGGCCAGTACCCCGGCCGAATTGCTCAGGCTGGCCGGGCCTTCGAGGTCAGCGGTAGCGTCCAGGAAGGTCTCCAGCTGCTGCTCGGTTCGGCCGGTTTCCGGTTCATCGGCACGGGAGAAATGGGTGATCTTGGTCAGGCTGGCGACCTTGCTGCTGGCCTGCAGCTGGCGCCAGATGGCGGGGTACTCCGCGGCGGAGAAGCCGGTGCGGTGCATGCCACTGTCGAGCTTGAGCCAGACGTGCAGTGGCTGGCGCAGGTCGGCTTGCTGCAGGTCGGCCAACTGGCCATGGTGATGCACCACCGGCCACAGCTGATGGCGGCAGATCAGCTCCAGCTCGGCGGCCTCGAACCAGCCCTCCAGCAGCACGATGGGCTGGCGATAGCCAGCCTCGCGCAGTACCAGCGCCTCCTCGATGGCGGACACGGCGAAGCCATCGGCCTCATCATTCAACGCCGCAGCGCACTCCAGCGCTCCGTGGCCATAGGCATTGGCCTTGACCACAGCCAGCGCGCGACAGCCGGTCAGGCTTTTAGCCAGGCGGTAATTGTGACGCAGGGCGGACAAATCAATCAGGGCATGGGCTGGGCGCATGGTCAATCCACAGAGAAAACGGGCTGTTGGGAACGCAGGAACTGCATGGTGGCGGAAGCCGGCGGCAAGAATATCAAATTATCCGAGCCATGGTCGTAGACGTTGGTCGGGGCGTCGTGACCAGTATAGGCTGAACAGCCTTCTGCGGCGGCGCAAATGCCGCTATCCTGCGCTTTGCATCGCTGTCAGCCAACGGAACCTCCATGTCACGCCAAGCCATACACACCGCCGACTACCCCAACTCCTGGTATCTGGCCTCACGCAACGCCGACCCCGCCTATGCCATCCTGCAGGGCGAGGAGCAGGCGGATGTCTGCATCGTCGGCGGTGGCTTCACCGGCCTGAATACCGCCATCGAACTGGCCCAGCGCGGCCTGTCGGTGGTCCTGCTGGAGGGCCGGCGCATCGGCTGGGGCGCCAGCGGACGCAATGGTGGGCAGTTGATCCGCGGGGTCGGCCACGACCTGGAGCAGTTCACCGGGGTGCTGGGTGAGCAGGGCGTGCGCGAGCTCAAGCTGATGGGCATCGAGGCGGTGCAGCTGGTGCGCCAGCGCATCGAGCAGTTCGGCATCGATTGCGACCTGACCTGGGGCTATTGCGATCTGGCGAACAAGCCGCGTCATCTCGATGATTTCCGTGCCGATCGCGAGGAGCTGCTGTCGCTGGGCTACCAGCATGAGCTGACCATCGTCGAGCCCGATCGACTGCACAGCGTGGTCGGCTCCGATCGCTATGTCGGCGGCATGATCGACATGGGTTCGGGGCACCTGCATCCACTCAACCTGGCGCTGGGCGAGGCGGCCGCAGCGCAGTCGCTAGGCGTGCGACTGTTCGAACGCTCCATGGTCACCCGCATCGACTACGGTCCGACCATCACCGTGCATACCGATCAGGGCCGGGTCCGTGCCGCCCAGCTGATGCTCGGCTGCAATGCCTACCACAGTGGTATCCAGCCGCAACTGGGCGGCAAGGTGATTGCCGCCGGCAGCTACATCATCGCCACCGAGCCGCTGGCCCCCGAGCTGGCCCGGCAACTGATTCCACGGAACATGGCGCTGTGCGACCAGCGGGTGGCACTGGACTACTATCGCCTGTCCGCCGACCGGCGCCTGCTGTTCGGCGGCGCCTGCCATTACTCCGGCCGCGACCCCGAGGATATCGCCGCCTACATGCGCCCGAAGATGTTCAAGGTATTCCCGCAATTGCAGGGTACCCGCATCGACTACCAGTGGGGCGGCATGATCGGCATCGGCGCCAACCGCCTGCCGCAGATCGGCCGCCTGCCCGAGCAGCCCAACGTGTTCTACGCCCAGGCCTACTCCGGCCACGGGCTCAACGCCACCCATCTGGCCGCGCGCATTCTCGGTGAGGCCATGAGCGGCCAGGCCAGCCGGGGCTTCGACCTGTTCAGCCAGGTGCCGCACATGACTTTCCCCGGTGGCCAGCGCCTGCGCGCGCCGCTGCTGGCGCTGGGCATGCTGTGGCAGAAGCTTAAGGAGGGGAGCTTCTGAGGCCGAGGAGCCGGTCAGTCGGCCGCTGGATCGTTCAACCGACCATGCGCACGACGGCCCGCGCGCCGGGTTCGACAGTGGCTTGCCAGGCTTGGCTGATGTCGGCCAGGGTGAACTCCTGGTAATCGGCCACCAGTTCCCCCGCTGCCGCCCTGGCCAGCATTGCCGTCAGGTGCTGGTGATTGTATTGCCGCAGTTGGGGCTTGCTGATGCTGCCCAGCCCGGAACCCATCAGGTTGATGGGCTGGCTGCGCAGCGTGCCGGAGGCCAGTTCGATATTCGCGCCTGCCATCTGGCCAATGGTGATGATGCTGACCGGCTCGGGGCAGTGCCGGGCGAAAGCCTGGAGCAGTATCTGCATGGGCTGGCCCCACAGGTAGTCCAGGACGATGTTGACCGGGCTGTGTTGCTGCACCTGGGTGAGCTGTTCAAGGATCCGTGCCGGTTCGTCGAGCAGCGAAATGCACTGGTCGGCGCCCAGTGCATGCAGTTGTTGCAGGGAACTGGCGTTGCGGCCGGTGGCAATGATGCGACCGGCACCCCGTATACGCGCTGCCTGCACGGCCATGCGCCCGGAAACGCCGGTAGCACCGTTGATCAATACCACCTGGCCAGGTTGTATGTGCGCACGCTCCACCAGCGCCGCATCGGACCCCAATAATGCATTGGGTAACACGGCGGCCAGTGACGCGGGCAGGCTTTCCGGGACGCTCACGCAGTCCTGTTCGTCCACCAGGGCGTACTCGGCCAGCATACCGGTCACGCCCATGGCATACACGCGACGGCCATCCTCGGTACGGCCCACGCCATCCACACCCACGGCCACGGGAAATGCCGGATAACGGGTGTAGTGCTTGCCGCTGGCCTTCAGCTTGTCCAGCTGCTTGATACTGGCCGCTTCCATCCTGATCCGCAGCTGACCGGCTGCCGGTTGCGGGACGGGCAGCTGGCCCAGTGTCGGCACCTGGCCATAGTCTGCCAGTACGGCGGCGTTCATGGTGTTCATGGTGTTTTCCTGGCGGGCGAAGCTGCTCAGTATATCGAAAGACCGCGGTGCAGCGATCAGCGCCTTGATGACTGCGCCGTATGTCGGTCGGCCCGTAGATATTTGATGGCCTCTTAAAGCGATTCGATATGTGCAATCATGCGCTGACGCCCCTCCTCGTCCGGCAGCCGTCCGCTGGCCGCACCCAGGTTGTCGATCAGGTGCCGCACCTGGCTGGTGGCCGGTGTGGCGCAGGTCACCGCCGGATGCGAGACCGCGAACTTGAGAAAGAACTGGCCCCAGCTGGCGATATCGTACTCGGCTGCCCAGTCCGGCAGCGTGCGCCCTTCCACCAGCTGCCACAGGCGGGTCCGACCGAATGGCAAATACACCAGCACACCGATCCCGCGTTCCTGCGCCAGTGGCAGGATGCGCTGCTCCATGACCCGATTGTCGACGGCATAGTCGATGCCGATGAAGTTCAGCGGTTCGCTGCTCATCAGCCGTTCCAGCTCCTGGTACTGCTCGGGGAAGGTGGTGGTCACGCCGATGTAGCGCAGCCTGCCCGCTTCCTGGTATTCGCGCAGCAGGCCGAGCTGGGTGGGTACGTCGCCCAGGTTGTGTACCTGGATCAGGTCCATTTCCGGTTTGCCCAGCCAGTCGAAGGACTGCTCGATCTGCGCCCGGGCTGCCGCCGGATCGGCCGAGCCACCGCCGCGCCCGGCGACATTGACCTTGGTGGCCCAGAACAGTTTCTCATTGAGCCCGCTGTCCCGGGCAATCTCGCCGGCTACCCGCTCGGCTGCGCCGTAGCTGGGTGCCGTGTCGAACACGCTGGCACCCTGCTCCACCAGGGTCTGCAGCAGTTCGCGCACAGTGGCGTTATCGCCCTCGCCGGCGATCCGCGAGAAGGAAGCCGAACTGCCCAGCCCGATTATCGGTAGCTGCTCGCTGGTGCCGGGGATGGTACGGGTGAGCAACTGGCGCGGGCTGTCGTCGGCCAGCAGCAGGCGGGGGTTGATGGCCAGTGCCACGCCGGTGGCGGCACAGAGTTTGAGGTAGTCGCGTCGCGTGATCATTGTTGTTGTCTCCTGGTCGCGGAAGGTGGGTCCGGTGTATGCGCCGGGGTGGTGGGCAGCGTATCTGCCTGTGCGGCGGCGAGCCGCTGCTGGGCTCGGCCCAGCCACAGGCCAAGCGCCGCCCAGGCCAGTGCCAGCGGGATGGCGACGCTGGCCAGCCCGGCCAGGCCCATGCCCAACCGGCCGAGCAGGCCCTCGAGCTGGGCGCCGAGTACATCGCCGCCACGGTAGCCGAAGGTATCGATGAAGGCCTTGGATTTGTACTTGTCCTCACGGCTGACCACGGTATACAGCGTCTCGCGCGCCGGCCGGGTCAGCGCCCGCTGGATCGCCCGGAACGCCGCCTCGAACAGGATCAGCACGGCCAGGCTGGCGACCATGGCCAGGCCGATGAAGCCCAGCATCACGGTCAGCGGCAGCAGCATCAGGGTCACAGGGACGCCGAAGCGCTTCATCACCCGCCCGGCGATCAGCGTCTGCAGCAACAGGGTGGTCAGTTGGGTGAGCAGATCGATGCGGGCGAACAGCGTGGTGCGCATATCCATGTCATCACCGAGCGCGGCGACCATCTGCAAGCGGGTGAAATACAGCAGGGTGGCCATCAGTGTCATGCAGATCACATAGCCGGCAATGCCCAGCAGGTAGCGTGAGCGGAACACCGCCTTGAGTCCCTGCCAGGCACTGCCGCCGATCACCGCCTGCTGCTCGGTAGCTGGCCCCATGGGCTGCGGCTGGCTGCGGGCCACCGCCCAGGCGGCGAGCAGGGCCAGCAGCAGGAACTCGGCCGAGATCAGCAGCAGCGCCGGGGTACCCAAAGGCGTGGCCAGCAGCGATGCCAGCCAGGGGCCGAAGATCGCCCCCAGCGTGCCGCCCACGGCGATCAGCGCGAACAGCCGCTTGCTCTGCTCCAGGGTGAAGCGGTCGGCCATCAGCGCCCAGAACAGCATGGTGGCGAACAGGTTGAACACGCTGAACCAGACATAGAACACCTGGCCGCTGAGTTCGCCGACCGCCTGCGGGGTCAGTACCAGCAGCAGATGAAAGCCGACCAGGCTGAGGGCGAAGAACACATAGGTGGCGGCAATGAACTGCAGCCGCCGAAAACGGCTGACCAGCCAGCCGAACAGCGGGTTGACCAGCAGGGTGACCAATGCGGTGCCGATGAACAGCCAGCGTACCGCCTCGATGCCGCGCTGCATGCCCAGGGCGTCACGCGCCGGACGCAGGATCATCAGCGCGGTGAGTACGCAGAAGAAGAACATTACCGCCAGCAGCACTGGCACGGCCTCGCCCCGGCGCAGGTTGAACAGGGCATCGAGGCGCTGGCGGACGGGCATCATCCGTTGCGGTCCACTGCGCATAGCGCCCAGGGCAGCTCGGCGATGCGACATGGCTGGGCGCTGAGGTCGATCAGTTCGCCATTGCTCGGTATCAGTCCACCGATGCCCAGGCGCCTGGCGAAATCCATATGCGCCTGCTGATGGTAGAGCTCGCCGTGTACCGGCAACAGGTAGCGTGGGCGCAGCCAGTCATATAGCTGGCGCAGATCCTCCTGCGGCGGATGCCCGGAGGCATGGATGGGCGCCATGTCGTCATCGATGATATGCACGCCCTGCCCCTGCAGTTGCTGGCGGATACGTTCCAGCGGCAGTTCGTTGCCGGGAATCAGCCTGGAGGAGAACAGCACGCTGTCACCGGCCTCCAGGGTCAGTTGCGGATGGCTGCCGCTGGCCAGCCGTCCCAGTGCCGCCGCGGGCTCACCCTGGCTGCCGGTGCAGACCCAGAGTTGTTGCTCCCGGGGTAGAAATCCCAGCTCCCAGGCACCGATAAAGCCCGGCCGGCTGCGCAGATAGCCATGGGCACGGCCATGGCTGTGCATGCGCAACAGGCTGCGCCCAAGCAGTCCGGCGTAGCGGCCAGTGTCCATGGCGATGTCCGCCAGGCTGTGTAGGCGCGCCAGGTTGCTGGCAAAGCAGGTAACGATCACCCGCCCGTGGCAGCTGCGTATGGCATCTGACAGACCATCCTGCACGGCGGCTTCGGAGCGGCTGGCGCCGGTGTTGGGCGCGTTGGTGGAGTCGCCGATCAGCACATCGATGCCCTCCCGGCCAATGGCCCGCAGGCGGCCTTCGGCGGTCAGCTCGCCAACCAGCGGCTGGGCATCCAGCTTCCAGTCGCCGCTGTGATACAGGCGCTTGCCGGCAACCTGCAACAGAATACCGTGGGACTCGGGGATCGAGTGGGTGACCGGAATCCATTCGGCCTGGAAGTTGCCCAGGCCAATGGCCTGTAGCGGTCTGATTTCATGCAGCGGCGGCCAGTCCAGGTTCGGCGCCAACCTGCTGCGGATCAACTGCGCGGTGAACGGACTGACGTACAGCGGACAACCAAGCTCACGCCAGAGGAAGGGAATGGCGCCGATATGGTCTTCATGGCCGTGGGTGATGAGCAGTGCACTGAGCTGGATGTCGTGTTTGCTCAGAGCGCTGAGGCTGGGTACCGACACGCGGTTGTCACCGCTGGCGGTGGATTCCAGCGCCACTCCGCAATCGATGCCGATCCACTGTCCACCGGAGCCATACAGATACAGATTGGCGCCGAACATCCCGGCGCCGCCGAGGGCGACGAAGAAGGGACCGGACTGGCGGTGCAGCTGATCGAAACGTGGTGCAGGCATGCGCGACTTCCGTCATGGGCTCAGGTACAGCTTAGCAGCACGGCCAGCGGGAGAGTCGATGTAAGGTTTGAATGCCTGCTGCACAGCAAATGCGCCGGACTCTAATCCTTGGCCGTTAATCCCACTCCTGAGCTGACCTTAAACAATGCGGGATTGCTCTCTACCTCGTCATTCTTCGCGAAGGCGAAGGATCCAGGGTTTCGGCTGACCCGGAGTGGCCGGTGGATCCTTCGCCTTCGCGAAGGATGACGGAGCTTAATGAAGGATGGCGGCGTTAAGTGAAGCAGCATTGTAGTCCAGTGGGAATTCCACTCCGGCATCCTAGGATAGGGCGCTGAATTGCTGGCTATCCTCCAGCTCCTGGCGACGGGTCTGGATGGCGAAGTAGTACCTAACCGAAGAACCAGTAACATACACCAATTGCCGTCAGCATACCCGCCAGATCCGAGACCAGCGCACAGCCCAATCCATGACGGATGCGGGTAATGCCGACCGCGCCGAAATACACTGCGAGCACGTAGAAGGTGGTTTCGGTGCTGCCCTGGAAGGTCGCTGCCAGCAGTGCCGGGAAACTGTCGACGCCGAAGTTGTCCATGGTCTCGATCATCATCGCTCGCGCCCCGCTGCCGGACAGTGGCTTCATGAAGGCGGTCGGCAGCGCGTCGATGAAGCGGGTATCCCAGCCAGCCGCTTCGATCAGCCAGCGGATGCCTTCCAGGCCGGCATCCAGCACCCCGCTGGCGCGCAGTACGCCGATGGCCACCAGCATGGCGATCAGGAACGGCAGCAGCGAGATGGTGAAGCTGAAGCCTTCCTTGGCTCCGGCAATGAAGGTGTCGTACACCGGCACCCGGCGCAGCGCGGCCACACCCAGGAACAGGATGATGATGCCGAACAGGGTCAGGTTGCCGACCAGCGACGAGGTGGCCGCCAGCGCCTGGGCCGACATCCCGGCCAGGCTGGTCAGCAGCAGGCCCATGCCGACGGCGCCGGCCAGCAGATAGGCCAGTACCACAGGGTCATGTAGGCGCAGACGCTGCATGAAGGCCACGGACAGCAGTCCGACCAGGCTGGAGGCGGTGGTGGCCAGCAGGATTGGCAGGAACACCAGGGTTGGATCGGTAGCGCCCTGCTGCGCGCGGTACATGAACACGGTTACCGGCAGCAGGGTCAGCGACGAGCTGTTGAGCACCAGGAACAGGATCTGCGCATTGGTCGCGGTGTCCTTTTGTGGATTGAGCTCCTGCAGTGAGTGCATGGCCTTGATGCCGATCGGCGTGGCGGCATTGTCCAGACCCAGGATATTGGCGGCAAAATTCATGCTGATATGCCCCAGCGCCGGGTGGCCGCTGGGTACGCCCGGCATCAGGCGGCGGAACAGCGGGTCCAGTACCCGGGCCAGCAGGCGGATCAGCCCGGCCTTTTCGGCGATCGCCAGGAAGCCCAGCCACAGGGTCATGGTGCCGACCAGCACCAGCACGATCTCGACGCTCAGCCGCGCCATGTCGAACAGCGCCGTCACCAGGCGGCTGAACACCTCGCCATCACCGAGTCCCAGCCATTGCCATAGCGCCGCGGCGGCGGCGGCGAGAAAGAAGCTCAGCCAGATTCCATTGAGCATGTGTCGGCTAGTCCCTTCTACGGTAGGTCGATGGCTGGCTCGGCCAGGCCGGTGAAACGCTCGATCTGTGCAAAGCTGCCTGGCACCAGCGCGGCGAGCATGGCGGCGGTCTGCGCGTCCGGCAGGCCGTCATGCCGGGCCGGCCGGAAGCGCATCTGGAACGCGGCGATAACGTTGCGCAGGGTATCGGTCTGCCCAGGCCGGCCGGCCACGCTGTAGCCAAAACGCTGCAGGGTGGCTTCGAACCAGGCCAGCGGCGGCGTCTGCTCAGCCAGCAGGTGCTGGTACTGGGCGACCTGGGCGGCATCCGGCCAGATGGCCACGCCCGCCTCGGCCAGTTGCTGCCAGGGAAACAGTGGGCCGGGGTCGAGCTTGCGCTGCGGGGCGATATCACTGTGGCCGAGCACCCGCTCCGGCGGCAGGTCGTGGCGTTGCAGTATGTCCTGCAGCAAGGGGATCAGCCGCTCGATCTGCTGCTGGTCCCAGGGGTACCAGTGGCGTCCTTGCGGCGTATCCCGGTAGCCGGGATGCACTATCTCGATACCGATGGAGCTGGCGTTCAGCCAGGTGCGGCCCTGCCAGCTGCTGTCGCCGGCGTGCCAGGCGCGGCGGTCCTCGTCGACCAGCCGGTAGATCACCGGCTTGCCGCTATCGATCAGGTAATGGCTACTGACCTCGCCCAGGGTCAGGGTATTGAGCGCCCGCGCCGAGTTGGAGGAGGTGTAGTGCAGGATCACGTACTGCACGCGGCTGTCCTGGCCACGGGCAGTATGGCTGGTATCGATCTGCAGGCCGCGGCTGCAGCCGGCCAGTAGCAGGACGATGAACAGCAGGCCGGCAAGAGGCGCGAGTGGGCGCGGCAGCAGTCGGGGCATTATTGCTGGTTGGCGGCCGGCAGACTGCACAGGCTTTCGGGCAGGCGAATATGCATGGCCACTGGCAGGTGATCGGAGATCGGCTGCGGTAGCACGTCCACCTGTTCGATGCTCAGGCTCGGGCTGAGCAGGATATGGTCCAGCACGCGTGCTGGCTTCCAGCTCGGATAGGTGCCGGGCAGGCTCGCCGTGTGCAGGTTGCTGCCGCTCAGCGGTGAGCGCTCCAGCAGGTCCTCGGCATGGGTATTCATGTCGCCCATCAACACCACGTGGGCGTGATCGGCAATACGCTCACGAATATAGGCCAACTGGCTGGCGCGGGTGCGGGTACTCAGCGCCAGGTGCATCATCACCACCAGCAGGCTGTCCGGGCCCTGGCCGAAGCTGGTCAGAATGGCCCCGCGTCCGGGCAGCATGCCGGGCAGCTTGTGGTCTTCCAGCAGCTGCGGCTGGTAGCGGCTGAGGAAGCCGTTGGAATGCTGGGCGAAGCGGCCCAGGTTGCGGTTGAGCTGTTGGTACCAGTAGGGAAACTGGCTTTCCCGGGCCAGGTGCTCGACCTGGTTGATGAAGCCGGAGCGCAGGCTGCCGCCGTCGACTTCCTGCAATGCCACCACGTCGAAGTCATTCAGCAGCTGGGCGATCTGGCCCAGCGTCTGCTGACGCCGGGCATGGGGCAACAGGTGCTGCCAGCCGCGGGTCAGGTAGTGATGATAACGCTGGGTATTGATGCCGACCTGGATATTGAAACTGAGCAGCTTCAAGACATCCGGCAGCGCTGGCGCATCCTCACTGCAGGCCCAGTTCGGGTTGGTCTGCATGCAGGCGGGCGCCATTGAGCCCTGAGTGGCTCGGCGCCATGGAATATTACCCGTGGCAATCATTACGGCATCCTCGGTCAGGGACGTTCCTGTTCCACCAGATATTCAGCGATTTTCAGCATTTCTTCGAAGCTGCCGGCCATACCGCCTTCGATACGGTACTTGCCATTGACGATCAGTGTCGGCACGCCACTGGCACGGTAGGCCTTGGCCAGGCGCTTGGCCTGGTTGATCTTCAGCTTCACACCGGGGGAAGCCCAGGTCTTGCGGAACTCTTCCTCGTCGATGCCATATTGCGTGAGCAGCTTGACCATGGCGTCGACATCAGCCAGGCGGTTGCCCTGGTTGTGGATCGCCTGGAATACCGCGGTATGGGCCTCGCCCAGCTCGTCCATGCTCTCAAGAGTGTAGAACAGTTGACCATGGGTGTCCCAGGTGCCGCCGAAGAAGGCCGGGACCGGACGGAAGTTCACATCCTCGGGCAGGTTCTGCTTCCACTGGCCGATGATCGGCTCGAAGGTGAAGCAATGGCCGCAGCCATACCAGAACAGCTCGGCTACTTCGATCTTGTCCGGCTCCTGGGTCGGTGCCGCTGCCGGCAGCTCGACATAGTGGACGCCAGCCTGATACTGGCTGGTCTGGGCCTGGACCAGTGACAGGCTGCCCAGCAGCCAGACCAACCCGATAGTCAACAACGTGCGCATGTATTTCTCCAGACAGGATTTCTGTGTCATTCAGGCCATCATGATGGCAAAAAGGTTCCCCAGCCGCTGATGTTTCGCTCGCCGCCTGGGTTTTCAACAGTCGCAAAAAAGGGTGACCGCGGCCACCCTTTTTTTATCACCAGCTGTTGCAGCTCCGCTCCGGGATCAACGCAGACCCTGGATATACTCGGCAACCGCCTGGATGTCCTTGTTGCTCAGACGCGAGGCAATGGTCTGCATGATCATCGCATCACCATCATTGGTGCGGTCGCCTTCACGGAAGTCGGTCAGCTGCTTGACGGTGTAGGCGGCATGCTGGCCTGCCAGGTGCGGGTAGGCAGCTGGCGCGTTGCCCTGGCCGGTCGGCGAGTGGCAGCCGGTGCAGGCCGGCAGGCCGGTGGCCAGGTCACCACCGCGGTAGATGGCGGCGCCACGCTCGGCCAGCTCCGGGTTGGCAGCGCCACCGGCCAGAGTCTGCGAGGAATAGTAGGCGGCGATATCAGCCATGTCCTGCTCGCTCATGCCGGTGAGCATGCCGGTCATTTCCGGGACATTGCGTGCGCCTTCCTTGATTTCGGTCATCTGCTTGAGCAGGTAGCGCTCACCCTGGCCGGCCAGCTTGGGCCAGTTGGGCATCGCACTGTTACCATCTGCACCATGACAGGCTGTACAGAGTGCCACCTTGCCCTGACCGGCAGCGGCATCACCCTGCAGTGCATGGGCCGAACCGGCCACACCGAGGGATAACACCAGACTTACAAGTAATTTATTCATCGGCTAATCCAATTACGGCTAAAAAATAACAGGCCTGGTCTGCGTCCGGTCTTGATGACCGCGTTATGGGCAGGCCGCCTCGCATGCTGTTGCCGACAGAACCACTGGCGCTCCGGCACAAATAAGCGCCCATGCTAGCCGCCGCCCGTAGGCAGCGCAATGGTCATACTGTCGCAGTGCACTGTCACGATATAAAACCGCGGCATTATATACTAAGCTAGCCGCTGACGTGAACAAGCCATACCGACCGGATACTCCATGCCTTCAGCTACACCTCTCGCCATCCTCTGCCAGACCGCCAGCTTCATCAAAAGCGCCAGCCAGGTGGATCAGTGCCCTGCCGACCAGGGGCTGGAAGTAGCCTTTGCCGGGCGCTCCAACGCCGGCAAGTCCAGCGCGCTGAACACCCTCACCCACGCCCGCCTGGCGCGCACCTCGAAAACCCCCGGGCGTACCCAGTTGATCAACTTCTTCGGCCTGGATGAGCAGCGTCGCCTGGTGGACCTGCCAGGCTACGGCTACGCCAAGGTGCCGCTGGAGCTGAAGGAACACTGGAAGCAGCACCTGGATGCCTATCTCACCCAGCGCGGTTCACTGGCCGGGGTGGTGCTGGTGATGGATATCCGCCATCCGCTGTCGGCATTCGACCGCATGATGCTGGACTGGGCCAATGTCGCCGGCCTGCCGGCGCACATCCTGCTGAGCAAGGCGGACAAGCTGTCCTTCGGCGCGGCCAAGGGGGTGCTGCTCAAGGTGCAGAGCACGGTGCGCAAGGAATTCGGCAACCGTGCCAGTGTGCAGTTGTTCTCCTCGCCCAAGCGCATGGGCATCGACGAAGCGCATGCGGTGCTGGAGCGTTGGTTGTTTCCCGCCGAGCAGGATGAAATCGAGAGTGAGCCACCGGCCGTTGAATGACGGGCAAAAAAAACCCCGAACTTCTATGGGGAGGGAAGGTTCGGGGTTCAACAACCGGGCTGTGCTAGGAAAGGGATGCCCGGTATATCTGCCAACACTAAATCACATCTAAGGAGCATGAAGGGCTTGACTGGCCATTCATAGTCTCTGACCGGGCGGTTTCAACCGAAGTTCCCGATCTGTTGAAAATAATTTTCGTTGTCGTAACGGCGCAGCAGATATCCTCAGTGCGCCTCGTCCCAGTTGTCACCGATCCCGGTCTCCACCACCAGCGGCACAGCCAGCTCGGCGGCGGCGCTCATGCGCTGGCGCAGCCCGGCGCTGACCTGTTCGAGCAGCTCCTCGCGTACCTCCAGTACCAGTTCGTCGTGTACCTGCATCACCACCCGGGCATCCAGCCCGGATTCGTCCAGCCAGCGGTCCACCTCGATCATTGCACGCTTGATGATATCGGCGGCGGTGCCCTGCATCGGTGCGTTGATCGCGGTGCGTTCGGCGCCCTTGCGCATGGCCTGGTTCTTCGAGTGGATTTCCGGCAGGTACAGGCGCCGGCCGAACAGGGTTTCGACGAAGCCCTGCTCGGCGGCCTGGGCGCGGGTGTCTTCCATGTAGCGCAGCACCCCGGGGTAGCGGGTGAAGTAGCGATCGATATAGGCCTGCGACTGCTTGCGATCGACACCGATCTGCCTGGCCAGGCCGAAGGCGCTCATGCCGTAGATCAGCCCGAAGTTGATCGCCTTGGCGCTGCGCCGCTGGTCGCTGCTGACCTGGTCCAGAGCGACGTCGAAGACTTCAGCGGCGGTGGCACGGTGCACGTCCAGGCCCTGGCGGAAGGCTTCCAGCAGCCCCTCGTCCTGGGCCAGGTGGGCCATGATGCGCAGTTCGATCTGCGAATAGTCGGCGGCCATGATCTTGTAGCCGGGCGGTGCGATGAAGGCCTGGCGGATGCGCCGGCCCTCGGCGCTGCGGATCGGGATGTTCTGCAGGTTCGGGTCGGAGGAGGACAGCCGGCCGGTGGCGGTCACTGCCTGGTGGTAGCTGGTGTGGATGCGTCCGGTGCGCGGGTTGATCTGCTCCGGCAGGCGGTCGGTATAGGTGCTCTTGAGCTTGCTCAGGGTACGGTACTGCATGAGCACCTGGGGTAGCTCATAACCCTGGTCGGCCAGTTCGGCGAGCACCGACTCGGCGGTGGACGGCTGGCCCTTGGCGGTCTTGGTCAGCACCGGCAGGCCCTGCTTTTCGTAGAGAATGCTGCCCAGCTGCTTGGGCGAGCCGAGGTTGAACTCCTCGCCGGCCAGCTCGAAGGCCTGGCGCTCCAGCGCCACCAGCTTCTCGCCGAGTTCGCGGCTATGCTCGCCCAGCAGCCTGGCATCGACCAGCGTACCGGTGCGCTCGATGCGCGCCAGGACCGGCATCAGTGGCATTTCGATCTGCTGCAGTACGTTGGCCAGGGGCGCGATCTCCTGCAGCTTCGGCCACAGCGTCTGGTGCAGACGCAGGGTGATGTCGGCATCTTCGGCGGCATAGGGCGCGGCCTGTTCCAGGGCGATCTGGTCGAAGGTCAGCTGCTTGGCGCCCTTGCCGGCGATGTCCTCGAAACGCACGGTGCCGATGCCCAGGTATTTCAGTGCCAGGCTGTCCATGTCATGGCGGGTGGCGGTCGAGTCCAGCACGTAGGATTCGAGCATGGTATCGAAGGCCACGCCCTGCACCCGGATACCGTAGTGGGCCAGCACGTTCATGTCGTACTTGGCGTGCTGCGCCAGCTTGGGCTTGGCCGGGTCCTCCAGCAGTGGTTTGAGTGCCGCCAGCACCTGGTCGCGATCGAGCTGCTCGGGCACGCCCATGTAGCTGTGTGCCAGCGGTACATAGGCCGCCTGGTGCGGTTCGACGGCGAAAGATACCCCGACCAGTTCGGCCTGTTGCGCGTAGATGCTGGTGGTTTCGGTATCGAAGGCGAACAGCGGGGCGTCGCGCAGGCGCTGCAGCCAGTGGTCCAGGCGTGCCTGATCGAGGATGGTCTCATACTGCACTTCGACGCTGTCCGCCTGACCTGGTGCCTCGACCGCAGCACCGGCGGCCTTGGCCTCGCGCAGCAGCTCATCCAGCCAGGCCTTGAATTCCAGTGTGCGGTACAGCTCGATCAGTGCATCGCGGTCGGCCGCGGTCGGCATCAGCGCATCGACCTTGACCTCCAGTTCGACATCCACCTTGATGGTCGCCAGTTCGTGGGACAGGTAGGCCATGTCCTTGTGTTCCAGCAGCTTCTCCGGCAGCTTCTTGGCGCCGCGGATCGGCAGTTCCGGGATCTTGTCCAGGTTGGCATAGATCACGTCCATGCCGCCGCCCAGGCCGGTCAGCAGCCCCAGTGCGGTCTTCTCACCGACCCCGGGGACACCGGGGATGTTGTCCACCTTGTCGCCCATCAGTGCCAGGAAGTCGATGATCAGCTCCGGGCCGATGCCGAATTTCTCGCGCACGCCGTCCTCGTCCATTACCGTGCCGGTCATGGTGTTGACCAGGGTGATGTGCCCGTCGACCAGCTGTGCCATGTCCTTGTCGCCGGTGGAGATCACCACCGGGCAGCCGGCGGCGGCGCTGTGCCGGGCCAGGGTGCCGATCACGTCATCGGCCTCGACGCCGTCGACGCACAGCAGCGGCAGGCCGAGCGCCTTGACGCAGGCGTGCAGGGGCTCGATCTGGGCGCGCAGGTCATCGGGCATGGGCGGGCGGTGGGACTTGTAGTCCTCGAACAGCGCATCGCGGAAGGTCGGCCCCTTGGCATCGAAGACCACCGCGAACGGGCTGTCCGGGTACTGTTTGCGCAGGCTCTTGAGCATGTTGAGCACGCCCTTGACCGCGCCGGTGGGGGCGCCGGTGGAGGTGGTCAGCGGCGGCAGCGCGTGGAAGGCCCGGTACAGATAGGAAGAGCCGTCAACGAGGATCAGCGGGGCAATGGAGTCAGTCATGCGTCAGGTCAGCGTTTCCAGGAATAAAAGAGGCTAGAATGAGGTTATCGTCATTCCACTAAAGGACAAGGTTAACATGACACGCATGATAGGCCGCGGGTTGGCTGCACTGATATTGGTTGCCAGTTTCACCGTGCTGGCGCAGGAAGAGCCGCTGACCGGCGAGCCGGAAGTGACCATTCGCCAGGAGGGTGATCGGACCATCGAGGAATATCGCCTCAACGGCTTCCTGTACGCCATCAAGATCACCCCGAAGCACGGCGCGCCCTACTTCCTGGTGGCGGTGGACGATGATGGCAACTTCGCCCGCTCCGACCAACCCAATGGGCTGCGCATTCCGTCATGGAAGATCTTCGAGTGGTAGGAGACTGACATGTCGGTGTTCACCCCGGTCGACCGGGCACAGCTGGAGGCCTTTCTCGAGGGATTCGAGCTGGGACGGCTGGTCGACTACAGTGGCATCGTCGGCGGCACCGAGAACAGCAATTTCTTCGTCGCCACCGAGCGGGGCGAGTACGTGCTGACGCTGATCGAGCGGGGCCCGGTCGCCGAGTTGCCGTTTCTCATCGAGTTGCTCGATCGGCTGCAGCAGGCCGGCCTGCCGGTGCCCTACGCCATCCGTGACCGCCAGGGCCAGGCCTTGCAGCAGCTCAATCAGCGCCCTGCTCTGCTGCAGCCGCGCCTGCCGGGTCGGCATGTGGAGCAGGCCGACAGCAGCCATTGCCAGGCGCTCGGGCAGGTGCTGGCGCGGTTGCACCTGGCTACCGGGGACAGTGGACTGCAGCGGCGCAGTGACCGTGGACTGGAATGGATGAGCAGCGAGGCGCAAAGGCTGCTGGCGCGCAGCGAACCGGACAGCCGGCAATTGTTGCAGTCCATGCTGCCGGTGCTGGAGCGTCTGCGCCGGCAGCGGCCGGCCTTGCCCGAAGCGCTGCTGCATGGCGACCTGTTCCGTGACAACGTACTGTTCGACGGTCATCACCTCTCCGGCCTGATCGATTTCTACAATGCCTTCAGTGGTTGGGCGCTGTACGACGTGGCCATCTGCGTCAACGACTGGTGCCTGGCCGATGGCGGTGGGCTCGACGCCCGGCGTGCCGAGGCGCTGTTGGCCGGTTATGCCAGCCAGCGCCGCTTCACACCGCTGGAAGCGGAGCACTGGCCTGACCTGCTGCGCCTGGCCGCCCTGCGCTTCTGGCTGTCACGCCAGTTGGCCGTCGAGCGGCATGCCGAACACGGCGGTGTACTGATCAAGGACCCGGCGCACTTCCAGCGGCTGCTGGAGTGGCACCGGGACGTGAGTCTGGGCTTGCCGTTGGCGCTGTAATACGCCCTTCAGGCCGCGGCCTCGACCCGGTTGCGACCGTTCTGCTTGGCCCGGTACAGCGCCTGGTCGGCCAGCTCCATGGCCTCCGGTGGGCTGAGGCGGGTTCTGGGCTGCAGGGTGCAGACCCCGATGCTGATGGTCATGTTCAGCGGGGCGTGGCCCTGCCCGTCGGTACCGAGCTGCTCCACGCTGCGGCGCAGGGTTTCGGCCAGTTCCCGTGCTCCGGCGGCAGTGGTGTTGGGCAGTATCACCAGAAACTCCTCGCCGCCCAGGCGACCGGCATGATCCTGGGTGCGCAGGCGCGCGCGCAGGGTAGCGGCCAGCTGTTTCAGTGAGTGGTCGCCGACCAGGTGGCCGTGGTTGTCGTTGATGCGCTTGAAATGGTCTATGTCCAGCATCAACAGGCTCAACGGCTGGCCGCCGCGGCTGAGCGCCGCCAGCAGTCGGGTCAGTACCTCCATCGAGTAGCGGCGGTTGGGCAGGCCGGTCAGCTCGTCATGCATCGCCAGGGTACGGTTCTGCGCATCGGTACGTTCCTTGGTCATCAGTACCAGCCCCATGCTGGCAAGCAGCATGCCCATGCAGGAAACCAGGTAGGTCAGCGTCTGGATGGGGGTGGTACTGGTGATCTGCAGCATCGGCGCCATGCCCAGCGCGGTCCCTATGGCGCGGAAGGACATGGTAGCGATGCCCAGCAGCGCCGCCGCCATGACGAAATACTGCCCGCGGCCGACAGTCTGCCGGCGGTAGCGGAGCATGATCGCCAGCAGCAGGGCGGTCTGATAGGTACTGAGAATGGCCACCACTACCACGCGCCCCGACTGGGAATCGGGCAACAGCATCAGCGCCGGAGCCACCACCAGCACCGGCCACCATAGCCACAGGCGCTGCATGCGTTGCTGTTGGAACTGCAACATGGCCTCGCAGAACAGCGTGAACACCGAGACCAGCAGCAGATTGGCCACGACCACGGTGAGCAGGTCGGGCGCCACCCCACGCAGGCTGTAGAGAATGAAGGTGATGCCGTGCAGGGTCAGCGCCAGTGTCCAGTAACCGAGGCCTTCGGGCTGGTCACGCCGCCACAGCGCCGCAGTGCAACTGGCCATGGTCAGGCTGACGACGATCACCATCAGGAACATGGTGGGTATGTGGATTTGCATGATGGATCAGGATACCTCGGGCCGCCCTGCTCGATAATGGCTAAAGTATGGCATCAGCCAGGGCAAACATCATGCGTTTATCGGTCGGAATTTTACCGCTGTGGCAAACGACGAAGGCCGGTGGTGCCGGCCTTCGAGCGGGTGAGCAGCTGGTTGCTCAATAACGCGCCAGCCAGTGGGCATAGGGCGCCGGCAGGGTCCAGGAGGCCTGGTCCACCTTCAGCTCGCGAGCGGCCTGGTAGGCCCAGTGCGGGTTGGCCAGGTGTGCCTTGCCGACCATCACCAGATCAAGCTGGCCATCGCGTACGGCCTTTTCCGCGATATGCGGCTCGCCGAAGCCCCAGGCGGACGATACCGGAATGTCCGCTTCGCGGCGTACCCGCTCGGCAATCGGACCCATGAAGGCAGGTGCCCAGGGAATCTGCGCCTCGGGGGTATTGAAACCGATGCTGACGCTGATCATGTCCAGGCCGGCATCCTTCAGGCGCCGGGTCAGGTCGATGGAGTCGCTCAGGGTCTGCTCGTCATTGCCATCGAACTCCAGTACACCGAAGCGGATGGTCAGCGGCAGGTGCGCCGGCCACACCTCGCGCACCGCGGCGAAGGTTTCGCGGATGAAGCGGCTGCGATTCTCATAGTTGCCACCATAGGCATCGGTGCGCTGGTTGGAATGCTCGGAGAAGAAGCTCTGTGCCAGGTAGCCGTGGGCGAAGTGCAGCTCCAGCCACTCGAAGCCGACCTCATGGGCGCGCCTGGCGGCGGCAACGAAATCATCGCGTACCCGGGCGATATCCTCCAGGGTCATTTCCCGGGGCTCCCTGGGCAGGTTGTTGCCGAAGGCGATGGCCGAGGGTGCGATGGTCTGCCAGTAGCGTGGATCGTCCTCGGCGATATGGTCGTCGCCATCCCAGGGACGGTTGGCGTTGGCCTTGCGCCCGGCATGGGCGATCTGGATGCCAGGCACTGCACCGTGTCGCTTGATCGCCTGTACGGTGGGGATGAAGGCCTGGGCCAGGTCGTCGTTCCAGATGCCGGCGCAGTCCGGGCTGATGCGGCCTTCCGGGGCCACGGCGGTGGCCTCGACGATGACCAGGCCGGCGCCACCCCGGGCCATGCCGCCATAGTTGAGCTGATGCCAATCGTTCACCCGGCCATCGACGGCCGAGTACTGACACATGGGCGGTACGGCAATCCGGTTGCGTAGGGTGATGTCCTTGAGAGTGAAGGGTTGGAACAGCGCAGACATGGGTGATTTTCCTGTGAAGGTGTATTTCAGTTGTTCGATAATATTCGAACAATGGATCAAAGGTAAACCCCTGTGTAGAATTCAGCTCCATGAGACCCTTCAAACACCCCCACCCTGACGATTTCGTATTGGAGCGCGTGCTGTATGCGCTCAGCGATCCGGTACGCCTGGAGATCGTCCGGCATCTGGCGCAGGTGGCCGAGGCCAGCTGCGGTGAACTGGATGGCGGGCGGCCCAAGTCGAGCATGTCGCACCATTTCCGTGTGCTGCGTGACTCGGGGCTGGTGTGTACCTACGGCGTGGGTACCACGCACATGAACTCGCTGCGCCGCGCGGATCTGGAAAGCCGCTTCCCGGGGCTGCTACAGGCGATCCTGGACAACACCGGCGCCTGAGCCGGCCTGTCGCGCCAGCCCAGCGGGCGGCGCATCAGGTCTTGAAGCGGGTGATCAGTTCATTGAGTTCCACTGCCAGGCGTGACAGTTCGCGGCTGGCGGCACTGGTCTGCTCGGCGCCGGCGGCCGACTGGGTCGACAGGTCGCGGATGTTCACCAGGTTACGGTCCACTTCCTGGGCTACCTGGGCCTGCTCCTCGGCGGCGCTGGCGATCACCAGGTTGCGTTCGTTGATCTGACCGACCGCGCTGGACACCTGGGCGAAGGCCTCGCCGGCCATCTGTGATTGCTGCTGGGTGCTGTTGGCCATGGTATCGCTGATCTGCATGGCGGCCACGGTGCGTTCGGTGCCCTGCTGGATACTGCTGATCATCTCCTCGATTTCCTTGGTCGACTGCTGGGTGCGGTGCGCCAGGGCTCGGACCTCGTCGGCGACCACTGCGAAGCCTCGGCCGTGATCGCCAGCACGGGCCGCCTCGATGGCTGCGTTCAGCGCCAGCAGGTTGGTCTGCTCGGCGACCGCACGGATCACATCCAGCACGCCGCTGATATGCTGGGCCTGCGAGGCCAGCGCCTGGACTTCATCGGCGGTGGAGTGGATGGTGTTGGACAGCTGCTCCATGCTGAGCAGGGTCTGGCTGATCTGCTCACGCCCCTGGTTGGCGCTGGCAGTGGTGCTCTGCGACTGCTCCGAGGTATGCACCGCGTTGCTGGCAACCTCCTCCACGGCGGCGCTCATTTCGTTCACCGCGGTGGCGGCCTGCTGGATTTCGTCGTTCTGCCGCTGCAGACTGCGGGTCGCATCCTCGGTCACCGCGTTCAGCTCCTCGGCGGCGGAGGCCAGCTGGGACGAGGAGTTGGCGATGCCCTGGATGGTGTCGCGCAGCTGGGTCTGCATGCTTGCCAGTGCGCGCAGCAGGCGGGCCGCCTCATCCCGGCCGTCCACCGCTATGGGGTGGGTCAGATCGCCAGTGGCGATCACCTCGCTGGCCTGCACCGCCTGGCGGATCGGCACTATGATGCTGCGGGTCAGCAGCCAGGCCAGCAGCAGGGTCAGGGCAATGGCGACGACGATGGCGATGACTATCTGGCGGATGGCGGAGCGGTAGCTGTGCGCCGCTCGCTCGGCGGCGGCATCGGCGCCGGCGACGATCAGTTCCTCGAGCCGGATCAGTTGGGCCGTGGCGGCGTCGGCGATCGGGTTGAGCTGCCCATCGAGCATCTGCAGCGCAGTCTCGCGGTTGCCGGCATCCAGCTCGCTGGCCAACTCGCCAGCAGCGGACATGTAGCGTTGACGCTGCGCCCGGAACTCCTCGAAGGCGCGCTGCATGGCCGGATCGATGACGATCGCCGCATAGGCGCTTTCCGTTTCGCCGAGGCTCTGTGCCAGCGTGGACATGCGTTGGCGTTGCAGCTGGATATCCTGGGTGCTGTCGCTCAGTACCGAGCGCAGGGTGAAGATCCGGTAGCGCATGAAGTCCTGATTGATGCTCGCCAGTTCGCGCAGGCTCGGCACCCACAGCGTCTCGATTTCCTGGGTCTGCTCATGGATGTTGTCGGTTTCCCGGAAGGACATGACGCCCAGCAGCAGGACCACGATGGCCATGGCCAGAAATCCGCCAGCCAGCCGGGTGGCGATAGAAATATTACGCAGATTCATCATGTCCATCTTCACCTGTTCAATGGAAACTTCACCGGAAAGCGATCCCTTGTCTGGATGGCTTATGGCCATAGGATCCAAGCATAGCCGTTGTTAAGAGTGGCTGCCGGTCTATATCGGCCTTTCCGGGAGAGCTGAGTGGCCGAGGAAAGTGCGGCAGGCCGCACTTCTTCACTCTCTACACCGCATTCTCGGCGCAGGCCGAGAACCGATGGTTTCGGCAAGATGACGGTTTATGTGAACACGGTGGTGAGCGGGGAGGGTCAGAGTTGTTCCAGGCATTCGGCCAGCGTTGTGCCCAGGGTCTCCAGCAACTGCTCGTAACCATCTGGTCCTGGTGTGACGGCGACGCCCAGTGGGTCGAGTTCGGCGCTGTGCACCGGCAGCCCGGCACTGAGTGTGGCGATACGGTCGGCGGGAAACTGCGGTTCGCGGAATACGCAGCTGGGGCCAGCGGCGGTCAGTTGCTGACGCAGGGCCTGGGTGTGCCGGGCGCCGGGCTGGACTTCCGTCGACAGGGTGAAGACGCCGCGCGGGTGAATGCCGACGCTGTCTTCCAGGTAGCCATAGGCGTCGTGAAACACGAAGTAGGGCTTGTCGGCCAGCGGCTGCAGGCGCTGCTGCAGACGGGCATGCAACTGGTCGAGACGCTGGCCGAACTGACTGGCATTGTGTTGCAGGCGCTCGCCGTGCTGGGGATACAATTGCGTCAGATCCTCGGCCATCCAAAGGGCGATGTGCCGGGCGTTGGCGGGTGACAGCCAGAGGTGCGCATCGAGGGTGCCGGGGGCATGGTCATGGTCGTGATGATCATGGGCATCATGCTGGTGGTCATGGTCATGGTCATGGTCATGGTCATGGTCATGGTCATGGTCATGGTCATGGTCGCCGAAGTAGCGCAGGGTCAGACCGGGAATCTGGTCCAGGCGCCGGGCAGTGGGCTGGTCGTCGAGCAGCCGCTGCAGGAAGCGCTCCAGTTCCGGTCCCACCCAGTACAGCCGATCGGCGGCGGCAATCTGGCGCCGGTCGGAGGGCCGCAGGGCGTAGTTATGCGGCGAGGCGACCGGTGGCAGCAGCACCTCGGGCTCGGCGACACCATCCAGTACCGCCGCGGCGATCAGTTGCAGCGGCTTGATCGTGGTCAGTACGCTGGGCTGGGCCGCGGCGACGGAAAAGGGCAGGCCAAGCCCGCAGGCCAGGACAAGCAGGAAACGCAGGAACATCGATAATACCTCGGGGTAGGGAATTGTTATATGATAACAGCCATCGACAAAACCGCTATAGGGTCAGCATGAATACATCCGTTTCGCTGGAAGATCCCCATTGCCCGCACGACCACAGCCAATGCGTCAGCGATGCGCTGGCTGCTGCCGAACAGGTCTGCGAGCGTGCCGGGGCGCGGCTTACCGCCCTGCGCAAGCGCGTACTGGAGCTGGTCTGGCAGAGCCACCGGCCGCTCGGTGCCTATGATCTGCTGGATACCCTGGCGCGCGAGGATGACCGTCGCCCGGCGCCGCCGACCGTGTACCGCGCGCTGGATTTTCTCCAGGAGCATGGGCTGGTGCATCGCATCGCCTCGCTGAATGCTTTCATCGGCTGCGCCAGCCCGGAGCATACCCATCAGGGGCACTTCCTGATCTGCCGTAACTGCCGGGTGGCGATCGAGTTGGAGCAGACGCTGATCCACCCGGCGATCGCCGAGGTCGCGCAGCGCATGGGCTTTGCGGTGGAGTCGGAAACCGTGGAGATCGCCGGCCTGTGCGCCCACTGCCAGGAGGCGGCATGAGCGACACCCTGCTCAGCCTCAGCCAGGTCGGCCTGCGCCGGCATGGCAACGCCATCCTCGAGGACATCACGCTGCAGGTGCGGCGCGGTGAAATCGTCACGCTGATCGGCCCCAACGGTGCCGGCAAGACCAGCCTGGTGCGCATCGTGCTCGGTCTGCTCAAGGCCGACAGCGGTGAGGTTCAGCGCCAGCCGCGGCTGCGCATCGGCTACATGCCGCAGAAGCTGCAGGTCGATGCCACGCTGCCGTTGACCGTGCTGCGTTTCCTGCTGCTGGCGCCGGGCGTCAAGCGCGCCGCCGCGCTGCAGGCGCTGGGCGAGGTGGGTGCCGAGCATCTGGCGCAGCGGCCGCTGCAACAGGTTTCCGGCGGCGAGTTGCAGCGCATTCTGCTGGCCCGGGCGCTGCTGCGCCAGCCGGACCTGCTGGTGCTGGACGAGCCGGTACAGGGGGTGGATGTCAATGGCCAGATCGAGCTGTACCAACTGATCACCCGCCTGCGCGACCGCTACGGCTGCGGGGTGCTGATGGTCTCGCATGACCTGCACCTGGTGATGGCCACCACCAATACCGTGGTCTGTCTCAACCGTCACGTGTGCTGCTCCGGTCGGCCGGAGCAGGTCAGCGCCGATCCGGCGTTCGTCGCCCTGTTCGGCGAGCAGGCCAGCGCCCTGGCGGTCTACAACCACCATCACGATCACAGCCACGACATGCACGGCGAAATTGTCGAGGCTGCCCATCACCACCCGGACGGATCTTCCTGCAACCATGCCTGACTTTCTTCTTTACGCATTGCTGGCGGGGCTCGGCCTGGCGCTGGTGGCGGGGCCGCTGGGTTCCTTCGTGGTGTGGCGGCGCATGGCCTATTTCGGCGATACCCTGGCGCACTCGGCGCTGCTCGGGGTAGCGCTGGGCATGCTATTGCAGATCAATTTGACGCTGGCGGTGACCGCCGGCTGCGTGCTGCTGGCGGTGTTGCTGGTGGCCATGCAGAACCGCAAATGGCTGGCCAGCGATACCCTGCTGGGTATCCTTGCGCACAGCACACTGTCGTTGGGGCTGGTAGTGCTGGCGTTGACCGAGAGCGTGCGGGTGGACCTGCTGGCCTACCTGTTCGGCGACCTGCTGGCAATTACCTCCGCCGACCTGGGCTGGATGCTCGGCGGGCTGGTGATCGTCATGCTGCTGCTGGCCTGGCTCTGGCGGCCGCTGCTGTCGGTGACCGTGCACGAGGAGCTGGCGCGGGTGGAAGGGCTGCCGGTGAGCGGCATCCGCCTGGGACTGATGCTACTGATCGCGATTGTCATTGCGGTGGCGATGAAGGTGGTCGGCGTGCTGCTGATCACCTCACTGCTGATCATCCCCCCGGCCGCGGCCCAGCGCCACGCCCGTACCCCGGAGCAGATGGCCTTCGGCGCCAGCTGCCTGGGCTGCCTGGCGGTGCTCGGTGGGCTGGCGCTGTCGTGGAACCTGGATACGCCGGCGGGGCCGTCGATCGTGGTCAGTGCGGCCGCGCTGTTCATGCTGTCGCTGCTGGCGCCAAGGCGCCAGTGACGGGAGCGGTGCGTGGGAGCGCCGCCTCGGCGCGATGAGCTGGCTTGCTATCGCGCCGGGCCGCGCTCCCACAGCTGGAGTCGAGGCTCAGATCTGCGCCTGCAGGTAGTTTTCCAGGCCGACCATCTTGATCAGGCCGAGCTGCTTCTCCAGCCAGTAGGCGTGGTCTTCCTCGGTGTCCTTGAGCTGGGCAACCAGGATGTCGCGGCTCGGGTAGTCGCCATGCTGTTCGCACAGGGCGATACCCTTGGCCAGAGCGGCGCGCACTTCGTATTCCAGCTTCAGGTCAGCCGCCAGCATGTCGGGCACGGTATAGCCGGGCTGGATCGGGGAGGGGCGCATGTCCGGCTTGCCTTCGAGGAACAGGATGCGGCGCAGCAGGGCATCGGCGTGCTGGGTCTCTTCTTCCATCTCGTGGTTGATGCGCTCGTACAGCTTGCTGTAGCCCAGGTCCTCGTACAGACGCGAGTGCAGGAAGTACTGATCGCGAGCGCCCAGCTCGCCGCGCAGCAGCTCGTTCAGGTAATTGACGATGTCCGGATGCCCTTGCATGACGCCACCTCGATGAGTAAGGTTCGGTTGAATCCGGCAATTGTGCCGGAAAGCCGCTGCAATGGCCAGTTAACCTTTTGTAAAATTCCAGTAATTACAATGGGTTATGCGTATTCAGGTGCTAGCGTTAAGCATAACCACACCCATTCTCAATCACTTATTGCCGGGCCATGATGCGCGGCAGCAACTGACTCAACTCGGCGGGCCGCAGCGGTGGGCGGATGAAGCCGACGTAACGGCCCTGGGGGTCGACGATCACTATCTGGCCGCTGTGGTCGACCAGATAGTTCGCCTCACTGGTATCCGGCTCGATATAGGCGATGGACAGCGCCTGGGCCAGCCTGGCCAGTTGCGCCGGGTCGCCGGTGGCGCCGGCGAAGCCGGCATTGAAGAACTGCAGGTAACTGCTCATCTGCTCGGGGGTGTCGCGGTTCGGATCGACGCTGACCATGGTCACCTGCAGCTGTTCGCGGTCTTCCTCGGGTAGGGCATGGGTGAGCTGGCGCAGCTCGGCCATGGTGGTGGGGCAGATATCCGGGCAGAAGGTATAGCCGAAGAACAGCAGGTTCCATTGTCCCTGCAGGTCCGTCTTGCCCCAGTCCTGGCCCTCGGCCGAGGTCAGTTGGATATCGGGGATCTGCCGTGGCGCATCGAACAGGAACACCCCGGCCTGGGCCAGCTGTGCTTGATTCAGCGGCGCCGGGCGCATGATCTTGTTCACCGTGACGCCGATCACCAGGGCCACCGCTGCCACCGTCACCAGAACGGTTTTCTGTATTCCCGTCAAAGCCATCCGGCTGCTCCCGCATAATGATCGACCAGCAGGGCGACGAACAGCCACAGCAGGTACCACAGTGAAAACTTGAAGGTCTTGATCGCCGCATGCTTGCGGCTGTCGCGGTACAGCGCCCAGGCCCAGTCGATGAAGCGCAGGCCCAGTCCCACGGCGGCGACCAGATACAGCGTGCCGCTCATGTGGATCACATAGGGCAGCAGGCTGACCGCGAACAGGATAAAGGTATACAGCAGAATATGCAGCTTGGTGTATTGCTCGCCGTGGGTGACCGGCAGCATGGGAATGGCCACCTTGGCATATTCGGCCTTGCGATGGATCGCCAGTGCCCAGAAGTGCGGAGGGGTCCAGGCGAAGATGATCAGCACCAGCAGCAGCGCCTCGGCATCCACCCGGCCGGTGACCGCAGTCCAGCCGAGCAGCGGTGGTGCGGCACCGGCGAGCCCGCCGATGACGATGTTCTGTGGCGTCGCCCGCTTGAGGAAGGAGGTGTAGATCACCGCGTAACCGAGCAGCGAGCCGAGGGTCAGCCAGGCGGTCAGGGCGTTGATCCATTGCAGCAGGATGGTCATGCCGGCCACCCCGAGAACCAGGGCGAAGAGCAGGGCATGCAGCGGATTGACCCGGCCCTGGGCCAGCGGTCGACGCTGGGTGCGGGCCATGTGCACATCGATGCGACGGTCCACCACGTGGTTGATCGCGGCCGCCGAGCCGGCACACAGGGCGATGCCCAGGTTACCCAGCAGCAACACCTGCCAGGCCACTGCGCCCGGCGTCGATAGCAGCATGCCGATGGCCGAAGTGATGATCATCAGCGCCACTACCTTGGGCTTGGTCAGCTCCAGGTAGTCACGCCAGCCGGCGACAGCCCGTGCGGTTCTGGTCATGGTCGTCATGCGTTTCCCCCGCGCCTTGGGCGCTTATTGTTATTGCTTTGACCCAGTATGTGTCATGACTCGGCGACTGGCCAGTCGCCGAGTCGGTTACCTTCGCTACCGGTCTCAGGCCGGTGTCCAGTGTCCGACACCACCGGTGCCCTTTCTGTTCACCCGGATGGGCGCCGGGCGCAACTGGTAGTTCACCAGCACCATGCTCAGCAGCAACAGGGCGCCTACGGCGTTGTGTGCCACTGCCACCGCCAGCGGAAGGTGCGCCAGTACATTGGTGATGCCCAGGCCGACCTGGGTCAGCAGCACCAGCGTCAGCCACGCGGCGGTGCCGGTCAGGCCGGCGCGGTACAGGCGCCAGGCCAGCAGCAGGGTGGCCAGGATGGTCACCAGCGCGCCTATCCGGTGGGTGAAGTGAATCGCCGTGCGACCCTCGCCGTAGAGCATGCCGCCCAGGTAATTGGGACCAATTTCCTGGAAGATGTTGAAGCCGGCGGCAAAGTCCATGTCCGGCCACCATTCGCCATGGCAGGTCGGCAGATCGACGCAGGCCACCGCTGCATAGTTGCTGCTGACCCAGCCGCCGAGGGCGATCTGCACTATGACCACCGCCAGTACCGCGCGTGCCAGCGGGCGCAGGGCGCTCAGGCCGACATCCGCCGGCAGGCGCCCGGACAGTCGCAAGCCCAGCAGAAACAGCAGGCTGAGGGTGGCGAAGCCGCCGAGCAGGTGCGCGGTCACCACCTGCGGCCACAGCTTGAGAGTGACCGTCCACATGCCGAACAGCGCCTGGCAGATGACCAGGGCCAGCAGCCCCAGCGGCAGCTTCAGCGGATAGCCGTCGCGACCGCGCTGCTTCAGTGCGAACAGTGCCAGCCCGAGGATGGTCAGGCCCAGCAGCCCGGCAGCATAGCGATGGATCATTTCCGCCCAGGCCTTGAACGCCTCGACCGGATCATCCGGGAAGCGCAGCTGCGCCAGCTCGATGGCGGCATCACTGCGTGGCACGCTGAGAAAACCATAGCAGCCGGGCCAATCCGGGCAGCCCAGCCCGGCGTGTACCAACCGGGTATAGGCACCCAGCACTACCACGACAAAGCCCAGCAGCAGGGCACCAACGGCAAACAGGAAACCGGGTTTACGCATGGTCGATCAACCTATCTTGGACAGTTTCAACAGGTGGCGCAGGTCGTCCAGCAGGTGCTTGCCGGGGCTGCCCGGGTCGCGGTGCAGTACCACCCGGCCCAGCGGGTCGATAACCCACAGTTGCGGGCCCTGTTGCCAGTTGGCGGGGTGTGCATCGAGACTCTGCAGATAGGGGGCCGGCTGCAGTGGCAACTGCTGCAACTGGGGGTATTCCCGCTGCAGGCGGCTGGCCAGCTCGGCGGGGGCCGCTTGGGCGAGGGCCAGTACATGCTCGACACGGTCGGCTTCGCGGCCGGTGGCGATATGGATCTGCCGTGCTTCCTGTACCAGCGCCAGGCAGTCGTCATCGCATTGCCCCGGGGCGGTGACCAGCAGCCGCCAGGGCGCGCCATAGCCGAGCGGTTCCAGCGTTACCTGCCAGTCCTGCACCGTCAGTACCGGTTCGACCAGCGAGGCATGGTTGGTCTGGGTTTGCGGAATACCGATCTGCAGTTTCACCATCAGCCAGGCGATCAGGATCGGCCCCACCACCACCGCGACGATGGCCAGCAGCTTGAGCTGGCCGCGCGATCTGCTCCGCTCGGTTGGATGTTCAGTCATGCTCATCATTCTTGTTATTCCCCCCAGTGTCGGGCCGCAGGCCGGCCCAGATAAACAGTATCAGCAGAGCGGCAGCCAGGGCGAACCATTGCACGGCGTAGCCGGTATGCTTGCTGGCGCTCATTGGCAGCGGCGGCCAGTCGAGACGCAGTGCGCCCTGGCTGCCCGGGCGCAGCCGCGCCAGCCACGGTTGCAGCGTCACGCCGGCCTGTTCGGCGAAGGCGGGCAGGTCGATGGCGGCGACCAGCTTCGGCCAGCCGCTGCCTGGCGGGCTGTCCAGGGTGAAGCCGCTGCTCGCCTCGGGCAGCACTTCGACCTGCAGTTGCATGCTGCCCTCGGGTGTAGGTACCGCTGGCAGTTGCCGACGATCCGGCCAGCGCAGCCAGCCGCGATTGACCAGCAGCTGTCGCCCGCTGGCGCTGTCATGGAATACCTGCAGCACCTCGACACCGGCCTGGCCGTCGCGGGTGCGGTTATCCAGCAGCCAGATGTGGCGGGCATCCAGTCGGCCGGTGAGCAACAGGGGTTGCCAGGCCATATCGGCCGACGGCTCCACGGCGCTCAGGGGCACGGCCGGCTGGTGCTGGTGTTGATCGATCAGGGCCTGCAGCTGGCGTTTCTGCTCGGCACGGTCCAGCTGCCAGAAGCCCAGGCCGATCAGCACTGGCAGCAACGCCAGGGTGAACAGCCACAGCGGCCAGCCGGGCGCGAAGCGCTGCTGCCGTGGCATGGGCTCAGTCAGTCCATCGGGCATGTGCCGGTTTCCGGGCCAGGTCTATACTGCAGGACATTCTATCGAACATGGACCATCGCTTATGTGGTTGAAAGTCATCATCGTACTGTTGCTCGCCGCCATCGTTGTCAGTCTGTTCAGTGGCGCCCTGTTCCTGCGTGACGCCAGCTCCGGTGGGCGTCTGTTCAACGCCCTGAGCATACGTATCAGCCTGACCGTGCTGGTGGTGCTGCTGATCGCCTGGGGCCTGTGGTCCGGGCAGTTGCAGTGGGGTGCGCCGTGGCTGCATTGACCACGGCGCTTCGGCTCACAGCACGTAGACGAAGATGAACAGCGCCACCCAGACCACGTCGACGAAGTGCCAGTACCAGGCGGCGGCCTCGAAGCCGAAGTGATTGTCCGGGGTGAAGTGTCCCTTGTGCACGCGGATCAGCATGACCGTGAGAATGATCGCCCCCATGGTCACGTGGAAGCCGTGGAAACCGGTGAGCATGAAGAAGGTCGAGCCGTAGATGCCGGAACGCAGGGTCAGCCCCAGGTCGTTGTAGGCATGCACATATTCGGCCAGCTGCAGACCGAGGAAGATCACCCCCAGTACCACGGTGAGCAGCAGCCAGTTCTTCAGAGCCTTGCGCTTGCTGGCGCGCAGGGCATGGTGGGCCAGGGTCAAGGTGACGCTGGATGTGACCAGCAGCAGGGTGTTGATCAGCGGTAACTGCCAGGGGCTGATGGTTTCCTGCGGGCCGGGGAAAGCACCGGGGTCGGGATTGTTGACCAGCGGCCAGGAGAAGTTGAATTCCGGCCAGAGCATGCTGCTCGAGCCCTTTTCACCGACCCCGTCCAGCCAGGGACCGGCGAGGATACGCACATAGAACAGCGCGCCGAAGAAGGCGGCGAAGAACATCACCTCAGAGAAGATGAACCAGGTCATGCCCATACGGAACGAGCGGTCCATCTGCGGGCTGTACAGGCCCTGGCGGCTCTCGCGGATGACGTTGCCGAACCAGCCGAAGAACATCCACAGCAGGATCAGCAGGCCGGCGTAGAGAATGTACTGGCCCGGCGAGGCACCCGAGCCGCTGCTCAGGCCATTCATCAGCGTGCCGGCACCGAATACCGAGACCAGCAGGCCGATGGAGCCGACGATCGGCCATTTGCTCTGCGCGGGTACGTAGTACAGCTCGTGTTTTTCATGACTTGCCATCTGTTGTTCTCCTTATCGGCAGCCTGAATCAGTTACGGTGCACAGCGGCCAGGTCGAGGCTGGGTGCCATGCGTTCGGTGACATCGAACAGGGTATAGGCCAGGGTCAGGCGGCGAACATCGGCGGGCAGGGCCGGATCGACGATGAAACGCACCGGCATCTCCACGCTTTCCCCCGGCTGCAGCACCTGCTGGGTGAAGCAGAAGCACTCGGTCTTGTGGAAGAACGCCGCCGCCCGCGACGGTGCCACGCTGGGAATGGCCTGGGCCACCATGACCCGGTCGGTCGGATTGTGGGCAAGGAAGTTCATGCTGCGGGTTTCCCCGGGGTGCAGCACGATCTCGTTATCTTCCGGGCCGAACGACCAGCGCATGCCCTCGGCATTATTGGAGACGAACTGCACGCGCACTTCACGCTGCATGTCCACCGCCTGCTCCTGGCCCTGCCAGGCCGAGCCGGCGGTCTTGCCATTGATACCGAAGGCCTGGCACATCACGTCGTAGATGGGTACCAGCAAGAAGCCGAAGGCGAACATGCCGACCACCAGCAGTAGCAGGCGCTTGATCAGACTAGCGGTGCTCAGACCTTCTTCACTCATGGCAACCTCCCGTCTCTGTTATTTCACTTCTGGCGGTGTGGTGAAGGTGTGGTAGGGCGCCGGTGACGGTACCGTCCACTCCAGACCCTCTGCACCATCCCACGGCTTGGCCGGAGCCGACCTGCCGCCGCGAATGCACTTGATGACGATGAACAGGAACAGCAACTGGGTAGCGCCGAACATGAAGGCACCGACCGACGACACCATGTTGAAGTTGGCGAACATCATGTTGTAGTCGGGAATCCGCCGCGGCATGCCAGCCAGGCCAACGAAGTGCATGGGGAAGAAGGCCAGGTTCATGCCGATGAAGGACATCCAGAAATGCGTCTTGGCCAACACCTCGTCATACATGTGGCCGGTCCACTTCGGCAGCCAGTAGTAGGCCGAGGCGAAGATACCGAAGATCGCCCCTGGCACCAGTACATAGTGGAAGTGCGCCACCACGAAGTAGGTATCGTGGTACTGGAAGTCCGCCGGAGCGATGGCCAGCATCAGCCCGGAGAAGCCGCCGATGGTGAACAGGATGACGAAGGCCACGGCGAACAGCATGGGCGCCTCGAAACTCAGCGAGCCGCGGAACATGGTGGTCGCCCAGTTGAACACCTTCACCCCGGTGGGCACGGCGATCAGCATGGTGGCGTACATGAAGAACAGCTCGCCGGTCAGCGGGATGCCGACGGTGAACATGTGGTGCGCCCATACCGCGAAGGACAGGAAGGCGATGGCGCCAGTGGCGTAGACCATGGAGGTATAGCCGAACAGCGGTTTGCGGGCGAATGCCGGGATGATCATGCTCACCGCGCCGAAGGCCGGCAGGATCATGATGTACACCTCGGGGTGGCCGAAGAACCAGAACACATGCTGGAACAGCACCGGGTCACCACCGCCGGCGGCATTGAAGAAGCTGGTGCCGAAGTGGATATCCATCAGCATCATGGTCACCACCCCGGCCAGCACCGGCATCACCGCGATCAGCAGGAAGGCGGTGATCAGCCAGGTCCAAACGAACATCGGCATCTTCATCAGGGTCATGCCCGGGGCACGCATGTTGAGGATGGTGGCGATGATGTTGATCGCTCCCATGATCGAACTGATACCGGCCAGGTGGATGGCGAAGATGAAGAAGGTGGTGCTTTCCGGCCCGTAGGTGGTGGACAGCGGGGCGTAGAAGGTCCAGCCGAAGTTGGGACCGCCGCCCTCCATGAACAGGGTGGAAACCAGCAGGCCGAAGGCCGCCGGCAGCAGCCAGAAGCTGAAGTTGTTCATCCGTGGCAGGGCCATGTCCGGCGCGCCTATCATCAGCGGCACCATCCAGTTGGCCAGCCCGACGAAGGCCGGCATCACCGCACCGAACACCATGATCAGGCCGTGCATGGTGGTCATCTGGTTGAACAGTTCCGGCTGTACCAACTGCAGGCCGGGCTGGAACAGCTCGGCGCGGATGACCATCGCCATGGTGCCGCCGAGCAGGAACATGGCGAAACTGAACCACAGGTACATCGAGCCGATGTCCTTGTGGTTGGTGGTCAGTACCCAACGCATCAAACCCTTGGCCGGACCGTGGGCATGGTCGGCGTGATGATTGTCGATCACTGCGCTCATGACAGGTCTCCTTATTGGCCGTTCTTGAAGTTGAGGATATCGATGGGCGCGACCACCTCGCCGGTGTCGTTGCCCCAGGCGTTGCGCTCATAGGTGATGACGGCGGCGATATCCACTTCCGACAGCTGCCGGCCGAAGGCGGCCATGGAGGTGCCCGGCACGCCATTGACCACCACGTCGATGTGCGCGGCCACGTCGTTGAGCACCATGTCGCTGCCCTTGAGCGCCGGGAACATCGGCGGCAGGCCCTCGCCGTTGGCCTGGTGGCAGGCCACGCAGGTGCTGGTATAGACGCGCTGGCCGCGCTCCATCAGCTCCTCCAGGGTCCATTCCTTGCTGGTCAGTTCGGCCTCGGCGGCGGCCGCGGCCTTCTTCTCGGCCAGCCAGGCGGCGAAGTCCTCGGGCGTGCGGGCGTCCACCACGATCGGCATGAAGGCATGGTCGCGGCCGCACAGCTCGGTGCACTGGCCACGGTAGATGCCGGGTTCGTCGATGCGGGTCCAGGATTCGTTGACGAAGCCGGGGATGGCGTCCTTCTTCACCGCCAGCGCCGGCACCCACCAGGAGTGGATGACATCGGCCGCAGTGATCAGCAGGCGGATCTTCTGTCCCGTGGGCACCACCATCGGCTCGTCTACCTCGAGCAGGTAGTGCTCGCCCTTGGCGGCCTGGTTGGCGATCTGCTCGCGCGGGGTCGCCAGGTTGCTCATGAAGCTGACGTCTTCGCCCAGGTAGTTGTACTGCCAGCGCCACTGGTAGCCGGTGACCATGATGTCGAGGTCGGCATCCTCGGTGTCGTAGATCTCGATCAGCGTCTTGGTCGCCGGTATCGCCATGCCGATCAGGATCAGCAGGGGAATGACCGTCCACAGGATCTCGACGGTGAGGTTTTCATGGAACTTGGCCGCCACCGCCCCCCGGGAGCGGCGATGCATGAACATCGACCAGAACATCACGGCGAAGACAATCGCGCCGATGACCACCGATATCCAGAAGATGGTCATGTGCAGATCGAAGACCGAACGGCTGACTTCCGTTGCCCCCGGACTCATGTTTACAGTCCAGCTCGCGCTGGCATTCCCGCCGAGTGCAGTCAGAAACAGGCCACCCAGCCAGGTGTGTGCATGTCGCAACATCCCGGTTTCCCCTTATTTATTGTTTTTATCACCGCAGGTGCGCCTGCGAAGCTGCACCAGACTGAACCGAGTATAGACCTGAAGGCGATCATGGCAATCCTCTTGAGTCTAATTTTTCATTAAATTGTCAAGGGGGGATTGCCGCGAATATGTAAGAAATTGGCTCGCGATGCAGGGTTGTCACGAAGCTGGATGCCGCTTGGCGAATTCTTCGTTCGACTCGTCGTCGAGTCACTTTGACGATATGCAGGCCCTCTGCTAGCTTCACTTCCAGCCAAATAACGATGCCTTACCGGCGAGCCGCCTGACTCGCCACCACCGGAGTGCCTATGAAAATTGCCGAGTTACGCGAGCGTGTCAGGACGGCTCGCGAGAATGAAAACAATGATGACGATCTGCGCAACTGGCTGGAACGTAAGCTGCCGCAATTGCACCGCACTATCCGCACGCGCGATGATGCCGCCACCACGCTGTTCAACTTCATCCAGGCCTATGTCGAGCGAGTGCCGGATGTGCTGGAGGCGGCACAGTCGGTGGCCAATCACGCCAAACTGCGGGCGCAGCTAATACCGGTATTGAAGGTGGCGGAGGAGTTCTTCCTGCGGCCACCTTCGGCGACCGAAGCCCAGAACGGACTGCTGTTACTGCTCGACGAGGCTTATCTGGCCCATCGCCTGGTGGAGGAAGTGAATGACCGCTATGTTGCCCATGGCGGCGAGTCGCTGATCCCGATGAACAATACCCGGGCCAACCTGATCGTGCACGACCTGCTCGGTGAGGAATATGCCAATCAGCTGGATGCGGCAGTATACGAGGCGGTGGCGGGGCTGTTGCCGGAGGAAGTATTCAACAGTCCGGCCTTTCTGGCGTACAAGGCGGGTGTCGGCGAGCAGGACCGGCATGAGATGTGGCGACGCTGGCCGAACATGGCCGAGGAACTGGGCCTGGGACTGACCTGGCGGGATAATCTCTAGCGCCTGTCGGGGCCATCTCTCTCCCGGTCATTGCGAACCGCAATGCGGTGAAGCAATCCACAGGCACGGAGTCGCCGGCACCCATGGATTGCCGCGCCCTGCGGGCTCGCAATGACGGCGGCTTCGTGCCGCCCCGGCGCGATAGCGGGCCTGCCGGAAAACTCAGCTGTCCTTCTTCTTCAGCTTCGGATTCGGATAGAACTGCGCCACATGCGAGGTGGCCGCCGGTTTGCTCGAGGGCTGTATGGTTACCCGCGTCGGCACTTCCTTCGGCACTGAATTGCCGCGTTCATCCAGGCTGTCGGCATAGCCGCATTCCACGCATTCACGGTGGGACATGCCGTCCTGCTGGTACATGCGGATGGTATCCATCCTGCTGCACGCCGGGCAAACGGCCCCGGCGATGAAGCGTTTTACCGGTTCGTTCGGCTGGTTCATGCCGCTTGCTCCTCGCTCAGGCCGCTGTGACGCAGCAGCGCGTCCACCGAAGGTTCGCGGCCGCGGAAGGCGACGAACAGCTCCATGGGTTCGCGGCTGCCACCGCGGGCCAGGATATTGTCGCGGAACGACTGTCCGGTCCCGGTGTTGAAGATGCCTTCCTCCTCGAACCGGGAGAAGGCATCGGCCGACAGCACTTCCGCCCACTTGTAGCTGTAGTAACCGGCGGCATAGCCCCCGGCGAAGATATGCGCAAAGCCGTTCTCGAAGCGGTTGAACGCCGGTGGCGACATCACCGATATCTCATCGCGCACTGCCAGCAGTACCTCCCGGGCGCTGCGCCCGGGCTGGGCATGCAGCTCGAAGTCGAACAGCGAGAACTCGATCTGGCGCAACATGCCCAGGCCGGACTGGAAGTTCTTCGCCGCCAGCATCTTGTCCAGCAGGTCGCCGGGCAGCGGCTCGCCGCTTTCGTGGTGACCGGAGATCAGCGCCAGGCCCTCGGGCTCCCAGCACCAGTTCTCCATGAACTGGCTGGGCAGCTCTACCGCATCCCAGGCCACGCCATTGATGCCCGAGGCCGCCGGGTAGTCGACCCGGGTCAGCAGGTGGTGCAGGCCATGGCCGAACTCGTGGAACAGCGTGGTGACCTCGTCATGGGTCAGCAGCGCTGGTTGATTACCCACAGCAGGTGTGAAATTGCACACCAGATAGGCCACCGGGCGCTGCAGTTCCCCGCCGGGCAGGCGCCGGCGATCGCGGGCGCCGTCCATCCAGGCACCGCCGCGCTTGTGGCTGCGCGCATACAGGTCGAGGAAGAAGCGGCCGATCACCTGGCCACCTTCCAGCACCTCGAACAGCCGCGCATCGGCATGCCAGCGATCGAACTCGGCGACTTCGCGCAGCTCGATACCGTACAACCGGCCAACGATATCGAACATGCCCTGCAGCACCCGGTCCACCGGGAACCAGGGGCGCAATTCCTCCTGGGAGATAGCGTAGCGGTGCTGGCGCAGCTGCTCGGCGTAGTAGCCGGTGTCCCAGCTCTGCAGGTCGTCGCAGCCCTGGCTGGCGGCGAAGTCGCGCAATGCCTGCAGGTCGGCCTCGGCAAACGGCCGGCTGCGCTGACCGAGGTCACGCAGGAAGCCCAGCACCTGGTCGGTGCTGTCAGCCATCTTGGTGGCCAGCGACAGCTCGGCATAGTTACCGAAGCCCAGCAGGCTGGCCAACTCCTGACGCAGTTGCAGAATCTCGGCGATCAGCGGACCGTTGTCGTTGTCGCCGGCATTCGGGCCCTGGTCCGAGGCGCGGGTGCAGTAGGCGGTATAGACCTCTTGGCGCAGGGCGCGGTCATTGGCATAGGTCATCACCGCATAGTAGCTGGGGAACTCCAGGGTGATCAGCCAGCCGTCCAGTTCGCGCGCCTCGGCTGCCTGCCTGGCCTGGGCCAGGGCGGATTCGGGCAGGCCATCGAGCTGGCCGGGGTCGGTAATGTGCTTGGTCCAGGCCTGGGTCGCATCCATCAACTGGTTGGAAAACCGGCTCTGCAGCTCCGACAGGCGCATCTGCAGTTCGCCGTAGCGTTTCTGCTGCTCCGCGGGCAGAGCGATACCGGACAGGCGGAAGTCGCGCAGCGCGTGTTCGATGATGGTCTGTTGCGCCGGGTCCAGCTCGGCGAAGCCGTCGCTGTCAGCCAGTTGCCGATAGGCCGCATACAGCGCCTGGTTCTGGCCCATCTCGGTGGAGAACTGGCTCAGCAGCGGCAGGCAGCCGTTGTAGGCGTCGCGCAGCTCGGGGCTGTTCATCACCGCATTCAGGTGGCTGACCGGTGACCAGGCGCGGCTCAGGCGCTCGCCCATCTCGTCCAGCGGCTCGATCAGCGTGGCCCAGCTCCACTGCGCCGGCGGGTTGGCCAGCAGCCTGTCCAATTGCGCGCGGCTGTCGGCGATGATCTGCTCGATGGCCGGCTTGACCTGTTCCGGTTTGATCTGGCTGAACGGTGGCAGATCATAGGCTTGCAACAGCGGATTGGACATGGCGGGGTTTCCTGAATAGCGTGGGTTCGTACAATGCGCCCATGGTAGCGAACCAGCGGGCCATTGGCACCCGGCGCGGCCGGGGCGACAATAGTGCATAGATGATGGCGACAGCCGGGCAATTCAAGGGGCAAGTAATGAATATACGTGGATTCGCAGGCAAGGCGCCGCAACTGGGCGAGCGCGTGTTCGTGGACCCCAGCGCCGTGGTGCTGGGCGATGTGCAGCTGGGGGATGACTGTTCGGTATGGCCGGCAGCGGTGATTCGTGGCGACATGCACCGCATCCGCATTGGCGCGCGTACCAGCGTGCAGGATGGCAGCGTGCTGCACATTACCCATGCCGGGCCGTTCAACCCGGATGGCTATCCGCTGACCATCGGTGATGACGTGACCATCGGCCACAAGGTGCTGCTGCACGGCTGCACGGTCGGCAGCCGCATCCTGATCGGCATGGGCAGTATCGTCATGGACGGGGCGGTGATCGAGGATGAGGTGATTCTCGGTGCCGGCAGCCTGGTGCCGGCTAACAAGACCCTGCGCAGCGGCTACCTGTACATGGGCAGCCCGGCCAAGGAAGTACGGCCCTTGAGCGACCGCGAGCGGGAGTTCTTTCCCTATACCGCAGCCAACTATGTGCGGTTGAAGGACCAGTATCTGCAGCAGGAAGCATGATCGCCGCTCCGCTCCCCTCATCCTCGGCGCACGACTGCATGGATGCAGGAGTTAGAGCGACGCAGGAAGCCAAAGCCGAGGTCGTAATGCTGTTCACTTAAGACTTTTGCCGCCTGCTCTAGAGCTGCCCTGAAGCAATGCAGCATTGCTCTCTAGTTCGTCATCCTTACTCACCTCGTCATCCTTCGCCTCACCTCGTCATCCTTCGCGAAGGCGAAGGATCCAGGGTGCGGGCTGACTCGCAGTGGCCGGTAGATCCTTCGCCTTCGCGAAGGATGACGGGTTTTGGGAGATATGACGGCTTAAGTAAACACATTACGGCGCAGGCCCAGGATCCACGGGTGCCGCTGTGGATACTGACAGGCAATCATTGACATGAATAACACCCCGCCCGACGGGCACTGTGGTTTATGCTCGATTGGAACGGGCCCAGTGCCCCATCCACCTACAGCTCGGAGGCCTTGAACATGTCTGCCCTTATCAATCGAAAAATAATTCTTGAGCAGCGCCCCCAGGGGGAAATACGCGACGGTGACCTGGTCCTGGCGCAAAGCCCGGTACGCGAGCTGCGTGACGGCGAGGTGCTGATCAAGACCCTGTGGCTGTCGCTGGACCCCTACATGCGCCCGCGGATGAACGATGCCAAGGGCTATATGGACCCGATCGGCATCGGCGAGGTGATCGTCGGTGAAAGTGTGGGCCGGGTAATCGAATCGAAGTCGCCGAACTACAGCGAGGGTGACCTGGTCACCTGCTATTCCGGCTGGCAGGAGTACTGCATCGTGCCGGGCGATGCGCCGATGATCTACAAGATCGAGCCGCGTGGCGTGCCGCTGCAGGCTTACCTGGGGGTAGCCGGCATGCCGGGGCGTACCGGTTACTGTGGGCTGGTGTATGTCGGCAAACCCCAGGCGGGTGAGACCGTGGTGGTGTCGGCAGCTTCCGGCCCGGTCGGCACCGTGGTCGGCCAGACCGCCAAGCAACTGGGTTGCCGGGTGGTGGGTGTGGCTGGCGGTGAGGACAAGTGCCGCTTCGTGGTCGAGGAGCTGGGCTTCGATGCCTGCGTCGATTACAAGGCCGGCAACCTGGAAGCGGACCTGGCCGCGGCCTGCCCGAAGGGTATCGATGTGTATTTCGAGAACGTCGGCGGGGATGTCAGCCGCGCGGTAGCCAAGCTGCTCAACCCCGGCTCGCGGGTGCCGATCTGTGGCTACGTATCGGCCTACAATGCCGAGGACGCGAGCAAGGTGGAAACGCCTTTCCATATCTTCGGTAAGCTGGAGAATCCGCCGGAGCACCGCTTCTTCCTGGTCACCGAATGGCAGGACCGCCACCAGGAAATCACCACGCTGCTCGCCGAGCAGGTCGCCAGCGGCAATATCAAGTACCGCGAGACGGTGGCTGAAGGGCTGGAGAATGCCGTCGAGGCGTTCAAGGGCATGCTCAAGGGCCGCAACTTCGGCAAGCAGCTGGTGCATATCGCCGACTGAGCCTGTCTGCCTGTGGAGTCCTCACTACAGCCATTGTGGGAGCGCCGCCCTCGGCGCGAAAGCTTCGCCGTGGGGCGCGGCTCCCACAGCTCCAAGGGGGCTTCATTGCTCGGCCTTGCTGGGGTTGGCGAGCACCTGCTCGCCGACAGGACCGTAACCGCTCCATCTCCGCAGGCGTAGCGCAGGGGCGCTACACCCCATTGCCATCAGGCCTTCGCCCACTCCGCTTCCTGCAGCGCCCGCCACATGATCTTGCCGGCGGGTGACTTGGGTAGGCTGTCGACGAATTCCACCAGCTTCGGACACTTGTAGGCCGACATGTTGGCCTGGCACCAGTCGAGAATCGCTTCGGCGTGGGTGTTCTCCTGACCTGCTGCCAGCACCACCACCGCCTTAACCGTTTCCCCGCGTCGCTCGTCCGGCACCGAGATCACGCATACCTCCTGCACCGCCGGATGGCTGTATAGCAGCGACTCGACCTCCGCCGGCCAGACCTTGTAGCCGGAGGCGTTGATCATGCGCTTGACCCGGTCGACCAGGAAGAAATAGCCCTGCTCGTCGTAGTAGCCCAGGTCGCCGGTGCGGAAGAAGCGCTGGCCGTCCAGCTCGACAAAGGCCGCCTCGGTGGCCTCCGGGCGGCGCCAGTAGCCCTGGAACAGCTGCTCGCCACGCAGGATGATTTCGCCGACCTCACCGACACCCAGCTCATGCAGGCTTTCCACATCCACCACCCGCGAGTCCACGCCGATGATCGGAATGCCCAGGCACTGCGGCTTGGCTGCCAGCGGCGGGTTCATGTGCGTGGCGCTGAGGGTTTCCGACAGGCCGTAGCCCTCGGAATAGCTCAGGCCCAGCTTGCTCTCCAGCTTGGCAGCGATGGCCGCGGGCATTGCCGCACCGCCGCCGCCGATGGCCTGCAGGCTGCTTAGGTCGTACTGTTCGATCTGCGGGTCGGACAGCAGGTCCACCACCATGGTCGGGATGTTGCGCCAGGCGGTGATGCCGTGGCGCTCGATCAGCTGCGCGGCGGTGCGGCGATCCCAGCGGGTCATGATCACCTGGGTGGCGCCCAGGTAGATGGAAGCGTTCATGCACACCTGCATGCCGGTGACATGGAACATGGGTACCGACACCAACTGCACGCCGCCGTGCTGGCTGTTGCCCCACACCGAGCAGTACACCGTGGTGGCCATGGCGCTGTGGTGGGTGTGCACGCAGCCCTTGGGGTTGCCGGTGGTACCGGAGCTGTAGGGGATCACGCACAGGTCGTCCGGCCCGGCGGTCAGCGGACCCGGCTCATAGGCCGCATCCAGGGCCTGCTGCCAGGCGGTGAGGCCAGGCTGGTCGGGTATCTCGGCGGACAGCGTCACCGCCTCGGGCAGGGCCAGGTCGGTCGGCTCGCGAACATACTCGCCATAGGCGCTGACCACCACTTCCTGCAGGCCGGTGTTGCCCAGCAGGCCGCTGATATTGTCCAGCAACTCGCGGCCGCACAGCGCCACCCGCGCTTCGGTATCGGCGATCAGGTATTCCAGTTCGGCCTTGCGGTTCATCGGGTTGACCGGCACCACCACCGCATTGGCGCGCAGGATGGCATAGAAGCCGATGACGAACTGCGGGCTGTTCTGCATGTACAGCAACACCCGGTCGCCGGCCTGTACCCCGGCGCGTTGCAGGTAGCCAGCCAGCGCCTCGGCCTCGCGCTCCAGCTCGGCATAGGTCAGCGTGCTGCCGTAGTAGATGATCGCCGGGTGCTGTGGATAACGCAGCGCGGACACGCTGAGGTTGGAATACAGGCTGGTGGCCGGCAGGTCGAGGAAGTGCGGCACCAGGTCGGGCCAGACGGCGTAATGACGATCGAACATACGCAGGGACTCCGTGCAGACGGTCTTTATAATTGTCGAAGCGGACAAGCTAAGCATGCGGCGGGCAGCCGGGAAACCGTCAGAACCCACGGTGTTGATGGGTCATAAGCCAGGGCTGTTCACGGCAGGTACAAACGGAACTCACCGCCACCGAGCGTGCCGCCATTGTCCAGCTCGATGTAACCGCACTGGCCATCACGCTGGTGCAGGCTGGCGATGCACTGGCCGAAATACAGCCCCAGTCCGGTACTGCCATTGCTGACATCGGCATCGCGGGTGCCGGTGCCGTAGCGCCCGAGCATGTCGGCCGGATAACCCCGGCCGTCGTCGTTCACCGTGAGCAACAGCATGTCGCCGTGCAGGCTGGCCTGCAGGTGGATCGCCGAGTGGGCGTAGCGAATGGAGTTGTTGATCACGTTGCCGATCACCGAACCGATCAGCTCGGCATCCATGAAGAACAATCCGGCGCCCTCCACGCTGCAGCTGCCACGGATGCCCCTGGCCTGCAGGATGTCGGCATGGCGGGCCAGTTGCTCCTGCAGCAGCTCCTCGACCTCCACCCAGTCCGGGCGCAGCGGTAGCTGATTGATCTGCAGTTTGTACAGCCCGAGCATCTGCATCAGCATGCCGTTGAGGCGCAGCGACTCGTACTCGATCACGCCACGCTCGCCGGACTCGGCCAGCTCCGGTGGCAGTCGCTCGAGCCACTGGTTCCAGCTCTGCATCAGCAGGGTCAGGGAATTCTTCATGTCGTGCACGGTGGAGGCCAGTACGGTGGAGAAATCCAGCCCCTGGTGGTCCCTGTCGTTCATAGTGCCTCCAGTCGTTCACGGAGTTTGCGGTAGCGTTCCTGACGATGATCGCCGGGAGGCATGTGGCTGGCGCGTTGCAGGCAGTCGCGGCATTCGTCCAGCAATCCTGTCGCGGGCGCTTCCTGCAACTGCGCCGCGGGCTGCCGGCCGAGCAGGCGCAGCAGCGACTGGGCGGTGTTCAGGGCAAAGCTGATATTGCGTGGCTGGCTGGCCAGTGCCTGGCGGAACAACTGCAGGGCTTCGGGATACTGTTTCTGCTGATAGAGGAGGATGGCCTGCTGGTTCCACTCCAGGGCCTGGGAGCCTGCTGCGAGAATCGCCGGATCATCGGTGTGAGTGGCGATCTCGGCCAGCACCTGCGGATCGTCGCCATACATCTCGGCGCAGCTGCCCAGCACGCTGTCGGCCTGCTGCGGCTGGCCCAACGCGCGCAACTGTTCGGCCACGCGCAGCGCCGCCGGGGCACTGAAGAAACCCTCCAGCTCGGCCAATTGTGCCACCGCCTGCTCCGCCAGCCGGCGCGCCTCGGCGCCTTGCCCGGCCCTGTCCAGGCTCTCGGCCTGGGCCAGGCGCGAACGCACTGCCAGCGCCGGGTCGTCGCGCCAGGTACGATCCAGTTCACCGAGGGTCTGGCGGATTTCGCCCAGCACCCGTTGTCCGAGCACGTTGTCACCGGCCTGGGCCTGCAGGCTGGAGACCAGGTTCAGGTGGTTCTCCGGATTGCGGAACAGCGAATTGCGGCCCAGTTCCACCGCATGGCGAAAGGCCCGCGCCGCCTGCTCATGATCATCGTTGCGCTGCGCCAGCTCGCCCATGCGCTCCTGGCGCCGCAACGAGTTGGGTGAGATACGCAGCCCCTGCTGCAACTGCTGCTGCGCCTCCTGCGGATTGCCCAGGGCCAGTTCGGTGGCGGCCAGGCCGTCATACAGCGCTGGAATCATCGGGAACTGGCGAATGCCGTCCAGATACAGCGCCTGGGCCTGCTCAAGCTGGCCATTCTCGCGCCACAGATCGGCCAGTGCGACCAGCGCCCAGGGCAGCGGGCGCTCGCTGATCAACATCTGCAACAGTTTTGCCTGCTCCTCGCGACGCCCCAGCGCTGCCAGGGCAGCGACCTGGTGCCGACGGCATTGCGGTGCATAGCGCGGGTGCTCGGCAAGGATGCGGCTGCACGCTTCCAGAACACCGCGCCAGTCACCCTGCCACTGCGCCTCCAGCACCGGTTTCAGCACGCTTTTCATGCCCAGTAGCCGATCCAGGCGCTGTTGCAGGCTGGCCAGGTTGAAGGGCTTGGTCAGGTAACTGTCCGGTTCGCACTCCAGCGCCGCCATGACCATGGCCTGGCTGCTCTCGGCAGAGATGATGATGAAAACACAGTGCGGACCGAGCAGGCGGTCGTGATGCAGCTCTTCCAGCACCTGCTGGCCGTTCTTGCCCTTGCCCAGGTTGTAGTCGTGCAGGATCACGTCGTAGTGATTCTTGCGACACAGCGCCAGGGCTTCCTCGCCATTGGTCGCCGCATCGATGTCATTCACCCCCATCTGCCGCAGCATGCCGCTCAAGGCGGAGCGGAAGTCGGTGAAGTCGTCCACTATCAGGAAACGTTTATGGCTGTAGTCGATCATATCGGGGTCCGAACAGGTGCCTTGCGGCCAGCAGGGTGGTCGTCAAGGCATATTGCCATTATTCCGCGATGCGTGCCCGGTAATATGGCCAGTATGGCAGCAGATCGGCCTGGCGGGGATTCATTGCTTGGGGCGAGCGATTGTCGACAGCGGCAGGACTGGCTCATCAAATACTGTCGAATTGCCAGGTCTGTGGTGAGCATTTGGGCCGGAACAAATTTTGAATGATAAATTACCCATAAGTTGCGTCACGGTGCCTATAATGGCCGTAACCCTGCGTTTTTCAGCTTCATGGCTTGGCTGTTGGCCTGTTTGTCAGGCGCAGACTGGGTAGGGTGAGCAGGACGGAATTGGCGGCAACATGAATGATCTGAACAAAGTGCTGATTGTCGACAATGAGCCTTTCATTGTCGAAGAGTTGACCGAGTTTCTGGAGTCGCATGGGATAGAGTGCGTCAGCTGTGTTGACTCCACAGAGGCCATCAACCTGTTCCATGATGACGAGAGCATCGGCCTGGTGCTGAGTGACTACCGAATGCCGGAGATCAACGGCATCGAGCTCATTCGTCTATTGGGTAGAACCAAATCCCGGGATCGGCTGTTCGAAAGCATTCTGTTCACCGGTGACGCCGATAAGGAAGACGTCATCGACGCCCTGCGTGCGGGTATTTCCGACTACTATCAGAAGCCACTGGATCTGCAGGCCCTGCTGACCGGCGTCAAGCGGCTGCAGGGGGCGGTACGCCAGCGTGCGGCAGCACAGAAGCTGGGTGCCATTGGCGAACGGCTCAAGGAGATGAGCGACTCCTTGCAGGAATTGCAGCAGGGCGTGGAAACCCTGAGTGGCAGCCATCCCTCCGCCGAGCCGGAGCCAGTCGCCGGCAGGATGTCGGTCACCGACCTGCCCGGCTGCGCCAAGCTGTCCCCGCGCCAGATCGAAGTGGCCGAGCTGCTGGCCCAGGGGCTGACCAACTACCAGATCTCCTGCGAGCTGGGCATCTCGGAAAACACCGTCAAGCTGTATGTCTCCCAGGTGCTGCGGGCCACCAACATGCACAACCGCACCTTGCTGGCGCTGGCTCTGGGTGGGCGCCGGTAGCCTGTTGCACTCGCAGGCTGCTACGGTAGCTCAGGCTCCAGCATCCTTTGCGCCGTTCGGCATCCTGTCCCAATCTCGTCATCCTTCGCGCAGGCGAAGGATCCACCGGCCACTCCGAGCCAGCCGGCCCCCTGGATCCTTCGCCTGCGCGAAGGATGACGAGGTGAGAGCAATCCCGCATTGTTTCAGCTCAGCTCAGCTCAGCTCAGCAGCGGGGAAAACTTCTCAGGTGAACAGCATTGTGGCCTTTGCCGTGGATGAGCGTAGAGAACACAAAAGCGGGCGCCGGTGAGGCAGGCATTGCCGACAGGCCAGGGCGCCAACCCCAGTCCTACAGGCGGATGGTAGAGCGCCCGCGCAGGGTGGTGTTGCCATCCTCGTCCTTGGGCAGGCTGGGGATATCGACACCGAATACGGTCAATATCGGGATGATGGCGTTGGCCTTGCTGTATTCGCGTTGCAGGCAGATGTTTAGTTGATAGCGGGGTGGGGCAAAAGGCTCCGAGCGGATTTCCTGATAATGCCCAAAAGACTTCCCGCCGAGTGAATGCAACTGCTGCCAGCTGCCACCAGTCTCTGGAGCAGGACAATCCCCTTGTACCCAGCTCTCGGGTAGCCAGCTTTTATTTACCTGATTATGGACGTGCCTACTGATCTGATGAAGGTAATCCTCTGGGCTGGCCGTGACAGGACTGACCTGTACAGCCGCCCTTGCCGCCTCAGCACTGACTTGCTTGAAGCTCAGGGTCAGTAGGAACGGAAGGCTGTAGGCGATAATGGCGTAGGCGATGGCAAAGAACACCAGAAACAGCAAGGCAAATTCGATAGCGACAGCGCCATGCTGCTTTTGTTTTCCTAGTTTGGTATTTCGGGAGCGGAGCATTATCGAACCAGCCTTGGAGCGCCGCAAGCGACATCTTGCAATGTGACATAGGTCCGAGTGAATTCGAGCCCTAACAAACCATCCAGTAGTGGTGCGAGAATGTATTCGCCTACTAGATCCAGTAGTAGTTTTACCAACTCTAAAATGGGCTCAAGAAGAGTTGCGAGAAGCGGCTGGACTACTTTGCCTACGAGCTTGTTAGTAAGATCACCAAGAAAGCCACTGGTTGCTTTGCTTTGGAGTGAATTTATGAGTTTACTCTCAACACAGTTTGCATCATACAGTCCATTTGTACGAGTGCAACGTCCTGCTTCCTTGCGCCACTCGTCATACATTCTATCTGACCATTGTGTTTCAATGAGAATTGCTCGAGACCAGTCAAATCCATAATGTTTAAGCTGGCGTTCGATGTCATCAAGCTGTTCTCCACTATAAGGGGAGGAAGGCATTTTCAAAAAATGCTGTGCAATTTCTGCTGCTTGTTTCTCTGTCAACTTGTCCGGTATATCGCTAGATTTTCCCAGTAGGCTAAGGACGTCAGTTACCAAGTCCTTGACAAGACTGCCTAGATGTAGCGGATTAGGACGCTCGGTGGATAGTGTATAGGGTTTGGGTGGGAGGCTATTCTGGCGCTCCAGTAGTTCAGAAATTGAGAACGTCCGTGGTTCGGTGTAGGATTCTGATACTCTTAGATCGACACGGCCATGAAGATCCAGAAGCCCGAGAACTTTAACTAAGGATTGTTCTCTTACAGCATCGTTACAGCTGTTTGTTGTTGACCACATGGCGTCGGGCATATGACCAATGCAGACTGCACCCAATGCAGATGTAACATCGATGGTAGCGCTTGGATTGGGGCCGTCACAGCTCAAGTCAGTCAACTCACCGGAGGCATTGGCCAGGTCAATAATGATCGGTAGACGAATATGGGTGCCTAGCAAATCCAGTAGTCCGCCGAGCAGGCCGGCGGAGGTGTTGACATCAATTTTCAGTCTGACCTGGGCATTGTAGGCGGTAGTGCCTACTGGGCCGACAGCAATAGAAGGCGGCTCAACGATACCCAGTTCAACAGTGACGGTTCTAAGAAGTTGGAGTGCGCTGTCTTCTTTGTCGTGAGGACTTCCTATACTGAGTGCTCTGCCATGAGCACCCACAAGGATACTCGTGTTCAGAAGGTCACCTAGGTTTATTTTTGCATCCAGTGCGGCGCCAACGGGGTCGTCTTTATTGGAGGTTATCAAGGAAAGAATACCCCTTGAGTCCGCAGTTCCGAAAAGTAGAAGATTCAAATCTAAATCTTTTATCAATGGCTGCTCGCCCAGTAGCTTCAAAATACCTAAGAGTTCCGGGTTTACGGCTACTGCTGAGTCTTCTAATACCTTGATGGCTGCGTCCACCAAGTTTAAACCAAGCAAGTCGGCATCAGCTAAAGCATTGGCCAAGCCGTCAGGCGTTAATGCCTTCAAATCGAGGCCGACTCCAACCCCCAGTGCAGCGAGAAGGCCAGAAGGAGTGATACTTAAGTTGGCTACGCCGTGCTGGTCCAGTAGGGTCAATAGGTCGGGGTCCAGCCCTACGGTCTTCAGCAGCCTGCCGAGCAGTTTGTTATCGTTTAGCCTGAGTAGTTGAGAGGCGATAGAAAACACCGCCACGGGCTCATCCCGGGCAGCTACAGCAGTGGCCTGCAGGGTGATTACGTTTGATAGATTGCTGTTGAATACGCTGCCTGCCTGCAGAACCAGGCTGCTGGGGACCTCATGGGTTACGATGACTTCCACAGCCCGGCCATGGCCGGGATTGGGCTCGGCGATGCGTAATCCGTCGCGGTGTGAGATATCTGCACATTGATGAATCAATGTGCGCTTATCGCCTACCGTAAAGCCGTTTTCTGCTGCGTTTGATAGTGCGCTATCCAGCGTGAGTTTCTGGTTGGTAGAGCAATTGCCATCGGGTAGCAGTAGAAGAGCCCCCAGTGCGGCGGTATCAGCCACCTTCTGCAGTGAGCGTTGCTCCATGTACAGGCGCCCGCTATCCAGCACCAGAGCCAGAAACATCAGCAATACCAGCAGCATGAACGCGGTCAGGATGCTGAAAGCACCCTGTTGTCGATGTGAGCTGGTTGTGAGGTGGTGCCTGGTCATGGCTGCGCTCCTTGCTGAGGTCGGCGAAGGATGGTGGCTTCGCCTGTTATTGCTTCCGGCAGCACGGGGAAGCGCCAACCGAACAATGAAATTTGCGGAATGATGGATGAAGGTTGGTTGTGGCTGAGGCAGGTGCTCAGTGCGTTATCTGTCTCTTTCAGATAATCGCTGTAACCTGAGCAGGTCTGCTTCCAGGGTGCTGGTAACCAAGAGTTGTTCACGACCTCTCTGACCAGCTCGCTGCGGCGAGTCTGTCCGCCGGCATCATAGTTGTGCAGTACCGCTTCTCGGGCCGCTTCGCTGGCAATTTCCTGATAGCTGGCCGCCAGCAGCAAGGGCACGAAATACCCAACCATCCCGTAAAACACCATAAATACCAGCACGAACATAAAGGCGAACTCGATACTGGCCGCGCCCCGCTGCCTCATCCTTGCTGTATGTCGCTGCATATCCCGCCCCACTGCCAAAAGCCCGGTTGGCAGGCTGTTTCAAAGTCGCTGGTGTTGGCTGGTTTAGCCATTGGGCTTTATAAGCCACGGCGGGGGTGGTGGAAATAATGACTTGTGACTATGCCTTAAGTGAGCTGCATCACTATGCCGGATGATTAGGAGTGGCCGGTGGATCCTTCGCCTTCGCGAAGGATGACGGGGTGAGGGAGTGGCTTCAGGCAATTTCAGCACCCCGTCCGCCGACAACCAACTTGATCCAGATCAGCACCCGTTCGCCGGAACTGGCCTAGGCTGTAGTGGATTCTGTGCTTGCGCAGAAGGCTGTTCCCTGTCCACTGTCCAGGAGTGATTCCCATGGCTGAGATGATGAGGGCGGCAGTATTCGTCGAGCCCGGACGTATCGAACTGGCCGACAAGCCCATTCCCGACGTCGGTCCCAACGACGCGCTGATCCGCATTACCACCACGACCATCTGTGGTACCGACATCCATATCCTCAAGGGCGAGTACCCGGTGGCCAAGGGCTTGACCGTCGGTCACGAGCCGGTGGGTGTGATCGAGAAACTCGGTAGTGCCGTGCAGGGCTATCAGGAAGGCCAGCGCGTGATTGCCGGGGCCATCTGTCCCAATTTCAATTCCTATGCCGCCCAGGACGGGGTGGCGTCGCAGGATGGCAGTTACCTGACCGCCGATGGTCGCTGTGGCTGCCACGGCTACAAGGCCACCGCCGGCTGGCGCTTCGGCAACCTGATCGATGGCACGCAGGCCGAGTACGTGCTGGTGCCCGACGCCCAGGCCAACCTGGCGCCGATTCCCGATGGCCTGACCGATGAGCAAGTGCTGATGTGCCCGGACATCATGTCCACCGGCTTCAAAGGGGCGGAAAATGCCAACATCCGTATCGGCGATACCGTGGTGATCTTCGCCCAGGGGCCGATCGGCCTGTGTGCCACGGCCGGGGCGCGGCTGCTGGGGGCGACCACCATCATCGCTGTGGATGGTAACGATCACCGGCTGGATATCGCCCGGCAGATGGGCGCCGATATCACCCTCAACTTCCGCAACTGCGATGTGGTCGAGGAGGTGATGAAGCTCACCGGCGGGCGCGGTGCGGACTCGTCGATCGAGGCGCTGGGTACCCAGCAGACCTTCAGCCAGTCACTGCAGGTGCTCAAGCCGGGCGGCACCTTGTCCAGCCTGGGGGTGTACTCGGAGGACCTGAGCATTCCGCTGGGTGCCTTCGCTGCCGGCCTGGGCGATCACCGTATCAACACCGCACTCTGCCCCGGCGGCAAGGAACGCATGCGCCGACTGATGAACGTGGTGGCCTCCAACCGCCTGGACCTGGGCGTGCTGGTTACCCACGAGTACGGGCTGGAGAAGATCGTCGAGGCCTACGACCTGTTCGCCAACCAGCGCGATGGTGTGCTGAAAATCGCCATCAAGCCGTGAATGGCCCTTCGCCCTGGCTGGCCCTGGTCGCCAGGGCGCCGGGAGTGCTGCCCAGCTGCTGACGGAAGGCGGCGATGAAGGCCGAGGTGGACTCGTAGCCGCAGGCCAGGGCCACATCGGTCACGCTGCGGCCCTGGTCCAGCAGGGGCAGGGCGTGCAGCAGGCGCAGGCGCTGATACCAGGCGCGAAAGCCGATGCCGGTCTCGCGCAGGAAGATCCGCGACAGGGTCTTTTCCGAGATGCCCAATTGCTGGCTCCAGTGCCGCAGACTGATGCTGTGCTCGGGACTCTGATAAAGCTGCTCGCAGGGAGCCTGCAGCCGCGGATCGCTTGGCCAGGGCAGGAACAGGCCGGTACGCGGTGCTACCTGCAACTGGTCGAGCAATACCTTGACCAGCCGCCCGTCCGCGCCATCGATCGCATACTCGGCCGGCACCTGGCCAAAGGCGCTGATCAGCTCGCGCAACAACGGGGTGATTTCCAGCACCATGCAGTGATTGTCGGCCCAGTTGACCACCTGCGGCTCCAGATACAGGCTGCGCATCTCGGTGCGTGGCGAGCTGAGCACGGCGTGCGGCAGGTCCGGCGGCACCAGTATCGCCCGCTGCGGCGGGGCGAGAAAACGCCCGCTGGCGGTGTGTACCGAGAGCACCCCCTGGGTGGCATAGGACAGCTGGGCCCAGGGGTGGCTGTGCCAGTCGGTGGCGGCCGGCCGTGCCAGGGATTCGACCCGGGCATACAAGGGGCGGGGCAGGTGCGGCAGTTGGGGAACCGCACGGTGCATGGGACTGCTTTGTCCGTTTCTCGACATTGAAGGCCCTGATCGCGTTAGTCAGAAAGTCTGCCCGACAGTAGACTCAAGCGTCCATCAGCGCAAGTTGTTCGTTGCCCAGGAGATAGACGCCATGGCTCGCCCCCGCTTCATACCCGACAATTTCACCCTCTGCCTGATCGCCGTGATGGCAACGGCGAGCCTGCTGCCGGTCCGGGACCAGGTGGCGGTGGTGTTCGGCTGGGTCACCAACCTGGCGATCGCCCTGTTGTTCTTCATGCATGGCGCCAAGCTGTCGCGCGAGGCGATCTGGGCCGGCGCCACCCACTGGCGCCTGCATTTGCTGGTATTCAGCTGTACCTTCGTGCTGTTCCCGCTGCTCGGGCTGGCGCTCAAGCCGGTGCTGGCGCCAATGATGGGGCATGAGCTGTACCTGGGCATGCTGTTCCTCTGTGCGCTGCCGGCCACGGTACAGTCGGCGATTGCCTTCACCTCGCTGGCCCGCGGTAACGTCGCGGCGGCGGTATGCAGTGCGGCCACCTCCAGCCTGCTGGGGATCTTCGTCACGCCCTTGCTGGTCATGCTGCTGCTCGGCGCCGATGCCGGTAGCGGCGATACCCTCGGGGCCATCGGCCAGATCACCGTGCAGTTGCTGTTGCCGTTCATCGCCGGGCAGATCGCCCGCCGCTGGATCGGCCGCTGGGTCGAGCAGAACAAGACCTGGCTGAAGAACGTCGACCAGGGCTCGATCCTGCTGGTGGTCTACGGCGCGTTCAGCGCAGCGGTGGTGGAAGGCCTGTGGCACAGCATCCCGCTGTTGCAGCTGGGTGGCCTGGTGCTGGCCTGCTGCATATTGCTGGCGGTGGTGCTGCTGCTGGTCGAGTTGCTGGCGCGGCGGCTGGGTTTCAGTATCGAGGACCGCATCACCATCCTGTTCGCCGGCTCGAAGAAGAGCCTGGCCACCGGTGTGCCCATGGCCCAGGTACTGTTCGTCGGGGGCAGCATGGGCGCGATGATTCTGCCGTTGATGGTGTTCCACCAGATCCAGCTGATGGTCTGCGCGGTACTGGCCGAACGTTATGCTCGCCGCCCGGAAGCAGCGGAGTCGGTGCTGGAAACGACCTGACCAGGGCAGGCGCCCCGTGGATCGCGGCCGGTCTATGGGGCTCCTGACATCCGCAGGGTTCTGACCAGCAGCTCATATAGCCTGTCGACCGCCTCGGAGCCCTGTGAAACCCGGCTGCGAAAGGCGGATACCGCCATGGGTTCGAGCGGTCCGAGGCCATGTTCGCTGCCCAGGGTCTGCAGGTGCTCAGGTACGCAGGTACGCTGCACAGGACAGCACGGCCACCGCCAGGCCGCTTATGACCATGAAAGGCCCCCAGGGTCTCGGTATGCAGGTCCAGCGTGCGCCGGGCATAACCCAACAGCTCCTGGCTCTCGGCGGTGAGCTGGTGCTGGCGCGGACCGCGCACCAGCACCTGATGGATTATGCGTTTTTCTAAAAAACATTCAGAGTGCATAGTAGGGTGAAAGTGTTGTTCATGAAGCGAATGTGGTTCAGTTCACGCCGTTCTCTTCTAACATCGCTCTCTTCGCAACGCGTCGCTATTTGGCGCAACACCCCCGTCATTTGGCACACACCCCGTCATCCTTCGCGAAGGCGAAGGATCCACAGGCCACTCGGAGTCAGCCGGCACCCTGGATCCTTCGCCTTCGCGAAGGACGACGAGGTGAAAATGAAGGATGACGGGGTGAAAGTTGAGTAAACAGCATTATGCTCATGAGGTGCTCTGAAGTGATAAACGCTGATACTGAACTGCATCGGCTCGACAGAACATTGGTCTGGTCCGGCTTCAAGCAACTGGCGCCGATTTCGCTGTTCGTGATTGTCTTCGGCGCCGCTTTCGGCCTGGCTGCCGTGCAGGTCGGGTTGAGTGACTCGACCATCCTCGGCATGAGCACGCTGGTGTTCGCCGGGGCCTCCCAGTTTGCCGTGCTGGATCTGTGGGGCACGCAACTGCCGCTGTTCACCATGATGCTCACGGTGTTCGCCATCAATGCGCGGCATCTGCTGATGGGCGCCACCCTGTATCCCTGGTTGCGCTACCTGCCGGCGCCCCAGCGTTATGGCGTGATGCTCACCGCATCGGATGCCAACTGGGCCATGGCCATGCAGGCATTCAGTCGCGGCCAGCCGGGGCTGGGACTGTTGCTGGGTGGCGGCCTGGCGCTCTGGTCGTTCTGGATAGTCGGTACCTGGCTGGGTATCCATTTCGGCAATGCGATCAGTGATCCGGCGAGCCTGGGGCTGGATATGGTCATGGGCTGCTTCCTGCTGGCCATGGTGGTGGGTGGCGAAAGAAACCTGCGGATGCTGGTTATCTGGGGCATCGCGGCCATTGCCTCGCTGCTGGCGTACTGGTACCTGCCGGAAAACAGCCACGTGGTGGTAGGCGCGCTGGCGGGTGGCCTGGCTGGCATGCTCAGCGGAGGAGGGAAACGATGAATATCAGCACCACAGGCATGGGCGCGCTGGTCATTGTCCTGGTCATGGCCCTGGTGACCCTGGCAACCCGCTGGGGCGGCGTCTACGTGATGTCCTTCGTGCCGATCAGCGACCGGGTGACACGTTTCATCCACGGCATGTCCGGCTCGGTGCTGGTGGCACTGCTCACCCCGCTGGCGGTCACCGGCGACACCGGCGCCCGGCTGGCGCTGCTGACCACCGCGGTCATCATGCTGCTGTGGCGCAAACCCCTGCCGGCCATCGCCTGTGGCATAGTGGCGGCGGCGCTGGCACGGCAGTTCTAGCTGGAGCGCGGATTGCCGGCAGGCCAGCCCGGGTCGGTCTATTGCTTTCGCCGGCCGACCCGCTATGGTATCTGCCACCGATAAAATCTTTTCAAATCAGCGAGATAAACATGGCCTTCAGCTTCGACCAGCTTTACCTGGCGTGCCAGAGTGAGTGGGACGCCTATATTCAGCATGACTTCGTCCGCCAGCTCGGTGACGGTACCCTGGCCGCCGATGCCTTCCGCCACTATCTGAAACAGGACTACCTGTTCCTCATCCAGTTTGCTCGCGCCTTCGCGCTGGCTGCCTACAAGAGCCCGACCCTGGATGACCTGCGCCAGGCCAAAGCTGGGCTGGAGGCGATCGTCGACCTGGAGTTGGGCCTGCATGTGCAGTACTGCCAGCAATGGGGCATTTCCGAACAGCAGCTGCAGGCGCTGCCCGAAGCGCGGGCCACCATGGCCTACACCCGCTACGTGCTGGATACCGGCAACCGTGGCGACCTGCTCGATCTGCACGTGGCCCTGGCACCCTGCCTGGTAGGCTACGGTCAGGTCGCCCAGTGGCTGAACAGCCGCAGCGAAACCCTGCGCGGGCAAGCCAACCCCTACGAAGCCTGGATCGCCATGTACGAAAGCGACGAATTCCAGAGCGCCACCGCCGCGGAAATCGCCTGGCTGAACCGCGAACTGGCGGATGTCTCGCCGCGTCGTTTCGAGCAGCTGGTGCGCATCTTCCGTGACGCCACGCGGCTGGAGATCGACTTCTGGGATATGGGGCTGAATCAGCGGATGTGAGGTGCCCGCCGCCGCTGACCCTTGCATCGCCATTCGACGAACTGTCGGGCAAATGTCATCTGCCTGACATTGCCGGCCGGTGCAGCTGGCTATAGTGGGAGCAGGATACGATCGGAGGATTCGCCCATGAACGGCGCCCAAGCCCTGCTCCACACCCTCAAGGCCAGCGCAGTGGATATCTGCTTCGCTAACCCTGGCACATCGGAAATGCACCTGGTACAGGCCATCGGCGAGACTGATGGCATGCGCGCCGTGCTTTGTCTCTACGAAGGCGTGGTTACCGGCGCCGCCGACGGCTATGCGCGTATGAGCGGCAGGCCGGCCGCGACCCTGCTGCACCTGGGGTCGGGGTTTTCCAACAGCATGGCCAACCTGCACAATGCCCGACGCGCGGGTGTGCCACTGGTCAATATTGTCGGCGACCACGCCACCTACCATCTGCAATACGATGCACCCTTGACCAGCGACCTGCTTGGCCATGTCAGACTGCCCTCGGGCTGGGTTGGGGTGGCCAGCAGTGCCGACCAATTGAGTGCCCTGGGCGCCGAAGCGGTCAGCCAGGCCTACGCCAACGGCGGCCAGATCAGCACCCTGATCGCTCCCGCCGACTGCTCCTGGAATCCAGCCGCTACGCCAGCAGCAGCGCTGCCACCAGCAACGCCGGCAGCGCCCGATGCCGACAGCCTGCAACAGGTCGCCAGCGCCCTCGGCAACGGCAAGCGCAGTGCCCTGCTGCTCGGTGGCCGCGCCCTGCGTGAACAGGCGCTGGAGATTGCCGGGCGCATCGCCGCGGCCAGTGGTGCGGTCTTGCTCTGCGAAACTTTCCCTGCTCGCCTGCAGCGTGGTGCCGGGCGTGTCGCGGTGCAGCGCATTCCCTATCTGGCCGAGCAGGCGCAGGCCTTCCTGCAGGGCTATGAACAACTGATTCTGGTCGACAGCAAGGCGCCGGTGGCGTTTTTCGCCTATCCCGACAAGGCCAGCTGGCTGGCCGCCGAAGATTGCCAACTGCTCAGCCTGGCTGAACACCGGCATGATGTGAACGCCGCGTTGGCAGGCCTGGCCACGCTGCTCGGAGCCACCAGCGATCCGGCCCAGTGCCAGCCGCCGATGCTCCCGCCGCTCAAGGGCGGCGCGCTGAACATGGACAGCCTGGGACGCAGCATCGCTGCCCTGCTGCCAGAGCAGGCGATCATCTCCGACGAGGGCGTGACCAACAGCGCCGGCGTCTACATGGCGACCCAGGGGGCCGCACCGCACGACTGGTTGACCCTGACCGGTGGCGCCATCGGTCAGGGCTTGCCGGTGGCCTTTGGTGCGGCACTGGCCTGTCCGCAGCGCAAGGTCATCGCCCTGCAGGCCGACGGCTGCGCCATGTACACCAACCAGGCGTTATGGAGCATGGTGCGTGAACAGGCCGACGTCACCGTGGTGCTGCTGAACAACAGCAGTTACGCGGTTCTCAACGTGGAGCTGGCGCGGGTCGGCGGCAGTGCACCGAACGCCAAGACATTGTCGATGCTCGACCTGTCCAACCCGGTCATCGACTGGACGTCGATCGCCCGCGGCATGGGTATGCAGGCCGAGCGGGCCACCAGTGCCGAACGCTTTCACGAACTGTTCGACGAGGCGATGAAGACCCCCGGTCCGCGGCTGATCGAAGCGATCATCGAACCGGTGGCGACGTAGCCAGCCCAGGTGCAGCGCTGATCGAGCAGGGTGTGTGGGGAGCCAGCCGGCTCCCACTCATTCTCAGTTGCCCAGCACCTTGCCCGGATTGAGGATGCCCTTGGGGTCCAGGGTCTGCTTGAGCAGACGCATCAGGGCGATTTCCCCGGCATTGCGCGAGCAGCCCAGATAGGCCCGTTTCTCCAGGCCGATGCCGTGTTCGGCTGAAATCGAACCATTGAGTACCTGCAAGGGCTGGTAGACCAGCTCGGTAAGCGCGGCACGGTTCTCCGGGGTATCTTCGCCGACACTGATTGCCAGGTGCAGGTTACCGTCACCCAGGTGGCCGAATATCAGCAGTCGAGCCTGTTCGCCCCAGGTCTTGCGCAGCGCCTGCTCCAACTCGCCCACATAGCGTTCCATGTGCCCGATCGGCAGGCTGATGTCATAGGACAGTGGCGACTTCATCGCCAGCATCAGCGCTGGAATATCCTCACGGATCGCCCACAGCGCGTCACGCTGTGCCCTCGATTGAGCAATCACCGCATCCTCGGCCAGACCCTCCTCCATGACCCGCTCCATGGCCTGTTGGAACAGCTCGGTATCACGCTGCGGATCACTCCCCAGGGTCTCGACCAGCACATAGTAGGGAAAGTGCGCGGGCAGCGGCGCAGTGTGGCGGCCCGAATCGACCGCGACCAACTGGTAATGGCTCTGCCACATCACCTCGAAGGCGCTCAGTTGTCCGTCCAGTAACTCACCCGCGCGCCGCAACAGCTTGCCGAGGGCGGCGAACGAGCCAACCGCCAGCATCGCCGTCTGTTCGCTGAGGGGGCGTGGCTGCAGACGCAGGCAGGCACGGGTGACGATACCCAGGGTGCCCTCGCTGCCGATGAACAGCTGCTTGAGATCGTAGCCGGCATTGTTCTTGAGCATACCGTTCATCGAATCGAGTACGCTGCCATCGGCCAGCACCACCTCCAGCCCGAGCACCTGCTGGCGGGTCATGCCATAGCGAATGACGCGGATACCGCCGGCGTTGGTGGCGATATTGCCGCCGATAGTGCAGGAGCCACGCGCACCGAGATCGACCGGGAACATCAGGCCCTCGGCCTCGGCGCGTTCCTGGATACGTTGCAGCGGCACGCCGACCTGCACCGTCATGGTCGCGGCGACGGCGTCACAGTCTTCGATGGCGTTCATCCGCTCCAGGGACAATACCAGCTCCTCGCCACGGGTCGCACAGCCCTGGACCAGGGTGGTCTTGCCGGCCTGCGGCACCACCGGCAGCCCTGCCCGGTGGCACAACCTCAGTATCGCCGCGACCTCGGCGGTATTCCGCGGCAGGGCCACGCCCAGCGCCTGGCACGGGTCGCGGCCAGTCCAGCTGTCACTGCGCTGCGCCACCTCGGCGCCGGTCAGCAGACCGCCGTCACCGAGGATGGCGAGCAGTCCGGGTTGCAAGCGGTCGAACAGGGTCGTCATGGGGATACCTCCCGGGTAGTCGGAATGGGGCGCAGCCGCGGCGCCGGGTCGCGCACCAGGTCAGCGGTGATGGCCGCGATGCTGGCGCAGCCGCTCAGGGTCATGTCGCGTTCCAGCTCGACGCGCAGCAGTCGCAGCGCATGTTCGACACCGGCCTGTCCGGCGACGGCCAGGCCGTAAAGGTAGGGCCGGCCGATGCTGCAGGCATTGGCGCCCATCGCCAGAGCCTTGAGAATATGGGTGCCACGGCGAATGCCGCCGTCGACGATGATCTCGATATCCGCTCCGAGCGCGGCGCGGATCTCCGCCACCAGCTCTATCGGCGCCGGCGTGCAGTCGAGCTGACGGCCTCCGTGGTTGGAAATGAAGATGGCGCTGGCGCCAATCTCCCGCGCGCGCCAGGCGTCGGCGACGGACATGATGCCCTTGATTGCGAAGGGCCCATTCCACTGGCGGATGATGCGCTCGGCATGCGTCCAGTCGAGCCGCCGCTCGAGCAGACCACCAAGGTAGCTGGCCATGTCACGCTTGCCGTTCCGACCCGGGCGGATACGTTCGGACAGGTTGGCCAGATCCCACTTCGGCCTGCTCAGGTAGTTCCACACCCAGCGCGGGCGGGCGGCGAATTGCAACATGCTCTTCAAACTCAGGGCCGGCGGTATGCTCATGCCAGCACGCGCCACCGCTTCGCGGTTGCCGCCGACCACAGTATCGACGGTCAGGCACATGGCCTGGTAGCCGGCGTTGCGCGCCCGCTCGATCAACTGGTCGTTGAGCTGCTGATCGGTGACCACATAGACCTGGAACATCTTCGGCCCCTGGCTGGCGGCGGCGATGCTTTCCAGGTCGGTGCTGGAAAAGGTCGAGGCGCAGTACAGGCTGCCGGCCTGCGCAGCCGCCCGCGCCACCGCCAGTTCACCGTCGGGATGAAACAGCCGGCTCATGCCGGTGGGCGCCAGTATCACCGGCCAGTCGATCTTGCAGCCGAACAGCCGGGTGCGGGTGTCGATACGGCTGACATCCGCCAGCGCATGCGGTTGCAATTGGTAGTGATCGAAGGCAGCGGTATTGTTGCGCAGGCTGTATTCGTCGTCGGAGCCGCGCTCCAGGTACTGGTAGACCGGCAACGGCAGGCGCCGCCGTGCCTCGTGGTGCAGGTCGGCGATATTGAGATACTGCTTCAGTGCAGGTGGCAGTGGCATGTGCGGGCTCCCATTGGAATGGACCCCTCATCCTCAGCCGACCACGCTGGCCGGTCTGCAACCAAGGTTACAATCGTGCCGATTTGACGCTGATCAAGTTGCCCGGCGCCAGCCTGAACGACAATGGCCAGAGCCTGCTCCAACCGCCGAGCCGCCCATGCCTACCACCACCGATCTGCACAACTGGACCGCCAGCCTGCCCGCCGAGTTGATTCAACGCGTGCAGGAGCGCAGCCACCCGCGCCGCTACCGCGATGGCCAGGCCCTGTACCTGCCCGGCGAAACCGGCACCGGCCTGTTTCAATTGCTGCAGGGCTGCGTACGCATCTGCAACTACACGTCCGATGGTCGCGAATTCGTGCTCAGCCTGTTGCATCCCGGTGACTGGCTGGGCGACCTGAGCCTGCTCGACGGCCTGCCGCGCGGCAACCACGCCATCGCCCAGGGCCAGGTCAGCACCCGGTGGCTGGCCAAAGCTGATTTCGACCTGCTATGCCAGCATCACGCAGAAATCCCCCGTGCCCTCAATCGCATGCTGGCCCACCGTCTGCGCCTGGCCTTCAGCGCGCTCGAAGGTGCCAGCGTACTGCCGCTGAAACAGCGCCTGGTGCGCTATATCGAATACCTGGCGTTGACCGAGCCTGGCGAGCAGGCTGACCGCCGCCTGATCCGGGTCAATCAGGAACAGCTCGGCCTGCTGCTCGGCGCCGCCCGCCCGAGCGTGACCAAGGCGCTCAAGCAACTGGAGCGCGAGGGCTGGTTGCAGGTGTGTTATGGCGGCGTGTTGTTGCATGAGATGCCGCTGTCAGATGGACCATTGGGGGCGCTGGAACTCTGAATAGAAAATGGCGTTCACCGTTACCAGGCGCTCCAGCCTGGCATGGGGGTCAGACGCTCGAGCTCACCGCATCAACAGGCGCATTTCTGATGCTGTCTGCGGCTTCCACCCGATTGCGGCCACTTGCTTTGCTGACGTACAGCGCGGTGTCAGCACGAGCCACGCTTTCAGTGAAACTTTCACCGGGGAGGTAGTGGCTGACTCCGATGCTCAGGGTGACAGCAGTATTCAGACCGAGCTGGCCCCAGTCGTGTTCAGCTACTGCAGCCCGCACACGCTCGGCAATCATTGCGGCCTGGTGGGAGTCGCTATCGGGCAATACTGCGAGGAACTCCTCCCCGCCCCAACGGCCAACATAATCGTCTTCGCGCAGGGCGCTCTGGATGATCTCGCTGATTTTACATAGGACGCGGTCGCCCAGGTTGTGCCCGAAGCGATCATTGAGCTGTTTGAAATGATCTACGTCCATCAACAGGAAAGCCAGCAACCGGCTGTGCTGGTCATGGATGGAAATGTCATGAGCAGCCATTTCCATCATATGCCGGCGGTTGAAAAGCTGGGTTAGCGGATCGGTGGTAGCCATACAACGCAGCCCCTGATGTGCCCGCTTCACCATGTTCATGTAGTAGACCGAGAGGTAGCTGGTCATTAAGAACAAAACGGCCAGATTGAACAGATGCACCCCGGTGAGAGCGCCATCCGAGATCGGTTGGATGGGGTCAAAATGCGTGGTGATGCTGAGTGTGGCATAGAATAGCCAGAGGCAGAGCACCGAAACGCCAGCCGTGCGTACCGATCGATTTCCGGCAAAAAGTGCCGGGATAAACATCAGGAGATAGTAGTGGAAACCACTGCCCCAGCCGATCAACACGGTGCCCAGTACCGTGTGTGCCAAGACCTCCAGCCAGATCAGTGCCAAGGCCAGGCGGTTGCGTCGCCGTTTCAGGGCATGGTAGGCAATCGCGTACATTGCGACGCTTACTACGTTCACCCATGCCAGAATGGGTGAACCAAGGTAATGAAAGATAAAGAAAAATGCGACGTCCACGCTGCCAGCCATGATGCAGCAGCGCCTGCACATCAGCCAGAATTGCGACTGCGGTCCATCCTTGACGCCGGTTGTATCCATGCACGCACTGCTCCAAACGTGATCTCATGCTGCCGTCAATCCCAATCGTAAGTGGGATGCCGGATAGCTGCAATCATCAATGTATCTTTCTGACACGGCCGGTCAAGGGCAGCCGGGATGCGCTTCTCGCTGCACCAGTGCTATTCGGTACATAGCTCTGCTCGACCAGGTCGCAGAATGAGCATCCACTCTGAGCAGTAGCTGAATGAAGTTGTATACTGCGTTGAACAGAGGAAATAAACCATGAGTACCCATTTATCACCGATCGTTTCCGAGTTCGATACCGAGGAGCAGGCAGCCAGCCATGATCGTTGGTTCCGTGCCAAGGTGCAGGAAGCGATGAACAGCACCAAGCCAAGACTGGCCCACGATGACGCCATGGCGAAAGTGAGGACGGAGCTTGAGAAGCGAAGGAACGCTCGTGCTGGCCGTCCGCTGGTCTGAGGAAGCCACCAGCGACCTGGTTGAAATCATCGATTACATAGACCAGCGTAACTCCATCGCAGCGGCCTCTCTACACGCAGAGATATTGCGCACTGTTGAGAGCCTTCCGAGCGCGCCCCTTATCTTCAGAGACGGAAGGGTACCCGGTACTCATGAGGCGGTCGTCCATCCAAATTATCTGGTGGTTTATCAGGTGGACATCGAGTTCATCGATATCCTGCGGGTGCTGCATGCTCGGCGGGAATACCCGTAGAGTTTTTTGACAGCTGCTCGGTCAGCGCATGGGGGGCGCCAGCCCAGATGACCCTCGCGTAACCAATTCATCCAACAGCGCCAACATGGCCTTCAGCGGCCAGATAAAATCCTTGCTGCCCTTCACTCCGCATGGCCGATCAGCGAGCCAGAAGCTGGCGTGATAAGAGCTGAGATCGGTCACTGCCAGGTTGTCGTACCACAGCAGGTGATCCAGCTGTTGCTTCATATAATTCAGCGTGCCTTGCACCGAGCGGCTGCAGGTGGTGTCGCACTGCAGTGGAGTGAGAGCACGAGCCGCTGTGTCCAGTTGCGCCTGATTTGCGCCGCCCTTGAGCAGGAGATTCATCAAGCCATCCTGAAAAAGGTAATCCAGTTCGGCAAAATCCGATTTGGTCAGACAGGTGAGCAGCACCGGCAAGCGGGTAGTGTCGTGGACGAACAACAGGCAGTTGCGCCGTTGCAGGCTAAGCAGGTTGGCGTGCCAGCCACTCAATGGGCTATCTCCAGTATCGTTGGCTGCCAGCGGTCGGGCTCGGGTATTCGGCAGCCGTCCGTTGGTATCGACCGGCAGTTTGCTGAACAGCTTTTGCGTGCAATGCAGGTGAATCATGGGGGTCTCCTGTCTGCGTCCCGGATCATCGAGTGTATCCCGCGCAACATCACGAATCTGGCGTGGCAGCATGGTGTAAATTCATCCACTTGGCGGCTGAATTTACACCATCTACTTCACCACTTCCGCCCCTGCCAACGAGCGAACCTCCCCCACCTTCGGCTCCCCAACCGCATACTCCTTGGGAAACCGCCGTATCAACAGCGTCAAACCAAACCCCACTGACAGCACCACGAAAGTAAAGCTGAAAGCCGCGATGAAGCCGCCGGAGGTTTCGATCAACCAGCCGGCGATGGCGGGTCCGAGGAATTGGCCGAAAGCGAAGAACACGGTGGCAAAGCTGAACGCGATGGGGATGTAGCGGGGCGCTACCTGATCCGTAGCGCTGGTCTGGATCAGCGCGAACAGGCCGTTGACCGAAGCGCCCATCACCAGGAAGTGGAAGAAGAAGTGGGGCAGGGTCTGGCCGATGATCGGCAACGCTACGGCTACCAGCACCAGGAAGATGCACATGGCCAGTGCGTTGCCCCGGCCCCAGAAGTCGGACAACCAGCCCCATAGCGGGCCGCCGGCGATGGACAGCAGGCCCATCATTGCCAGATAGCGTCCTGCGATGGCTTCGCTGTGGCCGCTTTCCACCATGAAGCTGATCATGAACACTGTCTGGACGATATAGCCCAGGCCGATGATGCCGTAGGTGGTAGCCACGATCAGTACCCGGGGATTGCGATAGATTCGCCACTTTACCTCCGACGGTAGGGGGCCGGCGGTGCTGGTTTTGGGCTTGGGTGGGTTGCGTACGAACAGAGCGATCATGACCGCGACAGACAGGGCGGCGGCGGCAAACACGCCCCAGCTGACCCGCCAGCCCTGGTCGCCGAATACATCGAACAGAAAGGGCACCAGGACTCCGGATACCAGGGTGCTGATACCGACGCCGCTGGTCATGTAGCCGATGACCAGCCCGCGCTGTTCAGGAAACCAGGTCGCCAGCAGCGCCACCATGGGTGCGAACGCGAAGGCGGTACCGAACCCCAGCAACCCCATGAGAAACATCACCAGCCAGAAGTGGCTGGCAACAGCCAGGCCCAGGAACCCCACAGTCACCGTCAGCATGCCGAACAGGATGGAGGCCTTCGCTCCCCAGCGTGCTGCGGCCAGGCCGCCGGCCATGACAAAGCAGACATAGCACAGGGCGGTAACGGTGCTGAGAATCCCGGCTTGCTGGTAGGACAGGCCAAGGTCTGCGCGCATTGCCGGCAGGATGATGCCGTAGGCCAGGCGGGCGAACCCGATCACGACCAGGGACGTAAGGGTGGCGCACAGTACGGTGACTGCCATGTTCGGGCGGTTGGGATTCTCAGACATCGGCGCTCTCTTGTTATCTGACGCTTCACAGCCGCTCAGGGTAGCAGTTTCCCGCTGGGGTGGCCGAGCGAGGCGCAAAGTTATCTTGCAGTGAACTGCGCAGGCCCCAGCGCAACGATATGAACCTGTCCTGCCCCTTCGCTGTCAATAACTCTGGCTGCACACCATTCAGCCTGACCCACGCTGCCACCGGCGCGTGACTGGTGCTCAACAATAATGCTGGAGTTCACTATGAGTCTGAAACTGAAGTCAGTATTGCTCGGAATGATGGTTCTGTTCATGGCCGGCTGTAACACCATGGCAGGTGCCGGCAAGGATATTCAGCGTGGTGGCGAGGCGATCGAGGATAAAGCCGAGCGCAGGTAGTCCTGTAGAAGGCACGGCCACCCGCTCCGGGTGGCCTACCCATAAACCTGCTGAATACCCCCTCAATCTGGTGTTTGCCCGCATGGGCCGCCTACACTCAGTCGACATTGCAAGAGGCACGCTCGCGGCGTGCTGCCAACTCGACTCGGCAGGTATCCATGAAAACCAGAATCACAGAACTCTTCGGTATCGAGCACCCCATCATCCAGGGCGGGATGCACCACGTCGGCTATGCCGAACTCGCCGCGGCCGTGGCCAATGCCGGCGGGCTGGGCATCATCACCGCGCTGACTCAGCCCAGCCCCGAGGCGCTGGCTGAGGAAATCCGCCGTTGCCGGGAGATGACCGACAAGCCTTTCGGCGTCAATCTGACCTTTCTGCCATCGGTCAAGCAGCCGGATTATCCGGGCTATATCGAGGCGATCATCAAGGGTGGAGTCAAGGCGGTGGAAACCGCGGGCAACAACCCGGCCAAGTGGCTGCCGATTCTCAAGGAAAACGGCATCAAGGTGATCCACAAGTGCACCGCGGTGCGCCATGCGCTCAAGGCCGAGGCTATCGGTTGTGACGCGGTGAGCGTGGATGGCTTCGAGTGCGGCGGTCATCCGGGTGAGGATGATGTGCCCAACTTCATCCTGCTGCCGCGTGCCGCCGAGGAGCTGAAGATCCCCTTCGTCGCCTCCGGCGGCATGGCCGACGGCCGCTCGCTGGCCGCCGCGCTGGCACTGGGCGCCGAGGGCATGAACATGGGCACGCGCTTTATCGCCACCCAGGAGGCGCCGGTACACGAGAACGTGAAGCAGGCCATCGTTGCCGCCAGTGAATTGGATACCCGGCTGGTCATGCGCCCGCTGCGCAATACCGAGCGGGTGATGAACAACGCCGCCGTGGAACGTCTGCTGGAGAAGGAGAAGCGCCTGGGTGCGTCGATCAAGTTCGAAGATATCGTCGAGGAAGTCGCCGGTGTCTATCCGCGCATCATGAAGACCGGTGAGATGGACGCCGGGGCCTGGTCCTGCGGCATGGTGGCCGGCCTGATCCATGACATCCCCAGCGTGCAGGAATTGATCGACCGCATCATGGTTGAAGCCGAAGGCATCATTCGCGAGCGACTGACCAAGATGATCAACGGCTGAGAAGGAGGCTGGACATGAGTTTCGATACCCCTCTTTACCTGTGCGGCCCGTTGCGCGAACCCAAGCAGATGCTGGCGGACCAGGAATACAGTGGCCATACCTCGATCCACGATGACGATATGGCGGAAAAGCTCGGCTTCCGCGCCGGGCCGATCGAAGGACCGACCCATTTCAGCCAGTTCGTGCCCCTGCTGGCCGAGATCTGGGGGCAGGCGTGGTTCGAGCGTGGCTGTTTCTCCGCGCATTTCCAGAACATGGTGGTGGAAGGCGAGCAGGTCCGGGCCTTCGTCGAGCGGCCAGCGCCGGGCGCCAACCGGGTGCGCTGCTGGGCGGAGAAGGCCGATGGCACAGCCGTACTGGAAGCCAGTGCCAGCCTGGGGCCGGATGATGGTCCCACCCTGCTGGATGAGCGCATGGCCAGGCTGCGGCCGCCGGAGCGCCTGGTTATCCTGGCCGACCTGCACGTGGGTATGCAGGGTGCCGCGGATGAGCAGGTGCGCATGGACGCCGACCAGCATATGGGCAATCTGTATCCGTTCTCGCTGAACCAGAAGCTGGAGCGCATCACCGAGAACTCACCCTGGTATTCCAGCGCGGAGGGTTCTCCCTGGGGGCGGGCGATCATTCCGTTGGAAATGGTCAGCGTGCTGGCTGAATACAGCAGTGGGCAGGCGGCTTTCCCGGTCAAGCAGCCGGTGGTGGGGCTGTTCGCCGATCAGGAAATCCGCATGGTCGACGGACCCTTGTTCGTCGGTGAGGACTATCTGATTCGCCGGGAAGTTGTGGCATTGTCGGAAAGCAAGCGTACCGAGTCCTACTGGATTCGTACCCGCATCTATTCCGCCGATGGTAGTCAGTTGAAGGCGGAAATGCTGCTCAACCACGCGACGCTCAAGCATTCCTACGCGGGTTATCCGCAGTAGGATGCCCCGGAGGCGTAACGCCCTTGCGTTGCGCCTGTGGTCGTAAGGTGGCGGCAAACTCCTGTCGTCGAGCGGGTGCTCGACAACCCCGGATCAGCTCGGAATGACCCGCGTCCGTCCGCGATCGTCGATGGCGACGAAGACGAAGGTGGCTTCGGTCACCTTGCGGCTTTCGTCGTGGCTGTGGTCTTCGCTCCAGACTTCGACCAGGATGGTGATCGAGCTGCGGCCGATGTCCTGCACCTGGCAATGGAAGCCGAGCTGGGCGCCGACCGGTACCGGTACCATGAAGCCCATGCGGTCGATGGCCACGGTGGCTACCCGGCCGCGGGCGATGCGCGCTGCGGTGCTGGTGCCGGCAATGTCCATCTGGCCTACCAGCCAGCCGCCGTAGATGTCGCCGAAACTGTTGCAGTCGCGCGGCAGGGCGGTGATTTTGAGTGCCAGTTCCCCCCTTGGCACCGGGTCTTGATCTAAGTCTTGCATGAACTACTCTGGATGATGTTGTAGTTGTTGTGCATGCTGGATAAACAGCGGTAATGGTCGTTGACAACACGAGCCCGCGTATCTTAAGGGATTGCGCCGAGTCGCTCAACGCTGAAAACAGTCAAAAAACATGGCGGCACAACGACAGTTGTTTTTAACCTGATTGTCATAATCCTTGAATAGAGTTGTCACATCGACTGCTGATACTGAGTCGCGTGTTGCTAACACTACCTCACCAGGAGAAAGACATGAAAATGAAGCGACTGTGCGCCGCTATTGCTGTTGCCGCTGCCGGGATGGCCGCAGGCAGCAGTTTTGCCGATGTTGATCCGAGTCTGAAGAGCTATGAGCGTGTTGGCGGTGTGTCCGGCAACCTGTCCAGCGTTGGTTCCGACTCACTGGCCAACATGATGACCCTGTGGGCCGAAGAGTTCAAACGCCACTACCCGAACGTCAACGTACAGATCCAGGCCGCCGGTTCCTCCACTGCGCCGCCGGCTCTGACCGAAGGCACCTCCAGCCTGGCGCCGATGAGTCGCAAGATGAAGGACAGCGAGCTGCAGGCCTTCGAAGAGAAATACGGCTACAAGCCGGTCGAGATTCCCGTCGCCATCGATGCCCTGGCCGTATTCGCGCACAAGGACAACCCGATCAAGGGCCTGACCATGGCGGAGCTGGACGCGGTGTTCTCTTCCACCCGCCTGTGCGGTCATGACAGCAACATCACCACCTGGGGCCAGGCTGGCCTGGATGGCCAGTGGGCCAACCGCGACATCCAGCTGTATGGTCGCAACTCGGTTTCCGGCACCTATGGCTACTTCAAGGAAGAAGCCCTGTGCAAGGGTGACTTCAAGAACGGTGTGAACGAGCAGCCCGGCTCCGCCTCCGTGGTGCAGTCGATCAGCCAGTCGCTGAACGCCATCGGCTACTCCGGTATCGGCTACCGCACCTCCAGCGTCCGTACCGTACCGCTGGCCGCCGCTGAAGGTGAAGAATACATCGACGCCACTGCGGAAAACGCCGTTTCCGGTAACTACCCGCTGTCGCGCTTCCTGTACGTCTACGTGAACAAGGCGCCGAACCGCGAGCTGGCGCCCCTGGAGCGTGAATTCGTCAAGCTGATGCTGTCGAAGGAAGGCCAGGAAGTGGTATTCAAGGACGGCTATGTGCCGATGCCCAAGCGTGTCGTGGACAAGGTCTACGAAGAGCTTGGCATGTAAGCGAAGGACTGCGAGGGCGATGGATTGCCCAGCCCAAGGGGTGTGCATCGAGCACACCCCTTTTTTGCCTTGGTTCTGTAATTAATCTGTCATATTGACCCTGTAGGGTGTGCGGCCATGACTATGCAATCATCACCCCAAGACACCCGTATCGACTTTGACACCAAAGCGATGCAACGCCACCGCAAGGTACGTCACTTCAAGGATCACTTCACCCGCTGGTATGTGGCGGTTGGTGGCCTGGGTGTGATTGCTGCCATCTTGCTGATCTTCCTCTACCTGCTGTCCGAGGTGCTGCCACTGTTCAGTGGTGCCGACCTGGAAGAGCGCACCCGCTACCAGCCGAGCTGGGCTGTCGACAGTGGTGCGCCATTGCTGTTGGCCATGGAGGAGCAGGCCGAGGTCGCCGTGCGTCTGGCCGACAGTGGCCAGCTGGCATTCTTCCGTACCGCTGACGGCTCGCTGATCAGCGAGCAGCAACTACCGATTCCTGCTGGTGTGCAGATCACCAGCTTCAACATGGAAAGCCCCACCTCGCGCCAGTTCGTGGTGGGCCTGAGCAACGGCCAGGTGATCATCGGCCGCCACGACTACCGGGTCACCTACCCGGATGACAAGCGCCTGATCACCCCCTCGCTGGTCTACCCCTATGGCAGTGAGCCCATGACCCTGGATGAACAGGGACGCGCGTTGGACAGCGTGACGCTGCGGGTCAACGGCGACAACATGGCGCTGGTCGGCAGTGTCGGCCGTGAACTCATCTATACCCGTATCAGCAGCCGCGAGAACCTGATGACCGGTGAGGTCAGCATGGACCGCCGGCAAATCCCGCTGGCGCCGGTCAGTGGCGATATCCAGAAGATCCTGGTCGACCCGCTGCTGCAGTGGATGTATGTGTTCAATGGCGACCAGTACGTCAACGTCTACGCGCTGCGCCAGGACGGTAACCTGCTGGAGCGCTATGCGGTGGTCGAAGGGGCCGGTCGCAAGGTGACCTCGGCCAATCTGTTGCTGGGCGGCATTTCGCTGATCATCGGCGACAACCAGGGCAACCTGGCCCAGTGGTTCATGGTCCGCGGCGAAGGTACCTCGAAGCTGACGCATATCCGCAGCTTCGATGCGCAGAAGGGTAACGCCATCCGCGATATCCGCGCCGAGGAGCGGCGCAAGGTGTTCCTGGCCGCCGATGACCAGGGCCGGCTGGGCTTCTACAACACCACTGCACACCAGAACCTGATGGTTCAGCCAGTGGACCAGGGCCCGGTGTCGGCCTACAGCATCGGACCGCGTGCCGGCGATCTGCTGGTCGAGCATGCCGATGGCCAGATCAGCTTCTGGAAGGTCGACAACCCGCACCCGGAAATCTCCTGGTCGGCGCTGTGGGGCAAGGTCTGGTATGAAAGCTATCCCGAGCCCGACTACATCTGGCAGTCGAGCTCCGGAACCACCGAGTTCGAGCCCAAGCTGAGCCTCTCGCCGCTGACCTTCGGTACGCTCAAGGCCGCCTTCTACGCGATGATCCTGGCAACCCCGCTGGCGATTGCCGCCGCCGTGTACACCGCCTACTTCATGGCCCCGGCGATGCGCCGCAAGGTCAAGCCGGTGATCGAGCTGATGGAAGCGCTGCCGACGGTGATTCTCGGTTTTCTCGCCGGGTTGTGGCTGGCGCCCTTCCTCGAGGCCAACCTGCCGGGCGTGGTCAGCCTGCTGATCCTCACGCCGATCGCCTTCCTGGCCTTCGCCTTCGCCTGGAGCAAGATGCCGGAGAAGGTGCGCTTCCTGGTGCCCGATGGCTGGGAAGCGTTGTTGCTGGTCCCGGTGCTGCTGGTCATCGGCTGGCTGTGTTTCCACATGAGCATCTACCTCGAAGCCTGGTTCTTCGGCGGTGACATGCGGGTGTTCCTGACCCATGAGATGGGCATCAACTTCGACCAGCGCAACGCCCTGGTGGTTGGCCTGGCAATGGGCTTTGCGGTGATCCCGACGATCTTCTCGATTGCCGAGGACGCGGTGTTCAGCGTGCCGCGCCACCTGACCCAGGGTTCGCTGGCACTCGGCGCCACGCCCTGGCAGACCATGAGCAAGGTGGTCATCCTCACCGCCAGCCCGGGGATCTTCTCGGCGGTGATGATCGGCATGGGCCGCGCCGTGGGTGAAACCATGATCGTGCTGATGGCCACCGGCAACACCGCGATCATGGACATGAACATCTTCGAGGGCATGCGTACCCTGTCGGCCAACATCGCCGTGGAAATGCCCGAGTCCGAGGTCGGCAGTACCCACTACCGGGTGCTGTTCCTGGCGGCGCTGGTGCTGCTGAGTTTCACCTTCGTGATGAACACCTTGGCTGAACTGATCCGTCAGCGCCTGCGCAAGAAGTACGCATCGCTCTAGGCCCACGGACAACAGGAATCGACACAGTGAAACAGAATACTTTCAAAGCCTGGTGCAAGAGCGGCAATCCGTGGATCTGGATGAATGCCGGCGCGGTGGCGATTGCCGTGGTCATGACCATCGGCCTGCTGCTGCTGATCGCCGTGCGTGGCCTGAGCCACTTCTGGCCGTCGGATGTGATCGAGGCGGAATATCGCATCCCCGGCCAGGAAGCGCTGGTCATCATGGGCGAGGTCAACTCCCGCGAAGATGTGCCCACCGCGCGTCTGGCCGGCGCCGGCCTGCCGGTGGACCCGGAGCGTGACGGCTTCATGGAGCGTGAGCTGATCAAGGTCGGCAACCGCGATCTGTATGGCGCGGATTTCCGCTGGATCGTCGGCGAATGGCTGGAGAACACCCGCACCCCGGAAGATGTCATCGTCATCGAGCGCCGCGAGTGGGGCAACTTCTATGGCTACCTGGTGGACGTGCGCCAGAATGGCGAGATCATCGCGCAGGGTGAGCAGGCCTGGCCGGCGCTGCAGCAGGCGGTCAAGCGCGCACTGGCTATCCAGGACGATATCAAGCACCTGGAGAAGCAGGAGATCGGCCGCATCAACGCCGGTCTGGAGCGTCTGCGTCTGCGCGAGCGGGGCTATGAGCTGCGCAACGAGCTGACCCCGGAGCGCGAGGCGGAGTTGAATGCCGAGCGTACCGCGCTGAACAATGAGTATGCCGAGCTGGAACGGCACCTGATGGAGCTGTACCAGCAGTTCAACCGCGACAGCCTGATGGCGCGGGTCCCGGACGGCCGCGAGAAGGAAATCAGCCTGGGCAAGGTGGTGCGGGTGTTCCAGCCCAACAGCATGGGCGTGCTGCAGAAGACCGGTCACTACTTCGCCAAGCTGTGGGAGTTCGTCAGCGACGAGCCGCGCGAGGCCAACACCGAGGGTGGTGTGTTCCCGGCGATCTTCGGCACGGTGATGATGGTGCTGATCATGTCCGTGGTGGTGACCCCGTTCGGCGTACTGGCGGCTGTGTACCTGCGCGAGTACGCCAAGCAGGGCGTGGTCACCCGGGTGATCCGCATCGCGGTGAACAACCTGGCCGGGGTACCTTCGATCGTCTACGGGGTATTCGGCCTGGGCTTCTTCATCTACTTCCTCGGCGGCAGCATCGATTCGCTGTTCTTCCCCGAGGCGCTGCCGGCGCCGACCTTTGGTACCGGCGGCATGCTGTGGGCCTCGCTGACCCTGGCGCTGCTCACGGTGCCGGTGGTGATCGTGTCCACCGAGGAAGGCTTGACGCGCATCCCGCGGTCGCTGCGCGAGGGTTCGCTGGCACTGGGCGCGACCAAGGCGGAAACGCTGTGGAAGATCATCCTGCCGATGTCCAGTCCGGCGATGATGACCGGCCTGATCCTGGCGGTGGCCCGGGCCGCCGGTGAGGTGGCACCGCTGATGCTGGTCGGGGTGGTCAAGCTGGCGCCGTCGCTGGCGGTGGATGGCAACTACCCCTACCTGCACCTGGATCAGAAGTTCATGCACCTGGGCTTCCATATCTACGATGTCGGTTTCCAGAGTCCCAACGTCGAGGCCGCACGCCCGCTGGTATACGCCACGGCATTGCTGCTGGTGGGCGTGATTGCCACATTGAACTTCTCGGCGGTAGCGATACGTAACCATCTGCGCGAAAAATACAAAGCGCTGGAAAACTGATCGTCTCAACCATTACGACGCGGATACAGATTATGTCCAATAGCAGCAAAACCCATGCAATGGATATGAGCGCCCTGGGTCGCTCGCATCAGGAACTGAGCATGGATCAGGAAACCATCGCCCTGGATGTGCCCGGCCTGAGCCTGTTCTACGGCAACAAGCAGGCGCTGTTCGATGTCAACATCCAGATCCCGCGCAACCGGGTGACCGCTTTCATCGGGCCCTCCGGCTGCGGCAAGTCGACCCTGCTGCGCTGTTTCAACCGGATGAACGATCTGGTCGATGGCTGTCGTATCGAGGGCGAGATCCTGCTCGACGGCAAGAACATCTTCGCCAAGGGTGTGAACGTCTCCAACCTGCGCCGGCGCGTGGGCATGGTGTTCCAGAAGCCCAACCCGTTCCCCAAGTCGATCTACGAGAACGTCGCCTATGGCCTGCGTATCCAGGGCGTGAACAGCAAGCGCACGCTGGACGAGGTGGTGGAGTGGGCGCTCAAGGGCGCGGCGCTGTGGGACGAGGTCAAGGATCGCCTGCATGAATCGGCACTGGGCCTGTCCGGTGGTCAGCAGCAGCGTCTGGTGATCGCCCGCACCATCGCCGTGGAGCCGGAAGTGCTGCTGCTCGATGAGCCGGCCTCGGCACTGGATCCGATCTCCACGCTGAAGATCGAGGAACTGATCAACGAGCTGAAGGAAAAGTTCACCATCGTCATCGTTACCCACAACATGCAGCAGGCCGCGCGCGTATCGGATTACACTGCCTTCATGTACATGGGTGAACTGGTCGAGTTCGGCGACACCAACACGCTGTTCACCAATCCGACCAAGAAACAGACCGAAGACTACATTACCGGCCGCTACGGCTAACCCCTGGGGAGAGTCGCCATGAATAAAGACATAGACAGCTTCACGCAGCATATTTCCCAGCAGTTCAACGAGGAACTGGAGTCGCTGCGCACGCGCCTGCTGGAAATGGGCGGCCTGGTCGAGAAGCAGGTACATGACGCGGTGACCGCGTTGATCGAGGCCGATGGTCAGTTGGCGGACAAGGTGCGCGAAAACGACAAGGCCACCAACGCCATGGAACGACAGATCGACGAGGAATGCATGCGCATCCTGGCGCGGCGTCAACCGGCGGCCAGCGACCTGCGTCTGGTGGTGAACATCAGCAAGATCATCGTCGATCTGGAGCGCATCGGCGACGAAGCCTCGAAGATCGCCCGGCGTGCGCTGCACCTGATCGAGGAAGGCCAGGCGCCCCGTGGCTACGTAGAGTGCCGGCATATCGGTTACCACGTGCACAAGATGGTGCAGCAGTCACTGGATTCCTTCGCACGCTACGACAGCCAGCAGGCCCTGGAAGTAGCTCGCGAGGACAAGATCGTCGACCAGGAATACAAGACCGCGATGCGTGAGATGGTCACCTACATGATGGAAGACCCGCGCTCGATCAGCCGGGTGCTGAACATCCTCTGGGTGCTGCGTTCGCTGGAGCGGGTCGGTGACCACGCGCGCAACGTCGCCGAACACGTGATCCATATGGTCGAAGGCACCAACGTCCGCCATCTGGGTCTCAAGCGCATGGCCGAGCAGGTGCAGAAGAACAACCAGAGCCAGACTCCAGACGCTGACTGAGGAATACGCTGCGGTGTGTGGGCACCTTGACCGCCTTTGGCAAACACCGTCATTGCGAGCCCGAAGGGCGCGGCAATCCATGGGTGCCAGCGACTCCGAGACTGTGGATTGCCGCGTCGCTTCGCTCCTCGCAATGACGATGAAGGATAAGAGTATTGCCCACAAACGAAAACACCCCGAAAATCCATGATCTTCGGGGTGTTTTCATTTGGACCTGCGTGCTGATCAGTTCAGGGTCAGGATCCACTCGGCCAGTTGGGTGGCCTCTTCATCGGTCACTTGGTTCGGCGGCATGGGGATCGGGCCCCAGACACCGCTGGAGCCGTTCTTGATGTGGCTGGCCAGCAGTTCGACGGCACCCTCTTCACCCGCATGCTTGGCCGCCACTTCCTTCAGCGACGGGCCAACCAGCTTGGCATCCACGGAATGGCAGGCGATGCATGGCTTGCTCTTGAACAGGGCTTCGTCGGCGGATACCGCGTGAGCTGCTGTCAGGGCGGCTGCGGCAACCAAAGGCAACAAATAGAATTTCATGATGTATCCTCGAAAGGCTAAACGGAAAGCAGCTCCTGCTTTTGTGCAATGCTCGTTGCGGCAGGTATGGGTACAAAATGGCCTACTAATGGCCTTATTTCAAGTGACAAATCGCCACACAGGATATGTATGGAGATTCAGTATCGATATTTGTGTGTAGAATGATACATAAATAGAATACGTCCAGCGTGGCTGCTCCAGATGAATCCGAGCGGCCTCAGACCACCATCCTGTGAGCATTGGAGATTATATGGAAATCGCTTCCTACAAGAATAATTGGAGCTATCCCACCAACGTACGGGTAGGCGCTGGTCGTCTGCGCGAGCTGGCGCAGTGTTGCCAGCAACTGGGCATGCAGGCGCCGCTGTTGATCACTGATCCGGGACTGGCGGCATTGCCGGTGGTCGAGCAGGCGCTGCAGGTATGCCGGGACGGCGGGCTGCAGGTCGGGCTGTTCAGCGCGGTGAAAGGCAACCCCACCGGCAGCAACGTCAGCGATGGTGTCGCTGCGCTGGAGGCCGGCAAGCATGACGGCGTGATCGCCTTCGGCGGTGGCTCGGCCATCGATGCGGCCAAGGCGGTGGCGCTGGTCGCCCGGCAGAGCTGTTCGCTGTGGGAGGCGCGCAACCCGGCCACTGTGGATGCCAGCCTGATGCTGCCGGTAGTGGCCGTGCCCACCACCGCTGGTACCGGTTCCGAGGTGGGTAATGCGTCGGTCATCACCGACGAGGACAATCACACCAAGCGCATCATCTTCCACCCGCGCATGCTGCCGGCCATCGTCATCCTCGACCCCGAGTTGACCGTCGGCCTGCCGCCCAAGCTGACCGCGGCTACCGGCATGGATGCGTTGGCGCACAATCTCGAAGCCTTCCTGGCGCCCACCTTCCACCCGATGGCCGAAGGCATCGCCCTGGAAGGCATGCGCCTGGTCAAGGAATACCTGCCCCGCGCCGTACGCAACGGCCAGGACATGGATGCCCGACTGCAGATGCTGGTGGCCTCCAGCATGGGTGCAACGGCCTTCCAGCGCGGCCTGGGGGCGATTCACGCGCTGTCGCACAGTGTCGGTGCGCTGTATGACTCGCACCATGGGTTGCTCAATGCCATCGTCATGCCCTACGTGATGCAGGCCAACCGGCCGGTGATCGAAGCGGAAATGGCCCGGGCTGCCCGCTACCTGGGGCTGCCGCACAGCGACTTCAACGGCATGCTGGACTGGGTGCTGGACCTGCGCGCCGAACTGGAGCTGCCGCACACCCTGGCGGAGATAGGCGTGGATGATACCCAGGCGGTGCTGATCGGCGAAATGTCCGCCAAGGACATCACTGCCCGCACCAACGCCCGTCCGCTGGATGCCGCCGATTACCAGCAACTGTTCCTCAATGCTCTGACCGGCAAGCTCTGAGCCTGGCGCTGCGGTGGTCCATGTGGGTCATCGCAAACCGCACCGGATCCCGACATCACCTGAACCCGTGCTGGGTTTTTGCTATCACTCTGGGCTAAGCTTGTGCGGTAACCCACAGAGAGAGATTTCATGGCGAGTGTGTCCGTGCTGGTCGTCGATGACGCACCCTTTATCCGCGATTTGATCAAGAAAGCCCTGCGCAGCTACTTTCCCGGTCTGCAGATCGAGGAGGCGGTCAATGGCAGCAAGGCGCGGCAACTGCTCAGCCGCACCAGCTTCGACCTGGTGCTGTGCGACTGGGAAATGCCCGAACTCAGTGGTCTGGAGCTGCTGCAATGGTTCCGTACCCAGCCCGGGCAGGAAAAGACCCCGTTCATCATGGTGACCAGCCGCGGGGATCGCGACAATGTGGTGCAGGCGATCCAGGCGGGGGTCAGTGACTATGTCGGCAAGCCGTTCAGCAATGAACAGCTGATTTCCAAGGTCAGCAAGGCCCTGCAGCGCTCCGGCAAGCTGCAGCAGCTGCGCAGCCGCAGCCAGCAGGCCAGCACCGGGCATGCGCTGGAGTCGGTCAATACCTTGCTGGGCGGGCGCAAGACTCCTGCCCCTGCCGCCCCGGCAGCAGCCCCGCGTGCGGCACCGGCTCCGGCGCAGGACGAAGGGCGTGCCAGCACCTCCCGCTCCAGTGCGCGGGCGCAATTGCGGGTCGCCGGGCAGCAGTTCGCCTGCGTGATCCGCAGCCTCAGCCTGCGCGATGCCCGGCTGGTGGTGCGCCGTAGCGAGCGCATGCCCAGCGTGTTCGAGAGCGCCGTGCTGGATCTGGAGCAGGCGGACGAGCAGGAGGTGGCGCGCATCAACGGCTATGTGCATACCGTGGCGGCGCTGGAGGAGCGGATGGATTGCGAGTGGCTGCTGGTGACGCTGAAGTTCGTCGACCAGGACCCGGCCAAGCTGGAGCGCCTGTCGCTGCTGATCGCCGCCGGGGACAACTGAGCGGCAGCAGCGCCGCCCGCCGTCAGATCAACCGCTCGGCGGGGAACACGCAGCTGAAGGTACTGCCCTGACCCAGGGTGCTGCTGATCTGCAACTCGCCCTGATGGCGCATCAATACGTGCTTGACGATGGCCAGGCCCAGGCCGGTACCGCCGGTGGTGCTGTTGCGGCTGGAGTCGACTCGGTAGAAGCGCTCGGTGAGCCGGTGCAGGTGCTCCTGGGCAATGCCCGGGCCGTTGTCCGACACGCTCAGGCGTGCCCCGCGGTCATCCTGCGACCAGCTGATGTGAATCTTGCCGCCATCCTGGGTGTACTTCACCGCGTTGTACACCAGGTTGGAGATGGCGCTGCGCAGCTCGGTTTCCAGGCCCATGATACGGGCCTGGGTGGTGCATTCCAGGGTGATGTCGTGTTGCCGGTCGCCGGACAGCGCCAGGGCGTCCTTGCGGATGCCGGGCAGCATCAGGTCGATACTCACTGGTTTCTCCTCGGCGCGCGCCTCGGAGGTTTCCAGGCGTGACAGCATCAGCAGATCGTTGAGCAGGCTCTGCATGCGCCGGGCCTGTTGCTGCATCTGGTGCAGCGGGCGCAACCAGCGCGGGTTGCTGCCATCGTCGCTGTCGATCATGGTTTCCAGGTAGCCGACCACCACGGTCAGCGGCGTACGCAGCTCATGGGAGACGTTGGCGACGAAGTCCTTGCGCATCTGCTCCAGGTTATGCAGTCGGGTGACGTCGCGCACCAGCATCAGGCGTTCGCCATTGCCATAGCGGGTGATGTTGTACTGCAGCCAGATGCTCAGATTCAGCGGCGAGGGGATATCCAGCGGTTCGCGATAGTTGCCCAGGTCGAAATACTCGACGAAGCGCGGGTCGCGCAGCAGATTGTGCACATGCTGGCCGCTGTCATCCGGCGCGCGCAGGCCGAGCAGGCGCTCGGCGGAGTGGTTCCACCACTCCAGGTGGCCGTCCTTGTCGAGCACCACCACCGCATCACTGAGGGCGGCGGTGGAGGCCTGGATGCGTTCGATGACCGATTGCAGGCGAGCCCGGGCGCGTTTGTCGCGGCGCTGCATGTGGTAGATGCCATCGAAGATCTCGCCCCACAGGCCGCGGGTTTCCGGTGGCGGATCGCCGGGGCGGGTCTGCAGCCAGTGCTGGAAGCGCTGCATCTGGAACAGCGTCCAGCCAAGATAGCCGCCCAGCCCGACGACCAGTGCCCAGGCCGGCTGACCCAGCGCCAGGCCTGCCAGCAGGCAGGCCAGCAGCAGCCAGAACAGCCTGCCGATGATTACCCGGAACCAGTTTACTTCCACCTGTATTGTCCTAGTCTGTTCGTCAATCCGGGGCGGTCGTGGGAGCTGAGGTTATCGCGCTCAGCCTTTGGTGGAGAAACGGTAGCCGGTACCGCGCACGGTCTGCACCAGACCTTCGTAGTTCGAGCCCAGGGCCTTGCGTAGGCGCCGGATGTGCACATCCACGGTACGCTCCTCGACATAGACGTTGCCACCCCACACCTGGTCCAGCAGCTGACCACGAGTATAGGCGCGCTCCTGGTGGGTCATGAAGAACTGCAGCAGACGGTATTCGGTCGGGCCGATTTCCGCCGGCTTGCCATCGATGGTGACGCGGTGGCTGACCGGGTCCAGGTGCAGGCCGTCGACCTCGATCGGCGCCTCGTCGTCCACCGGTCCGGCACGGCGCAGTACTGCCTTGAGCCGTGCTACCAGCTCGCGGGGGGAAAACGGCTTGGTGATGTAGTCATCGGCACCGACTTCCAGCCCCTGGATCTTGTTGTCCTCTTCGCCCTTGGCGGTGAGCATGATGATCGGGATATCGCTGGTCAGGTCATCGCGCTTGAGACGGCGCGCCAGCTCGATGCCGGTGGTGCCCGGCAACATCCAGTCCAGCAGGATCAGGTCCGGCTTGGCATCGATGATGCTGGCGTGGGCCTGCTGGGTGTTTTCTGCTTCAAGGCAGTGGTATCCGGCCATCTCCAGCGCAACGGCAATCATTTCCCGAATCGGGGCTTCGTCGTCTACGATCAGTATGGTCTTGTCTGCCATGGTGCTCCGTCCAGTTGCAGTGTCTGACATGCAACGATTAGATAACACTTTTATTGCAGTTGTATGACTGCCTCCCCCTAGCCGAAGCGGTAGTCCAGCACCAGGCCGGCAAACACCAGCAACCCGCTCCAGTGATTGGACAGGAAGGCCGCCAGGCAGGCCTGGGGTTCGCGTGCGCGGATCAGCCAATGCTGCCAGGCGAAGCTCAGCAGCATGGCCAGCAGCCCGAGATGGTAGAAGACCCCGAGTTCGAAGCGGCTGCCGACCAGCACCAGGCACAGCAATACCAGCCCTTGCAGCAGGCCGATGATCAGCCGGTCGGCCTCACCGAACAGGATGGCGGTGGATTTGACGCCGATGACCAGGTCGTCGGGGCGGTCGCACATGGCATATTCGGTGTCATAGGCCACGGTCCACAGCAGGTTGGCGATGTACAGCAGCCACAGCGCCGCCGGCAGCTCGCCGGTCTGCGCGGCGAAGGCCATGGGGATGGCCATGGAATAGGCCGCGCCGAGTACCACCTGCGGATAGAAGGTGAAGCGCTTGCAGAAGGGATAGACGGTGGCCAGGACCACGGCGACCAGGGCCAGCTTGAAGGTCAGCAGGTTGGTGAACAGCAGCAGCGAGGCGCTGAGCGCCACCAGGATGACGAACGCCACCAGTGCCTCCCGCGCCGTGACTCTGCCGGTGGCCAGGGGGCGGTTGCGGGTGCGGCTGACATGGCCATCGACCTTGCGGTCGGCGAAGTCGTTGATCACGCAACCGGCCGAGCGCATCAGCAGCACCCCGGCGGCGAACACCGCCAGCAGCAGCGGGCTCGGCCAGCCGCCGGCCGCCAGCCACAGGGCGCAGAGCGTTGGCCAGAGCAGCAGGTAGGTGCCAATGGGACGATCCAGGCGCATCAGCTGGATGAAATCGATGGCGCGTGGATGCAGGCGGGACAGGGGGGTTATCAACAGGCCAGACACGACAGTCTCCGATGCAGGTGGGTGGGTCAGGCGGCCACAGGCCAGCCGGGGAGGAACACTTCGCAGACCAGCAATTGCAGGCGTTCGCTGGCGAACAGCGAGCGCCGCGCCCAGCAACCCTCGGCGCGTTGTTCGGCGGGCATCCAGGCAGCCGGGTAGCGGCTGATCTCGATGGGCTCGCGATGAATGCGCGGGTCACTGAACAGCAGCTCGCCGAGGCTGCGACTGCCAAGATTCTCCAGGTGCACGCCGGCGGCATTGAAGGCCTGCAGGTCGGCGACCGTGCGGGCGAACACCCGCGGGGCACCAGCGCTGTGCAGCAGCACTTCGCGAATCCACACCGGATGCCCACTGGCCAGCCCCAGCGCGGCCGCCTCGTCAGGCCGCGCCGGCTGCTGACTTTCACCCAACACCTGCACCCGAAAGTCGTCGCGCCCGGCGGCGATCAGGCGGCGGGTCAACGAACCCTCGCCGCTCAGCCAGTCGAGCAGTGCGCCGCCAGGGGGATCAGGATGGGTGGTGGGGGAGTGCCAATCGGGAATGCTCATGGGGATTCTTTGCTTGCCTCGGTATCGCGAAATGCAGAGGGTAGCATGATTGGCCGCGCCCCTGTTGTTGGCCGCCACCCGCGCTTTGCGGTAGTCTCGGGCGCTGGGATTTCGGTTCGGCTGCGGGCAACTCAAGGGCGACGGATGAGAAAGTGGCAGTGCATTGTGTGTGGCTTCATCTATGACGAAGCCGAGGGTTGGCCGGATGACGGCATCGCGCCGGGCACCCGTTGGGAAGACGTACCGGAGGACTGGCAATGCCCCGACTGTGGCGTCGGCAAAGAGGACTTCGAAATGATCGCCATGGATTGAGGCGACGACGGATCCGTCGCATTGCTCATGGGTGAGGCAGGCTGGCCAAATGATTGCTCGGTCTGGCAGTTGCCGCCAGTTCCGGTAGCGGTCAGGCCGGCAGTGCTGGTCAGAGGCCAGCCAGACGATGAGACACTCTTGGCTTTTTTCGCCAAATAGGCGATAACCTGCTCTGTCAGCCCCTATTTTGGCTGGCGCTGGCGTTCGAGTCGTGCCATGCTGAGCGGGCTTTGACAGACCCTGAGGCCAGGCAAGGCGGGCTGTCGCGACACATCGTTGCAGATGGCAGCGAAAAACAAAAACAACACATAGTGAGGCTTTATATGCGTAAACCGGAACTCGCAGCGGCAATTGCCGACAAGGCTGACCTGAGCAAGGACCAGGCAAACCGCGCGCTCAACGCGATTCTCGATGAAATCACCCAGGCCCTGAGCCGCAAGGATACCGTTACCCTGGTGGGCTTCGGTACCTTCCTGCAGCGTCATCGTGGTGCCCGGACCGGCAAGAACCCGCAGACCGGTGAGCCGGTCAAGATCAAGGCCAGCAACACCGTCGCCTTCAAGCCCGGCAAGGGGCTGAAAGACTCTGTCAATTGAACCACCCGCCGGGGGCCAACCGGCCCCCGGTTGTCACTTCCCGTCCGTCACTTGAAGCCGAGCTGATACTCGTTCACCAGCTTGCGTAGCGCGTCCCGCGCATCCAGCACCTTGTCCACCGCCTGCTCCGCCGCTTCCCGGCTCAGACCCAATCGTTGCAGCAGTGCATCGGGTATCGCCAACAGCGGCCCGTCCCCCAGTTCCCGTTCACGTAGCAGGGCCAGGCTGAGATACACCAGGTTGGCATACAGGTGGTGTTCGCTCTGATAGTCGGGGTCGTGCTGGTGGCGGATGGCGGTGGAGATTTCCGCCGGCATGTCCCAGTAGCGCATCAGCCAGCTGCCGATCTGGTCGCGATTGACCCCGAGCAGATGCTGGTCGAGCAACCAGGCCGGTACATGTGGATTGGCCTCCATATGCCGGCAGATCAGTTTGAAGTAGGGCGGGAAGATATACGCCAGCAGCAGGTAGCCGAAGTTGTGCAGCAGGCCGGCCAGGTAGTTCAGGCCCAGTTCGGGGCGTCGCTCGCGCGGCATGATCTTGGCCAGGCCCTCGATCGCGGCGGCGGTGTAGATCGCCTGTTCCCAGTACGGTGTGGTGCGCTCGGGAGCATCCTTGGGCAGGGTGAAGGTCTTGCCCAGCGACAGGCCGACCGACAGGTTGATCACCAGGTCGAAACCCAGCACGCGGGTGATGGCATCCTCCACCGAGCGGATCTTGCCGGGTGCGGCGTAGAACGAGGAGGCTGCCCAGCTGACCACCTGGGCGGCCAGGCTGGGATCGGTTTCCACCACGTCGGTGAGCTGCTCGACGGTGGCGTCGGGATTGACCCGCAGTTTCATGATCCGCTGGGCGGTGCTGGGCAGCGGCGGAATCTCGATGGTTTCCTCCAGGCGCTGGCGCATGCGCAGGGCGGTGAAGTTCTTCACCGCCAGGCTGATGTCCTGCTGATCCTGTTCCGGGTCTTCGGAGTGGCATTCGATACCGGCCAGCGGCACCGCAAAGCTGGCGGCGGTGGCGGAGGCTGCCAGCCGGGCAATGGCGTCGCTGTCCAGCTCCAGGCACCAGCCGGGCAGGCCGCTGGGCATCCACACCCGTGGCTGGGCCAGCAGTTGCTGTTCGATGAAGCAGGGCGCATTCACCAGCATCGGCAGGCCGGGCAGGTAGGTCAACTGATGGCGGGCGAGGATATCCTGCAGCTGCTGGTCGCGCACCGGCTGCAGCTGGCGCTCGGTGAGTTTGGCCAGGGCACCCAGGTCCAGCAGATGGTCAGCGGGAATCAACGTCAGCAGCATGCCGCTGTCATCGCACAACAGGCACACCTGCACCTGCTGGGCGGCGGGCCCGGCCTGATGTTGCGGGCGCAGTTGATAGGCGATGGCCTGACGCTGCAGCTGCTTTTCCAGCAGATCGGGCAGGCTGGCGCTGGCTGATGGCGTGGCTGCTGGGGTGGTCATCAGGTGATTCCTTGTCCGGAGAGTCAGAAATATGGCGTGTGCAGCGATCTTAGCAGTTTTTGCGTGCCGCGCCTGTTCATACCTGGGCGAACTGCTGCCCCTCGGCCAGCCAGCGATCGATGATCGCGCCGACCCGTTCCGGGTGCTGTCGGGCCAGGACTGCGGCAGCCTCCTGTACCTGCGGCAGCAGGTCGGCATCGCGCACCAGGTCGGCCACGCGAAACTGCACCAGGCCGGTCTGGCGGGTGCCCAGCACCTCGCCCGGGCCGCGCAGCTCCAGGTCCCTTTCGGCGATGACAAAGCCGTCCGCGCTTTCCCGCATGATGCCCAGGCGCTCCCGACCGAGTGCCGACAGCGGCGCGTGATACAGCAGCACGCAGTGGCTGGCGGTGCTGCCGCGGCCGACCCGTCCGCGCAACTGGTGCAATTGCGCCAGGCCCAGGCGTTCGGGGTTCTCGATGATCATCAGGCTGGCGTTGGGCACATCCACGCCGACCTCGATCACCGTGGTGGCGACCAGCAGGTGCAGATCGCCATCCTTGAACGCCTGCATGATTTCGGCCTTCTCGGTGGCCTTCATGCGCCCGTGGATCAGGCCGATGGACAGTTCCGGCAGGTGCTCGCAGAGATTCTGCCAGGTGACTTCCGCGGCCTGGGCCTGCAGTTGCTCGGACTCCTCGATCAGGGTGCAGACCCAGTACGCCTGGCGCCCCTTGGCGCAGCCGGCGCGCACCCGCTCGATGACCTGGTCGCGACGGCTGTCGGAGACCAGCACGGTATTGATCGGCGTGCGCCCCGGCGGCAGCTCATCGAGAATCGAGGTATCCAGGTCGGCATAGGCGCTCATCGCCAGGGTGCGCGGGATCGGCGTGGCGGTCATGATCAACTGGTGCGGCGAAAAGCGCCCGGCGGCGCCCTTGTCGCGCAGTGCCAGGCGCTGCTGCACGCCGAAGCGGTGTTGCTCGTCGATGATCGCCAGGCCCAGGTTGTGAAACTGCACTTCCTCCTGGAACAGCGCATGGGTGCCGACCACCATGGCCGCGTCGCCGGTGGTGATCAGTTGCAGCTGGTTGGCGCGGGCCTTGCCCTTGAGCTTGCCGGCCATCCAGGCCACGGAAATGCCCAGCGGCGTGAACCAGCGCTGGAAGTTGTTGAAATGCTGTTCGGCGAGGATCTCTGTGGGTGCCATCAGCGCCACCTGCCAGCCGGCCTCCAGTGCCTGCAGCGCGGCCAGTGCCGCGACCACGGTCTTGCCGGCACCGACGTCACCCTGCACCAGGCGCAGCATTGGCTGTGGCTGCTGCAGGTCGGCGCGGATCTCCCCGGCCACGCGCTGTTGGGCGCCGGTCAGGGCAAAGCCCAGCTGGCCAACGAAGGCCCGGGCCAGTTCGCCGCTGGCCTGCATCACCGGCGCGCGGTGCTGGCGCACCTCGGCGCGCAGGCGCAGCATGGTCAACTGATGGGCCAGCAGTTCCTCGAAGGCCAGCCGGTGCTGGGCCCAGTGCCGGCCATCTTCCAGTGCCTGCAGATCGACATCCGGTGGCGGGCGATGCAGGGTGCGGATCGCCTCGCGCAGTGGCGGCAACTGGTACTGTTCGGTCAGTTCGGGCGCCAGCAGGTCGGGCAGGCTGTTGCCCTGCTCCAGCCAGGCCAGGGCCGCTTCGCTGAGGCTGCGCAAGCGCTGTTGTGACAGCCCCTCGGTGGCCGGGTAGATGGGGGTCAGGGTGGTGGCTACCGGCAGCGGCTGTGCGCTGTCGAGGTTCTGCATCTCCGGGTGGTAGATTTCCAGCCCCGAGGCGCCGGGGCGTACTTCGCCGTAGCAGCGCCAGTGGCTGCCGCGCTGCAGGTTGGCCTTGAGCCCGGCGGAGAAGTAGTAGAAGCGCAGGCTGAGGGTGCCGCTACCGTCCTGGATGCGGCACAGCAGGCTGCGGCGTCGCCCCATCACCACATCCGCGCCCAGCACCACGCCTTCGATGACCGCATCCATGCCCGGACGCAGAGCGCCGATCGGCGTCACCCGGGTGCGGTCCTGGTAGCGCAGCGGCAGGTGGAACAGCACATCCTGCACGCTGGTCAGGCCGAGGCGGCCGAGCTTCTCCGCCAGCGCCGGACCGACGCCCTTGAATACCGTCAGCGGAGTGCGTTCAAGCTGCATGTGGTTGACCGCCCTAGCGCTTGTCGGCGGGCGTGCTGACCGAGCACAGGCGGATCGAGTCGCTGAGGATCTCCACCGCCCGCGGCCGCGGGAAACTGGCGCGCCAGGCGATGGCCACGGTGCGGAACGGCACCGGCGACTTGAATTGCTTGGTCAGCAGCAGGTCGGAGCTGTAATAGCGGTCATCGGCGGCCGACATCGGCAGCACCGTCATGCCCATGCCCGAGGCAACCATGTGACGGATGGTTTCCAGCGAGCTGGACTCGATGGTGGTGTGCTTGCTCGGCTCGTCGTTGCGGCGCGTGGTCGGGCAGGCTTCCAGTACCTGGTCGCGGAAGCAGTGGCCTTCGCCGAGCAGCAGCAGGCGATCGTCGTCCAGATCATCCAGGGTCACATGGTCGCGCTTGGCCCAGGGATGGTCCGCCGGGATCAGCAGGCTGAACGGCTCGTCATACAGCGGCTTGGTCAGGATGTCCGGCTCGTTGAATGGCAGTGCGACTATGATCGCGTCGAGTTCACCGTTGCGCAGCTTGTCACGCAGCACATGCGTGTAGTTCTCCTCGATATACAGCGGCATCTCCGGCGCCACCCGGTGCAGCTGAGGGATCAGGTGCGGGAACAGGTAGGGGCCGATGGTGTAGATCGCGCCGACCTTGAGCGGCGCCGACAGCTGATTCTTGCCGGCGCTGGCCAGCTCGCGGATGGCCATGGCTTCTTCCAGTACGCGCTGGGCCTGGGCGACGATCTTCTCGCCGACCGGGGTAACCCGCACGGCACTCTTGGTGCGCTCGAAGAGCATGATGCCCAGCTCTTCCTCGAGCTTCTTCACGCCGACACTCAGCGTCGGCTGGGAAACGTGGCAGCGCTCGGCGGCATGGCCGAAGTGCTGTTCCTGGGCCAGGGTGACGATGTAACGGAGTTCGGTCAGGGTCATGTCGTATACTGCTCGCGAAATTTTCCCCAAGCATAGCGGTGTCCGATAGAGGAAAACAATCAGGATGAAACATCTGGTTATTGCGGGTTGTGGTGATCTGGGTATTGCCCTGGGGCTGCGGATGCTGGAGCAGGGCTGGCGGGTCTCTGGTCTGCGGCGTGATCCGTCGGATCTGCCCGAGGCGTTCGGGCGCATCGCGGCTGATCTGACCAGTGCGCAGAAGCCGCAGGACTGGCCGGCCAGGGTGGACTACCTGGTGTATTGTCCGGCGGCGGGGCGGCGTGATGTCGAACTGTACAGCGCGCTCTATGTCCAGGGCTTGCAGCATGTGCTGGGCTGGCTCAAGGACAGTCGGCAACAGCCGCGCCACCTGCTGCAGGTCTCCAGCACGGCGGTATACGGCCAGAGCGACGGCGAGTGGGTGACCGAAAACAGCGCGGCACTGGCCGCCACGCCCACCGCGCCACTGCTGGTCGAGGCCGAGGATGTGGCGCTGCGCAGCGGCATGCCCGCTTCGGTGGTACGTCTGGCGGGCATCTACGGGCCGGGCCGGACCCGGCTGATCGAACAGGTGCGCAGTGGCTTGCATGTGCCACAGCTGCCCGAGCAATACACCAACCGTATCCACCGCGATGACGCCGCCGGGCTGCTCGAGCACCTGTTGCTGCAGGCCGACCAGGGCGAGCTGCTGGCACCCTGTTACCTGGGCGTGGACGATGAGCCGGCGCCGTTGCATGAGGTGGCGCAGTGGTTGGCGCAGCAGTTGGGAGTGGAGCTGTTGGCAGAAGGGGCAACGGCTAACCGGGTGGGCAGCAAGCGGTGCAGTAATGAATTGGCTCGGGAGTCGGGCTGGGTGCCGCAGTATCCGAGTTATCGGGAGGGTTACGCGAGCATGCTCGCGTAACCAGCGCCATCCTGGCGGGTAGCACCGTCATTGCGAGCGAAGCGCGGCAATCCAGAGCTCACCCGCAGCACCGAGTCCATGGGTTGCCACGTCGCTGCGCTCCTCGCAATGACGGGCGTGGTCAGCGGTCTCGGCAGCGGCCCGCAATGCGGGCCACGCTCTGAAGACTCAGCCGACGACCAGGATACCGTCCATTTCCACTGGCACGCCCTTGGGCAGTGCGGCGACGCCGATGGCGGCGCGGGCCGGGTAGGGCTGTTCGAAGTAACGGCCCATGATCTCGTTGACCGTGGCGAAGTTGCTCAGGTCGGTCAGGAAGATGTTCAGCTTGACGATATCCTGCAGCTTACCGCCAGCGGCTTCGGCCACCAGTGCCAGGTTGTCGAACACACGGCAGACCTGCGCCTCGAAGCCCTCGACCACTTCCATGGTCTGCGGGTCCAGTGGGATCTGGCCGGACAGGTACACGGTATTACCGACCTTGATCGCCTGGGAGTAGGTGCCGATCGCGGCGGGAGCGTGTTCGCTGGTGATGACTTGCTTGTTCATGAATGTCTCCATTGGTTCAGTTCTTCAGGCGTGTGATCCGCATCACCCCTTGCAGGGCACGGATACGCTTGATCAGTTGTGACAGGTGCAGACGACCGCGCACCCGCAATACCAGTTGCACCACGCTGACCCGACCATCGCGCTCGTCGACGCTGATCTTGTCGATGCTGGCGTCGGCGACCGTGATGCTGGTGGCCAGCTGGGCGATGATGCCGCGTTGGTGTTCCAATTCGACACGCAATTCCACGGTGAATTCGCCACTGACATTCTTATCCCAGGTCAGTTGCAGAATCTTGTCACTGTTGCCGCGATGCTCGGCCAGGTTGTTGCAGGTCTCCTGGTGGATGACCATGCCCTTGCCGGTGGTGATGAAGCCGACGATGGGGTCGCCCGGGATCGGGTTGCAGCAGCGCGCGAAGCTGACGACCAGACCTTCGGTGCCACGGATCGCCAGGGGCTTTTCCTCGCTGCTGGGCTGCTGCACCACCGTGTCGGTCCTGACCGCTTCCGTCTCGGCTGGCATGTCGCTGGCCAGCAGGCGGCGGGCGGTGACGTAGGCCATGCGGTTGCCCAGGCCGATATCGGCCAGCAGGTCTTCCAGGGTGGCCATGCCGCAGTCGCTGAGAATGCGCTGGATGCGCTGCTCGGGAATCTGCTCCAGGCTGGTGTCGAAGCTGACCAGCACCTTGTCCAGCAAGCGCTCGCCCAGGGCGATGGACTCGGAATGGCGCTGGTGCTTGAGCAGGTGGCGAATATTGCTGCGCGCCTTGCCGGTGATCACGAAACTCAGCCAGGCCGGGTTCGGCCGGGCGCCGGGAGCGGTGATGATCTCCACCGTCTGGCCGCTTTCCAGCGGCTCGGACAGCGGCGCCAGGCGTCGGTTGATGCGGCAGGCGATGCAGCTGTTGCCCACGTCGGTATGTACCGCATAGGCGAAGTCGACCGGCGTGGAGCCCTTGGGCAGCTCCATGATGCGGCCCTTCGGGGTGAAGATGTAGACCTCATCGGGGAACAGGTCGATCTTGACGTTTTCGATGAACTCCAGCGAGTTGCCGGCGCGCTGCTGCAGTTCGAGCACCCCCTTGAGCCACTGGCGGGTGCGCGCATGGTTGCCGTTGATCACCTCGTCCTTGGACTTGTACACCCAGTGCGCGGCGATCCCGTTGTTGGCCATGTCTTCCATTTCCTCGGTGCGGATCTGGATCTCGATCGGCACCCCGTGCATGCCGAACAGCGTGGTATGCAGGGATTGGTAGCCGTTGGCCTTGGGAATCGCGATGTAGTCCTTGAACCGGCCCGGGAAGGGCTTGTACAGGCTGTGTACCGCGCCGAGCACGCGATAGCAGGTATCGGCCTTGTCGACGATGATGCGGAACGCGTAGACGTCCATGATCTCGTTGAACGCTTTGCGCTTCTCGCGCATCTTCTGGTAAATGCCGTACAGGTGTTTCTCGCGGCCCAGCACCTTGCCCTGCAGGCCCTCGCGCTCGAGGCAGGCCTGCAGCGATTCGAGGATCCTGTTCAGCAGTTCCTTGCGGTTGCCGCGGGCGTCGCGCACGGCCTGGGCGATCATCCGCGAGCGCATCGGGTACATGGCGCTGAAGCCCAGGTCCTCGAACTCGGTACTCAGGCTGTGCATGCCCAGGCGGTTGGCGATCGGGGCGTAGATTTCCAGGGTTTCGCGGGCGATACGGCGGCGTTTTTCCGGCTTGAGCGCGCCCAGGGTGCGCATGTTGTGCAGCCGGTCGGCCAGCTTGACCAGGATCACGCGGATATCCCGGGCCATGGCCAGGGCCATCTTCTGGAAGTTCTCGGCCTGGGCCTCGGCCTTGGTCTCGAAGGTCATCTGGGTCAGCTTGCTGACCCCGTCGACCAGGTCCGCCACGGTGTCGCCGAACTGGGTGGCCAGGGCTTCCTTGGGGATGCCGGTATCCTCGATCACGTCGTGCAGCATGGCGGCCATCAGGCTCTGATGGTCCATGTGCATGTCGGCGAGGATGCCCGCTACCGCCAGCGGGTGGGTGACGTAGGGCTCGCCGCTGCGGCGGGTCTGGCCGTCATGCGCCTGCTCCGCGTAGAAGTAGGCGCGCCGCACCAGATTGACCTGGTCGGGTTCGAGATAACTGTCGAGCCGGTCGGCAAATACTTCTATACCGGACATGCAACCCTCCTGCACCCTGCCGGGTGAGCCATCTGAACGAGGTTGCATGACCATCGCAATGGCGTTACTCCGGCAGTTCGGTTTCCAGCGAGTACAGCGGCTCCTGCTGATCACGCAGGGCTTCTTCGGCCATGATTTCGTTGGTAATCAGGCCTTCGGCGATTTCGCGCAGGGCAACGACGGTCGGTTTGTCGTTCTCCCATGCAACCTTGGGTTCCTTGCCGCCAGTGGCGATCTGGCGCGAGCGCTTGGTCGCCAGCATGACCAGCTCAAAGCGGTTGTCTACGTTTTCCAGGCAGTCTTCAACAGTGACGCGGGCCATGGTGTTACTCCGAAACGGCAGATGAAAATGAAATCGGGGAGCGCTTGATCCAACGCGGGACCGCACAGTTTACTGGTTTAGCGGTCAGTCTGACAACAGCGCAGTCAGCAGGGGCTGGTGCAGGACCTGTTGGTGGCCGAGGGTCAGGCGACCGCAGCGCAATATCGATTTCATGTCATCCAGCGCGGTATGGAAGTCGTCGTTGATGACAATATAGTCATATTCCACGTAATGACTCATTTCGTCCACCGCCTGCGCCATGCGCCCGGCGATCACCTCGTCGGCATCCTGGCCGCGATTGCTCAGGCGCTCCTGCAGTGCCTTGCGACTGGGCGGCAGGATGAAGATCGAGCGAGCCTGGGGCAGCGCTCGGCGTACCTGCTGGGCACCCTGCCAGTCGATCTCCAGGATCAGGTCGTGGCCGGCCGCCAGGGTCTGCTCCACGGTGCTCTGGGAAGTGCCGTACAGGTTGCCGAAGACTTCCGCATGTTCGAGAAAGTCACCCTCGCCGACCTGCTGCAGGAACTGTTCGCGCTGGGTGAAGTGGTAGTTGACCCCATCCACCTCGCCGGGGCGCATTGGCCGGGTGGTGTGCGAGACCGACACCCGCAGGGTATCGATCTGCTCGATCAGTGCCTTGACCAGGCTGGTCTTGCCCGCACCGGAGGGGGCGGAAACGATGTACAGGGTGCCGGTGGCTTGGGTCATGAAGGGTTCCAGGTAGAGGTCGAACGTGGGCGCAGTATAAAACCAATAGCCGGCGCCGTCATGGCGCCGTGGTCCGGGCCTCGCGCTCGGGCGAGGCGTCCTCGAAGTGATTGACCTGGCGCAGGGTGCGGAATGCCGCGGCCCAGCCGGCCACCACGCCGAGGGTGCAGAGCGCGCCGATCAGCGCCGCGGGCACCGCACCGAACCAGGCGGCGCTGGTGCCGGCGCGGAAATTGCCCAGTTCGTTGGACGAGCCGATGAACAGCATGTTCACCGCATTGACCCGGCCGCGCATGGCGTCCGGGGTGGAGAACTGGATCAGCGCCGAACGGATGTACACGCTGACCATGTCCGCCGCTCCGGCCACCAGCAGCGCGGCGAAGGACAGCCAGAACAGCGTCGACAGCGCGAACACCAGATTGGCCACACCGAACAGCGCCACGGCGATGAACATGGTGCTGCCGACATTGCGGTTGAACGGCCTGGCGCTCAGGTACAGGCCAACGCAGATCTCGCCGATGGCCATGGCGCTGCGCAGGATGCCCAGGCCTTCGGGCCCGACATGCAGCACATCACTGGCATAGATCGGCAACAGTGCGACCACGCCGCCGAGCAGCACGGCGAACAGGTCCAGGGAAATGGTACCGAGGATGATCGGTCGTGTGCGAATGAAGTGCAGCCCGGCGGTGAAGCGCTTCCAGCCGGAGGTCTCGGTGATCTGCATGGCTTCGGCATACAGCACCGGCACCCGGCTGAGCAGCGCCAGCCCGCCGGCGAAGCACACCAGGCACACGGCATAGGTCAGTTCGCCGCCGCCGATGGCATACAGCACGCCGCCCAGCACCGGACCGAGGATGGTCGCGGTACGCATGATGGTGCTGTTGGCGGCAATCGCCTGGGCCAGCTGGTCGCGCGGTACGATCTGCGGCAGCAGGCTCTGCAGCGCCGGGCCGATGAACGCCCGGGAACAGCCATACAACACCAGCGCGCCGTAGAACCAGGCCGGGTCATGTTCGCCGCGCGCGGTCAGCCACAGCAGGATGCCGCTGCACAGCGCCGCACCTATCCAGGACAGGCTGAGAATCAGCTTGCGGCTGTAGCGGTCGATCAGATCGCCGGCCGGCATCAGCAGAAACAGCATCGGCAGGAACTGCGCCAGGCCAACCCAGGCCAGCGACAGCGGGTCGCCGGTGATCTCGTAGATCTGCCAGGCCACCACGATTGCCTGGATCTGCATGGCGAACACCGCCAGCAGGCGGGCGATGACAAAGGGCATGAAGCCCGGCTGACGATAGACGTTCAGGCGGCTGGTGGACAGGGACAAGGCGACATCTTCGGTGCGGGATGGACAAGCCGGCCATGATAGCAGTCCTGGGGCCGGGCGTCAGCGTGGGGCTGATGGCCGCGATCACTCGATATTCTGCACCTGAATATCGATCTGAAAATAAATATTTTTATATATCAGTAACATAAAATATTTTTTGTGCTCGTTATTTGTTGTTTACCACCGATTTACCCACCGATTGGCCCTGCGGTCATAGCCTTGGCTGAAGAAATCTCCAGCGCTCTACAGCTGTTTTAATGGCCTTCTTGATCGCCTTGATTTTTTTCTTCCTTGTTTCGTCCAGCACGGCCTGATCAATGGTGATATCGGGATGCTCCGCCTCCAGAGCCAGCTCCCAGATAGAGAGGCGTGTCGTGAGCATCTGAATCTGCCTCATAGCTTCGTGGTGTTTGACTTCGAATAACGCGATGCGTTGCTTCGCTCGTTTGAGCTCAAGCTCGTGCTTTTTCTTAAGTCTTTGTCCCTGCTGACGGTGTTCCTCAATCAGTTTCCCAGACTGATCAAGGGCTTCGACAACCAAGTCGCTTTCACTCTTGCCCTGGCGCCGAGCATTGCCGCGCAGGGTCTGCTTGGTTTCGGTTGGCAGGGCAAAGGTGCTGATCTTCTTGCCGTTCGCTGATGAGCGATACCTGTGCTGACGAAGTGCATTTCGGAGTCGCCTTATGAAGTCGCGACCGTACTCCGTTTTATGGAGATGACGAATGATCTCCTCGACTATCTCATGACTGGGCGCTCTGCGCTTGAGGGCGTCCATGATGTCCCGTTCTATTGCCAGGTTGGCGTTGTCCTTCATGTAGCGGAATGCCCACCGCCATTCGGCGTGCTCTTTTTTCAGCCAGCGAATCTTGTCTGCAGTGGGCATCGTCGCTCTCCGTCTCAACGAAACGCCATCCAAAACGGTAGGCGAATTTCAGTGTGGCTGTTTCTATAAAGTGTTACGAGTATATGTTACTAGTAACATAAAAATAAAATTGTTGTGACTAACACAGGGTGTAAAATATCTGTTTTTTAGTTGCTGGGATGCAATATGTCTCTGTATTTTGAGCGATATCTGAAGGTAGTTTCCGCGTGTGGTCCGGCTGCCCGTTTCCTGCTGGAGGTCATTGTTGGTGTGCCGGAGCGCAGACATAAGCCAAGGCAAACTCTAAGCGTAAAGTCGCTTGCGAAGACTTTGGATCTGGATGAGACGGTCGTTTCTGGTGGGTTGAGCGAACTGGTCGCCGTTGGTGTTTTGGAGCGACTTATCGCCCCTCGGGGTGGGCAGGTAGGGCGGGGGAAGGTTACCTACGGACTGTGCCCTGGTAATGAGGCTTGGCTTGCCGATCATACTTATCCCCAGCATGCCCAGCTATTGCAGGCTTTGTTCTCGGGAGCAGATATGGCTTTTTCTGTGCTCGGACGGGAGTTGCGTAGGGCAGAGCCTGATGAGCCCGGCGAGGATGAAGCTGCGGCAAAGCCTAAGAAGGGAAAACACCTGCTGTCCGGTGGGCGGGGCCGATTGAGCATTCGCAATCGCCTGCTTTTCGCGGTGCTGCTCTCACGTTCGGATCAATTTGGTGAGGTGCAGATCGGAGTCCCGAGGTTGGCGGAGCTCACCGGCATGAAGCCTGAGCAAGTGAAGACACGTCTTGATCGTCTGATGATGCTGGGGTTGATTCGGCGTCATATTCCCGGCCTATCGAGCAAGGTTTTTGCTTCGGGTAGGGTCGAGAGCACTTACTTTCTGAATATTGATGCTCTCACGCCGCAGGGGGCCATTGTCGTCCATATAACCTATGACAGAGAAGGCAAGTCGTTCACCCATGCGGACAAGCTGCGTGGAGAATGTTTGAAAGTCCGGAGAGGGAATCTAGCTGAGCTAGACTCACCCGGCTGTCTTATTCGCCTCTTAGATGGTCAGCCAAATAGAGTCTTTGCCCTATTCCAGTACCGGATCTATCGCTATGCCTCCCACCTACTATCGCACCATTGGCAGAAACTGGCTTTGGGAAAACCGATTGAGGACGCTGAGCTGAAGGCGTGGATTGAGAGGGACTTCGTCAAAACACCAAAACCTGCGTTGGGTAGCGAAATCGCCCCCGAGCTGGAAGCGAGAACCTACGGTGAAGCAGCGAGTGGTCTGAAGGATGGCGTAGGCGGCGAGGCTTGGCAGACTTGTGCGCGGATTTATGAGTGGGCCATGGAGGTTGCGTGCGAGTATCGAGCGCGATTCGGTCAGGCGAGCTTGGTGAGTTTCGAGGTGGCAGATATTCGTATTCTTCCGGCCATGAGCGATATCGGCTACAAAGGGATCACGATCTTATTACAGCCGGCGCTCACGGGACTCGGACATTTTTCGATTCTTGTTGAGAATGCGCGGGAAGAGGTGGAATTCGCATCGGTAACCGATGAAACCCAGTTGCACCTGCAGAGCCGCATAGATTTTGGCCTTGCCAGTTTGCCGCACAAGGTAAAAAGGGCGTTGGGGCTGAAGTAAAAAAATCCTCTGAGTGCTGATCCTCTGAGCCAACAGAGGAGACTGCTCATGAGGATCATCCGCCTGAAAGAAGTCATCGATTCGACCGGTCTTGCCCGTTCGACCATCTACAAATACATCACGGAAGGCACCTTTCCGAAGCCTGTGTCGCTGGGCAACCGTTGCGTGGGATGGATCGAGAGCGAGATCCATGACTGGATATTGGAGCGTATAGAAGAGCGGGATCGGCAGAACGGCATGGCCTGATAGGAGCACCACGGCGCAAGGTCGTGGTGCTCCTATGCCGGCTTGATCAGTTCTGGTCTCATTTTCACATCAGCTAACCTGTCAGTGATCGTTCACCGGTTTTTGCCCAGCTTCACTGTGACCTTTTTCTCAGAAGCGCTTGCCAGGCTAGGCATCAGCTATCGGCCTGGATCGGGATCTATTTATATACTTGATAAACCCATTGCCCGATCATAACCAAATCCAATTCCCATACAGCTACAGCTACAGCTCCATAGGCAGGACATCGATACCCTGAAGAGCAACCTGCTATCAGACAGGAATCAGGTTAAAAAATACTCAAGTGACCAGTGGTATGTACCTAACCAAGGAGACATACCATGCATCACTCATTCAACGACTACACACCCGCAATCTCCCAAGCAGAATCCAGCTTCAAGATCGATCAGCTCGTAGACGATGTCCTACGCAGAGGTGGTCAGGCCTACATTTCTCAATCACATTCAGATAGACCTTATCGAAAGAGCATTCTTGGTATGGACCTGGATTACCTCAGTCAGATGCTTGCCTTGTTCGATGGTCGAGTGGACTACGACTACAGCGAGAACCTGGAACTGTTCATCGACGCGTGTCATGACATTCGACTAGAGCACAACGGTGATCGGTATACCTGTCCTGACCCAGAGGCCAACCGTAGCTTCCTGTCAGATCCGGAGACCATGAACCTGCTAGTGGAGCGTATCCGTGAGCTGAGCAAGCAGGAGGGGTATCAACGCAGAGCCAGAGACCGTCGATACCAAGCCAAGCGTCAGGAAGAAGAGGTTCGGGCGCTGGTCCAAAAGGTGACTGACCGTTACTCCAAGACGCTGGTCCTCAGGCTCAACCTGTATTACCGGGAGCCGGCGAGGCAACGGCTCACCATCGAGCAGGTGTTTGAGGACATGAATCGGCTAGCGAGGGCACGCAGGACCAATCCTATCTTCCAGCACCTGGTGGCTTCAATCACCCGTGTCGAGCAGGGAGAGGATCGGGGTTTTCATCTCCACACCGCATTCTTTTTCAACGGATCGGAGGTGTTTCGTCAGTTCATCATGGCTGAGCGAATCGGTGAGCTGTGGTGTGAGATCACCCAGGGCCGGGGATATTGGCACGATAGCGCCCTCGAATGGTTGAAAAGGGGCGGCGATGGCAGTTGTGGAAAGAAGGGTAAGCGGAGCAAGAGAGGTACGGGGATGTTCTCACGCCGAGATGCAGAGGGGCGTCATGCGGTAGCGGAACTGATGATCTACCTGGTGGAGGACAAAGGGCAGCATCTGAGGATCAGGCCTGCTGGTGTCAGGGCGTACCGGACAGGGTGTATTCGCTAGTTGCCAGCCCGCACCGTCCATAGTCGATCGAACCTGGTGGTGAATGCTGGGCTCAGGAGCTGGCGCTGCATTTGTCATTCTGACTTGGCGGGAATGCGGCCAGGTCGGATGGTGCCTTTCCCCCAACGTCGATTGATCATAGTCTGCAGCAATTGGTCGGTGCCTGTTGGCTGGGTTGGTGCAAAGAGGTCAGGGGTGTATTCGTGACGTTGGCACAGATTCATTAACAAGATCGACGCCTTTGCGTAGGCTGGGCCAGCCCTATAGATCTGATCCAGCCCGGCGATGGCCGTTTGAACCAGCAAGCGGGCATCGTCCGTTGGGTACGGCAGATGGCAAATCACGCTGCGGGAGACGTGCTGCCGCGCCCGCCGACGTAGCTGGCAAGCGAGATTTCAGAGTTGCAGCCACATAGATGGCATCCCGTTTAGTTACGCAAGACGGGATGGCCGGACGCATACGCAGCCTCGGCGATACGGTTTGATGAGCTGGTTTAGATCAACAACCGTCCCGCACTCAGGCGCTGCAACTATCTCTTCACAGGGTTTATCGACAAGCTAATGCTGCTCCCATGGTGTCTTCCATGAATTTTTGGGATGGTTGGCTGCTTCTGTGTAATGACCCAGTGAAAACCTGCACATGCTAAAGTCGCTTCAGCAAGTGGAGTGAAGCATGACGCAAGAACCCGACATCAAGCGCTGGACAGCCAAACGCAAAGCAGAGCTGATCAAGCAGATCTATCGAGGGCAGACCA
>WPCG01141517.1_pt1 | contig 123672 bp, 112 predicted proteins | sample 5403311 | NCBI WGS metagenome assembly WPCG01 (sample SAMN12869467, study PRJNA574797) | sludge metagenome | isolation source: wastewater treatment of Control | place: China:Beijing | collected 2019-05-17 | reverse complement strand
CACGCGGGTGGCGCGTTGCCGGTGGCCGCATCGACTGGCCGCGCAGCCTTGCCGCCAAGGGGGTCGGCGCGCTCGAGCCTGCCCACCTGCGTCGTCGACCGCGCCCCGTGGGCAGCGCGTGCCTGCACTGCCTGGTGCTCGATTGCTCGGGCTCGATGCTGAAGGGGCGCCGTCTGGCGCTCGCCAAGGGGTTGCTGCTGGCGTGGACTGCTCAGCTCTACCGGCGGCGCGAGTCGCTCGCTGTGATCGGCTTCTCGGGCACTGCGGCGCGCGTGCTGCAGCCGCCGCGCAAGGCGGTCGCCTTCAACACGCGCTGGATCGCGCCCGTCGCCGGCGGCGGTGGCTCACCCGCCGCTTCGGCGGTGGTGCTCGCCGATCGCATGCTCGCCAGGCGTCGGCGCGCACAGGCAGGCGAGACAGTCCATCTCTGGCTGCTGTCGGACGTGCGCTTTGCCAGCCTGCCGCTGCGCCCGCTACATGCCACGCACTGCAGCGTCATCGATTTCGACGAGGGGCCGTTCGCCCTCGGTCGTGCGCGCCAGCTCGCGCAGCTTTGGGGTGCGGAGCATCTGTCCGCATCCGCTTTCGCGTCGGCCCTCGGCTGACGTTTCGTTCCACCACCCGTGCCTGAATCAGGAGAAAACACCATGCATATCGAACCGGGTATCGTCGAGGGCAGCAAGATCCTGCTCAGTTATGGCACCGCTGCGGCGGCCATCGGTTTTGCCGGCAAGCTCGTCGTGGATGCCGTCAAGCGCGACGGGGCAGCGGCAATCATGCTGCGCGCCGTGCTTGCCACCGCCCTGGTCTTCGCCTTCTTCGAGATCCTGCCCACGCAGGAAGTCGGCGTTTCCGAGGTCCACCTCATCCTTGGCTCTACGCTGCTGCTGCTCTTCGGCGCGGCGCCCACGGCGATCGGCCTGGCGCTCGGGCTGCTCGCCCAGGGGCTGTTCTTCGCTCCCGACGACCTGCCGCAGTACACGATGAACGTCACCACCTTGCTGGTGCCGCTGTTTGCCATCGCTGCGCTCGCACGCCGCATCATCCCAGCGAACACGCCCTACGTGGACCTGAGCTATGGCCAGGTGTTCAGGCTGTCGCTGGCCTACCAGGGCGGCATCGTCGCCTGGGTGGCGTTCTGGGCGCTCTATGGCCAGGGCGTGGGCGCGGACAACCTGAGCAATGTGTTCAGCTTTGGTGCTGCCTACATGCTGGTGGTCGTGCTCGAGCCGCTCGTTGACCTTGGCGTGCTCGCCGCGGCGAAGGCGCTTCATCAGCTCAAGGGCAGCATGGCTGTCGACAAGCGCCTGTACGAAGGCGCGCGCTGAGCTCGGGCACAGCCTCCGGCGGCGTGACGATTCGGCGCTGGAGGCGTGCCGCCTCTGAACTGGCAGACTGAAGATGACAGATAACGCGACCGCGCTGGCAGGAGCCCGCGTCGGGACGATGGCTGCGCCGCGCGTGCAGGGCTGGTGCCCGGGCGCGCTGCGGCCGATGATGTCGGGCGATGGCCTGGTACTGCGGCTGCGTCCGCGGCTGGCCCGCTTCACCCGCGACCAGATCCTGGGCATCTGCGCGGCAGCTCGCAGGCATGGCGCTGGCCTGGTTGACCTTACCAGCCGCGCCAACCTGCAGGTACGCGGCGTACCCGAAGCGGCCTGGCCGCAGCTGCTCGACGCCTTCGGCGAGCTCGGCCTGCTCGACGCCGATGCTCGCCTGGAGGGGAGGCGGAACCTGCTGGTGGCGCCCGATTGGGTGGCGGGCGACGACACCGAGCGCCTTGCCATCGAGTTGGCGGGGCGCCTGGATGAACTCCCCGACCTGCCGGCCAAGGTCGGCTTCGTGATCGATGCCGGCGACGCGCCCCGGCTGCTCGGCGACCCGGGCGACTTCCGCATCGAGCGTGGCGAACAGGGTGGCTTGATCCTGCGCGCCGCAGGGAGGGTGCAAGGCGTTGAGGTCACTGCCGATGCGGCGGTTGATGCACTTATCGCCCTCGCTCACTGGTTCGCGGCAAGTGGCGGCGCTGCCGCCGGGCGCATGGTACGCCACCGGGCACCCCTGCCAGCCTGGGCCTGCGGAGCGCTGTTGCCTGCTGCTGCGGCAGCCCGCCTTGCCCCGGGCGCGCATCCGCTGGGGTGGGTATGCAGCCTGCCGTTCGGCCAGGCCGATGCGGCTGCGCTGGCCGATGCCGTGGTCGCGAGCGGCGCCAAGGCCGTGCGGATCACGCCTTGGCGGCAACTGCTGCTCGAGGCGGCCCGGTCCGGTGTTTCTCACAAGCTCGACAGCGCCTGTACCGACAGCGACGCGTTGGCGGCAGCCGGCTGGCAGGTCGAAGCCTGCGCAGGCGCGCCGTATTGCGTGCAGGCGGGCGTCGACACCCGCGCGCTCGCGCTGCGCCTGGCGGCAGCAGCTGCGCAGGGTGGCCTGTCTCTGCCTGCGGCACTGGCGGATGCGCCGCGCCTGATCCACGTCTCCGGCTGCGCCAAGGGGTGCGCACACGCGGGCCCTGCAGCCATCTGCCTGACCGGTCGCGGCACGGCCTTCGATCTTGCCTTCGACGCCCGTCCGGGCGAGCCCGTGCACGCGGCGGGGCTGAGCCCGGCTGCCGTGCTCGAGCGTCTTGGAGTTCATTGATGCCCCATGTATTCGAAACCGACGGTGCGGCGATCTACCGCCAGTCCTTCGCCATGATCCGCGCCGAGGCCGAGCTCGGCCGTTTCGATGCCGATGAGGAGCCGGTGGCTGTGCGCATGATTCACGCTGCAGGCATGGTCGGGCTCGCGCCGTTCATCGAATTCTCGCCCGGCTTCGCCGTCCGTGCCCGGGCCGCACTCGCCGCCGGAGCACCGATCCTGTGCGATGCGCGCATGGTGTCGGAGGGCATCACCCGTGCGCGCCTGCCGGCGGACAACGTCGTGCTGTGCACGCTGTCCGATCCGGCCGTGGCCGGCATGGCGCAGGCCATGAGAACAACCCGCTCGGCCGCTGCGCTGGAGTTGTGGCGGCCTCATCTGGAAGGCGCCGTGGTGGCCATCGGTAACGCGCCCACCGCGCTCTTCCATCTGCTCAACATGCTCGAGGACACTGCCTGCCCGCGCCCGGCGGCCATCATCGGCTGTCCGGTCGGCTTCGTCGGCGCGGTCGAGTCCAAGGATGCGCTGTGGGATGCACTGCCAGTGCCGAGTTGCATCGTGCGTGGCCGGCTGGGCGGCAGCGCGATCACCGTCGCGGCCGTCAATGCGCTCGCGAGTCGCAAGGAATGACAATGTTGAAGATCACCCCTTCCGTGATGGAACGCGTGCCGGCCGACACCCTGGGCGGCGCGCAGGCTGCGGCCACCGCGCTCGGTACCATCCATGGCGTTGGCCTCGGGCCTGGTGCGCAGGACCTGCTGAGCGTCCGCGCCGACCGTCTCGTGCGCGGCACCCGGCATGTAGCGTATTTCCGCAAGGCCGGGCGTGCCGGGCGTGCGCGGCGCATCGTCGAGGGTATGCTGCGTGACGACGTGGTCGAGTTTGCGATGGAGTACCCGGTCACCACCGAGATCCCCTTCAGCGACCCGCGCTACAACGCCTTGCTCGCCGAGTTCTACGCGGCATGCATCGAGCGCCTGCACGCCATTGCCCGCAGCGGCGAGGACGTGGTCGTGCTGTGCGAAGGCGATCCCTTCTTCTACGGCTCCTTCATGCACCTGTACGCACGTCTGCAGGGCGTGGTGCCGGTGCGCGTGGTGCCGGGCATCACCGGCATGTCGGGGGCATGGACGGTGAGTGGCACGCCGATCACCTGGGGCGACGACATGCTCACCGTGCTGATGGCCACGCTGCCGGAGGAGGATCTCGTGCGCCGTATCCGCGACACCGATGCGCTCGCGGTGATGAAGGTCGGACGCAACCTGCCCAAGCTGCACCGCGCAGTGGCTGCGGCCGGGCGCGAGGACGAGGCCTGGCTGGTCGAGTACGCGACCATGCCCGAGGAGCGCGTGACGCGCCTGCGCGACGCCAGCGATGCCACGCCGTATTTCTCGATCCTGCTCATCCACGGCCAGGGGCGGCGTCCATGAGCGGCTGGCTGGCAATCGCCGGGCTCGGCCCGGGCGGGCAGGCGCTGGTGACACCGCAGGTGGCCGCCGCCCTCGAGGCCGCCAGCGACGTGGTGGGCTACTTCCCCTATGTGGACCGGGTGCCGGTGCGCGCCGGCCAGGCCCGCCATGCCTCGGACAATCGCGAGGAGCTGGCGCGCGCCCGGCACGCGCTGGCCTTGGCCGCATCCGGTCGTGGGGTGGTGGTCGTGTCCTCGGGCGACCCTGGCGTATTCGCCATGGCGTCAGCGGTGTGCGAGGCGCTCGAGCATGGGCCGGCCGCCTGGGGCGATGTCGAGGTACAGGTGCTGCCCGGCATCACTGCGATGCTGGCTGCCAGTGCGCGTGCCGGCGCCCCGCTTGGGCATGACTTCTGCGCCATCAACCTGTCCGACAACCTCAAGCCGTGGACGCTGATCGAGCGCCGCCTGCGCCTTGCGGTCGAGGCCGACTTTGCCATCGCGCTCTACAACCCGCGCTCGCGGTCGAGGCCCGAGGGCTTCGCGCGCACGCTCGCGGTGTTGCGCGAGGTGTGCACGGACGATCGCCTGATTCTCTTCGCGCGCGCGGTGAGCACACCGGACGAGCGCCTCGAGGTGGTCCCGCTCGGCGCTGCGCACGCCGAGATGGCCGACATGCGCACCGTGGTGATCATCGGCTCCAGCCTGACGCGGCTGCTGCAGCGTCCGGCCGGCGCCTTGCTCTACACCCCGCGCGCCACCCCGAGGGTAGCGCCGTGACCCAGCCAGGCGAGTACCGCGTCCACCTCGTGCACCTCTGTGCGCGCGGGCAGGATGGGGCGCTGCACCATCAGCACCGGCACGCCGAGTTGGCGCGCCGCGGCGAGCTTGGCGCTCGCGCCCTCGCCGCCGGCGTTCTTGCTGACGACGAGTTCGATACGGTGGCGCTGCAGCAGCGCAAGGTCGCCGGCGACATCGAAGGGACCGCGGTCGACCACCACGTGGTGGTCGGGCAGCGGGATCGGCGCGGCCGGCGGGTCGACCAGGCGCAGCACGTAATGATGCTGGGGCTGCGCGGCGAATTCGGCCAGGTGCATGCGGCCGAGCGCGAGCAGCACCCGGCGGGGCGCACCGCCAAGCGCAGCGACGGCGGACGGCATGTCGGCGACCGTTTGCCAGCGGTCTCCAGCCTGCGCGGTCCATGCCGGGCGGGTGAGGGCGATCAGCGGCACGCCCGCCTGGCGGGCTGCAACGATCGCATTGGCGCTCATGCGCGCGGCGAAGGGGTGGGTGGCGTCAATGAGATGGGTGATGCGTTCGTTCGCCAGGTAGCGCACCAGGCCGGCGACGCCACCGAAGCCGCCGACGCGCGTCGGCAGGGGCTGCGGGCGGGGCGTCTGCACGCGCCCGGCGTAGCTGTAGCAGGCCCGTATGCTGCTTGCGGCAAGCGCTTGAGCGAGCGCGCCGGCCTCGGTGGTACCGCCGAGGACAAGGACATTGGGAGCGTGCTTGGGGGAGACTCTGGGGAGGAGCTTGTGGTGGAGATCGGGCATGGATGAATCGCGCAGCCCTGCGTGGCTGACCATCGTCGGAGTCGGCGAGGATGGCATGGCGGGGCTGGCCGAGGCAAGCCGCGCTGCGCTCGCCGGTGCCGAGTTCGTGATCGGGGCGCAGCGCCATCTCGGCCTCGTGCCCGCGGTCGCCAGCCCCGATGCCGAACGCATCGAGTGGCCGGTGCCGTTTGCTGCCGGCATCGAGCGGCTGCTCGCGCTGCGTGGCCGGCGGGTGGTGATGCTGGCCTCGGGCGACCCCTTCTGCCTGGGTGGCGGCAGCGTGGTTGCGCGCCATCTCGCCGTTGGCGAGTGGACCGCGCTGCCTGCGCCTTCGGTGTTCAGCCTTGCTGCGGCTCGCCTGGGCTGGCCGTTGGAGCGCACCGTCTGCGTGGGCCTGCATGCGGCGCCGCTCGGCCGGCTGCGCGCGCAGTTGGCGCCGAGGCTGCGCATGCTCGTCACCCTGCGCGATGGCGCGGCCGTCGCCAGCCTGGCGCACTGGCTGGTGGCGCAAGGCTTTGGTGCCAGCACGCTGCATGTGCTCGAAGCCCTCGGCGGCGTGCGTGAGCGCACGCGTACCACCCTTGCCGCAGGCTACGCATTCGCCGATGTGGCGCATCCCGTGGTGGTGGGCATCGAGGCCGCGGCTGAGGCGCACGCTGTGGTGCCGCGCGCGTGCGGCCTGCCTGATGGCTTGTTCGAGCATGACGGCCAGATCACCAAGCGGCCGATGCGCGCGCTCACCCTGTCGGCCTTGGCGCCGCGGCCCGGCGAGCATTTGTGGGACATCGGCACCGGGTCGGGATCGATCGCGATCGAGTGGCTGCTTGCCCACCCTGCGAATGCGGCCACAGCCTTCGAGGCCGACCCGCGGCGTGCGCAGCGCGCGCGCAGCAATGCATGCGCGCTTGGCGTCGACTGCCTGCAGGTCATCGAGGGGCGCGCGCCGGCCATGCTCGATGGCCAGCCCTTGCCCGATGCCGTATTCGTTGGCGGCGGGCTGTCGGCGGTGTTGCTCGAGGCCTTGTGGGCCAGGCTACGGCCGGGCACGCGCGTGGTCTGCAACGCGGTGACCCTGGAGTCGGAGGCCTTGCTCGCACAGTGGCAGGCTGTCCATGGCGGTACGCTGCTGCGCATCGAGCTGGCCGAGGCGGCGGCGCTCGGCAGTCGCCGGGGCTGGAAGTCGGCCTACCCGGTCGTGCAGTGGAGCACCTGCCGATGATCGTCGCTGGCTTCGGCTGCCGGGCAGGGGCGTCTGCTGCCGCCTTGCAGGCCGCGCTCGACGCGGCACTGGTCACGGTGCGTGCACGCCGCCCCGGTCTGCCGGGCCCCGATGTGCTGGCGGCGCCGCTCGACCGTATTGCCATGCTCGAGCCGCTGGCTGATGCGCTCGGGGCCCGACTCGTCGGTGTCGATGAAGTTGCCTTGCGCGGGCAGCATACTCCGACGCGCTCGCTTCGCATCCTCGCCGTACGCGGCTGTGGCAGTGTCGCCGAGGCCGCGGCGCTGGCCACGGCCGGACCGCTATCGCGCTTGCTTGTCGCGCGGCACATTTCCCCCGACCGCAGCGCCACATGTGCGCTCGCCCAAGGATCCCAGACATGAGCATTCACTTCATCGGCGCCGGACCCGGCGCCCCCGACCTGCTTACCCTGCGCGGACGCGACCTCATTGCCGCATGTCCGGTCTGCCTGTACGCCGGCTCGCTGATTCCCGAGGCCGTGCTCGGCCATTGCCCGCCGGGCGCGCGCATCATCAATACCGCCCCGCTGTCGCTCGACGACATCGTGGCCGAGATGCAGGCCGCGCATGCGCGCGGGCAGGACGTTGCCCGCCTGCATTCTGGCGATCTGTCGGTGTGGTCGGCGATGGGCGAGCAGTTGCGCAGGCTGCGTGCGCTCGGCATCCCGTACACGGTGACGCCAGGCGTGCCTTCGTTTGCGGCTGCGGCTGCCAGCCTGGGGACCGAGCTGACCCTGCCGGGGATTGCGCAGTCGGTGGTGCTCACGCGCACGCCCGGGCGCGCGAGCGCGATGCCGGCCAGCGAGAGCCTTGGCCATTTCGCCGCCACCGGCGCCACGCTGGCCATCCACCTCTCGATCCACAACCTGGCGGGGGTCGTCGCCAGCTTGCTGCCGCACTACGGCCCGGCCTGCCCGGTGGCGGTGGTGTGGCGGGCGAGCTGGCCGGAGCAGCGTATCGTGCGTGCGACGCTGGAGAGCATCGCTGCTGCCGTGGATGAGGGCATGGAGCGTACCGCGCTGATCCTGGTCGGCCCCGCGCTGGCAGCCGAGGGCTTCGACGAGAGCCGGCTGTACGCGCCGGACTACGAACGCCGCTTCCGGCCGCAGTCGGCGCTTGCCAACAGCCCGACGGCAGCGCCGGCGGATGAAGGCCGGGGCGAGAGGCAGCATGCGGGCTGTTGAGGACGTTGACGCGGCGCTCGAGCTGCAGCTGGTCGGCATCGGGACCGGCAATCCGGCACACCTGACACTGGCGGCGATCGAGGCGCTCAACCAGGCCGCGTTGATCCTGCTGCCGCGCAAGGGCGAGGACAAGCTCGAACTGCTCGACCTGCGTCGCCATATCTGCGCCCGCGTGCTCGACGGGCCGGTGCGGATCGTCGAGTTCGACCTGCCGCAGCGCGCTGCAGACGGCGATTACCTGGCAGCGGTGGCGGACTGGCATGAGGCGATCGCCGCAGAGTGGCTGCGTCAGATCGATGTGCACCTGCCAACCGGCGGCGGCAAAGTGGCGCTGCTGGTATGGGGCGACCCCTCGCTCTACGACAGCACGCTGCGCATCGCCGCTCACGTGCAGCACGAGCGCCCGCTGCACGTGTCGGTGGTGCCCGGCATCACCAGCCTTCAGGTGCTCACCGCGGCGCATCGTATCCCGCTCAATGACGTCGCTGCCCCGGTCATGATCACAACCGGCCGCCGCCTGCGCGAACAGGGCTGGCCGGTCGGCGCCGATACCGTGGCGGTGATGCTCGATGGCAACTGTGCCTTCACGACCCTGGAGGGCGCTGGCATCGAGATCTGGTGGGGTGCCTACGTCGGCATGGCGCAGCAGGCCCTGGTCGCGGGTCCGCTCGGCGAGGTCGCGGACCAGATCGTGCGCCTGCGTGCGCAGCTGCGCGCCCGCCACGGCTGGATCATGGATATTTACCTGCTGCGCCGCCGCAGTCGGGGCTGAGCGCCCAGCCTTCGGCACGCCGGTGCTGTGTGGGAGGCTTGCTTCTTTCGACTTCGCGGGAACGAGTGGGCTCGTGGCGAATGGGGAGCCCAGACATCGGCGCCGACTACGGCCCGGTTGCCGTCTGTCCAGGCGGTCGAGCCTTACCAGGTCGCTGGTCGCTTTCGTAGCTTTGGGCGGAATGACGCGCTGTTGCCGGGTGTGACGGTGATACCGACCCCCGGGCATACGCCGGGGCATACCTCGTACCTATTCGATTCGGGCGGTCAGAAGCTGCTGGTGTGGGGCGACGTCGTGCACAGCCACTCGGTGCAGTTCCGCCATCCGGAAGTGGCGCTGGAGTTCGACACCGACCAGGACGCGGCGATCACTGCCCGGCGTGCGGTGTTTGCCCGAGCGGTCGAAGAGGGCTGGCGTATTGCCGGGGCGCATCTGCCATTCCCGGGGTTGGGGCGTATGCGCGCGGAGGCCGAAGGGTTCGCCTGGGTGCCGGTGGAGTTCGGCCCGATCCGCGATAGCCGCTGAGCACACCCAGCAGAGCTCCCCGCTATGAGGGCTGCTCTGCTGGCTCCGGGTTTGGGCAACCGGGCAGCAAGGGAGGCTCCTTAGTCCACTGCGCGCTGCAGGATTCCGATCGGCGGCGCCCAGTCGCTCGCCGGCTGTTTCTTGCGCGTCACCAGCGTGAGCTGCGCGGGTGCGAACACGTTGGCGTTGTGGGTCACCGGCGTTGTGATCAGGTACTGCGCACGGGTGGCGCGCAGGAAGGTACCGACGCGGTCGATGTTGGCGACGTCCAGATGCGCGAAGGGTTCGTCGATGAACACGAAGCCGCCAGGGCGCGCTTCGTCCATGAGCAGGCCGATGAGCAGGATCAGCGACTTCATGACCTGCTGGCCACCCGAGGCCTCGCCGTCGTTGAGGCCCACTGCGCCCTTGCGGTCGAAGTCGAAACGCACCTCGAGGCCGGCCTGGGCGAGCGAGAGGTCGTCGTTTTCCAGGTGCGGCGTGGGGCAGTCGACGTTGACGTTGGCGAGTTCGCCGAGCGCCTTCAGGTTCTTCGCGTACTGGCGCACCGTGGCGCGCAGTTTGGCGATGTAGGCGGCGCGCGCATTGTCGGTGTGCAGGCGTGCGGTGGTGCAGTAGCCCTGGCGGTTGAGGTAGTCGCGCTCGCGCAGTGCGACGTCGGCGCCGAGGCGGTCGCGCACGACCAGTACGGCAGGGTCGGTGATCCAGTCGCCTTCGTCGAGGTGGCGGCGCAGGCGATCGAGCTGGAGTCGCGCGCCGCGTGCGTCGCCGTACTTGTCGGCAAGCAGGGCGAGTTCGTTGGGCTCCAACCAGTGTGCGGCCATACCGTGCCGGCGGTGGCGCAGCTTGACGATGCGCTCGGCCTGGGCGTGGCGGCGCGGGCCGTGCTCGCGGGCGATGTCCGCCAGGCGCAGATCGACTGCCTTGAGCTCGCGGGTGCGGCGTTCGAGCTCGATCTGGATGCCGTTGAGCTTGTCCGAGAGACGGTCCATCTCGCCGCGTGTGTCGCTGCGTGCGGCGATGGCTTCGGTGAGCGCCTTGCGTGCGGCAGGCAGCTCGGCCTCGGCGCTGGCGTAGGCCTCGCTGCGGGCGGCGAGCAGTTGTGCCGACTGCAGGCCGAGCAGGCCCTGGCGGATGGTGGTGAGGCGCGCGGCGGCGGCGTCGAGCTTGGGGCGCAGGGCCTGGAGCTGTTTGTCGAGCGCGCTGATCTCGTCCTGCAGCGCGGCGATGCGCGACTGGCGGGCGAGCTCGCCGAAGTGGAACTCCTGCGGCCGGCCGAGATGGCGGGCGCCGCGGCGCTCGCGGTGGTAGCCGTCGCGGGTGATCCATTCCTGCTCGCGCGGTAGGTCGCGTGCCGCCTCGGCATTGTCGACGCGGCGGATTCGGTTGAGCAGATCGGTGAGCCAGCGCGGCACCGCGGCGCTGAATTCGACCACTTCGGCCAAGCTCATGCCGCGCGGCGGTGGTGCGTGCTCGCGTTCGGCGACGATGAAGTGGCGGAAGCGTTCGCGCTCGCCGATCGCCCAGGCGGCATGGCGGTCGCCTTCGCGCTCGAGCAGGATGAGGTGGCGGTATGGACGCAGGATGGCTTCGAGCGCAGCCTGCCAGGCCGGGTCGGTCACTTCGACCACTTCGGCGAGGCTGCGATGGGCGATGCCTTCGGCTGTCAGCTTGACGCGGAAGCGCGCGACCTCGGCGTCGCCCGGCGGGCCGGCGCGGTTGCGCTCGCCGCGCAGGGTGTCGGTCTTGTCCTCGAAGGCGGCGAGCAGTTCGCGTTCCTTGCGGCGCAGGCCGGCGAGCGCGGCGTCGGCGTCCTCGTGCTCCTTCTCGAGCGCGAGCGCGTCGGCGCCATGCTCGCTGGCGAGCTGGGCGCGCAGCACGTCGCGCTCGGCGAGCAGTTTCTCCAGGTCGCGCACGCGGTCGTGGGCGGCGAGATAGTGCTGCTCGGATGCGCTGTCCGCCTCCCTGAGGCGCTTGCGCTCGGCCTGCACGGCTTCCTGCTCGGACCGCACCAGTTCGAGGCGCTGGCGCGATTCGCGCTGCTCGACGAGCTTCTCGGCGCGCTCGCGGCCAACGCGCTGCAGGGCTTCGCGTTCGCTGGCGATCTCGCGCTCGAGTTCGGCAATCTCGAGTCGGGGGACGATCTCGGCTTCCAGCGCCTGCACTTCGTCGGCGAGCTGCTTCCATTCCAGGAAGCGGTTGGCCTCTGCCTTTTTCTCCTCAGCCTGGGTCTTGAGTCGGTCGAGGTCGATGCCGAGCTCGTCGAGTTCGCGTTCGGCCGACTTCTGCTCCTCGCGTGCGGCCTGGTAGTTGTCCAGCACCTCCTTGTCGCCGAAGACGTCGAAGACGAGCTCCAGCAACGCCTTGGGCGAGTATTCGCACAGCTTGTCGGTGTCGCCCTGTTCGAGCGCCAGCACCTTGGTGATGGCCGGTGTCAGGCCGCCCCAGGCCAGCCGGTTCTGGTAGTCGCGCAGGCCGACCCAGTCATTGGTCTGTTCGAGCGCCTCGATGGGCACGTTGCCATCGACGATGGTGTAGTCGCGGATCCATTCGCCGCCAGCCTTGCGGATGCGGCAGGCGAGCGTGACCTCGTCGGCCAGGCAGGGAAAGAAGGGGCGCTTGCCGCTGTGGCCGGGCTGGTTTGCGACCACGGCGCGGATCCAGGCGAAGCTGCGGTCGGCGCGGCGCACATAGCGGCGGAAGTCGCGCTTGCCCGAGCAGCGCAGTGCGAACAGGGTGCGCAGGGCGTCAAGCAGCGTGGTCTTGCCCGAGCCGTTGGGGCCGACGATGGTGATGATCTGGGCGTCCAGCGGCAGGGTGAAGCGCCGCCAGAAGTCCCAGTGGACGAGCTCGAGGGTCTTGATGTGGAACATGGGCCTGGGTCGCGGTGAGGTTCAGCGCCGCTGCAGCAGCAGCCCGCACTCGAGGTGGTGGGTGTAGGGGAACTGGTCGAATGCCGCCGCCGCCGCGATGCGGTGGGTGGCGGCGAGCGCAGCCACGTTGGCGCGCAGCGTCTCGGGGTTGCAGGAGATGTAGAGGATGCTGTCGAAACGCTTCGCCAGCGCGATCGTGCCGTCATCGAGGCCGGCACGCGGCGGGTCGACGAAAAGGGTGGAGAAGCGGTAGCCGGCGAGATCGACGCCCTGCATGCGGCGGTATTCGCGGCCACCGGCCAGCGCGTCGCTGATCTCCTCGCTCGCCATGCGCACCATGGTGACGTTGCCGATGTCATTGTCGGCGAGGTTGGTGTGGGCGGCGCGCACCGAAGTCTTGCTCATCTCGGTGGCGAGCACGCGGTCGAACAGCGGCGCCAGCGCCACGGTGAAGTTGCCGTTGCCGCAGTAGAGTTCGAGCAGGTCGCCACCCAGGCCCCTGGCCTGCGCACGCGCCCATGACAGCATGTGTTGGTTAACCCCAGCGTTCGGCTGGGTGAAGCTGCCCTCGAACTGCTGGTAGCGCAGGCGCTGGCCGTCGACAACGAGCGCTTCCTGAACCCAGTCGCGCTCGAGCACGATCCTCTGCTTGCGGCTGCGGCCGATCACCTGAATGCCCAGCGCGGCGGCGAGCGCGCGCGCAGCGGCCTCCCAGGCCTCGTCGAGCGGACGGTGATAGACAAGGCTCACCAGGCATTCACCGCTCAGGGTGGCGAGGAACTCGACCTGGAAGATCTTGCGGCGCAAGGCCTCGCTGGCCTGGATGGCGTCGCGCAGGCGCGGCATGAGGCCGGCGATGGGTTCGGCGGCAGCAGGAAAGCTGTCGATCAGGATGGGCTGCTTAGGATCGGCGCTGTCGAACATCGCATAGTCGATGCGGCCGTCGTGGTGCCACAGGCGGAATTCGGCACGCAGGCGATAGTGCAGCGGCGCCGAGCGGAAGACTGTGGGTTCGGGCAGCGCAAGCTCGGCGAAGTCGGCGCTGTAGCGCGCGAGCTTGGCGGCGAGCTGCGCTTCGTAGTGCGCGGGGTCGATGACGGGCAGGGGCATGGGTTCAGCGCGCCTCCTCGGCAACCTCGTCGTCGGGCAGGGCGTCGGCGAGGCGATCGGCATGGGCGAAGGCGTTGGCCTCGGGCATGGGATGGCCGGCGGCGGCGAGTACCTCGCCGAGCGTGCCGTGGATGATGCGATCGGCCATCACGCGGTAGTCGAGCGCGAGGTCGAGCAGCGGACCTTCGCTGATGAGGCCGTTGCGGCGTTCGATGAAGCCGAGGCGGGCGAGTTTGCCGAGCATGAAGTTGCGCACCTTGGTGCGTCCGCCGAGGCGGGGGCCGAAGTCGGCGATCAGCGAGGCCTCTGTGAGCGTGCCCGAGACGGCGTCTCCATGCGCGACCGGTTTGTCGCCACCGAACATGTCGGTCTGGCCGTCGTCCACCCGCTCGCGGCGGGTGACCTGGCGCTCGCGCTTGGGCAGCACGATCAGCGACCAGATGATGACGAGCAGGGCGATCTCGTCGCGCATGAGGCCCATGTTGCTGGCGGCGTACTCGCGGCCGGCGCCGAACACCGGTTCGGCGAGTTCGGGTTGCAGGGCAACACCGACGTGGGCGGCATAGGGGTTGTCGAGCAGGCGCAGGCCGACATCGGCGAGGCGGCGGTCGAGTTCATGGCGGAAGGTCTCATCGACCAGGGCGCGCCGCACCAGCTTGTCGTTGCGCGGAAGCCAGCGCTGCGCGAGCAGCCGCGTGGTGAGGGTCTTGAGTTCGTGTTCCATGGAAATCCTGGGGGCTCAGGCTGGGGTGGTGGCGCGCGGACGCACCTCGCCGAGCGTCATCGCCGCGATTTCGTCTTCACCGACTGCAGTCAGGGTGTCGCTGAATGCGACCTCGATCGGCAGGCGCATGAAGCTGCCGACCGGGCCGTCTTCCGGGCCGGCCTCGGCGCCGTCGGCCAGCAGGGCAAGCAGCGACAGGCGATAGCTCGCCGGCGCGAAGCCGCCGCCGGCGATGACCTGGTGCAGCGGCTGCGGCACTGGCAGGGTGCCGAGGCGGTGGGTGAAGTGCTCGAGCAGGCGCAGGTCTTCGGCTTGCAGCGTGACGCCTGCGGGCTCGGCATCGGGCGGTGGCAGTGCCGCTTGCGTGTCGGTAGCGGCGGACTCGCCTTCGAGCATGGCCTCGGCGCGGTCGAGCAGCTCGTGGCCACCCGCCAGCAGGGCGAGTTCGGGCACGGCCGCGCAGGCGTCGGCTGCGAGCCCGGCAATGCGGTGGGCATCCAGGCTGCGTAGCCAGGCGGCGACATCGGAGGACGAGATGCCCGAGCCACCCAGGGTGACGCGCTGGGCTTCGATCTTGTTGAGTGCGCGCTGGAAGGAGGCGTCCACCCGCGCCAGGCGCGACTGCGCCAGGCCGATGCGCTGCGCGATGCGGGCGATGTCGAAGTCGACCTCGGGGTCGGCGAGCAGTTTGTTGAGGATGTCGGTGCCGCGGTCGAGCCAGCGCCCGTTGGCAGACAGGCGGCGGCGGGCGTCCAGGATGCGGAATTCCGAGCCGGAGGCGATCGCCTCCTCGAAGTGCCAGGAGAGGTCGTTGAGCTTGGACAGCAGGTGGCCGAGCGCCTCGGGGGTGATGCTGCCCACCGCCTGCAGGCCGGCGAGCTGGGCGGTGAGGAAGCCGAGTTCGGCGTCTTCCTCCTCGCCGAAGCGCAGCAACATGGCGATCGCTGCGACCGCATTGCGACCGATGTCGGAGAGGGCGTAGTGGCCGTCCTCGCCGATGGCCAGCAGTGCATTGTCGCGCAGGCGCTTCAACACCGTCTCGAGCTTGACCGGGTCGAGATAGGTGAAGCGCGCACGCAGTGCCTCGGGTGACCAGCGCGGACTGTCGGCCTCGCGGCCGATCTCGCGCAGCACGAGCAGGCGCATGAGCACCTCGGCCTCGGTGCCGCGGAAGAGCGTGATGAAGGCCTCCAGCAACGGGCGTGCCGACGCCAGTGCCGCCAGTTCGGGCACTTCGTCGGCGTCCACGCCTGCAGCGAGAAAGTCGGTGAGGGGCGCTTCGGTCAAACCTTAGACGCCCTGCTTGAGGCTGGCGGCGATGAAGTCGTCCAGGTCACCGTCGAGCACGGCCTGGGTGTTGCCGACCTCGTAGTTGGTACGCAGGTCCTTGATGCGCGACTGGTCGAGAACGTAGCTGCGGATCTGGTGGCCCCAGCCGATGTCGCTCTTGGAGTCCTCCAGCTTCTGCTGCTCGGACTGGCGCTTGCGCAGTTCGGCCTCGTACAGGCGCGCTTTGAGCATCGACATGGCCTCGGCCTTGTTCTTGTGCTGAGAGCGGTCGTTCTGGCACTGCACGACGATGCCGGTCGGCTCGTGGGTGATACGCACTGCGGAGTCGGTCTTGTTGATGTGCTGGCCGCCGGCGCCCGAGGCGCGGTAGGTGTCGATGCGCAGATCGGCGGGGTTGATCTCGATCTCGATCGAGTCGTCGACCTCCGGGAACACGAACACCGAGGTGAAGCTGGTGTGGCGACGGGCGTTGGAGTCGAACGGCGATTTGCGTACGAGGCGGTGGATGCCGGTCTCGGTGCGCAGATAGCCGTAGGCGTATTCGCCCGAGAGCTTGATCGTGCAGTTCTTGATGCCGGCGACTTCGCCCTCGGTCTCTTCCATCAGCTCGACGCTGAAGCCCTTCTTCTCGCCGTAGCGCAGGTACATGCGTTCGAGCATGCCCGCCCAGTCCTGGGCCTCGGTGCCACCGGCGCCGGCCTGGATTTCGATGAAGCAGTTGTTGGGGTCCATCGGGTTGCTGAACATGCGACGGAATTCGAGCTTCTCGATCTCGCCTTGCAGCTCGCCGAGATCGGTCTCGACCGCCTCGAAGGTGTCGTCGTCGTCCTCGGCCTCGGCGAGCTCGAAGAGATCCTTGAGGTCGCGCGACTGCGCGTCGATCTTCTGCAGCGTCAGTACCACGTCTTCGAGCTGGCGCTTTTCCTTGCCGAGCTCCTGCGCGCGCTCGGCGTTGTTCCAGACGGCAGGGTCTTCCAGCGCGCGGTTAACTTCTTCGAGCTTCGATGCTTTCACATCGTAGTCAAAGATACCTCCGTAGTTCGCGACCGCGGGCGGCGAGGTCGGCGAGTTTTTCGGCGATGGCGTTCTGGCGTTCGGCTTCCATGGCTGCGGCTCCGGCTCAATCTGGGAAACCGCGCATTATAGCCGGAGCGCGCGCCTGCCTGCAGGCCTCGCTGTCACGGCCATGACCCTCGAACGACGTGTCATGAACCTGGCGCAGCGCGGGGACCGGCGGTCAGGCACCGGGTTCCTCCGACGCTCGCCGCCAAGCCGGACTGGAACCCGCAGCGCCTGCCCGATAACATGCGCTCAGGTGTGCTGCGGCCCTGTCCTGGCCGGGCGCCTCCTTTACTTGCAACTGGGTGCCATGCAGCGGAACAAGAGAACGATCCATATCGCACTGGTTGCGACGGTGCTGGCGCTGAACCTGTTCATTGCCGGCTTGCTTGCATACACCCTTGAGGTGGCGAAGGAGCGCAAGGAGGAAGAAGTCCGGGTGACCGTGGAGAATCTGTCGCTGCTCCTTGACCAGAGCGTAAGTTCGTCCATCCGCGAGATCGACCTCAGCCTGCGCGAAGTGCAGGGTGATCTCGAACGTTCGCTGCTCGAACACGGCAGGCTTGACCACGCACTGCTGAGCGAGCGTATCGCGCGTTTCCACGACTGGCTGGCGCCGATTGCCGAGTTCAAGGTCACCGACGCCGAGGGCAGGGTGATCCTCGGGCACGCGGTGACGTCCGATACCCGGGTCAGCTATGCCGACCGCAGCTATTTTTACGAGCATCGGAGCGCGGATGATGGCGTCACACGCGCCAGCAAGCTCGTCTATGACCGTGTTGCGGGCACCTGGGGCAATGTCTTCTCGCGGCGCTACAACGACGCCTCGGGGCAGTTTGCGGGGGTGGTGACCGCGGTGGTGCCGGTGGCGTACTTCGAGCGCTTGCTGTCCGGCCTCAGCCTCGGCAGCCGAGGCATTGCGCTGATGCGCGACCTGGACATGAGCCTGATCGCGCGCTTTCCTCCCCTTGAGACCGATGCCGGCGGAGTAGGCTCGCGTGGCGGTTCGCTGGAACTGCGCGACATCGTCGCGGCGGGCGTGCAGGCACAATCCTTTTACAGTGCGCAGACCGCAGACGGCATCAACCGCATCAATGCCTACCGCAAGCTCGCCTCCATGCCGGCCTTCGTGGTCGTGGGCTGGGGCGAGGACGACTACCTTGCCCAGTGGCATTACGACCGCTGGAAGGCGATCGTGTTCTTTCTGACGTTCTGCGCCGTGACGCTGGTCGCAGGCGGCTTGTTGTGGCGCTTGGTCAGGGCCACCGAGCGCGCCAATCAGCGCAGCCGCATTCTGTTGCAGAACGCGAGCGATGGCATTCACATCACCGATGCCGCGGGCACCGTGGTGGAGGCCAGCGATGCCTTTTGCCGCATGATCGGGCACCCCCGTGCCGACGTGATCGGGATGAACGTGACGCAGTGGGATGCAGGTTTCTCGGCCGATGGGTTGCGGGAGATCATCGAGCGCTTGCTGGAGTCGTCGGAGGTGCTGACCTTCGAGACCGTTTACCGCCGTCGCGATGGCGGCACGTTTCCCGTGGAGATCACCGCGTTTGCGCTCGAGGTTGACGGTCGGCGGGTGCTGTTCTGTTCCGCGCGGGACATCAGCGCGCGCAAGTCGGCCGAGGCCGAAGTGCGGCAGCTTGCCTATTACGATGCACTCACCGGACTGCCCAACCGGCGCCTGCTGCTCGAACGGCTGGAGGCAGCCCAGGCGGCCGGTGCGAAGCTCGGCAGCCGTGGTGCCCTGTTGTTCATCGACCTCGACAACTTCAAGGCGATCAACGACACGGTCGGGCACCAGCAGGGCGATGCCCTGTTGAAGGAGGTGGCGAGCGTACTGGGTCGATGCGTGCGCAAGGAGGATACGGTGGCTCGGCTCGGCGGAGACGAGTTCGTGGTCATGCTGGAGAACCTCGACGAACGCGAGGACGCGGCGGCCCGCGTCGCAGAGGCCATTGGTGGCAAGATCCTGCAGGCGTTGCGCAAGACCTTCGCGGTGGGCAACTGCGAACGCCGTGTGTCGGCCAGCATCGGCGTCACGCTGTTTGGCGGTGAGGCCGGCGAGGCGTTGGAGGCGCCGTTGATGCGGGCCGACCTCGCCATGTACCAGGCCAAGTATGCCGGCCGTGATGCGATGCGCTTCTTCAACCCGCAGATGCAAGCCGATGCCCAGATCCGTGCAGAGCTCGAGGCCGGGCTGTGGAGCGCGCTCGAGAAGGGGCAGTTCGTGCTCGAGTATCAGCCCCAGGTGAGGGGCAGCGCAAAGGTGATCGGGGTGGAGGCGCTGGTGCGTTGGCGGCATCCCGAGCGTGGTCTGGTGTCGCCGGCCGAGTTCATCCCGATCGCTGAGGAGAACGGCCTGATCGTGCCGCTCGGTCGCTGGGTCATCGAGACTGCGTGTGTCCAACTGGCGGCGTGGGCATCGGTGCCCGGGCGCGCGGAATTGTCGATCGCAGTGAATGTGAGTGCGCGTCAGTTCCTGCAGCCGGATTTCGTGGCCGATGTGCTCGGAGCCCTGGAACGCAGCGGCGCTTGCGCGCAGCGGCTGGAGATCGAACTGACCGAAAGCACGCTGATCACTGACATCGAGCAGATCATCGCCCGCATGGAGGTGCTGAGAGCGCATGGGCTGCGCTTTTCCCTCGACGATTTCGGCACGGGCTACTCTTCGTTGGCCTACCTCAAGCGCTTGCCGCTGGATCAGGTCAAGATCGACCGCAGTTTCGTACGTGACATCCTGGTCGATCCGAACGATGCAGCCATTGCGACCATGATCACGGTGCTGGGCGAGACACTGGGCCTCGTGGTGGTCGCCGAAGGTGTCGAGACCGAAGCCCAGCGCGACTGCCTGCTGCAGATCGGTTGCCGGGCCTATCAAGGTTTCCTGTTCAGCCGTCCGCTTGGCGCGGTGCAGCTGGAGGCGTTCCTGGACGCGATGTCACCACAGGCGGCGGCTCAGTCCCCACGTTGAAGATCGTCGATCACTGCCCTCAGGAAGCGCGCCGCTTCCCCGCCGGTGACCACCCGGTGGTCGAAGGACAGGCTGAGCGGTAGCACGCGGCGCACCGCAGGCTTGCCATCGACCGGGCGCAGCTGTTCGTGCACCCGTCCGGCGCCCAGGATGGCTACGGTGGGCGGCAGTACGATCGGCGAGGCGTACTTGCCGCCGATCATGCCGAAGTTGGACAGCGTGATGGTGTTGCCGCGCAACTCCTCGGCCGGGATCCGGCGCGCCTGCACGTCCGCCCGCATGCGGTCCAGCCCGGCGCGCAGGTCGGCCGGGTCACGGTTGGCGACGTCGCCCATCACCGGCACGAACAGGCCCTCGGGCAAGTCGAGCGCGATGCCGACGTCGATCCTGCTCACCAGACGGCGGGCCATGGTGTGGCTTTCGTACCATGCGTTCAGCGCGGGCTCGGCCCGGCAGCCGGCAACCAGTGCGCGAAGCAGGCGTACGGTGACATCGGCGTCCGCAGCCCAGGCGTGGATGTCGGCATCGTCGATGACGGTGGCGGCGGCCACCTCGCTCTGGGCCAGCGCCATGTTCTGCGCCATTGCGCGCCGTACGCCGCGCAGGGGCTCGGCAGGGCCGACCTCGGCGAGGATCTTCGCCACGCGCTGCACGTCTGCAGTGGTGATGACCCCGTCGGGCCCGGACGGCGTGACCATCTCGAGTTCGACCTTGAGCTGGCGGGCGAGCGCGCGCACCGCGGGTGTGGCCCGGATGGCCCCGCCCGCGTGGGCGACGGGGGCGGGTGCTTCGGCCCTGACCTCGCGGCCGACCTGCACTTCGCCCACCACCGTACCAGCGTCCTCTTCCTCGGCTGCGCCCTCGAAGCCGACGAGCGGTGCGCCCACATGCACGACCTTGCCGGCCTCGCAGTAGAGCTTCTGCACGCGCCCGGCGAAAGGCGAGGGGATGTCGACGATGGCCTTGGCGGTCTCGACCGAGACCAGGGGCTGGTCTGCGGCGATCTCGTCACCGACACTGACGTGCCATTCGACGACCTCGGCTTCCTGCAGGCCTTCGCCGAGGTCGGGCAGCTTGAAGATCTTCATGATGCCTCCAGGGTCTTGCGCGCCGCTGCGACGATGCGCTCGACGCTGGGCAGGTACTGGTTCTCGAGCCGCGACAGCGGCATCACGGTGTCGTAGCCGGTGACGCGCTGTACCGGCGCCAGCAGCGAGTACAGGCCCTCGTCTGCGAGGCAGGCGGCGATCTCTGCACCCAGGCCTGCTGTGCGCGCAGCCTCGTGCACGATCACGCAGCGCCCGGTGCGTGCCACCGACTCGAGGATGGTGGCGGTGTCGAGCGGCTTCAGCGTGGCGACGTCGATGACCTCGGCCGATACGCCCTCGGCGGCGAGCGCGTCGGCGGCGGCCTGGGTTTCGTGCAGCATCGCGCCCCAGCTCACCAGGGTCAGGTCGCTGCCGCTGCGCAGGGTGAAACAGACGTCGAGCGGCAGCGCCTCGCCGTCGTCGGCGACCTCCTGGCGGAACAGGCGGTACATCCGCGTCGGTTCAAGGAACATCACCGGATCGGGGTCGCGGATGGCCGCAAGCAGCAGGCCGTAGGCACGCACGGGTGACGAGGGCATCACCACGCGCAGGCCGGGCGTGTGGGCCAGCATCGCCTCGGGGCTCTCGGAATGGTGTTCGGGCGCATGGATGCCGCCGCCGCAGGGCGTGCGCACGACCAGCGGACAGGCGAGCCGGCCGCGCGTGCGGTTGCGCAGGCGTGCGGCGTGGTTGATCAGGTGGTCGAGCGCCGGGTAAAGAAAGCCGGAGAACTGGATCTCGGCCACCGGTCTGAGGCCCATCGCCGCCATGCCGATCGCGGTGCCGACGATTGCGGTCTCGGCGAGCGGGGTGTCGATCACTCTGCCGGCGCCGAAGCGTTGCTGCAGCCCGACCGTGGCGCGGAACACGCCGCCGTTGGCACCGATGTCCTCGCCGAGCAGCACGACCGCTTCGTCGCGTGCCAGTTCGTGGGCGAGGGCGAGGTTGACCGCCTCGACAAGGTTGATCTCAGCCATGATCGCCTCCCGTGTTTCTGCCCGCGCTGCCAGGTGCGAAGCGCAGCGCCTCGTCGCGCTGGGCTGCGAGCGCGGCGGGCAGTGTTGCGAACAGGTGCTCGAACATTGCTGTGGTCACAGGCGGTGGGGTCGAGAGATAGGCCTCGACGGCGGCATTGACGGTATCGGCGCATTCGCGTGCGAGCGCTTCTTCCTTGTCCGGCCCCCAGGCGCCAAGCTTGAGCAGATGGTTGCGCAGGCGGGTGAGCGGCTCGAAGGACCATTGTTCCTGCACCACGGCCGGGTCGCGGTAGCGCGAGGCGTCGTCGGCGGTGGTGTGGTCGCCGAGGCGGTAGGTGACGGCCTCGATCAGGGTCGGCCCACCACCCGCCCGCGCCTTGGCGAGTGCTTCGCGGGCGCAGTGGTGCACCGCCACCAGATCGTTGCCATCGACCTGTACGCCTTCGATACCGGCAGCGATGGCTTTTTGCGCCAGCGTGGCGGTGGCGCTCTGTGCGCTGCGCGGTACCGAGATCGCCCACTGGTTGTTGCTGAGCACCACCACCAGTGGCGCTCGCCATACGGCGGCGAAGTTGAGCGCTTCGTAGAAATCGCCCTTGGAGCTGGCGCCGTCGCCCAGGAAGCTCACCGCGGCACGGGCCTCGTTGCGCAGCTTGAAGGCGTAGGCTGCCCCCGCGGCATGGCACACCTGGGTGGCGATCGGCACACAGTTGGGAAAATCCAGGCGTGCCGCGGCGAAGTCGCTGCCGCGCTCATCGCCGCCCCAGTAGCGCAGGCTTTCGTCGATGCGCACGCCGCGCACGAGCTGTGCGGCGTGTTCGCGGTAGGACGGGAAGAGCACGTCTTCGCTGCGCATCGCGCTGGCCACCCCGACGCCGATGGCCTCCTGGCCGAGCGCCGAGGCGAAGGTGCCGAGCTTGCCGGTCCGTTGCAATGCGATGGCCTTGGCGTCGAAGGTCCGGGTAAGGTACATCGCGCGGTACATCGGCACGAGTTGCGCCGGATCGCGCGCGAAGTCGGGCAGCGGCCCGAGCGCCTCGCCCTGCGGGTCGAGGAAACGGCGATGGTCGATCTGGAACCGGGTAACAGTGCTCATGGCGCGCTCCCCTTCGGTCTCGGTCGATCCCGCATGCACCTGTGCCCGTCGGGGGGTGTCTCCTTGGGCTGCCTTCCGCATCCGGGGGCGAGTGTCGGCGGCTACCGGTTTGCGGTGCCGCGACCTGGTCCGTTTGCCGGGTTGGAGCGCCCGCGGGCATGGATGTTCCCGCATGCCCGCGGGCCGAACGATGTCGGGCCGTGACCGGTGTCACGCCAGCAGCCAATGACCGGCTGGTGCGCGCTCAGGCCGCCTCGAAATGCTCCAGCATCAATTGCACGCTGGCGACGCCGTTGTACTCGTTGACGCCGAGACGGAAGGCCGCATGGATCTGGGCGGCAGCACCGTCGGCGTGGTTGAAGCGGATCGCCTCGTAGCGCGTACCGCTGCGCGACAGCTCGAGCTTGAGGTGCTTGTCCTTCAGCAGGCGCTGGCGCTCGACACGGAAGACGTCGTCGAACACCGGCGCCGCAAAGCCCTGGCCCCAGATCTCGTTGTCGAGCATGCGGGCGGCGTCGAGTGCGAAATAGCCGGATTCGAGGCTGCCGTCCGTCTCGATGCGACGCTCGAGCTGCGCGGGTTCGAGCAGTTCGCTGACGACCTCTTCGAAAGCAGCGTCGAAACGTGCGAGTTCGGATTCGCGGATGGTCAGGCCCGCGGCCATGGCGTGGCCGCCGAAGCGCACGATGAGTTCCGGGTGGCGCTTGGTGACGAGGTCGAGCGCGTCGCGCAGGTGCAGGCCCGGAATCGACCGCCCGGAGCCCTTGAGCTCACCGTCGTTGGCGCGCGCAAAGGCGATGGTCGGGCGGTGCAGGCGCTCCTTGATGCGGCCGGCGACGATGCCGATCACGCCCTGGTGCCAGTCGGGTTCGAACAGCGCCACGGTGGCGCGGTTGCCTGCCTCGAAACCGGAGAGCCGGGCGAGTGCCTCCTCCTGCATGCCGGCCTCGATGCCGCGCCGCTCACGGTTGAGCTTGTCGAGTTCCTGGGCGATGTTCATCGCGCGGCCGGGGTCGTCGGTGATCAGGCACTCGATGCCAAGGCTCATGTCGGAGAGCCGCCCCGCGGCGTTCAGGCGCGGACCGATCATGAAGCCGAGATCCATCGTGCTGGCGCGAGCCGGATCGCGCCCGGCGAGTGCGAACAGGGCGCGTATGCCCGCCTGCATGCGCCCGGCGCGCATGCGTGCCAGACCCTGTGCGACCAGGATGCGGTTGTTGCGGTCGAGCTTGACCACGTCGGCGACGGTGCCGAGCGCGACCAGGTCGAGCAACTCGGCGAGGTTGGGCTCCTTGCCACCGGCGAAGGCGCCGCGCTCGCGCAGCTCGGCGCGCAGTGCGAGCATGGTGTAGAACATCGCGCCCACGCCGGCCAGTGCCTTGCTCGGGAAATCGCAGCCGGGCTGGTTGGGGTTCACGATGACGTCGGCTTCGGGCAGCACGTCGCCGGGCAGGTGGTGGTCGGTGATCACGGTGGCCATGCCGTGGGCACGCGCTGCGGCGATGCCCTCGACGCTGGCGATGCCGTTGTCGACGGTGATCAGCACGTCTGGCTCGAGGCGTGCGGCGATGTCGACCATCGCAGGCGTGAGGCCGTAGCCCAGGGTTACGCGATCAGGCACCAGGTAATGCACGTCGGCGCCAAAGGCGCGCAGCGCACGCATGCCAACGGCGCAAGCGGTGGCGCCGTCGCAGTCGTAATCGGCGACGATGACCATGCGCGCGCCAGCTTCGATGGCGTCGGCCAGCAACTGCGCTCCCTCTGCCGTGCCGGTGAGCGCCTCGGGCGGCAGCAGGTTCTTCAGGCTGGTGTCGAGTTCGTCGGCGCGGCTGATCCCGCGCGCGGCGTAAAGGCGGGCGAGCAGGGGGTGCAGGCCGGCATCGGCAAGGCGGGCGAAGGCCTGCTGGGGGACGGGGCGGGGCTGGATGCGAGTCATCGGGCTTCGTGGGGGGGCGGTGGCGGCGTTGCCTCAGGCAGCGGCATGGGAGCTGGGGCGAGCGACTTCAGCAGGTCGTCGAATGCGTAGGGCTTGCGCCAGAACTTCCAGCGCTCGCTACGCTGGTTGGCGACGAGCAGCGTAGCGCGGTCGCCGGGGGCGGTGATGTGCAGGCTGTCGATGCGGCCGCCTTTCAGTGCAGTGGCGAGTGGCGCGAACCAGTCGCGCTCCAGTGCTTCGAGACCAGTGCGCCATGCGTCGAGATCCAGCGCTTGGGCGGGGAGTCGCAAGCCGTCGAGTACGACCAGCGTGTCCTGTCGAAGTGCGGCGGAGACATCGGGCATGGCGACGGGGAGGCCGCAGTTGCGTGCCAGGCCGACGCTGAGCGGGTCGGTGGCCTGCACCAGCGCCGCCGGTGCCTGTGGTGCGTGTTCGAGTGCGCCGGCGCCCCACAGCCAGATACTATTTACCGCGCGCAGGCCGGATGCCTCGCGGGCGCGGCTGCGCGGATGATTGTGCAACACGATCTGCGCTTCATTCATGGTGCGCTGCCACAGGCGGGCGTCCTCGCCTTCGGGAAGGAAGTGCTTGACCGGGCGGCCTACAACGTCGTCCAGTGGGTATAGCGTGGCCTTGGAGGCTTGCGCCAGCCTGAGGTACCAGCGTGTCGGCGTGCAGGCCTCGAACTGGCCGAGGTCGGTGAAGACCTCGTTGAGCGCAGCGACCAGTTCGGCGGCTTCCTCCGCATCAAGCTGGCTGTCGTCGAAGCTTTGCAGCAGGAGATGCTCGCGGGCGAAGGATAGGTTGACCGGGTCAGCGCACAGCCAGTGGCCACCCTCCGCCGGGGGCGGGGCATCGGGCTCGCCACTGCGGCGCAATGCGGCCAGCGGCAGCGGTCCGCCTTCGAGTCCGAACAGCCGCGCCAGCTGGCGGTCGTAGGGCTCGAACGCGAGCACCGAGCGCGAACCGCGGCCAAGCAGGCCGGCTAGCCCGTCGAGCGTCAGGCCCGAGGCCGGTCCGAGCAGGGTTGCGGTAGGCCACAGCAGGCCGGGGATCAAGAGCTGGATATGCATCGGAGACGTCACTTTGGAAGCCGCGCGAGTCTAGCACGCGTGATGGGCACTGCTTGCCTGTGTGGTCATGGCGGTGGCGCAGCCGCGATCAGGCTTGACACGAGATGCTGAAGGGTCTTCAATTGATCTATCGATATCAATCAGATGATTGAAGGAACCCAGCATGAAGCCCACGCCCACCCCGGTTCGAGCGCCCTCAGCGGCCTACGCCGCACGCGCCACCCTGAGCGGGGCAGACATTGATCGTTACCTTCATGCAGCGTCCGCGCTCGAGCGTGACCACATGGTGCGCGAAGGCTTCGAGACCGGCTCGCTCGAGGCCTTCGCACATCGCTTCGGACGCAGCGGGCGCAGCTTGGCGCAGTTGCTGGGTGTGGCACCTGCAACCTATGACCGCCGCGTGCGCGAGGGCAAGCCTCTGTCGCAGGACGATTCCGACCGCGTCGCGCGGTTGATCGACGTCGAGCGTGCGGCGACCCGGGTGTTTGGCGACGAGGCCGCTGCACGCGAGTGGTTGGCTGCTCCCGTCCCCGTGCTGGGGGGCGCCATACCGATCGAACTGCTCGCCACCACCCCGGGGCACCAGGCGGTGATGAACGCCCTGCGCCGAATCATGGCCGGTACCGTCGCCTGATGGCGGCGCGCACGGCGACATTGTGGCGGCTGGCGCAGGACTGGATCGATCTCGATACGGGTGCGCTGCTCTGTGCGGCCGAGGATCTCGCCTGCGCAGGCAATGGTGCGGCTGCGGTCGGGGGGCGCTGGAACAGTGTCGGCAGACCGGTGATCTATCTCGCCGATAGTCTCGCGCTTGCGCAGCTGGAGAAGCGGGTGCACACGCCGCTGCGCCCGCCGCGGGAGCTGGTGGCTGTCGAGGTGACGCTTCCGGCGGCAGCAGTGCTCGAGGCCGAGACGCTTGTCCCGCCCGTGGGCTGGAGCATGGACAACGTGGATTGGTCGGTGGGCCGTACGCCATCGCAGCACCTGGGTGATGACTGGGTCGAGCGCAATGACACCCTGCTGCTGCGTGTGCCGTCGGTTGTTGTGCCCGTGGGCTGGAACTATCTGCTCAACCCGTCTCACCCCGATGCGCGCCGGCTGCGCACACGGCGCCTGCCTTATCGGCCCGACGCACGCTTGTGGTGACGGCGGCGCTGACCGCATGGGCACGCGCCGCTGCCGGAGTGGCTGCCTCAGGCGTGCCTTGTGTAGCGGCGTACGCCGAGCAGGCTCAGTAGCCCGATGGCGAGCAGGGCCGGCACCGCGGGCTCGGGAACGGTGGCATGGAAACGCTCGCCGAGCAGCCGGTGCGCTGCACTTGTCGGGTGGACGCCGTCGAAGAAGAGATACTCGTCGCAGTTCGACACTGCACTGAAGATGCACCCGTCACTCACGTTGGTGAAGCCATAGGTGCCGGGATCGCCGATGACCTCATCTAGGAAGGCTGCGGTGTCGAACTCCATCAGGCGGAGCCCGCCGGGGAGGCCCGGAATGCTCCCGGCACGGATGTGCGCCAAAGTGCTGGCGAGCGCGTTATTGAAGCCGGTCGAGATGAGGTCCAGGCCTTGGCGTGCCTCGTCGGTCTGCCCCAGGCCCAGAGGGGTGCTCGCCAGGTTGGGCATGTTGGGGATGAGGAAGTCGGTGGCGCCGATGCTCGCCAGCAGACCGATCGAACTTACCAGATTGGTCACTGCCGTCTCGGCGGCGGCAAGCAGGTTGCCGCCGGTTGCGAGCGTGAAGAAGAAGTCGTTGGGCGCTGCCCACAGCATGAACAAGCTGCTGGCCGGGTCGAAGCTCGCCGCCGGGCTGCCCATGAACTGAAGCACCTGCGCCTGGGCGCCGGTCAGCTCAAGGCTGGGCGGCAGGGGGAAGGGTGAGCCGGTGAGGTAGTTGAAATTGCCCAGGCCGGTCATCGCGCCGCCCACCGCAAAGTTGCTGCCGCCGCTGGTCGATGGGGCAAGCGCAATGCCCAGTTGTGCCGCGAGGTGTTCGGCCGCTGTCGGGCCATCCGTGAATCGCTCGGCGTAGGGCGGCGATGGCGGCCAAGGGGCGAACGGCGCCCCGGCGGCGGACGACAGGGCATAGGCATTGCCGCCGTCGGAGAGACTGTCACCAAACACGAACATGGCGTTATAGGCAGCCTGGGCCGGCAGGCCGGCCAGGAGCAGGCAGGACAACAGGAACGCGCGCATCTTGATGTCTCCTTTTGTTGTTTGTCAGCCGACACGGGTGGCGTGCCCGACTGCGGCACTTTTAACCCAGCGCCGGGGCGCGGGCAAGCGAGGGGATTCCCTGCCCTCGAGGTGGCGCGCGCGTCGGGCAGTGCATGAAGCCTGGCGTATCGCCTTGTGCAAGGTTTCCGTGCAGCCATTGGCTACAATGCATCTCCGCATCATCGACTTGGAATGCTCTGGTGACCAACCCTCATGCAGGTTGCGACCGCAGGGCGGCGTTGTCCACGCGTGCCCGGACAGCACCTGAATCCTTGCCCCTGCCTACCGCGGCCGTTCTTCCCGACTACGGCGACGAAGGCTTGTACGGCTTCGCCGCCGGCTTGCGCACCTGGCTGCATGACCTCCGTGCCGGTTGGCACCATGGTGGTGTCGAGCCCGGCGCGAGCAGCACGGTGGTGGTGATCGTCATCGATGGCTTGGGCGACGGCTTTCTCAACACCGTGGGCGCGGGCTCGACGCTGCTCGCGTATCGGCGTGGCAGCATGAGCTCGGTCTTTCCGAGCACGACTGCGAGCGCGCTTACCACGCTGCTTACTGGGGTCGCGCCGGCGGTCCATGGGCTGAACGGCTGGTTCATCCACGACCGTCGCTTCGGGGGGGTGATCGCGCCGCTGCCGCTGCTGCACCGGGGCGGGCCTGAGATTTCTGCGTTCCGCCTGCTGCCACGCCTGTGTCCGGTGGCGCCGATGTGGCACCACGCGTGCCGCCCCGTCAATCTGGTGTCGCCTGCCGAGATCGCCTACTCGCGTTTCTCGCTGCATCATGGCCGCGGCGCCCATATCGAGCCCTACGATGGCATCGAGGATTTCGGCCAGCGCATCATCGACATGGTCGATGCCCTGGCCTCCAGTGGTGGCCTCGTCCACGCCTACTACCCGGGCTTCGACGCCTTGAGCCATCTTCATGGCTGTCGGTCTGCGCATGTGCAAGCCTGTTTCTGGCGGCTCGATGCACTGTTCGCAAGCTTGCTCGATCGCCTGTCGGGGCGTGGCGTGCATCTGGTGGTGACGGCTGACCATGGCTTCATCGACGCGCCTGCCGCTGGTCGGGTGGATATCGAGCCGGGCAGCGAGTCTGCGGCGATGCTCGCTGCCCCCTTGTTTGGCGAGCGCCGCCTGGCTTTCTGCAAGGTTCGGGAAGGGGCTGGCGACGAGTTTGAGGCTTGGGCAGGCACGGCGCTGGCCGGCAAGGCGGTTGCGATTCGCGCCCACGACTGCCTCGCTGCCGGCCTGCTCGGGCCGGGTGAGGCGCACTCTCGGCTGCTGGAGCGGGTGGGGACGCACGTGTTGCTGATGGAGCCCGGATGCACCATCGTCGATCAGGTCGAAGGCGAGACGCCTTATGCGCTCATTGGTGTCCACGGTGGCCTGACCGTGGACGAGATGCGAGTGCCGCGAATTGTCACCTGCACCTGAGTGCAGCGGCGACTGCGCTTCAGTGCAGATCGTCGTCCTTGACGGGTACGGGTAGCACCATGATGCCTTCGTCGAGCAACGCCTCGACGTCGTCGCGTGATGCGGCTCCGCGGATGTTGCGTGCCTCGGCTTCGCCGTAGTGGATGCGCCGCGCCTCCTCCGGCAGGCGCTCGCCCACGTCCTCGGCGTCGCGCGCCAGATTGCGCAGGGCATGGACAACCTGCGCAATCACTTGTGAGGGTGGCGAGGAGGCAGCGCTTGCGGGTAGGCCAGCATGTTCATCCGCGCCAACTGGCTTGCGTGTGCCGGGCATGGACGTGCGGGTCTGCACGTAGGGGGCGCTGGGCAGGCGGCGGATGCCGCGGCTGCTACAGATCGGACAGCTCACCAGACCGCGGGCAAGCTGATCCTCGAAGGCTGCGCTGGAGGCGAACCAGCCTTCGAATACGTGTTCATCGGGACAGGACAGATTCAGTACGATCAAGGCGGGCGTCCAGCGAAAAGAGGGTGCAGGCCCTATCCGGGCCGCAGTGCATGGACTTCAGCTTTGGTAAATGGTGCCCGGAGCGGGGGTCGAACCCGCACGCCATGAGGCGAGGGATTTTAAGTCCCTTGTGTCTACCAGTTTCACCATCCGGGCGTTGTCGCGTCAGCGGCCCTGTTCGGGCAGCACGATGTTGACCTCAAGCACCTCGTAGTTGTCCTGCTTCTCGAGCTGCACCTTGATGTCGTCGGGGTTCACCGCGACGTACTTGGAGATGACCTCGATGAGCTCACGCTGGAGCGCAGGGAGGAAATCGGCCGTGGCACTGCCGCCGGCGCGCTCGTGGGCGATCAGCAGTGACAGGCGGTTCTTCGCGATCTCCGCGGTCTTCTTCTTTTCGCCGAAGAGGCGGGCGAGGAAGGACATGTCACTTGCCTCCGAACAGACGCTTGATGAGGCCCGGCTTCTCGTAATTGACGAAGCGTAGCGGACGGTCTTCGCCCAGGAAGCGGCCGACCACGTCGGAATAAGCCTCGGCCACGTCCGTACCCTTGAGATGGATGGCAGGAGTGCCCTGGTTGGAAGCGTGCAGCACCGACTCGGACTCGGGGATGACGCCGATGAGCTGGACCCGCAGCAGTTCCTGAACGTCCTTGTAGGAAAGCATCTCACCGTCATCGACACGCTTGGGCGAGTAGCGGGTGATGAGCAGGTGCTCCTTCACCGGCTCGCCGCCTTCGCGTGCGCGCTTGGACTTGGACTGCAGGATGCCGAGGATGCGGTCCGAGTCGCGCACCGAGGAAACCTCGGGATTGGTGGTCACGATGGCCTCGTCGGCGAAGGTCAGCGCCATTACGGCGCCGCGCTCGATGCCGGCCGGGGAGTCGCACACCACGTATTCGAAGCCCATGTGCTCGAGTTCCTGCAGTACCTTCTCGACACCTTCCTCGGTCAGCGCATCCTTGTCACGGGTCTGCGAGGCGGGGAGGACGAAGAGGTTCTCGCAGTGCTTGTCCTTGATCAACGCCTGGTTCAGGCGCGCTTCGCCATTGACGACGTTGACGAGGTCGTACACCACCCGCCGCTCGCAACCCATGATGAGGTCGAGGTTGCGCAGGCCGACGTCGAAGTCGATCACTGCGGTCTTGTAGCCGCGCAGGGCGAGGCCGGATGCGAAGGCTGCGCTGGTGGTGGTTTTGCCCACACCGCCCTTGCCTGAGGTTACGACGATGACTCTCACGCTATCCCCTTGGTCTGATGCAATGCGCTGGCTCAGCCGAGCTGCAGCGCGTCGATGTTGAGTTGATGGTCGCTGCCCGTCAGTCGCACCATGGCCGGACGGCCTGCGATGGATTCGGGAATGCCGCGTTCGAACGTACGGAAAACGCCAGAGATCGAGACGAGCTCCGGCCCGAAATTGCTGGACATGATGCGAGCTGAGTGGTCGCCCTGGGCGCCCGCGATGGCGCGCCCGCGCAAGGGGCCGTAACAGTGGATGCTGCCATCGGCGATGACCTCGGCGCCCGGGCTCACGCCCCCGAGCAGGACCAGGTCGGCGCCGCGTGCATAGACCTGCTGGCCCGAGCGCAGCGGCCGGTCGACAAACAATGTCGGCGCGGGGCTGGGCGACGCAGCCGGCTGAGCAGCGGGCTGGGAGGCAGGCGCTGCCGCAGGCTCGGGCTGGCGCACCGGCTCTGCGGCCGGCCGTTCCGGAAGCAAGGCGGCGTCCAGCAGCGCCAGTCCGGCCTGGCGGGCGCCGGCGTGGTGGTGTTCGGCGAGCCGGCAGGTACCGATCGGCTGCAGGCGGTAGCGTCGCAGCAGGGACTGCAGGCCCGCCCAGTCGATGCGCTCGGGGCCGTCGCGCAGGCTGCCGAAGTCGAGCACGACCGCCTCGCCGTTGAAGAAGTCGGGCATGCCGCCGAGCATCTTGTGCAGGGCGTCGGCGAGGACGGTGGGCTCTGCGGCCTGCAGCACGGCGACGGTGGCGCCCAGCGTGGTGTTGCGAAACTCGATCGGGCGGGCGGGCGCGGGCATGGACTGAACGTTCTTCAAAATCAAGGAAGTGTACTGATGCTCAGGCCATCGGGCAAGCGCGTACGGTGCATGCGTCGTGGGTGTCGCCTGACCCGCCGCCCACGCGTTGTGTGCCGTCAGTGCAGGGTCGGCGGCCGGAACAGTGCGTCGATGTCGTCCGCATCGAAGCGGTAGGTGTGGTTCGACAGGTCGTCGTGGACGACGATCTCTCCGTGTTCGGCGAGCATTGCGCGAACCTCCTGCTCGCCCAGGCCCTGTAGCATGGCCCCCACCTTGGCAGGGTCGGCAGGCCAGTCGTGGCGAACCGGCCGAGCCTCGAACAGGCGCACGGTCTCCTCGGCGAACAGCCGGCGCAGGATCTCCTCGGCCTCCAGGCCAAGCAGTTCGTCTTCGCGCACGGTCTGTGCCAGATGCTGCACCCGTGCCCATCCGTCGGCGTCGCGTTCGTCGGCGCCGGGCAGCTTCTGGACGAACAGCGCGACGGCGGCGTCCGCCGAGCAGGCCAGCCAGAGACCTGCGGGTTGTTGCTCCGACTGGGCGAGATAGTTCTCGAAGCAGCGGGCGATGCTGTCGCCTTCGAGCGGGACCAGGCTCTGATAGGGCTGATCGAGGCCGGGGATGTCGAGCGAAAGCTGCAGGCGGCCGTCTCCGACCAGGTCGGCGACCCCGCCGTCGAGGGCCACCGAGGCAGGCACGGCGTCGGCCTTGGCGTAGGCGCGCAGGTTGAGCGATTCATTGCAGTCGACGACGAGCAGGCTGACCGGACCATGGCCGTTGACCTGGAAGGTCAGCCGCCCGGGCTGCTTGAGGTTGCCGGCGATGACGGCAGACACGGCAGTCATCTGGCCGAGCAGGCTTGCCACGGCAGGCGCATACCCGCGCTCGCGCTGCAGGGCCTGCCAGACGTCGGTCAGACGGACCACGGCGCCGCGGATGTCGAGTTCTTCCAGCAGGAAGCGCTGGACGTAACTTTTTGGGGGAAGGGCATTCATCAGTCGGTATTCCCTTGTCCCTGCACGCATGCAGGGGCTGTGTTGTTCAGCGTCGGGCGAGGTGCTCGAATGCTGCGGTATCGAGACCGACGACGAGTTCGCCGTCGGCGAACTCGACCACCGGGCGGCGGATCAGGCTGGGCTGGGCCTGCATCAGCGCGATTGCGGCAGCGGTGTCGGCAAGCGCTTGCTGTTCGGCTGAGAGTTTGCGCCAGGTCGTGCCACGTGTGTTGACGAGGGCCTTCCAGCCCAGGCGGTCGCACCAGCGGGTCAGCGTTGCGGTGTCGATACCGACCTTCTTGTAATCATGGAACGCATATGCGATGCCCTCGCCATCGAACCAGGCGAAGGTTTTTTTCATGGTGTCGCAGTTCTTGATGCCGTGGATGATCGGTTTCATGTCCTGAATCAGTGCTCTGAGGGTGGCGTGCGGCGGCGCGGTCCTGACTACTTGCCGCTGCGGGCGCGGGCGAAGGCATCGGCAAGGGCGTTGCCTGTCGCTGCGCGTGATGCGTCCTGGCGGCCAGCGGTCTTGTCCTGGGCGGGGGCACGACGGCCGTCATTGGTGCGCGGGCGCTGGTCGGCGCGTATCGCCGGGGCGCTGTCGCCACGGCGTGGCGTGGCGTCGTGGCGTCTTGCTCCAGACTCGTTGCGCTTGGGCGTCGCTTCGTCCCCGAGCCGCATGGTCAGGGCGATGCGATGGCGCGGGATGTCCACTTCGAGCACCTTTACCTTTACGACTTGGCCGGCCTTGACCACGCTGTGGGGGTCCTTGACGAAGGTGTTCGACAGCGCGGAGATGTGGACCAGGCCGTCCTGATGCACGCCGATGTCCACAAAGGCACCAAAGTTGGTCACGTTGGTGACCACGCCTTCGAGCAGCATGCCGGGCTCGAGGTCCTTGAGCGTTTCCACGCCCTCCCGGAAGGTGGCGGTGCGGAACTCGGGGCGCGGGTCGCGGCCGGGTTTCTCGAGCTCGGCGAGGATGTCCTGCACCGTGGGCAGGCCGAAGCGCTCGTCGGTGAACTCCGCCGGCTTCAGGCTCTTGAGGAAACTGCCGTTGCCCATCAGCTCGCGCACGCCTTTCTGCACCTTGGCGAGAATGCGCTCGACCACCGGGTAGGCCTCCGGGTGCACAGACGAGGCGTCGAGCGGGTTGTCGCCACTCGGGATGCGCAGGAATCCCGCGGCCTGCTCGAAGGTCTTGGGACCGAGGCGTGGTACGTCCTTGAGCGCGTTGCGGCTGCGGAACGGCCCCTTGGCATTGCGATACTCGACGATGTTGCCGGCCAGCGTGGCGTTGAGCCCCGAGATGCGTGCGAGCAGCGGCGCCGAGGCGGTATTGACGTCCACACCGACCGCGTTCACGCAGTCTTCCACCACCGCATCCAGGCTCTTGGCCAGCCGGCCCTGGTTGACGTCGTGCTGGTACTGGCCGACGCCGATCGACTTGGGGTCGATCTTGACCAGTTCGGCGAGCGGATCCTGAAGGCGACGGGCGATCGAGACGGCACCACGCAGGCTGACGTCGAGTTCGGGGAACTCGCGTGCGGCGAGCTCCGAGGCCGAATACACCGATGCGCCGGCCTCGGATACCACGATCTTCGTCAGGCGCAGCTCGGGGTGGCGCTTCATCAGTTCTGCGACCAGCGCGTCGGTTTCGCGCGAGGCCGTGCCGTTGCCGATGGCAATCAGCTCGACACCGTGCTTTTTTGCCAGCGCGGCGATGGTGGCGATCGAGGACTCGCGGTCGCGGCGCGGCTCGAAGGGATACACGGTGGACGTGTCGACCACCTTGCCGGTGGCATCGACCACCGCGACCTTGACCCCGGTACGAATGCCCGGGTCGAGGCCGATGGTTGCGCGCGTGCCGGCCGGTGCGGCAAGCAGGAGATCCTTGAGGTTGCGCGCGAAGACACGGATCGCCTCTTCCTCGGCGCGCTCGCGCAGCTCGCTCATCAACTCGAGCTCGAGGTGGATGGAGATCTTTACGCTCCACGCCCAACGTGCAGTCTCGGCGAGCCAGCGGTCGGCCGGTCGGCCCTGGTTGCGAATGCCGAAGTGCACCGCAATGCGCCCCTCGCAGGGGTGCGGGGCGTCGGGGTCGTCGCGGTCGACGTCGAGTGCAAGGCGCAGCACGCCCTCGTTGCGCCCGCGCAGCAGCGCCAGTGCGCGATGCGAGGGCATGGTCGCAATCGGCTCGGCGAAGTCGAACCAGTCGCGGAACTTGGCGCCTTCGTTCTCCTTGCCCTCGATCACGCTCGATCGTACCTGTCCGTGTTCGTGCAGCCAGCCACGCAGCTCGCCGAGCAGGTGGGCGTCCTCGGCAAAGTGCTCCATCAGGATCTGGCGCGCGCCGTCGAGCACCGCTTTGGTGTCGGCGAAGCCAGCCTCAGCATTCAGGTACTTCCCAGCCTCGGCCTCGGGCGTCAGGGTGGGGTCGGCGAGCAGGGCTTCGGCAAGCGGGCCGATGCCGGCTTCGCGCGCGATCTGAGCCTTGGTTCGACGCTTGGGCTTGTAGGGCAGGTAGAGGTCTTCGAGGCGCTGCTTGGTGTCGGCATGCTCGACCTCGGCGCGCAGTTCGGCGGTGAGCTTGCCCTGCTCGTCAATCGAGGCGAGCACGGTAGCGCGCCGGTCTTCGAGTTCGCGCAGATAGCCAAGTCGCTCCTCCAGCGTGCGCAGCTGGGTGTCGTCCAGGCCGCCTGTGACTTCCTTGCGGTAACGGGCGATGAAGGGCACGGTGGCGCCGTCATCGATGAGCTGGACTGCGCAGATGACCTGGCGCGGTGAGACACCGAGCTCGTCGGCGATGCGATGTTCGATCGGGGGAAGCATGGGCGGAATACGGCCTCTAGGCGCTGGAGAGGGGGAGGGGCCGGATAGTGCAACAGGCAGCGCGCGAAGATCAACCGCGATTGCGTGATTGTGTGGGCGTGATTGCGGCCAGCGTGGCCGGGTGTCGATACAATGGCGCCCATCATGCGTCAATCAGCTCGCTCCCTGCCTCCTGCAGCCCCTCCGCCCGCCTTGCCCGCAGGCGCTCCCAGCATTCTGCCCGCCGCCGAAAGTGGCGCCGCCGCGCCATTCCTGCCCATGTCGCGCAAGGAAATGGACGCGCTCGGCTGGGACGAATGCGATGTGATCCTGGTGACGGGCGATGCCTATATCGACCACCCCAGTTTCGGCATGGCCCTTGTCGGGCGCCTGCTCGAAGCCCATGGCTTCAGGGTCGGCATCATCAGCCAGCCCGACTGGCAGTCGGCCGAGCCCTTCCGTGTGCTGGGCCGGCCAAGGCTGTATTTCGGCATCACCGCCGGCAACATGGATTCGCTGGTCAATCGCTATACCTCGGACCGCAAGATCCGCTCAGAGGACGCCTACACGCCGAATGCCGAGGCTGGCAAGCGGCCCGACCGCGCGGTGACGGTCTATGCGCAGCGCGCCCGGGAAGCTTTCCCGGGTACGCCGATCGTCATTGGCAGCATTGAGGCCTCGCTGCGCCGGATCGCGCACTACGACTACTGGTCGGACAAGGTGCGGCGCTCGGTGTTGCCGGACGCCAAGGCCGACATTTTGCTCTTCGGCAATGCCGAGCGTGCGCTGGTGGCGCTCACCCAGCGCATGGCGGCGGGCGAGGCGATCGACTCGATTCGCGATCTGCGCGGCACCGCCTTCATGGTCAAGCCGGGCTGGCGCCCGTCCGACGAGTGGCACGAAACCGATTCACTGGCGCTGGACCGGCCAGGGCGCATCGACACTCACCCCGACCCCTACGCGATGGAGCCGGCGGCGGCTGCGCCCAAGCCGACGGCGGACGGCGCCCAGCCGGTGCGCATCGTACCCGCGGCAGAGCGTGTCGCCGCACGCCGCGCCGACCGTGCCCACACGATAATCCGCCTGCCGTCCTACGAGCAGGTGAAGGACGATGCGGTGATGTACGCGCATGCCTCGCGGGTGTTCCACCTCGAGTCCAATCCGGGTAACGCGCGTGCCATGGTGCAGTGTCATGGCGAGGGGCCGGGCGCGCGTGACGTGTGGATCAATCCGCCGCCGGTGCCGCTCACCACGCCCGAGATGGATTTCGTCTACGGTCGTCCCTACGCGCGTGCGCCGCACCCGAGCTATGGCAGTGCCCGCATCCCGGCCTGGGACATGATCAAGTTCTCGATCAACATCATGCGCGGCTGTTTCGGTGGCTGTACCTTCTGTTCGATCACCGAGCACGAGGGCCGCATCATCCAGAGCCGCTCGCACGACTCGATCATCCACGAGATCGAGGAGATCCGCGACAAGTCGCCTGACTTCAAGGGCCACATCACCGATCTTGGCGGGCCCACGGCCAACATGTACCGGATGGCGTGCAAGAGCAAGGCGATCGAGGAAAACTGCCGACGCCTGTCCTGTGTGTACCCGGGCATCTGCGAGAACCTGAACACCGATCACAGCTCGCTCGTCGAACTCTACCGCAAGGCGCGCGCCGTGCCCGGCGTCAAGCGCATCACCATCGGCTCGGGCCTGCGCTACGATCTGGCAGTGCGCTCGCCCGAGTACGTCAAGGAACTCGTCACCCATCACGTCAGCGGCCTGCTCAAGATTGCGCCCGAGCACACCGAGGAGAACACCCTCGCCAAGATGATGAAGCCGGGCATCGGTGCCTACGAGGAGTTCGCCCGCATGTTCGAGAAGTTCTCGGCGCAGGCTGGCAAGAAGCAGCACCTGGTGCCGTACTTCATCGCTGCCCATCCGGGGACGACCGACGAGGACATGCTCAACCTGGCGCTATGGCTGAAGAAGCACAACTTCCGCCTCGATCAGGTGCAGACCTTCCTGCCCACGCCGATGGCGATGGCGACCACGATGTATCACTCGCGCAAGAACCCGCTGAAAAAGGTGTCGGCCGACTCCGAAGTGGTCGAGACCGCGCGTGCTGGCAAGATCCGCAAGCTGCACAAGGCCTTCCTGCGCTGGCACGACCCGGAGAACTGGCCGATCCTGCGCGAAGGCCTGATGCGCATGGGGCGCGCCGAACTCATCGGCAACGGGCCCAACTGCCTTGTGCCGCGGCATCAGCCGGTTGCCAACCAGGCGAGCGTTGCAACGCGCAAGCCGGCACCCGGGACGTGCCGATCGTCCGCGAAAGGCCGCAAGGCCGTTGACCGGCGGGGGGCGCGCTAGGAGCGGGCGCTTCCTTGGCCGCCTGGCAGTGCGAGTGCCGATGCCGCGCTGGTCTCGACGCGGTTGCGCCCGCCCGCCTTGGCGCGGTACATCGCAGCGTCGGCCCGGCGCAGCAGCGACTCGGCGCTGTCGTCCTCGCCGCTGAAGCAGGTCAGGCCGATGCTTGGCGTGCTCTGGAGCGTCGCGGAGCCCACTTCGAAAGGCTGGTTCAGCGCGGCGAGGATCTTGTCGGTGATGACGGTGCCCTTGGCAAAGGCCTCCGTGCTGGAGTCGCCCAGGTCCTCGAGCATGATCACGAATTCATCCCCGCCCAGGCGTGCGACCGTGTCGCCCTCGCGTACGCATTGGCGCAGGCGGCTGGCAACCTCGCACAGCAACTCGTCGCCGGCTTCGTGGCCGTGGGCGTCGTTCACCGCCTTGAAGTGGTCGAGGTCGACGAACAGCAGTGCGCCGTGGTGGCCGTGGCGCCGGCTGTTTGCAAGGCCCTGCCGTAGCCGGTCGAGCAGGAAGCGGCGATTGGGGAGTTGGGTGAGCGTGTCGACGAAGGCGAGGCTGCGCATGGTCTCCTCGGCGTGCTTGAGCGCGCTGATGTCGACGATCACCCCATCGAGCCAGAGGTCTCGACCCAGCGCATCGGCGTGCACCCGCCCGCGCTCGCTGACCCAGCGCACCGCTCCGTCACGACCGAGCATGCGGTATTCCACCTCGTAGCTCGTCTGCTTGTCCGCGGCGTCGCGGATGGCCTGCTCGATGCGAGGGATGTCCTCGGGCTCGATGAAGTCGGCGAAAGACACCGCTCCGGAGACGAACTCATCCGCCGTGGCACCGGTCAGCGCCTCGACGCTCTGGCCGATGTGGATCACGGGCCAGGGGGCGCCGACCTGGCAGCGGAAGACCACGCCAGGTACGTTCTCGACCAGGGCGCGGAACTCGTCCCTGCTGGCGGCAAGGCTGTTCGCCGCGGCCTGCATGCGCCGACGGTGGAGTGCGTTGGTACGCAATACCGTGAACAGCAGCACCCCTAGTGCCGAGCCGCCGACGAGGATCAACATCGGTTCCGCACTTTGGGAGTCGGCCTCGAAAGCCGCCGTGCTGCTGAAGCGCACCACCCAGTTGCGGCCCCCGACCTCCACCGCATGCGTCACCGTGTGACGTGCGTCGTGGCGCGCTGGGGCAGAGGCGAACAGCAGGTTGGCGTCGTCGGGGTGGTCGTCGAAGAGCTCGACGATGGCGTTGCGCAGGCCGTCGGCGAAGATGCTGCGCATCATGTCGTGCGCACGAAATGGGCTGTAGACATAGCCGAGCAGTGCGGTCCGTCGCCCCACGACATCACGGGTGTCGATCTGGCGATCGAAAACGGGGAGATAGATCAGGAAGCCGGGCTGAGTGTTCCGGCCGTCCTCCTGGACCAGCGTCACCTTGCCCGATAGCGCGGCTTCGCCACTGTCGCGCGCGCGCGACATCGCCTCGCGCCGCACCGGCTCCGAGTACATGTCGTAGCCGAAGGCACGCAGGTTGCGGTCGATGAAGGGCTCGAGGTAGACGATGCTCGTGTAGGGGTCGCGCGCGCCCGGCGGGTGGACGCTGTAGCCCGGAAAGCCCTCGCTGCGCACTGCGGCATGGTGCTCATCGAGCCTGGATGCAGGGATCAGCTCGGCAAAGCCGATGCCCTGGATGCCTGGCAATCCATCGTCGAGGTCGAGTGCAGCGACGTAGTCGTGCCACTCCTTGCGGTCGACATGCTCGCTCGCCGCGAACAGCGCCGCGCCACCGCGCAAGACCTGCTCGTAGGCGCGCATGCGCGACAGGAGCTGGTTGCGCGCCACTTCCGTGCCGATCATGAAGCGGTCCTGGGCCCGCGTGTCGAGATGGGTAGCCACGTACTGCGCCAGTGCGATGGTCAGCGCACAGCTCACGCCCAAGGCAAGCCACGCGGCGGCACTGCGGTCGAGCAGTCCCGGGGTGCGGCCTTGCGGAGCATTCGCTTCTGGCGGCATGGGGCGACGTTTCCTGCGCTGTCGTTACCGATCAGTGTTTCATGAATTTCGGGCGCCTGCCAGCGTCGTGGCCGGCGGGCTGCAGCGCTGCCGGGCTTGGCGGCAAGTGCCCCGACTTACATTCGCATGCGCTTTGGTGTCGCGCTGCAGGCCAAGGGCGGGCACAATGCCGGGCTTGTCCGAACCGGGCTGAGGATACCTGAATTCCATGCGTTATGAATTTCTCGTGGGCATGCGCTACACGCGCTCGCGCAAGCGCGCGCAGGGGCGCAACCGTTTCATCTCCTTCATTTCGCTCGTATCCATGTTTGGCATCGCGCTCGGGGTTGCGGCCCTGATCGTCGTACTGTCGGTCATGAACGGCTTCCAGGAGGAGTTGCGCACCCGCATCCTGGGGGTTGCCTCCCATATCCAGGTGCAGAGCCGCGGCGAGGGGTTGGAGACCTGGCAACAGGTCGCAGAGGAGAGCATGCAGCATCCGTCGGTGCGCGCGGCCGCGCCCTACGTGCAGGAGCAGGGCATGCTGTCCTTCGACGATGCAGTACGCGGCACCGTCGTGCGCGGGGTCATTCCGAGCGAGGAAGACAAGGTGGCCGACTTCGGCGGCTACATGCAGAGTGGCGACTTCCACGCCTTGCAAGCCGGGCGCTTCGGCATCGTGCTCGGGCGCGACCTTGCATTTGCCCTGCGCGTGCAACTGGGCGACAAGGTGACACTGATCGCGCCTCAGGGGCTGGTCACTCCAGCCGCGGTGCTGCCGCGCGTCAAGCAGTTCGAGGTGGTGGGCATCTTCGAGGCTGGCATGTACGAATACGACTCCGGCCTTGCCCTGGTGCATGTCGCCGATGCCCAGGCGCTGTATCGGCTCGGTGATGCGGTGAGTGGCGTGCGGCTCAAGCTCGACGATCTGTTTGCCGCGCCGCGTGTGGCTCGCGAGCTGGCGCTGATGATCAGCGAGCCCGGGCTGATCGTGGCTGACTGGACGCGCAGCCATGCCAACTTCTTCCGCGCCGTCGCGCTCGAGAAGACGATGATGACGCTGATCCTGTTCCTGATCGTCGCGGTGGCCGCCTTCAACATCGTATCCACGCTGGTCATGGCAGTGCAGGAGAAGTATGCCGACATCGCCATCCTGCGCACTCTGGGTGCGAGCCCGGCCTCGATCATGACCATCTTCGTGCTCCAGGGCTCGATCATCGGTGTCGTCGGTCTGCTGGCCGGCGTCGCTGGCGGGCTTGCCATCGCCGGCAACCTCGATGTGGTGATCCCCGCGCTCGAGACGGTGACCGGGGCTACGCTGTGGAACAAGGAGGTGTATTACATCGACGAGTTGCCATCGAAGGTGTTGACGTCCGACGTGGTCAGCATCGTGTCCGTGTCCTTTGTGCTCACCCTGCTGGCGGCGATCTACCCTAGTTGGCGCGCGTCACGGGTGAACCCGGCGGAGGCCCTGCGCTATGAGTGATCCCGTGATGATGCCGGCGGCTTCGTCGGTGGTGGCCTGCGAAGGCCTGAGCAAACACTTCCGTGAAGGTGCCGATGCGGTCAAAGTGCTCGACGGCGTGAATCTGCGCATCGAGCGTGGCGAGCGCGTCGCCATCGTCGGCGCCTCGGGTTCGGGCAAGAGCACGCTGCTGCATCTGCTCGGCGGGCTGGACGTACCCAGTGCGGGCAAGGTCAGCCTGATGGGGCAGGATTTCTCGGGCATGTCGGAAACGGCGCGTGGCCGGTTGCGCAACGCTGCGCTGGGCTTCGTGTACCAGTTTCATCACCTGCTGCCCGAGTTCAGCGCGCTGGAGAATGTCGCCATGCCGCTTTACGTCCGCCGTATCGCCCGCGAGGAGGCCGAGGCGCGGGCGGCCAGGATGCTCACCGAGGTCGGTCTTGGTCATCGCCTCGATCACGCGCCGGGCGAACTGTCCGGTGGCGAGCGCCAGCGTGCGGCGATCGCTCGCGCCCTGGTGAGCGAGCCGGCCTGCGTGCTCGCCGACGAGCCGACAGGCAACCTCGATAGGCGAACTGCGGGTGCGGTGTTCGAGCTGATGCTGTCGCTCAATGAGCGCTTCTCGACCAGCTTCGTCATCGTCACCCATGATGAAGCGCTCGCCGCACGCGCCCAGCGCACCTTGCGGCTGAGTGATGGCCGGCTCGAATAGTGCCGTCGCGGGAGGCGCTGCTGCCGTGCTCAGCGCGGAGCGGCGCCTCCCGTTCTTGCGCGCCGGGCTTTGCGCTGAGCCCACTGGCGCAAAAGCCAGTAGCGCCAGCTCCAGCGCACGCCCAGGTAGCCCACGATCGACAAGCCCGCCGCGAGTGCCACCAGGCCGATGAACAGGGGTCTGCCCAGGCTTGTCGTCCACGCGAGCAGATCGCTGATCCAGGTCGCCGGGTTCAGGCTGGCGAGTTCGGGGGGTGGAGCAAACGCAATGTCCCCGTTGCCAGTGATGAGGCTGCCGATCCCGAAGGCCAGCACATACAGGGGCACGATGGTGATCGGGTTGGTGTAGAGCGTCGTCAGCAAGGCGAGCGGCAAATTGACCCGAAAGGCCACGCAGAAGAGCGCAGCACTGAGCATCTGCAGCGGGCCGGGGACAAGGCCGCAGAACAGGCCCACGGCTACCGCGCCTGCGGCGGAATGGCGGTTCAGGTGCCACAGGCGCGGATGCAGCAGGGTGGATGCGAACGGGCGCAGCCAGCGGTTCGCGCTGATGGTCTGGTGATCGGGCAGGAGGCGCTTGAGTCGCTTGCGCATGGACTTGTCTTGCTGGCGCAGGGTTCTTGGACGGCGGCGCAGTCTAGCAGTTCGGCAGCCGTCCGGGCCCTTGTGTCCCGGCTGATGTGGGCTGCCGATTGTCACCACAGGTTTCGCTGCGGATAGGCAGCAGGCAATGCTTTTGGCATCATGCGATGTCATGAGGATGGTTGCGTTGGGTTTCCTGGCAGGCGTGTGCCTGCTTCAAACCCGCAGCACGCTCGATGCCGGGCCTGCAGCGGCGGGCATTGCACTTGCGTGCGTGCTGCTCGGGGCGCTGTTCGGCGCGAGCGCCAGGGGCTGGGCGGGGCGCTACGCCATCGCTGCCTGTGTCGTGGCGACCGCATGTGCGACGGGGTTCGCGTGGGCGGCGCAGCGTGCGGAGTGGCGCATGGCCGATGCCCTCGCCCACACGCTGGAAGGGCAGGATATCTCGGTGGCGGGGCGCATCACCGGCTTGCCGCAACCCTTGGCCGGCGGCTGGCGATTCGTGTTCGAGCCCGACGCCGCGCCGGAAGGTGTGCCCGCTCGCATCCAGTTGTCGTGGTACGAAAACCGTCGTGCGCCGAACCCCCTTCCGGCCTTGCAGGCCGGCGAGCGTTGGCACTTCGTGGTCCGCCTCAGGCCCCCGCATGGTTTTGCCAATCCGCATGGTTTCGACTACGAAGGCTGGCTGCTCGAGCGCGCCATTCGTGCGACCGGCTACGTACGTGCGGATGCCGAATTGCTCGACGCCGCGCCAAGCGGTGTAATGCAATGGGTGCACCGTCAGCGCGGGGTCGTGCGCGAACGCATTCTCGCCGCATTGCCGGAGGGCGAGCATGCAGGCGTGCTCGCCGCACTGGCCGTGGGCGACCAGCGCGCAATTGCAGAGGCCGACTGGACCGTATTCCGCAATACCGGCATTGGCCATCTCGTGGCGGTGTCGGGGCTGCACGTCAGCCTGGTCGGCTTGCTGTGTGGCGGCTTGTGCAGCCTGGCGTGGCGGCGGGCTCCGGGCTTGGCGTTGCGTCTGCCAGTACACAAGGCGCGCGCCTTGGCAGCCCTTGCGGGGGCAAGCGCCTATGCACTGCTGGCCGGGCTTGGCCTGCCGGTGCTGCGGGCCTGGCTGATGCTGGCGGTGGCGGTACTGGCGCTGCTTTCCGGCCGCAGGCTGGCAGCTTCGCGCGTGCTGGCGGCAGCGCTGCTGGTGGTGCTGGTGGCCGACCCGTGGGCCGTGCTGTCGGCCGGGTTCTGGATGTCATTTGCGGCGGTGGCGATCATCCTGGCCGTGCTCGGTGGTCGCGTCCGCCCGCCTTCGGGATGGCGCGCCGCGTTGCGCGTGCAGTTGGCGATCAGCTTTGCGCTGGCGCCTGCGCTGCTCGCCCTGTTTCAGTCCTTCCCGCTCGTGTCGCCGCTGGCCAATCTGGTCGCCATCCCGGGGGTGAGCTTCGTGATCGCGCCGCTCGTGCTGCTCGCGCTGATCGTGCCGGTCGATGGCCTGTTCGTCCTGGCACATGGCGCCACCGTGATGATGATGGATGTCGTGCGGCCGCTTGCCGAGCTCGAACACGCGCTCTGGGAGCAGGCCCGGCCGCCGCCATGGCTGATTGCCGCTGGGGCGCTCGCCGTCGCCATGCTGTTGTTGCCACGCGCGACGCCCGGGCGTCTGGCGGCGCCGGCGCTGCTTGCCGGGCTGGCGTTGTGGGCACCACCGCGGCCGGAGCCGGGTGCTTTCGTAGCCCGCACGCTCGATGTCGGCCAGGGCTTGGCGGTGCATGTACAGACACACCGCCACGACATGCTGTTCGATGCCGGTCCTGCTTACGGCATGAGCGCCGACGCGGGCAGCCGTGTCATCCTGCCCTACTTGCGCGCGCACGGCGTTGCCGCGCTCGATCTGCTCGTGCTTTCACACGATGACATCGATCATGTCGGCGGTGCTTCGAGCCTCCTTGAGGCGATTTCGGTGGGCACCGTGCTTGCCGGTCCACATGACGCCGATCCGCGCTGGGGAGCGGCCTGGGCAGCCCAGGCCGGCGCGGCGGGTACGGCGCGGCGTTGCCAGCGCGGCCAGGCATGGGAATGGGATGGCGTCCGTTTCGAGGTACTGCATCCGGGCGGTGAGGTGGCGCTTGCTGGCTCGTCACGCCACGATAATGACAACTCCTGCGTGCTGCGAGTGCTTGGCCCCGGGGGCGCGCTCTTGCTTACCGGCGACATCGGACGCAACGCGGAGGCACAACTGATCGCCCGCGAGCGCGAGGGTTTGGAGAGCGACGTGGTACTGAGTCCTCACCATGGCAGCCGCAGTTCGTCTTCGCAGGCGTTCGTGGCAGCGACCTCGCCTGAGCACGTGATCCATTCGGCGGGCCGGCGTAACGCCTTCGGTCATCCGCATCCCGAGGTGTTGGCGCGCTGGACGCAGGCGGGGACACGCAACTGGCGTACCGACAGCCAGGGCGCGGTGACGGCGGCGTTCCCGGCGCGTGGCGGCGAGCGCGTCCGCATCAGGGCGGAGCGCACCGAACGGACGCGATACTGGCATGGGCGCTGAGTGCCGTCAGCGACAGTCGCAGCCTCAGCCGCATTCGGGCTAGACTTGGGTCACTGCCGATAACACGGGATCTGCCTGCTGCCATGACTACATCGAGCCCCCTGTTCGCCGCGTCCTCCCTCGGTGCAGGTTCGCGGCACAACCTGCGCGAGCGTCGTGTGCAGTGCCTCGGGCCGCATGGCCTGCACCGCATGGCCTACACCGAATGGGGCGACCCCGCCAACCCGCGCGTACTGCTCTGCGTCCACGGACTGACGCGCAACGGCCGCGATTTCGACGACTTGGCGCGCGTGCTGGCCGACGACTACCGCGTCGTCTGTCCTGACGTGGTTGGGCGCGGGCGCAGCGACTGGCTGGGGGTCAAGTCCGATTACGGTTTTCCCGTGTACGTGGCGGACATGGTGACGCTGATCGCGCGCCTGGATGTCGAGGAGGTGCATTGGGTCGGTACTTCGATGGGCGGCATCATCGGCATGCTGCTCGCCAGCCAGCCGCATACGCCGATCAGCCGCCTGGTGCTCAACGATGTCGGTCCCGTCATCACCCGCGTGGCGCTCGAGCGCATTGCTCAGTACGTCGGCATGACGCCGCGCTTTCCGACCATGGAGGCGGCCGAGGCCTACATCCGCGAGGTAAGCGCGCCGTTCGGACCGCTCAGCGACGCGCAATGGCGCCACCTCACGCAATACTCGGTACGGCCGGTTGGCGGCGAAGGCGGTGGCTTCGCCTTTGTGTATGACCCAGGGCTGGGCGATGCCTTCCGCGCCGGGCCGATCGATGCCGATATCGACTTGTGGCCTGTGTACGAGGGCGTGCGCTGCCCGACCCTGGCCTTGCGCGGTGCGCAGTCCGATTTGCTCGCGGCCGACGTCTTCGAGGCAATGGGTACGCGAGGGCCGCGGGCGCGCACCGTCGAATTCACCGGGGTGGGGCACGCGCCGATGCTGATGGATCCGGCGCAGATCGAGGTGGTGCGGGGCTTTCTGCTCGAAGCCTGATCATCAGGCCCGCCGCGCCAGCCCTGGGCCGCTCCCGTCAGGACTACCAGCCCGGATTGAGCCTACGTGCGGCGGCAATCTCTTCGCGAATGCTGCGGTAATGTTCCCAGCGTCGGCGGTGGATTGCACCGGACTCGAGGGCGGCACGCAGCGCACAGCCTGGCTCTGCCTCGTGGCGGCAGTCGCGGAAGCGGCATTGGCCTAGATGAGGGCGGAACTCGACGAAGGCTTCGGCGAGGTCCTCGGCTGAAAGGTGCGCAAGCCCGAAAGCCTGCAGCCCAGGGCTGTCGATGAGCCAGCCGGCAGGCTCGCCGGCCCGTGCCGGCGGTAGTGGATAGAGGCGGGCGAAGGTGGTGGTGTGCTTGCCGGAGTCGAGCGCGGCCGAGATTTCCCGAGTGGCGGCATTGGCCTCGGGGACAATCGCGTTGGTCAGGGTGGACTTGCCCATGCCCGATTGGCCGACGAAGATCGCGCGCAATCCTGCGAGGCGCTTGCGCAGCACATCCGCACCCTCCAGGGCCGAAACCTCGATCACCTCGTAGCCGAGGCGCGCGAAGGGTTCCAGCTGGGCGCGTGCAGCAGGCAAACGTTCATGCAGGTCGGCCTTGTTGAGGACCACCAGCGGCGTGATTTCCTGGCTCTCGGCGGCGGCAATGCAGCGCGACACCAGCAGATCCGAGAAGCCCGGCTCGGTTGCGACGACAATGACGATGTGGCTGAGGTTGGCGGCGATCAGCTTTTCGCGGAAGGCATCCGATCGCCACAACAGGTTGCGGCGCGGTCTCAGCGCCTCGATCACGCCCTGGCCGTCACCCCCGGGCAGGACTTGCACCTCGTCGCCGCAGGCAAAGCTGCTCTTCTTGCCGCGTGGATAGCAGCGCAGGCGTCCTTCGGGCGTGTCGATTTCGTAGTGGCGGCCAAAGGCGGCGACGATCACGCCATCCACCCCATGTTCTTGGCCACCGCCGGGCCGGACGCGTTTTCTCACTCGAACCTGTCGCTGTGCTTGTTGTGGAACCGGGCGCGATGGTATTCGCCCTCGGCCAGGAGGTCCACGATTCAGTGCGGCAATGCCTGCAGGCGCGCCACGCGCAGCACCGCGGGCGGGTGCGAGTCGAATACGCGCGAATACAGGGGGTCAGGCGTCAGCGTCGAGGCATTGTCGCGGTAGAGCTTGACCAGCGCTGCGACGAGATCCGATGCGCGCGTCTGCTTCGCCGCGTAGGCGTCGGCCTCGAACTCGTGCCTGCGCGACATGTGGCTGAGCACCGGCGCGAGCGGAAAGGTGAAGGCAGGCAGCACGAGGAAGAACAGGGCCAGTGCGGTCGCCATGTCATTTGCCGAAGTCCCCAGTCCGGTGAAGAACCAGGGCTGGCTCGCGAGCCATCCCAGCAGGGCGAGCAGGACCAGGCTGGTCGGTGCAAGCACGGCCAGGCGCTTGATGATGTGGCGGTGACGGAAGTGTCCGAGTTCGTGGGCGAGCACGGCTTCGACTTCGTCTGCGTTGAGCTTGGCGAGCAGGGTGTCGAAGAAGACGATGCGTTTGGCGGCACCGAAGCCGGTGAAATAGGCATTGCCATGCGCCGAGCGCCGTGAGCCGTCCATCACGAACAGCCCCTTGGACTGGAAGCCGCAACGCGCCAGCAGGGCTTCGACGCGTGCCTTGAGCGCGGAGTCGGCTAGCGGCGTGAAGGTGTTGAAGAGAGGCGCGATGAAGGTGGGCCAGATGATCATCGCCAGCAGGTTGAAGCCGAGCCAGAACGCCCACACCCACAGCCACCAGAGTTCGCCCATTGCGCCCGCGAGCCATAGCAGCAGCGCAAGCACGGGCAGGCCGATCAAGGCCGCGAGTGCGCCCTGGCGGACAGTGTCGGTGACGAACAGGCGCGGGGTCATGCGATTGAAACCGAAGCGTCGCTCGATGCCGAAGGTGCGTGCGAGCACGAAGGGTAGGTCCACCAGCCAGCCCAGCACACCCAGCGTCGCCAGCAGGGCGACACCGTGCGCCAGGCTGCCGGCACCGAGCAGCGGCGCCCACGCGTCATGGATGAACTGCAGTCCGCCGCCCAGTGTCAGCACCAGGACCAGCACCACGCCTGCCACTGCGTCGCGCATGCCGAGGCCGACGCGTGCTGCCGTGTAGTCGGCCGCACGCTGGTGTGAGGCGAGCGGGATGGCATCGGCAAAGGCCTCGGGCACGCGATCGCGATGTGCCTGCACGTGGTGCCTGTGGCGCTGCATCAGTGCCAGCCGCGCGGCGAGGCCGAGCAGCAGGACGCAGACGAAGAGGGCGGTGAATGCATTCATCGGTGGTCAGGGGAGGCGAGGGTGACTGTTGAACAACGGGCCTGCTGCCGAGGACTGGGCGTTCGGCCATGGGGTGCGGGGCGCCAGCTTCGAAACACGGGCTGGCGCTCCTGCGATTGCGGCAGCCAAGGCGAGCCGTGGGTGCAGCGAGTCATGCGAACTGTGACACAATCGCCCCCTTGATTGTTTCGTGGCAACGCACCGACAGGGCGCATCGATTATGGCACAGGACCCCAAGACCCTTATCTGGCTGGACATGGAGATGACCGGCCTGGAACCCGATCGCGATCGCATCATCGAGATCGCCATCGTGCTCACCAACGAGCAGCTCGAGACCATCGCCGAGGCGCCGGTGATCACCGTTCACCAGCCCGACAGCGTGCTCGACGGCATGGACGAATGGAACCGCAACACGCATGGCAAGTCCGGCCTCACGGCGCGGGTGCGGGCATCGACCGTGTCCGAGGCGGAGGCCGAGGCTACGGTGCTGGAATTTCTGCAGCAATGGGTGCCGGCGCGCAGTTCGCCGATGTGCGGCAACTCGGTGTGCCAGGATCGTCGCTTTCTTGCACGCTGGATGCCGGGCCTGGAGGCCTGGTTCCATTACCGCAACCTCGACGTGTCCACAGTCAAGGAGCTCGCCAGGCGCTGGCGCCCGGAGGTGTACGAGGGCGTCAAGAAGGCCGGCACACACACCGCACTGGCTGACATCTACGAATCGATTGCCGAGTTGCGCCACTATCGCGATCACTTCCTGCGCCTGGACTGAGCAGCGGTCTTACTCCCTCCGCCGCAACAGCCTGAAGTTCTCCTGGCGCTTGCCGGCGCCACGGCGGAACTCCCACACTGTCTCCCATTCGGGCGCGAGCTCGACGGCGCCCTCGCGACGCTCGAGCTGCACCAGCAGCAGCGGGCACGGCGTACTGCCTGCGACGATACGTTCGGCGCGCAGCCCGGCGTAATAGTCCATCGAGGTGCGCATCGCGTCGGATAGTCCGGTGGTGGCAATGCAGCTCAGTGGCCGTTCGCTGCGTTCGCCCTGGACGGCGATATCCAACGATTGCACCACACCGCGGTAGCTGCGCCCATGGTCGAACCACGGCATCAGCAGGACCACGGCAAGGCTCCACAGCATGACCAGGCCGATTGCCCAGTTGGCAGGCGCTCGCGAGATGCTGCGTGGCAGGCGCGCCACGAGCAGGATCCACAGCGCAGTGATCGCCACGCCTGCGATCAGGCGGTATTGCTCCTGTGGCAGGACGAAGTCGGGCGCATTGCGCTCAACGTGGCGGGCAAGCCCTGGCGGCCACTCGAATGCCTGAGCGCTCCACGCCAGCCAGACCAGGATCCCGAATACTGCCAGGCTCATCAGCGCGAACCAGTCGAAGGCGCTCGCTGCGCCGCGACGCAGTTGCACGACCCCCACTGCCGCGAGCAAGGCGGCACCTGGAATCAGGGCGAGCATGTTGGCCTGCGACAGGTCGCCGGACAGGACCACCCAGCCCAGGCCCAGCGCGAGGCTGAGCACCGGCAGCAGGGCGGGCAGAGAGGTGAGGTGGCGGCGGGCGCGCCACAGCCCCCACAGTGCGACTGGCCACAGCGGCCACAGGAACCAGCCGACGAGTTCGAGCAGGCGGGGTGTTTCCGCGACGGCGAGTGCTGCGGCCGACAGCCTCAGCCATTCGGCACCCAGCCACAGGTTGAGCAGTTCGGGGGCGTTCAGGTGCAGGGCAAGTGGCCAGGCACCCGACACGGCCAGCATCAGGCACAGACCGGCAAGCAGTCCGCCGCTGGCGCGTGGCTGGCGGCATTCGGCGCTGAGTAGCGCCAGCATCATCAAGGGCGCTGTGATCAAGAGCCCGCCGAGGCCGCCGGCGAGGAAGGCAAGGCCGCTGCCCAGCCCGGCCGTGACGCCGCCGGCGAGGGGGCGCCGCGGCAGTTCGGCCAGACCGCTCAGCGTCAGTGCGAGCATCGCGAACACCGCCAGCAAAGGCTGAGTCTCATGGGCATGCAGGACGAGACCGAGCGTACCGAGCGCAAGCAGGGCCGCTGGCGTGCGACTGGACCGACCGTGGAGGGATTCTGCCGCGCGGGCGGTGAAGAAAATGGCGATTGCGACGAATAGCGCACTCGCAAGGCGTGCAGCGCCATGTGCCGTGAGCAGATCGCCAGCCAATGCGGCAAACACCGCTGCCACCCAGTAGTAGAGTGGCGGATAGTCTGTCAGTGGCTCGCCAGCCAGCATCGGGAACAGCGCCGACTCGCCCTGCAGGATGCTCAGCACGGGTCCGAAATAGCGCGCATCGTCGCCGCGCCAGGGGTCGTGCACGGTGAGACCGACAAGCAGGTAAGCCGCGATCAGCACGGTCAGGCCGACGGTGCCATAGATGCGGCGCTGGAACAGGGTAGGCGTGGCGGGCTCGCGAATCATGCGCGCATTGTGCGGGTGAGTTGTATTGCTGGCAAACATGCCGGCAGCGTGGGCTGAGGGCGCGGTGCGGGGGCAACGCCCGCTACGCCCGCCAGGACGGTGCAGCGCTGCTGCGCCGGGGCTTTGAGCGCCACGCTTGTGTATGCGCCGGACACAAAAAAGGCAGCCGAAGCTGCCTGTTCTGTGCTGCCGAGGCGCGTTTGGGCGCTCTGGCGTGCGGCGCCTCGTCGGGCGCCGCGCGTGCCGGATCAGCTGGCGCGCTGGACGCTGCCGTACTTCTGGCGGAAGCGCTCGACGCGGCCGGCGGTGTCGACGATCTTCTGCTTGCCGGTGTAGAACGGGTGGCAGGCCGAGCACACTTCAACGTGGTAGGCGGGCTTGCCCAGGGTCGAGCGGGTGACGAACGTGTTACCGCAGGAGCAGGTGACGTTGACGTCGTTGTACTTGGGATGGATGTCCGCTTTCATGGTGGTTTCCTGATGCTGGCGGGCGGCGGATGTGACCACCCTGTTGTGAAGAATCCAGGATTATCCGACAGTCGCAACACCCATGCAAGGAAAATGCGCAGCGCGGGCCTGGCTGCGGTATTACAATCGCGCCCTTTCGGACCGGCTGCCGCCTCTGCGGCAAGGAGACCGCGGTGCTGTTGCTCGCGCCCATGGAAGGCTTGCTCGATGACGTCCTGCGCGCGGTGCTGACGCGGGTGGGCGGCTACGACCACGCGGTGACGGAGTTCGTACGCGTTTCCGGTACCCTTCTGCCCGAGCGCTACTTTCGCCGCATCGCCCCCGAGCTGGATGCCGGTAGCCGCACGGGCGCCGGAGTGCCTGTGCGGGTACAGTTGCTCGGTTCCGACCCGGCCTGCATGGCGGCCAACGCCGAGCGCCTGGCGCGGCTCAAGCCCGCCGGGGTTGATCTCAATTTCGGCTGCCCTGCGCCCACGGTCAACCGCCATCGTGGTGGTGCCGTGCTGCTCGACGAGCCCGAACTGCTGCATCGCATCGCCGCAGCGCTCGCGGCTGTGCTGCCGCCTGACCTGCCGCTCACGGCCAAGATGCGCCTGGGGGTTGCCGACCCGGGCCGCGCGCGAGAGTGTGCGCTGGCCCTGGTCGAAGGCGGTGTGCATGGCCTGGTGGTCCATGCGCGCACCAAGGTGCAGGGCTACAAGCCGCCTGCGCACTGGGAATGGGTTGCGCGCATCGCCGATGTGGTGAACGTGCCGGTCGTCGCCAACGGCGAGGTGTGGACCGCCGCCGACTGGGTGCGCTGCCGCGCCGTCGCTGGCGTGCCGGGCGTAATGATCGGGCGCGGCGCGGTGGCTGACCCCTTCCTCGCCGCGCGCATCCGCGCAGGGCGGCTGGACGCGCCGGACGCCGCCGAGCGCGCGCGCGAATGGCAGGTGTTGCTGATGCTGCTGGAGGATTTTCGCGTCCGCGTGCGGCGCAAGGTCGAGCCGCGCCACGTGTCCGGGCGCATCAAGCAGTGGCTGCACCTGCTCGCCCGCAACTACCCACAGGCCGATCGCCTCTTCACCGACATCCGGCCCATCAAGGCGCTGGCCGAGATCGAAGCGGTGATGGCGCGACACGGCGTCCCGCTCGGTGCGCAGGCGGGCTGCGTGGCCGATACCGTTGCCGATGCCTTGCCTGAGGCCAAGCGCCTGCTGCCGATCGCCGCATGACCCAGACCGAACCGACGTGCCTCGCCGAGGACAGCCGATGAGCTACGCCAACTCCAGTATCCCGCAGAGCGCCCAGCAGACGGTGCACGATGCCCTCGTCGAGCGTGTGCGCAAGCACCTCGCCGAGCCTTTTCGCAAGCCCTACGCGGAGTACAACCGCGCCGCCTTCGACATCAGCCTGGCGGGCTGGGACGGGCGTGCGCCGCTCATCCTGGACGCCGGCTGCGGCGTGGGCCACAGCACCATCCAGATCGCCCGCCAGTTCCCGGACCACTGGGTGATCGGCGTCGATCAGTCCCAGGACCGGCTGTCGCGACGCAAGCCCTACCCGGATGCGCTGCTGCCCAGGAACATGGTCTTCGTACGCGCCGACCTGGTTGACTACTGGCGCCTGCTCGACGCCGCCGGGCTGCGGCTGGCGCGCCACTACCTGCTGTATCCCAATCCCTGGCCCAAGATCGGCCACCTGGGTCGACGCTGGCACGCTCATCCGGTGTTCCCGTGGATCGTCCGCGCCGGTGGGGTGCTGGAATGCCGCAGCAACTGGCAGGTCTATATCGAGGAGTTCGCGTGTGCGCTCGGCGTGGCACTCGGCAGTGCGCCGTCGTGGGAGACCTTCGAGGCCGACCAGCCGCTCACGCCCTTCGAGCGCAAGTATCGCGATTCCGGCCAGGCGCTTTACCGGCTCGTACTCGAACTGCCGTCCGCCGCAATCACTGCGGGCGCTGTAACGGATCTTTGACTTGCCGGGCGGCGCTGCATGCGCCACCCTTGGTACCGACCTGTGGAGACTGCCATGACCGACCTGCCCGAAAACACCCCCGAAAACACGCCTGTACCCCCGGCCAAGCCCAGTCTCATGCGTGACGAGGACTTCGAAGCGCTGGAGGAAATCCTGACCTCCGACGTCGTGCCCGAGGACTGCATGGATCTCGAGATGCTGGACGGCTACCTCGCTGGCGTTCTGCTGTCGCCGCGGCCGATCGGCCCCGAACGCTGGATGCCCGGCGTCTGGTCGGCTCATGGCGACGAGATCGGCTTCGGCTCGGGCAGCGGATTGCAGCGCGCGATCCGTCTGGTGAAGGCCTATCACAACGAGTTGCTCGCCACCCTCGGCCTGGACGATGACGACGAAGCCTGCTGGGAGCCGTTCTGCTTCGCCATCTCCGAAGGCGACAGCCTGAAGCTGGGCGAGGCCTGGATCGACGGTTTTGCGCAGGGTCTGGACCTGTGGCCTGAAGGTTGGGAAGAAGGGCTGGACGAGGAGGCGGTGGAAGCCGTGCGCGAGGCGCTTGACGAGGTGCTCGCGCCCTGGGGCGAGGACGACGCGGCGGGCGCCGATGATGAAACCCGTCTGGGCTGGCTCGGTGCAGTGGGCGAGACGGTCAACGACGTGTTCTCGCACTGGCGCGACCTGGGGCTGCCAACGGCAGAGGTCCTGTCGACCGAGGCGCCGCGCAAGCCCGCCGCCGCGACGCCTGGGCGCAATGACGCCTGCCCCTGCGGCAGCGGCAAGAAGTACAAGAAGTGCTGCGGCGCCGAGGGTGCGCCTCAGGAGGATTGAATCTTTCTGCAAAATGTTTTGCAGGGCATTGATTGATAAGCACTAATCAGGTGCTCGGGGGCTTGCGTGGCGTAGCCGTTGGGATAGAATCCGCGCGCCTCTCGGCCCCCGATCAATGTTCATTTCCTGCGAAAACGGTTCATGGAAGGTTTCAACCCCTGCCTGGATTGCGGCATCTGCTGCACCCACTTCCGCATCTCGTTCTACTGGGCAGAGGCGGACGATGCCCCCGGTGGGTTCGTGCCCGCCGCCATGACCGAGAAGCTCAACCATACGATGCGTTGCATGAAGGGCAGCAACACGGTGCCGCGGCGCTGTTCAGCACTCGCCGGCGAGGTTGGCAAGCAGGTCGCATGTACCATCTACGAAAACCGTCCGACGCCCTGTCGCGAGTTTCCGGTCTATTTCGACGACGGCACGCCCAACCCGAAGTGCGATGAACTGCGCGCCACCATTGGCCTGCCGCCGCTGCCGCACTCGCCATTGCCCCAGTCGCCGCTGCCGCGTGCAGCCTGAGGGAATGCCCTCACCCCGGCCGACCAACTGCGGCCAGCACCGCAAGCGCACCTGCAGCGCGCAGGCGCGCGATCTGGGCGTGGTCACGTACGAACAGTGAACCTGCGTACGCCAGCGAGTTGATCGATACGTCCTGCCATTTCTCCTGTGAGCGCGGCACCAGCAGCAGGCACTCGCGGCTGACCAGCAGGTTGTAGTCAGGCATCGATTGGGCGCGCGCGGGCATGGAAAGCGCTGCGCAGGCAGTCTGGAGAGCTGCGCGCAGGTTCTGGCCCGCGGCTGTGTCGTCTCGCCACGCGTGCTCTTCGAGACCGACGAACGCGTGTGCCCAGGGCAGTGCAGGGTTGCATACCGCGTACCCGGGCCTATCGAGGCAGGAGTGCGGCACGAAGGGTGTCAGTGCAGCCGCGGTCGACGGTACCCACTGCAAGTGCTTGTGCGCCTGGCTGGCACCGGCAATGCGTCCGCCGTTGTAGAAACCCAAGCCGCCATGTGCGCGCAGCACCTTTGCGAGGGCGAGCAGGTCGGAGTCCGACAGCGCTGCCGTCTGGGGCTCGAACGCACGGGTGACGATCAGCAGGTGGCGCTCGATCACCGGAAACTTGTTGAGCACGACGAGGTGATGCTCGCCGATTGCTGCCACCGTCAGCGCGGGCTCAGGCGGCAGGAATGGGTTGAAGTCGGGGCGCCGGCGAATGACGGTGTCGACGCGTGCGCGGTCCTTGAGTGCGAGCGAGGATACCCAGCGTACAGAAAAGCGCAGGCCTTCGGCGTCGAGCCAGGTCTGCTCGGTGCGAATGGGCTGCAGCGCACCGCACGCGAAGGCGTCTGCGCTGCAGCGGTCTGCACGCTGCAGCAGCGCGTCCATAGGACAATCGGCTTTCGTTGCGCCGGCAGCGTCCGTTTCGTTGGGGGATGCTTCGATGCGGGGTGGCGCGATGGCGGTAGGGCGGGCGGTGCGGGTCATGCGGGCGAGTGGTCTGGGCCAAGGGCGGGGATGTCGTTCCCTGCATGCTACATGGAGCGTTAAGCTCCGACCATTGGGCTGGGCACACGCGGAGGCTCGCGGGGGGCGCTGTTCAGCCATTCATCAAGCGCGTACCGGCCTGAGTCACTGACCTTGTGCGTTGATCCGGCAAAGGAGAAAAGCGACCATGGAGCAGGTCGATGTCGTGGTGATCGGTGCCGGCGTGGTGGGGCTTGCGTGTGCGAAGGCCTTGGCCGAAGCAGGCCGCGAGGTGCTCATCATCGAGCGTGAAGACCGTATCGGTAGCGGTATCAGTGCCCGCAGCAGCGAGGTCATCCACGCCGGTCTGTACTATCCGCCGGGCTCGCTGAAGGCCCGGCTGTGTGTAGCCGGGCGGGAGATGCTGTACGCGTACTGTGCGCGGCGTGGGGTCGCACATGTGCGCTGCGGCAAGCTTGTGGTTGCCGCGCGGGCGGCCCAGGCCGATGCGCTCGAGGCGATCGCGGCGCGTGCCCGCGCCAACGGGGTAGGCGACCTGCGCCGGCTCGATGGCCGCGCCTTGGCAGCGCTCGAACCGGCGCTGGAGGCACATGCGGCGCTGCTGTCGCCGTCGACCGGCATCATCGACAGCCATACCCTGATGCTCGCCCTGCTGGCCGATGCCGAGCGCCATGGTGCCGTGCTTGTGCTGCGCAGCCCGGTGACTGGCGGGGTTGCCGAGGATGGGGGTGTGGTGGTCGAGGTAGGCGGCACCGCGCCGATGGAGCTACGCGCGCGCTGGGTGGTCAATGCGGCCGGGTTGGAGGCGGTCGGTCTGGGGCGTGCCATCCGCAGCGCGGCCTCGGCGCAGGCGCCGCGGGCCTGCTATGCGCGCGGGGTGTATTTTGGCTATGCCGGCAAGGCGCCGTTCTCGCATCTCGTCTATCCCATCCCTGAGCCTGGCGGGCTGGGCGTACACCTCACCCTGGACCTGGCCGGCCAGGCCCGCTTCGGGCCCGATGTCGAGTGGGTCGATTCCCCCGACTACCATGTCGATCCAGCGCGGGCGGAGCGCTTTGCCTGCGCCATCCGCGACTGGTGGCCCGCGCTCGATGCAGCGCGACTGCAGCCTGCCTATGCCGGCGTGCGGCCGAAGATCGTGGGCCCGGGCGAGGCCGATGCCGACTTCCGCATCGACGGCCCGGTGCAGCATGGCGTGGCGGGTCTGGTGCACCTTTACGGCATCGAATCGCCCGGCCTGACCTCGGCGCTGGCAATCGGCGCCCATGTGGCGGGGATGGTGATCAGCGGCGCTAGCCTTCAGGCTGAGGGTTCGGCTTCTGCCTCGACCCCGCCGATGCTGTAGAAGAGCTCGACCACTGCCGTGCGTGGCAGCTCGCGGACGATGAAGACCAGGCGGCTCTTGCGGTCGTCGTAGGGCGGCTGGTCGGGCCAGGCTGGCAGGCTCGTGGGCTGGTAGATCGAGTGCTGAACGCATTGGACGATGCGTGGCAGCGGGTCGCCGGCCACGTTGAGCAAGCCCTTGATGCGCAGCACGCGTTCGCCGTAGACCTGCAACAGCAGGCCGAGCGCATCCGAGAAGGCGAACCAGTTGAGCGGCTCGGGGAAGGTCAGCACGTAGCTCGTCACGTTCGCGTCGTGGCGGGCGGGCGCCGTCGGCGCCACGATCGGCTGGCCGCTCTTGCGCCAGGCCAGCGGCGCAGCAAGTGCGGCCTTGCGTGCCTGCTGATGGCGCACCCGCTCTTCGCCAAGCCAGGCCGCGACGTCAGGCGACTTGGCGCCAGGGTCGTAGAGCCCGCAGCCGAACACGACATTCGGGTCAATGCTGCCATGGCTGATCTCGACCTGCTGCGCGCCCGGGTTGAGTGTCGCGATGCGGGCTGCAACCTCTGCCAGGGTTGCGGTGTCGGCGAGGTCGCACTTCGTGATCAGCAGGCGATCGGCCATCGCCACCTGGCGCACCGCCTCGCGGTTGTCGCCGAGCTGGGTGATCGCATGGGTGGCGTCCACTGCGGTGATCACGCCGTCGCAGCGGTAGCGTTCGGCTATGAAGGGTTCCTCCATCACGGTATGCACCACCGGCACCGGGTCGGCAAGGCCGGTGGTCTCGATCAGCACGCGGGTGACGGGCGGAATTTCCTTGCGCAGGGCGCGCATGAAGATGCCCTTGAGCGCCTTCACCAGGTCGCCCTGCACGCTGCAGCAGATGCAGCCGGAGTCGAGCAGTACGACCGACTCGTCGACCTGCTCGACCAGATGATGATCAACGCCGACCTCGCCGAACTCGTTGATCAGCACCGCCGCACCAGCCATTTGCGGCTGCTTGAGCAGGTGGTTGAGCAAGGTGGTCTTGCCCGCCCCGAGGAAGCCGGTGAGGACGGTGACCGGGATGCGGTGGTCGTGCGAGGCAGGTGGTGGGGGGCTGGGCGGCGTTGTGGAGCTCATGTTCGGCAGGCGGTGGAGGGCGTGAGGACGTGATGGTAGCAGCAGCGTTGGATGGAAGAATGCAAAACGCTCGCGACTGGCGCCGCTCCTGCGGTGCCCCGTAGCGCACGTCGCCTGCAGGGCGCGCGGCGCGGGCCGGCAGGCAGGATTCAATTGAGTTGGAACGGGCTCGCAGGCTACAGTGGCGGCCGTTTGTGGAGAAGATGATGACGATGCAGTTTGAAGTGCGCGGGGAGTACATCCAGCTTGACCAGTTGCTCAAGGCGAGCGGGCTGGTGGGCTCGGGGGGTGAAGCGCATGCCCTGGTCGAGCAGGGCGGTGTGGCGGTGGATGGCGTGTGCGAGACGCGCAAGCGCGCCAAGCTGAGGCCCGGGCAGCGCGTGCGCCTGGGCGGTGAGGAGGTGGTACTGGTCGCCGCGGGCGCTCAGGGCAGATAGCTGCCGTTGCTCTTTGGTCTGCCGTTCGCCGGGGCGGGCAGGCTTGCTCGCGCCTTGCTGCGCGCGAGACGCTCCCAGATCCAGCCGCCGGGCAGGTCTTCGCCGGTGAGCACGTAGTTGAGCGTGTGCTCGTTGCCGACGATGAGCCGGAAATCGTTCAGCGCGGCCGCGGTACCGGCGAGCAGCAGTTCGTCACCGGCTCGGATTGGCGTGTTGGCGGCCGGCATCAGCAGGTGGTCGTCGTCGTCGCGATCGAGGAATAGCACTTCGCAGTGCAGCGCCACGCTGCGATCGACCGGCGAGCGCAGCAGCATCGACAGCGTCACAGTCTCGCCGCGCATCAGGCGCCGGTAGAGGGCTGGGGCGCGGCTGAGGTTGATGCGTTCGCTGCGGATCTCGGGCACGGTCCAGCCCAGGCGGGTGGTGAGGCGTTCGAGGTGGGCACCGCACCAGTCCTCGTCACGCGTGCGCACCTCGGCGAGGAAGGGGGCGAGCAGCGGTGTGCTGAGGATGGCCAGGCATTCGTGGGCGATGATGCGGCTCGGTACTACGGTGATGTCCGATTCGAAGGCATCGAACAGGGCGCGGTTGTCGTAGTGGTTCTGGCGCAGGATGACGAACAGCCCGGGGTTGAGCTCGCGCGCGGTCACCGCGATCGACAGGTTGTCGACATCGGAGCTGGTGCCGCACACGATGCCGCTGGCGGTGGTTACGCCTGCTTCGGTGAGGGCGTCCTTGCCGGTGCCGTCGCCCTGCACCCAGCGGTGCACGCCGTCGCCCTTGGGCTCGATGTCGATGATCGTCACCGGCACCGCCTCGGCATCCATGGCATCCACCATCCAGCGCCCGAAGCGGCCATGGCCGCAGATGATCCAGTGTCCGCGCGGCGGGTCGCGTCGGCGTTCGAAGCGCGTGCCCGGCAGCCCGGTGAGCCAGCCCATGAGCTGGGAAGCGTTGGGCGCATGCAGCGCTAGCGCCAGCGTCTCGCTGAAGCGTTCGAAGGGGTTGATGATGTGGCGGGTGCCGAAGGAGGCCATGTTTGCCGAGGTAGCGCGATGCTCGGCACGGCATACCGCCGGCACCTTGGGCGCCAGCAGGCGCGCCGAGATGGCCAGTGCGAGGTTGGTCTGGTCGTCGTTGGTAAGCGCAACCACGCCCGCGCAATGGGGGTGTGTGAGGCCGGCATACTTGAGCGTTTCGGGGTTGCCGGCGTCGGCGCAGATTGCCGGTACATCGAGCGCGTAGCTGTGCAGGTCGATCTCGCCCACCTTGTTGTCGTCGATTTCCAGCACGACGGCGCGCACGCCCTTGCGGTCCAGTGCCTGGCAGATGAGCCGGCCGGTCTCGCCATAGCCGGCGACCAGGTAGAACGGTTCGCGCAGGCGGCGCACCGCGCGCACGAAGCGCTGCATCGATATGGCCTGGCGCAGGCTGCGGTCCGACAGCAGGTTGAACACCGAGCCCAGCGTGTAGGCCCAGCCGATCACCGACATGTAGATGGAGATGGTCACCCACAGCCGCTGCTGGTCGGAGAATGAGTAGGGCACCTCACCGAAGCCGATCGTCGTCGCCGTGTAACTCATGAAGTACAGGGCGTGGAAGAAGCTCAGGTAGGTGACCTTGCCGTCGTCGTCCACGCCGGGTACCAGCGTGAGCCCGAGCACCGAGATCGCCATGATCGTGATCAGCATGATCAGCGGTGTGCGCATGCGCCGCATGATCAGGAAGAAGACGCTGTGGTGGCGGGCGAGCGGTTCCATGGCCGTTATCCGGGCGGGAGCAAGTCAGCGGCGCTGGATGATGGTCTCGGCGATGAGGATGACCACCGACACCATGTTGGCCAGCAGCGCGCCTGCGGACAGCGACACGATGCTGGCCGTGGCCTCCGGTGTCACGCCTGCTGCGGAGACGTGGGCAGCGTAGCCCCACACCATGGCCGCAGCCACCAGCTGGAGATCGGCCACCAGGCTGGTCGACAGGTGGATGGCACCGATCTGGGTGCGATCGCCGAACTTGAGCACGGTGGCGATCATGCTCACCACGAGGGCGGCGAACAGTTCGTAGATGTGATGATGGGTGGGGTTGTCGAAGTCGCCGAGCACGAAGCCGAAGTTGAGCGTGGCAGCGAGCACGATGAAGAAGCCGAAGATGACTTTTTCGAGGTTCATGGCGGGCAGGTCCGGGTCAGAAAAGGGTTCCGTCGACGTAGTACCAGCGCTCGTCGACACGCACGAAGCGGCTGCGCTCGTGCAGCCGGTGGGCGCGGCCACCGATACGGTAGCGGGCGACGAACTCGACCTCGGCGCGGTCGGGGGCGCAGCGTACATGGTCCCTGACCTGCAGGCCGATCCAGCGTACCGCCGGCTCATTGGCTAGGTCGAGCGCAGCCGGGCGCGTGCTGGGGTGCCAGGTGGCGAGCAGGTAGTCTTCGCGGCCGAGCACGAAGGCGGTATAGCGCGAGCGCATGAGGGCTTCGGCACTGGCGGCCGGTGCGCCGCTGTCTAGCAACAACGCGCAGCAGTGCGCATGGAGGCGGCTGGAGCCGCAGGGGCAGGGCTGGTCTGGCTTCATGCTGGATCAAAATGCTGCAATGCCCCGATTCTGCCCGAATTCGACGCATGCACAGCGAAAACCGCTAACGCGCATGGGATGCCGCGCGGCGGGCAGCGGGCTTGCGGTATCCTCGCACGCTTTCACATCCGCTTAACGAACCGCGCTCGCGATGGACAAAGACACACAACAACGCATCCGCACCACCCGGCGCTACCTGCTGATCGGCCTGTTGACGGCCGCACCGCTGTGGGTCACCTGGCTCGTATTCGACTTCATCTTCACCCAGCTCTCGAAGCTGGGCACGCCCTGGGTCGTTGCCATCTCGCGCGGCCTGCGGCGCAACTACCCGGCGATTGCCGATTTCATCCTGCTTCCGCAGTTCCAGTCGGTACTGGGCGTCATCTTCACCCTGGTGGTGCTCTACCTGCTGGGCTGGCTGGCTTCGCTGGTCATCGGTCAGCGCATCATCGGCTGGCTCGAGCGCCTGGTGCAGAACATTCCGCTGGTGGCGGCCATCTACGGCGGCACCAAGCGATTTCTCGCCGCCGTCAAGGAGAAGCCCGCTGGCGTGCAGCGCGTCGTGCTGATCAGTTTCCCCAGTCCGGACATGAAGGCAGTGGGCTTCGTCACCCGGGTGATCCGCGACGAGACCACCGGTGAGGAACTGGCCGCCGTGTATGTGCCGACCTCGCCCAATCCGACCTCCGGATACATCGAGATCGTGCCGGTGTCGAAGGTCGTGTCGACCGACTGGACCATGGACGAAGCAATGAGCTTCGTGATGACCGGAGGCGCCACCTCGCCGGCGAACATCCGGTATCGCGCGGCAGGCGAAAGCCGCGCCGGAGAGGAGTAGAATCTGCAAGTTTTCACCCGGATCACATGTCTGCTTGCTGCGCTGCACCGCAAGTCTTATAAAAGACATATAATCCAGTTCGATCCGCAAGGGTGACCCCCGTGCGGAGCCTTGATCACCGCCACGAAAAGTGAGGAAGTCGCCGTGCTTGAAGCCTACCGTGCCCATGTCGCCGAACGTGCCGCCCTCGGAATCCCGCCGCTGCCGCTGTCCAAGCAGCAGGTCACCGAGCTGGTCGAGCTGCTGAAGAACCCCCCCGCCGGCGAGGAGGCCTTCCTCGTCGAGCTCCTCACCTATCGTGTGCCGGCTGGCGTCGATGACGCAGCCAAGGTCAAGGCCGAATTCCTCGCCAAGGTTGCCAAGGGCGAAGAGGCCTGTGGCCTGGTATCGCGCGCCAAGGCCACCGAACTGCTCGGCACCATGCTGGGCGGCTTCAACATCAAGCCGATGATCGACCTGCTGGGCGACGCCGAAGTGGGCGCAGTCGCGGCCGAGGGCCTCAAGAAGACCCTGCTGATGTTCGACTACTTCCACGACGTCAAGGAACTGGCCGCCGCCGGCAACGCCAACGCCAAGGCCGTCATGCAGTCGTGGGCCGACGCCGAGTGGTTCACCAGCCGCCCGGAAGTCCCCGCCTCGCAGAAACTCACCGTGTTCAAGGTCACCGGCGAGACCAACACCGACGACCTGTCGCCCGCACCGGACGCCTGGTCGCGCCCCGACATCCCGCTGCACGCGCTGGCCATGCTCAAGAACCCGCGCCCGGGCATCGAGCCGGAAGAGGCCGGCGTGCGTGGTCCGGTCAAGTTCCTCGAGGAGCTCAAGGCCAAGGGCAACCTGGTCGCCTACGTTGGCGACGTGGTTGGTACCGGTTCCTCGCGTAAGTCCGCTACCAACTCGGTGCTGTGGTTCACCGGTGAGGACATCCCCTTCGTGCCGAACAAGCGCTTCGGCGGCGTGTGCCTGGGCTCCAAGATCGCCCCGATCTTCTTCAACACCATGGAAGACGCCGGCGCGCTGCCGATCGAGATCGACGCCGGCCAGATGGACATGGGCGACGAGATCGAGCTCAAGGTCGACCACGCCACCGGCAAGGTCACCGCGCTGAAGAACGGCGCCATGATCGCCGAGTCGCAGCTGAAGACCCTGGTGATCCTGGACGAAGTGCGCGCAGGTGGCCGCATCCCGCTGATCATCGGCCGTGGCCTCACCACCAAGGCGCGTGAGGCCCTCGGCCTGCCGCCCTCGACGCTCTTCCGCCTGCCGCAGGCCCCCGCCGACACCGGCAAGGGCTTCTCGCTGGCGCAGAAGATGGTCGGCCGCGCCTGCGGCATGCCGGAAGGTCAGGGCATCCGTCCGGGCACCTACTGCGAACCCAAGATGACCACCGTCGGCAGCCAGGATACCACCGGCCCGATGACCCGCGACGAGCTCAAGGACCTCGCCTGCCTCGGCTTCTCCGCCGACCTGGTAATGCAGTCCTTCTGCCACACCGCGGCCTACCCGAAGCTGGTCGACGTCAAGATGCATCGTGAGCTGCCGAGCTTCATCAGCACCCGCGGCGGCGTGTCGCTGCGCCCGGGCGACGGTGTCATCCACTCCTGGCTCAACCGCCTGCTGCTGCCCGACACCGTTGGCACCGGCGGCGACAGCCACACCCGCTTCCCGATCGGCATCTCCTTCCCGGCCGGCTCCGGCCTGGTGGCCTTTGCTGCCGCGACCGGCGTGATGCCGCTCGACATGCCGGAATCGGTGCTGGTGCGCTTCAAGGGCACGATGCAGCCGGGCGTCACGCTGCGTGACCTGGTCAACGCGATCCCGCTGTACGCCATCCGCCAGGGCCTGCTGACGGTCGAGAAGAAGGGCAAGAAGAACATCTTCTCCGGCCGCATCCTCGAGATCGAAGGCCTGCCGGATCTGAAGGTCGAACAGGCTTTCGAACTGACCGACGCTTCGGCCGAGCGCTCCGCCGCCGGCTGCACGGTCCACCTCAACAAGGCGCCGATCGTCGAGTACATGAACTCGAACATCACCCTGATGAAGTGGATGATCGCCAACGGCTACCAGGATGCCCGCACCCTCAAGCGCCGCATCAAGGCCATGGAAGACTGGATCGCCAACGGCGAGCTGCTCTCCGGTGATGCCGACGCCGACTACGCCGCCGTGATCGATATCGACCTCGCCGACATCAAGGAGCCCATCGTCGCCTGCCCGAACGACCCGGACGACGTCAAGCTGCTGTCCGAAGTCGCTGGCGACAAGATCGACGAAGTCTTCATCGGCTCGTGCATGACCAACATCGGCCACTTCCGCGCTGCCGGCAAGGTGCTCGACGGCAAGACCGACATCCCGACCCGCCTGTGGATCGCCCCGCCCACCAAGATGGACGCGATGATCCTCAACGAGGAAGGCTACTACGGCGTGCTCGGCAAGTCCGGCGCCCGCATGGAGATGCCGGGCTGCTCGCTGTGCATGGGCAACCAGGCGCAGATCCGCAAGGGCAGCACCGCGATGTCGACCTCGACGCGTAACTTCCCCAACCGCCTGGGCATCGACACCCGCGTCTATCTGGGTTCGGCCGAGCTGGCCGCGGTGTGCGCGCTGATGGGCAAGATCCCGACCGTGCAGGAGTACCTGGCGCAGGTGGAGGTGGTGAACAAGAAAGCCGCCGACATCTACCGCTACATGAACTTCGACCAGATCGAGGAATTCCGCTCGGTCGCGGATACGGTGGAAGTCTGAGGCGGTAGCTAGCTGGAAGCCTGGGACGGCCGGGAGGCCGTCTCGCGCGAAAACCCCTCGTCAGAGTGTCTGGCGGGGGGTTTTGCTTTATGTGGGCGTGAATGCGCATGAAGTTCCACATCTGCCGAGGCGCGCTCGACAACTCGAACGCCTATGTCGAGCAGCACGGCTTGCCGCTCGCGCAGTTTCGGAACTTCTGATGGCACGCTTCGATGTCTACCGGAACAGCGCGGGCGAGGGCTTTCTGCTCGACGTTCAAGCCGACCTGCTGAGCCACCTGAATACCCGGGTCGTCGTGCCGCTGCTGCCGCCCGGTTGCCACATCCGCCTGCAGCGCCAGACGCTCGAGCGGGCGGAGGGTTCAAAGCCGATGAGCATCCACTGGCGGCTGGGTGTGCCTTTGCCCGGGCGGCTGTTCAGGGACTTCAGCATCTTGAGAGGGGCGTGAGCGGCAGGGGCGGGCGGTCTGAGTGGGAAGATTTGCGGTTGGCGCCGCGCCTGCAAGCGGTCGCAGGTGGAGGATAATCGGCGCATGAAAACACGCCGCCTCCCCTCCCGCATCGTCTGCCTCACCACCGAAACCGTCGAAGTCCTCTACGCCCTGGGCGAGGAAGCCCGTATTGCGGGCATCACGGGTTACACCGTGATCCCGCCGCGCGCGCGCAAGGAGAAGCCCAAGGTGTTTGCCTTCTCCAGCGGCGACCTGGAGAAGATCCTCGCGGTCAATCCCGACCTGGTGCTGGGTTTTTCCGACATGCAGGCCGACGTGGCGCGCGACCTGATCAAGGCGGGCGTGGCGGTGCATGTGTTCAACCAGCGCAGCGTGGACGGCATCCTGGCGATGATCGAGACGCTGGGCCGCCTGACCGGGGCGGAGGATCGTGCGCTGGCCCTGGTCGAGGAGCTCGAGGCGACGATGGCGGCGGTGCGTGCGCAGGCTGCTGCGCCGCCGCGGCGACCGCGGGTCTATTTCGAGGAGTGGGACGAGCCGCCGATCAGCGCGGTGGGCTGGGTGTCGGAGCTGATCGGGATCGCTGGCGGCGAGGATGTCTTCGCCGAACGCGCATGCCATCCGGGCGCGGTCCAGCGCATCCTGGCCGATCCCCTGGAGGTGGCCAGGCGGGCGCCGGACATCGTGGTCGGCTCGTGGTGTGGCAAGCGCTTCCGCCCCGAGCGCGTGGCAGCGCGCGCCGGCTGGGAGGACGTACCGGCAGTGCGCGATGGCGAATTGCACGAGGTGAAATCGGCGTTGATTCTGGCGCCCGGACCGGTGGCGATCCGCGAAGGCTTGCCGGCGCTGGCCGAGCTGATTGCGCGCTGGGCAGTGCGCCAACGCGCCTGAGGCGGCAACGGCGGCGGCGACGCCGTACAGCCGGCCCGCGGGCAGTGCGGGATTCGTGGCCTGCCTTGCCTTGCCGGGCCGCGCTGCGCCGGATACGCTCACGTCATTGAACACGTTTCGAGAGGCAATCTGCCCACCATGAGCCCTTCCACCCGTAGCGAAGCCCAGCAGCGCGTTGACGATATCCATGCCTTTCGTGTGGAACTCGCCCGCCTCGAAGGCGAGGGCGTGCTCCAACTCGAGCGCGCACAGCGGCAGGCGCTGACGCGCCACCACGACAGCGTGCTGGACGACTTTGCGGTGCGCTTCGACATCGACCGCGACACCCAGGCGCGCCAGCTCTCCCTAGGCATGCGTGTGGCCTCATTCCTCGGCGCACTGGCCTTGGCGGCGAGCGTGTTCTTTCTGTTCTACCAGTTCTGGGGCTTCTTCACCGAGACCGCCCAGGTCGCGACCCTGATCGGCGCCAGCCTGGCCAGCCTGGGGCTCACGGCCTGGATCCAGGGCCGCGATGCTTCGGGCTACTTCACCAAGCTTGCGGCCATGGTGGCGTTTGCCTGCTTCGTGCTCAACCTCTACATGCTGGGGCAGATCTTCAACGTCACACCGTCGGATACGGTGCTGCTGCCCTGGGCCACGTTCGCCTTCCTGCTTGCCTACCGTTATGACTTGCGTCTGCTGCTGGCTGCGGGCATTTGCTGCGTCATCGCCTGGGTGTCGGCGAGGGTGGGGGCCTTTGGTGGCGTGTACTGGCTGTCGGCCGGTGAGTGGCCTGAGCATTACTTCCCGGTCGGTGCTCTGCTACTCGCAGTGCCGATGCTGATTTCGCATCGGCGCTTTGCCGGCTTCGAGGCCATCTATCGTGTGTTCGGCTTGCTTTGCTTGCTGGTGCCGATGCTGATCCTGGGGCACTGGGGGCGGGGCAGTCACCTGGACATCGACCCCTGGCTCATCGAGGGCGGCTATCAGGTGGCGGGCTTTGTGGTCAGTGCGCTGGCGATCTGGATGGGCGCACGGCGCTCGTTGAACGACATGGTCAACACCGGCATCGTGTTCTTCGTGCTCCTTCTCTATACCAAGTTCTTCGACTGGTGGTGGGCCATCATGCCGAAATGGTTGTTCTTCCTCGTGCTCGCGCTGTCGGCGATCCTGGTCCTGGTCGTGCTACGGCGTCTGCGTGGGCGCGGGGTGCCGGCATGAACACGCGTACGCTTACCCTGGCCTTGGGGGCCGCAATAATCGTGGTGGCCAATGCTGTCGCTTTGGGCGGGGTCGCCTGGAACCGTAGCGGCGAACCCGAGAGCCGCCTGGCGCTGTCGCAGCGCGAACTGGCGAAGACGGCTGAATGGCGGGCTCACCATGAGGACAGCGGCCTCGCACTGTCGTTGAAATGGCGCATACCGCGCGCCGGGCAGGAAGCTTACGAGAAGAACGGCTACTGGAGCTATGGCGGCAGCCCGTCCTGGCTGGACGAGCGCCGCCTTGCCGAGCTGGGTTTCGACGTTGAGCGTGCGAAGGCGCAAGGGGCAGGGCAGCAGCCTTACCTGCGCAAGTCAGAGCGTGAGGTGCTGGTCGTGCTCGAGCTGGCCGGAGCGGCCTGGGAGCAGGCGCTGGAGGGGGCCCGCCGCAACCTCGCCGACAAGCAGGCTGCGCTGGCGGCGGAGCCCGATGCAGAGCAGGCCATCCGTGCGGAGAAGCAGGCGCGCGACTGGCTGGAGCGTGAAGAACGCCACAATAGCCGCCTCTTTGCCATTGACGCCGGCGCTGATCTTGCTGGCCTGCGCGCGCAGTACCCCGACCGAAGCCGCTACATGATCCTGACTGCCCACCTGCGCCTGCATCGCAGTGCGAACGGCGACGAAGTAGTGCTGGGGGGATACCTGAACACCCGCGCCGGACACCGCATCAATGTGCCGCATGCCTTGCGCGGTACTTTTGCCGCTGCGCGGGTGGCGGAGGTGTACGAGGTGTATGAGGCGAGCGGAGCGGCGCCGTTTGGCGTGGTGCTTGCGGTGGGGCGGCGGCTTGAGCCGTGGATCGAGTCTGTCGTGCAGCGTTGAACGGGCACCGGTGCGCGGCGCCGTAATTGCCTTTGAAGGCTCGCGGCTTGCGCCGCTCCTACAGCCAACCCAGCGCGCGTCTCCCCCGTAGGAGCGGCGCCAGCCGCGAGCTTTTCCGAGCCAGACCCAGGCGGCATCGCATTCAACCCCTCGCGGCTCGCGCCGCTCCTACAGCGCTCCAACCGCTGCCGATCGCTCCCTGTAACTGCGAGCTTCTGGGCGTCCCCGCTTTGACCGTCAAGCCTTGCGGTGAAGCGAGGCGGGTGGGGAAGCGAAGAGGGTGATCGAGAACTAGAATGAAAGTGAAGGGTCCAGTATCCGAAGCCTAGAAGGAGACCGCAATGAGCCCGATTTCCGCCCCCCAGGCGAGCGGCATGCAGCAGTATGGCGCCAACGTCCAGCAGGGCGCTGGCGCGGCGCGGGCGCAGCCCTTGCCGACCCGGGCCGAGGCCCGTGAGCAACTCAACGTGCAGATTCTGCAGTCGTCGATGGAGGTCTCGATCCGCTCCGGTGATGAATCACTCGCCCTGTTGCTGAGGTCGGCAATCGAAGGTATCAATGCGGCGCTCGCGCCGACGCTGGGCCCTGATGCGTTGCAGAACGCGATGACCCAGGACAACTCGGCTGAGGCAACGGCCGAACGTATCGTGTCGATGTCGACAGGCTTTTTCGAGGCTTATGCGTCGGGCCGGCCGGGCGAGGATGCCGAGACGGTGTTGCGCGATTTCATCGACGTGATCCGCGGGGGCTTCGAGCAGGGCTTCAACGAGGCGCGTGACATACTGAGCGGGCTGGGGGTGTTCAATGGCCAGGTCGAAGCCGACGTGATGAAGACGCGTGAACTGGTGCTGCAGGGGTACGACCGCTTCATCCTCGACCGCCTGCCGACGGCCGACCAGCAGGCCTGAGCCTTGCGTTGGCCGTCAGCCTTGCTGCGGTGCCGAGGCCTTGAACCAGGCCTCGAGAAACTCCACGCACACGCGCAGCTTGGCCGAGTGTGACAGCCGCGAGGGGTAGACGGCATACACGTCGGCTTCTTGCGCATAGTCGGGCAGGACGCGAACCAGTTCGCCGCTGGCGAGGCTCGGGCCAACGTCCCAGATCGAGCGCAGGATGATGCCGTGGCCATCGACTGCCCAGCGCCGCACCACTTCGCCATTGTTTGCAGACAACGGGCCGCCGACGCGGACCGTTTCCAGCCCCTGCGGGCCGCGCAGGCTCCAGCGCCCGAAATCCTGGTCGCGCTCACGGATCACGATGCAGTCGTGCGCAGCCAGCGCTTGCAGGCTGCTCGGGGTGCCGCGGCGTTCGAGGTAGGCGGGAGCGGCGCACAGGACGCGAGCGTTACCGGCGATGCGGCGCGAGATCAGGTTGGCTTCCTGCACCGTACCGATGCGAACGTCGAGTTGGAAGCCTTCGCCCACCAGGTCGACCGGGCGGTCGAGCAGTTCGAGCTGGATCTCCAACGCGGCATAGCGCTTGGCGAGTGCGGACAGCGCGGGGGCGAGGCAATTGCGGCCGAACCCGGAGCTGCAGCACAGCCGCAGCAATCCGGCCGGCTCGGCGCGGTGGCTGCTGATTGCCTCGGTCATCTGGTCGACATTGTCGAGTATGCGCTGGGCCCACTGGTGGACGATGTCGCCCTGCTCGGTGATGCGCAGGCTGCGTGTGCTGCGATGTACAAGGCGGGTTTGCAGGTTCTGCTCAAGCAGTGCGATCCGCTTGCTGATCAAGGCCTTGGAGACGCCGAGTTCGCGTGCCACGGCGCTGAAACTGCGCTGGCGCACGAGTTCGCAGAAGAGACGGAGGTCTTCGAGTTGGGGTCTATTGTTCACTATTCATGTACATCGAGTTCACGCTGTCCTGGATTGTAGCTTTTTGGGTGAACGCTAAGCTTGGCGCTCGTGGCATGAGGATGCCAAAAAAGTCGTTTGGGCCAAGTGGAGGGAGCGGGAATGAAGACACACAGGATTGCGGTCATTGCAGGAGACGGAATTGGCAACGAGGTGATGCCGGAAGGCCTGCGCGTGGTGGAGGCGGCCGCGCGCAAGTTCGGCATCGGCTTGGCGTTCACCACCTTCGACTGGGCGCATTGCGGCTACTACGAGAAGCACGGGCAGATGATGCCGGCGGACTGGTTCGAGCAGCTCCGAGGTTTCGATGCGATCTACTTCGGCGCGGTGGGCTGGCCTGACAAGGTGCCCGATCACATTTCGCTGTGGGGCTCGCTGCTCAAATTCCGGCGTGATTTCGACCAGTACGTGAACCTGCGCCCGGTGCGCCTGATGCCGGGTGTCCCCTGCCCACTGGCAAACCGGAAGGTCGGTGACATCGACTTTTACGTGGTGCGTGAGAATACCGAGGGCGAGTACTCGGCGATCGGGGGGCGCATGTTCGAGGGCACCGAGCGCGAAACGGTGATCCAGGAGTCGATCTTTACGCGCAAGGGTGTCGACCGGGTGCTGAAGTACGCGTTCGAGCTGGCGCAGCAGCGGCCGAAGAAGCATCTGACCTCGGCGACCAAGTCGAACGGGATGGCGATCAGCATGCCGTACTGGGACGAGCGTGTTGAGAACATGGCTGCCGCCTACCCCGATGTGCGCTGGGACAAGTACCACATCGACATCCTGACCGCGCGCTTCGTGCTCAGCCCGGAGCGCTTCGACGTGGTGGTGGCCTCAAACCTGTTCGGCGACATCCTGTCCGACCTGGGCCCGGCGTGCGCGGGGACGATCGCGATTGCGCCCTCGGCCAATCTCAACCCCGAGCGCAGCTTCCCGTCCCTGTTCGAGCCGGTTCATGGTTCGGCGCCAGACATTTACGGACGCAACATCGCCAATCCGGTGGGCATGATCTGGTCCGGGGCGATGATGCTCGACTTCCTGGGCAATGGGGATGCGGCCCATACCGCTGCACACGATGCCATCCTGCGTGCAATCGAGACCACACTTGCCGAGGGGCCGCGCACGCCCGACATGGGTGGTACGGCCAGCACCAGCGACATCGGCAGGGCAATCGCCGCGGCGCTGTAAACGCAGCTGCCCGCCTGGGTGGCGGGCAGCGGGCGACACTTGGCGGGGGCCCAGGGGTGTTACTTGTCTTCGCCGTTCTGGCCGCGGACGATGAGCACGCTGATGCCGACCTTGCGCACGAGGTTCTCCGCCACGCTGCCGAGCAGCAGTCGGCGTACGCCGCGGCGGCCGTGGGAGCCGACCACCAGCAGGTCTGCACCCGAGCTCTTGACCGCTTCGGCGATCAGGTCGTCGGTGTGCTCGCCATGGCCGCGCAGCATGTGGATGCGCGCGTTTACACCTGCAGCCTGTGCCTGCTCGAGCGCGCGGTTCAGTACGCCCTTGCCGCCAGACTCGAGCGCGTCCTTGAGTTGATTGGCGTTGGAGGTGGTGACCCCGCCGCTGTGGAAGACATGGACGAGGTGCTCGTCGATGGCGTGGGCGATCTCGAGCAGCGCGCCGTGCACCTTGGCGACGCCGATGGCTTCGTCGAGTGCCTTCTGCGAGGTGCGGCTCTCGTCGATGGCGATGAATACGTGTTTGTACATGCGTGACTCCTGTCGTGAGGGCGGGCGGCCCGCGTACTGTGCAGCCGCCCGCAGGGGGTCAGTCCAGGCCCTTGGCCGTGTTTGCCGGGTTGACGAACTTGCGCTGGAAGGCGAATACCACGCCTGCAGCAGCCAGGCCGATGAGGTCGGAGGCGAGGCCGCCTGCGATCATCGCCAACGCTGCCAGGATAAGCACAACACGCAGCGCCAGGTTGACCAGGCCGAAGAACCAGCCCTGGATGCCCGAGGCGAGCAGGTAGATGCCGAAGGCCGCGGTGACGAAGGCGTGCAGGTTCTCGTACCAGGCGCCTTGCATGAGCAGCGGCGCGGCATAGAAGAACATGAACGGAACCACGAAGGCGGCAAGGCCGAACTTGAAGCTCTCGACACTGGTCTTCATCGGGTCCGACTGCGCAATGGCGGCACCGGCGTAGGCTGCGAGCGCGACCGGCGGCGTGATGGCCGACATGACTGCGTAGTAGAAGATGAAGAAGTGCGCCGTCAGTGGTTCGATGCCGAGCTGGATCAGGCCCGGGGCGATGACACTGGCGGCCACCGCGTAGGCAGCCGTTGTCGGCATGCCCATGCCCAGGATGATCGACACGCACATCGCGAAGAACAGCGCCACCAGCTGACTCTGGCCGGCGAGCTCGAGCAGCATCGACGAGAAGCGGGTGCCGATGCCTGTAAGCGCAATGACGCCGACGATGACACCCGCTGCGGCGCACACGGCGACGAGCTGCAGCGACATGCGGGCGGCGATCTCGAAGGCGTAGAGGATCTCCTTCACGCCCATGCGGAAGGGCGTGAACCAGCTCACCACCGCGGCGGCGGCCATGGCCAGCGTGCCGGCGCGGATCACCGAGTAGCCCATGAAGAGGGCGCCGATCAGGGTGAAGATGGGAATGAACAGGAAGGCCTGGCGGGCGAGCTTGCCGAACTCGGGCAGGTCTTCGCGCGGCAGGCCGCGCATGCCCTTCTTCAGCGCTTCCTTGTCGACCATGAAATAGATCGACAGGAAATACAGAGCGGCCGGGATGATGGCGGCGATCACGATGTCCGAGTACGCGATACCTGTGATCTCGGCCATGATGAAGGCGCCGGCGCCCATGATCGGCGGCAGGATCTGGCCGCCGGAGGAGGCGGCTGCCTCGACCGAGGCCGCCGTCTGCGGCGTATAGCCGACGCGCTTCATCAGCGGGATGGTGAGCGAACCGGTGGATACGACGTTGCCTGCCGAGGTGCCGTTGATGGTGCCCATCAGTGCCGACGAGAACACTGCCACCTTGGCCGGCCCGCCGCGCGCACCGCCTGCGGCAGCGAAGGCGAAGTTCACGAAGTACTCGCCCACGCGGCTGGCCTGCAGAAAGGCTGCGAAGGTGATGAACAGAATGATGTAGGTGGACGAGATCGCCGTGGTCGGGCCCAGGATGCCGTTGTCGGTGTAGATGAAGGCGAAGAAGCGCGCCGGGGCATAACCCTTGTGCTCGAGCACGCCGGGGAGCCAGGGGCCGACGAAGCCGTAGAGGATGAACACGGCGACGATCGCGACCAGGGCAAGGCCGGCGAGGCGGCGGGTCATCTCCAGGATGAGCAGAATGCCGGCGATCGAGGCAAACATGTCATTGAAGTGGGGGAAGACCTGGGCGCGGATTCGCAGGAACTCGGCGTGCGAGATGATGTATGCACCGACCGTGATCGCGGCGACGGCCATCAGCACGTCGGGCAGGGCGACGCGGTCGCGGGCGTGGGTGGGTGAAACCCATGAGGCGATCAGCGCAAGCGTGGTGCCGCCGAGCAGGGGGTAGCCGAAGGTCCACAGCATCGCATCCTTGGGGGCACCGGTCTTGACCAGTTCGCCGGAGGCGATGGCGAGCATGATCTGGCCCAGGGCGATCAGGATCATCACCGCGGCAGGCAGCAGCAACGCCCACTCGAGCGGGCTGAGCGCCTTCTTCCCGGCCGGCTCGGCGGGGAACGCGCGCCCCGAAAAATAGATGAAGCCGAGCGCCAGGCCGGCGGCGACGTGGGTCAGGCGGAACACCCAGGTCTCGAGGGGGTAGAAGTTCATCACGCCGATGTGGAAGGCGGTGTAGAGAATGCAGAGGGCGGCGAACACCCATGCAAGCTTGCCGGTGAATACGCGCTGGTTGGCGACGACGACTTCGGCGTCGACGCCCGCTGCGATGTTGTCCTTGTCGCGAATCTCGAAGTCGCTGGCTGGACCGGCCGTGTTCGCCGATTGCGGCGCTTGGCTGTTCATTGGGAGTCCTCCCGGTGCTGTTCTCGTTGGGATAGGGTCAAAAAAAGGGCCAGAGTCGCGGCATCGCGTTGCTCTGGCCCTTTGTCAGCGCAGGCTTCAGTCCTTGAGCTTGGCCGGGAGCGTGATGCCCTTCTCTTCGTAATAGCGCACGGCACCCGGGTGGTAGGGCAGGAAGCCGTTCTTGTCGACGTTCTCGAGCAGGGTCTCGGCAGCGGCGCTATGGATCTGCATCATGCGCGGATTGTTCTCCATCACCAGCTTGGTGATCTCGTAGGCGAGGCTGGCGGGCATGTCCTTGTGCGCCGTGGCGAAGTTCCACATGGCCACGGTGTTCTGGTCATAGTCGTGCCCGGAGTAGGTGCCGGCCTTGATCGTCAGCGCGGAAACCTCGGGGTGCTTGTCGAGGATCTTCGGCAGTTCGGTGTCATTGAAGCCGAACATCACCACCTTGGCTTCGGCTGCGAGCTGGCTGAAGGCCGAGATCGGGATACCCGCGGCGAAGCAGAAGGCGTCGAGCAGGCCGTCCTGCAGCTGGCCGGCGGCGTCGGATGCGCCCGAGTTGGACTGCCGCGGCTTGACATCGAGGGTCGCCATGAAGCGCGGCCAGTAGGTGCCCGGGGTGCCGCCCGCGGGGCCGACGCTCACGCGCTTGCCGTTGAGGTCGCTCACCGCCTTGATGCCGGAACTGGCCAAGGCGATGCACTGGAAGGGCGTCTGGTACATCGGGAACAGGGCGCGGACATCGGTGTGCGGCAGGCCGGGTGCGAGTTCGCTCTTGCCGTTCCAGGCGTCGTACATCGGGCCCATGGTGACCAGGCCGATGCCGTGCTCCTTCATCTGCACCAGGGTGGCGTTCTGCACCGGGCCGCCGGTCACTTCGCCGCTGGCGGTGATGCCGAACGTCTCGCCGATGTAGGCGGCGAGGCCGTTGCCATACACGAAGTAGGTACCGCCCTGGCTCGCCGTGCCCACCGTGAGGGCGCGCGGCCAACCGGTACGGTCCTGGGCGATGGCCGCTCCTGCGCTGACGAGTGTGGCGCCGGCAACGACGGCTGCGATGGTTTTGACGAATCCTTTCATACCTGTCTCCTGGTCAAGTGGAATGGCCTTGCCGCACGAAGTGTTCGGTCGGCAGGTCAGACATCGCCCGGGCGGGCGAGCGCTGGTCGTGCGCCTCGCTTTGCTGCAAGGTCGCGGTCAGCTTGATGACAGGTTAGGCGCTCGGTCCGCCGCCGCCTATTGTGGATATCGCGTAAGGGCTGCGCGCAGGCCCCACGCCTTCGCAATCTGCGCGTAGGAGTCGAGTCGGGCCTGGTGGTCGAAGATCTGCCCGGCGAGAATCAGTTCGTTGGCGCCGGTGCGTTCGACCAGGCGTGCGAGCGTATCGCGTACGCTGGCGGGGGAGCCGACTGCGGTGCACGCCAGGGATTGGTCGGCAAAGGCAAGTTCGGCGGTCGACCACTCGCATTCGTTGAAGGCGTCCGGGGGCGGCAAGGGGCCGCGCAGGCCGCGCGCCATGGCGGCGAAGCGCAGCCGCAGCGAACGTAGCAGATGCTGCGCCTGCTCGTCGGTGTCGGCGGCGATGGCATTGGCAGCGACGATGACGTAGGGCGCTGCCAGCGCCTCCGAGGGCTGGAAGCGGTTGCGATAGAGCTCGACTGCTTCCATGAGCATGCGCGGGGCAAAGTGCGACGCGAAGCCGAAAGGCAGGCCGAAGTGGGCGGCGAGCTCTGCGCTGTAGAGGCTGGAGCCGAGCAGCCAGATCGGGACGTCGAGGCCAACCCCCGGTACGGCCATCACGGCTTGACCCGGGCGTGGTGGCTGGAAGTAGCTGCGTAACTCGAGCACGTCCTGCGGGAAGCTGTTGTCGCTGTCCATGAGGTTGCGGCGCAGCGCGTGCGCGGTGATCTGGTCGGTGCCGGGCGCACGCCCGAGGCCGAGGTCGATGCGGCCGGGGAACAGGGACTCGAGCGTGCCGAACTGCTCTGCGATGACGAGCGGCGCATGGTTCGGCAGCATGATGCCACCGGCGCCGACGCGGATGCGGGTGGTCGCTGCGGCGACGTGACCGATGACCACCGCAGTTGCGGCGCTCGCGACGCCAGTCATGTTGTGGTGTTCGGCCAGCCAGTAGCGGGTGTAGCCGCAGCTGTCGGCGAGCTGCGCCAGTTCGCGGGTGTTGCGCAGCGCATCGGTCGCGCTGCTGCCGAGCGGGATGGGGGCGAGGTCCAGGATCGACAGCGGAACCGGTGGGGCGCTCGGGTACATGGCGGCTTGCTAGAATCGCGGCCTTCCATTACGCCACAGGCCCGACATGATTACCAGTAAGCCCGATATCGTGATCCTGACTGAAGACCGCTACGCGGTGATTGACGATACGGATTGGTATCAGGGCCAGATCGCGCGTGAGGAAGCCCTGCTCGAGGCTGCCCTGCGCAGGCAGGGTCTGGGCGTGGTGCGGCGCTCGTGGTCGGATCCCGGTATGGACTGGTCGGCGTGTCGGGCGGCGGTGTTCCGCTCGACCTGGGACTATTTCGACCGCTTCGACGCCTTCATGCCCTGGCTGGAGCAGGTGTCGGCCCGGACCCGCTTGATCAACGATGCCGAACTGATCCGCTGGAACGTCGACAAGCGCTACCTGGGCGATCTTGCAGGCCGTGGGATCGATATCGTGCCGACCCGATTCGTGACGCGTGGCGAGGACCTCAGCCTCGCCGAGGTGATGGCGGAGCAGGGTTGGGAGCAAGCCGTGTTCAAGCCGGTGGTGTCGGGCGCGGCACGGCTCACCCATCGTGTCGATCGTAGCGAGGCCGGTGCTCATGAGGGCCTCTTCGCGCGCTGCGTCGCCAACGAGGCGATGATGGTGCAGCGCTTCGAGGACGGCATCCTCGCCGATGGCGAAGTCTCGGTGGTGGTCATCGGCGGCGGCGTCACCCATGCAGTGCGCAAGACTGCACGCGCGGGCGACTTCCGCGTGCAGGACGATCATGGTGGGAGCGTGCATGCACATGAGCCAAGTGCGAGCGAGCGTGCCTTTGCGGAGGCCGTGGTCGCCGCCTGTCCTCAGTTGCCGGCCTACGCACGTGTCGATTTCGTGCGCAGCATCGATGGCGGGTTCCGGTTGATGGAAGTCGAGTTGGTTGAGCCGGAGCTGTTCTTCCGCTTCCACCCGCCCGCAGCCGAGCGCCTGGCGGCACTGATCGGTGAAATTCTGATTTGAATCAAGAAGATTGCTGCGGTGCACTAACACGAATCCCGGTAACGAATGCGTGCTTAGCGGTTAGAATGCGCGCCTTTCAAGCTTCCAGAGGTTTCACCATGATCCGCCGCACGCTGATGTTCGCCGCCCTGGCGCTCGCCACCCAGGCCGCGGTTGCCAAGGACTGGGACACCATCCGCTTCGCCACCGAGGGTGCCTACCCCCCGTTCAACACGGTCGACACCGCGGGCGCGGTACAGGGCTTCGATGTCGACATCGCCAACGCCTTGTGCGAGGAGCTGAAGGCCAGGTGCACCTGGGTCAAGCAGGAGTGGGACGGCATGATCCCGGCGCTGCTCAGCCGCAAGTTCGACGCTATCTCCGCTTCGATGTCGATCACCGAGGAGCGCAAGAAGCGGGTCGACTTCACCGACAAGTACTACGCCACCCCGCTTGGGCTGGTGGCGCGAAAGGACAGTGGGCTGCTGCCGACTCTGGAGTCGCTCAAGGGCAAGCGCATCGGTGTGCAGCGCGGCACGGTGGCGGACAACTTTGCCTCGCGCTTCTGGGCCAGCCAAGGCGTCACCGTGGTGCGCTACGCGCGTCAGGAAGAGGCCTATCTCGATCTCGCTGCGGGCCGCATCGATGCCAGCTGGGTCGATGCACTGATGGCCGACGGAGGCTTCCTTCAGCAGCCTGCTGGGGCGGACTATGCCTTCGGCGGTGGCCTGTACCACGGCAGCAATGAGGCCGAGAAGGGGGTCATCGGCGAGGGTGTCGGTATTGCGCTGCGCAAGCAGGATGCGGCGCTCAAGGACAAGCTCAACCAGGCCCTGGCGGCGATCCGCGCCAACGGCAAGTACGACGAGATCCGCAAGAAGTACTTCGAGTACGACATCTACGGCGATTGACTCAGATCCACGGCGACTGTGCGGGCGCTTGCCCGCCGCCCCGCCAGCGGCCGTCTCGGGCCGGGGCTGACAGTCTGACATGGGTGGTCGCAGGGCCACCTTCACTTTCTGGCCGCAGGGCGGCGTCCGTGAGGGCGCTGCGGCGGCACAACCGATGCTTCACGGATACCTTCCTTCCCTGCTGGACGGCGCTTGGGTGACGCTGCGCGTGGCAGTGTTCTCGCTGCTGCTGGCGCTCGCGCTGGGCCTGCTCGGTGCCTCTTCACGGCTGTCGCCGCATGCGCTGCTGCGGCTGCCGGCGACCGTCTATACCACTGTCGTGCGCGGCATTCCCGACCTGGTGATGATGCTGTTGATCTTCTACGGCGGCCAGGTGGCGATCAACGCGATGACCGACGCGCTCGGCCTGGGCTATGTCGACATCAACCCCTTCGTGGCCGGCGTGGTGACGTTGGGTTTCATCTTCGGTGCCTACTTCACCGAGACCTTCCGTGGCGCCTTCATGGCGGTGCCTGCCGGCCAGCTCGAGGCCGGGCGCGCCTACGGCATGAGCCGCTGGCAGATCTTCCACCGCATCCTGTTCCCGCAGATGCTTCGCCATGCGCTGCCGGGGCTGGGCAACAACTGGCAGGTGATGCAGAAGAGCACGGCGCTGGTGTCGATCATCGGCCTGTCCGACATCACCTGGCTGGCCGACCAGGCTGGGCGCACCACCCATGAGCCCTTCCTGTTCTACATGGTCGTGTGCCTGTTCTACCTTGCGATGACGGCGCTCTCCGGGCTGTTGTTCGGCTGGCTTGAGCGGCGCTATTCGGTCGGTGTGCGGAGGGCTGCGGCATGATCGAATGGAGCCTGTTCATCGACAGCTGGCCTTCGTACGCGGCGGGGCTGTGGGTGACGCTGCAGCTGACCGTGCTGTCGCTGGGCGCAGGCCTGGTGCTGGCGATCCCGCTGGCGGTGGGGCGGGTGTCGGCGCGGCGCTGGGTGGCCCTGCCGGTGTGGGCCTACACTTACTTCTTCCGTGGCACGCCGATGCTGGTGCAGCTGCTGCTGATGTACTACGGCATGGGCCAGTTCGAGTGGGTGCAGGCGCAGTGGGCGGACGGTAGCCGCTTCTGGCTCATCTTCCGCGAACCCTACGGCTGCGCGCTGGTGACCTTTGCGCTCAACACCGCGGCCTACACCACCGAGATCCTCGCCGGCGCGCTGCGTGCGACGCCGCACGGGGAGATCGAGGCGGCGCGCGCCTGCGGCATGTCGCGCCCGACCATGCTGCGCCGCATCCTGCTGCCGGGGGCCCTGCGGCGCGCGTTGCCGGCCTACAGCAACGAGGTGATCTTCATGCTGCACGGCACGGCGATCGCCTCCACGGTGACGCTGGTCGACCTGACCGGTGCGGCGCGCAACGCCTACTCCCAATTCTTCGCACCCTTCGAAGCCTTCGTCTTCGCGGGCCTGATCTACCTGTGCATCACCTTTGCGCTGGTCGGCCTGTTTCGTGTCGCCGAGCGGCGCTGGCTTGCGCACCTGCAGCCGCGCAAAGCGTTGCGCAGGGCGGCCTGAAGGGCCATGAGGGCAAACGGAACTTCATCCATGACACAACTGAGCGTCGAAGACCTTCACAAGCGCTATGGCGACCACGAGGTGCTCAAGGGCGTCTCGCTGGCGGCCGAATCCGGCGACGTGATCAGCATCATCGGCTCGTCCGGTTCGGGCAAGAGCACCTTTCTGCGCTGCATCAACTTCCTCGAGCAGCCCGACGCCGGTCGCATCAGCGTGGCGGGCGAGGAGATCCGCCTGGTACCTGGCAAGGACGGCCATCTGCGCGTGGCCGATGCCCGCCAGTTGCAGCGCTTGCGAACGCGCCTGGCGATGGTCTTCCAGCATTTCAACCTGTGGGCGCACATGACCGTGCTCGAGAACGTGGTCGAGGCTCCCATCCATGTGCTGGGGGTGTCGAGGAAGGAGGCCCACGAGCGCGCCATGGCCTACCTCGACAAGGTGGGAATCAGCCGCTTCAAGGACAGCTATCCGGCGCACCTGTCGGGCGGTCAGCAGCAGCGCGTGGCGATCGCCCGTGCGCTGGCGATGGAGCCGGCGGTGCTTTTGTTCGACGAGCCGACTTCGGCGCTCGACCCCGAACTGGTGGGCGAGGTGCTGAAGGTGATGCGCGGCCTTGCCGAAGAGGGGCGCACCATGGTCGTGGTGACGCACGAGATGGGCTTCGCGCGCGAGGTGTCGAACAAGGTGATGTTCCTGCACCAGGGCTTGGCCGAGGAGAGCGGCGCGCCCGCCGACGTCTTCGGCCAGCCCCGCAGCGAGCGTCTGCGCCAGTTCCTGTCGGGCAACCTCAAGTAGGCAGGCGGCGCAGGTAGAGTGCAACGGCGCCGGTCGCCAGCACACAGGCGCCCAGCAGCAGTGCAAGGCCGGGCCAGTGACCGGCGCCCCAGGCCGTGCCGGCGACGGTGCCGATGACGCTGGCGCCGAGGTAGTAGCTCGACAGGTAGAGTGCTGAACCGAGCGCCCGCCGCTCGCCTGCACGCTTGCCCACCCAGCCGCTGGCGAGCGCGTGGGCGGCGAAGAATCCGAAGGTGAATACGCCCACGCCGGCGATGATCAGTGCCAGTGGTCGGGCGAGCGTCAGCGCCAGGCCCAGTCCCATCACCACCACCATGATCCACAACACCTTGTGCCGGCCGTGACGGTCCGCCAGGCGGGCGCTCAGCGTCGACGCCCAGGTGCCTACCAGATAAAGCAGGAAGATCGCGCCGATGGCGGTCTGGCCCAGCAGGTAGGGCGCTTCGAGCAGCCGGAAGCCGAGGAAGTTGTAGAGCCCGACGAAGGCGCCCATGGCCAGGAAGGCCACCAGGAAAAGCGCCGGCAGGCCCGGGTCGCGATAGATGGCGAGCGCGTCGCGCAGGATGCGTGCAGGTGTTGCTGCGCGTGGCTGGAAGTGGTGCGAGGGCGGCAGGCGACGCCAGAACAGGACGGCAGAGGCGAGGCCAAGCACGCCGATAACGGCCAGCGCCACCCGCCAGGAGCTCCAGTCGGTGATCAGCGCTGCAATGAAGCGTCCGCTCATGCCGCCCAGCGCATTGCCCGCGATGTAAAGGCCCATCGCCCGCGCCTGCGCGTTGGGGGCGATCTCTTCACCGATGTAGGCCATGGCTGCTGCCGGCAAGCCAGCGATGACAGCGCCGAGCAGGGCGCGCAACACCAGTAGCGAGCCGAAGTCGGGGGCGATCGCCGTCGCGCAGGCCAGGACCGCCGCGATTCCGAGCGCGACCATCATGACCTGCCGGCGGCCGATGCGGTCGGCGAGCACGCTGCCCGGGATCAGCATCAGGGCCAGCCCGGCTGCAGCGGCAGACACCGTGAGACTGGCGCTGGCTGCACCGATGCCGAATTCGTCCGCCAGCAGGGGGAGCAAGGGCTGGGGGCCGTACACCATGGCGAAGGTGGCAAAGCCGCCGACGAACATGGCCAAGTTGGCGCGCCGATAGCCTGGCGTGCCGGCTTCAAGGGGCGCGGGCAATGTGGATGCCGGGATGGCGGCGCCGGCGGTCGGAGCGGGCAGTGGCATGGCGCTTTGAGGTGGCATGTGCAGGCAGGCGGGGAGGGTGATGAACTGCCAGATGATCTTAGGTTGCCGTCGGACTCTTGGTCCAATATATTTGAAAGACTTTATTCATATATGGATCAGATCAATGGAGCTGAGGCACCTGCGCTACTTCCTTGCCGTGGCGGATGAACTCAACTTCACCCGCGCCGCGGCACGCCTGCATATCGGCCAACCGCCGTTGTCGATGCAGATCCGCGATCTCGAGGACGAATTGGGCGTGCGCTTGTTCGAGCGCAATGCTCGCCGCGTGGCGTTGACGCCGGCTGGCAAGTGCCTGCAGGAGCACGCACAGCGGATCATGGCGGGTGTGCAGGAGGCGGTGGCGCAGACCCAGCGCGTGGCGCGCGGTGAGGCCGGTGAGCTGCGGGTGGGGTTTACTTCGTCGCTGCCCTTCACCGATCTGCTGCCCGATGCGCTGCATGCCTACCGCAAGCGCTATCCCGCGGTACGGCTTCAGCTACGCGAGATGTTCACGCCCGACCAGTTTGGTGCGCTCGGCCGTGACGAGCTCGACGTCGGTTTCGTACGCCTGCAGGGGACTCGTGCGCCGGAGGGGATCCGGATACGGGAGATCGCGCGCAATCCGCTGCGTGTGGTGGTCAATGTTGCGCACAGGCTCGCCAGCGCCGGCTCGGTGTCGTTTGCAGACCTGCACGACGAGGACTTCATCGCCTTCCCGGCCGACGTTGGTACCGATCTGCCCGCCGTGCTGCGTGGCCTGTGCCGCCAGGCCGGCTTCGAGCCGCGCATCGTGCAGGTCGCACGCGAGGCGACGACGCAGATCGGCCTGGTCGCCGCCGGCTTGGGTATTGCCGTTCTGCCTGCGCCGCTCGAAACGGTGCGCATGCCACGTGTACGCTACCTCGCGCTGACCGATCCGGAGGCGGAGTTCAGGCTTGCCGTGGCTACGGCCGAGTCGGCGCAGGGGGCTTTGCTGGCGGGCTTTCTTGCGGTCGTGGATGAGCTTTCGGGCGCAGATGGTCAGGCACCGAAGAAGCGCTGACGGATCTCATGCGGCAACTCCACGCCAGTATGGCGGGCACGCTGCAGCAGCTCCCAGTAGTAGCGGTAGGAGGCGCGGTCGTGCAGGCGGCCCTTGTGCTGGATAGGACCCCACGCGGTGTCCTGTGCGGAGATGAGAATCTCGACCGCCTCCTCGACCTCGGTGAAGTCGGGTTGCATCGCGGCGACGATCGGCAGGATCTGGTTGGGATGGATGCTCCACATGCGCAGGTAGCCAAATTCGCGGCGGGCGCGGTCGGCGTCGTGGCGTATCACCGCCACGTCCCGCAACTCGGTGGTGACGTTGTGCGAGGGTACGACGCCGTTGGCCAGGGCTGCAGCGGCGATGTCGGCCTTGGCACGCACGATGAGTGGGTGCTCGAACTGGCCCGGACTCTTCATCGCACTGCCCGGGATGGCGCCGTGGTGGCCCGAGACGAAGTCCATGAGGCCGAAATCGAGAGACTCGACGCCTTCGAGTGCGGCGATCTCCCAGGCCTCGCGCAAGGCGCCGTGGGTTTCGATGAGCACGTGCACCGGCAGCGCACGCGCCAGGCTGCAGGCCGCTTCGACGCGGCGCAGTTCGTTGATCTGTGTGGCGGCGTCGGCCATGGAGCGTACCTTGGGGAGGGTGACGAAAGCGAGGCGGTGCCCGGCGCCACCGACCAGGATCTCGAGGTCGCGCTGCCAGTGCGGATGGGTGATGTCATGGATGCGCGCGCCGACCCGGCCGAAGTGGTTCTCGGCGCCATTGACCATCTCCACGACCATGTGGGCGTGTTCGGCTTCGGCGCCGGCGGCGGCGCCGTCCTCGCAGTCGCAGGTGATGTCGAACACCGGGCCGAGTTCCTGTTGTAGCTTCAAGGCCTTGAGCATCAGCTTCTCGGCGCCGGCGTAGTGGTCGACGGCGGGAAGGGCAGGGAAGGGCTTTTCACCGGCAAACAGAACTTGGGCGGGGTGAAGCGACATGTCGGGCTCCTCGGGTGGGTGTGGCTCGTCCGCCACGGTGCGATGCAGCGCACGGCAGGCCCCCATGGGGCCCGGAGAAAAAGAAAAGGCCACGGATTTTACCCCGTGGCCTGTCGCAAGGGCGGCACGCGGCCGCCCGCGCGCAGCTTACTTCAGCATGTCGGCAACGGCCGCGCGCTCGTCCTCGAGTTCCTTGAGGGTGATGGCGATCTTGCCTTGGGAGTACTCGTCGATTTCCAGGCCCTGGATGATCTTGAACTGGCCATCCTTGCACTCGCAGGGGAAGCCGAACACGACGCCTTCGGGAATGCCGTAGGAGCCGTCCGAGGGCACGCCCATGGTGACCCAGTCGCTGGAACCCAGCACCCAGTCGCGCACGTGGTCGATGGCGGCGTTCGCGGCCGAAGCAGCCGACGACAGGCCACGGGCCTCGATGATGGCAGCGCCGCGCTTGCCGACGGTGGGCAGGAACACGTCGTTGTTCCAGGCGTGGTCATTGATCAGCGCCTTGACGCTGTCACCGTTCGACTCGCAGAAGCGGTAGTCGGCGTACATGGAGGGCGAGTGGTTGCCCCACACCACCATCTTCTTGAGCGACGACACTTCACGGCCGGACTTGGCGGCGAGCTGCGACAGCGCGCGGTTGTGGTCCAGGCGCAGCATGCCGTGGTAGTTGTTCGGGTTGGTGCGGCCGACCTTGATGGCGGCGGCGCGAGCGATGTAGGCGTTGGTGTTGCAGGGGTTGCCCACGACCAGCACGCGAACGTCTTCCTTGGCGTTTTCAGCGATGGCCTTGCCCTGGACGGTAAAGATGGCACCGTTGGCGGTCAGCAGGTCGGCGCGCTCCATGCCGGGACCACGCGGACGGGCGCCGACGAGCAGGCAGACGTCAGCATCCTTGAAGGCGACGTTCGGGTCGTCGGTGGCGATCATGCCGGCCAGCAGCGGGAAGGCGCAGTCTTCCAGCTCCATCATGACGCCCTTGACTGCCTTCTGTGCCTGGGGCAGGTCGAGCAGTTGCAGGATGACGGGCTGGTCCTTGCCCAGCATCTCGCCGCTGGCGATGCGGAACAGCAGGCTGTAGCCGATCTGGCCGGCGGCGCCGGTGACAGCGACGCGCATGGGGGCTTTGCTCATGTGGATACTCCCTCAAGTAAGACGGTCTAGGTTGTCCTGGATTGCTGCCCGGCGCCTGCAGTGCGCATGCTGACCACAAGCGTCCGCACCCCGAATGACTGGGGTCGAAACGAGCGCGGGGATACTAATGCGAACGGACTGTGCTGTCAAATGTCGTTTTATATCTTATATAAGACATAAGACATGCTATGGACGGCATTTTAATTTTGTGATCAAATGCGCGCATGTCACATGAGGCGCCCACCTTCAGTCCGCTTTACCGTCAGATCAAGGCCCTGATTCTACAGGCTCTTGAGGCTGGCGAGTGGCGTCCTGGTCAGGCTATTCCAAGCGAGCAGGAGCTTGCCGCCCGGTTCAGTGTGTCGCAAGGCACCGTGCGCAAGGCGATCGATGAGATGGCAGCGGACAACCTGCTGGTGCGCAAGCAGGGCAAGGGTACCTATGTCGCATCGCACAACGACCCGCGCGCGTTGTTCAGGTTCTTGCGCCTCGTTCCGAATGACGGCGATCTCTCTCCGCCGCAGAGTGTGCCGCTTGATTGCTGGCGCGCGAAGGCAGGGCAGGAGGCCTCGCGAATGCTCGGTATCGAGCCCGGTGCGCCGATCATCATCGTGCGCCGTTTGCTCAAGTTCGCGGCCCGGCCTGTCGTCATCGACGAAATCTATCTCCCCGGCGAGGTTTTTCAGGGGCTGACGGCCGAGGTGCTGCAGGGATGGAACAGTTCGCTGTACAGCCTGTTCGAGACTCGTTTCGGTTTGCGCATGATTCGCGCCCAGGAGCGCATTCGAGCCGTTGCAGCTGACCGCGGGGCGAGCGAGGCGCTCAAGGTGGCCGAAGGGACGCCGCTGCTTTCGGTAGAGCGTGTCACCTACACCTATGGCGACAAGCCGGTCGAATGGCGGCGTGGTTTGTATTCGACGGCCGACCATTATTATCTGAATGAACTGAATTGAACGCGCCGGACATGAAATGTCGGCGTCGGGCAGGGCTATAATTATGTGTTTTTTCGGAGTCAGCGACGGCCGTCGTCGCACATGCAGAGGGGAGTCTTCATGTCAGAAGTGACAGTGCGCAAACCGAGGCCGAAGCATCTGGCCTTGAATCAGATCCGGCTGCCATTGCCGGGAATCGTCTCGATCCTTCACCGGGTCAGTGGTGCAGGCTTGTTCCTGCTGTTGCCCTTCCTGCTTTATCTGCTCGATCGCAGCCTGGGTTCCGCGCAGACCTTCGAGACCTTTAGTGCTGTGGTTGGCAATCCGCTCGTCAAGTTGCTGCTGCTCGGTCTGCTGTGGGCCTATCTGCATCACTTTTGCGCCGGCATCCGCTTCCTGCTGCTCGACATGCACAAGGGAACCGAGCTTGCCGCGGCGCGCAAGTCCTCGCAGATCGTTCTTGCAGTCAGCATTGCGCTGACCCTCATCATCGGGGTGAAACTATGGTGAAACGTCAACCCGTCGGCGCGCATTACGGTCTGAAGGACTGGATCGCGCAGCGCGCAACTGCCGTGTTCATGGCGATCTACACGGTCATCTTCGCCGTCTGTGCGCTGGCCCTTCCCGAGCTCAGCTATGAGGCGTGGTCGGGCCTATTCTCGAACGGTCTGTTCAAGTTCCTCAGCTTCCTGTTCTTCCTGTCGCTCTTCTATCACGCCTGGATCGGCGTGCGTGACATCTGGATGGACTACGTCAAGCCGACCGGTGTGCGCCTGGCGCTGCATCTCGTCACCCTCTTCCTGCTCGTCGGCTACGCCGGCTGGGCTGCCCAGATCCTGTGGAGGCTCTAAGCGTGAACGTCGCTAAGCGTACCTTTGATGCAGTCATCGTCGGCGCGGGTGGCGCCGGCCTGCGTGCGGCCCTGCAGTTGTCCGAAGCCGGCCTCAAGACCGCCGTGTTGACCAAGGTTTTCCCGACTCGCTCGCACACCGTGGCGGCGCAGGGTGGAGTGGCAGCCTCGCTCGGCAACTCCACCGAGGACAACTGGCACTGGCACATGTACGACACCGTGAAGGGGTCGGACTGGCTGGGTGACCAGGATGCCATCGAGTTCATGTGCAAGAAGGCCAACGAGGTCGTCATCGAACTCGAGCACTACGGCATGCCCTTCGATCGTACCGACAACGGCAAGATCTACCAGCGTCCGTTCGGTGGCCACTCGATGAACTACGGTCAGGCACCCGTGATGCGCTCCTGTGCAGCGGCCGACCGTACCGGCCACGCCATGCTGCATGCGCTCTATCAGCGCAACGTGCGTGCCAACACCCAGTTCTTCGTCGAGTGGATGGCGCTCGACCTGATTCGCGATGCTGACGGCGACGTGCTCGGTGTCACCGCAATGGAGATGGAAACTGGCGAGGTCTCGATCTTCCACGCCAAAGCCACCGTGTTCGCCACGGGCGGTGCCGGCCGTATCTACTACTCCTCCACCAATGCCTTCATCAACACCGGTGACGGCGTGGGCATGGCGGCGCGCGCCGGTATCCCGCTCGAAGACATGGAGTTCTGGCAGTTCCACCCGACCGGCGTGGCCGGCGCGGGCGTGCTGATCACCGAGGGTGTGCGCGGCGAAGGCGGCATCCTGCGCAACGCTTCGGGCGAGCGCTTCATGGAGCGCTATGCGCCCAACCTGAAGGACCTTGCCTCCCGTGACGTGGTGTCACGCGCGATGACGACCGAGATCAACGAGGGCCGTGGTTGCGGCCCCGACAAGGATCACGTGCTCCTCGACATCACGCACCTGTCGCCCGATACCATCATGAAGCGCCTGCCTGGCATCCGCGAGATTGCGATCCAGTTCGCCGGCGTGGATCCGATCAAGGCGCCGATCCCGGTCGTGCCGACCTGCCACTACCAGATGGGCGGCATCCCGACCAACTACAAGGGTCAGGTCGTGGTGCCCAAGCACGGCAACCCGAACAGCCCGGTGGCCGGCTTCTACGCTGCAGGCGAGTGCGCCTGCGCCTCGGTGCACGGCGCCAACCGCCTCGGTACCAACTCGCTGCTCGACCTGCTCGTTTTCGGCAAGTCGGCGGGCGAGACCGTGGTCGAGGACTTCCAGTCGGGTCAGCTCAAGCTCAAGCCGCTGCCGGCCGACGCGGCCGACGTGTCGCTGGCACGACTGGCTCGACTCGACGGCCAGACCAAGGGCGAGAGCGTGTTCGACGTGGGCCTGGAAATGCGTCGCACCATGCAGAAGCATGCCGGCGTTTTCCGTTTCGACGCCTTGCTCAAGGAAGGTGTGCAGAAGATCGGCGAGGTTGCAGAGCGTGCCAAGCGTACCGAGATCTCGGACAAGTCCAAGGTCTGGAACGTGGCGCGCATGGAGGCGCTCGAGCTCGACAACCTCATCGAGGTCGCCCGTGCCACCATGGTTTCGGCCGAGGCTCGCAAGGAGTCGCGCGGTGCCCACGTGCGCGATGATGCGCCCGATACACCGGAGAATCCGAACGGCCGTGACGATGCCAACTGGCTCAAGCACACCCTGTGGTACAGCGAAGGCAACCGTCTTGACTACAAGCCGGTCAACCTGAAGCCGCTGTCCGACGACGTCGAGCCGATCGCGCTCGCCAAGCGCACTTACTGAGCGCCCGGGAGAAATACTCATGACCAAGCGTACCGTTCATTTCAAGATCTACCGCTACGACCCGGACAAGGACGAGAAGCCCTACATGCAGGACATCTCGGTCGAGCTCGAGCCGTCCGACAAGAAGCTGCTGGATGCGCTCGTGCGCCTGCGGGCCAAGGACGATTCGATGTCCTTCCGCCGTTCCTGCCGTGAAGGTGTGTGCGGCTCGGACGCTATGAACATCAACGGCAAGAACGGTCTGGCTTGCCTGACCGACATCGACAGCCTGGAGCAGCCGGTCACGCTGCGCCCGCTGCCGGGACTGCCGGTCATCCGCGACCTGATCGTGGACATGACGCAGTTCTTCAAGCAGTACCACTCGATCAAGCCCTACCTCGTCAACAACGATCCCGCACCCGAGCGCGAGCGCCTGCAGACGCCGGAGGACCGCGAGGAGCTCAACGGTCTGTACGAGTGCATCCTGTGCGCATGCTGCTCGACGTCCTGCCCGTCGTTCTGGTGGAATCCCGACAAGTTCGTCGGTCCGGCCGGCCTGCTTGCGGCCTACCGTTTCCTGGCCGACACCCGCGACCAGGATACCAATGCACGCCTCGACAACCTCGAGGATCCGTACCGCCTGTTCCGCTGCCACTCGATCATGAACTGCGTCGATGTCTGTCCGAAGGGTCTCAATCCGACCCGCGCGATTGGCAAGATCAAGGACATGATGGTCCGGCGTGCGGTATAAATACGGATTAACGCCATGAGCATCAACAGGGGGCGCGTGCGCTGGCAGTGTCGGCGGGCTCTTCTCGAACTCGACCTTGTGTTCACGCGCTTCCTGGAGCGGGATTTCGATCGTCTCACCGACGATCAGGTTGCGGATCTGGAGGAACTGCTGCGCTGTGACGACTACGACATCTGGGCGATGGTCAATGGCAGCAAGGCATGTGAAGTGGACCGCTGGAAGGAGATGATCGGCCTGCTGCGCCAGCGCTGAGGCGGCAGGTACGGTCACGATACGACAAGCAGTTAAACCGGCAAGTAGAAGGGACGATCTATGAGCACTGAACGCACTGCAACGCTAACCGTCGATGGCAAGACCGTCGAATTCCCGGTGATGACCGGTACCCATGGTCAGGATGTGATCGACATCCGCACCCTGGGCGGCAAGACCGGCCTGTTTACCTACGACTCGGGTTTTCTGTCGACTGCAAGCTGCAAGTCGAAGATCACCTTCATCGACGGCGACAAGGGTGAACTGCTGTATCGCGGCTACCCGATCGAGCAACTCGCCGAGAAGTGCAACTTCCTGGAAGTTGCCTACCTGCTCAAGAACGGCGAATTGCCGAACGCGCAGCAGCGCACGGAGTTCGAGGGTGTCATCAAGAACCACACCATGGTTCATGATCAGCTGACCCGCTTCTACAACGGTTTCCGCCGTGACGCGCATCCGATGGCGATCATGGTTGGTGTTGTCGGTGCACTGTCGGCCTTCTACCACGATGCGATGGACTTCTCCGACGAAGCGCATCGCAACGTGTCGATCAATCGTCTGATCGCCAAGCTGCCGACCATCGTGGCGATGGCCTACAAGTACAACACGGGCCAGCCGTTCATGTATCCGCGCAACGATCTTGGCTACACCGCCAACTTCATGCACATGATGTTCGGTACGCCGTGCGAGAAGTACGAGCCGAACCCGGTGCTGGTGCGCGCGCTCGACGTGATCTTCACGCTGCACGCCGACCACGAGCAGAACGCATCGACCTCGACGGTCCGCCTCGCCGGCTCGTCGGGTGCCAACCCGTTTGCCTGCATCTCGGCAGGTATCGCCTGCCTTTGGGGCCCGGCGCATGGCGGTGCGAACGAAGCCTGCCTGAACATGCTGGAAGAGATCGGCGACGTGTCGCGCGTCGGCGAGTACATCAAGCGCGCCAAGGACAAGAACGACAGCTTCAAGCTGATGGGTTTCGGTCACCGCGTGTACAAGAACTTCGATCCGCGTGCCAAGCTGATGGGCAAGGTGTGCGCCGACGTGCTTGGCGAGCTGGGTCTCGAGAACGATCGCCTGTTCAAGCTTGCGAAGGAACTCGAGCGCATTGCGCTGGAAGACGAGTACTTCGTGGAGAAGAAACTCTACCCGAACGTCGACTTCTACTCGGGCATCGTGCAGAAGGCGCTGGGTATCCCGACCTCCATGTTCACCTGCATCTTCGCGCTGGCGCGTACGGTGGGCTGGATCACCCAGTGGGAAGAGATGATTACCGATCCCGAGTACAAGATCGGTCGTCCGCGTCAGCTCTACATCGGAGCTGCGCGTCGCGACGTTCCGTCGCTCGAACAGCGTCCGTAAGAGACGATGGAGAGAGGGAGGAGGCTTCGCCAACTCTGATGATTGCGGGGTGGCTGCGCGTGCGCGGTCATCCCGTTTTTCCTTCAGGGACGAAGGTGCAGCTTTCCAAGCATTGCAGCAAGAAGAAAGCACGACAACAGAACACGACAGGTGGCCTTCACCATGATGAAGCAACTCGAACAGACCTCGCATTTGTTCGGCTCGAACGCGCCGTTCATTGAAGAGCAATACGAAAACTACCTCGCCGATCCGGCTTCGGTTTCCGAAGAGTGGCGCGAATACTTTGACAAGCTGCAGAGCCAGGCCGGCGCTGCGCAGCGCGACGTGGCCCATGGGCCGGTGATCGCTGCGTTCGAGCAGATGGCCAAGCGTGGCCCGGTGCGTACCGTGGTCACCGGTGGCGGTGAGGACAAGCAGCAGGTTTCGGTCCTGCAGCTCATCAACGCCTACCGTTTCCTCGGCAACCGCTGGGCCAATCTCGATCCGCTCAAGCGCGTTGAACGGCCGCAGATTGCCGAGCTCGAGCCCTCGTACTACGGCTTCACAGAGGCCGACCTGTCGAAGAGCTTCAATGTCGGCTCCTTCCACGGGTTCTCGACCGAACACGCCAGCCTGCGCGAGATCCTCGAGGCGCTGCGTCAGACCTATTGCGGGTCTATCGGTGCCGAGTACATGTACATGACCGACATCGCGCAGAAGCGCTGGATCCAGAGTCGACTGGAGAGCGTGCGCGGGACGCCGAAGTTCTCGCTCGAGATGAAGAAGCGCATTCTCGAGCGCACCACGGCCGCCGAGACGCTCGAGCGCTACCTGCATACCAAGTATGTGGGTCAGAAGCGTTTCTCGCTCGAAGGTGGCGAGACCGCAATCGTGGCGATGGACGAGATCATTCGAGTGGCGGGCAGCCTGGGTGTAGCCGAGACGGTGATCGGCATGGCACACCGTGGCCGCCTCAACGTGCTCGTCAACACCCTGGGCAAGTCGCCGTCGATGCTGTTCTCGGAGTTCGAGGGCAAGGCGGCAGCCGACCTGACCGCGGGTGACGTCAAGTACCACATGGGCTTCTCGAGCGACGTCATGACCCCGGGCGGTCCGATGCACCTGACCCTGGCGTTCAACCCCTCGCACCTCGAGATCATCAATCCGGTGGTTGCGGGTTCGGTCTACGCGCGCCAGGTTCGCCGCGGCGATGCCGAAAAGCGCGAAGTGCTGCCGGTGCTTATCCATGGTGACGCCGCGGTCGCTGGGCAGGGCGTGAACCAGGAGATGCTGAACTTCTCCCAGACCCGCGGCTACGGCACGGGCGGGACGATGCACATCGTCGTCAACAACCAGATCGGTTTCACCACCTCCGATCCGCGCGACTACCGCTCCTCGCTGTACTGCACCGACATCTTCAAGATGGTCGAAGCACCGATCTTCCATGTGAACGGTGACGATCCCGAGGCGGTGGCCTTCGTGACTGCGCTGGCGATCGAGTTCCGCCAGGAGTTCAAGAAGGACGTCGTCGTCGACATCATCTGCTTCCGCAAGCTCGGCCACAACGAGCAGGACGAGCCGATGGTGACTCAGCCGCTGATGTACCGCAGCATCCAGAAGCACCCCGGCACCCGCAAGCTCTACGCCGACCGCCTGGTTGCCGAGGGCAGCATCTCCGCCGATGAGCCGGAGAGGATGATCGCCGAGTACCGCGAGCATCTCGACCGCGGCGAGCTGCTCTACAACCCGGTGCTGTCCGGGCACAATCGCCAGCATGCAGTGGACTGGACGCCCTACCTCAAGCAGCCCTACACCGACGCCGCCGAGACAGCGATCCCGACGCAGGAAGTCAAGCGCCTGGGTGAGCGCCTGAGCACGGTTCCCGAGGGCTTCGCGCTGCATTCCCGCGTCAAGAAGATCATCGATGATCGAGCCGCAATGGCCCGTGGCGAGCTGCCGCTCGACTGGGGCATGGGCGAGAACCTGGCCTATGCGAGCCTTTTGGCACAGGGCTACGGTGTGCGCATCTCGGGCGAAGACGTGAATCGCGGCACCTTCTTCCACCGCCACGCTGCACTCCACGACCAGAAGCGCGAGCGCTGGGACGAAGGGACCTACAAGCCGCTCGAGCACATCCAGGATGGCCAGGCGCGCTTCCAGTGTTTCGACTCGGTGCTGTCGGAAGAGGCGCTGCTCGCCTTCGAGTATGGCTATTCAACTGCAGAACCCAACGAGCTCGTGGTCTGGGAAGCCCAGTTCGGCGACTTCGTCAACGGCGCCCAGGTGGTGATCGATCAGTTCATCAGTTCCGGTGAGGCCAAATGGGGTCGCCTGTCGGGCCTGGTGATGATGCTGCCGCACGGCTACGAAGGCCAGGGGCCGGAGCACTCGTCGGCGCGTCCCGAGCGTTTCATGAACATGGCGGCTGAGAACAACTGGCAGATCTGCGTGCCGACCACGCCCGCCCAGATCTTCCACCTGCTGCGGCGGCAGATGGTGCGCCGCCTGCGCAAGCCGCTGATCATCATCACGCCGAAGTCGCTGCTGCGCCACAAGGAGGCGATCTCGTCGATCGAGGAACTGGCCAACGGCCGCTTCCAGACCGTGATCCCGGAGATCGAGCAGCTCGACCCGAAGAAGGTCAAGCGTGTGGTGCTGTGCCAGGGCAAGATCTACTACGAGCTGCTGGCGCATCGCCGTGAGAACAAGATCACCGACACGGCACTGGTGCGTGTTGAACAGCTCTATCCCTTCCCCGAAAGCGATTTCGCCAAGGCGATCGAGCAGTTCCCGAACGCCAAGGAAGTCGTCTGGTGCCAGGAAGAGCCGCGCAACCAGGGGGCGTGGTACTGGCTGGCCTCGCGTCAGCATCTGGTCAATGTGCTCGGTACCAAGCGCAAGCTGCTGCTCGTCAGCCGTCCGGCAGCGGCGTCGCCCGCGGTTGGTTACTATGCCAAGCACAACCAGCAGCAGAAGGCGGTGATCGAGCACGCATTCGGCCCGATCCAGGAAACCACACCGCAGTCCCCGCACTGATAGAACAACCAGGGAGATTAATCCATGCTGATCGAAGTCAAAGTACCGCAGCTGTCCGAGTCCGTTTCGGAGGCCACCCTCGTTTCCTGGCACAAGAAGGAAGGCGATGCCGTCTCGCGCGACGAGAACCTCATCGACATCGAGACCGACAAGGTCGTGCTCGAGACGCCGGCACCGGCCGATGGCGTGCTCGTCAAGCTCATCAAGCAAAACGGCGACACCGTGACCTCGGGCGAGCTGATCGCCCAGATCGACACCGAAGCCAAGGCTGCGGGCGCCGCTGCGCCGGTTGCCGCGCCGGTGCAGGCGGTGACGCCGCCGCCGGCCGCTCCCGCCGCCTCGGCCGCGGGTGCTGCAAGCCCGGCCGCGCGCAAGATCCTCGATGAGAAGGGCATCGCCGCCGGCGACGTCGCGGGCTCCGGCCGTGGCGGTCGCGTCACCAAGGAAGACGCCGTCGCCGCCCAGCCCAAGGCTGCCGCTGCTGCTGCCCCGGCGGTGATCGCCGCCGTCGGTGATCGCCCCGAAGAGCGTGTGCCGATGACGCGCCTGCGCGCCCGCATCGCCGAGCGCCTGATCCAGTCGAAGAACGAAAACGCCATCCTGACCACGTTCAACGAGGTCAACATGGCGCCGGTGATGGCGCTGCGCAAGCAATATGGCGACAAGTTCGAGAAGGCCCATGGCGTACGCCTGGGCTTCATGGGCTTCTTCGTCAAGGCGGCGGTGGCCGCGCTGAAGAAGTTCCCGATCCTGAACGCCTCGGTCGATGGCAACGACATCGTCTACCACGGCTATATCGACATCGGCATCGCGGTCGGTTCGCCGCGCGGCCTGGTGGTGCCGATCCTGCGCAACGCCGAGTCCATGTCGATCGCCGAGATCGAGCTCAAGATCGCCGAGTTCGGCCAGAAGGCCAAGGACGGCAAGCTGTCGCTCGACGACCTGTCGGGTGGCACCTTCTCGATCTCCAACGGCGGCGTTTTCGGCTCGATGATGTCGACCCCGATCATCAACCCGCCGCAGTCGGCCATCCTCGGCATCCATGCCACCAAGGATCGCGCTGTGGTCGAGAACGGCCAGATCGTCGTGCGTCCGATCAACTACCTGGCGATGTCCTACGACCACCGTATCATCGACGGTCGTGAGGCCGTGCTTGGTCTGGTGACGATGAAGGAAGCGCTGGAAGATCCGGCTCGCCTGATCCTCGACGTCTGATCACAACGCACAGGGGCGCGTCACGCCGCCAGGCTGCTTGCCTGTGCGGCGGGGCAGCGCCCCGTTTTCCTGAAGGGAGAGATGAATGTCCAAAGAATTCGACGTCCTCGTCATCGGCGGCGGTCCCGGCGGCTATGTGGCGGCCATTCGCGCTGCACAGCTCGGTTTCAAGACCGCGTGCTGCGAGTCCAACCCCTATGCCGATCCCAAGGGCGAGCCGCGCCTGGGCGGTACCTGCCTGAACGTGGGTTGCATCCCGTCCAAGGCGCTGCTGCACACCTCGCACCTGTTCGAGGAAGCGGGTCACAGCTTCGAGAGCCAGGGCATCAGCGTCGGCACGCCGAAGATTGACGTCGCCAAGATGATCGCGCGCAAGAGCGGCATCGTCGACCAGCTCACCGGCGGCATCAAGGGTCTGTTCAAGAAGAACAAGGTCACGCTGCTGAACGGTCACGGTGCTTTCGTCGGTAAGGGTGACGCCGGTTGGCACGTCAAGGTCGGCGAAGAGCTCGTCGTCGCCAAGCAGGTCATCGTCGCCACCGGTTCGGCGCCGCGCCACCTGCCCGGCATTCCGGTCGACAACAAGATCGTCTGCGATAACGTCGGCGCCCTCGACATCGACGCGGTGCCCAAGAAGCTCGCGGTGATCGGTGCCGGTGTGATCGGCCTCGAAATGGGTTCGGTGTGGCGCCGCGTGGGCGCGGATGTCACCGTGCTCGAAGCCATGCCCGACTTCCTTGCCGCTGCCGATCAGGATGTGGCCAAGGAGGCACTCAAGGTCTTCACCAAGCAAGGCCTCAAGATCAACCTCGGTGTTCAGATCGGCGAGGTGAAGGTCGGCAAGAAGGGCGTCACGATCGCCTACAAGGACAAGGACGGTGCAGAGCAGAAGCTCGAAGCCGACCGCCTGATCGTGTCGGTTGGCCGCGTCCCCAATACTGCCGGCCTCAACCCGGAAGCCGTCGGTCTCAAGATCACCGAGCGCGGCATGATCGAGGTCGATGACCACTGCCGGACGAATCTGCCCGGCGTGTGGGCGGTTGGCGATGTGGTGCGCGGTCCGATGCTGGCACATAAGGCAATGGAAGAGGCCGTGATGGTCGCCGAGCTGATGGCAGGCCAGGCGGGTCACTGCAACTTCGACACCGTGCCCTGGGTCATCTACACCAGCCCTGAGATTGCCTGGGTCGGCAAGACCGAGCAGCAGCTCAAGGCCGCTGGCGTGGCCTACAAGGTCGGCAAGATTCCCTTCCTGGCCAATGGTCGCGCGCTCGGCATGGGCGACCCCACCGGCTTCGTCAAGATGCTGGCCGATGCCAACACCGACCGTATCCTCGGCGTGCACATCATCGGCGCCAACGCGTCGGAGCTGATCTCCGAGGCCGTGGTAGCGATGGAGTTCGCCGGTTGCTCGGAAGACCTGGCGCGTATCTGCCATGCCCACCCGACACTGTCCGAGGTGGTGCACGAGGCTGCGCTGGCCTGCGACAAGCGGCCGCTGCACTTCTAAGCCGCGCCTGCGGTAACGGGGGGTGGGTGCGAGTCCTGCTCGCGCCCACCCCTTCTTGCGTTAACCTGCTGCCCCCAGCACAGCTGAACATCGACCCAAAATGCCTCATCGCATCCTGAACGTTCCCCAGCACGGGATGATCGACGCCTATGAAGCCCAGCTGAAGGCGCGTGGATTCCAGTCCGACCCGGCCCAGCGTGCTGCCGCCCAGCGCCTGCAAGGACTGTACACCGAACTCGTCGGCTTCAAGGCTGCCCGCCAGGGCAGCAGGATCAAGCAGTTCTTCAATAAGCCCCAGATGCCTCGCAGCGTGTACTTCTGGGGTGGTGTCGGGCGTGGCAAGAGCTTTCTGATGGACTGCTTTTTCGATGCCGTGCCCTACAAGCGCAAGCGCCGGGTGCACTTCCATGCCTTCATGCAGGAAGTGCAGAACGACCTCAAGAATCACAATCACGAGCCCGACCCGCTGCAGAAGGTAGCGGACCGCATCGCGGGCGCAACCCGGCTGCTGTGCTTCGACGAGTTCCACGTATCGGATATCGCCGACGCGATGATCCTCGGTCGCCTGCTTGACGCCCTGTTTGCGCGCGGTGTCATCTTCGTCATGACCTCGAACTATCCGCCGGATGGCTTGTATCCCAACGGACTGATGCGCATCAATTTCCTGCCCACGATCGAGATGATCAAGCGCCGCTTCGATGTGGTCGAGGTCGACGACGGCACGGACTACCGCTTGCGCACGCTCGAGAAAATGGAGATCTACCTCGTGCCGCACGACGCTGCGGCAGAGGCCAAGATGGGAGAGGACTTCCGCCGTCTCGCGGCCAGCCCGGGCGAGGGCGGCGACATCGAGATCCTCGGACGCAGCTTAGCGGTCGTACGCCAGGCGCCAGGCGTGATCTGGTTTGATTTTGCGACCTTGTGCGGCGGACCAAGGTCGCAGAACGACTACCTCGAAATTGCGCGCGAGCACCACACGCTGATCCTGTCCGCCGTACCGAAGATGCTCGTCGGCAATGCGTCCGAGGCGCGCCGCTTCACCTGGCTCATCGATGTGCTCTACGACCACCGCGTCAAGCTCATCATGAGCGCAGAGGTCGAGGCTTACGAGCTTTACACCGAAGGCCACAATGCACACGAGTTCGTACGCACCGTGAGCCGGCTCATGGAAATGCGCACCCGCGACTACCTGGCCGAAGCGCACCGCACTGAATGACAGCCCGTCGCGCCGGGACCACGTAGGAACGGTGCAGGCCGCGCGCTTTTCGGTCGTTGGCAGACGAGGCCGCCTTCAACCCCTCGCGGCTTGCGCCGCTCCCACGGCAGCCCCCAGTTGCGGCGGGGCCACGCAGGAGCGGCGCAAGCCGCGAGCTTTTCCGCCGGTCAGAGACCGATCACGCCGCCGTCGTTGCGGGTGATGATCACCGTGGCGCAGCGCGGACGCGGGCCCGACGGGTCGACCGTCGTGTAAGGCTGCGGACGATCGGGCCAGTTGCTGGTGAAGTTGCCCGGCGTCGAGCGGTCCCCGGGGTGCTGGTTGTTCACGAACATGGTCTTCCCATCAGGTGTCGTGATGACGCCAGTCACCTCTTGCTCCCTCGGCCCGACATAGAAGCGGCGGATCTCGCCCGTTGCCGGTTCGGCGGCCAGCATCTGGTTCTCACCGAATGGGCCCGAACCCTGCTGCGAGCCGCTCATGTCGGTCTGGATCCACAGGATACCGTTCGGGTCGATCCAAAGGCCGTCCGGGCTGGCATGGATGGCATCCTCGCCCAGCGGCTGAGTGGCGTCGCCGAGTTTGCCGCTGTCGGTCAGCGTGCCGGAAAGCACGAAGATATCCCACTCGAAGCTCAGTGCCGCAGCGTCGTTGCCGGTTTCGCGCCAGCGCACGATATGGCCATAGGGGTTGGGCGCACGCGGGTTGGCCGCGTCGGCAACGGTACGGCTGCTGTTGTTGGTGAGCGTGAAGTACACCTCGCCGGTATGCGGGTGCACCGCGCCCCATTCCGGCCGGTCCATCGGTGTCGCGTCAACCGTGGCCGCGGCGAGGCGGGTGTTCAGCAGCACATCGCCCTGGTCGCTGAAGCTGACGCCCTTGGCCAGGCAGGCAGCCAGGAAGTCGGCGTTGTTGAAGTCGAGCGCGAGCCAGCGACCGCTGCCGTCGGCATCGAAGCGGGCCACGTAGAGCGTGCCGTCGTCCAGCATGCTGCCGTTGGCGGTGGCAGCCGAGTAGTTGGCGCGGGTCACGAACTTGTAGATGTACTCGTTCTGCGAGTCATCGCCCATGTAGAAGACGACGGGGCGGCCTTCGACCACCGGCGCATACACACAGCCCTCGTGCGCGAAGCGGCCGAGCGCGGTGCGCTTGATCGGGGTCGAGTCAGGGTCGAAGGGGTCGATCTCGACCACCCAGCCGAAGCCGTTGACCTCGTTGCGATAGTCCTCGCTGGCGGACGCGGCCTTGACGCTGACGTCGAAGCGCTCGTACTCGTCACCGGCCACGGTCTCCCAGCGGTAACGGCCGCTCGAGGTGGCAACGCCGTATCGGCTGTGTTCGCGCGGACGGCCGGTCTTGTTGACGAAGTAGCCGGCCCAGTTCTCCTCGCAGGTGAGGTAGGTGTTCCAGGGCGTGTAGCCGTGGGCGCAGTTGTTGAGCGTGCCGCGCGTGCGGGTGCCATCCGGACTGTACTTGGTGCGCACCTTCTCGTGGCCGCGCACCGGACCACGGATGGCCATCGGGGTGGCGCCGGTGATGCGGCGGTTATAGGCACCGCGTACGATTTCCCACTGGCCATGGGCGGTGCTGCGAATCTCCACCACCGCGACGCCGTGGGCGGCGATCTCCTTGCGGACCTCGTCGGGCACGGTGCGGATGCCGCCCACCGTCGTCGCGCCATTGGCATGCAGCACGGGCTGCACGATGTACTCGTGGTTCATCACCAGCAGGCCATGAGTCGAACTGCCGCCGATCGGGAAGAAGTGCATGCCGTCATGGCACATCCCCATCTGCTGTTCCTGCTCGGCGCCGGTGTTGGTGCCGTCGGGCTTGTACTCGGGGTAGGTGCCGCAGATCGGCGTGCCGAGCGGCAGGAAGGGCGTGGCCGTGTAGCCGGCGGGCACGGTCGTGGTGTCGGCACGCGTCACCGCGACAGCCTGGAAGCCAAGCTTGGGCTCGCTGAAGCCGGGTGCGGCGGGTGTCTCGACTGCCGGGGTGTCATTGTCGCTGTCCGACACGCAGGCCGTCAGCGTGGTCCCGAACAGGGTGGCGGTGGCCGCAGCCATGCTCCCCTTCATCAATTGCCGGCGCGACATGCGCACGGCAAGGACCTCGTTGAAATGGGGGGAGGGGCAGTCCTCGCGCAGCGGTTCGTCGAGGTAGGCCTTGGTCGGGGAATTGCTCATTGGTGTAAGGCTCCGTGGCCGTGGTTGAGAAACCGACAACTTAGGGGCTTAGCGATACAAAAAAATTATGAATTTCTTGCAGTTTGATTAAAGGCTCCCGTGCCGCCACTGAACTTGTAGCGTGCCGTCGGCCTGAGGCTGCATCACGTCACCGGTCAGGGCGCCGAGTTGCTTGACTAGCTCGGGGTCGCCACCGATACGGATGTCGCCACTGCTGCTGCGTGTGGCGTGCACCACCATGCTGGCGCTTGCCTGCAGCCGGTTGTCGCTTGGGCTGACCACGACGATCGATAAGGTGCGCTCTTCAAGTCCGAGCTGTAGCCCGAAGCGACCGAGCGAGGGCCCTGGCAACACGCTGGTCGCAAGGGCGGACAGCTCCAGTGCCATCGCGCCCCTACACCTCATGCGCCAGTTGCATGTGCCTTCGCCTGCAGGCACTGAGGCACGTGCATGCCAACCGAGGCGGGCGGCAGGATGCGTGAGCGTCCGGATCAGTGGTGCGATATCGACCGGGGGGACCTGCCAGCGCAGTTCCAGGCCGCTCTGGCTGGCTGTGACGTTCAGTACTGGCTGGTCGTCGAACTCGACATCCAGTATCGGCCTCCCATGAATGAGCCCGAATGGGGCGATCTGCCAAGCCACGGTCAGCCAGCGTATATGACCCTGCGGGGTGCTTTCAGCGAGTACGCCCCGGCCTCTCCAGAGCGTTCCCGAGCGCTCGAGCAGGCGGATGTGATGTCCGCTATGGGTAGCCAATGCGGTATCGATGAGCGCTGCCGGGGCCTGGGTGACGATGAAGGCAAGCAGGAGGAATGCCGCTAGCAGCCACTGGCGGGATGTTGGTTGGAGGCTGCTCGTCATCAACGTACGAGCGCTGTGGGGTCGAGACGGATCAGGAAGCGACCGTTGCCGGCATCGAAGTCGAGTTCACTCACGCGCAAGCGGTGCCGGGAATGCAGTTCAGCCAGCCACGGCAGCAAGCGTTCCAGGGAGCTCGAACCGGAAACGATGACTGCTGCCTCCTCGACCCGGATGTCGGTGACGAGGCCGTGCGCCATGGCCGACGCTGCCAGTTCTGCGGGGCCGGCTGGTGATGCGGTGGATGGGCTGCGGCGCAGGTGGGCGAGTTCTGCTGCATCTCGCTCCATCATCTGGACGCTGAGGATGAGGGCGGGAAGCTGGCGGTCGAGCCGCGTGCGTTCGGCGATCATCCAGTCGCCGATCATCCATGCCAGCGCACACGGCACGAAAAGGCTGGCGATGCGCAGCGCCCATCGTTCGCGTGGTGCGAGGTTGGCGAACTGCGTACTCAGGGCGGAGGCGAGGCGTTTCATCATGACGGGGCGTATGGGGGCGTATTGGGCGTATGGGGCGCGTTCGGAGGGCGGAGAAGCGGGAGACAGTAGCGGTCTCAAGGCTGCGGCTGGAGGTGGATGCGATGGCCCTCCAGCCTGGCGCTCAGACCACGGTGGGCGAGCGGCTCCGTAGCCGGCAGTGGAGACGCGAGCTCCGCCTCGAGCCGCGGCGTGCGGTAGGCCATCTGCAGTGGCAGGGAGCCGTTCGCCTCGATGAGCGCCTGGAGCAGGGCCAACAGGTCGCCCGCGCTGAGCAGGCCGTGATCGCGTCGTGCTTCATCGAGGGCTCGACGCAACTGTAGCTGCGGCGCAATCGCAGGCGTGGCCGGCAAGGCATCGGCGAAGATCGCACGCTCGCGGCCTTCCAGCTCAGCGACCGTGTTGCGGTCGACCGCGATGCCCACCGCAAGCGCGATACCGGCGATGAGGGTGGCGGCGCCGGCTAGAGCGGCCGGCAGGCGCAGGGCGCCCCATATGCCTGTGCCCGCAGATGCTGCGGGGGCGAACGGACCGTGCAGCAGGTTGGCGGCAAGCAGGCTTCGCCCCCACAGCCCATCCAGCGAGCACTGGCTGATCTCCATCGCGCACTGTCGCGACAGCAGTGTCATTTCGGCATCGGTGAGCGGCGTGGCGGTGGTGAAGACGAGTTCGGCCGGCTGCTGTGCCGGTTCGGCCATGGTTGCCAGTGTCAGTGCGCAGGCCAGGGAGTCCCCGCGGGCAGGGGCGGCCGTGGTCGATGGTGTGTGCGGTGGCATGTCGACGGTGATCGCCCCGTCGGGACCCGCGCGCAGGCTGAGGCTGCCCGTTCCGGCATCGATCGCCTGCCAGCACGTGGTGGTCGCAGGCAGGCAGTCGACAAGGGCCACTGCGCGCCCGAGCGGACGGCGAAGGGCTTCGAACTGTGCGCAGATCTGGCGCAGGCGGACGTGGGCAATCACCACCGCAAGCAGTCGCCGTCCCCCGGGCTGCTCCTCATCGGCGCGTTCGCTCGTGATCGTCACATGCTCATGGTCGATGTCACGCGCCAGACGTGCCTCGAGGGCGTAGCGAATCAGAGGCAGGCGGTCGCGTCGCTTGCTTGGCGGGACGCGGAGGGCGGCGAGCAGGCAGTCCGCGCCGTCGATGAGCGCGACGTGCTCGCCTGCGTTCGGCCAGTGCGACGGTGCACTGCGGCCATGTTCGACGATGCGGCCGTCGCGGTCCAGCAGCGCCCACTCGCAGTCGGGTTGATCTGGCCAGCGTTCGGGGATGATGAGGGCGAGTCGGGTGTTCATTCGATGCGATACCAGATGATGTCCACGCTGGTCTGGCGACGGTCGAGCAAGGCTTGCAGGCGCGTGATGGCCTCACCGTAGCCGGCGTGGATGTGGGCAATGAAGAAGCGGCTGTGTACGTCGAGCGCGCTGGCTGCGGGCAGGTCGAGGCCCGGTCCCAGCAGCGCAGCGATATCGCCGCGGTTGCGGAACCAGGTGTGCGTGCGTGCAGCGACCATGGTCCGGGCCGCAGACAGGTCGAGCCCATCGATGGTGGCGGCAAGGACTTCGGCGCTCGCCATGTTGGCGTTGATCGGGGCTCGGGCCGGCAAGGTGGCGACATGCGGCGTGAGTTGCGCGATTGCCTCCGGCGTGAAGGCGGGGATCGCGATCAGCTCGCCGACCTCGGTGAGCTCGAAGGCCTGCTTGCCGGACTCGGTGCCGGTGGCCGGCTGCAGGTGCGCTTCGAGCGCGTCCGCGAGCAGTCGGGCGCGCACGGCGTCACCGAGCACGAGCGCAAACAGACGCTCGGCTTGCCTGCGTGCGCTGGCGTGCGCGGGATTGCCCGGATGCAGGGCGTTGAGGTCGAAGCGGCCGGACAGCTCGTTGATGCGGCCGCCAACCGTGCCTGCCTTGGGGTCGCGGTCGATGGGTGTGGGCGGGATCTCGATTGCCCACGGCTCGCCGGCGTGGTCGGCTGCACTGGTGCGGCGGTCGTCTGCAAGGACGTTGCGTGTCCAGTCCACGGCGGCGATCGCGAGTTGCCGCGACTGCGCCTGTTCGAAGCGGCCCTCGTGCACTTCGATGCCGAGGCTCAGATCGGCGAGCGCTGCCGCGGCGAGCACGGCGGCGAGGCCGACGGTCAGCAGGGCGAGCACGATCGCGGCACCGCGCTGGCGTGCGTGGCCTTTAGCGCAGCGCGAACACACGGCGAATCGTTCCCACATCCGACAATTCCATTTCGAAGGCGATTGCAGCCGGTAGACCGGCGTCCTGTGGCTGCTCGGGCGGCCACGCTGCGACCCAGCGGTCACCATGCAGGAACCGCCAGTGCAGCGCGTTCACACGGTCCAGAAGGCGCACGCGGCTGGGTTCCGCGGCTGCATCGGTGCCGTCCCAGATCCACCACTCGAGGCGATCGCCTACGAGCAGTAAGGCGGCGTCCTGCACCGGCCCGCCATCGGCCGCAGGCGAGGCAAAGCGCAGCATCACCTGGGCCGAGCCGGTGCCGACCGCTTCGGGTTGCCGGCTGGGGGGCGGCCCGTGGGCTAGGCGGCCGGTGCCGGGCAACGCCTGTAGCAACTCTTCGTCCACGCGTGCGACGGCGGTCGTGATCGCACGCCAGCGCTCGAGTTCGGCACCGACATGCTGGCGCGTGGTGATCAGGCTGTCGGTCGCTCGCCAGGTGAGCAGGCCGAGCAGCGCGAAGAGCGCGAGCGCAATCATGAGCTCGATGAGGGTCATGCCGCGCGCGTGGTCAATGCGCAGGCTCATCGCGGCGGCCTCGCGACGTACCCGCTCATGCGTCCGAGCGGGCGTTTGTCGTCAGCCGCGCTCACCTCGACGTCGATACGGCGGAAGAGGTTGTTCGGCGTCGCACTGATGCGTTCGGTCCACACATAGCTGCCGCCTGCCATGTCGACCCGACCCTGGCGTTGGCCGAGTGCGGGCCACTGACGGTGGGCGCGCATCTCCGCCAGCCGGTTCTGCGCCACCCAGCTTGCAACGGCGTGTTCGCGCAGGCCTGCCGCGGCATGGATCGTGCTCCCCAGCGCCCGTGTTGCAGAGAGCAGAGCGATCGCCACGATCGATAGCGCCACCAGCATCTCGAGCAAGGTGAAGCCCGCTGCGCGCCTGGCGTTCATCGTCCGGCTCCGGGATGCTCGAGGCGATGGAGCACGCTACCGGCGCGGCTGCCGTCCAGGACGTGCAGTACCCCTTCGTGCGCGAGCGCCAGCCGGTACTGTGGCGGTCTCGTACCAAACTCGATGCGGCGGTGAGCCGGCGAGGCGGTGGTGCCCGCCTGTCGGCTGCTCGTGGCCAGACTGTGCCAGGCCAAGCCTGCTGGCAGGCGCCTGGGCTGCAGGGCAGGATCCGCATCGATGCGCTGCCATTGGCCGTGCCGATCCAGGCTGGTGAAGCGGTAGCCGTCGGCCTGGAACTCGATTGCCAGGCGCTGGCCGCGGATGCTGGCACGGTAGGCGGCGGTCTCGAGCGCCTTGCGCAGCTGCTCTACGGCCACAGCCGGGTCGCGCTCACGGTCGGCAGTCACGGCGAGACTCATCGCCCCGGCCGCGATACCGAGCACGAGCAGGGTGACCAGGACTTCGACGAGCGAGAAGCCGCGGGCGGGGCGCATGGCCTGGTGGCTGGCAGGGAAGCGGGCGGTGCCGGACTGGGCCTGCGCTCAGGGCTGCCAGGAGCCGATGTCGGCATCGAAGCCGTCGCCGCCGCTGCGGCCGTCGGCACCATAGCTCATCACATCCACCTCGCCATTGATGCCGGGGTTCAGATACTGGTACGGGTTGCCCCAGGGGTCGCGCGGCAGGCGCTCGACATAGACTTTCCAGTTGGGCGGCAGCGGGGCCAGCGTCGGCCTGCTCACCAGGGCCTCGAGGCCTTGCTGGGTCGTCGGGTAGCTGCGGTTGTCGAGTTTGTACAGTCTGAGCGCCTGCATCAGCGAAGCGATGTCCTGGCGGGCGGCGACCACGCGTGCTTCATCCGGACGGCTCATCACCCGTGGTACGACGAGCGCGGCGAGCACGCCGAGGATGACGATGACGATCATCACTTCGATGAGGGTGAAACCGCGCGCGCACGGCGCCTTGTGGAGCAGCAGTCTGGACATGTGGATTATCTCATCAGGGTGTTGATCTCGATGATCGGCTGCATGACGGCAAGCACGATCAGCAGTACGAAGGCGCCCATCAGCAGCAGCAGGGCGGGTTCGAGCAGGCTGGTGAGGGTGGCGCTGCGACTCTCGAGCTCGAGTTGCTGCAGGCGGGCGGCCTTGTCGAGCAGCGCTGCGATCTGCCCGGTTGCTTCGCCGTTGGCGACCATGTGCAGCAGCAGCGGTGGAAAGCTGCGGGTGGCCGCAAGGGCGCGCGACAAGGCCATGCCTTCGCGCACGCGCTCGGTAGCGCTCGTCACCGCCTCGCGCACCGGAAGACGTTGCACCACGCGGCCACCGGCATCGAGCGCGCGCAGCAAGGGCACGCCGCTGCCGACCAGGATGGACAGGGTGCTCGCGAAGCGGGTGGCGTCGAGGGTGCGCAGGTGGCGGCCAATCAAGGGCAGGCCTAGCAACAGTAGGTCGACCCGGCGCCGAAAGGCCGTGTCGCGCAGCGCCGCAACGAACGCGAGGCCGAGGGTGCTGGCAGCAATCAGCATCACCAGGCCCCATGCCTGGATGAACTCGGACAGCCCGATCGTGATGCGGGTGAGTGGCGGCAGGCTCTGCCTCGACTGGGCAAATACGCCCACCACTTGCGGCACCACCCAGACCATCAGTGCGACGACGATGACGAGCGCGACGCAGGCAACCAGGCAAGGGTAGATCAGTGCCTGTTGGGTCTTGCGGCGAAGGATGTCGTTCTGCTCAAGATGGTCGGCCAGTTGCAGCATCACGCGTGCAAGCTCGCCCGATTGCTCGCCAGCCGCGACCGACGCCCGATACAGGGTGGGGAACTGGGCCGGGAAGCGCTCCAGCGCGGCGGCAAGGCTCAGCCCACCGACGATTTCGCTACGCACTCCGGCGAGCACGCGGCGCACCGACTCGGTGTCGGCCTGTTCGATCAGCGCCGCCAACGATTGCTCTACCGTCAGCCCGGAGGCAAGCAGGGTGGCCCACTGCCGGGACATCAGGGTAAGCACGCTCGCCGGCAGGCGCGCACGCATGGCAGTGTTCGCGTGCTGGCGGCCGATGCCGCTGACCTCGAGCGGTGCGAGGCCACGTTCGCGCAGCGCGCTGCGGGCCGCGCGCGCGCTGTCGGCCTCGATCACGCCGCGCTGTTCGCGTCCGCCGGCGTCGAGCGCTCGGTACTGGAATGCCGCCATGGTGTTCGCCGCCTCAGTCGCGCATCACACGCTGAAGCTCTTCGAGCGTGGTCGTGCCGTTGGCAACGTGGCGCATGCCGTCGTCGTAGAGGCTGCGACTGCCCGTCGCGCGCGCGCGCTGACGCAGCTCGGCTTCCTGGCAGCCGTCGTGGATCAGGCGCGACAGCGTCTCATCCACCGCAATCAGCTCATGGATGCCGAGGCGCCCGGCGTAGCCGGTGTTGCCGCAACTCGGACAGCCGACCGCGCGCCAGCGGCCCTCGCTGCTTTCGGTATCAGCAGGTTGCCGGCATGCGGTACACAGCTTGCGCACCAGGCGCTGGGCAAGCACACCGCGCAGGGTGGATGCGAGCAGGAAGGGCTCGACACCCATGTCGATCAGGCGGGTGACGGCTGCCGCGCTGTCGTTGGTGTGCAGGGTTGCCAGTACGAGGTGTCCGGTCAGGCTGGCCTGGACGGCGATGCGGGCGGTCTCGAGATCGCGGATCTCGCCGATCATGATCACGTCCGGGTCCTGGCGCAGGATGGCTCGCAGTGCGCGCGCAAAGTCGAGATCGATGCGCGCATTGACCTGGATCTGACCGACGCCGGGGAGGTCGAACTCGACCGGATCCTCGACCGTGATGATGTTCATCCGGGTCGCGTCGAGCGTGCGCAGCGCGGCGTAGAGGGTGGTGCTCTTGCCTGAACCGGTGGGGCCGGTGACGAGGATGATGCCGTGCGGTTGGGACAACAGAGCCTGGAACTGCCTTATGCTGTCCGGCGCCATGCCGAGGGCGTCGAGCCCGAGCTGCCCCGCGCTCTTGTCGAGCAGGCGCAGCACCAGGCGTTCACCGTGGCTGGTTGGCAGGGTGGAGACGCGCACGTCGATCTGGCGTCCGGCCAGGCGCAGGCTGATGCGGCCGTCCTGCGGGAGGCGTTTCTCGGCGATGTCGAGGTTGGCCATCACCTTGATGCGCGAAGCCATCGCGGCGTGCAGGGCGCGGTGGGGGCGGGCGATGTCCTGCAGCACGCCGTCGCGGCGCAGTCGTACCACGGAGGACTGCTCGTAGGGCTCGATGTGCACGTCAGAGGCACGGTCGCGTACCGCTTGGGCGAGCAGCGCGTTGATCATGCGGATGATGGGGGCGTCGTCCTGGCGCTCGAGGAGGTCCTCGACCGCGGGGAGCTCGGTCATGAGCTGGGCGAGGTCGATCTCCTGGCCGACGTCCGCAACCACCTCGGCCGCATTGCGCTCGCCATCTCCATAGGCCTGCGCCAGCGCAAGCTCGAATGCGCCCGGCGTTGCGGTCTCGATGCGTAGCGGGCGGCGCAGGAAGCGTCTGGCCTCGTTGACCGCGCCGAGTGCGGCACCACTGCGGACGAGCAGTTCGGCTTGCGCTTCGTCGCCGCCGCGCAACAGCACGCCTTGGCTGCGTGCGAACGCATAGGGCAGGGAGGGCTGGCTCATCGCGACCCCTCGTCCGCAGGGGGGCGGATCAGCAACTCGGCAACCGGTACGATGCGGGCGTCGACAATCGGCGGTAGTTCGGGGGCGGAGTCCTCGCCGCGCATCAGCTGCCTGGGCAGGGCGCTGGCGCGCTGCTGGCCGATCACATATTCATAGCGAGACTGGGTCATCTCGGCGTAGCTGTCGCGGTCGCGCAGGATCACCGGGCGCAGGAACACCACCAGATTGGTCTTGCTGCGCTTGCGCGTGTTGTAGCGAAACAGGCTGCCGGCGACCGGCAGGTCGCCGAGCATGGGCACCTTCTCCTCGCCGCCCGCATAGCTGTCTTCGACCAGGCCGCCGAGGGCGATGATGGCCCCGTCGTCTACCAGCACCATGGACTCGATCGAGCGCTTGGTGGTAACCGGGCCGGTTGCTGCATCGACGTTGCCGACGACCGCCGAGGCTTCCTGGTAGATCTGCAGGCGAATGGCGCCGCCTTCGGAGATCTGCGGCCGCACCTGCAGGGTCAGGCCGACATCGCGGCGCTCGATGGTCTGGAACGGGTTGGCCGGCGTGGTGCCGCCGCCTGTGTTGGTGTACTGGCCAGTGACGAAGGGCAGGTTGCGGCCGACGACGATCTTGGCCTCCTCGTTGTCGAGGGTGACGATGTTGGGCGTCGACAGGATGTTGGCGCGTACCTCGTTTTCCAGAAAGCGAGCCAGGACGCCCAGGCTCAGTACCTCGCCGATCCCCGGGATGTTGACTCGACCGCCACCGATCGCCAGGTTGAGCCCGTTCCCGGGCAGGCTCGGATTGCCGCTGGCGGTGCTGGCGATGAGCTGCAGCAGGTTGTTGCCGCCGCTGCCGAAGCTGCTCCCGCCGATGATGCCGGTTGCGCCCGAACCGCCACCGACCGAACCTGCCCCGACCCACTGCAGGCCGAACTCGGCCGCGCGCTCGGTGGAGATCTCGGCAATGAGGGCTTCGATGTAGACCTGGGCGCGGCGGCGATCCAGTTGATCGATCACCTGGCGCAGGTTGCGGTAGATGGCGTCCGGTGCGGTGATGATGAGGGCGTTGTTGACTACGTCCGCCTGGACGCTCGCGATGGGATTCGCGCTGCCGCTCGCAAGCGGGACGTCGGCGCTCGGGCGTCCGCCGCCGTCGCCGCCGTCGGCTGCAGTGTTCGCGAAGCCGCGCGCTGTGGTGGCCGCTGCGGCCGGAGTCGCAGTGCCGCTCAGGGCGCTGTTGAGCGTCGCAGCAACATGGCGTGCTTCGGCGTTGCGCAGGTACACGACGTGGATGTTGCCGCCTGCGCCTGGGCGGTCGAGCGAAGCGACGAGCTGACGGATTGCAGTGAGCCGGCTGGGGTTGTCGGCACGTACGAGGAGGGCGTTGCTTCGGGGTTCGGCCATGACCTGGGGCGCCGTGGTGCCGGGTTGGCCCGCGCCGCCCTGCTCGGCCAGCAGGCGAGCGAGGACTGGGGCCAGGTCGGCGGCGGCGGCATGCTGGAGTTCGAGCACGGCGACGTCGGTCTGGCTGATGTCGATGGCGGCGATGACTGCCGCGATCTGCTCGATGTTGGATGCGTAGTCGGTGACGACCAGGGTGTTGTTCGACGGAAACGCGGTGACTGTGTTGTTCGGCGAGACAAGCGGTCTGACGACGCCGAGCATCTGTGTGGCTGACTCGAAGCGCAGGGCGAAGACCTGGGTCACCAGGCGGTCGCCGCGTGCGCTGACCTGGCGGGTGCCGACAGGTGCCGCATGCTGCTTGGCATCGGCCTCGGGAACGATCTTGACCACGCCTTCGCCTTCCACCGCGGTAAACCCCTGCAGGCGCAGCGCGGACAGCAGGATCTGGTAGCTGAGGGCACGCGGCACCGGGGTGTTGGTGACGATGTTGAGCTTGCCCTTGACGCGCGGATCAATGAGGAAGTTCTGCCCGGTGATCTCGCCCACGGCATGGATAACCGCGTCGATCTCGGCATTCTGGAAATTGAGTGAGATGGTCTCTTCACGCTGCTGGGCGCTGGCAGGCATGCTCAACGCGAGCAGAACGGCAACACAACTCGCACGCAGGCACATTGGCAGCAGGGGGAGGATCGACTTTCGGATCGCCTTGCGGATCGATGTTGTGAAGCGGGCTGAAGGCGAAGGTCGGGGAATTGAGGCGACCGGATTGGGCTCAGCGTTGATGCGCACTGCTAGGGGCATTTTCTTGGGCTGCAGATCGGGAAATGGAAGGGGGATGGGGCGGATGCTCGGACTGGTCAGGGGGATTGCGCCGATGGGGTGACTGGCCGCGGACGTGGGGAGGGGGTTACTCCCCTTGTTCGACGGTGAGGTGCTGGCGTGCTGCCAGATCAAGCCTCACCGAAGCACCCTCGCGCTCGAGGATGACGTGGTCGGGGTGGATGGACGCCAGTCGCCAGCCGTCGCTGCTGGTGCCTCCGGCCCTGATTGTCTTCACGCTGCCGTCAGCGGTCTTGAACAAGGCGAATCCACCTGCGTCGCCAAAGCCGGTGGCCAGGCCGTGGAGCGACAACGGCGGCCGGGCCGTGGCGCTGCTTGCGCTGCTCGGCCCGGGCCTGCCGCCGGTGCCGGCGATACGCAGGATGCCTTCGGCAGCGCTGACCGGATCGGTTTCATGGAACGCCAGCGCCGCAGCTTGCGGTGTCGCGTGGAAGGACCAGTACGCCGCAGCCGCCAGCCAGCTGGTGAAGCTCAGGGCCAAAATCCAGGCCAGCGGCGCAATCCACCGCATCGCCAGCATTGCGGCTCGCCTCTGTGCCTCCCCCCTCAATGACATGCGTACTCCGGCTGACCGTTACAAATTCGTTGCGGATGATGCATGGCTTGTGTGACGCGAGTGTTATCTGCCCCGGCGCAGTGCTTTGGAGGCCGGCTGTGGAACTGCCCGGGTCGCTGGTGGGTCTTTACGGGCCGGACATGAAGGAGTTCCGTTTTGGCACGTAAGCTCATTCCCTTGTTTACCCTGATCGTCCTGCTTGCGCTCGCAGGCCTGTTCTCCGCAGCGGCGCTGGCTGCCGCAGCCGCCCCCGTGGATCCGACTCAGCCGCCACATCAACGTCTGGCGGACCTGCTCGAGGATGACGCCACCCGCAGCGTGCTGATCGAACAGCTACGCAGCCTGGGCGAGGAGGGTGCCGCGCGTGCGCTTGAACCCGAGGCGCCCGTCGAGTCGATGGCGGGGCGCGTTGCCGCGCTGACGCAGAACCTCGCGCAGGGAACGGTCAGCGAGTTCGGTGCAGCTCTGTCTGCGCTCGGTGAGGCGACCGGGCAGCTTGCCGATGCCCGGCTCGATTCCGTGCTGTGGCAGCTTGGCGAATTTGCCGTACTGGTCGTTGTCACCCTGGTCGTCTTCCGCGCGCTGGCGGCGGCCGCCGGCGGGCTGTTCGCCGCGCTCGATCGGCAGGCCGGCGCGGCCGATGGGCCGCGCGCACTGGTCTGGGGGCGACGGCTCCTGGCGACGGCCGGCGCAGGACTCATCGACCTGCTCACCATTGCATTCGCCTGGCTTGCCGGGTATGGCGTGGCGCTGTTCGTGATCGGCGAGTCCGGGGCGATACGCGTGCACGAGTCCCTGTTTCTGAACGCCTTTCTGATGGTCGAGGCCATTCGGGTGGGGCTCCGTATCCTGTTGTCCCGGCATGGCGACACGTTGCGCGTGCTTCCCGTGGCGGACGAAGAGGCCGCCTACTGGTACCTATGGGCATCGCGCATGGTGTTCTTTGTCGGCTATGGCCTGATGCTGCTGGTGCCGGTGATCGGCCACTATCTCAGCCCAGCGCTAAGCCGTGCGGTGGCCATCGTGATCATGCTCTCCGCCCTCCTCAAGGCGGCCGTGATCGTGATGCAGAACCGACAGCGCGTGCGTGCTGCCATCGAGGCGCTGGCCGAGCGCATGCAGTCTTCCTTTGCTCGCATCAGCATCACGATTGGCGCGCGTACCTGGCACATCGTGGCCATTGCCTACCTGGGTGCAATCCTGGTCACCGCCATTCTCTATCCGCAGGATGCGCTGCCGTTCATGGTCGCTGCAACGGCGCAGACCGTGCTGGCAGTTGCCTTGGGCATCGGCCTGGCGGCATTGCTGACGCAGGTGATCCTGCGCCGGATCCGGCTCAGCGAGGCGCTGCAGCAGAAGTTTCCGTTGCTCGAAGCGCGTCTTAACGCCTATGTGCCGACGGCGTTGAAGATCGCCCGCTTCGCGATCCTCGCCGTGGTCGTGGCGGCAATCGTGGACGCGTGGACGCCATTCGACCTCGGCGCCTGGCTGGTCTCCGACGCCGGCACGCGTCTGCTCGGCAAGCTTGTGTCGATCGCGCTCATCGTGGCGCTCGCCTTGCTGCTGTGGCTCATCGTTGCGAGCTGGATCGAGTTCCGCCTGAACGCCGAGGCGGGCGGCGAGCCCAATGCCCGTGCGCGCACCCTGCTGACGATCTTCCGCAATGCGGTGGCGATCGCGCTGGTGGTGGTGACCACGATGGTGGTGCTGGCCGAGATCGGCCTCAACATCGCGCCGCTGCTCGCCGGCGCAGGCGTACTCGGGCTTGCGATTGGCTTCGGCGCCCAGAAGCTGGTTCAGGACGTGATCACTGGCGTCTTCATCCAGCTCGAGCGCGCGATCAACGTTGGTGACGTGGTCACCGCGGCCGGGGTTACCGGCACGGTGGAGAAGATGACCATCCGCTCGCTGGGCATGCGAGATCTCTCCGGTACCTATCACCTGTTGCCGTTCTCATCGGTCACCACCGTGGCCAACTACAACCGCGACTTCGGCTACCACGTTGGCGAGTACGGCATCGGCTACCGCGAAGACAGCGACGAGGCCATCGTCCAGCTGCGCGCGGCCTTCGATGAACTGCGCCAGGACCCCGCTTTCGCAGGGTTGATCCTGAGCTCCGAGCTCGAGGTGCACGGGGTGACGGCACTGGCCGACAGTTCGGTGAACATCCGCGTCCGCATCAAGACGGTGGCGGGTTCACAGTTCCCGGTCGGTCGCGCCTACAACCGCCTTGTCAAGCGTCACTTCGACGCTGCCGGCATCGAGATCCCATTCCCGCACATGACGCTCTACTTTGGCGAGGACAAGCAGGGCAAGGCGCCGCCTGCGCGCATCAGCATGCTGGGGGTGGGGCCCGCGCCGGGTGGGGTGGAGAGGCTTGCCGGAGAATGACAAACGGGTGAAGTCGCGGAGGCGGATAGGGCCGGCAAGCGCTATACTCGCGGGTCTGCCCAGAACCCGCCGTGCCCATGTCCGACCCGACCCCGCTTTTCGCCGACGATGGCCCGCTCGCAGCTGCGATTCCTGGCTTCCGAGCCCGTCCGCAGCAGATCGAGATGGCACGGAAGATCGCCGAGGCGCTGCGCGAGAGCCGTGTGCTGGTGGCCGAGGCCGGAACCGGTACCGGCAAGACCTTCGCTTATCTCGTGCCGGCGCTGATGGCGGGCGGCAAGGTCATCATCTCCACCGGCACCAAAACCCTTCAGGACCAGCTCTTCAACCGCGACCTGCCGACCGTGCGTGCCGCGCTCAAGGTCCCGGTGAGCATCGCGCTGCTAAAGGGCAGGGCCAACTACGTCTGCCACTACCACCTCGAGCGTAATGCGCGCGATGGCCGCTTCCTCACCGCGCAGGACGCCGCCGACCTGCGCGCAATCGGCCGTTTCGCCCAGGTCACGCAGACGGGCGACAAGGCCGAATGCACGGACGTGCGCGAAGACTCGCTGGCCTGGATCGCCGCAACCTCGACGCGTGACAATTGCCTCGGCCAGGACTGCCCGCACAAGGACGAGTGCTTCGTGATGCAGGCTCGGCGTAATGCGATGGACGCCGACGTCGTGGTGGTCAATCACCACCTGTTCTTCGCCGACGTGATGCTGCGCGACGAGGGCATGGGCGAGCTGCTGCCAGCCTGCAATGCCGTGATCTTCGACGAGGCTCACCAGTTGCCGGAGACCGCGAGCATGTTCTTCGGCGACAGCGTGTCCACGGCCCAGGTGCTGGAGTTGGCGCGTGACACTCGCTCCGAAACGGTGGCCGCAGCGCGCGACTGCGTGGCGATGATCGACCAGACGCGCAACCTCGAGAAGGCCGCGCGCGACCTGCGCCTGGTGTTCGGTACCGAGACTGCGCGCATCTCGGCTGCGCAGGCGGCCGAGCGGGAGAACTTCGATGCCATGGTCGAGGCGCTGGAGAAGTCGCTGACCGAGTTCCAGGCCGTGCTCGACACCCAGGCCGAGCGCTCCGAAGGGCTCGCAAACTGCCTGCGCCGCACCGAGGAGATGGCTGCGCGCCTGGCCAGCTGGCGCAGCCCCGAGGACAAGGACCTCATCCGCTGGGTCGAGGTGTTTACCCAGTCGCTGGCGCTCAATGCCACCCCGCTGCATGTATCGGACGTCTTCAAGCGCCAGCTCGAGGGCCATCCGCGGGCGTGGATCTTCACCTCTGCGACGCTGGCGGTGGGCAAGGCGGACTTCGGCCACTACTGCCGCGAGATGGGCCTGGCCTGGATGGATCCGCCGCCGCTCACCGCGGTGTGGGGTAGCCCCTTCGATTATGCCGAGCAGGCCTTGCTGTATGCCCCCGCCGGCATGCCCGAACCAAACTCGTCCGAATATACCGAGCGTGTCGCCCAGGTGGCGCTGCCGCTGATTCGTGCCGCGCGAGGGCGTGCCTTCGTGCTGTGCACCTCGCTGCGCGCGATGCGCCGCATCCACGAGCTGATCCTCGACGGCCTGCAGCATAGTGGGGACGAGTTGCCGGTGCTGCTTCAGGGCGAGGGTTCGCGTACCGAACTGCTGGAGCGCTTCCGCCGTCTTGGCAATGCAGTGCTGGTGGCGAGCCAGAGCTTCTGGGAGGGCGTGGACGTGCCCGGCGATGCGCTGTCGCTGGTGGTGATCGACAAGCTTCCTTTCGCTCCGCCGGACGACCCTGTGCTGGCCGCGCGCGTCGAGCACATGCAGAAGCAGGGCTTGAGTCCCTTCGTGCATCATCAGTTGCCCAAGACCGTGATCAATATGAAGCAGGGCGCCGGGCGGCTCATCCGTACCGAGCGCGACCGTGGTGTGTTGTGCATCTGCGATCCGCGCATGATCGAGAAGTCCTATGGCAAGGTGGTGTGGCGCAGTCTGCCGCCGATGCGGCGCACGCGGGCCGAGACCGACGCGGTTGCCTTCCTGGCTTCGTTGCCGCCGCCTCGTGCCAGCGCACGCACGCCCGCGCAGGGGAGCGGCTGAGAGCGGTCTGTTGTATCCTTCAAGGCTATCTCACGATGCCTGCGGGCAATGCTCCGATGAAAGTCTTCGGTTTTGGCGGTTGGTCGGGCTCAGGCAAGACGACGCTGGTGGAGAAGCTGATCCCCGAGTTCACCGCGCGTGGTCTGCGCGTGTCGGTCATCAAGCATGCACACCATGGTTTCGATCTGGACAAGCCGGGTAAGGACTCCTGGCGCCACCGCGAGGCCGGCGCCACACAGGTGCTGATGCTGTCCAACGACCGCTGGGTGCTGATGCATGAGCTGCGCGGCGCGCCCGAGCCCAGCCTGGAAGAGCAGCTGCGCTTGCTCGAGCCCTGCGATCTGGTGCTGATCGAAGGCTACAAGGCAGCGGCCGTGCCCAAGATCGAGATCCATCGGCCCGCCTTGGGCAAACCGCCGCTGTGGCCGGATAACCCCCATGTGGTGGCGGTGGCAAGCGACCTTGCCATCGATTGCCCGCTGCCTCTGCTTCCGCTCAATGAACCGGCGCGGGTCGCCAATTTCATTCTCGACCATCTGAAGATTCAATGAACGGCACCATGCTCTCTTTTGACGAAGCCTACGAAAAGCTGCTCGGATTCGCGCGTCCGGTACGCGAGATCGAGCAGGTAGACACGATGTTCGCCGCCGGCCGGGTGCTCGCGGTCGCCCAGTTCTCAACGATCGACCAGCCGCCGATGGACAACTCGGGGATGGATGGCTACGCGCTGCGTGCCGCCGACGTTCCCGTTGCCGGCACGCGCCTGCCGGTCAGTCAGCGCATTCCGGCGGGCAGTGTCGGCCACGAGCTTGCGCCGGGCACCGCGGCGCGCATATTCACTGGCGCCCCCTTGCCGCAAGGCGCAGATGCCGTGGTGATGCAGGAGTTGTGCGAGCACGATGGCGCCGAAGTCATCATCAACACCGTGCCACGTTCCGGCGAGGCGGTACGAAGGATGGGCGAGGACATCGCGCGCGGTGAACTGATCCTGCCCGCAGGCGAGCGGCTTACGCCGCAGGCCGTCGCGCTGGCGGCGTCGGTGGGCCTGGCTCAGCTGCCCGTGCTGAGGCGGGTGAAGGTGGCGATGTTCTCCACCGGCTCCGAGTTGGTGATGCCGGGCGAGCCTCTGCCGCCGGGGGGTATCTACAACTCCAATCGCTACATGCTGCGCAGCCTGCTTGTCGGCCTGGGGTGCGAGGTGGAGGATTTCGGCATCGTCCCCGACCGTCTCGACGCCACCCGCGAAGTCCTTCGTCGCGCCGCGCAGGGCCATGATCTCATCCTTACCAGCGGCGGGGTGTCGGTCGGCGAGGAGGACCATGTCAAGCCTGCGGTCGAGGCCGAGGGTAGTCTGGATATGTGGAAAATCGCGATGAAGCCGGGCAAGCCCTTGGCGTATGGCCATGTGGCAGGGGCTGCATTCATCGGCCTGCCAGGCAATCCGGTGTCGAGCTTCGTCACCTTCCTGATGATGGTGCGTCCCTTCCTGCTGGCCACGCAGGGCGTGCGCGAGGTGGCGCCGGCGGCGCTGGCCTTGCGTGCCGATTTCGATTGGCCGCGGCCCGATCGCCGACGCGAGTTCCTGCGTGCGCGCATGAATTTGCAGGGTGGGGTGGAGCTGTTCGACAACCAGGGTTCGGCGGCGCTCAATTCGACGGTATGGGCAAACGGGCTGGTGGATATCCCTGCGGCCACATCCGTCAAGCGCGGCGAGAGCGTCCGCTTCCTGCCCTACGGCGATCTGCTGCACTGAATGAGTACATTGACGGGACAGGACATGACGAGCAAGGTGAAGGTTCTTTATTTCGCCAGCCTGCGCGAAGCGGTTGGGACGCCTGGCGAGGAGTTGGCGTTGCCGGCCAATGTGGGCACCGTCGGTGCGCTGCGGGAGCATCTCGCTGCACGGGGCGACGCGTGGGGGGCGATGGCGGCAGGCCGTAACGTGCGCAGTGCGGTTAACCAGCGCATGGTTGGTGCCGACGCGCCGGTGGCGGCGGGGGACGAGGTCGCTTTCTTTCCGCCTGTGACCGGGGGCTGAGCATGGGGCGCTACAAAGTCTGCGTTCAGGAAGACGACTTCGACGTCGGCGCGGAGATTGCCGCGCTCAGTCAGGAGCGTACCGATGTGGGGGCAGTCGCCAGCTTTGTCGGCCTGGTCCGTGACGTCAACGACGGCAGCGGCGTATCGGCGATGACGCTCGAGCACTATCCCGGGATGACCGAGCGTGCCCTCGAAGAGATCGTGACCGAGGCGCGTGCACGCTGGTCGGTACTGGATGCGTGCGTCATCCATCGCCATGGTCGACTCATGCCCGCCGAGCGCATCGTATTCGTCGGCGTAGCCAGCGCACATCGCGGCGATGCATTCGCCGCCTGCGAATTCATCATGGACTACCTGAAGACACGGGCTCCGTTCTGGAAACGTGAAGAGACCCCGGATGGCGGGCGCTGGGTGGATGCGCGCGAGGCGGACGATTCGGCGGCTGCGCGCTGGAGTGCCGCGCCGGCCGACGATGTCTCGATAGACGACAGCTGGGACGAGATCGAGCAGCGTCGTTGAGCGTGCTGCAGCCCCGCAAGGCATAACGGCGCCCGAGGGCGCCGTTATGCCTGCCTGCGCGGGACTCCGGCGGGCAGCTTACTTGCGGCCCTTGCCGCCCTGCTGGGTGAAAGCCTGGAAGGCCTCCGTCGAGGCACGGGTCATCTGCTCGAAGGCCGCGCGCGTGGTGTCCATCGCCGTCTGCATGGCACCGAGGGCGTTCTGGTCGGCGATCGGCATGCCCTTGAACATCTTCTGCATGGCGTCGAACATATCGGTGCTGCCGGTGCTCAACTGCTCACCGACGAGCTTGCCGAACTCGGCCTGAGTGCGTGCCGTGATCTCGGCGATTTCGCGCGCACATGCGAGCATCTGCTCGGTGGTGCTCTGCGCGTAGTGGGCGCGCAGCTCCATCATGCCCTTGGGGTCCTTGGTGCTCGACAGTGCCTTGGCATTCTCGACGCCTTCCTCGAACAGGCGCTTGGCTGCGCCGACCTGGATTTCCATGATGCGCTGGGAGTTCTCGATCGACATCTGCGCCAGACGCATGGCCGCTTCGAGATTCTTCTTCTGAAGTTCGTTGAACTGATCCTGTTTGGTAGCCATAAGCACTCTCCACTCCCGCCATGCGGCGCTGATTTATATGTCGTGAGGCGTCCCTCGGCACGATTGCAGATCGATATCCCTGTTCGGGTATGCAAGCTCGTGCTCCCTCGCCTCAGCCGCACAATAGCACAGCGCGGGTGTGCGTTAGCGGGCAATCGCCTGTTACTGAGCCCGAATCGGGCAGTGCGCCCTGCATAGCGGGGTGTGTTTCTTGTTCTTCCTCAAGGCGACGGCCTTTGCGGCCAAATACGATTTCCAGGCTGCGAATCCGGCCGCAGGACAAGTCCGGTATCCCAACGATGGAAGACACCACGATGTTCCAGAACGACGTTCACCCCTTCGACGCGCGCGGCGTCGCCAAGCGCTTCCGCCATGCTGCCATCTTCGGTGCCCTCGAATCGCTCGAAGACGGCGAGGTGATGCGGTTCGTCAATGACCACGACCCGCTGCCGCTGCTTGGCCAGATCCAGCAGCGCTACGGCAACCAGGTGGGTATCACCTATGTCGCGCGTGACCCGGGCAATATCGTCATCGACTTCAAGATCCAGCTTGGTGCGCCGGCCAGCGCGGGTGCGCCCGCCGCTGCGGCGGCAGCCACAGGCGGCGGATGCGGCGGCGGCGGCGGACACGGCTGCTGCTCCGGCCACTAAGGCTTGCCGTACTTGCGATAGACGGCACGTGCGTCGGCGGCCGCGCGCTCCGGCGTACAGATCGACGGATCGTCGTCGTGACCGCTGAAGAAATCGTCCGCCTGGGCGGCCATCACCAGTTTGATGGCCGCCTTTTCGCTTTGCTCGTAGCGTTCGTAAAGCAGCGTGGCCACTTCGTCCAGGTGCTGTTCGTAGGTCATGGGCATGGGGAGGCTCCGTTTCAGCGCAGGGTCACGAACTCTTCGGCGCTGGTAGGGTGGATGGCAATGGTGTCGTCGAAATCGCGCTTGCGGGCGCCCATCTTCACCGCCACGGCAAAACCCTGCAGCATTTCGTCGGCACCCTCGCCGATGACGTGGGCGCCGACGATGCGCTCGTCTGCGCCGGCGCAGATCAACTTCATCGATGTCCTTGGTCTGTGTTCGGTCAGGGCGTGGTACATCCCGGTGAAGCGGGTGCCATAGACCTTTACCTGCTCATGGCATGCACGTGCCTCCTCTTCGGTCAGGCCTACCGTGCCAATCGGGGGGTGGCTGAAGACGACGGTGGGTATGGTGTCGTAGTCGAGCTTGCTGTCCTTCTGGCCCAGGAACAGGCGGGCTGCGAGTCTTCGCCCTGCCGCAATTGCGACCGGGGTGAGTTCTGCGCGACCGGTGATGTCGCCGATGGCGTAGATGCCGTCGACGCCCGTATTCTGGAACGCGTCGGTCGCGACCATGCCGCGTGCGTCGGCACTCAGGCCTGCCGCTTCGAGTCGAAGGCGGTCGGTATTCGCCCGGCGGCCGGTCGCCCACACCAGGGCGTCGACTTCGAGCACGCCGCCGCCATCGCAGGCAACGCGCAGGCTGCCGTCCGCCTGCCGTGTCACTGCCTCCACGCGAGTGCCGAAACGCAGGTCTACGCCGTCTTCGCGCATCTGGGCGCCGAGTTCGTCGCGCAGCATGGCGTCGAAGGGGCGCAACAGATGCGGTCCGCGCACCAGCATGTGTACAGCGCTGCCAAGGGCGTTGAGTACGCCAGCCAACTCCACCGCGATGTAACCCGCACCGACCACCGCAACCCGACGCGGCTGGGTCTCGAGTGCAAAGAATCCGTCTGAGTCGATGCCGAACTCTGCGCCGGGAGTATCGGGGACCTCGGGTCGGCCGCCCGTGGCGATCACGATGTGAGGCGCGCTGAAGCGTTCTCCGTCGACCTCGATGGTGTGTGCATCGACAAATCGTGCAAAACCCCGAACGACATCCACGCCTGCCTTGTCGAGCATGCTGGCGTAGATACCATTGAGGCGCAGCACATAGGCATCGCGCCGGGCCTTGAGCGTTGACCAGTCAAAGTGGGTGGAGCCGACCGTGAAGCCATAGCCGGGCGCGTCGCGCATCGCCTGGGCGAGGTTTGCGGCGTACCACATGACCTTCTTCGGCACGCAGCCGACATTCACGCAGGTGCCGCCGAGACGCGCGGCCTCCACGACGAGGGCGCGGGCACCGTATTCCGCCGCGCGGCGGGCGCTGGCAACACCTCCGCTGCCGCCACCGATGGCGATGAAGTCATAGTTGCGCATGTGCGGGCTCCATTGTGTGCTGGGGCGGCGGTCATCGCCGCCGGGTAAGGAATGGGCGACATTTTCGCTGCTTGCCCCGCGTTTGTGGACTTGCCGGACGCGATATCGCTGCTTCGCCCAAGCTCGGGATGTAGATCTGTCTGGGGATATAAAAAGATAACTTTATATTCTTTTGAGATCTTTGAGCGATCCGGTAAGGTGCGAGTCTTCATTTTGCACTGCACCACTCCGCCATGCTCATTCCTGACAGCGCGCATGCACTGATCGTCGGCATCGTCCTGATCGGGCTGTTCATCACTTTCGTGCGCGAATGGGTCAAGGCCGACGTTGCAGTGATCTGCGCCGTTGCCCTGCTTCTTGCGCTGGGACTGCTCACGCCTGCGAAGGTATTGAGCGTGTTCAGCAACAGCGCACCAATCACCATCATCTGCCTGTTCATCATCAGCGGGGCGCTCGGTCGTACGGGCTGTGTTGACAGGCTCGGGGAGTGGATCGGCAACGTGGCGGGACATAGCGAGCGCCGCCTGCTGCTCGCGATGCTGCTCGTCGGTGTTGCCGTGTCGCCCTTCATCAACAACACACCGGTTGTCATGGTCATGATTCCGGCAGTGATTGCGATGGCTGGGCGATTCTCGATTGCCCCCTCGCGTCTGCTCATTCCTCTGTCCTACGCAACGATCCTGGGCGGCCTTATCACCATGGTGGGGACCTCGACCAATATTCTGGTCGATGGTGTCGCTCGTGACATGGGGTTGGCGCCGTTTACGATGTTCGAGATCAGTGCGCCGGCGATAGTCATGGCACTGATCGGCTGCACGTTCATGCTGTTCTTTGCGCAGCGCTTCCTGCCGGCACGCGAGACACTCACCCAGCAGTTCTCGGGCAGCAGCGACCGTTTGTTCATGACCGAGCTTTTCGTACCCGAAAACTCGCGTCTCGCAGGTCGTACGCTGAAGGAAGCGCGTCTGTCGAATGGCGTGATCAAGGTTCTCAAGCTCTTCCGCGGCGAGGAGGAGTGGTCTGCGCCGGCTCCCGACACACGTCTCGAGGTTGGCGACCGGCTGGTCGTGCATACCCGCAGCAGCGCAATGGTCGATCTGCGCAGCACCGATCTCGTCGGTTTGCGCGCGCAGACGCCGCCTGCGGCCGACCCTCAGGACCTGGAGACCCTGCGCAGACGCGACGTCGTGATCGTCGAGGCTCTGGTAGGACAGACCTCGCGTTACGTGCAACGTCCGATCCGCGACCTCGATCTGGCCGCTCGCTACGGCATCCATCTGATCGCCGTACATCGGCGCAATGCCTCCATCCCGGACGTGGGGGACGACTTCCAGCTCCAGTTCGGTGACGTGCTGCTGGTCGAGGGCACACCGACCCAGATCAAGCGCTTCTGCGATAACGGCGATCTGTTTGCCATCACCGATGGCAAGGTGTCGGCGACCCGAAGCACCAAGGCGCCGATCGCACTCGCGACCATTGCGGGGGTGATGCTGCTTGCCGCATTCAACGTGATGCCGATCGAGGGCCTGGCGATCATCGGGGCGGCGGTCGTGCTGATCACTGGCTGCATTCGTCCCGACGAGGCCTACAAGTCCGTCGAACCCGACTTTGACACCAGCGAGTAACATGCCCCGTCGCAAGGCGCACGGCGCATGGCCTCCGGCCGAGCGCCGGAAACGGCCGTGTATCTATGTGGGGATAGGTGTCAGTCGAGCCTGAGGACAGCCGGCGGCGGCTTGATCTTCAATGCTTTCAGTCGGTTGGCCGCTTCCGCCGTGGGTTCGGTGACCTGCCAGACGGTGCCGTTGGGGCTGGACAATTGCGCAAGCTGAATGCGCTTGAGGTCATCGCGCACGTTGCGCCAAGTATCTTGGCAGGCGTGCTCGATCACGCGTTCCAGTAACAGAGACAGCACGGTAATCGCGATGTGGGCGTGGATGCGGTGGGGCGCCCAGTGGAACACGGGGCGCATGCGCAGGCCGCCCTTCATCGTGCGCCAGGCTTCTTCGACGCGCTGCTGCTGCTTGTAGCCGAGCGCCATGTCCTCGGCGGTGAGGGTATCGTCGTTACTGTGGACGACGAACTTGCCGTCGAAACGTTCGAGTTCGGCGATGGCCTGCCGATCGATCGCCAGGCCCCGCTTGGTCTCCTTCAGGAACCGCCCGTAGCGGGCGCTGCTGCGCAGCGCGCACACGCGCTTGCTGTGCCCTCCCTCGTCCTGATCGGCCAGACATGCAAGCTCGGCCTCGAGTTCGCGGATGCGCTCGTCACGATAGGCACGCTGGCGGTGTGCCTCCTGCGGGTTGAAGCATACCGCATAGCGGCGGCGGCGCTCGCCGTCGCCGACGACGACCTCCTTGACCTCGAGGTTTTCGGCGATCTTGCGGTAGCGCCCCGGGCGCGAGAGCACTGCTTCGGTCACCTCGTCGCCACGGCGCATCGGCATCGCCATCAGGTACTTGCCACCGCCTTTGGCGAGCGCCTGGAAGTTGGCCTGCGAGACCATGCCGGCGTCCCCGACGAACAAACAGCGGGTGAGCTGCCAGCCCTTGAGGTCTTCCTTGACCTGGGCCACCGTGGTGACATCGACCGTGTTGCCCGGAAACACCCAGTGGCGCACCGGGAAGCCGTCGCGGGTGACCGCCAGGCCCACCACGATCTGCGGCGCATCGCCCCGGCCGTTCTTGCTGTAGCCGCGCTTCCTGGGCGCCACGTAGCGCTTGGCGCCAGCGGCCACGCTGCCGCGCATCAGGCCGTCGGCGTCGCCGTTGTCCTCCTCGTCGATCTCGAAGTGCAACGAGGTGGTGTCGTAGAAGACGATCTCCACGTCCAGACTCAACAGGTCGGCGACCTGGAAGAAGATCGCCTGTTCGATCGCGGCCTTGTTGGCCTCGAGAAAGTCCATCGCGCGGTAGAGCTGGTGCAGCGCCAGGGCTTGCGTGCCTTCGATGTGCACGTCCTCCTTGAGCCACTGCTCGTGACAGTAAAGCTTGGAGGCAGGCGCGCACGCACGATTGGCCACCAGTGCGAACAGCGCCCGCTCCATCTCGAAGCCGAAACGCCGGCCGTGCGCCTGCGCACGCACGATGGCATCGATCCCGAGTCGCTGCCATACCGCCTCGAGCGCGTGCACGTCGCCGTAGGGCCAGGCGCACACCAGTCGCCAGCCCGGATCGTCGGCCACGATGGCCTCGGGCGAG
>WPCG01088123.1_pt1 | contig 123878 bp, 114 predicted proteins | sample 5403311 | NCBI WGS metagenome assembly WPCG01 (sample SAMN12869467, study PRJNA574797) | sludge metagenome | isolation source: wastewater treatment of Control | place: China:Beijing | collected 2019-05-17 | reverse complement strand
GCAGTTGAGACTGGCCGCCTGACGCCGCCGCCGTGGTCGGCGCTCCGGGCTACGCCCTGCGCGCCGACCACGGCAACCCGGAATCAACCGAATACCTGATCAACCCTTTTGCACAACTTGACGCACACAACTTTAGCAGCGCGCTTGCGCAGCGGTTGCGGTGCTGGAAGCCGTGAGTGCGGAAATGGCGGTGGAAAGTGGGTCTTACGTGGTCCCATGCCATGGGCACGGTGGGAGATAATCCGGGTAGCTAAACCGCACTTAGTTCTCGCATACGAGCGTCCCGTGTCGATCAAGTCCGTCAGCAAACCCGTCAGTTGGTCGATCGTGCTCGGTGTCGTGTTCATCCTCAGCGGCTTCATGCCGCCAGGCAGGCTGTTCTCGGACCCGGAGCACTATCTCGCATTGCATACGGCGCTCGAGTTCTTCTCGATCGCGGTGGCGGCCATGGTGTTCGCGCTCGGCTGGAATCTGCGCCACACCACGCGGGGCGGACGTCTGGTCTGGCTGGGGGCTGTGTTCCTGGGCGTCGGTCTGATCGACTTTGCCCACACCTTGTCATACGCAGGCATGCCTGTGTTCGTTACCCCAAGCGGGGCCGACAAGGCCATACAGTTCTGGCTTGCAGCGCGCCTGCTGTTGGTGGTTGGCTTGCTTGTGTTTGCACTGCTGCCCGAACGGCGCTGGCCACCTGCATGTGCGGACGGGGTGACGGCTGCCGCGCTCGGCATTGCGCTGCTGACGATGTGGGTCGTGCTGTGGCATCAGGACTGGCTCCCGGTCAGCTTCATCCCCGGTGAAGGGGTCACCCCCTTCAAGGTCGGCGCCGAGTACGTTCTTGCGGCGCTCTATGTGCTGGCCGCCCTGATGCTTTGGCAACGGGCGCTGCGCGATCGGGATGCCTCTGCTCGATGGCTGGCCGCCGCTGCCTGGGTACTCGCGCTCGCTGAGCTGTATTTCACCCTGTACGTCGATGTGAGCGACCTCTTCAATGTGGCTGGGCATCTCTACAAGTTCGCAGCCTACGCCATGATCTACCGCGCCGTGTTCGTGTCCGGCGTGCGTGAACCTCAGCAGGCGCTCAGGCGTGAGCAGGCGCTGCTGCGTGCCTTGATCGATTCGGTGCCGGACCTGATTGCCTTCAAGGATCCGCAGGGGCGCTACCTGGGCTGCAACAAGGCGTACGCAAAGGCTTATGGCGTGCGCGAGTGCGATCTCGTCGGTCTGCGCGAGGAGACGGCCATGCGTGCTGCGGGCAATCTCGACGGAGCGGGGGCTGACGGAGGTGTGGTCAGTACCCCCGAGCATCACGAGGAATGGCTGGAGACGGTCGATGGCGGACTTCGCCTGCTTGACACCCTGCGCACGCCTTATCGTGACGAGAATGGCGTCACCCTTGGCGAGATCCGCATCAGTCGCGATTTCACCGAGCGCCGCAAGATGCGAGAGCAGATCGCCGAGCGCGAGCAGCGTGTGATGCTTGCCGTGGAGAGCGCCGGGCTGGGCGTATGGGACTGGGACCTGCGCAGCGGGCGCTGCGTGTTCAGCCCCACCTGGTGCGAGATGATCGGTTTCCGTGCGGACGAGCTCCCGGCGCACGTGTCGGCCTGGGAGGAGCGCGTACATCCCGAAGACTGGGGTGACATCCGCGCTGCGCTCGAGCCCCACCTTGGAGGTGCGACCGAGAGCTACCGGGTGGAGTATCGCATCCGCCATCAAGACGGCCACTGGGTGTGGGTGATGGCTGCCGGGCGCGTGCTCGATCGTGACGAGCAAGGTGCAGCAGCGCGCGTGGTCGGGATCCATCAGGACATATCGCAGCGCAAGACGATGGAGGAGAGCTTGCTGCAGTTGGCGACGAGCGACCCGCTGACGGGGTTGTGGAATCGGCGCCACTTCACCGAGATGATGCGCGGAGAGCTTGGTCGCGTCCGTCGTGGCCAATCGCAGGCCGCGCTGCTTCTGCTCGACCTCGACCACTTCAAGCGGGTCAACGACACTCACGGCCATGCAGCGGGCGATATCGTCCTGCGGCACTTCGTTAACGTGGTCGACGTGCAGCTGCGCGAGGCCGATGTGTTCGCGCGCATGGGGGGGGAGGAGTTTGCCGTCCTGCTGCCCTGCATTGATGCGCTCGGCGCGATGCGGGTGGCGGAGCGGCTTTGCCGCGTGGTAGCCGCGAGCCCGGCAATGGTCGACGGCCAGCCGCTGTCATTCACGGTCAGTGTGGGGGTGGCGATGCTGCATGAGGCTGACCAGGCCCATGACGAGGCGTATTCGCGTGCCGATGAGGCGCTCTATGCAGCAAAGCATGGTGGGCGCAATCGCGCCGTCCTGGCGCGTGAACGTGACACGGCCCCGCCGTCTTTCGAAGGCGGGGCCGTGTCGGTCAGCCCGGGTTGATGGGCTCCCGTCGCATGCGGCGACGGGCCATCGGGCTCAGCGGTAGCCAGCGCGGTCGAAGATGCGCTGTGCTTCGGCAACGGTTGCAGCCAGCTCGCCGATCGGCAAGGTGTCGGCCTTGAACTCGCCGAGCGTGTTGAGTGCGGCATTGTCGATCTTGAACGTCGTCACCACCGGCCACTCGTTGTTGCCGTTGGCAAAGTAGGCCTGGGCTTCGTCGGAGGCCAGGTATTCCAGGAACTTGACCGCTGCTTCCTTGTTGGGCGCGTTCTTGAGCATGCCGGCGCCCGACACGTTGATGTGCGTACCCCAGCTGTCCTGGTTGGGCCATACGGCCTTGATGTTGGCAACCGCGGCCTGGTCTTCGGGCTTTGTCGAGTTCATCAGACGCGCGAGGTAGTAGCTGTTGGCAATGGCGACGCCGCATTCGCCTGCCGCAACCGCGCGGATCTGGTCGGTATCGCCACCCTTCGGTGCGCGAGCGAAATTGGCGACGATGCCCTTGGCCCAGTTCTCGGTCGCTTCGGCGCCGTTGTGCTTGATCATGGCCGCGCCGAGCGACAGGTTGTAGGGGTGGCTGCCCGAACGCGTGCACACCTGGCCCTTGAGGGCGGGGTCGGCGAGCTGCTCGTAGGTCTTGACCTGCTCTTCCTTCACCATCGTCGGGTTGAACACGATGATGCGCGCGCGAGTGGAGTAGGACACCCAGTTGTCGGCACGCAGGTGGGCCGGGACGCGAGCCTCGATCTCGGCCGACTTCACCGGCGCGAAGATGCCCATCTCATCGGCCTTGCCAAGGCGAGAAGCGTCGACGGTGATGAAGATGTCTGCCGGGCTGTTGGCGCCTTCGGTGCGGATGCGCTCGAGCAGTTCGTCTTCCTTGGCCTCGATGCGGTTGATCTTGATGCCGGTCTGCTTGGTGAAGTTGCCATACAGCTGCTCGTCCGTCTGGTAGTGGCGGGCCGAGTAGATGTTGAGTTCGGCCGCGTGAGCCGTTGCAGCCAGGCCGAGGGCGGAAAGAAGGGAGGCGAGGACGACTTTCTTCATGATGCTCGAGGGCCCCTGAGGGTTGTTATGGGTGAGCGGATAATAACGATAAAGATTCGCAGTTGCAAATTGGTCTCATTGCGTGCACTATTGTTGCGAATCATTCGCAACAAGGAAATGTCATGGATGCACTGCTGGTGGGCGCCGATCGTCTCGGAAACATACCTGATGTACTCGACCGCTACGGTATTCGCATCGCGAGCCATGTCAGTGGTCGCGATACCAGCCATCAAAGGCGATCGGCGTCTCTGCCGAGCGGGATCGGCATGGTGATCCTCTTCACTGATTTCCTCGGTCATAACGTGATGCAGCGCTTCCGTGAGGCGGCAACGCGGGAGGGCGTGATGTTCGTGTGCTGCCGGCGATCGACCTGCGCCCTGCAGCAAGCCCTGGGCAAGCGGTTCGATGAGCGCTGTCAGCAGTGTCCGGCGCACGCAAAGGGGGCGTGTCGCAAGACGCACTGAGCGCAGCTGGCATCACCCGGGCTGTAAACGTTCGATGCCCCGCATCGGAGCGGGGCATCGAACGTTGTGTGTAGCAGGAGGGGTATCAGCGCATCGCCGAGAGCGAAGGCATGAAGTCGGTGGTGGCGTCGTCGTCCACCAGGCGGCGGGCACCGTTGAAGCGTTGCGCCCAATAGCGAGTGGCGATGCTCTCGACCCTCACCTTGCCGCCTGTCGAAGGCGCATGGACGAACTTGCCGTCGCCGAGGTAGATGCCCACGTGGGAGAAGGTGCGGCGCATGGTATTGAAGAACACCAGATCGCCGGGCTTCAATTCCTGGCGGCTGACCTTGTCACCCAGGTTGGCCATTTCGCGTGCCGTGCGGGGCAGGTCGAGTCCGATCGCATTCCGGAACACGTTGAGCACGAGTCCGCTGCAGTCCAGTCCCGTTTCTGGTGAAGTGCCACCACGGCGATAGCGGATGCCCAGGTAAGACAACGCTTCATCGACGAGCTGTTCGGCAGTGCTCGCATATTCTTCCAGCGCCGACCGTTGCGCTTGGGTGGCGGTTGCGACAGGCCGCTCGGCCGTGTGGGCGGCCAAGGGCGCAAGCGCAAGGGCCGCGACAAGAGTGAGAGTGAGTCGGCGCAAAAACATTCGGCGGAATATACGCATGCGAATGGCGCTTGTAAATAGGTAAACCCTAGGTCGAGGAACCGGAGAGGTCGAGACGTGTCACAGCAAGCCGTTCGATGCAGCACCCGAGACCGGCGGGATGCCGATGGAGCCCCGACCGGCGTTGCGGGATGCGTTGTGGTCCTGTCGTACCTGGCGGGCTCGCGAGTTGCGTGCTGTCGCCGCAGTTGAGCGGCCCCTGGGCAGGCTCAGATCTTGAGACGCTGCTGGTATGCGCGCTCTTGTTCAACGAGCGCGGGTGCGGTGCTCAGGCCCATCGACAGGGCGCGTGCTTCCGCAGCGAGGAATAGCTGCGCTATCGCCCAGGCGTCGCCCAGCGCGTGATGGCGCTGGAAGGTCTCGATACCGAAGCTCGCCATCCATTCGGCGAGGCGGACGGGGCGTTCGAAGCGCTCTGGAAACAGCGCCGGCATCAAAAGGTAGAGATCGATCCAGGTAAAGGCATGACTCAGGCCCAGGTGCTGCAACAGGGCTTGCTCGATCATGCCGCGGTTGAAGGGCGCGTTGAATACGATCAGGGGCCCTTTGCCGGCGAGGCCGAGCAGGGCGCTCAGGGCCTCCGCCGGAACAGGATCGAGCTTCTCATAGCAGGCCGCGTCGAGGTGGATGAGGCCGCAGTCTACGGCGATGCCCCCCACAGCGAGCAAGCGGTCACGTTCCAGGTCCAGCCCCGTGGCCTCGGTGTTGACCACGGTGTAGCGCGTCTCGTAATGCGCGCGCGCAAGATCGACGTCGGGCAGGGACTGCCACTGTTCCATGGTGGCGGCGGCGCGCGCGCTCAGAGGCTGTGGGCCGCTGCGCGAGGGTATGAGCCGGGAGAGCCAGCCAGTCATAGTTGGTAATCCAGTTTCAGGCGCAGCTGGAGTTTTCTCGCCTGGCGGAAGGCTTCCTTGAGAATGCGGCGATCGAGCTCGTTGAGAGAGTCGGGATTCACCCGGTTGTCGCCTGGCGCGTCGTGTTCGGTCTCGAGGTGCTGCGAGCGCAGGCGCAGCAACTGTATGAAGTTGAAGCCGTCGATGATGGCGGACACCTCCTCGGCCGGTACCCCCATCCGCGCCGCGGCCTGGCGCAGGCGCTGAACCGTGCTGCTCGAATCGACCCCGGTGCGCAGGGCAAGGATGCGAGCGACGTCGACGAAAAGGCGGGCGCCGGATTTCTTGAGATCGATACTGCCGTCGTCCTCAAGCACGAAGTCGCGGATTCGGCCGAGCGGGGGCATGACTTGCAGGGCATTGACCGCCATCATGCGCAGGAAGGTGGAGTTGCCCTTGACGGTCTTGTTCAGCCAGGTGCGCAGCTGGCTTGCCGGGCGCTCGCTGCCATACAAGACGCGGAAGTCGAAGAAGATCGAGGCGTTGAGCAGGGCCTGGGGGTCGGGTTCGCGGATCCAGGACCCGAAGCGCGCTTTCCACTCCTCGAGCGTAAGGCACAGCTCTGGATTGCTTGCCATGATGTTGCCCCTGCAGAGCGGAAAACCGCAGGCGGCAAGATGGCTGTTCACAACGCCTGCAAAGGCGAGCAGACGCTTCTTGACCTGTTCGTCATTGGCCATCTCGGGTGCGCGCCAGATGATGCCGTTGTCCTGGTCGGTGGATAGTGTCTGCTCATGGCGGCCTTCGGAGCCAAAGGCGACCCAGCTGAAGTCGATGCCTGCGAGGTCGTGTTGTGCCAGCGCCAGCTCGATGATTCTGCGGGTGAGGGCGTCGTTCAGTGCGGAAATGAACTGGGTGAGCTGCTCGGCACCGATGCCCTGTGCAATGAGGTTCAGCGCCAGCTGGCGGATGTCCTTGCTTGCACGCTGCAGCGCCTCGATATCGGCGGCGCTCTCGATGCCGGCGCGGATCTGGCGCAGGCTGATGCGTTGCAGGGAGAACAGATCGCGCTCGGACACCACACCTTCGAGACGCCCCTCGGCATCCACGACGAGCAGGTGACGCACCCCATGGGTTGCCATCTCGAGCGCGGCATCGTAGGCCGAGGCGCTGGCCCCGAGCTGGTGCGGGTTGGCTGTCATGACTTCGCCGATCGGGCGATCGAGATCGAAGGCGGCGAGGATGACGCGAGGAAGCAGGTCGCTCTGGGTCAGCACGCCGACCGGATGGCGCTCGCTGTCGACCACGACAACACAGCCGAGCTGGAGCTCGTTCATGCGCTCGAGGGCTTCACGCGTCGTGCTCTCGGCGCTCACCGCGAAGGGGGCTTGCTTGATGAGCTTGCCCAGCGAGGTGGTCATCGTCTGCTGTTCGGCTGCGCGCTGGGTGAACGTGGTCTGCAGCTGCTGGCGCGATTGGTTGAGCAGGCTCGCGATGTACTGGGTGCAAAAGAGGTGGAAGGCCGGGCTCATCTGCATGAGCTGCAGGAAGTCGTCCGCCGCGATCCGGAAGCAGAAGCTGTCTTCGCTCGCGACGTAGGCATTGGTCGATGGCCTGCGCGCTGAAATGGCGCCGATCGGGAAGCACTCGCCAGGGCCGATTGCCAGGCTGGCATACTCCGTGACGACGGCCGCGCCTGTCTGGCGGGCCTGGACCTTGCCCCGCTGCACGATGTAGAAATGCGCGGGCACCCCCATTTCTGGGGTCAGGATCTCGCTGCCGCGAGGATGAAAGCCGAGGACTGCACGCTCTGCCAGGAAGGAGAGCGCCTCGGGCTCCATGCGATTGAAGGGCGAGTGATTGCGCAGGAAATCGGTGCTGGCCCCCTGCAGGAGGGCGGCGGCGGTTGCGGTCATGACGGGCTTGTCGTCGGTGAAGTGGCGCGATTATACGGCCGCGCCCGCCAGACCGCCTTATTGCACGCAAAAGCCCGTTTATGAACAGGCTCTTGCGTTCTTCCGCGCGCTCAGAGCACCTCTGCCGCGTGGTCGGCCAGGCGCGAACGCTCGCCGCGCTGAAGGGTGATATGCCCCGAGTGCTCCCAGCCCTTGAAGCGGTCGACGACGAAGGTCAGGCCCGAAGAACCTTCCGTGAGGTAGGGCGTATCGATTTGCGCGATGTTGCCCATGCAGATCACCTTGGTGCCGGGGCCGGCACGGGTGATGAGGGTCTTCATCTGCTTGGGCGTGAGGTTCTGCGCCTCGTCGATGATGAGGTACTTGTTGAGGAAGGTCCGCCCACGCATGAAGTTCAGGCTCTTGATCTTGATGCGGCTGCGGATCAGGTCGCGGGTGGCGGCACGGCCCCAGTCGCCGCCTTCACCTGCCGTGCCGTTGAGTACTTCGAGGTTGTCCTCGAGAGCGCCCATCCAGGGTGCCATCTTTTCTTCCTCCGTGCCGGGCAGGAAGCCGATGTCCTCGCCGACGGGCACGGTCACCCGCGTCATGATGATTTCGCTGTAGCGCTTGCTCTCCAGCACCTGGGTGAGTCCCGCAGCGAGCGTGAGCAAGGTCTTGCCCGTACCTGCCTGGCCAAGCAGTGTCACGAAGTCGATGTCGGGGTTCATCAGCAGGTTGAGGGCGAAGTTCTGCTCGCGATTGCGCGCGGTGATGCCCCAAACGTTGTTCTTCTGGTGGCCGTAGTCGATCAGGGTCTCGAGTACGACGCTACGGCCGCGCTTCTCGCGTACCCAGGCCTGCAGGGGGCTGTCGCCATCCTGGTAGACGAACTCGTTGATCAGCATGTCCGGAGCGAGCGGGCCGCTGATGCGGTAGTAGGTCTGTCCTTCTTCCTTCCACGACTCCATGCCCTTGCCGTGCGTATCCCAGAAATCGGCGGGCAGCTCGCGTATGCCGGTGTACAGCAGGTCGCTGTCCTCGAGCACCTTGTCGTTGAAGTAGTCCTGCGCTGCCAGGCCGAGTGCACGCGCCTTGATGCGCATGTTGATGTCTTTGGACACCAGGATGACTTCGCGCCCAGGGTGCTTGTCCGCGAGGTACATCACCACTGCGAGAATCTGGTTGTCGCCGCGCGCGGTGGGCAGGGCCGCAGGCAGGCGGACATCGATGGCTTCGGTCTGCAGGTAAAGCCGACCGGTGGCCATCCCCCGCGAGGCTTGATCGAGGGCGATGCCAGCGTCGATTCCGTTCGGCGCCGCACTGACGATCTCGTCGAGCAGACGGCTGGCCTGGCGGGTGTTGCGTGCGAGTTCGGTTGTGCCCTTCTTGTTGTTGTCGAGTTCCTCCAGCGTCATGATCGGCACGTAGAGGTCGTGCTCCTCGAAGCGGAACAGGCTGGTGGGATCGTGCATCAGCACGTTGGTATCGAGAACGAACAGCTTGCGGCTCACGCCCTTGGGCGCGCTGCGGCGGGTAGCGCGTCGGGCGGCGGCGGGCTTGATGGTGGCTGCGCCGGCGGGCTGGTCATTGGTCGAGTCTTTGCGGGTGGCGGGCATCTTGTCGGGCCTGAGGTAGGGAGGCGTTGGCTACGGGTGTGATTGCGTCGCGTGCGCAGGGTGGGGTCAGAGCCCACGCGCTGCGGCAAGCACCTCTTCGGCGTGGCCCGCCACCTTTACCCCGCGCCACTCGCGGGCGATGTTGCCTGCGCTGTCGATCAGGAAGGTGCTGCGTTCGATACCGCGCACCTGCTTGCCGTACATGTTCTTGAGCTTCATCACGCCAAATGCCTCGCAGGCTGCTTCGTCGGGGTCCGAGATCAGCTCGAAGGGCAGGGCCAGCTTGGCCTTGAAGTTCTCGTGGCTCTTCAGGCTGTCGCGACTGATGCCGAAGATCTCGCAGGAGGCCTCGGCGAACGCGGCATGCAGGGTGGCGAAATCACGCGTTTCGTTGGTGCAGCCCGGCGTGTTGTCCTTGGGATAGAAGTAGATCACCACCTTGCGTCCGCGCAACGCGGACAGGGTGATGCTCTGGTTGCCGGTTGCCGATAGCGTGAAATCCGGTGCGGGGCGTTCGCTCATGCCTTCTCCTGCTGTCGTGGTGGATGGGGTGGCCCAACGATCCAGGAATGCGCGACTCGCCGCAGTGTGCGTGCAAGCGCCTGCTGCGGTCGGCATTTCGTGGCCTCATTTCGTGGCCTCTGCGGCCGGCCTCAGGGTAGCCGATGGGCGGCGGTGGCTGCAATCGCGGGCTGTGTCGGGGCCGGTTGTGCGACCGCAAGTCGGGGTAGGCTCGATCAGCCCTCGTAGATGAGGGCGAGTGCGACGGCGCGGCTCTCGCCAACCAGGATGTTGTAGGTGCGACAGGCTGCCGCAAAGTCCATGAACTCGAACCCGATGCGGGCTTCGATGAGCGGCCTCAGCAAGGTCGGCTGCGGAAAGCGCTGGCGCTTGCCCGTACCGACGATGAGGATTTCGGCCCCGAGTCCGGTGGCCTCTGCAAGGTCCTCGGCACGCAGGCCTTCCAGACTGCCGCGTGCCTCAGGTGCCCAGCCGGTGACGATGCGATTGGCCGAGAGCAGTAGGTTGCCCTCGTGGCGTTCCTTGCCGACCATCACATGGTCTTCGCCGTAGCCACTGATGACGTTGATGCTGGAGAGGTTGTCGAGGTAGAGCTTCATGCTGATGTCAGGCTCATCGGGAGGTTTGCACAGGGAGGCTGCCGCCCGCCTGCATGGCGAAATTGCCGCAGTGCGGCAGCGGGGCTAAGATAACAATCTTTTGGCAGTGGCGGACAGGCCGCCCTGCGCCATTTCCTTGCCAGGACAGACGACGATGAAAGCGGTGAAGACCCTCGAGCTTGCGACGCCCCCCTCCGAACCGACCGTGAAGGCCGAGGCGGGCGCTGCCGGCGCGCGGCCGATCCGCAAGTCTGCCAAGCTTGCCGAAGTCTGCTACGACATCCGCGGACCGGTGCTCGTGCGCGCGAAGCAGATGGAGGACGAGGGGCACAAGATCATCAAGCTCAACATCGGCAACCTTGCCGCGTTCGGCTTCGATTCGCCCGAAGAGATCCAGATGGACATGATCCGCAACCTGCCCAACGCGGCGGGCTACTCGGACTCGAAGGGGATCTTCTCGGCGCGCAAGGCGGTGATGCACTACACGCAGCAGAAGGGCATCAAGGGCGTGGATATCGAGGATATCTACATTGGCAACGGTGTCTCCGAACTCATCGTGATGGCGATGAACGCCTTGCTCGATGCGGGTGACGAGGTGCTGGTGCCGGCGCCTGACTACCCGCTGTGGACTGCGGCAGTGAGTCTGTCCGGCGGCAAGCCGGTGCACTATCTGTGCGACGAGTCCAAGGGCTGGTTGCCCGACATCGAGGACATGCGCGCGAAGATCACCCCTAACACGCGCGCGATCGTGGTCATCAACCCGAACAACCCGACCGGCGCCGTGTACCCGGAAGAAACCTTGCGGCAGATCGTCGCGCTCGCCCGCGAGCACGACCTCATCCTGTACGCGGACGAGGTCTACGACAAGGTCCTGTACGACGGTATCACCCATACCTCGATGGCTGCATTGTCCGAGGACGTGCTGACCATCATCTTCAACGGCCTGTCGAAGAACTACCGTTCCTGCGGCTACCGCGCCGGCTGGATGGTGGTGTGCGGCGACAAGCGCCGCGCCGTGGATTACATCGAAGGTCTCAACATGCTGGCCTCAATGCGTCTGTGCGCCAACGTGCCGGGGCAGTACGCCATCCAGACCGCGCTTGGCGGCTACCAGAGCATCGACGACCTGGTCGCCGAGGGCGGGCGCATGCGCCGCCAGCGCGACCTGGCGTGGGAGCTGATCAACCAGATTCCGGGTGTGAGCTGCGTCAAGCCGCAGGCCACCCTGTACATGTTCCCCAGGCTCGATCCCAAGGTGTACCCGATCGAGGACGATCAGGCCTTCATCGCCGAGTTGCTCGAGGAGGAGCGCGTGCTGCTCGTCCAGGGCTCGGGCTTCAACTGGCCCCACCCCGACCACTTCCGTCTCGTCTTCCTGCCGCACGAGGACGACCTGCGCGACGCCATCGGCCGTGTCGCGCGCTTCCTGGAGCACTACCGCCGCCGCCACGGTACCTGAGGCTGTACGCCCGACCCTTGCCCCCGGCACCCGATTTCAACCCACCCTGAATCACGGAACTCACTGCATGAAAGCGATCAATGTTGGCCTCCTCGGCATCGGCACCGTCGGTGGCGGTACCTACACCGTTCTGAAGCGCAACGCGGAAGAGATCAGCCGCCGCGCCGGACGTCCGATCCGCATCACCATGGTGGCCGACAAGAACCTGGAGCTTGCGCGCAGCGTGACCGGGGGCGAGGTCGCCCTTACCGATGACGCCTTCGCCGTCGTGTCCAATCCGGAAATCGATATCGTCGTCGAACTGATCGGTGGTTATGGCATCGCTCGCGAACTGGTCATGAAGGCCATCGAGAACGGCAAGCATGTGGTCACGGCCAACAAGGCGCTGCTTGCGGTGCATGGCAACGAGATCTTTTCGGCAGCGCAGAAGAAGGGCGTCATGGTGGCCTTCGAGGCTGCGGTGGCAGGGGGCATCCCGATCATCAAGGCGCTGCGTGAGGGCCTTACCGCCAATCGCATCGAGTGGCTGGCCGGCATCATCAACGGCACGACCAACTTCATTCTGTCCGAGATGCGGGACAAGGGCCTGCCGTTTGCCGAAGTGCTCAAGGAGGCGCAGGCGCTCGGCTACGCCGAGGCCGATCCGACCTTCGACATCGAAGGCGTCGACGCTGCCCACAAGGCGACGATCATGAGCGCGATTGCCTTCGGCATCCCGATGCAGTTCGACAAGGCCTACGTCGAAGGCATCAGCAAGCTCGATGCGGTGGACATCGCCTACGCCGAACAGCTGGGCTACCGCATCAAGCTGCTCGGCATTGCGCGCAAGCGCGACACCGGCGTCGAACTGCGCGTGCACCCGACGCTGATCCCGGCCAAGCGTCTGATCGCCAACGTCGAAGGCGCGATGAACGCGGTACTGGTACAGGCAGATGCCGTCGGTGCGACGCTCTATTACGGCAAGGGCGCAGGTGCCGAGCCGACGGCTTCCGCGGTCATCGCCGACCTCGTCGATGTGACCCGCCTGCACACGGCCGACCCGGAGCACCGCGTACCGCACCTCGCTTTCCAGCCCGATCAGGTGCAGGCGCTGCCGGTACTGCCGATCGAGGAGGTCATCACCTCCTACTACCTGCGCATGCGCGTAGCGGACAAGCCTGGCGTGCTCGCCGACATCACCCGCATCCTCGCCGACAGCGACATCTCGATCGAGGCCCTGATCCAGAAGGAAGCGGCCGAGGGCGAGAGCCACACCGACATCATCATGCTCACCCATCAGACCGTTGAGCGTGACGCGAATGCAGCCATCGGTCGCATCGAGGCGCTGCCGGTGGTACAGGGACAGGTGACCAAGCTGCGCATGGAGAGCCTCTGATCGCGGTGCTTGCAGAAGAAAAGGCCGTGCCTCGGGGCGCGGCCTTTTGACATCTGGGGTGGGGCAGCTCGTACCTCGGTATGGGAATGGGTTTGGGATGGAGCCATGAAGACCACGATCGACCAACTGTTCATCGGCCGTGTGCGGCCGCTATTGCCCGAGTGCGAGCCCACAGGGATCTACAAGACGGCAGTGGATCGTCCGCTGCGCCTGGGTGCGACGGGTCTCGAAGGCGATGAGCAAGCCGACCTGCGCCATCACGGCGGCCCGTGGAAAGCCCTGCACCACTACCCGGCCGAGCACTATGCCGTGCTGGCTCAGGAGTGGCCGCAGGCCGCCGATCTGCTGGCCGCCGGCGTGCTGGGCGAGAACGTCAGTACCCATGGACTGACCGAGCACGACCTGTGCATCGGCGACATCCTGCGCATGGGCAGTGCGCGTGTGCAGGTTTCGCAACCGCGCGCGCCGTGCTGGAAGATCGACCGCCGCATCAAGGTGGATGGGGCGTCGCGCTTCGTCGAGGCTGCCGGGGTGACGGGCTGGTATTACGCGGTGCTCACGCCGGGCGAACTGGCGCCAGGCGACACCATCGAGCTCGAGGAGCGGCCCAGCCCCGCGTTGACGCTCGCGGACTACTGGGATGCCGTGCTTGCCCACCGTCCCGACCCGCAAGTGCTCAGACGGATCGCTGCTGCGCCCGGGCTTGCTCCGGACAAGGCCGAGCGTTGCCGCGAGCGTGCGGACTGGCTCGAGCGCAACGGCGCGGCGCGCTGATGAGCGCGAAGTCCTGGCGCAGAAGTCGACTGCCTTGCCAAGGCCTCGCGGCAGATCTGTGTGCTGCGAGCTACACTGCAGTTGTCCTTGCGCGTCCCTGCTCACTGCAGCCCGGGTCTTCGGCAACATTCCTTGAGTCCACCCGATGGCATTCAAACTCGTCACCTTCACACTCATCCTGATCATCATAGCCGTGCTCGGCATGCGGGGATACCGCGCTGCGGTACGCCGCTTCGAGGCCGCCGAGTTGCCGCCAACGGCTACGCTGCCCGGGAGATCGACCGACCCCGAACACTAGGGAGAAAGCCATGTCCAGCCACGTCTACAAGATGGTCGAACTCGTCGGCTCGTCAACCTCCGGGACTGACGATGCCATCCGAAACGCGATCGAGACCGCCGCAAGGACGATCCGCCACATCGACTGGTTCGAGGTGATCGAGACCCGCGGCCATGTGGTCGACGGCAAGGTCGCCCATTTCCAGGTCACGCTGAAGGTGGGCTTCCGCCTGGAGACCGATTGAGTCCGGGTTCCGTCCAGAAGGGCGCATCAGGCGCCCCCACCGTCGGTCCGCACATGCCTGGAATCGCACTGCGGGAGCGGCGTCAGCCGTGAGCTTGTGAGGGCAGTGGCGCACCTGACGCCTCAACGGACTTGGCGTTTCAGCAGATTGCGCCGCTGTCTGCTGCCCCGGACCTGCGAAGCCCGGCCCGGATTCGTTAGAATCACGCCTTTCCGCCTCGCCCAGCCGGGCATCTCCGTCCGGCCGTGCCTTCTTCAAGGATTGCGTCGTGAAGTACATCTCCACCCGTGGCCATGCCGGCCAGCCCACGAACCCCGAGTTCTGCGACATCCTGCTCGGGGGCCTGGCGCCCGATGGCGGGCTCTACCTGCCCGAGTCCTACCCCCGCGTCACGCGTGCCGAGCTGGACGCCTGGCGTGCGCTGCCTTATGCGGAACTGGCCTTCGAGATCCTGTCGAAGTTCATCACCGACATCCCTGCAGCCGACCTGCGCGCGATCTGCGCGAAGACCTACACGGCCGAGGTGTATTGCCATGCGCGTGCGGGGGATCGTGCCGCCGACATCACGCCCGTGCATTGGCTCGAGCCTGGGCGGCTCGGCCTGCTCGAGCTCTCCAATGGCCCCACGCTCGCCTTCAAGGACATGGCGATGCAGTTGCTCGGCAACCTGTTCGAGTATGTGCTGGCCAAGCGCGGCGAGAGCATCAATATCCTTGGCGCGACCTCGGGTGATACCGGCTCTGCCGCCGAGTACGCGATGCGCGGTAAGCAGGGCGTGCGCGTGTTCATGCTGTCGCCGCACGGCAAGATGAGTGCCTTCCAGCGTGCGCAGATGTATTCGCTGCAGGACGAGAACATCTTCAACATCGCCGTCACCGGCATGTTCGACGATGCCCAGGACATCGTGAAGGCAGTGTCCAACGACCACGCTTTCAAGGCCGGGCACAAGATCGGTGCGGTCAACTCGATCAACTGGGCGCGCGTCGCCGCCCAGGTCGTTTATTACTTCAAGGGCTATTTCGCCGCCACGTCGTCGAACGACCAGGAGGTCGCGTTCTGCGTGCCCTCGGGCAATTTCGGCAACATCTGTGCTGGCCACATCGCGCGCCAGATGGGGCTCCCGGTCGCGAAGCTGCTGCTTGCGACCAACGAGAACGACGTGCTCGACGAGTTCTTCCGCACCGGCGTCTACCGTCCGCGCAAGGCGGCCGAGACCCATGTCACCTCGAGCCCGTCGATGGACATCTCCAAGGCGTCCAACTTCGAGCGCTTCGTCTACGACCTGGTTGGTCGCGACCCGCAGAAGGTCGCCGCCCTGTGGGCCGAGGTCGATGCTGGCCGTGCCTTCGACCTGTCGGCCTCGGCTGAATTCGCGCGTATTGCCGAGTTTGGTTTCCTCTCCGGTGCGAGCAGCCATGCCGACCGCCTTGCGACCATCCGCAAGGTGTTTGAGCAGTATGGCGTGATGATCGACACCCACACCGCCGACGGCGTGAAGGTGGCTTGGGAGCTTGCCGGCGCGGTGCCGGCCGGTGTGCCGCTGCTGGTGCTGGAAACGGCGCTGCCGGTGAAGTTCTCGGAGACCATCGTCGAGGCCCTCGGCCGTGAGCCCGAGCGTCCCGCCGACCTTGCCGGCATCGAGGCGCTGCCGCAGCGTGTCGAGGTGATGGCGCCCGACGTCGACGCGATCAAGCGCTTCATCACCGAGCGCGTCCGAGGCTGACCTGGCCGCCCAGGCGTCCGGCAATGGCGCCTGTGTAGACCGAACGCGAGAACGCCCGCGGGCCACGACGGCCCGCGGGCGTTCTCGCTTCGGCAGCTGCGTTTACGGGGCGATGGCCTCGAGGGCGATGTCGATGGTGACCTCGTCGCTGACGTGGGGGGCGTACTTGCCGGCGTTGAAGTCGCTGCGCTTCACGGTCACGCTGGCATTGGCGCCGATGGCCTGCTTGGGCACCATCGGGTGCTGCATGGCGGTAAACGAGCTCAGGCTCAGGGTGACGGGGCGCGTCACGCCCTTGATGGTGAGCTCGCCGTCGACTGCAACCGGCTTGTCGCCCTCGAACACCACGCGCGTCGACTTGAAGGTTGCGGTCGGGTACTGCGCGGTGTGGAAGAAGTCTTCGCCCTGGATGTGCTCGTTGAAGGTCGCAAAGCCGGTGTCGACCGAGCGCATGTCGATTTCGATGTCCACCGAGCCGGTGCGCGCTTCCTGGTCGAGCACCACGGTGCCGGTGGTGGTGTTGAAGCGGCTCATCTGGGTCGATAGCCCGAAGTGGCTGTAGGAGAAGCGTGGGAAGGTGTGCGAGCCGTCGACCACGTAGGTCTGCGGCGCGGCAAGCGCCGGCAGGGCGAGGGAGGCGCCGGCGACGAGGCTGAGGCTGGCAGCGAACTTGCGGAAAGTGGAATGCATGGTGTAGCTCCTGTTGAGGGTGATCGTGCTTTGGTGGTGGATGGGACGATTGCGCCGAGGCCTTTAGGCGCCGCCGGGATTACTGCGTCGCGCTGATCTGGTAACGCACGCGCACTTCATTGGCGACCACGTCGAAGTGCGCCCAGGCGCCCTCGCCAACCGCGAAGTCGCCGCGACGGATGACGAACTCGCCCTCGAACACCCCGACGCCGTCGCGCACCGCGAAGCTGGCCGGTACGACGACGGGCAGGCTGCGGCCCTTGATGGTGAGTGCGCCGCTGACCTCGAAGCGCTCGCCGCCCAGGGCCTTGACGCTGCTCGATTCGAAGCGCGCCCTGGGGAACTCGCCAATGTTGAACCAACTGCGGCCGGCGACCTCGGTATCGGCATCCGGCATGCCGGTGCGGATGCTTGCCAGTTCGACTTCGACGACGGCGCGCGCGGACTCCGGGGCGGCGGGATCGAAGCGCAGTTCGCCGTCGAAGCGTTCGAAGTGACCGTCCAGGGTTACGCCCATCTGGGTGAAGCTGAAGCCGACCTTGCTGCGCGCGGTCTGCAGCTGTGTGTAGTCGGCTGCGTGAGCGGCGAGGGGCATAGCGGCGGCAAGCGCTGCGGCGGCAAGCAGGGTTCTCATGTTCTGTCCTTGCGGTTGATGGTGGGCAGCATGCGGGTCAGGATGTCGTCCCGGTCGAGGAAGTGATGCTTGAGTGCGGCTGCGATATGGCCGACGAGTGTCGCGGCGAGCAGCCAGTTGAGGTACATGTGGGTGGCCTGCAGCAGCTTGCCGAGGGCTTCGTCCTTGCCCAGAAGGTCAGGAATCGGCACCACGCCGAACCACACCGTCGGTACGCCCTTGGCAGAGCTCATCAGCCAGCCGCTGAGCGGGATGGCAAACATCAGCACGTACAGCAGGGCGTGCCCGGCATGCGCCGCCATGCGCAATGCGGGCGCCATGCTTGCGGGAAGCGGCGGCGGTGGATGGAACAGGCGCCACGTCAGTCGCAGTGCCACGAGCAGGAAAAGGCTGACGCCGGCCCACTTGTGCCAGGCGATCAACTTGAGTTTTTCGGGCGAAAAGGGCAGGCCTTCCACGTACATGCCAAGGGCCATCGTTGCCGGGATCAGTACGGCCATCAACCAATGCATCACTTTGGCCGTGCTCGTGTAGGAGGTATCGGCACGTCGGGGTGAGCGGTCCTGGGGGGTGGGGGGCTTCGGGGTCATGCGGGGGCTCCTGGCTCGAAGGCGAAGATGTCCATCGCCAGCGCGTGATCGTCGATGCCGGCGTGCAGCCGACTTGCGTAGGGTTCATCGCCTGCGGCACCGAGGGCGACGAACAGGGGCAGCAGGTGCTCTTCGCTTGGGTGGGCGCGCATGGCTTCGGGTGCCTGCCGGCGGTAGTCCAGTAAGGCCGCGGTATCACCCGCGGCCAGGCGGTCGCCGAACCAGTCGGCAAAGCGGCGCACGTAGGCGGGCACGTCGGTCGCGCCGCTGCTGGCACCGAAGCGGAAATCGGCGAGGTTGTGGGTGAGGTTGCCCGAGCCGACGACGAGGATGCCGCGGGCCGTCAGCGGTGCAAGGCTGCGCCCAAGCTGCCAGGCGGCCTTTGGTCCGCCACGGCTTTGAATCGAGAGCGGTACGACGGCGATGTCCGCGTCCGGGAACATGATGCGCAGCGGTATCCAGGCTCCATGGTCGAGGCCGCGGGTCGCCGATCGTGCGACCGGCAGGCCGGCGGCGCCGATCGCTTGTACAAGCTCCTCGGCGACCTCGCTGCAACCCGTGGCGGGGTAGTTCAGGCGGTAGAGTTCGGGCGGGAAACCGTAATAGTCGTGGATGGTTTCAGGTCGCTCGGCAAAACCGACGGTCGGGATGGTGGTGTCCCAGTGCGCACTCACGATGACCACCGCGCGGGGTTGAGCCATGACGTTTGCGAGACCCGCCATCGCCGCGCCGGCCGCGCCCGGCGCAAGCGCGAACAGGGGCGAGCCGTGTGGGACGAAGAGGGCGGGCTGCCGAGGGCTGGTCTGTCGTGCTTGCATGTTGGAAACCATTCTCACGTGTGCGTTGAATGCACTATAGGCTTCCGGCTCCGTCACATATACCGCACAATCAAGTTATTTCTGTTGCAGGAATGACAACAATGGATCGGCTGGAAGCGATGCAGCTCTTCGTGCGTGTGGCCGAGACCGGCAGTTTTTCGACCGTAGCCCAGCAACTCGGCGTGGCGCGTTCAGTGGTGACACGCAAGGTGGCGGCCCTGGAGTCGCATCTTGGTGCCAAGCTCATGGAACGCAGCACCCGCCGCCTGACGCTGACGACTGCGGGTACGGCCTTTCTTGAGCGCTGCCGTGTCATCCTGAACATGGTCGAAGTTGCCGAGGCTGGCGTTGCGCAGGAGCTTGCGACGCCGCGCGGGCGCATCCGTCTGAGCCTGCCGCTGAGCTATGGCCTGCGCCGGCTTGCGCCGCTGCTGCTCGATTTCTCACAGCAGTTTCCCGAGGTGGGGCTGGACATGGAGTACGCCGACCGTCGGGTGAACCTGATCGAGGAAGGGTTCGATCTTGCCGTGCGCATCACTGCGCAGCTCGAGCCGGGCGATATCGTGCGCAGACTTGCCAGCTGCCGCCTCTACGTGGTCGCCGCACCGGATTACCTGGCGCGTCACGGCAGGCCAAGGCATCCGGGCGAGCTCGCCCATCATGAGTGCCTGGGCTACATGACGCGGCTCGGCAGCCAGCTGTGGCGCTTTACCGTCGATGGTCGTGCCGAGACGCACACGCCGCGCTGCCGCATCAATGCCAACAACGGCGACGCGGTGATGGCGGCGACGGTAAGAGGGCTGGGCATCTCGGTACAGCCGGATTTCATCGCCGATGAGGCACTTTCGGCCGGTGCCGTCGAATGCGTGCTGGAAGACTACGCGCCGCCCGAGCTGGGGGTATTCGCGGTATTGCCAAGCAACCGCCACGTCCCGCACCGCGTAAGGATGCTGATCGACTTTCTGGCTGAGAGACTCGCGGCCGAACGGCCGGGAGATGGTGCCTTGGGCGAGACTCGAACTCGCACGGCTTTCGCCACTACCCCCTCAAGATAGCGTGTCTACCAATTTCACCACCAAGGCATTCGTGATCAGCAGCGGGGCTTGTTCGAGGGATGCTGCAAGCGCTGCTGTACGAGGGCGCGGACTATAGCCTTGATGCCCGGGCTACGTCAACAGGCCGATCGTTCGTCGCTGCCGGGCTGCGGATCGAGTCGAAAGCCGAAGCGGGCGGGCAGCTCCGTGCAGCTGCAGGGCTCGACAGGCAGACCGCGCCAGGTCAGCGCGATGGTGGTGTCGCCACCGACGCAGGCAAGCAGGGTGTCGTCGTTGGGCGCTCTGTCCGCTGCATCACGCAGTTCATCGATGAAGGCGGCAAGGTCGCGATCGTCAACGGCACCGGGGCCAGCATCGGTGGCGATGATGACACGGCCCGCCTCATTGATGCAGACAGGTGTGCTTGCCTGCACCCGACGCCCGGTGTGGGTGAGCAGGCCGCCGTCGGGCTCCAGGCGCAGCACCAGCGGTGCAAGCTCAAGTCGCACATAGACTCGCTGGGGGCCGTTATTCACCAACCAGCTGCCCTCTGCATCACTGGTGTAGTTGGCGTTGAGGAAGGCATTGAGTCCGGGGTGGGTGATGCGCTCGTCGCGCAAGCGCCATTGCCCGCGGGCGTCGAGCGCAAGCCATCCGTAGCAGGCTGGAACGGACGGCCAGTGCAGAGCGTCGGTTGCAGGGGCAGGCATGGGCGCCTCGTCGTCCGGTCTCAACCTGGTGTTCAGTCCTCGATGTGGCGCAGCGACAGGTCGAGTGCGCGCACGTCCTTGGTCAGCGCCCCGATCGAGATGCGGTCGACGCCCGTCTCCGCGATCGCGCGCACGCGCTCCAGGCTGACACCGCCGGAAGCTTCGAGTTCGGCACGGCCGGCGTTGATCGCTACGGCAGTGCGCATGTCGTCGAGGCTCATGTTGTCGAGCAGGATCATGTTCACCCCAGCGCCGAGGGCTTCCTCCAACTGCTCAAGGGTCTCGACCTCGACCTCAATGAAGACGTTCGAGGGTGCGATGCTGCGTGCTTGCTCGACCACCTCGCGGATGCCACCGGCCGCAATGATGTGGTTTTCCTTGATCAGGATGCCGTCGTAGAGGCCGACGCGGTGATTGGTGCCGCCACCGATTGCGACCGCGTATTTCTGCGCGAGCCGCAGCCCGGGTAGCGTCTTGCGCGTATCGACGATCTTCGCCTGCGTGCCCTCGATGGCATCGACGAAGCGGCGTGTCACCGTTGCCGTGCCCGACAGCAGCTGCAGGAAGTTGAGTGCGGTGCGCTCCGCGGTGAGAAGGACGCGTGCTCGCGCGATGATCTCGCACAGCGTCTGGCCGGGCTCGACGCGGTCACCATCGCGCACATGCCAGTGCACCACGGCCGCCGGGCTGAGTGCGGCGAAGGCGGCATCGAACCATGCCGTACCGCAGACGATGGCATGCTCGCGGGTGATCACTCGCCCGCGGGCCTCGGTGTCGGGGGCGATCAGGCGCGCGGTGAGGTCGCCAGTGCCGATGTCCTCGGCGAGCGAGGCGGCAACGTTGCGCTGGATTTCGACGCGGAGTTGTTCAGAAAGCATGTGATCGACCAAGACTGGAAACGGGTCAAAATTCTAGCACCGGCAGACGGGCTGCCGATGCCTTGCCAAGTCAGCGCAGCGGGCGCACGGCCGCCTGGCGCGGGTCGCGCTGTGCCTCGATCAGCCAACCGTTGAAGACGCCGCGTGCGGCGTCGATGGTCTCGCTCGCGGTAAGCCCAACCGGACCGATGCCTTCGCGCGCGAGGCGGTCGGCGGCGGCACCGTGCAGATGCACCGCGGCCATCAGGCCTGCTTCGGTGGGCCAACCCTGGGCAAGCAGGCCGACAGTCAGTCCGGTAAGGACGTCGCCCATGCCGGCGCTGGCCATCCCCGAGTGACCGCTGCCGTTGATGAACCAGCGCCCGTCTGCGGTGGCGATGATGCTGCCGCAGCCCTTGAGCACGACCAGCGCCTGGTGGCGGCGGGCGAGCTCGATGGCGGCGCTGAGGCGGTTTGCCTGCACGCTGGCCGTGTCGCAGCCGAGCATGCGCGCAGCCTCGGCCGGGTGCGGGGTGAGCACGGTGGGCGCGGCGCGCGTGCCGAGCGCCTTCGCCAGCGCGGGGTCTGCGCCGACGAGGTTGAGCGCATCGGCGTCGAGTACGAGTGGTATGTCGCGCCGCAGCGCCGCTGCCAGCAGGGCGGTGGAGGTGGTGTCGGTGCCAAGGCCGGGGCCCACTGCCATGGCGCTCAGGCGCTCGGGCACCTCTGTGGCCTGGCGCAGCATCAGCTCGGGATGTACGAGGTCGACGGCAGGGCCATCCGGATCCGCCAGGCCCACATAGACCCGGCCGGTTCCCAGCCAGAGCGCGGCACGGCCGGCGAGCAGTGCGGCACCCACCATGCCGGTGTTGCCGCCGACGATGGCGGCATCGCCGTAGAGGCCCTTGTGCGAGTTGCGCGGCCGCGGCCTCAGCATGTGGCGGAACAACGAGGGGGCGATCGCGTGGCCGTGTGGTTGGAGCCAGGCCGGGGCGTCGATGTCGATGCGCTGAACGCTGATCTCGCCGCAGTAGTCGGGGCCGTCGAGTGTGAGCAGGCCGGGCTTGAGGGCGATGAAGGTGGTGGTGTGCGTGGCGCAGAAAGTGGTGCCCAGGGGCTGGCCGGTGTCGGCGTCAAGTCCGCTCGGCACGTCGAGTGCCATGCGCGGGCCGGGTTGGGCGTTGAGCGTGTTGATCCAGCTCGAGTAACGGCCTTCGATCGGGCGGCCGAGACCGATGCCGAACAAGGCATCGACCACCAGGGCCCAGCCATTGGCGGGCGCAGCGGGGAGGTCGGAGACAACCGTGCCACCTGCTGCGAGGTAGTCGGCATGCGCTTTGGCGGCCTCGGCCGGGAGTTTGTCGGCGGGACCGGCGAAGGCGACGATGACCTCTCGTCCCGCCTGCGCGAGCTGGCGTGCCATGACGAAGCCGTCACCGCCGTTGTTGCCGGGGCCGCAGGCGATCAGGATCGGGCCCGGTCGGTCCATGATCAGGCGCACCGCATCCTCTGCAGCGGCGCGTCCGGCGCGTTCCATCAGGGGTGGGCGTGCGCTCGGTATGAGCTTGTTCTCGATCGCGCGGATGCCGGCGACCGGGTAAATGGGGCGCAAGGGGCTGAACATGCGAAGACTCCCGGAAAGTTGCCCGGATTCTACGCCGTTCGCGGCCGCATGCAGCCGCGCTCAGTTGCCGTTGCGGCGCCGCTCGGCGCGGATTTCATGCTTGAGTTCGATGTTGCCGTCCTCGTCCACGGATTCCAGGCGCACGGTGAAGCCCCAGAGCCGAGCCAGGTGGCGCATGACCTCGTCGGTGCTGCCTCCCAGCGGCCGGCGGCGGTGAGGCTGGTGGCGCAGGGTGAGCGAACGGTCGCCGCGCAGATCGACGTTCCAGGCCTGGACGTTGGGCTCGCGTGCGCCAAGGTTGTACTGGTCGGAGAGGATCTCGCGCACACGGCGGAAGCCGCTGTCGTCATGGATGGCCGAGACTTCCAGCTTGTCCTGGCGGTCGTCGTCGAGTACCGCGAACATGCGGAAATCGCGCATCACCTTCGGCGACAGGTACTGGGCGATGAAGCTCTCGTCCTTGAAGTTGCGCATCGCAAAGTCGAAGGTGTCCAGCCAGTCGCTGCCCGCGATTTCGGGGAACCAGCGCCTGTCCTCGTCGTCGGGGTGCTCGCACATGCGGCGGATGTCCTGCCACATCGCAAAGCCGAGCGCATACGGGTTGATGCCGTTGAACCAGCGACTGTTGTAGGGCGGCTGGTACACGACGTTGGTGTGCGACTGCAGGAATTCCAGCATGAAGCTGTCGGCCAGCAGGCCTTCGTCGTAGAGGTGGTTGAGCAGGGTGTAATGCCAGAATGTGGCCCAGCCCTCGTTCATGACCTGGGTCTGGCGCTGCGGGAAGAAGTACTGCGCGATCTTGCGCACGATGCGTACGACCTCGCGCTGCCAGGGTTCGAGCAGCGGTGCGTTCTTCTCGATGAAGTAGAGCAGGTTCTCCTCCGGCTCGGGCGGGAAGCGGGGTGCTTCGCGCGGGCCGCTGCGGGTGTCATGGGCAGGCAGCGTGCGCCAGAGGTCATTGACCTGTCCCTGGAGGTATTCCTCGCGCTCCTGCTGGCGCAGCTTTTCCTTGGCCAGCGACAGCTTGGGCGGGCGCTTGTATCGGTCCACGCCGAGGTTCATCAACGCATGGCAGGAGTCCAGCAGCAGTTCCACTTCCTCTTCGCCATGGCGTTGCTCGCATTCGCTGATGTAGTTCCGTGCAAACACCAGGTAGTCGATGATCGCGTCGGCGTTGGTCCATGTGCGGAACAGGTAGTTGCCCTTGAAGAAACTGTTGTGGCCGTAGGCCGCGTGGGCGATCACCAGGCCCTGCATCGTCAGCGTGTTCTCCTCCATCAGGTAGGCGATGCAGGGGTTGGAGTTGATGACGATCTCGTAGGCCAGACCCATCTGGCCGCGCTTGTAGCCCTTCTCGGTGGAGAGGAAGTGCTTGCCGAAGGACCAGTGGTGGTAGTTGACCGGCATGCCCACCGAGGCGTAGGCATCCATCATCTGTTCGGCGGTTATGATCTCGATCTGCACCGGGTACAGATCGAGCCGGTAGGCGGCCGCCACGCGCGCGATCTCCGCGTTGTAGCGCTCGATTGCTTCCGCGGTCCATTCGGAGCCTGAGGGCAGGGGGGGCTTGCGTGCGGGCGCTTTCGCTCTGGAGGTCATGGTGGTCATGCGATCGTCTTCTTGAACAGTTCGCGAAACACCGGGTAGATGTCAGCCGGCGACTCGATGCGCTGCATGGCGAAGTTGTCGTGCTCGGCACCGAGGCGGGCATACTCGCGCCACAGGTTCTGCGGCTCGCCAGCGGTGATTTCGACGTAGGCAAAGTACTGGCACCAGGGCAGGATCTCATTTGCCAGCAGCCGGCCGCACACTGGAGAGTCGTTGTCCCAGTTGTCACCGTCCGAGGCTTGCGCACCGTAGATGTTCCACTGCCCGTTGGCATACCGCTCGCGCACGATGTCGCGCATCATCACCAGTGCACTCGATACCACCGTGCCGCCGGACTCGCGGGAGTGGAAGAACTCGTCCTCGTCGACTTCCTTGGCGACGGTGTGGTGGCGGATGAAGACGACTTCGATGTGCTCGTAGGTCCGGGTAAGGAACAGGTAGAGCAGCATGAAGAAGCGCTTGCCTATGGACTTGCGCTCCTCGTCCATGGAGCCCGACACGTCCATCACGCAGAACATCACCGCCTGGGTGGTGGGGCGTGGCACCTTGATGCGGTTGTTGTAGCGCAGGTCGAAGCTGTCGATGAAGGGGATGCGTTCGACCTTGGCGCGTAGCGCGGCGAGTTCCTCGCGCAGGGCGCGCAGCGTGTCTTCGTCGCTGTCCTCATCTGCCTCCTGGCGGGCCAGTGCATCGTCAAGGGCCTCCTGAAGCTGGCGAATGCGTGCGGCGTAGGGCGAGCCGAGCGCAAGCCTGCGGCCAAGCGCGCCGCGCATCGAGCGGATGATGTTGATGTTGGCAGGCACGCCGTCGGACTTGAAGCCGGCGCGCTGTGTCTTGTAGTCGGTGACCTTGGCAAGCTGCGTGCGGATCAGGCGTGGCAACTCGAGGTCCTCGAAGAAGAGTTCGAGGAACTCCTCGCGCGAGAGCTGGAACACGAAGTCGTCCTCATGTTCGCCCTCGTTGCTGGCCTTGCCCTTGCCCGAGCCGTCTCCGCCCCCACCGAGCGGCCTGTTGATGCGGTCGCCGCTGCTGAACTGGTCATTGCCCGGGAAGATCTGCTCCCAGACACCGCCACGGCCGTGATGAAGGGACGGCTCGGCCAGGTCGCGTGCGGGGATCGAGACCTCTTCGCCGTTGTCGAGATCGCGGATGGAGCGCCCCTGGATGGCTCCGCTCACCGCCTTGCGAATCTGTTGCTTGAAACGGCGCATGAAGCGCTGGCGGTTGACCGCGCTCTTGTTCTTGCTGTCGAAGCGTCGATCGATGATGCGGACCATGTCTCCTCCCCGTATCACGCAAGAGGCGGGCGGGGCATCAAGCCCCGCTCCGCCCGGCCGGCAACGTCAGGATGACTTGCGAACGCGCAGGTACCATTCGCACAGCAAGCGCACCTGCTTCTCGGTGTAACCCTTGTCGATCATGCGGTCGACAAAGTCCTGGTGCTTCTTCTGCTCGTCGGCGCTGGCCTTGGCGTTGAAGCTGATGACCGGCAGCAGGTCCTCGGTGTTGGAGAACATCTTCTTCTCGATCACCGCGCGCAGCTTCTCGTAGGAGGTCCAGCTCGGGTTGCGGCCGTCGTGCTTGGCGCGGGCGCGCAGCACGAAGTTCACCACCTCGTTGCGGAAGTCCTTCGGGTTGCTGATGCCGGCCGGCTTCTCGATCTTCTCCAGCTCCTCGTTGAGCGCGGCGCGGTCGAGGATCTCGCCGGTGTTGGGGTCGCGGAACTCCTGATCCTGAATCCAGAAGTCCGCGTAGATCACATAGCGATCGAAGATGTTCTGGCCGTATTCGGAGTAGCTCTCGAGGTAGGCTGTCTGGATCTCCTTGCCGATGAACTCGGCGTAGCGCGGCGCAAGGTATTCCTTGATGTAGCCGAGATAGCGCGCCTCGGTCTCGGCAGGAAACTGCTCGGCCTCGATCTGCTGTTCGAGCACGTACATCAGGTGCACCGGATTGGCGGCGACCTCGCGGTGGTCGAAGTTGAAGATCTTCGACAGCGCCTTGAAGGCAAAGCGGGTGGACAGCCCGGTCATGCCCTCGTCGACGCCCGCATAGTCGCGGTACTCCTGGTAGCTCTTTGCCTTGGGGTCGGTGTCCTTGAGGTTCTCGCCATCATAGACGCGCATCTTGGAGAAGATGCTCGAGTTCTCGGGTTCCTTGAGGCGCGACAGCACGGCGAACTGGGCCATCATCTTCAGAGTGTCGGGCGCGCACGGCGCTTCGGACAACGAACTGTGCGCCAGCAACTTCTCGTAGATGCGCATCTCGTCCGACACCCGCAGGCTGTAGGGCACCTTGACGGTGTAGATGCGGTCGAGGAAGGCTTCGTTGTTCTTGTTGTTCTTGAATGCCACCCACTCGGATTCGTTCGAGTGGGCCATTACGATGCCGTCGAACGGGATCGCGCCGAATCCTTCGGTGCCCTTGTAGTTGCCTTCCTGGGTGGCGGTAAGCAGTGGGTGCAGTACCTTGATCGGCGCCTTGAACATCTCCACGAACTCGAGCAGTCCGCGGTTGGCCAGGCACAGGCCGCCCGAGTAGCTGTAGGCATCCGGGTCGTCCTGCGAGTACTGCTCGAGCTTGCGGATGTCGATCTTGCCGACAAGCGATGAGATGTCCTGGTTGTTCTCGTCGCCCGGCTCGGTCTTGGCGACGGCGGTCTGGCGCAGTACCGAGGGGTTGAGCTTGACCACACGGAAGCGGGTGATGTCGCCGTTGAACTCGTGCAGGCGCTTGACGGCCCACGGGCTCATGATGGTATTGAGGTAGCGGCGCGGGATGCCGAAGTCGCCCTCGAGGATGTGCGCGTCCTCGGCGGCGTTGAACAGCCCGAGTGGCGACTCATTGACCGGCGAGCCCTTGATGGCATAGAAGGGCACCTTTTCGATCAGGCTCTTGAGCTTCTCGGCGAGTGAGGATTTTCCGCCGCCAACAGGGCCGAGCAGGTAGAGGATCTGCTTCTTCTCCTCCAGGCCCTGGGCGGCGTGGCGGAAGTAGGACACGATGTTCTCGATGACCTCTTCCATGCCGTAGAAATCGCGGAAGGCGGGGTAGAGCTTGATGATCTTGTTGGAAAATATGCGCGACAGGCGGGGGTCGAGCCGCGTATCGACAAGCTCGGGTTCGCCGATGGCCGTGAGCATGCGCTCGGCAGCGGTCGCGTAAGCCATGCGGTCGGCGCGGCAGAGTTCGAGGTAGTCCTGGAGGGACATCTCTTCCTCGCGTGCAGCCTCATAGCGCGCCTGGTAGGCATTGAAGATGGTCATGGCGTCTCTCCTGTGCGAGCCAGGGCGGCGCGTATACAAGGTCCGGCCGCCATTTCGGATGGTTCAGCAGGGGGCCGTCTGCGCGGCCTTCGCCGGGGCATTGGACATGCCGACCGGGTCAGTAGATGAGAACAGTTCGGCGGGGGTGAGTTCCAGTCTGTGCGCGGCTTTTTTTCGCAGGAAGTGTGTCGCTTTTCTCACTCGCGATCACGCCTCCGGTGCGCCGCAGGGGCTGTGCTAGAATTCCGCTCTTCGTTCATCGTGTTCATGCTGGCGACGTTGCGAACGCAAGACTTTGCGGGTGCGCAAGCGCGACGGCCGTGACGCATTCATTGGCACTTATTGACTTCTCAGGATCGATTTAATGGAGCAGAACCAGGAAAACCCGAGCGCGCTGGAGCGCCGTATCGACATCACCGTCGCGCTGGCTGACATCGAGAAGGAGGTGGATGCACGCCTCAAGCGCATGGCGCGCACGGTGAAGATGCCGGGGTTCCGGCCGGGCAAGGTGCCGATGAAGATCGTGGCGCAGACGCATGGCGGCCAGGCCCGCGGTGAGGCCGTCGGTGCGGCGGTCGAGAAGGCGTTCGGTGACAAGGTGCGCGAACAAGGGCTGCGTGTGGCGGGCTACCCGCGCATCGAGCCCAAGGAGGCGCAGGGCGAGGGCGCGCTCGAGTTCAGCGCCGTGTTCGAGGTGTACCCCGAAGTCACCATCGGCGAACTGACCGGCCAAAAGATCGAGCGTCCGGTGCTTGCCGTCGGCGATGCCGAGGTCGACAAAACGATCGATGTGCTGCGCAAGCAGCGCACCACCTTCAGCGCGGTCGATCGTGCAGCCGCTGACGGTGACCGCGTTCTTATCGACTTCACCGGTCGCAAGGACGGCGAAGTGTTCGAGGGTGGTCAGGCCCAGGACTTCCCGTTCGTAATCGGTGCTGGCGCCATGCTCAAGGATTTCGAGACCGCTGTGCTCGGTCTCAAGGCGGGCGAGAGCAAGACCTTCGACATGAGCTTCCCTGCCGACTACCATGCCCAGCACCTGGCCGGCCAGGCGGTTCAGTTCGAAGTGACCGTCAAGGCGGTCGAAGAGGCCGTGCTGCCGGTGGTCGATGCCGACTTCGCCAAGTCGCTTGGCGTTGCCGATGGCGAGGTTGCCAAGCTGCGCGAGGAGGTCAAGGCCAATCTCGAGCGCGAGGTCAAGCGTCGCATCCAGGCTCGCGTCAAGGAGCAGGTGATGGAAGCGCTGATCGCTGTGACGCCGATCGAAGTGCCCAAGGCGCTGGTGCAGGCCGAGGCGCAGCAACTCGCTGAGAACGCACGTCGCGACCTCGAGATGCGCGGCCTCAAGACCAAGGACATCCCGGTGGATCCGTCCTGGTTCGGTGAGCAGGCCGAGCGCCGCGTCAAGCTGGGCCTGATCATGGCCGAGTTGGTCAAGGTCAACGAACTGCATGCCAAGCCCGAGCAGGTGCGCGCGCTGGTCGAGGAAATGGCGCAGAGCTACGAGGATCCCGCGGAACTCATGCGCTGGTATTACGCTCAACCCGAGCGTCTGGCTCAGGCCGAGGCGGTGGTCATCGAAGACAACGTCGTCGCCTGGGTCAGCAGCAAGGCTGATGCCACCGACAAGGAAGTGGCGTTCGACGAATTGATGGGCAACGCGGCTTAAAGTCGCAAAGGGTCTGACGAATGATGCAAGGAACACCCCAGCACAGCAGCGACTGGAACCCGGTCGGTCTCGGCCTGGTCCCGATGGTGGTCGAGCAGAGTGGTCGCGGCGAGCGCGCCTACGACATCTATTCGCGCCTTCTGAAGGAGCGGGTGGTGTTCCTCGTCGGCCCGGTGAATGACGTCACCGCCAACCTGATCGTTGCGCAGTTGCTGTTCCTCGAGTCCGAGAATCCGGACAAGGACATCTACTTCTATATCAACTCGCCCGGCGGTTCGGTCACCGCCGGCATGGCGATCTACGACACGATGCAGTTCATCAAGCCGAACGTCAGCACATTGTGCATCGGTCAGGCGGCGAGCATGGGTGCGTTCCTGCTGGCGGCGGGCGAGAAGGGCAAGCGCTACTGCCTGCCCAATTCGCGCGTGATGATCCACCAGCCGCTCGGCGGCTTCCAGGGCCAGGCCTCGGACATCGAGATCCATGCGCGCGAGATCCTCTACCTGCGCGAGCGCCTGAACGGCATGCTGGCCAAGCACACCGGCCAGAGCATGGAGCGCATCGAGAAGGATACCGACCGCGACAACTTCATGTCCGCCGCGGCCGCGGTGGAGTACGGCCTGGTCGACAAGATCCTCACCAGCCGCGACGACACCTGATTCAGGAGATTTTCCCAATGTCGGACAAGAAGGCAGGCAGCGAGAAGCTGTTGTACTGCTCGTTCTGCGGCAAGAGCCAGCACGAGGTCCGCAAACTCATCGCAGGCCCCTCGGTCTTCATCTGCGACGAGTGCATCGAGCTCTGCAACGACATCATCCGCGACGAGATCGTTGGCAAGTCCGACCCCGAGGGCGTCAAGGGCTCGCTGCCGACTCCGCGCGAGATCTGCCAGATCCTCGATCAGTACGTGATCGGGCAGGGGCAGGCGAAGCGCAACCTCGCGGTGGCGGTATACAACCATTACAAGCGCCTGCGCCATGTCGAGGCCAAGCAGGACGACGTCGAGCTGGCCAAGAGCAACATCCTGCTGATCGGGCCGACGGGTTCGGGCAAGACGCTGCTCGCGCAGACACTTGCCCGCCTGCTCGACGTGCCCTTCGTGATGGCCGACGCCACGACCCTGACCGAAGCTGGCTATGTCGGTGAGGACGTCGAGAACATCATCCAGAAGCTGCTGCAGAAGTGCGACTACGACGTGGACAAGGCGCAGCAGGGCATCATCTACATCGATGAGATCGACAAGATCTCGCGCAAGGCCGACAACCCTTCGATCACCCGTGACGTTTCGGGCGAAGGCGTGCAGCAGGCCCTGCTCAAGCTCGTCGAGGGCACGGTGGCTTCGATTCCGCCGCAAGGCGGGCGCAAGCACCCGAACCAGGATTTCATCCAGGTCGATACCACCAACGTATTGTTCATCTGCGGTGGCGCCTTCGACGGGCTCGAGAAGGTGATCCGCAACCGTACCGAGAAGGTCGGGATCGGTTTCGGTGCCGAGGTGAAGAGCAAGGACACCAAGAGCCTTACCGACACCTTCCGTCAGGTGGAGCCGGAAGATCTCATCAAGTTCGGTCTCATTCCCGAGCTGATCGGCCGCCTTCCGGTGGTGGCGACACTCCAGGAACTGGATGAAGAGGCACTGATCCAGATCCTCGTCGAGCCGAAGAACGCACTGGTCAAGCAGTACCAGAAGCTGTTCTCGATGGAAGGCGTGGAGCTCGAGATCCGCCCCGCAGCACTGCACGCAGTGGCGCGCAAGGCCATCAAGCGCAAGACGGGGGCGCGCGGTCTGCGCTCCATCCTCGAGGCGGCCCTGCTCGACATCATGTACGACCTGCCGACGCTGGACGGTGTGGAGAAGGTTGTCGTGGACGAATCGACCATCGAGGAAGGTGGCAAGCCGCTCCTGATCTATGCTGATCAGCAGAAGGTGTCGGGAGCCAATTGAGGCTTGATGCCCCGCGCCTTGAGCGCGGGGCCTTTGTTGCAGCCCGCCACTTGAATTCCTGGGGCCCGCCCATAGATGAGCGGAACCCTTTCATGAAGGAAATAAAAAATGCCGGGTCCTGCTGACCTCCCCAAAGAAGCGATTGAATTGCCGCTGTTGCCCTTGCGCGACGTGGTGGTGTTCCCGCACATGGTGATTCCGCTCTTCGTCGGTCGTCCGAAGAGCATCAAGGCACTCGAGAACGCGATGGAGGACGGCAAGAGCATCCTCCTCGTCGCACAAAAGTCGGCCGCCAAGGACGAGCCTGCGGTCGAGGACTTGTATTCGATCGGCTGCATCGCCAACATCCTGCAGATGCTCAAGCTGCCTGATGGCACCATCAAGGTGCTTGTCGAAGGCGTGCAGCGTGCCCATATCGATTCGGTTAGCGACCTGCGCACCGTGTTCGTCGCCACCGCGCGTCCGGTCGTGCCGGTCGAGGCCGGCAACAACGAGCTCGAGGCCATGCGGCGCGCGATCATCGCGCAGTTCGACCAGTACGTTAAGCTCAACAAGAAGATTCCGCCGGAGATCCTCAGCTCGCTGGCTGGCATCGACGAAGCCGGCAGGCTTGCCGACACCATTGCCGCACATCTGCCGCTCAAGCTCGAGCAGAAGCAGGAAGTGCTGGAGATGTTCGATACCGCCGAGCGCCTCGAGCGCCTGCTTTCCCAGTTGGAGGGCGAACTCGACATCCTGCAGGTCGAGAAGCGCATCCGTGGACGCGTCAAGCGCCAGATGGAGAAGAGCCAGCGCGAGTACTACCTGAACGAACAGGTCAAGGCGATCCAGAAGGAACTCGGGGAAGGCGAGGAAGGTGCCGACTTCGAGGAAATGGACAAGAAGATCAAGGCCGCGGGCATGCCCAAGGAGGCGCTCGCCAAGGCCGAGGCCGAGTTCAAGAAGTTGCGTCTGATGTCGCCGATGTCGGCCGAGGCCACGGTGGTACGGAACTACATCGACACGCTTGTCGGTCTGCCCTGGAAGAAGAAGTCGCGCGTCAGCAAGGACCTGGCCGAGGCCGAAACGGTGCTCGACAAGGACCATTATGGCCTCGAGCGCGTAAAGGAACGCATCCTCGAGTACCTTGCCGTGCAACAGCGCGTGGACAAGGTCAAGGCGCCCATCCTGTGCCTGGTCGGACCGCCCGGAGTGGGCAAGACCTCGCTTGGGCAGTCGATTGCCAAGGCCACCAACCGCAAATTCATTCGCATGGCGCTCGGTGGCGTGCGCGACGAAGCCGAGATCCGCGGCCATCGCCGTACCTACATCGGCTCGATGCCGGGCAAGATCCTGCAGAACATGAGCAAGGTCGGGGTGAAGAACCCGCTGTTCCTGCTCGACGAGGTCGATAAGCTCGGCATGGATTTCCGTGGCGATCCGAGTTCCGCGCTGCTCGAAGTGCTGGACCCGGAGCAGAACCACACTTTCCAGGATCACTATGTCGAGGTCGATTTCGACCTGTCCGACGTGATGTTCGTTGCCACGGCAAACACCTTGAACATTCCTGCGGCGCTGCTCGACCGTATGGAGGTCATTCGTCTTTCGGGTTACACCGAGGATGAGAAGGTGAACATCGCCCAGCGTTATTTGCTGCCCAAGCAGATGAAGAACAATGGGCTCAAGCGTGACGAGCTGTCGGTCACCGAGGAAGCAGTACGCGATATCGTGCGTTACTACACGCGCGAAGCGGGTGTGCGTAGTCTCGAGCGCGAGATTTCCAAGGTGTGCCGCAAGGTGGTCAAGCAGTTGGTGCTGCGTAGCCGCAGCACGAAGGTCGTGGTCAATGCCAAGAACCTCGACAAGTTCCTCGGCGTGCGCAAGTACAGCTTCGGCATGGCGGAGAAAGAGAACCAGATCGGCCAGGTCACCGGCCTGGCCTGGACCGAGGTTGGCGGCGAACTGCTGACTGTCGAGGCCGTCCAGCTGCCGGGCAAGGGCAAGGTGGTCACCACCGGCAAACTGGGTGAGGTCATGCAGGAGTCGATCCAGGCGGCGTTGTCTGTGGTGCGCAAGCGCGCTCGGTCGCTCGGGATCGATCCCGATTTCTACCAGAAGAGCGACATTCACATCCACCTGCCGGAAGGGGCGATCCCGAAGGACGGTCCGTCTGCAGGTATTGCGATCTCGACAGCGCTCGTGTCCGTGCTGACTGGGATTCCGGTGCGTTGCGACGTTGCCATGACGGGTGAGATCACGCTGCGTGGCGAGGTCCTCGCGATCGGAGGCCTGAAAGAGAAACTTCTGGCTGCCGTCCGCGGGGGTATCCGCACCGCGCTGATTCCGGAGGAGAACGTGAAGGATCTCGCCGAGATTCCGGACATCATCAAGAACGCGATCGAGATCGTTCCGGTCAAGTGGATCGACCGTGTGCTCGAACTGGCGCTCGAGCGCAAGCCCGAGCCGCTGCCGGAAGGCGATGAGCCGGTGGCGCAGGCCGGCGTGACCGGCGAGCATGCAGCGGGTGGATCGGCCGCAGCGAATCTGCGCGCGCACTGAGGCCCCTTGGAGGGGTGGTCGCGGGCCGCTCAGGCCCGCGTCTTCGAAGCCGCAATGTCCGCGAGGGCCTTGCGGCTTCGTCGTTGACAGCGTGGAATTGCGCGCGCTATAACGTTCGCAGGTTTGCAAGCCCTGCCGTGCATCAGTGCGTCATGCTGCCCGACGGGCTGTCGGTTCGAGTCCATCGCAGTACCTGATCGCAGCATCCATTCGGAGGGTCCAAGTGAATAAACAAGAACTCATCACAAGCATTGCGGATAAGGCGTCGATGACCAAGGCGGATGCGGCGCGCGCACTCGATGCCACGCTCGCCTCGGTGTCCGAGGCACTCGAGCAAGGCGATACCGTGACCTTGGTCGGTTTCGGTTCGTTTTACGTCGGTGACCGCGCAGCAAGAACCGGACGCAACCCACGCACTGGCAAGAACATCAAGATCAAGGCAGCCAAGGTACCTAAATTCCGCGCTGGTAAAGGGCTCAAAGATGCTGTAAACTAGCAGGCTTTGCAGCTTCGTCATCTGCTCGATGGCGACAGCGCGGGTGCTTAGCTCAGTTGGTAGAGCGTCGCCCTTACAAGGCGAATGTCGGCGGTTCGACCCCGTCAGCACCCACCAGAACTTGCAGGGCCCGGGTATCCCCCGGGCCCTGCCATTTTCGGCTTCGGCTTCGGCGCGCTCAGTCCCTGAACGTCGGTGCCTGACGCGTCATCCCGGCGCGGATCGCAGCCTGCAGGTCTTCGGACATCAGCATTGCGGCGTTCCAGGTTGCAACACGGTCGAGACCGTCGGCAACGCTATGGTCGCGGGCGTAGTTGAGCATGTCCTTGGTGCCGCGGATCGCCAGTGGTGACTTGCTGGCGATTGCGTGAGCGATCTGCAGCACCCCCTCCAGCAGGGCAGAAGGGTTGTCGAAGACCCGATTGACCAAGCCGATGCGCGCAGCCTCCGCGCCGTCCACCTTGCGTCCGGTGTAGGCAAGTTCGCGCACCACGCCGTCGCCTATCAGGCGTGGCAGGCGCTGCAGGCTGCCGACGTCGGCGACCATGCCGAGGTCGATCTCCTTGACCGAGAACTTCGCGTCTGCCGAGCAGTAACGCATGTCGGCGCAGGCGACCAGGTCCACCCCGCCACCGACGCAGGCGCCGTGGATGGCGGCGAGTATCGGTTTGCGGCAGCGCTCAAGACTGCTCAGTGTGTCCTGGAGGTCGATGATGAGATTGCGCAGGTTCTCGCGCGTACGGGCCTCGCAAGCATCCTTCACGCTGGGCAGGATGCTCATCATCATTTGCAGGTCGATCCCCGCGCAGAAGTTGTCGCCTGCACCATGCACCATTGCCACACGCACCGCGGTCGTGCGGTCGACCCATTGCATCGCGGTGCGGATGTCGTGCCACATCTGCAGATTCATCGCGTTCGCCTTGTCGGGGCGGTTCAGGGTTAGCACGGCCACCTTGCCTTCGATGGCGATGCGCAGGGTATCGAGCTGGGGCAGGGGGATGCTGCGGGTGGCCGCAGCTCCAAGTTGGCCAGGCGTTGACGCTGCAGGGGTGAGTGCCGAGCTGTTCTCGATCGTCGCGGCCAGTTCCATCCCCTGCTTGATTGCGCGCTTGGCGTCGAGTTCGGCGGCGACATCGGCGCCACCGATCAGGTGCACCCGCATGCCGGCCTCGAGCAGGGTTGCCTGAAGTTCGCGTTGGGGTTCCTGTCCGGTGCACAGGATCACGTTGTCGACCGGAAAGATCTCGTCCTTGCCGCCGATCGTCACATGCAGGCCAGCGTCGTCGATGCGGTGGTAGGTGACGCCTGGGATCATCTTCACGCCGCGGTTCTTCAGCGCGGTGCGGTGGATCCAGCCGGTGGTCTTGCCCAGGCCCTCGCCGACCTTGCTGGTCTTGCGCTGCAGCAGCACGATCTCACGCGGGGCGGCTTCGAGTTGGGGCGTCATGAGCCCGCCGCGGCGCGCGTAACGTGCATCGATGCCCCATTCGGCAAAGAACTTCGATGCCTCCAGGCTCGGGCTCACGCCTGCGTGGCTGAGGTACTCGGCGACGTCGAAACCGATGCCGCCTGCCCCGAGGATGGCCACGCGGCGGCCGACGGGCTTCTTGTCCCTGAGTACGTCGAGGTAGCCGAGTACCTTGGGATGGTCCACGCCCTCGATGTCTGGCTGGCGGGGAACGATGCCGGTGGCGAGCACCACTTCGTCGAACTTCCCGGCCAACTCGGCGGCGGAGACACGGGTGTTGAGCTTGAGCACGACGCCGGTCTGCTCGATGCGACGGCCGAAGTAGCGTAGCGTCTCCGAGAACTCCTCCTTGCCGGGGATCTGCATCGCGATATTGAACTGCCCGCCGATGCGAGCCCCGGCCTCGAACAGGGTGACCTTGTGGCCACGTTCGGCTGCGGTGGTGGCGAAGGCCAGGCCCGCCGGGCCGGCACCGACTACCGCGATGCTGCGCGACGAGCTGGTGGGCTCGATCACCAGTTCGGTCTCGTGGCAGGCACGCGGATTGACCAGGCAGGAGGTGACCTTGCCGTTGAACGTGTGGTCCAGGCAGGCCTGATTGCAGGCGATGCAGGTGTTGATGTCGGCGCCGCGCCCGGCGGCCGCCTTGTTCACAAAATCGGGGTCGGCGAGGAAGGGGCGGGCCATCGACACCATGTCCGCCTTACCCTCGGCAAGAATGCCTTCGGCAATCTCGGGTGTGTTGATGCGGTTGGTGGCGATCAACGGAATGCGGACGTGGTCCTTCAGCTTCTGCGTCACCCAGGCGAAGCCAGCGCGCGGCACACAGGTTGCGATGGTGGGGATGCGCGCCTCGTGCCAGCCGATGCCGCTGTTGATGAGCGTGGCACCGGCTGCCTCGATTGCCTGTGCGAGCTGAACGACCTCCTCGAAGTTCGAGCCGTCCTCGATCAGGTCCAGCATCGAAAGCCGGTAGATGATGATGAAGTCGCGCCCGAGGCGCGCGCGCGTTCGACGAACGATCTCGGTGGCGAAGCGAATGCGGTTCTCGTAGGGGCCGCCCCATTCGTCGCTCCGCTTGTTGGTGTGAGCGACGATGAACTCGTTGATCAGATAACCCTCGGAGCCCATGATCTCCACCCCGTCGTAGCCGGCCTCGCGGGCGAGCTCCGCGCAGCGCACGAAATCCTCGATCGTGCGCTCGACATCGGCGGCGGACAGCTCGCGCGGTACGAACGGTGAGATCGGCGCCTGGATCGGGCTGGGTGCGACCAGCTCCGGGTGGTAGGCGTAACGGCCGAAGTGCAGGATCTGCATGGCGATCTTGCCGCCCTCGCGATGGACTGCATCGGTCACCACGCGGTGGCGGGTGGCTTCTTCCGACGTGGTCAGTGTGGCGCCGCCGCTCCATGGCCGGCCCTCGGCGTTGGGGGCGATGCCGCCGGTCACGATCAGGGCTACGCCGCCGCGCACGCGCTCGCCATAGAAGGCAGCCATGCGCTCGAAGCCACCCTCGGTCTCTTCCAGGCCGACGTGCATCGAGCCCATCAGGAAGCGGTTGGGCAGCGTGGTAAAGCCGAGGTCCAGGGGGCGGAACAGGTTCGTGTAGGTGGCCATCGTCTCGCTCGCATTCTTTATGGGTGGGGCTGGTTGCATGGGCGCGTCGTGAATGGCCCGCCCGCCAGAGGGGAGGGAGAAGCGTGCGGACCGCGGAGGTGTCACGGTACGCCTATGCAACCAGTTGCATTAATGTAGAAGATCCTGCTTAACCATGCAACGCGTTGCATGGTTTGCGATGCGGCGTTTAGACTCGCGCCATGTCGCTCTGCCACGCACTGCTCACTTCGCTGCTCGAACAGCCCTCGTCCGGCTATGAACTGGCACGGCGCTTCGACAAGTCCATCGGCCATTTCTGGCAGGCGACGCACCAGCAGATCTACCGTGAGCTGGGTCGGATGGAAAAGGCAGGCTGGATCCGATCCGACGCCGACCCCGACGCCGGCCGCACCCGCAAGCGCAGTTACACCGTGCTGCCCGCTGGTCGCGAGGAGCTGGCCCGATGGGCTGGCGAGGCTGGGCCCCTGCCTGAGTTGCGCGACGAGTTCATGGTGCGCCTGCGCGCCGATGCCGTGGCCGGACCGTTTGGCTTGCGCCCCGAGCTGGAGCGCCGTCGTTCGCTTCACGCCGACAAACTGCACGCCTACCGTGCCATCGAAGCGCGTGATTTTCCGCCCGAAGCCGAGCCCACGCGCCAGCGCCGCATCCACTACCTCATCCTCAGGGCCGGCATCCAGTACGAACAGAACTGGATCGCGTGGTACGACGAGGCGCTGCAGATGCTCTCCGAAGACTGAGCTAGCAGCCGGCGATCCATCCTTCCAGCGGGTCCATCCCGGCGGGTAGGCCGAACAGCGGCGGGCCCGCGCGCGCTGCGGCGGCTGCCTGCATCAGGGCGAGTGCGGCGTCGAGCAGATCGCCGCTGGCGTCGTCGATCAAGGCTTCGCGCTGTGTCCTTGTCGCATGCAGGCCGCCGGCATCGTCATTGCCGGCAACGCCTGCTGGTCGAGAACTCAGCGCATCGACGATGCCCTCCCGTGCCGCGCGCCGCTCCGCGGTCTGCCTGCGGCGCTCGTCGCTCTTGTACGACGCAGTGGTGGTGCGCCGGGCGAGCAGTCCGGGGTAGGCCTCGATGGCCACGCGCTGTGGGTCGCCGTCATGCAGGCCGGGCAGATGTACGCCTGCGGCGAGCAGGCGGGCTGCGCCTTCCAGGAACATCAGCCCCACCGGTGGGTTGACCAGCTTGAGTGGGCTGTGGGAACGCGCAGGCAGGTCTGTGGCACGGTGGGCGTAGCGCTGGCCGACGGGGCGTGACTCGCGGTAAGCGTCCAGTGCGGCGCGAAAGCCTGGCTTGCCGAGGTCTGCACAGTGGCGTACCAGTGCCGGCCAGACCTGCGGCCAGCCGAGGTCGATTACGGCTTCGCGTGGCAGGCCGAAGGGAAAGTCGAAGGCGCCCTGCCAGGGACCAGGGCGCGCCAGCACGGCTTCGAAGGAGGGCCAGTCCTCGCACAATTCGAAACGGTCGAGCGTCACACTTGCACCGGCCAGGTGGCCGTGGGCGACAGTGATCGGCTTGGCCCGGCGGGGCGCGGAGGTGAAGTCGACGCCGAGCAGCCTGAGCGCAGGTAGTGTCACGGGCAGTTTCCTGTTGAGTGTGCAGACCGGTCGGCCGGGTTGAAGCCATGGCTATGGCTGACGCAAGGGGCCGGACCGGCTCAGCGGCGCCCGCGGAAGATGCGCGCCGCGGTGTGCACGGTGTTGAAATGTACCGTCACCGTGTCCTCGATCGGCTGCGCATAGCCGCCTGCCATCGCCACCGCAACCGGCACGCCGGCTGCCCGGCAGGTGTCGAGTACGCGTTCGTCACGGGTCTTCAGCCCTTCGATGCTGAGCGCCAGGCGGCCCAGGCGGTCGCCTGCGTAGGGGTCGGCGCCGGCGAGGTAGATCACCAGTTCGGGGCGCGCGTGGTTGAACACGGTGTCGAGCGCATCGTCGAGCGCGGCGAGGTAGTCCTCGTCGCCGGTGTCGTCGGCCAGTTCGATATCGAGGTCGCTCGCCTGCTTGCGGAAAGGGAAGTTCTTCGCGCCATGCAGGCTGCAAGTGAAGATCTCGGGTGAGTCGGCGAGGATGGTGGCGGTGCCGTCGCCCTGATGAACGTCGCAGTCGACGATGGCGACGCGGCGGACGCGGCCTTCGGCGCGCATCGCCAGTGCGGCGATGGCGGCGTCGTTGAACACGCAGAAGCCCGAGCCAAAGTCGCGGTGTGCGTGGTGGGTGCCGCCGGCCAGGTTGGCGGCGCAGGCGCTGCCGCCCTCGCCATCGAGCGCACTGCGGCAAGCAGCGAGCGTGGCCCCGGCCGAGCGGCGCGAGCGCTCGACCATCGCGGCAGTCCACGGAAAGCCGATGCGCCGCACCTCGGCCGCGTCCAGCGTGCCGGCCGCAACCCTCGCCAGGTAGCCGGCGTCGTGGGCGCGCAGGATCTCGGTGTCGCTCGCCGCGGCGGGCACGCGGAAGTCGTTTTCGGCAAAAAAACCGCTGTCGCGCAGGCGTTGGCGCAGCAGTGCGTATTTCTCCATCGGAAAGCGGTGCCCGTCGGGCAAGGGCAGGACGAAATGATCCGCGTAGTAGAGCTTCAAGATGACTGGCGTCCGGCTGAAGGGTTCAGATCTCGAGTGCGCGCACCTTCACCTTCTTTCCCTTGAGCTTGCCGGCCGACAGGCGACGGACCGCCTCGCCTGCGATCGTGCGCTCGACGGCGACATAGGTCGTCTGGTCGGTGACGGTGATCTTGCCCACCTGCTCGCGGCTGAAGCCAGCCTCGCCGGTGAGCGCGCCGAGCACGTCGGCGGGGCGGATCTTATCCTTACGTCCGCCCAGGATCAGTAGCGTCACCATCGGCGCCGGCACGGGCAGGCTTCCGTCCTCGGGCAGCTCGTCAAGCGCGTGCCACTCGGGTTCGAAGCCCATGGCCTGTGCAATGCCTGTGATGCGGCGCTTGTCCGCGCTGCTGCACAGGCTCAGCGCCCAGCCGTCCTCGTCGCCGCGGCCGGTGCGGCCGATACGGTGGATGTGGATCTCGGGGTCGGGGGTGACATCGACGTTGATCACCGCTTCGAGCTGGGCAATGTCCAGCCCGCGTGCGGCGACGTCGGTGGCGACCAGCACCGAGCAACTACGGTTGGCGAACTGGATCAGCACCTGATCGCGCTCGCGCTGCTCGAGTTCGCCGTTCAGGGCCAGGGCGGCGAAGCCTTGGGCGCGCAGCAGATCGACCAACTCGCGGCATTGCTGACGCGTGTTGCAGAAAGCCAGCGCGCTGGCGGGGCGGTAGTGGCGCAGCAGGCGGGCGACCGCCTGCAGGCGCGCCGGATGCTCGATCTCGTAGAAGCGTTGGCGGATCTTGTTGCCCGCATGCTGCTCGAGCAGTTTCACCTCCTGTGGAGTGCGCAGGAAGCGTGCGGCCAGGGTGGCGATGCCTTCGGGGTAGGTGGCGGAGAACAACAGAGTCTGCCGTGCCGAGGGGCAGCGGCTGGCGATGAAGGCGATGTCGTCGTGGAAGCCCATGTCCAGCATGCGGTCGGCCTCGTCCAGCACCAGGGTGCTGAGCTCGTCAAGCACGAGGCTGCCGCGTTGAAGGTGGTCCATGATTCGTCCGGGCGTGCCGACAACAACATGGGCGCCGTGCTCCAGGCTGTCGCGCTGGGGCCGCATCGGCGTGCCGCCGCACAGCGGCAACACCTTTATGTTGGCTTCGAAGCGCGCCAGGCGGCGGATCTCCTGCGTGACCTGGTCGGCCAGCTCGCGCGTCGGGCACAGTACCATGGCCTGCACGGCGAGCTTGCGCACGTCCAGCCGGGCCAGCAGCGGCAGGGCGAAAGCTGCGGTCTTGCCGCTGCCGGTCTTGGCCTGGGCGATGAGGTCGTGCCCGGCAAGCGCAAGCGGTAGGCTGGCGGCCTGGATCGGGGTCATCGTGCGGTAGTCGAGCTGGCGGAGGGTGTCCAGCATCGCTGGGGCGAGTGGGAGGCTGTCGAAGGGCAGGTCGGAGGCCGCGGCGGGGAGCCCGGCGGAAGGGGTGGTCATCTCGTTCATGCGCAATTATCGGTCCTGAAGCGCGATAGTCAGCAGAAATGTTGCCGGGTCGCCAGTCTGCTGCCGCGGTTGCTGCAGGTGCGGGAACTTCGCCTGCGTGCCGGCTTCAGACCGCGAAAGCAAGGCAAAGTGCGCGCCGCGCAAGCCGCCGTCCCGTCCGCCTGTAATACACTCGGACACCCGCAACGACCCACAACGATACGGTGCAGCCATGAGCCTCATCGAAAGTGTACGCCCCCTTCAGGACAAGCTGACCGCCATACGGCGCGATATCCATGCCCATCCCGAGCTCGCCTTCGAGGAGCACCGCACGGCCGAGCTCGTCGCGCGCCAGCTCGAGGCGCTCGGCATAGAGGTTCATCGTGGCATCGGGGGTACGGGTGTGGTCGGCGTGGTGCGTGGCGGGCGTGGTCTGCGCGCGATCGGCCTGCGTGCCGACATGGACGCCCTGCCGATCACCGAGCGTAACGAGTTCGCTCACAAGTCAACCGTACAGGGCTGCATGCACGCCTGCGGCCATGACGGCCACACCACGATGCTGCTCGGCGCGGCCGAGGCGCTGGCTGCGCGGCGGGATTTCGATGGCACGGTGTACCTGATCTTCCAGCCGGCGGAAGAAGGCGAGGGCGGGGCGCCGGCGATGATCGCCGACGGCCTCTTCGAGCGCTTCCCGATGGAGGCCGTGTTCGGCATGCACAATTGGCCGGGCATGGAGGCGGGAAGCTTCGCCATCCACAGCGGTCCGGTGATGGCGAGCGCAGACCGCTTCGACATTCGCTTCACCGGTGTGGGCGCACATGCGGCCATGCCGCATCTGGGGGTCGATCCCGTAGTGGCGGGTGCGGCCTTCGTGCAGGCCGCGCAGACCCTGGTCAGCCGGGTGCTCGACCCGATCGATGCCGGCGTGGTGTCGGTCACGCAGTTCCACGCCGGCGAGGCCTACAACGTGATTCCCGACCGCGCCGAGCTGTGCGGTACGGTACGCACCTTCTCCGCCGCGGTGCGCGACCGCCTGGAGCAGGGGTTGCGCCAGGTTGCCGAGGGTATTGCGGCGAGCCATGGCGTGGAGGTGGATTTCCAGTTCCGCCGCGGTTACCCGCCGACGATCAACACCGCCGCCGAGGCTGCGCTGTGCGCCGAGGCTGCGCGTGCGGTGGCGGGGCCAGAGCGCGTGTTCACCGACCGCCGACCGAGCATGGGTGCGGAGGATTTCGCCTACTTCCTGCAGGAGAAGCCAGGTGCCTATGTGTGGATCGGTAACGGCCCGGGTGAGGGTGGCTGCATGCTGCACAACCCGCATTACGACTTCAACGACGAGGTGATGCCGGCGGGCGTTGCCTATTGGTGCGAGCTGGCGCGGCGTCTGCTCGGCAACGCGAAGTGAGGCCGGCGACATGATGCGTTCCCTGCTGCTCGCTGCTCGCATGATGCTGCGCGACCTGCGCGCAGGCGAACTGCACCTGCTCGGGCTGGCGATCGTGATCGCGGTGGCAAGCCTGACCAGCGTTGGCTTCCTGGCCGACCGCGTCGGTCGTGCGCTCGACCGCGAGGCCAACCAGTTGCTCGGCGGCGATCTCCTGCTGCGTGCCGACCGGCCGTGGCCGGCGGCGTTTGCCGACGAGGCGCGCGACCGTGGCTTGCAGGTCGCCACCACCGTGCTGTTCACCAGCATGGCGAGCACAGAGGAAACCGCGGCGCTGGCCGGCGTCAAGGTGGTGGAGGATGGCTACCCGCTGCGTGGCGCCATCCGTATCGCAGCGGGTCCCAACCAGGACGATGCCGTCGCGGGCAGGGTGCCGGCGCCGGGCGAGCTGTGGTTGGATGAGCGCCTGTTCGCCGAGCTTGGGGTCAAGGTCGGCGACGTGGTCGGCATGGGCGAGCTGGCGTTCCGCGTCGGCGCCATGGTGAGCTTCGAGTCCGACCGTGGCGCCAACTTCTTCAGCCTGCTGCCGCGGGCGATCTTCAACCTGGACGAACTCGAGCGCACCGGCCTGATCGCCGAGGGCAGCCGTGCCACCTGGCGCCTGCACGTTGCTGGCGAGCAGACCACGGTCGACGCCTATGAACGCTGGGCGCGCGACAACCTGGGGCGCGGGCAGGCGGTGGAGACGGTGGAGAACGCCCGCCCCGAAGTGCGCGCGGCACTCGACCAGGCGCAGCGCTTCCTGCGCCTCGCGGCCTTGCTGGCAGTGATCCTCGCCGCGGTAGCAGTCGGCTTGTCCGCGCGCCGCTTCATGGCACGCCACCTCGATGGCTGCGCGGTGATGCGCGTGCTCGGCGCGCGCCAGGCACAGGTGCTTGGCATCGTCGTCGGCGAGTTCCTGATCTTCGGCCTGGCTGCAGCGCTGGCCGGTACCGCCTTGGGCTGGAGCGTGCAATGGGGGCTGGCGGGCGGCCTGCGCGAGATCCTCGCTACCGAGTTGCCAGTCCCCTCCTTGCTGCCGATCGCGCATGGACTGGTGGTCGGCATGGCGCTGCTGGCGGGCTTCGTGCTGCCTCAGCTGCTGCGTCTGCACAAGGTCAGCACGCTGAGGGTGCTGCGCCGCGAGTTCGAGATCGCCGAACCGCTGTCGGGCGCGGCCTGGGCCTTCGGGCTGGCGGCCTTGCTCGGGTTGATCTTCTGGATCGCCGCCGATATGCGGCTTGGCCTGATGGTCGCACTCGGTTTTGCGCTCGCGCTCGGCGTGTTCGCGCTTGCGGCGTGGTGGGTGCTGCACCTGGCCGGGCGGCTGAAGGGGCAGGGCAGCCTGCGTGGCGGCGGCTGGCGTTACGGTGTGGCTGCGCTCGGCCGGCGCATGGGCGGCAGCGTCGTGCAGGCGGCGGCGCTCGGCCTGGGCATGACCGCGCTGCTGCTGCTGACCCTGGTGCGCGGCGACCTGCTCGACAACTGGCGCGCCATGGCGCCGGCGGATGCGCCCAACCGCTTCGTCATCAACATCCAGCCCGACCAGCGTCAGGGCGTGGCCGCGTTGTTCGGTGCCGAGGGGCTGCCCGAGCCGGCGATTCAGCCGATGATCCGTGGCCGCATGGTCGCCATCAACGGCACGCCGATCGCGCCCGAGGCGTTTGAGGACCAGCGCACCCGGCGGCTGGCAGAGCGCGAGTTCAACCTGTCCTATGCTGCCGCGCTGCCGGACGCCAACGTGGTCAGCGCCGGGCGCTGGCATGGCGCTGCGCGCGAGCCGCAGTTCTCGGTCGAAGTCGGCCTGGCGCAAACCTTCGGGCTCAAGCTCGGCGACCGCGTGACCTTCGAGATTGCCGGTGAGCGCGTCGAGGCTCCGATCACCAGCGTGCGCACGCTGGAGTGGGATTCGATGCGGGTCAATTTCTTCTTCATCGCCTCAGAGGGGCTGCTCGAGACGTATCCCGCCAGCCTGATCACCAGCTTCCATCTGCCCGCCGAGCGCCACGATTTCACCACCCGGCTGATCAGCGCCTTCCCCAACCTCACCGTGATCGACATCGCCGCGGTGGTCGCCCAGGTGCAGTCGATGACTGACAAGCTGATCCTGATCGTGCAGTTCGTGTTCGGCTTTGCGGTGCTGGCGGGACTGGTGGTGCTGTATGCGGCCCTGCAGTCGACCCACGACGAGCGCGAGTACGAGCTCGCCATGCTGCGCACGCTGGGCGCGCGCAACCGCCAGGTTCGCCAGGCCTTGCTCGCCGAGTTCCTCGTGCTCGGCAGCGTGGCGGGCGTACTCGCGGGCGTGGGGGCGAGCGCGATCGGCTGGCTGCTCGCCGAGCAGGTTTTCCGCATGGCCTATGTCCCTGCGCTGGCGCCGGTCGTGGTGGCCGTGCTGCTGGGCACGGCTGGCGTGGTGGCCGGCGGCTGGCTGGGTACGCGCAAGCTGCTGTCGCGCCCGCCGCTGGCCAGCCTGCGTGCGCTGGCCTGAGGAGCGCCGGCTTGCAGATCGGGACGTTGACGCTGACCCAGGCGGAGATGCTGCTGGGTGGTTTGTTGCTGCTGGCGCTGATTGCGCTGGCGTGGTTGCTGGCGCGCAGCTTCGGCAGCGAGCGCCGCTTGCAGGGCGAGCTGTCCGAGGTGCTTGCCGAACAGCTCGAGCAGCGCCTTGGCGCGCAGCACCGCGAGATCCTGCGTGATCTGCATGAGGGTCTGGCGCGCCAGACCGATCGCATCGGCGAGCACGCCCGTGCCGACCGCGAACTGCTGCAGCGCGGGCTTACAGCCGCCTCCATGCAGTTGTCGCGCGGCATGCAGGCGTTGACGCAGAGCGTCGACGGCCGCCTCGACACCTTGTCGGGCCAGGTCAGCCAGCGCCTGGACGAGGGCTTTCGCAAGACCAATGAGACCTTCGCCAGCGTGATGGCGCGCCTGGCCACCATCGACGAAGCGCAGAAGAAGATCGACGGCCTGACCACCAACGTGGTCAGCCTGCAGGCGCTGCTTGGCGACAAGCGCGCCCGCGGCGCCTTCGGTGAGGTCCAGCTCGAGGCCCTGGTGCAGAACATCCTGCCGCCCGATGCCTTTGCCTTCCAGGCAGCGCTGCCCAATGGCAGCCGTGTCGATTGCCTGCTCAGCCTGCCGGCGCCGACCGGGGATGTAGCGGTGGATGCCAAGTTCCCGCTGGAGAACTACCAGCGCATGTTCGATGCAGATGCGGGCGGGCTGGAGCGGCGCGCCGCGCAGACCGCCTTCCGCGCCGATGTGCGTCGCCATATCGACGCCATTGCCGACAAATACATCCTGCCCGGGGTGACCTCGGACGGTGCGGTGATGTTCCTGCCGGCCGAGGCGGTGTTCGCCGAGATCCATGCCTACCACCCCGAGCTCGTCGCCCACGCCCAGCAGCGCCGGGTGTGGATCGTGTCGCCGACCACGCTGATGGCGGTCCTCAACACCGCGCGTGCCGTGCTCAAGGACGTCGAGACGCGCAAGCAGATCCACGTCATCCAGGACGCGCTCGGCAAGCTGGCGAAGGATTTTCACCGCTTTGACGAGCGCATGGCGGCGCTCGCCCGCCACATCGAGCAGGCCAGCCGCGACGTGCAGGACGTGCAGACCTCCAGCCGCAAGATCAGTGCGCACTTCCAGAAGATCGAGTCGGTGCAGCTCGAAGATGGCGAGACAGGAGAGGCTGGCGGGGGCCGCCAAACTTGACCTCGAACAGGGAATGCGGAGCAGCCTTCCGTTAAGGTCGGCGGGGTCAAGAACCCGCCCGGATTGCCCCCACGATGTCTGACTTCCCTCTGCCGGTCCTCTTCATCATGGCTGTGTTCTTCTCCATGTGGATGATCATGCGCGTTTTTCACAAGCACGAGAAAGCCAAGCGCGCGCTCCCCGAGCTTGACGTTTACCTGCAGGCGCACGGCCAGGCGGAGCCCTCGTGTCATGCCTGCGGGGCTGTCGAGCTCAAGGAGGAAGGCCTCAGCCACGGCAAGGACAGCCAGCGCTTCGTGTCCTGCGCCAAGTGCAAGGCCCTGCTGTACCGCTTCGAGCGCCCACAGGCTGCCGAGGAGGCTGTGCCCGTCGATGCCCACTGGCGGCCGCTCGATTCGGCCGAGCGTCGCGAGTAAGGCAATCGCAGCGCACAGGGTCGTATTTTGCGCTGGGTATGCGCTGCGTCGCCTTTAACCCCTCGCGGCTCGCGCCGCTCCCACAGCAAAGCCAAATGCACGATGCGTCCCGTGTATAAGCGGCGTAAGCCGCGAGCTTTCGAGCGCGGCGCCTCTGTTGCAGAGCCTCGCAGCCGGCGCAGATTCCACGTGCCTGAACGCGTGGCGTATTAACATGCGGCGTTCCCCATACCGACAAGGAGAGCTCGCATGGACCTCGGTACCCCGCTTTCACCCTCCGCGTTGCGCGTGATGCTGCTCGGCGCCGGCGAGCTTGGCAAGGAGGTGATCATCGCCCTGCAGCGCCTGGGCGTCGAAGTCATCGCCGTCGATCGCTACGCCAACGCACCCGGCCATCAGGTCGCCCATCGTGCCCATGTGATCCCGATGACCGACGGCGCGGCCCTGCGTGCGCTGATCGAGCAGGAGCGCCCACACTTGGTCGTACCGGAGATCGAGGCCATCGCGACCGACATGCTCGCCGAGATCGAGGCCGCCGGCCTCGCCGAGGTCATTCCCACGGCGCGCGCCACCCAGCTCACCATGAACCGCGAGGGCATCCGCCGCCTGGCTGCCGAGACCCTCGGCCTGCCCACCTCGCCTTACCGCTTCGCTGATTCGCTCGACGAGTTGCAGGCTGCAATCGACGGCGGCATCGGCTATCCCTGCATCGTCAAGCCGGTGATGTCGTCCTCGGGCAAGGGGCAGTCGCTGCTGCGCGGGCCGGACGACGTGAAGAAGGCCTGGGACCATGCCGCGGCCGGCGGTAGGGTCAATCAGGGGCGCGTCATCGTCGAAGGCTTCATCGACTTCGAGTACGAGATCACCCTGCTCACGGTGCGTGCCCGTGATGCCGGCGGCGAGGTCCGCACCTACTTCTGCGAGCCGATCGGCCATGTGCAGGTGGCGGGCGACTACGTCGAGTCGTGGCAGCCGCAGGCGATGAACCCGGCGGCGCTGGCGCGCTCACAGGAGATCGCCGCTGCGGTCACGGGCAACCTGGGCGGACGCGGGCTGTTCGGCGTCGAGCTGTTCGTGCGCGGCGATCAGGTGTGGTTCTCCGAAGTGAGCCCACGGCCGCACGATACCGGCCTGGTCACGCTGTGCTCGCAGCGCTTCTCCGAGTTCGAGCTCCACGCACGTGCCATCCTCGGCTTGCCGGTGGATACCGCGCTGCGCGAGCCGGGTGCGTCGGCGGTGATCTACGGCGGCGTCGATGCCGGGGCGCTGCGCTACGAGGGCGTCGCCGAGGCGCTCGCCGTGCCGCGCAGCGACCTGCGCCTGTTCGGCAAGCCCGAGTCCTTCGTCAAGCGCCGCATGGGCGTCGCAGTCGCCAACGGCGCGGACGTCGAGGAGGCGCGTGCGCGCGCCAAGCGGGCAGCGGGCAGGGTCAGGCCGGTCGCGGGCTGAGCGGCCAGCGCCTGGCGCGTTTATGCATGCGGCTGGCTTGCGCTGTGGCTGTGTCAGGGTGGGCTTGCAAACGCCTCGATGAGCAGCGGCGTGATGGCGTGCATGGGGCCGAAAGGCGTCGCTGGCGGCACCAGGCCAGGGACAAAGCCTGCGGCCTCGAAATGCGCCAACAGCCTGCGATTGTGGCTGACGATGTGGATGGGCACGTCCCATGGCTGATTCGGGCCGGTGACCGAGCCGATCGGCTGGTGGTCGCCGACGATGATCGTGAATAGATCGGCTGGCGCGTGGCGGCCGAGGTAGTCCGCCAGCCAGTCGAACTGGTAGCGCATCGAGGCCAGGTAGGCTGGCGTGGGGTTGGACCATGCCACGGCTACGCCTTCGGCGGCATCGCGCTCGTCGATGGTATAGGCGTCCGCGCCCAGCAGGCGTGACCAGTCAGCGGTGAAGGGCGGCAGTGCGCGGAAGGGCGCGTGCGTGGTCACGGTGGGAAACACCACCAGACGCGGCTGCCGGTGGCGGGGGCCGGCTTCTTGTTGCGACGCCGGGAGCGCCGAGAAATCCTTGCCCAACTCCTGGTGGTGGATGAGCGCCATCGAGGCCTGGTCGGGAATGCGCCAGAAGCCGAAGTGTGGTCCCTCGTAGCCGATGCGCTCGGCGTCGGCATAGCGGTCGAAAGCGTAGAACGCGCCTTCCGGCCAGGCGCGCTGAATGCCAGGCAGCCAGCCTACGCTGCGGTAACCATTGGCGGCGAAGTGGCTCACAAGACTCGGCCGGCTGCTGGCGAGCAGCTGTTGGTAGTTGCGCGGATCACGAGTATCCATACCCGCCAGCAGGCTGGCATGGGAAAGCCAGGACGCGCCGCCGAAGGTGGGCGCGACCAGCCGGGCGGACACGACATGGCGGTCGCCGGCGGCGATCGCAGCGGCGAGTTGTGCTCGTGACGGCGCCAGCGCTTCGGCAATGTCCGGCTTGTCGAACGTTATTGCGCCGTAGGCCTCGGCAAACACGATCAGCACGTCCGCTCCACCGAGCGCATCGACAGTGCCCGAGAAAACCGGCCCCGGGCCGAGGCCCCCGCCCTGGGCGTCGGCGGACAGCGCAAGCACAAGCAGGCGCGACTGCTCGGCGAGCAGGGCACTGACCGGTGGAGCGAGCAATGGGCGCAGCCGCTCGGGCTGCCATGGCTGGGCGACCGACAGCGCGCACACCGCGAGCCCGAGAAAGAGCAGCAAGCGCCGGGTGAGGTCGTGTTCCGCTGCGCGGACAAGTGGGAGCATGCACAGCCTCACGATCGCGTATAGCAGTGCCAACGCGAGTCCGGCGACGATCAGTGTGAGAGCAGTGGCGAAGGCCTTGTTCTCGACGCTCATCTTGATGACGGCCCATAGGTGCTGGCTGTCCCAGTAGGCGTTGAGTCGGCGGCCGAAGATCGATGGTACCGTGACGTTGATGTAGTGCATCACCACCCAGGTACTGCCGAGCGCTGCAAGTGCGCCAAGCATGCGCTGCCCGAGTGCGCCGCGCCAGCCGATCCAGATGGCGAGCGCCACCAGCAAGGCGGCAAGCTCAGTGGATAGCCGCCACTCGAGCCGCGGCCACAGGGTGGGCCACTCGTTGCCAAAGGTGAGCAGGAGGTTGAGCACGAACAGCGGCAGCACGACGAGGCCAAGCGCACGCGCACCAGCGGCGAACGCGGTTGCAACTGCGGTGCGGACCGCGGGGTCTTCGTTGTCCCCCCGCCCGTACTCACCTTGCCGCGGCGCTTCATGCGATTGTCTGGTCATCACCGGCACCTGCTCACCGAGGCCGCCCCGATCCGGCTATGATCGGACGCAGCCGATCTCTTCGCCCCAACTTTGCCGACATGGACAAAATCGCTGCGGTTTCGAACTGGCTCGACCTCACCCCGCAACAGATCCGTTGCCTTGCAGCCGAGGATGCGGTGGCGGTGTTGCCGTTGGCAGCGGTCGAGCAGCATGGCGAGCATCTGCCTCTGTCGACCGATCTCGATATTGCCGAGGGCTTGCTGCGTGCAGCCCTGCCGCAGCTTGACCCGCAGCGGCGGGTCTGCGTACTGCCTGCCCTCGCCGTGGGCTTGAGCCTGGAGCACACTGCATTCGCGGGTACGCTGAGCCTGAGCCCGGAGTGTGCGCTGACCACCGTTTGCGAACTGGGGGACAGCGTGGCGCGCGCGGGGCTGCGGCGATTGGTGTTGTTCAACACCCACGGCGGCAACAAGGCTGTTGTGGATATGGCTGCGCTCAAGCTGCGAGCCGCGCATGGCATGCTGGTTGTACGCGCAAACTACTTCCGCTTCGCGCCCCCGGAGGACGCGCTGCCAGCGGCCGAGTTGCGCCACGGCCTGCATGGCGGCGCACTGGAAACCGCGATGATGCTTCACCTTGCACCGCACAAGGTCAGGTGCGAGGTGCTGGCGAACCATGCCTCGCTCGGCCAGGCCATGGACGCCAAAGGCAGCCTGCTCGGGCCCGAGGGCGAGGCTGGCTTTGCCTGGATGGCGCAGGATCTCAACCCGCATGGGGTGACCGGCAACGCAACGCTCGCCGATGCGGCGCTGGGGTCGCGCCTGGTCGAGCACTTTGCCGCTGCGCTCGTACGCGTGATCGAGGACGCCGCGGCCTTTGATCTCGAGTGCCTGAGCCGGGGCGGTTAAGGCCCGCGGCTGCGGCGGATGGGCGGCGTGCAGTCCCCGATTCACCGCGCCGCAACCCGCATACGAAAGATGTGCCTCAGGCGCCGCCCGCCGTGCCGGGCGCGGGCAGACGTTCGGGTTCGGCTGACGCCGGCTCGTCCTGCTCACTGAGCAGGTCGTGCAGCCAGTGACCGTGCCGATCTGCCTTGGTCTGCAGGTAGCGCTCGTTCTGGCGGGTGACGTCGCCGTAGATCGCCTGGCGCTCGACGACGTTGATGCCGGCGCGTTGCAGCGCCTCCACCTTGCTTGGGTTATTGGTCAGCAACATCACCTTGGCAATCCCGAGCTGATCGAGCATCTCGTGCGCGACTCGGAAATCGCGCTCGTCCTTGGAGAAGCCGATGACCTGGTCCGCATCGATCGTGTCCAGGCCCTCGTCCTGCAGGCCGTAGGCGCGCAGCTTGTTGGCGAGCCCGATACCACGCCCCTCCTGGGAGAGATAGAGCAGGACGCCGCCGCCCTGTTCGTTGATCGCGGCCACGCCGCGGCGCAGCTGTTCGCCACAGTCGCAGCGCAGGCTGCCGAAAAGGTCGCCGGTGAGGCAGGATGAATGCAGGCGTACGGGCACGGCCTGCGGCCACCGGCCCGGGTCACCGATGACGATTGCCACATGCTCATGCACCCCGTCGGCTTCGCGGAACAGCACGAAGCGGCTGTTCTCGGCCTCGGCGAGCGGAACGCGGGCTTCGCTGACTCGGGTCAGCAGGCCAGGCCCACTTCTGCACAGGCGCAGCGCCTCGTCGGCCTCTACCGCCAGCAACTGGCCGCCGGCCAGCTCGTGCTCGACCGCACTACGCGCAGCCTCCGGCACGGCAAATGCCAGTGCGGCAGGGACAAGCTGGGCACGGGCAAGAAGACGCAGTGCCGCAAGATTGGTCTGGTCGGCGTCCACTAGCTGGACGCCGTGGGGCAGTGCCGCCCCGCGCGTCCACGCCAGGGCACGCAGCTCACGTTCCATAGGCTGCTGATCGAAGACGAGGCTCACCGCCTCGGCCGTGACGACATGGCCGAGGGCAGCCATGCGGTGGCGGCTCAGCACGAGTGCGGGTGAGGCGCCCGTGAGTGTGCTGGCTGCAGAGAGCGTGGCGTCGCACAGGCCTTCGACCGCGAGCACGAGCGTCTGCGCGCCCTGGTGGCGCAACACGATGGGAAGTCCGCGTCGCAGGTCGAAAATGGCACGCTCGGCTTGGCGCATTCGGTGTTCTCCGTTCGGGTTATCGGGTTCATCATTGCGCAACTGCCGGACATGGCAACAGACTGTAGGCGCGAACCGCTTTGTTCAATGGATTCTGTATGGCGAGCTTACAACGCACTCAAGATTGGGGCTGGTCCTGCATTCTTCAAGCGTGCATGCACGATTGGTCCGCGCAGCCCGAGACAAGTTTCCAGGCGGGCGGCGCCTGTCTCCGTGTGGTCGCGGGTGGTGGCTGGCGGTGCGACACCGTGGTCGATGCGGCGTCGGTGGCCTTGCTCGACACCTTTCTGCCGCTGGTCGCCAGCTGCCGGCCGTGGACGGTCGCCCAGATCGGCCAGAGCCTGGATGGACGCATCGCCACTCAAAGCGGAGCCTCGCACTATATCAACGGAATCGAGGCCCGCACACACCTGCACCGCCTGCGCGCCGTGGCTGATGCGGTGGTGGTCGGTGTGGGCACGCTCAATGCGGATGACCCACTGCTTACGGTGCGCCATGTCAGCGGCCCACAGCCGCTGCGGGTAGTACTCGATCCCAGCGGCCGCGCCGCGCCGCAGGCGCGCATGTTTGCCGATGGTAGCGGAGCCTGCCTGCTGATTCGGGGCGAGGGCGCGGGTGAGGTGAGGGCAGAGGGTCAAGTCCGTACGCTGCGCTTGCCGACCCGAGAGGGACGCTTTGCCCCGGCTGAAGTGGTGCAGGCGCTCCATGCCGAGGGATGCAGGCGTGTGCTGGTCGAGGGCGGTGGCTTGACGGTATCGGGCTTCCTGGAGGCAGGCGTGCTAGACCGCCTGCATGTGCTGGTGGCGCCGATGCTCATCGGCTCGGGCCGGCCAGGGCTCAGCCTGCCGGTCATCGATACGCTCGAAGGCGCGTTGCGGCCGCGCTGCCGCTACTTTGCCTGCGGCGATGACGTGCTGTTCGACCTCGACTTCGGCGACGAGGGCGGTATTTAGCGGCGCTGCCGGAACAGCACCAGCGCGCCTGGCAGGCTGGACAGCAGCACGACCACGCCATAGGCGATTGCAATCGCGACGCCCTGCGCGGGGTCCAGTCCGGCGGCCGACCATAGCAGGGCCGCAGCACCTTCACGCACGCCCCAGCCCGCAATCGACAGCGGCAGCGCCATTGCCAGCAACACCCAGGGGATCAGCGGCAGGGCCTCACCGGGGTGGGTGGCTGAGCCAAGCATGAGCAGGCAGCACAGGTACACAGCCACATAGCTGACAACGATCAGGAGCGATGCGAGCAGCTGCTTGAGCAACACCTTGCGCGCAAACAGTGCCTGCCTGAGCGCGGTGGTCAGGCTCGCAAGCACGGCGGGGCGTCGTCGCCACCACAGCCAGCCGAGTGTGAGTGCCATGAGCGCCGCAATGAGTGTCGTCATGGCGAACGTCGTCATCGAGTCCGCCGCGCTGCTGTCCGAGTCAAGCACGCGAGCCAGTGCGGCGCGCAGGCTCGGTGCGGTGACGAGCGCCAGCAAGGCGACCAGAAGCAGTGCGAACTGACCGGAAACGCGCTCGATCAGCACCGCGTGCCAGGCCGAGGTGCCGCGCCCTGCTGTGCCGGTGGTCGTACGGGCGTGTCGCCACGCGCGGTTGGCATCGCCCATGACGCCTCCGGGCAGCAGTTGGTTGAGGAGGGTGGCCAGGTAGTACTCGGCGAGTGCCGTCCTGAAACCGAGCGGCACGCCAAGCTGCTGTGCCGTCAGCCGCCAGCGCCAGGCCGACAGCGCAACCTGGGGCAGGCTCAGCGCCAGCGCCAGCGCCAGCCAGCCAGGGTGAGGGGCGGAAAGTGCGGCCAGCAGGGTAGAGGGCTTCAGCCACAGCACGAGCGCGACCAGCAGGCCGCAACTGAAGGCAACGCGCAGCGCAGGCAACAGGCGGACGAGGCGGCGGTGCGTGGGCTTGGCAGTGCGTTCGTGTATCGGTAATCCGGGTAGTCCGCCGTCCGCCGCCGCGCCGGCGCCCCTTCGCTGCGTATCCATCGCCCTGGCCTGGCTCAAGTGCTTGACCGCGGCGGGCTTGCGAACAGGTCGACGTGGCCGACGACGAGGCGACCACTGTTTCCGGCACACCAGGCTTGGCGACGCGCATGCCAGTGCCGGATGCGCTCGGCCATGGCCGGCAACTGCGCACATGCGGCCTCACGCCAGCCATCGATGAGGGCGCGGGCCAGCTGTGACTGCCTTGAGTCGTCGAGCTGCAGTTGCCAAGGGCTGGCTGCAAGCTCGACGCCAAAGCCGCGAGTGCGCAATGCGGTGGCGAGGCAGGCCGCAGCGTCCGGCCCGAGTGCGGCCCCGATGCCCTTGTCGCCACGCTGGTGCGCATTGAAGGCCTCGTTCACCACGGGATCGTCCACGTCCGTGTCAGCCTCCCACACCGGCACGCCGGCTGCGCTGGACTCGGGGGCGCACAGGCGCTCGAAGCGCCAGCTGCCATCCACGCTCAGGGTGACGAACACCGCGCTGCCGTGAGCGTCGCAGGCGGCGGCAAGACGCTCGATCCAGCTTGCGTCGACCAGGTCGAGCAGCGCCGAGGCGCACACCAGGTCGGCCTCGCCGATTGTGAGTTCATCCAGCGTAGCGAGGTCCTGCAGCCGGGTGTGTACGCTCACCGGCTTGCCTTCGGCGTCACATAGTGAGGCGCAAGCATGTCGCGCATGTACGAGCAGTGCGTTGTCGCGGTCTACCAAGGTCCACCGTTGGGGGCCAGGCAGTCGGGGGGCAAGGTGCGCAGGGTTGGCGCCGCTGCCGCTGCCCAGGTCCACGAGGTGCAGCGCACGCGGGCTGCCGCCGCGGCGAGCGTCGAGCCAGGCGCGGGCGCGCGCTTCGAGCGCATGTGCGCGGGCGGCGGTATCGGCCGGGCGTCGCAGCGCAAGCCAGTCGATGCTGAAAACCGCATCGGTATGCATGCCCTCTCGTCCGTGGCGATCGCCGGCTTTGGCTTGGTCGCTATGCATGGCGTCCTTGCGCTAGGTGGTTCGTAGCTGCGTGGCGGTCGAGTGCGGTGGCGAATTCGAAGCCTGCACGCGTCCAGTCGCGCAGGCTGGAACGGGCGCGGCGGGCGCCATCGCGAAGTTGCAGCCTGTGCTCGCGGTTGCTCAGCAAGTCACGCAGCGCGCTGGCGAAGGTATCGACGTCATCGACCGGCAGCGCCAGCCCGGCTCCATGCGGCAGGGTTTCGCCCAGAGCACCACCCGAAGTGGTCAGTACCGGCAGTCCGGCGGCGACTGCCTCGGTGATGACCATGCCGTAGCCCTCGTAACGCGAGGGCAACACGAAAAGGTCGGCTGCGGCGTAGGCTGCGCAGAGCGCATCATCCGTACATTCGCCGCTTAGCCGGACGCGCCCGTCGAGGCCGGCAGCGGCGATCTGAGCGGCGATCGTGCCCGCATGCACGGGGTCGCGTGCGAGGCTGCCGATGCAGTCGCACTGCCAGTCGAGGTCGGCGACACGCGCGAGTGCCGCCACCAGCAGCCCGTGGCCCTTGCGCGGGGTCAGGCTGGCTACGCACAGGAGCTTGGGTATGTCGGCGTCAGCCGCAGCGAGGGGCAAGGCGCGTACCCCCGGCTCGACCACCTGCAGGCGATTGGGTCGCACGCCGAAATGCGCAAGCCGCCGTGCGGTGTGGCGGCTGGTAGTGATGACGGTACGGGCTGCGGCCAGGGCTGCGCGCTCCGAGGCCAGAAGGCAGCGTTGCAGCGTGGTGCATAGTCCGCCTTCGTCGGCCAGCGGGTGGTGGATGAGGGCGATGAGGTCCAGGCGACCGGCGTGGGCATGCGCAAGCTCAGGTAGCCCACCCAGAGCAAGTCCGTCGATGACCACCTGGCGGCCCGCAGGCAGCGCCGACAATGTGGCATCTAAGGCTTCGCGCGCTTGGGCATCGGCGTCGGGGAAGCGCCCGGGCAGGCCGTGCACGGTGACCGTCCAGCCCTGTGCGCGCAGCGAGGCGGCGATGTTTGCGTCGTACAGGTAGCCGCCGGTGAGCTGGGCGGGGTCGCCCGGGACGACGAGATCGACGCGGCGGCTCATGGAGATCGGTCCCATGTCAAGGCTGGCGTCTGGTTCAAAGCGCGCCCTCATAGGCTGCCCAGGCGATGTGCGACTCGTGCAGGGTGACCTTCAGGCGCTCGAGCCCGCGCGCGCCCTCGCCAAGGCGGCCGCTGCGGACGGCTGCGGCCATGCGCTCGAAGATCACCCGTGCCATGAACTCGGTGGTGGTGTTGCGGCCGCTGAAGGCCGGCTCATCGTCGAGATTGCGGTAATTGAGTTCGGCGAGCACCGCCTTGAGCGTATCGCTGGCGAGACCGATGTCGACCACCAGGCCATCGGCGTCGAGCTCGGGGCGCTGAAAGCATGCATCAACGACATAGGTGGCACCGTGGACGCGCTGGGCGGGGCCGAAAACCTCGCCCTGGAAACTGTGGGCGATCATGATGTGATCGCGGACGCTGAGGCTGTACATGCAGGTGCTCCGGTTGGTCAGTCATAGCGGATGCGCTCGCACAGGGCGCCAGCCGGCGTGTGCGCCAGGCGTGCCATGAGTGCGGGCAGGGCTGCGAAAGGGTGTTCGCCGCTGATCAGTGCATCGAGCCGATCGTCGACGAGCAGCGCGAGCGCGAGTTCCAGGCGGCGGCGGTAGTCCCAGCGCGGCGCGCGCGGCGCAGTGATATGGCCGACCTGGCTGGCGCGCAGGACGAGCCGGCGCGAATGAAAGGCGGCGCCGAGGGCGAGCGTGGCGGTGCGCTGGCCGTACCAGCTCACCTCGATGATGCTGGCTTCCTGGCCGGCGAGTTCGAGCGCTTGCGCGAGGCCGGCTGGATTGCCGCTGGCGTGAAAGACAAGGTCGCATTCCGGGCGCGCCGCCCCGGGTGCGCGATGGACGAGGCCGAGCGCCGTGGCGAGCGCTGCACGCTCGGCGTCGACATCGATCAGTTCTACCTCGGTGCCGGGGATGCGTGCACACAGCCAGGCGATCAAGGTGCCGACCACGCCGGCGCCGATCACCGCGATACGGTCGCCGACGGCTGGGCTGCCGTCCCAACAGGCGTTGATCGCCGTCTCCATGTTTGCGGCAAGTACCGCACGCGCGGGTGGCACTCCGGGGGGGAGCGCCAGCACGGCGCTGGCAGGGACGATGTAGCGCTGCTGATGGGGGTGCAGGCAGAAAACGGTCTGCCCCCGGAGCGCGGCGGCCTGGGAGCCGATGCCGTCCTCGACGATGCCGACACTGATGTACCCGTACTTGACTGGCCCGGGAAATTCGCCCTCCTGGAAAGGCGCACGCATGCGCTGGTATTCCGAGCGCGGAACCTCGCCACGGAACACCAGGCTTTCGGTGCCGCGGCTGATCGCGCTGTACAGCGCGCGCACCAGAACTTCGCCGTCGGCGAGCGGCGGCAGTGGCGCGGGGCGAAGCTCGCCCCGATCCGGTGGCAGGCTCCAGAACGCGAGGTTGGGAACGGGCATGCGTTAATTGGTCGCGCGGGCGAACCCGATGCGGAATCTGGTGATCGAAAGCGGTATGTTAGCAGGCGGCCCGCAGGTCCTCGCGGGCCAACGGGCGACGGTGTCGGGAGCCGTCAGTCGTGGCGACAAGTGGGAGGTGAAGCGTGCAGCGTGGTGGCCTCGGCGAGGTGTCGAGTGGGAGGGGGTACATGCCAAGGCTCTGGCAGGAGTTGGGGCTCGCACTGCTGATGTTGCTGGGCGGAGGCATCGTGGCTTGCGTCTTCGCTGCCATGCCGGTGCAAGCGCTGGTGGGTGCAACGGTGGCGCTCGCAGTCATCGTCCTGCTGCTCGCCCGCTTCTGGGGGGATCCCCAGCGCAGTCTGGGGCCCGCCAATCAGGTCACGCTGGTGCGCGCAGTGCTGGTGTGCATGCTGGTCGGGGCGCTGTTCGCGCCTGCCTGGGGGGCACAATGGGCGTGGCTGCTGGCCGCCATCAGTATGCTGGCGCTGGTGCTGGATGGCGTCGACGGCTGGGTGGCACGACGCTGGCGCTGCGCCAGTGCGTACGGGGCACGCTTCGACATGGAACTCGATGCCCTGCTGATCCTCGTCCTTTGTGCGCACCTGTTGCAGATGGGCAAGGCCGGGTCCTGGGTGCTCGCGATCGGACTGATGCGTTACGGCTTCGTCGCCGCCATGCTGCGCTGGCCGTGGTTGGGCGCTCCCTTGCCCGACAACGACAGGCGCAAGCTGGTGTGCGTCGTGCAGGTCGCGAGCCTGCTGCTATGCCTGCTGCCACTGGTCGACGCCTCGTTGGCGACGGCCTTCCTGTTGCCCGCGCTGGCGTTGCTGGCGTGGTCCTTCGCGGTCGATGTGCACTGGCTGCACCGCGCAGTCCGGGGCGGGACCGCTGACAACCGGAGGAGAGAAGGATGAAGACCGAACCGATCCGCTGTGCCCGCAACGCCCTGATCGGCGCCGCGACGCTGCTCGCCGCGGCGTTAGCGAGCCCTGCATGGGCGCAGTCGCACAGTTACCGTATCGACCCCGACCACTTTGCGATCGCCTTCAAGGTCGATCACATCGGCTACGCCAAGGTGATAGGCCTGTTTCAGAAAGCCAGTGGCAACTTCGTCTACGACGAGCAAACCCGTGCGCTGAGTTCGGGGCGTGTCGTGGTGAGCGCCGATAGCGTGTTCAGCAACCACGGCGCACGCGATCGCCATGTTCGCGACAGCGATTTCCTCGACGCCAAGCGCTTCCCCGAGATCGTCTTCGAGGCGACCACGTTCGAGCCCAACGCCGACAACACCGGCAAGCTCAGCGGCAAGCTGACCCTGCTCGGCCAGACCCACCCGGTGACCCTCGAGGTGGCGCTGAACAAGGCGGCGGTGTATCCGTTCGGGCACCGCAAGCATACGTTGGGCATCTCGGCGCGCACCACGCTGCTGCGCAGCCAGTGGGGCATGACCTACGGCATCGAGCGCGGCATGGTCGGCGACGAGGTCGAACTGCTGTTCGAACTGGAGGCGATCCGCGAGTGAGCGGGCTTGGGCGGCGGACGGGGGCGTCTCAGCCGCCTATGTAGGACATCTCGATCTTGCGCAGGGCTGCGGTCTCGGCCGTGCGGATCTCCGAGTAGCGGTCGTCGCGCTGCTGCCACACCTGGGCGATCGCGGCATCGAGGCGGGCGTCGACGCTTGCCGCCTCGTCCGCGCTGCGCAACAGGGCGCGCAGGTCATGCCCCGCCTGCGCGAACAGGCAGGTGTAGAGCTTGCCCTCGGTCGACAGGCGGATGCGCGTACAGGTGGAGCAGAAGGCCTGGGTGACCGAGGAAATCACGCCGATCTCGCCCGCTCCATCCTTGTAGCGCCAGCGCTCGGCAACTTCGCCCTCGTAGTTGGGGTCGATCGGCTCGAGCGGATGGACGCGGTCGATGCGCGCGATCACGTCCCGCGAGGGCAGCACTTCGTCCATCTTCCAGCCGTTCGACGTGCCGACGTCCATGAACTCGATGAAGCGCAGGATGTGCCCACTGTGGCGGAAGTGGGTCGCCATTGCCTCGATGTCGCTGTCGTTGGTGCCGCGCTTGACCACCATGTTGACCTTGATCGGCCCGAGACCGGCCGTACGTGCAGCCTCGATGCCTTCGAGGACCTTCTCTACCGGGTAGTCGGCGTCGTTCATGCGTCGGAACAGCGTGTCGTCCAGTGCATCAAGGCTGACCGTGACCCTGTGCAGACCCGCGTTCCTGAGCCTTTGCGCCAGCTTGGGAAGCAGCACGCCGTTGGTAGTCAGTGTGATCTCGACGCCGTCGAGCTTGGCCAGCATGCCGATCAGACGGTCAATGTCCTTGCGCAGCAGCGGTTCGCCACCGGTGATGCGTATCTTGCGCACGCCGCGGGCAACGAACAGCTGCGCCACGCGAACGATCTCCTCGAACGACAGCAAGTCTGCCCGTGGCAGAAAGGGGTAGTCATCACCGAACACCTCGCGCGGCATGCAGTACACGCAGCGGAAGTTGCAGCGATCGGTGACCGAGATGCGCAGATCACGCACATTGCGCCCGCGCCGGTCGAACAGGGCAAGACCGGGAGCGGGCCTGTTTGCAGGGTCGGCAGGCGAGGGCGCCGCCGCTGCGTGCTGGATCGGGATGACTTTCATGGTCGTTGCGCAGTGGTGTGACTGGATTATCGGCACGCTGGCGCGGGGGTGCAAGGCGGGTTGGGAGGGCTGGTGCCACATGCGACCTCCACGGGCAGCGGGCCGCGCTCAATGAGCCGGCAGAGCCAGGGTGTATCATGGCGCGCCGACGCGACTTGCGGCATCTGGAGAATACTCGAACATGGCCGACCTCGTGCCACTGCCGGCAACGGCACTGCGTAAGCACTGCACCCCCGATTCACTTGGTTTCGATACCACCGAGGCGCTCGCCGACCATGCCGGCGACCTTGGCCAGGAGCGCGCCGTGGAGGCGATTCGCTTCGGGCTGGCGATGGGACACACCGGATACCACGTGTTCGTGCTCGGCGAGGCGGGCAGTGGCAAGCATGCAACCACCTTTCGCCTGCTGCGCGAACGTGCGGCGAGCGAGCCGGTACCGCCCGACCTGTGCTATCTGCACAACTTCGACGAATCGCTCAAGCCACGCCTGCTCACCCTGCCCGCCGGGCGGGGCGCAGCGCTGCGGGCGCACATGCAGACCTTCATTCGCGATCTCGGCCCGGCGCTTGCTGCAGCGCTGGACAGCGATGCGCACAGCGAGCGTGTCGAGGCCCTGCAGAACGCGCACAAGGCACGCGAGGAGGGGGCTCTGCGCGAGCTGGGGCAGGCCTGTGCCGCGGAGCAGATATCGTTGCTGCAGACCCCGGAAGGCTTTGTCTTCGCACCGATCCGCGACGGCGAGGTGATGTCGCCAGAAGCCTTCGAGGCCTTGCCCGAGGCCGAGCGTGACCAGATCGAAGCGCGCGTGACGGCCTGGAGCGAGAAGCTCGAGGACCTGCTCAACGACTTCCCGGGCTGGCGCAAGGCGGTGCGCGAGTCGATCGAGCGCGCCGAGCACGAGGTCTTGGGGCCTGCCGTGTCCCACCTGCTGCGTGAGGTGCGCGAGGCGCATGCCGACTTGCCCGAGGTGCTGGCCTTCGTCGACGCCGTGCAGCACGATGTGCTCGACAGCGCGATCAAGGGCACCATGCTCGAAGAGGATGAGGACGATGTTTCCGAGCCGGAGGAGAACACGCGTTACCACCGCTACCAGGTCAAGCTGCTGGTCGATCATTCGGCCTCGCAAGGGGCGCCGGTGGTGTTCGAGAACAATCCTGGCTATGGCAACCTGATCGGCCGGATCGAGCATGTGGTGCAGCAGGGCAACCAGGTCAGCCACTTCAACCTGATCCGTGCCGGGGCGCTGCACCGCGCGAATGGCGGTTACCTGGTTCTCGACGCCGAGCGCCTGTTGTCGCAGCCATTCGCATGGGAGGGGCTCAAGCGCTGCCTGCGTGCGGGCGAGATCCGCATCGAGCCGCCTGCCGAGGCGCAAGGCTGGAGTGGTGCGCTGACCTTGGAACCGCAGGCAGTGCCGAGCGCACTCAAGGTCGTGCTGATCGGCGATCGTGACGTGTATTACCTGCTCATGGAGCACGATCCCGAGTTTGCCGACCTGTTCAAGGTCGCAGCCGATTTCAACGACGACCTCCCGCGTACGCCGGAGAACGAGCGCGAGTATGCGCGCCTGATCGCGCTGCTCGTACGCAGCGCCGGCCTGCTGCCCTTCGACAGCAGCGGTGTCGCCCGCCTTGTCGAGGAGGCCTCTCGCCTCGCCGAAGATTCCGGTCGCCTGTCGCTGAACACCCGTTCGCTGTCGGATCTGATGCGCGAGGCCGACCACCATGCCCGGCTCAACCGGCGAGACACGAGCACGCGCGTCGAGGTGGAGGATGCACTGGCGGCGCGCGTGCGTCGCTGCAGCCGTTATCCGACCCGGGTGCGCGAATCCATCCTCGACGGTACGACGCTGATTTCCACCGATGGCGAGCGTGCCGGCCAGATCAACGGATTGGTCGTTGTCGAACTCGCCGGCGAACGCTTCGGCCATCCGGTGCGCATCACTGCCACGGTGCGTATGGGCGAGGGCGACGTGGTCGATATTGAACGTGAGACCGAACTCGGCGGTGCCATCCACTCCAAGGGGGTGCTCATCCTGTCCGCCTTTCTTGCCGCACGTTACGCCCGTCACCAGCCCTTGTCGCTGTCGGCGAGCCTGGTATTCGAGCAGTCCTACGCGCCGGTCGAGGGCGACTCTGCCTCGCTTGCCGAGTTGTGCGCGCTATTGTCGGCGCTGACGCAGATTCCGATCCAGCAACGCTTCGCGATCACTGGCTCGGTGAACCAGTTTGGTGAGGTGCAGGTAATTGGTGGCGTCAACGAGAAGATCGAGGGCTTTTTCGACCTGTGCAGCGCCCGCGGCCTGGATGGCTCGCACGGGGTGGTGATCCCCGCGGCCAGCGTACGCCACCTGATGTTGCGCGAGGACGTCGTGCAGGCGGCCGCCGCAGGCCGGTTCCACATCCACGCCGTATCGACGGTGGACGAGGCGATGACCGTACTGACCGGTGTCGAGGCGGGCGAGCCGGACGCAAAGGGCGTGATCCCCAAGGGTACCCTCAACCACAAGGTTGCGACGGTACTGGCCGAAATGACTGCGGCCCGCCATGCTTATGCAGACGGCGAGGGTTCCGCAGGTTCGCGCCAGCACCGGAGGCGACACGGGGTGTGATTAGAGGGGGGCTCGCTCCCCGACCGGGGCTCGTCGCGAGTCCCGTGAGCTGTACTCGGCCCACCCAGGCCCCGAGGCCCAGGCGTTCAGCTGGTCGGTGTTGTTGCCTCGAAGTCACTGACCTTCGGGGCTGGAAAAGCCAACAAAAAAGCCAATCCCGAAGGATTGGCTTTTTTGTTTGATGCTGGCTCCCCGACCTGGGCTCGAACCAGGGACCTACGGATTAACAGTCCGGCGCTCTACCGACTGAGCTATCGGGGAATTACCTTTTGCAGCCTACTGCTGCGACCTGCTGTTCCTTGGAGAAACACCAAGTCCTTAAACTTGGCTCCCCGACCTGGGCTCGAACCAGGGACCTACGGATTAACAGTCCGGCGCTCTACCGACTGAGCTATCGGGGAACAGAGGCGCGCATTTTAGGCATAGGGCGCGCCTTCGTCAAGGCGAAGAAGCGTTTTTTTGCGGCTCCGTCGCCTTGGTGCGATTGGGCTCAGCCCTTGACCACCTGTGCGATCGCCTTGGCGACGTAGCCGATGTTCTTCGAGTTGAGCGCGGCCAGGCAGATGCGGCCGGTCGATACGGCGTAGATACCGAAGTCGGCCTTGAGCGTCTCGACCTGGGCTGCAGTCAGGCCAGTGTACGAGAACATGCCGCGCTGCTTGATCACGAACGAGAAGTCCTGCGCCACGCCTTCGGCCTTGAGTTGATCGACGAGGCCGGTGCGCATCGCGCGGATGCGCTCGCGCATGCCGCCGAGCTCGTCTTCCCACATCTGGCGCAGCTCGGGCGAGGACAGCACCGCGGCGACGATGGCGCCACCATGGATCGGCGGGTTGGAGTAGTTGGTGCGGATCACGCGCTTGACCTGCGACAGCACGCGGCCCGCTTCTTCCTTGCTGGCGGTGACGATGGAGAGCGCGCCGACGCGCTCGCCGTAGAGCGAGAAGCTCTTCGAGAACGAGCTCGAAACGAAGAACTGCAGGCCGCTGGACGACAGGGCGCGCACGGCTACGGCGTCGGCGTCGATGCCTTCGGCGAAGCCCTGGTAGGCCATGTCGAGGAAGGGAATCAGGCCGCGCTCACGACATACGGCCACGACTTCGTCCCACTGCGCGTCCGACAGGTCGGCGCCGGTCGGGTTGTGGCAGCAGGCGTGCAGCACGATGACCGAGCCGGGCTGCAGGCTGTCGAGCTTGGCCTTCATGGCGGCGAAGTTCACGCCACGGGAGGCAGCGTCGTAGTAGGGGTAGTTCTCGACCGGGAAGCCGGCGGATTCGAACAGTGCGCGGTGGTTTTCCCAGCTTGGGTCGGAGATATAGACGGTGGCGCCGGGCACCAGACGCTTGAGGTAGTCGGCACCGACCTTGAGGGCGCCAGTGCCGCCCAGGGCTTCGATGGTGACCGTCTGGCCGCTGGTGGCGAGCTGCGAGTCCTTGCCGAACAGCAGGCCTTGCACCGCGTTGTTGTAGGCGGCAGGGCCTTCGATCGGCTGATAGCCGCGCGGCGGCATGGCTTCGAGGCGGGCCTTCTCGGCAGCGCGCACGGCGGCGAGCAGCGGGATCTTGCCGTTGTCGTCGTAGTACACGCCAACGCCGAGGTTGACCTTCTCGGCGCGGGTGTCGGCGGCGAAGGCCTCGTTCAGGCCAAGGATCGGGTCACGGGGCGCCATCTCGACGGCGGCGAAGATCGAAGCGGACATGAGGACTCCAGTCGTTCCAGTAGGGCAGCGGTGGGTGCGCGTGGCGGGAACGGCGCCGGGCCGTGCCTTGTCACGCGATTTGGGAAATAATCGGTGTTTTAGTCCGGTCTCGCCGGGTGGCGATGCACCGGAATGGAGCGGGATTTTAGCATGACGAGTCAAGGCAATAGCGCCGGAAACGATGCGCCGCAGCAAGGCGGCAAGGTGATCGGTTTCGAGGGCAGCCCCTTCCGCCTGCATCAGCCTTTTCCGCCCGCGGGTGACCAGCCCGAGGCGATCCGCCTGTTGTGCGAAGGGGTGGAAGACGGCCTCATGTACCAGACCTTGCTGGGCGTCACCGGCTCGGGCAAGACCTACACCATGGCCAACGTCATTGCCCGCATGGGGCGCCCGGCGCTGGTGCTGGCGCCCAACAAGACGCTGGCGGCGCAGTTGTACGCCGAGTTCAAGGAGTTCCTGCCGGAGAACGCGGTCGAGTACTTCGTGAGCTACTACGATTACTATCAGCCGGAGGCCTATGTGCCTTCGCGCGACCTCTTCATCGAGAAGGATTCGTCGATCAACGAGCACATCGAGCAGATGCGCCTGTCGGCGACGAAGAGCCTGATGGAGCGGCGCGACGTGGTCATCGTCGCTACCGTGTCATGCATTTACGGCATTGGCGACCCGGTCGACTACCACGCCATGATCCTGCATCTGCGCGAGGGTGAGCGCATGGCGCACCGCGACCTCATCCAGCGCCTGGTGGCGATGCAATACACCCGCGCCGACATCGACTTCCGCCGCGGCACCTTCCGCGTGCGCGGCGACGTCATTGATGTGTTCCCGGCAGAGAACGCCGAACTGGCGGTGCGTATCGAGATGTTCGACGACGAGATCGAGCACCTGACCCTGTTCGACCCGCTTACCGGGCACCTCAAGCACAAGCTGGCGCGCTTCACGGTGTATCCGTCGAGCCACTATGTGACGCCACGCGCCACCGTGCTGCAGGCGATCGAGGCGATCAAGGATGAATTGCGCGAGCGTATCGAGACCTTTCAGCGCGAGGGCAAGCTGGTGGAGGCGCAGCGCATCGAGCAGCGCACCCGCTTCGATCTCGAGATGTTGAACGAGATGGGCTTCTGCAAGGGCATCGAGAACTATTCGCGCCACCTCTCCGGCCGAGGCCCCGGCGAGCCGCCGCCCACCTTGATCGACTACCTGCCGCAGGACGCTCTGCTCTTCATCGACGAGTCGCACGTTGCCATCGGCCAGGTGGGCGGCATGTACAAGGGCGACCGCTCGCGCAAGGAAAACCTGGTCGGCTACGGCTTTCGCCTGCCCTCGGCGCTGGACAACCGCCCGCTCAAGTTCGACGAGTTCGAGCGCCTGATGCCGCAGACCGTCTTTGTCTCTGCAACGCCGGCGAAGTACGAGGCCGAGCACCAGGGGCAGGTTGTGGAACAGGTGGTGCGCCCGACCGGGCTGGTCGATCCGGTGGTTGAGGTGCGTCCGGCGATGACACAGGTGGACGACCTGCTCGGCGAAATCAAGAAGCGCCTGGCGGTGAATGAGCGTGTATTGGTCACCGTGCTCACCAAGCGCATGGCCGAGGACCTGACTGACTACCTCGCCGACAACGCGATCCGTGTGCGTTATCTGCACTCGGACATCGACACCGTGGAGCGGGTGGAGATCATCCGTGACCTGCGCCTGGGAGAGTTCGACGTACTGGTGGGCATCAACCTGCTGCGCGAGGGTCTGGACATCCCGGAGGTGTCGCTGGTGACGATCCTCGATGCGGACAAGGAGGGATTCCTGCGCTCGGAGCGCTCGCTGATCCAGACCATTGGCCGCGCGGCGCGCCATCTCCATGGTACGGCCATTCTCTATGCGGATCGCATGACCGATTCGATGAAGGCAGCCATCGGTGAGACCGAGCGCCGTCGCCAGAAGCAGATCGCCTTCAACGAGGCCAACGGCATTGTGCCCAAGTCGGTGAGCAAGCGTATCAAGGACATCATCGATGGGGTCTATGATTCGGATGGCGCAAAGCGCGATGCCGCACGCGTGGCGGAAAAGGACGCAGACTATGCGGTGATGGACGAGAAGGCGCTGGCGCGGGCGATCAAGCGCCTGGAGAAGGAGATGCAGGAGCATGCCCGCAATCTGGAGTTCGAGAAGGCGGCGGCGGCGCGTGACGAGCTGTTCAAGCTTCGCCAGCGAGCGTTCGGTGCCGACCAGCATGGCAGTGTTTGAATAACAAAAATGAGAGGAGGGGATGACATGACCAGGATCCTGTTCGTGTGCACCGGCAATATCTGTCGTTCGCCGACAGCCGAGGGCGTGGCGCGCCATTTCATCGAGACCGCCGGCTTGAGCGAGCTCGTCGAGGTCGATTCGGCTGGGACCCATGGCTATCACGCCGGCGAGGCGCCCGATCCGCGCACTCAGAAGGCAGCGAAGCTGCGCGGCTACGACTTGTCCGCGCTGCGCGCGCGCAAGCTCGAGGCGCGCGATTTCCAGGAGTTCGACCTGCTGCTGGCGATGGACCGTGGCCACCTCGAGATCATGCAGCGTCAGTGTCCCGAGGTGTATCGTCCGCGGCTCGGGTTGTTCATGCCTTACGCAGGTCCCGAGCGGCTCGATGATGAGGTGCCTGATCCGTACTACGGTGGGCCGCGTGGCTTCGATGTCGTGCTCGACATGTGCGAACACGGCGTGAGGGGGCTGCTCGAGGCCGTCGTGGCCAGGGCCTGAGCAGTCGTCGGAAACGACAAGGCCATCCCGTGGGATGGCCTTGTCGCTCAAGCCCGCTTTGCTCGGGCGGGTGCGCGTGCGCTTACTTGCGCGTTTCCACCTGCTGCAGCGGCTCCTGTGCGACGAATGCGGCTGCACGAGGCTTGCGGCCCAGGCGAACCGGGGCTTCCACAGCGCCGGTGCCGAACTGGGCGCGCTTGGCTGGATCGGTTTCGATCTTGATCAGGCCGCCTTCAGCCGTGGCTGCAGGTAGCGTGATCGGGGCCGTTTCTGCCGGCGTTGCAGGGGCTTGCGCTTGAGCCGTGGTAGTTTGCACGACTTCCGGCTCAGCGGCTTCGACAGCGGATGCGACTGACTCTGGCTGCCCCTCGACGGCTGCCGCAGGCGCTTCCGCCCGATGCGGCTCGTTGGTCGCAACAGCCTCGGCCTGCTCGCTCACCACCAAGGTCGGTACATCAGGGTCGATCTCAGTCCTTGCTGCGGAGCCAGCCTGAGCTGCAGCCTGCGGTTCGGCCTGAACTGCAGCCTCAGGGGCCGTCTCGGTGGCCGGCGCGGCTGGTTCGGCGGCTACGACTTCAGCCTCTGCTTCGGCCTGCATCGTTACCCTGACAGGCAAGGGGGCTGCTGCGTTTTCCGCGAAGCGATCCTGAGCCTGCGGCTCGATGGTCTCCGGTTCGGAAACGGCAACCGGGAGTTCGGCCGGAGTCGCATCCGCAGCGGATGCAGCCGACTCGGCTGCAGCGCTGACGGGCGTCATGGCCTGCGCTTCGGTGGTCTCGCTTGCCACGCTCTCGACGGTCTCCACCACGGCTGCAGGCGTAGCGGTTGCAGGTTCGTCGGTGGTGCCGGAAGCGAGCTGAGCAGCGTCTGCGCTGGACTCGCCGGCTTCGCTGGTTTCGACTCCGCCCTGGAGGTCGGCGGCTTGGCCTTCGCCCGAGCGGCGGCCGCGACCGCGGCCACGGCGGCGACGCTTCTCGCTGGGGGCGCCGTCCTCGCCGGCAGGCGTGTCTGCGACCACCGTGCCGGCTGCTTCGGCAACCTGTACGCGCTCTTCGCTCACCACTGCAGCGGCAAGGCCAGCCGCGAGCTTCAGCTTGTCGTCGTCGGGTGCGCCCGTGCGCTGTTCTACAGCCTTATCAGTACGTTCGGCTGCGTCCTCCGTCCGTTGGCCGCGCCCACGTCCGCGGCCACGGCCAGTGTCGCTACGCTCGGACTTCTCCGCGGGCGCCGTGCTGCGCTGCGGCTTGTCGCTTTCGCTGCGTTCGCTGCGGCTGTTGCGGCCGTTCTGGCTTTCGCCGTCACGCTCGCTACGACGGCCGCGACTGCCGTTGTTACGACGGCCGTCACCGCCGTTGCTGCGCTCGCCGCGCGGGCGCGGCTCGCGCTTCGCAGGTGTTTCGGCTGCAGCCACGGGCTCGGCGGCCGGTGCCGGCTTGCTGCCGGTAAACCAGCCGAGGATGCGGGCGATGAGGCCCTTGCTCTCGACGGCGGCCGGGGCTGTGGGGGCCTCGGCGGCAACCGGTGCCACCGGCGCCGGCTGCGCAGGAGCGATACCCTTCACGGCCGCTTCGGGACGTGCCGGGCGGTCGTTTGCCTTCGAGGGCAGGCGCTCGTCGTCCTCGCTGGGCTTCTGCACCATCTGGTAGCTCGCCAAGGCGATGTCCTCGGCGTTGAGCTGGTCGTGACGCAGGCGGATGATCTCGTGCGCCGGCGTTTCGAGGTGGCGGTTCGGCACGATGATGAGCTGCACCTTGTGGCGCATCTCGATGCGGGCGATATCCACGCGCTTCTCGTTGAGAAGGAAGGTGGCCACGTCGACGGGCACCTGCAGGTGCACCGCGCCGGTGTTTTCCTTCATCGCTTCCTCTTCGAGGATGCGGACGATGTGCAGCGCCGACGATTCGGTGCTGCGGATGTGGCCAGTGCCGTTGCAGCGCGGGCAGGTGATGTAGCTGGTCTCGGCCAGTGCCGGGCGTAGGCGCTGGCGCGACAGTTCGAGCAGGCCGAAGCGGCTGATCTTGCCGGTTTGCACGCGCGCGCGGTCGTGGCGCAGGGCGTCACGCAGGCGGTTTTCGACCTCGCGCTGGTTCTTCGCCGACTCCATGTCGATGAAGTCGATGACGATGAGGCCGCCCAGGTCGCGCAGGCGCAGCTGGCGGGCGATCTCGTCGGCGGCCTCGCAGTTGGTACGGAAGGCGGTTTCCTCGATGTCCGAGCCCTTGGTGGCGCGGCCGGAGTTGACGTCGATCGATACCAGGGCTTCGGTGTGGTCGATGACCACTGCGCCGCCCGAGGGCAGATTGACCTGGCGAGAGTAGGCCGACTCGATCTGATGTTCGATCTGGAAGCGCGAGAACAGCGGCACGTCGTCGCTGTAGCGCTTCACGCGGGCGACATTGCCCGGCATCACATGGGCCATGAACTGCGTGGCCTGTTCGTAGATGTCGTCGGTGTCGATCAGGATCTCGCCGATGTCGGGCTGGAAGTAGTCGCGGATGGCGCGGATGACGAGGCTGCCTTCCTGATAGATCAGGAAAGCGCCGGCCTGGCCCTGGGCCGCACCCTCGATGGCGCGCCACAGTTGCAGCAGGTAGTTGAGGTCCCACTGCAGCTCTTCGGCACTACGGCCGATGGCTGCGGTGCGAGCGATCAGGCTCATGCCGCCGGGCACTTCCAGCTGGTCCATGTTCTCGCGCAGTTCGGCACGCTCGTCGCCCTCGACGCGACGCGACACGCCGCCGCCGCGCGGGTTGTTGGGCATGAGCACCAGATAGCGGCCGGCCAGCGAGATGTAGGTGGTCAGCGCCGCACCCTTGTTGCCGCGCTCGTCCTTTTCGACCTGGACGATGAGTTCCTGGCCTTCGCGCAGGGCTTCACGGATGGTGGCCTTGCTCGCGTCCACGCCGGGCTGGAAGTAGGCGCGCGAGATTTCCTTGAAGGGCAGGAAGCCATGGCGCTCGGCGCCATAGTCTACGAAGGCCGCCTCGAGGCTAGGCTCGATGCGGGTGATCACCGCCTTGTAGATGTTGCTCTTGCGTTCTTCTTTTGCGGCCGATTCGATATCGAGGTCGATCAGTTTCTGACCGTCTACGATCGCGACGCGCAGTTCTTCGGCCTGCGTCGCATTGAAAAGCATGCGTTTCATTGGGATCGTTCTCCCGCGCAATTCACACGGGCAGGACGAACGGCGCGCACCATCGCGCTTTCCGGGATCAGGAGCGATTCTTGAGGACTGCTGCTTTCATCCGGTGTGTGTTCAGGGCTGTGATGGGTCGGCTGGTCGATATTCTCTTGACCCCGCCCGCCAGGCCGTCGAGGCCAGGCGGGCGGATCATTTGATCCTGCGTGTGCGTCTTGCACGTCAAAATCCAACCCGTGGGCTGGATGGGTATGTCGAAGTGGGTCTGTTGCGTTACCATCGGCGCCTTTTGGGCCTTGGATGGCTTGCAACGGTCAAGCCGGGAGCGCTCTTCAGGGCTCATTGCCAGCAGTCTGCGCGCATCGCCGGTGCAGATGTTTCGACCTGCTTTTGACGTCGACGCGCCGCACTTGGGTGGCAGCGACCGGGTTAACCGTGCAGAAGTATATTTCATGACGATGATTGATGGCAAAGCGATCGCAGTCCGGCACGAACGCATCGACGATGCGGCGGCTGGCCAGCGGATCGATAACTACCTGATGCGGATAGCGAAGGGCGTGCCAAAGAGCCACGTCTATCGGATCCTGCGCAGCGGTGAGGTCAGGGTCAATGGCCGCCGGGTGCAGCAGACCTACCGCCTGGCCGAGGGTGACGAGGTGCGCATTCCGCCGCTGCGCATCGCTCAGGCCGAGCGCAGCGCACCGGCGCCTGCCGGCAAGCCGCTTCCGGTCGTCTACGAGGACGATGCGCTGCTGGTGATCGACAAGCCGTCGGGCAAGGCGGTACATGGCGGCAGCGGGGTGAGCTACGGCGTGATCGAGCAGCTACGCGTGCAGCGTCCGGAGTTGCGCATGCTCGAACTGGCGCACAGGCTGGATCGCGAGACCTCGGGGCTGCTCATCGTTGCGAAGAAGCGCTCTGCACTTACCGCACTGCACGACATGATGCGCGAGGGTAGGGTGGAGAAGCGTTACCTGACGCTGGTGCCCGGGCGCTGGGCTAACGCGTTGCAACATGTGAAGGCTCCATTGCACAAGTACCTCACCGCCGAGGGTGAGCGCAGGGTGCGCGTCAGCGAGGACGGCAAGCCGGCGCACAGCGTCATGCGTCTGGTGCGACGCTGGCGTGATTACAGTCTGCTCGAGGTCGAGCTCAAGACCGGGCGGACGCATCAGATCCGCGTTCATCTTGCTCATCTCGGTTTCCCGCTGTGTGGAGACGACAAATACGGCGATTTCGCTCTCAACAAGCGTCTCGAGGCCGAAGGGTTGAAGCGCATGTTCCTGCATGCGGCAATGCTGAGCTTCGCGCATCCGCTTACGGGCGAGGTGCTGTCCTTCGAGGCGGCGCTGCCTGCAGAGCTACAGGCGTTTCTGACGTATCTCGACATTCAGGAGAGGGGGCATGGCTGAGCGCTTCGATCTCATTGTCTTTGACTGGGACGGAACCCTGATGGACTCTGCCGGGGCGATCGTGCGCGCAATGCAGGCCGCTGCGCGTGACCTCGGTCTGCCTGAGCCGGCGGAGGAACGGGCGCGCTACGTGATCGGGCTCGGGTTGGTCGATGCGCTACAGCATGCCGTGCCGGAGTTGGCGCCGGAAGACTATGCGCGCATGGTCGAGCGTTACCGTCACCATTACCTGTCGCGGGACCATGAACTGGTGCTTTTCGACGGGGTTGGCGACGTTCTGGGGGCGCTTTCTGAGCGCGGACACCTGCTCGGAGTGGCGACCGGCAAGAGCCGCTTGGGTCTGGACCGCGTCCTTGGGCGGACCGGGCTGGGGGCGTATTTCCATAGCACCCGCTGTGCGGACGAGTGTTTCTCCAAGCCGCATCCTGCCATGCTCGAGGAGATCATGAGTGAGCTCGGTGTACTGCCCGAGCGGACCCTGATGGTGGGCGATACCACGCATGATCTGCAGATGGCGAGGAATGCTGGCACGGCGGCGCTCGCCGCGAGTTTCGGTGCGCATCCGCGCGCGGCACTGCAGGCCGAGACGCCGCTGTCGTGCCTTGATTCCCCCCGCGAGTTGGTCGATTGGTTGCTTCGTGAGACTTGAGGCTTGAGGCGTGAGGCTGGCGCCCCGTCATTCAGCCGAGTAGAAGGTAGATCGCAGGCCGGCGGGCGATTGCCGGGCGAGCGGCCTTGCGCCAGTCCCGGATGCTGTGGGTGAGCAGCCAGGCTTCCGGCGTGCCGAGGTCGCAGCCGATGCACAGGCGGGTGTCTGGCTTGAGCAGCTTGAGCAGAGCATCAAAGATGCGCTCGTTGCGGTAGGGGGTTTCGATGAAGATCTGCGTGCGCCCGCAGCGGCGGGATTCGTCTTCGAGGGTGCGTAGCGCGCTGTCGCGCTCCTGCTCGCCGACCGGCAGGTAGCCATGGAAGCAGAAACTCTGTCCATTGAGTCCCGAGCCCATGAGTCCGAGCAGGATCGATGAGGGGCCAATCAATGGCACCACCTGAATGCCAAGTGCATGTGCGCGCGCGACCAATCTGGCTCCGGGGTCGGCGACTGCCGGACAGCCGGCGTCGGACATCAGGCCGACATCGTTGCCGGCGAGTGCGGGGGCGAGCAGCGCATCTAGGGTTGCGTTGGTGGTCTGCGGCTCGGTCGGCAGTTCGCGAACGTCGGTGTCCCGCAGCGGGTGCGGGTAGTCGAGCTGCTTCAGGTGCGCTCGTGCGGTGCGAGCCGTTTCGACGACGAAGTGACGTAGCCCGGCGGTGATCCGCTGCGCCTGTTGGGGCAGGAAGTCGGTCCATGGGGTTGCTTCGCCAAGGCTGACCGGGACCAGGTAAAGGGTGCCGTGCCGGGTGTCTGGAGTGGGGGCATTCACGGCAGTTGGAGGCCTTCGGCACGGAGCATGCGGGACAGTGCGATGAGCGGCAGCCCAATCAGTGCGGTGGGATCGTCGCCCGGCATGGCATCGAGCAGGGTGATGCCCAGTCCCTCGGATTTGGCGCTGCCGGCGCAGTCCAGTGGGCGCTCCCTGGCGACATAGCGCTCGATTTCAGCGTCGCTCAAATCGCGAAAGCGGACTTGGGTCGGGACGCCTTCGACCTGCAGGGTACCGGTGCGCGTATTGAGGAGCGCGAGGGCGGTGTGAAAGGTGACGATGCGACCGCGCATGCGCTGAAGTTGTGCGATTGCGCGCGCCTCCGTGCCCGGCTTGCCGAACACCTCGTCGCCCATGTAAGCGACTTGGTCGCTGCCGATGACGAGTGCGTCCGGCCAGCGCGCGGCCACGGCACGCGCCTTTGCAGCTGCAAGGCGCTCTGCGGTGGCGGGCGGCGCTTCGCCCTCGAGTGGCGTCTCGTCCGTTTCCGGGCGGTCGGTCTCGAACGGAATGTGAAGGCGTTCGAGGAGCGTGCGGCGATAGGCCGATGTGGAGGCGAGGACGAGCGTCATGGTGGTCTTTACAGAAGCGTCGAAAAAATAATATCATGCACGGCTTATGTCGCAACAAGGCATCCCTTCCCGGACGATTCCGGATCCCTTCAGGTTTGCTGCAGACGGCCGCTCCTTGGTGGGCGAGGTCGCTGTCGCGGACCTGTTGCGCCTGTCGGACGTGCTTGCGTCGCTCGAGGGCGCGCTCGCATGGCGGCTGGAGGGCTCCATGGCTCAAGGGGCTGTGGGGCTCGAGCCCAGGCTGCGGTTGGTTGTCGAGGGGGAGCTTTCCCTCAGCTGCCAGCGTTGCCTCGGTGGGCTGTCGTGGGGCTTGAAGGTCGATAATGTCCTTCAGCCCGTACGGCCGGGGCAGGCGATTCCCGAGGGGGAGCTGGAAGACGACGAAGTGGATGCGATCGAGGTCGCTGCAGAGCTCGATGTCCTGGCATTGGTAGAGGATGAGATCCTGCTGGCCTTGCCGATTGCGCCACGGCATGAAAACTGCGAGTCGCCCCGAAACATGGCTGGCTCGAACAAAGAATCGCCTTTCGCTGCGCTGGCGTCGCTGCGAGGCAGTCCCAGCGCGAAATAGGCGCGATATTTAGCTTTAGGAGCATTACTCATGGCCGTTCAACAGAACAAGAAGTCCCCCTCCAAGCGTGGCATGCATCGCGCACACGATTTCCTCACCGGCCCGGCGCTCGCCGTCGAGCCGACCTCGGGTGAAGTCCATCTGCGTCACCACATCAGCCCCAACGGTTTCTACCGCGGCAAGAAGGTCGTCAAGGTCAAGGGCGAGTAAGTTCAAGCCCCAGGTATCGAGGGCGGCGCATGGCGCTTGGCGCCTGCGCCGCCTTTTTTCCGACTCCAGTCTTCAAACAATAAATAGCACGCGAGATGCCGATGGGTGTCACCATTGCGATCGACTGCATGGGTGGCGATCATGGTCCGGTCGTGACCGTGCCTGCCGCACTTGCCTTCCTGCGCCGTCACCGGGACGCGAAGGTCATCCTGGTGGGGCTCGAGGAGGCGATCCGGCCCCTGCTCGTCAGCACTGCAAGCGAGTTCGGCGAACGAATCAGGGTACGACATGCCACCGAGGTGGTGGCGATGGACGATCCGCCGGCGATCGCGATGCGCACGAAGAAGGATTCTTCGATGCGCGTTGTCATGGATCTCGTCAAGGCGGGTGAAGCGAACGCCGCGGTTTCCGCCGGCAATACCGGTGCGCTGATGGCGATCTCGCGCTTCGTCCTCAAGACTTTGCCGGGTATCGATCGGCCTGCGATCGCGACCGTCCTGCCGTCAATGCATGGTCACACGTATGTGCTCGACCTCGGCGCCAATGTTGACTGCACGGCGGAGCATCTGCTTCAGTTTGGCGTCATGGGGGCGATGCTCGTAGCAGCGATCGAGCACAAGGAGCGCCCGACCGTGGGCTTGCTCAACATTGGCGAAGAGGTGATCAAGGGCAACGACGTCGTCAAGGAGGCAGGCGAACTGCTGCGCAACAGCGGCTTGAATTTCCAGGGCAATGTCGAAGGCAACGATATCTACGAAGGTACGGTGGACGTCGTCGTGTGCGATGGCTTTGTTGGAAATGTCGCGCTCAAGACCTCTGAAGGCCTCGCGCAGATGATCGGCGCTTTCCTGAAGCAGGAGTTCAAGCGCTCGCTGCTGACCAAGCTGATGGCAGTTGTGGCGCTTCCCGTCCTGAAGCGCTTCAAGCAGCGTGTCGATCACCGTCTCTACAACGGTGCGCCCTTGCTTGGGTTGCGCGGTGTCGTCCTGAAGAGCCATGGCTCGGCCGATGCGGTTGCCTTCGAGAATGCGTTGGGGCGAGCTGCCGAGGCGGCATCGAACCGGCTGATCGAGCGCATCACGGAGCGCATGGCGAGCATGAACGAGGTAAACGCATGATTTACGCACGCATCGCGGGAACGGGCAGTTACTTGCCGGGCGATCCGGTCACCAATGACGATCTGGTCGCGCGTGGAATCGATACCTCCAATGACTGGATCGTGAGTCGCTCGGGCATCCATAGCCGACACCTCGCCGCCGCCGACGTGGGGGCAAGCGATCTCGCCAAGCTCGCCGCCGAGCGAGCACTCGATGCTGCGGGCTGCGAAGCCGACGACATTGACCTGATCATCGTCGCCACATCCACGCCTGATTTCATCTTCCCGAGTACCGCCGCTCTGGTGCAGTCCAAGCTCGGTATCCGCAACGGCGGCGCTGCGTTTGACGTGCAGGCGGTGTGCAGCGGTTTCGTGTACGCGTTGAGCGTGGCCGAGAAGTTCATTCGTTCCGGTAGTCATACGCGTGCGCTAGTCATCGGTGCCGAGGTCTTCTCCCGCATTCTTGACTGGTCCGATCGGTCAACCTGTGTGTTGTTCGGTGATGGCGCCGGTGCGGTCGTGCTCGAAGCGTCGACGAGCCCCGGCATTCGCATGTCTGCCCTGCATGCCGACGGCAGTCATCATCCCATTCTCTGTGTGCCCGGTGGTGTGGCCTCCGGTCAAGTGATCGGCGATCCTTTTCTGCGCATGGACGGGCAGGCCGTGTTCAAGTTTGCCGTGAAGGTGCTTGGCGATGTCGCGCACGAGGTGCTCGAGCGCGCCGGGGAGTCCGCACAGAGCGTCGATTGGTTGATCCCGCATCAAGCCAATATCCGCATCATCCAGGCTACGGCCAAACGCCTCGGCCTGCCGATGGACAAGGTGGTGACCACCCTCGATCACCATGGCAATACATCGGCCGCCTCCATTCCGCTCGCGCTCGATGAGGCTGTGCGCTCGGGGCAGATCCGCCCCGGGCATCGACTCATCCTCGAGGGGGTCGGTGGTGGTTTCACCTGGGGCGCAGCCCTGGTCGATTTCTGAATCGCTTCCTGCTTTCACTTTTTTCTGATTGGTGGAGAACAGCATGGCATTTGCGCTGGTTTTTCCCGGCCAGGGTTCGCAGTCGGTCGGCATGATGGCCGCCTACGGCGAGTCGGCCGTCGTTCGTGACACGTTTGCCGAGGCTTCCGATGCCCTGGGCGAGGACTTGTGGGCCATGGTCTGCGACGGGCCGGCCGAGCGCCTGTCGCTGACGGTGAATACCCAGCCCCTGATGCTTACCGCAGGGGTGGCAACTTATCGCGCATGGATCGCGGCAGGTGGGCCTGCGCCCGCCCTGGTCGCCGGACACAGCCTGGGGGAGTATTCCGCGCTGGTTGCTGCCGGTGCGCTGGCCTTTGCCGACGCCGTTCCGCTGGTGCGCTTCCGCGCCCAGGCGATGCAGGAGGCGGTGCCGGCCGGCGAAGGTGCAATGGCGGCGGTGATGGGGCTCGAGGCTGAAGCGGTGCGAGAAGCCTGCGCCGAGGCGGCCCAGGGCCAGGTGGTCGAAGCTGCGAATCTCAATGCGCCTGGGCAGATCGTCATCGCGGGTGCGAAGGCGGCTGTCGAGCGTGCAAGCGAGATCGCCAAGGCGAAGGGTGCCAAGCGCGCCGTGCTGCTTCCGGTGTCCGCGCCGTTTCATTGTGCGCTGATGCGCCCGGCTGCGGAGCGTCTTGCCGAGCGCCTGGCAACGGTTGCTGTCTCCACACCCACGATCGGTGTCATCAACAACGTTGACGTGGCCGTCTATGATGAGCCTGAGAAGATTCGCGATGCACTCGTTCGCCAGGCCTATTCTCCGGTGCGCTGGATCGAACTGGTGCAGGAGATGGCGCGCCGTGGAATGAGCCATGTGATCGAATGCGGTCCGGGCAAGGTGCTGGCAGGCATGACCAAGCGCATCGCCAAGGAAGTCGAAGGAGGCTCGGCACACGATGCGGCCAGCCTCGAACAATCCATCGCCGCAGTGAGGTAACGCATGAGCTTTTCGCTTGAAGGGCAGGTCGCACTCGTTACTGGCGCCTCCCGCGGCATCGGCCGCGCGGTAGCGCTCGAGTTGGCGCGGCTTGGTGCCATCGTTGTGGGCACGGCAACCTCCGCCTCCGGCGCTGCCGACATTGCGGCTGCGCTTGCCGAGTTGGGCGCCAAGGGGACAGGGCTGGCGCTGAATGTGACCGATGCCAACGCCTGTGAGGCGCTGATCGGCGACATCGAGAAGCAGTTCGGTGCGGTTACCATCCTGGTCAACAATGCTGGCATCACTCGCGACAACCTTGCGATGCGCATGAAGGATGAGGAGTGGGATGCGGTTATCGACACCAATCTGCGCGCTGTGTTTCGCATGAGCAAGCTCGTCATGCGCGGCATGATGAAGGCGCGCAATGGTCGCATCATCAACATCACTTCGGTGGTGGCGAGTGCCGGCAATCCCGGACAGGCCAACTACGCAGCGGCCAAGGCCGGTGTGGCCGGCATGACGCGCGCACTGGCGCGCGAGTTGGGCAGCCGCAACATCACGGTCAATTGCGTGGCGCCTGGCTTCATCGACACCGACATGACGCGTGCGCTGCCCGAGGCGGCACGCGATGCGCTGCTAGGCAACATTGCTCTTGGCCGTCTGGGTCGTCCCGAGGAGATCGCCGCTGCGGTCGCCTTCCTGGCCTCTCCTGCCGCCGCCTATGTGACCGGAACCACGCTGCACGTCAATGGTGGTATGTACATGTCCTGATAACGGATCGGGATAGCGGTTCCCCGGCGTTTTGGTAGAATACGCCGGCTTTTTTTCAATACACCTGTCACCCTCAGGAAGGAGTTGGTTCATGGAGAACATCGAACAGCGCGTCAAGAAGATCGTCGCTGAGCAACTTGGCGTGAACGAATCGGAGATCAAGACCGAATCTTCGTTCGTCGATGATCTGGGCGCGGATTCGCTGGACACCGTGGAACTCGTCATGGCGCTGGAAGAAGAGTTCGAGTGCGAGATTCCGGACGAAGAGGCCGAGAAGATCACCACCGTTCAGCAGGCGATCGACTACGTCAACGCCCACCTCAAGAAGTAAGCAGCATCAGCGCTTTCAAGGCGTAGCCTGTCCGGTTGCTGCGTTTGCGCGTGGCCCCGGGCAGGGCAGTTTTACCCTTTTCATCGTTTCATATCGGAGTTGCCTGTGTCGCGTCGCAGAGTCGTCGTCACCGGTCTGGGCGTCATTTCGCCGGTCGGAAATACCGTCCAGGAAGCCTGGGCAAATATTCTTGCCGGCAAGAGTGGTATCGGCCCCATCACGCGCTTTGATGCCAGCGGATTCGCAGCACGCATCGCAGGCGAGGTGAAGGGCTTCGACGTTTCGGCCTACCTGTCGCCCAAAGAGGCGCGCCGCATGGATGTCTTCATCCACTACGGCATGGCGGCGGGCATCCAGGCAATCCGCGATTCCGGCATCGAGGTCAATGAGACCAATGCCGACCGGATTGGCGTGAACATCGGATCGGGCATTGGCGGCCTGCCGATGATTGAAGACACGCACAACGACTACCTCAACGGTGGTCCGCGCAAGATCTCGCCCTTCTTCATTCCGGGCACCATCATCAACATGATCTCGGGCAACCTCTCGATCATGCATGGCATGAAGGGGCCCAACCTGTCCGTCGTGACTGCGTGTACGACCGGCCTGCACGCCATCGGCATGAGTGCGCGCATGATCGAGTACGGTGACGCCGACGTGATGGTATGCGGCGGCGCCGAATCGACTGTCACGCATCTCGCGATCGGTGGCTTCGGTTCGGCAAAGGCATTGTCGACCCGCAATGACGATCCCGCCACGGCCAGCCGCCCCTGGGACAAGGATCGTGATGGCTTCGTGCTTGGCGAGGGGGCGGGCGTCCTGGTCATCGAAGAGTACGAGCATGCGGTCAAGCGCGGTGCGAAGATCTATGCCGAGCTTGCGGGCTTCGGCATGAGCGGTGACGCCTACCACATGACGGCGCCCGATACCGATGGGCCGCGGCGCAGTATGGTCAATGCGATGAGGAACGCCGGCGTCAATGCCGACGAAGTGCACTATCTCAACGCACACGGCACCTCGACGCCGCTCGGTGACAAGAACGAGACCGAGGCGATCAAGCTTGCCTTTGGTGTCGATGCGGCGCGCAAGCTCGTCGTGAACTCCACCAAGTCGATGACCGGGCATCTGCTCGGTGGGGCCGGTGGTCTGGAGTCCGTTTTGACGGTGCTTGCCGTGCATCATCAGGTCTCGCCGCCCACCATCAACATCTTCGAGCAGGATCCGGAGTGCGATCTCGACTACTGCGCCAATGTGGCGCGGCCGATGAAGATCGATGTCGCCCTCAAGAACAACTTCGGCTTCGGCGGTACAAACGGCACCCTGGTTTTCCGCCGGATTTGATGGCGATATGCATGGCCTCCCATGCATGAGCCGCTGATCATTGCATTGCGCCCCTCTCCGGGGGTGATGGCGTCAGTGTCGGTCGCGCATGTCGCGGCTGCACTGGCGCTTTTTCATGTCCCTGCATTTGGACTCGAGGCACTGCTCGGCGGGCAGGGTGTGATGCAGGCGGTCATCGCCGGTAGCGCTGGCTGCGTGCTGTTCGCCTCGCTGATCAGGGCGTTGGTCCAGGAGTGGCGCAAAAGGAGGCTGCACCTGGCACTGAACGAGGCGGGTGAGATTTCACTTCTGCAGCCAGCCGCTCCGCCATTGCGGGGAAGGGTGGTGCCGCATTCGATCGTGGTGTTCGAATGGGCCGTGTGGTTTCAGTCGTGCCCGGAGTTCGAGGGCCGTATGCGTCCAGGTCGCTCGCGGCGCTTCATGATCGTGGCTGCAAATCTCGATGCGCAACAATGGCGCGGGCTGCGCATCTGGCTGCGTCATGAGGCCGTGCGTGCCGATGCCTCCGATGGGCGTGCCGCCTGACCCGGCACAGGGTGTGCCGGGCAGTGTCAGCCTTGTGCAGAGCGCCTGGCCTTTGGCGGGCGAAGGATGGTGTCCCGCGGGCGGGCGAGCGTCTCAGGGAAGTCGTTGGAGTAATGAAGTCCGCGGCTTTCCTTGCGCTTGAGGGCGCAGCGCACGATGAGGTCGGCAGTGACCACGAGGTTGCGCAGTTCGATCAGGTCGTTGCTCACGCGGAAATGGCTGTAGAACTCGTGGATCTCGCTGGCCAGCAGGCGAATCCGGTGCTGGGCGCGGAGGAGGCGCTTGGTGGTGCGCACAATGCCGACGTAGTCCCACATCGCGCGCCTGAGTTCAGCCCAGTTGTGGGTGATGACCACTTCCTCGTCGGCGTCGGTGACCCGGCTCTCGTCCCAGTCGGGCAGTACGGGCGGTTGCGTGCGCGGCTTGGACAAGATGTCCTCGGCGGCCGCTTCGCCAAATACCAGGCACTCCAGCAGCGAGTTGCTAGCGAGGCGGTTGGCGCCATGAAGCCCGGTGAACGCCGACTCGCCAACGGCGTACAACCCCGGTACGTCGGTCCGTGCAGCGAGGTCGGTAACGATGCCGCCGCAGGAATAGTGTGCAGCCGGTACGACCGGAATCGGTTCGCGGGTGATGTCTATCCCAAGCTCGAGGCAGCGCCGGTAAATGTTCGGAAAGTGACCGCGAAGCCACTCTGCCGGCTTGTGGCTGATGTCGAGGTAGACGCAGTCCAGGCCGCGCTTCTTCATTTCGAAGTCGATCGCCCGCGCAACCACATCGCGCGGCGCAAGCTCTTCGCGAGGGTCGTGGTCAGGCATGAAGCGCGTGCCGTCGGGTAGCTTCAGAAGTCCGCCCTCTCCGCGTACGGCTTCCGATATCAGGAAAGATTTTGCATGAGGGTGGTAGAGGCAGGTCGGATGGAACTGGATGAACTCCATGTTCCCGACTCGGCAGCCTGCTCGCCACGCCATGGCTACGCCGTCACCGGTGGCGACGTCCGGGTTCGTCGTGTACAGATAGACCTTGCCGGTGCCGCCCGTGGCCAGCACTGTGTTGCGCGCCGCAAACGTCACCACGCGATCGGCATCGATATCCAGCACGTATGCGCCGAGGCAGCCTGCCCCGGGCTGGCCCACCTTGTCGCCGATCACGAGATCGACCGCGATGTGATGCTCGAAGACGTCGATGTTCGGATGCGCGCTCACCTGCGCGCCGAGCGTCGATTGCACCGCGGCGCCAGTGGCGTCGGCGGCATGGATGATGCGCCGGTGGGAGTGTCCGCCTTCGCGTGTGAGATGGTAGCCGAGCCTGGAGTCCGCCTCGCGCGTGAAGGGTACGCCGCGGTCGATGAGCCAGTCGATCGCACGCTTGCCGTTTTCGACGACCAGTCGTGTGGAGCGCGGATTGCACAGCTCGGCGCCGGCGACGAAGGTGTCGCGCACATGCGCTTCGACGCTGTCTGCAGTATCGAGTACGGCGGCAATGCCGCCCTGCGCCCAGTTGCTCGCGCTGTCCGAAAGCTCGCGCTTGGTCACGAGGGCGACGCGCATGCTGTCGGCGAGGCGCAGTGCCATCGACTGCCCGGCGGTGCCGCTGCCAAGGATGAGTACGTCGTACTGTTTCAGCAAGATGTCGCTCTGGCTCGTGGGAAGGGGCGAAATATAGCATGTCGCGGCGCCGTGCCGCGTGGCCAGGCCCGGTGGAGCGTACGGGCAGGGGGCCGGTAAGTCCTGATCGAATGACCCTGTCGGGGGCTGAACTATTTTAACGGCCGCCTGTCTTGAACCATGTCTTCGATTGCTGCTGATTGCCCACTCGGTCGCTTATAATCCGGACGCTTCATATTCTGAATATCCGGAAGAACTTATTACATGAGCGATCGTGAGCTCGATCAGCAACTCGTCGAGCGCGTACAGCGCGGCGACAAGCAGGCATTCGGCTTGCTGGTATCCAAGTACCAGCGCAAGTTGAATCGTTTGTTGTCGCGTCTGATCCGCGATCCCGCCGAAGTCGAGGACGTTGCGCAGGAGACCTTCATCAAGGCCTACCGGGCGTTGGGTTCTTTCCGCGGAGACAGTGCCTTTTACACATGGCTTTACCGGATCGGAGTCAATACGGCGAAGAACTACCTGGTATCTCAGGGCAGAAGAGCGCCGACATCGACGAGTTTCGACTCGGAAGAGGCCGAGACCTTCGAGGATGGAGACCAGTTGCGGGACATCAACACGCCCGAGCGTTTGTTGATGACACGCCAGATCGGTGAGGCCGTCGAGGGGGCAATGGGCGATCTGCCCGAGGAGTTGAGGACGGCGATCATGCTGCGGGAGTTCGAGGGTCTGAGCTACGAAGAGATCGCCAGCATCATGGAGTGCCCCATAGGCACGGTGCGCTCGCGGATCTTCCGCGCGCGTGAAGCGATTGCAGAGCGTCTGCGGCCGTTGCTCGACACGGCGCCGGACAAACGTTGGTAGGTGGCGGACATGAAGGACAAGGTATCGGCGTTGCTTGATGGAGATCTCGACGAGCAGGCCACGCGTTCGGTCATCGAGCGCATGGGGGTCGATTCGGGACTGCAGCGGCAGTGGGATGCATATTGTTTGATCGGCGATGCGATCCGCGGCGATCGCTTCGGCTCGAGTGATTTCGTCGATCGCGTGATGGCCCGGCTCGACGACGAGCCGACTGTTCTTGCTCCCCGGCCTGCTGCCGGCGACAGCGTCAGGCGGTCGGTCTGGCAGTCCTTGTTGCCGATCGCTGCGTCGGTGATGGGTGTGGCCGCGGTGGGGCTCGTGGCTGCAACGCTCTACTCCCAGGACGATCGCGCACCTGCGAAGCTGGCGAGCGAGGCTGCCAAGGTTCAGGTGGTGGCTGCGCCGGCCGTGCGTGCGTCGGTCCAGCCGGTGGGCCTGGACCCGCATCGCGAATATGTGTTTGCGCATCAGGGCCTGAGCGGCGTCGGTCCGCTGCCCGCTGGCGTGCAGTACGTGAGGACTGTTTCCGATCAGCGCCAGGGAACGGGCCGATGAGGTTCAGCGCAGCCGTACTGACCGCCTGCGCCTTGCTGCTGCAAACGCCTGCTCACGCCGAAGGCCCCTCGGACCCGTTGTCCTGGCTCGGCAGGATCCAGTCCGCAGGGCAGCGCCTCAATTACGTTGGAACCTTCGTTTATCAGTCGGGTGGGCATGTCGAGACATCTCGCGTTGCTCACCGTGTCGATGCGGCAGGAGCCCTCGAGCGGCTAGAGGTGCTCGATGGCAGTCCGCGGGAGATCATCCGCCGCGGCAATGAAGTGCACTGCGTTCTTCCCGATGAGCGCACGGTCATCATCGACCAGGCCAGCGGCAGGCGGGCCTTTCCAGCCCGTCTTCCGGCAAGTCTGACCGACCTCGCGGAGTACTACCGGATCCGCAAGGGTGAGTTGAGCAGGGTCGCGGGCTACGAGGCTCAGGCCATCGTGCTCGATCCGCGTGACGACCTCCGCTACGGCCACACGCTGTGGGCCGAAGTGCAGAGCGGGCTGTTGCTCAAATCGCGCATGGTGGACGAGCATGGCTTGCTCATAGAGCAGTTCAGTTTCAGCGACATCCGCATTGGCGGCGATGTCGATGCGGCCTTGCTCGAATCCCGCTTCACGCCCGATGGCGACTGGAAGGTTGTCAACGCGCGCGGCGACGACATGCCCAAGACAGAAGCCGGGTGGGTACTGACCGAGCCGCTGCCGGGTTATTTGCTCACTTCGGTCATGAAACGGCCCTTGGGGCGTGACCGCGGGCAGGCGGTGCACATGGTGTTCAGTGACGGACTGGCGGCAATTTCGGTCTTCATCGAACCGGTTGGCGATGGGTCCGAGATCGGTTTGGGGCCGGTGTCGACCGGGGCCATCAACATCTACAAACGCGCCCAGGATGGCCATCTGGTAACGGCGCTGGGCGAGGCGCCCGAGCGCGCGGTGCGCCATGTGGGCGACCACATTCGTCCGGTGTCGCGGTGATGCAGGCTCGGGCGCGGGTGCTGAGGGTCGAGCGTGGCAAGGCTTGGGTCAAGCTGAGCGACAAGGCGGGTGGTTGCGGGCGTTGCGACGAACCTGGTGGCTGCCGGTCAATGCAGATCACGCAGGCGCTCGGTGCCGGCAAGGATGAGTTTGCGCTGCCGCTGGTTCCCGGCATCGGTCCGGGCGACGACGTCGTGATCAGTATCCCCGACGGCGCGGCGCTGCGCGCGGCGCTTGCCAGTTATGGCCTGGCGACCGTGCTGCTGGTTTCGGGCGCAGGTCTTGGTGGTCTATTCGCTGATGGGCGTTCGGGCGATACGTATGCGCTCGCGGGGGGGCTTGCCGGCTTGCTGCTGGCGTGGGCGACGAACAGGGTGCTCGCGCGCAGCAGGAACTGGCGTCTGGGCCTGCGCATGGACCTGGCGCCGGCCTCTGCGTGTGTGCAGGGCGGCCCGCAGCGGTGATGGCGCGGATGCCCGCTGTGCCCGGCGTGGGGGCGCTCCTGCGCTTGCTGGTTCTGTTCGCGTGCCTCACTGCTTTCGGTGCGCCGACGTGGGCGGCCAGTGTCGCCTTGCCGGACTTCACCCGTCTGGTGGAGAAGCAGGGTGCGGCTGTGGTCAATGTCAGCACCAGGCAGGCGCGCAAGGCGGCCAGCCGCCTGCCGTTCCAGATTCCCGAGCTCAACGAGTCGGACCCGATGTTCGACTTTTTCCGCAAGTTCATTCCGCGCACCCCGGAGGCACCGGGTGGTGACCCTGACAACCAGTCGCTCGGTTCAGGGTTCATCATCAGTGCCGATGGCTACATCCTGACCAACGCACATGTGATCGAGGAGGCCGAGGAGATTCTCGTTCGCCTCGCTGACAAGCGTGAGTACAGCGCCGAGGTCATCGGCGCCGATGCACGCAGTGACGTTGCATTGATCCGCATCGACGCAAGCGATCTGCCTCACGTCGTGTTCGGGAATCCCGATGCGCTGAAGGTTGGCGAGTGGGTGCTCGCGATCGGTTCGCCCTTCGGCTTCGAACAGTCGGTTACCGCAGGCATCGTGAGTGCAAAGGGGCGTAGCCTGCCGGATGAGAACTTCGTGCCCTTCATCCAGACCGACGTCGCGATCAATCCTGGCAACTCGGGCGGTCCATTGTTCAATCTGCGGGGTGAGGTCGTCGGTATCAACTCGCAGATCTACAGCCGTACGGGTGGGTTCATGGGCTTGTCGTTTGCGATCCCGATCGATCTGGCGATGGATATCCAGCAGCAACTGCGCGCCTCGGGCAGGGTGCAACGCGGTCGCATCGGGGTGTCGATCCAGGAGGTCACGCGCGCACTTGCCGACAGCTTTGGGCTGATGCGTGCCGCAGGGGCATTGGTAAGTGCCGTCGAGCCCGAAGGGCCTGCCGCGCGCGGCGGTGTCGAGCAGGGCGACATCATTGTCCGCTTCAATGGCCGCCCGGTGGAAAACTCGGCCGATCTGCCGCGTATCGTGGCAGCGGCACGTCCGGGGCAGGAGGTCGACGTCGACATCCATCGCGCTGGCGCGGCACGCTCGTTGAAGATTACGGTTGGCGAGTGGGAGGATCCTGAGGCGGAAGAGGCCGAGGAGCTCGGCGGCGATCCCGGTGGGGCAGCCAATGCGCTCGGCCTGGATCTGGTGGTGCCGACACCTGCGCAGCGCCGCGAGGGCAAGGTCGACCAGGGGTTATTGGTGCAGCGCGTACAGGGTGCCGCAGCGCGGGCCGAGATCGTTCCTGGCGACGTTGCACTCGCAATGGTGGTTGCCGGCCGTCATGTAAAGCTCGACACCCTGGATGCGTACAATCATGTGTTGGGTGAGTTGCGCCCCGGTCAGCAGATGAGTGTGCTCATCCGGCGAGCCGACTTTGTTTCCTACGTGAGCTTGAGAGTGGAGAAATGACGGGAATGGCCGGGGGCAAGGTATTTACCGTGCTGAGTCGGGAGTGGTGCCACCTCTGTCACGACCTTGTCGCTGCGCTCGAGCCCATCGCGGCTGAGCATGGCTGGCGGATCGAGGTGGTCGACGTGGACCAGGATGCGATCCTCGAGGCGCGCTGGGATGAACTTGTCCCTGTATTGCTTCACGGCGAGCACGAACTCTGCCACTACCACCTCGATGAGCCTGCGGTGCGCGCTTATTGCAGCCGTTTTCCGCTAGAATCACGGGCTTGACAAGGCCAACCATTCCGAAAACGGGTGCTGCAAGGCACCCTTTTCGTTTCGCATGAACCACATCCGCAACTTCTCCATCATCGCTCATATCGACCACGGCAAATCGACCCTGGCCGATCGACTCATCCACTTCTGCGGCGGCTTGTCCGAGCGCGAGATGGAAGCCCAGGTGCTCGACTCGATGGATATCGAGCGTGAGCGCGGCATCACCATCAAGGCGCAGACAGCAGCCCTGCACTACAAGGCCAAGGACGGGCAGGTATACAACCTGAACCTGATCGATACCCCGGGCCATGTGGATTTTTCCTACGAGGTCAGTCGTTCGCTGGCCGCCTGCGAAGGCGCGCTGTTGGTCGTGGATGCCTCGCAAGGGGTGGAGGCGCAGACGGTGGCGAACTGCTACACCGCGCTCGATCTCGATGTCGAGGTGGTGCCGGTGCTCAACAAGATCGACCTGCCGGCGGCTGACCCGGACAACGCCCGTCAGGAGATCGAGGACGTGATCGGCGTCGATGCTTCGGAGGCTATCCTGTGCTCGGCCAAGACCGGCCTGGGCGTGGAGGACGTGCTCGAGGCAATCGTCGCCCGCATCCCTTCCCCCAAGGGCAAGGCTGATGGCCCGCTCAAGGCGCTGATCATCGACTCCTGGTTCGACAACTATGTCGGCGTGGTGATGCTGGTGCGCGTGGTCGACGGCGAGCTGAAGCCTAAGGACCGCATCCTGCTGATGTCCAACGGCGCACAGTACCCCTGCGACCAGGTGGGCGTGTTCACGCCGCGCTCGGTGAGCCGGGATGCACTGCGCGCGGGCGAGGTCGGCTTCGTGATCGCCGGCATCAAGGAGATCGAGGCGGCCAAGGTCGGCGACACCATCACGCTCGCCAACAAGCCCGCGAGCGAGCCGCTGCCCGGCTTCAAGGAGATCAAGCCGCAGGTGTTCGCCGGCCTGTATCCGGTGGAGTCCTCCGAGTACGACCAGCTGCGCGACTCGCTCGAGAAGCTGCGCCTGAACGATGCTTCGTTGCAGTTCGAACCCGAGGTTTCGCAGGCATTGGGCTTTGGTTTCCGCTGCGGCTTCCTCGGCCTGCTGCACATGGACATCGTGCAGGAGCGCCTGGAGCGCGAATTCGACATGGACCTGATCACCACCGCGCCTACGGTGGTGTACGAGGTCGTGCTCAACGACGGCAGCATCATCCGCATCGAGAACCCGGCCAAGCTGCCCGAACCCGGCAAGTACCAGGAGATCCGTGAGCCCATCATCACCGCCACCATCTTCCTGCCGCAGGACTACGTCGGCCCGGTGATCACGCTGTGCAACCAGAAGCGTGGCAACCAGGTCGACATGCGTTACCACGGTCGCCAGGTGCAGCTGATCTACGAACTGCCGATGAACGAAGTGGTGATGGACTTCTTCGACAAGCTCAAGTCGGTGTCGCGCGGCTACGCGTCACTGGACTACGACTTCAAGGAATACCGCACGGCCGATCTGGTCAAGCTCGACCTGATGGTCGGCGGCGAGAAGGTCGATGCGCTGTCGGTGATCGTGCACCGTGCCAGCGCGCAGTACCGCGGCCGCGAGCTGGCGAGCAAGCTGCGTGGCCTGATTCCGCGCCAGATGTTCGACGTGCCGGTACAGGCTGCGATCGGCGCCCACATCATCGCTCGCGAGACGATTAAGGCCTTGCGCAAGAACGTGCTCGCCAAGTGCTACGGCGGCGACATCAGCCGCAAGAAGAAGCTGCTCGAGAAGCAGAAGGAAGGCAAGAAGCGCATGAAGCAGGTTGGCAACGTCGAGATCCCGCAAGAAGCCTTCCTCGCCGTGCTGCGCACCGACGAAGGCAAGTGACGGATAGCGCATGAATTTTGCACTCATCCTCTTCCTGCTGCTTGTCGCCACCGGTGCGCTCTGGTTCCTGGATCGCTTCCATGCGCGCAAGCTGCGCGCGGCAGGCGCGCCGAATCCTTGGTGGGTGGAATATGGCGCGAGCTTCTTCCCGGTGATTCTGATCGTGTTCGGCTTGCGCTCCTTTGTCGTCGAGCCGTTCAAGATCCCCTCCGGATCGATGATCCCGACGCTGCTGGTTGGCGACTTCATCCTCGTCAACAAGTGGACCTATGGCATCCGGCTGCCGGTGATCAACCAAAAGGTCATCGATATCAACGCCCCCGAGCGCGGTGACGTGATGGTGTTCCGCTATCCGGCCGACCCTTCGCTGGACTACATCAAGCGCGTGGTCGGGCTACCGGGCGACCGCGTCGAATACGTGAACAAGCGTCTCAGCATCAACGGCCAGCCGGTGCCGATCGAGGAGGTCGGCGCCTACCTGCATCCGGACAGGTTGTACTATTCGCCTCAGTTCACCGAGCGCCTTGGTGCAGTCGAGCACTCGGTCCTGATCGAGCGCGATGCTCCGGCCTTCATCCCGCAGGTGATGAATTTCCCCGGGCGTGAGAACTGCACCTACACCAGCGCCGGCGTCAGTTGTACCGTGCCTCAGGGGCACTACTTCGTACTCGGCGATAACCGCGATGCGAGCAGCGACAGCCGGGTGTGGGGTTTCGTGCCGGAGCAGAACATCGTCGGCAAGGCTTTCTTCATCTGGTTCAACTTCAACGACATGAAGCGCATTGGCGGCTTCCACTGATCGAGGGGTATCAGCATGCGCATGAAGTCACAGCGCGGCGTCACGCTGACCGGGGTTCTCGTGGTCGGCACACTGGCTGCGTTCCTGTTGATCCTCGGTTTTCGCACGGTACCGGTGTTCAACGAATACCTCGCCATCAAACGTATTCTTGTAGTGCTTGCAGACGAGGGCGACAAAGGGGCAACGGTGGCGGATCTTCGCCGAGGCTTCGACACGCGACGCCAGATCGACGATGTGAAGAGTATCCGTGGCGCGGACCTCAAGATCGACAAGACCGCGTCGCGCACGCAGATCTCCGCACGCTACTCGCGAACGGTGCCACTCATTGCCAATGTCAGCCTGCTGTTCGACTTCGAGCCGAACAGCGAGGCGCGCTGACCCCATGGCGCCCGATCAGTTGCAGTCGCGCCTGGGCCACGTATTCGGTGATCCCCGGCTGCTGCGCGAGGCCCTGACCCACCGCAGCTTCGGCCAGCCCAACAACGAGCGCTTCGAGTTCCTGGGCGACAGCATCCTGAACTGCGTGATCTCGATTGCGCTGTTCGAGCGTTTCGGTGGTTTGCGCGAAGGTGACCTGTCGCGCGTCCGTGCCTCTCTCGTACGCCAGGACGCGCTCTATCGCATTGCCCTGGAGCTAGAGCTGGGTGCGTTCCTGCACCTTGGCGAAGGCGAGTTGAAGTCGGGTGGCAGCAAGCGGCCATCGATACTGGCCGATGCGCTCGAGGCTGTTTTTGCGGCGGTCTTTCTCGACGGTGGTTTCGACGCTGCAAAGCAGGTCATCGACCGCCTTTATGCGCCACTGCTCTCCGAAGTCGATCCGCGGCGGCCGAGCAAGGATGCCAAGACGGCCTTGCAGGAGTGGCTGCAGGCGCGCAGGATCGCGGTGCCGACCTATTCGATGGTGCAGGCGCTGGGCGAGGCCCATGCGCAGGAATTCGAGGTGGCCTGCGAAGTGCCCAAGCTTGGCGTGCGTACGCTGGGCCGTGGCCCGAGCCGCCGTATCGCCGAACAACAGTCAGCCGAACTCGCCCTCGCGGCACTCAGGAAGCAATGAACGAACATACTCTCGACAGCCCGGCCGACGGCAACTCGGACGACGCCTTCCGCGCTGGCTTTGTCGCCATTGTCGGCCGCCCTAACGTCGGCAAGTCGACCCTGCTCAATCGCCTGATCGGGCAGAAGATCAGTATCGTCTCCAGCAAGGCGCAGACCACCCGCCATCGCGTCACCGGCATTCTCACCGAAGCCGATGCGCAGTTCGTGTTCGTCGACACGCCGGGCTTCCAGACGCATCACCGCAACGCCCTCAACCGGTCGATGAATCGCACCGTGTCGCAGGTGCTGGCCGATGTGGACCTGGTCTTCTTCGTCATCGAGGCTGGCCGCTTCACCGACGATGACCGCAAGGTGCTGTCGGTGATCCCGGAGACGTCCAAGGTCATTCTGGTGATCAACAAGGTCGATCAGTTGAAGGACAAGGCCCGTCTGCTGCCCTTCATCGACCAGGTGCGCCAGGCACGCGAGTTCATCGAGATCGTGCCGCTGTCTGCGGAGAAGGGGCGCAACGTCGACACCCTGGTCAAGGCGGCGACGCCGCTGTTGCCCGTGGCTACGCCGATGTTCGAGGAGGACGAGATCACCGACCGCAGCGAACGCTTCCTGGCCTCCGAATTCCTGCGCGAGAAGCTGTTCCGCCTGCTCGGCGACGAGCTGCCCTACGGCATCGCGGTGGAGATCGAGAAGTTCGAGGTCGAGGGCAACCTGCGTCGCATCCACGCTGCAGTGATCGTCGACAAGCCAGGCCACAAGGCGATGGTGATCGGCAAGGGCGGTGAGAAGCTCAAGCGCATCTCCAGCGAGGCGCGCGTCGAGCTCGAGAAGCTGTTCGACGGTAAGGTCTTTCTCGAGGTCTGGGTCAAGATCAAGAGCGGCTGGGCCGACGACGAGCGCGCGCTGAAGAGCCTCGGTTACGAGTGATCCGGGCGCAGGGCAATGGCGGGAGCCAAGCAGCGCGTCGAGCAGCAACCGGCCTGGGTGCTGCACACCTATCCCTGGCGTGAGACGAGCCTGATCGTAGAGGTGTTCGCGCGCGATCATGGCCGCGTTGCGCTCGTCGCCAAGGGTGCGCGCCGGCCGCATTCGCAGCTGCGTGGGGTGCTGATGGCCTTTCAGCCATTGTCGATGGACTGGTCGGGCGGCGGCGAGGTCAAGACGCTCGTGCGCGCCGAGTGGCAGGGCGGACAGCCACTGCTCACTGGTCGTGCGCTGATCTGTGGCTACTACCTCAACGAATTGCTGGTACGCCTGACCGCCCGAGAAGATCCCCACCCGCAGCTCTTCATCGCCTACGCCAAGGCCGTGCGTGCCCTTGGTCGCGGCGAATCCGAGCCACCGATCCTGCGCCGCTTCGAGCTTGCCTTGCTGCAGGACCTTGGCTACGAGGCCGGACTCGCGAACGAGGCCGACGGTGGCGATGCCGTGCGGCCCGAAGGGCGCTACATTTACATTATCGAACGCGGCCCGCTGCGCCTGGAAACCCTTGAAGGGGAGGGCGTCGACCCCGCTGCGCTCGGTGACCAGGCGCTGCTGTCCGGGCAGACCCTGCTCGACATGGCCGCCGACGATTTCTCGCGCGCGGAAACGCTGGCCCAGTCCAAGCAGTTGCTGCGCATGCTCATCAATCACACCCTGGGCGGCCAGCCGCTGCAATCGCGCCGGGTGCTCAAGGAACTGCAGGAACTCTGATGATCGAACTCGGCGTCAATATCGACCACGTTGCCACCTTGCGCCAGGCGCGCCGCACCTGGGAGCCTGACCCGGTGTGGGCCGCGGTCGAGGCCCATCTCGGCGGTGCGGACGGCATCACCATCCACCTGCGTGAGGACCGCCGCCACATCAACGACGACGACGTGCGCCGCCTCGCCGAACTCACCCAGGTCAAGCTCAACCTCGAGATGGCCGCCACCGACGAGATGGTCGACATCGCCTGCCGCACCAAACCGCAGATGGCCATGCTGGTCCCCGAGGGACGCCACGAGGTCACCACCGAGGGCGGGCTGGATGTGTTGGCGCAGGAGACGCGCCTGCGTGACGTGATCGCCCGCCTGGCCGACGCCGGCATCGTCACCAGCGTGTTCATCGATGCCGAGCTCGAGCAGATCGAGGCCGCTGCGCGCATCGGTGCGCGCGTGTGCGAGATCCACACCGGCCCCTACGCCCACGCCTTCCATGCCGCCGGCCGCGATGCCGAGGCGCCGGCGGTGGTCGACGAGCTCGACAAGATCCGCATCGCCGGCGAAGCAGTGCGCCAGCTCGGCATGCGCTTCAACGCCGGCCATGCGCTGAACTACTACAACGTCCAGCCGATTGCCCGCCTGCATGGCCTCCGCGAGTTGCACATCGGCCATTCGATCGTCAGCCGTTCGGTCTTCGTCGGCCTGCGCGAAGCGGTGGCCGAGATGAAGCGGCTGCTGCGCGAAGCCGCGCTCACGGCCTGATGCTGCTCGCGGAGGGCTGCGCGTGATCCACGGCATCGGCACCGACATCGTGCGCGTGCAGCGCATGCGCGCCGCGCTCGAGCGCCACGGCGAGCGTTTTGCCTTGCGCATCCTCGCCGCCAGCGAGGTGGCGGATTGGCGCGCCCATCGCGACCCGGGGCGGTTTCTAGCCAAGCGCTTCGCCGCCAAGGAGGCCTTTGGCAAGGCGCTTGGCACCGGCGTTGCCGTGCCTGCCACGCTGCACGCGGTCGCCGTGGGCCACGACGCGCTCGGCAAGCCTGGTTACCTCTATGATGACCGCCTTGCTGCCCACATGCGCGAGCACGGATTGCGCGCGCACCTGAGCATCAGCGATGAGGACGACAACGTCGTTGCATTTGCGCTCATTGAGCGCGTCTGAGCGCAACGGAGCCGACAGCATGACCCAGCCCATCCACCGCCCGCGCGGCCCCGTCATGATCGACGTTGCCGGCACTGCATTGACCGATGAGGAGCGTGAACGCCTGCTCGACCCGCTGGTCGGCGGTGTCATCCTGTTTGCGCGCAACTACATCGGTTCCGACCAACTGCGCGCCCTCACCGCCGAGATCCGCGCGCTGCGCGATCCGGCGCTGATCATCGCGGTCGACCACGAAGGTGGCAGGGTGCAGCGCTTTCGCAGTGACGGCTTCACCCGCCTGCCGGCCATGCGCAGCCTCGGTGCCTTGTGGGAGCGGGACCACCTCGCCGCGCTCGATGCCGCCCGCGCCACCGGATTCGTGCTTGCCGCGGAGCTGCTGGCGCATGGCGTCGATCTCAGCTTCACGCCGGTGCTCGACCTCGACTACGGCTGCTGCAGCGCCATCGGCAACCGCGCCTTCCACCGTGACCCGCAGGCCGTCGCCGCACTTGCGCAGGCACTGTGCGCTGGGATGGCCGAAACCGGCATGGGCTGCGTCGGCAAGCACTTTCCCGGACACGGATTCGTCGAGGCCGACTCGCACCACGACGTACCGGTCGACGAACGCGACTTCGATACCCTCTGGGCCGAGGACATCGCCCCCTACCGCCATCGTCTCGGCCGCCAGCTTGCCGGTGTGATGCCCGCCCACGTCATCTATCCCAATGCCGACCCCAGCACCGAACCCCATCCGGCGGGCTTCTCGTCGTTCTGGCTCAGGGATGTGTTGCGCGAGCGTCTGGGCTTCAAGGGCGTGATCTTCAGCGATGACCTCAACATGGAGGGCGCCCGTGTCGCCGGCGACATCGTCGGCCGCGCCAGGGCCGCATATGGCGCCGGCTGCGACATGCTCCTGGTGTGCAATCGACCGGACCTCGCCGCCGAACTGCTCGACCGCTGGGCCCCGGTCGCCGACGCCGACAGCCTTGCCCGCCTGGCCGCAATCGGGCCGGGTACGACCCGCCCCGCCTGGCTTGTCGACCCTTTCGCACTCGAACTGCACGCCCCCTATGTCCAGGCCCGCGGGCTTATCGCGTCCATTCCCGAAGACATGAGCGCAGCCCCGGCGATGACAGCAGCCACCATCGGCCAGCAGCGTACCGAAGTCCTGCGCCAGGACGGATAATTCCCATAGGCAGCGGCTTTTCATCACCAACGCCGCTGGCGCCAGAAGCAGCCGACGAGTATGCGCATGTCCGACCCGAAGAACGAAACAGCCGCCTTCGACCCAAAGCCCTTCCTGCGCACCCTCACCGAGGAGCCCGGCGTCTACCGCATGATCGGCGCCGACGACAAGGTGCTCTACGTCGGCAAGGCCAAGAACCTCAAGCGCCGCGTCTCCAGCTACTTCCAGAAGACCGTTTCCAGCCCGCGCATCGCCATGATGGTTGCCCAGGTGCTGCGCGTGGACATCACCGCCACGCGCTCCGAGGCCGAGGCCCTGATCCTCGAGAACAACCTCATCAAGAGCTTGGCGCCGCGCTACAACATCCTCTTCCGCGACGACAAGACCTACCCCTACATCGAGCTCTCGGCTGACGAGTTTCCGCGTCTGGCCTACCACCGCGGCGCCTTCACCAAGGGCGCGCGCTACTTCGGCCCCTTCCCGAACGCCTGGGCGGTGCGCGAGAGCATCCACCTGTTGCAGAAGACCTTTCAGCTGCGCACCTGCGAGAACACCGTCTACGCGAACCGCTCGCGGCCCTGCCTGCTGCACCAGATCAAGCGCTGTACTGCGCCCTGCGTCGGCCTTGTCGAAGCCGAGGCCTATGCGGCCGACGTCCGGCTAGCAACGCGCTTTCTCGACGGCCAGGCGAGCGAGGTGATCGATGACCTGACGAACCGCATGCAGGCTGCCGCCGAGCGCCTCGCCTTCGAGGAGGCCGCCGCCTGTCGCGACCAGGTACGTGTGCTGCAGGCGGTGCTGCACAAGCAGTTCGTAGACAGCCGCAAGGATGAGGATGTCGACGTGCTTGCTGCAATCGAGGAGGACGGCATGACCTGCGTGAACATCGCCATGGTACGCGGCGGCCGCCACCTCGGCGACCGGCCGCAGTTTCCCAGCGGTGCGGCGGTGTCGGGCGCTGCGGACAGCCTGCTCGCCTTCGTCGAGCAGCACTACAGCCAGCACCCCATCCCCGCGCGCATTTTGGTGAATCTCCCGCCTGAGGCGGTCAAGGAAACGCTGGCCGAGATCACTGACCGCCCGCCCGGCGTGGTGTCGCCGCGCTTCGCCGCCGAGAAAGCCTGGATGGAGATGGCAGAGAAGAACGCTCGCCTCGCCATTCAGGCTCGTGCGCGCGACACCGGCCGCCTCGAGCAGCGCCTTGAAGCCCTGCGCGAGGTGCTGGGCATGGATGAGGCGCCGCAGCGCATCGAATGCTTCGACATCAGCCACACCATGGGCGAGGCTACGGTGGCGTCGTGCGTGGTGTGCGAGGCGGGCGCCATGAAGCGCGCCGAGTACCGCCGCTACAACATCACCGGCATTACCCCGGGCGATGACTTCGCCGCGATGCGTCAGGCGCTGGAGCGCCGCTACGGCAAGGTCGCGGCGGGTGAGGGAGTGTGTCCCGACCTGATCCTGATCGACGGCGGCAAGGGCCAGGTCAGCGCCGCGCGCGCCATTCTCGCCGAGGTCGGCCTCGAGTCGGTGGCGATGGTCGGTGTGGCCAAGGGCGAGGGTCGCAAGGCCGGGCTGGAAACGCTGATCTTCCCGGACGGTCGCGAGGGGCTGGCACTTGGCGGCGAATCGGCCGCGCTGCACCTGATCGTGGAAATCCGCGACGAGGCCCACCGTTTCGCCATCACCGGCCACCGCGCCAAGCGCGGCAAGGCGCGCGTGGGCTCCAAACTCGAGGACATCCCTGGCGTCGGCCCGTCACGCCGGCGCAACCTGCTCGCCGCATTCGGCGGCCTCGACGGTGTGCGCGACGCCACGGTGGAAGACCTGTGCCGCGTCGATGGCGTCAGCCGCAAGCTGGCCGAACAGATCCACGCCGCTTTGCATTGAAGTCGGGGAGCGATTTGCGCCTGGTCAAGGGCGGCGGCCGGGGGCGGGCGCATACTGCGCCGCCTCCGATCTGCCCCGCCCAGGCCGTACCCATGCACCTCGCCGCCGCATCCGTTGCTACCGAGATCAGCTCGCCCTTCGGTGGGCGCCGCTACAACGCCTGGAATGACCATGTGAAGCGGCGCTACGGCGGGCGCGTGCAGAAGGTGTCGGTGGCCGCCGGCTTCACCTGCCCGAACCGCGACGGCACCCTGGGGCAGGGCGGCTGCACCTTTTGCAACAATGCCGGATTCACCCCCGGCTATCTCGATCGCCGCGATTCGATCCATGCGCAGATCGACACCGGGCTGCGCTTTCTGGACCGGCGCTATCCCGACAGCGTGCGTTTCATCGCCTATTTCCAGAGCTACACCAACACCTATGGTGAGTTCGAACGCTTGAAAGCGGTATATGAGGAGGCGCTCGCGCATCCGCGCATCAGCGGACTGGCGATCGGCACGCGGCCGGATTGCCTGCCGGAGGCGGTGCTCGACTACCTGGCTGAACTTGCGCGCGAGCATATCGTGGAGCTGGAGATCGGTGTCGAGTCCTGCGACGACGAGGCGCTTCGGCGGGTCAACCGCGGTCACGACTTCGCCTGCAGCGAGGACGCCATCCGCCGCGCCGCTGCGCGCGGCCTGGAGAGCACCGCCCACCTGATCCTTGGCCTGCCCGGAGAGACCCGCACGGGCATGCTCGATGCGGCGCGGCGGCTATCCGTGCTGCCGCTGGCAGCCTTGAAACTGCACCAACTGCAGCTGGTGCGCGGCACGGCGATGGCACGCGACTGGCAGCGGGATCCCGCCTCCGTACCCCTGCTGGACGAGGAGGCGTACATCGAGCTGCTGGCCGATTTCGTGGAGCGGTTGGCGCCGCACATCATGTTGCAGCGCCTGGGTAGCGAGGTACCGCCTGCGCTCAAGCTTGCCCCGCAGTGGAACATGCGGCTGGCCGAACTGGCGCCACGGCTCAGCGCCGAGCTGGCGCGGCGGGGAAGCTGGCAGGGGCGCCTATACGAGGCAGCCTGATCGCAGGCTGCGGCCCCCGGCGGCAGGCGGGCGCGGCGCCGGCCGGGAGCGGCGTCAGCCGAGTGCGGCCTTCACCCAGGCGTTGGCTTGCTTGGCGTCGAAGCCGCTGCCGTACTTTGCCTTCAGCGCGCCCATCACCACGCCCATCTGCTTGGGGCTGCGCTCGGCCAGACCGGCGACGGTGTCGGCGATGAAGGCCTTCACCTCCTCTTCGGTTGCCATCGGCGGCAGATAGGCGGTGAGGATGGCGGACTCCTGCTCGAGCACTGCGCGGCGGCCCGCGTCCTTGATCACGCCCAGTGCTTCCTGGTTGTTCTTGAGGAACTTGCGGATCGTCTGCTGGACTTCGTCGTCGCTGCTTTCGCGGTTTCCGGCGTTCTTGCCGACCATTTCGGCTTCGCCGATGAGGGTGCTCAGCAGGGTGGCGCGCACGCCGTCGGCGGCCTTGCGTGCGAGCAGGGAATCCTTCTTGAGTTGGGCCAGAAGGCTCATTCGTTTCTCCGTGATGTTGTTCAGCCGGGGCGCCGCATCGGGGCGCCCCGCGAGCGCACGGAGTTTAGCGCAGTCGCGCCCTCGGTGCCGGGCCCAGCCTGCGTTCGGTGCCGTGCGGCTGGGTCAGGCCTGCCGGCACATCGTCGCCGCCAGCGGCCAAGCAAGTGCCGCACCGACGGCGCCGAAGGAGGCGGCATAAAGCAGCAGGTTACCCCAGTCCACCCAGTAGCTCACGTTGGCAAAGGACAATTGCGTCAGCCCGGGGGTGATCGCAAACGTGATCGCGGTGACAACGAGGCCGACCACGATCGCGGGCTTGATGGCCTTGCACCAGGCCGGCTTGCCGCGGCGGGCGGCGACCACCATGAGCACCAGCCACAGTGCGGCGGTGCCCACCACCACCGGCAGGTACATCAGCCCGAGTTCGAACAGGATATTCAGCGTCAACCAGATTTCGTACATGTCTCGTCTCCCTTCAGACCCGGCCCTTGGCGACCGCCATGTAGGCGGGCTTGAGCAGGCGATATTTCATGACCCAGGCGAAGTAGCTCTCCTGCATGGGGTCGATCATCGGTAGCGATGGGGTGAGCTTGCCGTCGTAGTCGAACTCGATGAGCATCGCCGAGCCCTCGCGCAGGATCATCGGGCACGAGGTGTAGCCGTCGAACAGCTGCGAGGGCTCGCGACCGGCGATGACGTCGATCAGGTTCTGGGTGACCATCGGCACGCTCTTCTTGACGGTGGCGGCGGTCTTGCCGCGCGGTGTGCCGTTGATGTCGCCGAGGCCGAAGACGTTCGGGTAGCGCCGATGGCGCAGGGTCTGGCGGTCGACCTCAAGCCAGCCGCCAGCGGCGAAGTTGCCCTCCTGCCAGGCGAGCGGACTGTTCTTGACCGCGTCCGGCGCACGCATGGGCGGCACGACGTGAATGAAGTCGTAGTCTTCCTCGACGCGCTGACCATCCGGCGTGACCATCCGGCGTGACCAGGGTGGCGCGGCGGGCGGCGATGTCGACGCCGACGAGCTTGCTGTTGAAGACCACTTCGACGTTCTGTGCAGCCCAGTCCGCCAGCACCTTGTCGTTGATCTTGGGCACGCTGAAGACGACGCCAAGGGCTGAATGGAAGGACACCTCGGACGACGCCAGCGTACCTGCCTGGCGCAGGCGGTCGACCAGCATGAAGGTCGTCTTGAGCGGCGCCCCGGCGCACTTGATCGGGGTGGCAGGCAAGGTCATCAAGGCCTTGCCGCCCGTGCGCCTGAATTCGTCCATCGCCTTCCAGGTTGCCACGGCAGCGTCCGAGCTCGGATAAACGCTGGTCAGGCCGTTGCGGCCGATCGCGTCTACGTCCATGCCCTCGATCTGGCTGTAGTCGAGGTGGACGCCAGTGGCGACGATGAGGTAATCGTAGCCGATGCGGCGGCCGCTGTCGGTGACCACGGCATTGGCGTCGGGGTCGAACTCGGCGACCATCTCCTTCACCCACTCGATGCCACGGGGCTGGAGATCGCTGTTGCGGTCGATGACCTTGTCAACCGGCCATACGCCAGTGGCGACCAAGGTGTAGCCAGGCTGGTAGTTGTGAACTTCCTTGCGGTCGACAATGGTGATGCTGGCGCCGTCCAGTTCGCGGGCGAGGCGGTTCGCCACGGCGATGCCAGCCAAACCGCTGCCGGCGATCACGATGCGTGCGCTGGTCTTGATGCTCGCACCCGCTTTCCCTGCGGGGACGGTCAAGCCCAAGCCTGCCGCAACCGGCAGGGCAGAGGCGCCGAATAGCAGCCGACGCCGTGTGCTGTCGCAAGGCCGCTCGTCGGGTTTGTCAGATGCCGTTTGTCTCATGTGTTCCTCCTTCATCTCCGTGGGGTCCAGGGACTCGAATAGTTCTAAACATGACTATATAAGGAAATACTTACTAGTAGAAGGGGTATCAGTGTCGCAGCGGGGAGGGGGCGCTAAATGAGCTTGCGCGCCTTCGATCGTGATCATTGACCGTCAGGGCTCGCAGCCGGCAGACTTTCGGCAGACATCTGCCATTGGTGACAGCCATGCCACACGACTCGCGCCCGCTGCCTGAGCTGGTCTCATTTCTGGAGACGCTGCCTGAACCGCACATTCTGTGCGGCCGTAATTACCGCATCATTGCCGCCAACGAGGCTTACCGGCGTTCATGCGCGGATGGTGCCAGCGTCGTGGGGCGGACCTGCTACGAGGTTTCTCACCGCTACAGCGTACCCTGTGACCGTGCTGGCGAGTCCTGCCCGCTGGCGCGCAGCCTGAGTTCTGGGCAGCGCGAGCGCGTGTTGCACCTTCATCACACGCCGCGCGGAGAGGAGTACGTCAACATTGAACTTTCGCCGGTGCGCGACGCCGGTGGTGAGATTGCCTGGTTCATCGAGAAGATGGAGCCAATGCATGTTGCGCGCGGCGTTTCTGATCATCGCGGCCTGATCGGCCGCTCGGCCGCGTTCCAACGCATGCTGGAGCTCATTGCGCGGGTTGCGCCTTCTGACGCCAGTGTGCTGCTACAGGGCGAGTCGGGTACGGGCAAGGAGCTCCTTGCCAGCGCGGTTCATGAGGCGAGTCGGCGCGCCGACCGTCCCTTCGTGGTGGTCGATTGTTCCGGCCTGCCAGAGACCTTGTTCGAGAGTGAGGTCTTCGGCCACGAACGCGGGGCGTTCACCGGCGCCAGCGCACGCAAGCCCGGCCTGGTTGAGGCGGCGAGTGGTGGGACACTTTTCCTGGACGAGGTCGGCGACATTCCCCTCGGCATGCAGGTGAAGCTGCTACGCCTGCTCGAGACCGGCACCTATCGTCGTGTCGGCTCCACCGAATTGCGCCGGGCCGATATTCGCTTGGTGTCGGCAACGCACAGGCCGCTCAAGCGCATGATCGTGGAGGGCGGCTTCCGTCAGGATCTGTATTTCCGCATCAACACCTTCCCGATTCGGGTTCCGGCGCTGCGCGAGCGCGAAGGGGATCTGCCGCTGCTGATCGCGTCATTGCTCGAGCGCGTGGCACCTAACCGCCGTCTGGCGCTCTCTGCGGCCGCGTTGCAGGCACTTGCGCGCTACCCCTTTCCGGGCAACGTGCGAGAACTGCGCAACGTGCTCGAGCGGGCCAGCCTGATGTGCGACGGCGAAACCATCGGGCTCGAGCACCTGGCAGAGGATCTACTGTATCCGGAGGTGGACCTGGATCTGACTGGGGCAGGGGCCTCGGATCGCGAATCCGCTATCGAGCCTACGGCGCCCGTGCTGGATCTGCTCGAAGTTCAGCGCCAGGCGCTACTGCGGGCGGTGCGCAGCCACCGCGGCAGCCGTCGTGAGCTTGCAGCACGCCTCGGAATAAGCGAGCGCACCCTGTATCGACGGCTCAAGGAACTGGGTCTGGTTGATCATGGAGCAGCCACGCTCGCGTGAGGCACGCAGGAGGTTGCCGCTGCCAGATGCTGCCACTTCTGTCATTGGTGGCGGTAGATCTGCAGATTTAGGCAGTGCTGTGTCAGCTCAAACGAGCCGGTCGATCGTGCAAGTGTTTGAATCGAAAGAATTCAAAGTTTTGGCATGATGCTTGCTTTTAAGAGAACTGCGAAGCGGGGCCGCATCGTGAAAACTGTACGATCGTCCCCCCTCAGCGATCCACCCCCGGCAGTGTCGCCACGACTGAGTCCGCGGGCCCGCTTCGCCTTTTCCCTCGCGCTCGCTTCGCCGTGGCAACCTTCTTGCGCTGGTGGTGTCAGCGGCGGAAGTCGTTGTGGCAGGCCTTGCAGCTGTTCTGAACCGCCTCGTATGCGCTGCGGGCGTCGGCCTGGGTGCGGCGCTCGGCCGCTGCCAGCAAGGCATCCGTTGCTTCAAAGAAACGCATTCGCTTGGCTTCGAACTCGTCTGGCTTCTGCCACACGGCGGCTTTGGCCTTGGTTGGCGGGTAGTTCGTGTCCGCACCGAAGTGTGCCCAGGGCTGGTCGCGCAGGGTGTTCAACTGCTGCGCGAGGCGCGCGAATGCGTCGGCGTCGAAGCGCTCGGTACGCAGCATCGTGCCCATCGGCTCGAAGGTCCGCAGCATGGCCTTGAAGGCTTCCTGGCGCTTGGTAACGGGCTGGTCCGGGTGGGTATCCTCGACCTTCTGCGAACACGCCGTCAGGCTCAGCGCAAACAGGGCAGTCAGGGCAATGCGGGCGGTCGGTTTCATACGGTGCATCGGTTCGATCCTTAGTGGGGCGCGCAGTATACGCGCTTGTCTGGGCTAGTCCGGCGGGAGGTGTCTGCAGCCGTGGGCTGGACAAAGGAATACCATCGCGTCTGGGTCTGTCCACGCCGGATGAAGTTCCCTTCTTCGCGCCGGCTTCTCTTACTCGCTGCCGGGGGTCCTCATGGCGCCGCACCCTGTTTCCCAGTCCGCCGAGTTCGCTCCCACCACCGGCCTGAGCTCACTCGATGCCGTCATCAGCGGGGTGGCGCGTGGTGACAACATCGTCTGGCAGGTCCAGTCGCTCGACGACTACCAGGCGCTGGTGACGCCCTATGCGTATGCCGCGCGGGCGCAGTGTCGGCGTCTGGTCTATTTTCGCTTCGCGTCCCATCGCGCCTTGCTCGATGCAGGGAGCGGGGCGGAGATTCACTATCCGCAGCCCGCGGCGGGTTTCGACGCCTTCGTCGATCAGGTGCACTCGGTGATCGAGGCGGCCGGACCCGAGACGATGTACATCTTCGATTGCCTGTCGGAACTGGCAGATGCCTGGCAGTCGGATCGCATGATGGGCAACTTCTTCAGGCTTACCTGCCCGCGCCTGTTCGATCTGGATACAGTGACCTACTTCGCCGTGCTGCGGCACCGCCATGCACGCGCGGGCATGGGCATGATCACCGAAACCACGCAGTACCTGCTCGACGTCTTCCGTTGCCGCGACCGGCTCTATGTTCGGCCGATCAAGGTGCAGCACCGTTCCGCGGCGGTGATGAACCTGATCCACGCCTGGGACGCGGGCGACCATTTCCGTCCAGTAGCCGACAGCGGTACCGTCGCTGAGATCCTCGCCGGGTCGGGCTGGCCGGGGCTCGAGGACGAGCAGATCCGAAGCCACTGGCAGCATTTGTTCGACGCTGCGCGCACACTCGTCGCCCTGCGCGAAGCCGGTGTGCCGGACACAGCCGCAGAGGCCGAAGCGTTCGCACGTCTTGCGTGCATGCTGTTTCCCGACGAACCAGGTCTGCAGGGGCTGATCGCGCGCTACCTTGGCCTCGAGGATCTGATCGCCGTCCGCGCGCGCATGATTGGTATCGGTACGATCGGCGGCAAGGCCGCGGGCATGCTGGTTGCGCGCGCGGTGCTGCGCCGCGATGCCCCCGCGCTGCACGCGCGAATGGAGGCGCACGACTCCTTCTATGTCGGCACCGAGGTGTTCGACACCTTCTTCGTCAGCAATGGGCTGTGGTGGGTGCGGCGGCGCCAGCGCGAGGATGCGGGCTTCCTGCAGGGGCTGGACGGCGAGCAGGGTGCGCGCCAGCGCATCCTGAAGGGGACTTTCCCGGATAGCACCTTGCGCCAGTTCGAGGCCATGCTGGACTACTTCGGCGAGTGGCCTTTCATCGTGCGCTCCAGCTCGCGCCTTGAAGACCGCTATGGCAATGCCTTCGCGGGACAGTACGACAGCGTGTTCTGCGTCAATCAGGGTACGCGCGAACGGCGGCTCGCCGATCTGCTCGACGCGGTGAGGGCTGTCTATGCGAGCAGCCTGTCCGAGCAGGCACTGCGCTACCGCAAGCGCCGCGGCCTGCTCGACGAACACGAGCAGATGGCCTTGCTGATCATGCGCGTCTCGGGAACGGCCGGCGGCCGTTACTTCCATCCTCACGCGGCAGGGGTGGGGCTGTCGGTCAATCCCTATCCATGGAACCCGCAGATCGACATGAGGGCAGGCGTGGTAAGGCTGGTTGCAGGCTTGGGTACGCGTGCAGTGGATCGCTCGGATGACGACTATACCCGGCTGGTGGCGCTGAACGCGCCGGAGCTCCGCCCGGAGACAAACTTCGGCGCGATCGCCCGCCATGCACAAAGGCGCATGGATACGCTCGATCTCGAGCGCAATGCCGTCGTCTCGGGTGTCTTTGCCGACCTGGTCAGGGGCCAGGAAGGGTTCCCCTTCGATCTGTTCACAACCCGCGAGGAACCGGGGCGTCCGCCTTTCCTGACCTTTGATGGTCTGATTGCACGCACGCCCTTTGTCGCTGATCTGCGAGCGCTGCTGGCAACGCTGCATGCCGCTTATGCACATCCCGTGGAGACAGAGTTCGCCCTCAATGTGCTCGCCGATGGCAGCTACCGTGTCAACCTGCTCCAGTGCCGGCCGATGCAGGTCCGCAGTGTAGAAGGAGTGGCCGATGCGGAGCCTCCGGCGGAGGCAGAGCAACTTGTGTGCGCCCGTGGTGCGGTGATCGGCCCGAGTCGAGTCATCCAGCCGGATTGGGTCATTCACGTCAGGCCCGCCGCGTTCGGGGTACTCAACCAGTCGCAGCGCCTTGCCGTCACGCGGGTGATCGGCCGGCTCAATGGGCTTGCAGCAGGACGCTGCGTACTGATGCTGGGCCCCGGGCGCTGGGGATCACGCGATCCGTTTCTCGGCATACCGGTGCTGTTCTCGGAGATCAACCACGTCGCCGCACTGTGCGAGATCGTGGCCATGCACGACAACCTGATCCCCGATGTCTCACTCGGGACGCACTTCCTGAACGAGCTCATCGAAGGCGACCTGCTGTACTTCGCCCTGTTCCCCAAGCTGGAGGGCAACATGCTCGATGAGGCGCGGTTGCTCGATCGACCCAATGCCCTGCCCCAACTGCTGCCTGACGATGCCGGCTGGGCGGATGTGATCCACGTCGGGCAGTGGGCACACGGTAGCTTGCTGCTGTACGCCGATGCGCTCAAGCAGCGTGTTGCGGTGGTGCGAGCGCAGCCGCCGCTACCGTGAATATCGAGTATCGCCTCATGCGGCTGAATGAACTTGATCCAGTTCAAGCAGTACGGCGGACGAAGTCGATAGCATGGACGCAATTCGATTGCTCCTGGAGATTCAGCATGCAGTTCCTACCCATGCTTGCAGTGGTGGTCGGCCTCGGGTTTGCGGGGCCTGCGCCGGTACACGCGGATTCCGACTCGCGTGCGGCGCCGCGCCTGAGTACCCCGGCTGACGAGATTCCCCGTCCGGCCGATGAGCGCCTGCGCGCCGGCATGCTTGATCTGCGCGCTCTGCTCGCACAGGGCATGGAGGGCGGGCAGCCAGTCGCGGAAGCGGACTACGTCGCACTGGCCGCAAAGATCGAACAGCAGGTGCAGGCCATCAGTGCGGGACGTGACTTTCACAACAGGGCAGGCCGTCATCTCCAGTGGCTGCTCGGCGACATTACCGATGGCGTGCAGTTGATGCGCGATGCGCCGCGCGCGCCGGCCAAGCGGCTGGGATTGATGCGAGTGGTTGAAACACTCAACTACTACGGGCGTGAATACGACCACCCTGGCTGGGAGCCGCTCAAGCCTTGATGCCTGCCCGGCGATCCAGGTGACCCCGTCCGGGGCATCGGCTTGAGTGGGGCTGATATACTGCGCGTCCCCTTTCCTCATGCGAAACGCCCCCCGGCATGCCGCTCAACATCCCAAACGCGCTGACCTGGGCGCGCATCGTTCTCATCCCGGTCTTCGTCGGCGTCTTCTATTTGTCCGACGGGGCGTTGTCGGTCGAGACCAAGAACCTGATCGCCACGATCATCTTCGTGGTTGCCGCCGTCACAGACTGGTTCGACGGCTACCTTGCCCGCGCCCTTGGGCAGACCTCGGCTTTCGGTGCCTTTCTCGATCCGGTTGCGGACAAGCTGATGGTGGCGGCGGCGTTGATCCTCCTTGTGCAACTGTCGCGCGTAGATGCGCTTATTGCAGTGGTCATCATCGGCCGCGAAATAACGATCTCGGCACTGCGCGAGTGGATGGCAAGGGTTGGGCAATCGGCAAGTGTTGCCGTGGCCTTTGTCGGCAAACTCAAGACTGCGGCGCAGATGGCGGCGATCCCCATGCTGCTGTTCAATGCCCCAGTGCTTGGCATCGACATGGTGCTGGTTGGTACCATCCTCATCTATGTCGCAGCAGGCCTCACCCTGTGGTCGATGGGTTACTACTTGCACCGGGCGATGCCTTTGTTGCTTGATAAGGGCGGTGACTGAGTGTTGCGTTACGCCAGTGAATGCAACGAACACGAACTAATTTTGTGATTGCGGTTGACGAATTAAAAAACTTGCCTATAATGGCGGTCTTTCCCGAGCGGGAATAGCTCAGTTGGTAGAGCGCAACCTTGCCAAGGTTGAGGTCGCGAGTTCGAGACTCGTTTCCCGCTCCAAGTATTCGTAGGCCAAGCGCTTTGCTTGGTCTGGAAGGCGGCTCCGGGCTGAGGCCAGGGGCAGCCGGCCAAAATGGTCGTGGCGCGATGGCAGAGTGGTTATGCAGCGGCCTGCAAAGCCGTGTACCCCGGTTCGATTCCGAGTCGCGCCTCCAGTAGTAAAAAGTAGTTTTGTAGTGTTGCGATGTGGTTGCAAAGTTGCTATAATTTGCGCCCTGTCGTTAAAGCGGGAATAGCTCAGTTGGTAGAGCGCAACCTTGCCAAGGTTGAGGTCGCGAGTTCGAGACTCGTTTCCCGCTCCAGATATCCTTGTGCGTCGTTGATTCAGCGACGCACAAATGCAAAAAGAGGCTCAGGCCTCTTTTTGCATTTGTGCGTTCACTTTGGCGGCCTGCGCATTCTCGTGGCCGCTCGTCCGGGGCTTGAGGGGCGCCGCCATTGTGGATGGCGCCCCGCGCTGATCAGAGCGCGACCAGGGTCTGCCTGCCGAGCCAGATCTTGCCCGCAGGCAGCGTCACCGGGGCGACTGCCGCTGCGGCCTCGACGCAAAGCATGCGGCGGAAGCCGTCGTTCGGCATGTCGGGAAGCGCCGCACTGCGCTCCTCCCAGGGGTTCCATACCACGACATCGGGGAAGCCTTCGGTGTTGATGCCCAGGCTGCGGTCATACTCACGCAGCAGCAAGGGACGCTTGACGTCGCGATAGATACGATCGACCTCGCCTTCGACCAGTACAACGTCGCCACTTTCCCGCACCATCTGCCCGTCAGCGTTCATGTCGTGGAAGATGTGGCCATGCAGCCCCTCCAGGCGGGATTCTTCGACCTCACGCACTGCGAGGTAGGTGTGCAGCGCTGCGGTGAACTCGAAGGCCGCATCGCCGGTATTCTCGATCTCGATCTCGATGTCCAGGCGGCTGTCTTCAACCAGGATGCCCAACTCGACGTGGAATGCGTGCGGCCACAGCGCGCGGCTGGCAACATCATCGCGCAAGCCGAGCGTAACGAGGGCAAAGTCGTCATCGCTGCGTTCGGTCTCTACCTGCCATATGGCATTGCGTGCAAAACCGTGGCGTGGCAGCGCGCCTTGCGCGGCAAACTGAGGAAAGCATACGGGTATGCCGCCACGGATCGGCGTGTGGCCATCCAGGACCGCCGTGGGGCTCAGGTAGATGCGCTCGCCGCCGCCTGGTGGTGTCCATGACAGGACCTGGCCGCCAAACAGGCTGACGACCGCGCGGGCGCCTGCACGCGTGCTCAGGCTCAGCGCGGGCAGACCATGAAAGTCGATGTGCTCGATGCCGGCTTTCATCGTTCAGTCCTGAAGCGGCAGTACGCCGAGCTTGACCGAACTGTCCTCAGGGTCGTTGCTGAGCACGAAGCCAAGCTTCTGCACGAACTTGAGCATGCGTTCGTTATTGGCGAGGAAGACGCCGTTCATGTACTGGATGCCTCGGCTGCGTGCGGTCTCGATGAGTACACCCATCAACTTGCGAGCCAGGCCGCGGTGCTGCCAGTCATCGGCGACCACCACGGCAAACTCGCAGGATTCGCCATCCGGGTTGACCGCGTAGCGGCACACACCGATTTCCTTCTCGACGCCTTCGACCATCAGCGTGGCGACGAAGGCCATCTCGCGGTCGTAGTCGATCTGTGTCAGGCGCGCAACCATCGCCGGCGGCAGCTCCCGCATCGTGTTCATGAAGCGGTAGTACTTGGTCTCGGCCGATAGACCGCGCACGAACTCGACTTCGAGTTCGGCATCCTCGGGCTTGATCGGGCGGATGGTCACCGTCGTCCCGTCGGGCACGGTCCAGGTGCTGATGAGGTGCGACGGGTAGGGGTGGATCGCCATGTGGTCATAGCGATCCGCCGTCGGCGATACGTTTTCCACGCTGATGCTGGCGTCGACCGCCACCACACCGTTCTCATCGACGATGAGCGGGTTGATCTCCATCTCTGTGATCCACGGCAATTCGCAGACCATCTCCGATACGCGCAGCAGCACGAGTTCGAGCGCATCCATGTCCACTGCAGGCATGTTGCGGAACTCGCCCAGGCGTGACGCGATGCGCGTGGAGCGGATCATGTCGCGGACCAGGAAGCTGTTGAGCGGGGGCAGGGCCACTGCGATGTCGCGGTTGGCTTCCACCAGGTTGCCGCCCTCGCCAAAGCTGATCGCGGGGCCGAACACGGGGTCGCGCTTGACGCCAACCACCAGTTCGCGGCCGTTGCGTTTCTGGATCATCGGTTCGATCGCGATGCCGTTGATCACCGCTTCGGGCTGTGCGCGCTTCACTTCGTCCAGGATCTCCTGGTAAGTCGAGCGCACCGCAGCCAGGCTGCGGATGTTCAGGCGTACGCCGCCGACGTCCGACTTGTGCTTGACGTTTGGCGAATCGATCTTCATGACCACTGGTAGCCCGATCTCGGCCGACAGCACCATGGCCTCTGCCGCCGAGCGCGCGACCACGGTCTGCGCGATGGGGATGCGGAAGGCGGCGAGCAGCGCCTTCGACTCCATCTCGTTGAGCTTCTTGCGGCGCTCGTTGAGCGCCATCTCGATGACCAGGCGTGCGCTCTCGATCGACGGTGCGGGCAGGTCCGACAGCGAGGACGGCGTCTGCATCAGCAATTTCTGGTTCTGGTAGTAGGCCGAGATGTGACTGAACAGCTCGACCGCCGGCTCGGGAGTGCGGAAGTGCGGGATGCCCGCCGCGCTGAACTTCTGGCGTGCCTCGCCGACGAGGTCCTCGCCCATCCAGCATGCGACAACAGGCTTGTCTGCGGTTTTTTCCAGTTCGATGATGACCTCGGCCACGCCCGTCGGGTTGCTCATTGCCTGCGGGGTCAGCATGACCAGCACGCCATCGACGTTGGGGCCTTCGAGTACTGCCTTGAGCGCCTTGCCGTAGCGCTCCGGGTCGGCGTCGCCAAGGATGTCCACCGGGTTGCCACGCGACCAGCTCGCAGGCAGCGCTGCATTGAGCTTCTCCATCGTGCCTTCGGAGAACTGGGACAGCGGGATGCCAATGTCGAGCGCGCGGTCGGCCGCCATCACGCCGGGGCCACCGCCGTTGGTGATGATCGCCAGACGGTTGCCGCGCGGGCGGAAGTGCGAGAACAGGGCATTGGCGGCGGCGAAGAGCTGGCCGAGGTTGTACAGGCGGATGACACCGGCGCGACGAAGTGCCGCGTCGAAGATGGCGTCGTCACCGATGGGGGCGCCGGTGTGTGACAGGATGGCGTTCGACGCCTCGGGGTGGCGGCCAGCCTTGATCAGCAGCACAGGTTTCACTCGCGCCGCGCCGCGCAGGGCGCTCATGAAGCGGCGTGGGTCGCGGATGCCCTCGACGTAGAGAAAGATGCTCTCGGTACGCGGGTCCGAGATCATGTACTCGAGCACCTCGCCGAAATCGATGTCCGAGGAAGACCCCAGGGAGACGACCGACGAGAAACCGACGTTGTTCGGCTTTGCCCAGTCGAGAATCGCCGCGCATAGCGCACCCGATTGCGAGATCAGGCCAATGCTGCCCTTGAGTGCGCTGGCATGGGCAAAGGTGGCATTGACGCCGAGTTGCGGGCGCATCACGCCCAGACAGTTGGGGCCAAGCAGACGGATTTTGTGACGTTGAGCAGCATCGATCACCTGGCGTTCGAGCAGTGCGCCGCGCGGTCCGGCCTCGGAGAAGCCTGCCGACAGGATGATTACCGCTTTGGCGCCGGCCCGCCCACAGCTCTCCATGATTGCGGGCGCCTTCTCGGCACGCACCGCAATTACGACGAGATCGAGTCGTTGCGGCACGTCCTCCACCGATTTGTAGCAGGCAACCCCATGCACTTTGTCGTGCTTGGGGTTGATCGCGAACAGTTTGCCCTTGTAGCCGGCTTCGAGCATGTTGCGCATCAGCACGCTGCCGAGCGACGCCTCGCGTTCGCTGGCGCCGATGATGCCTACCGAGCGTGGCTCCAGCAGCGGTGTCAGGTAGTGTTTCTCTTTCATGATGGAAACCTGGGGATGGAATAGGGGGAGAGGTCAGGGTCTGGTGTGCGGCATCCGCTCCGAGGGCGCGGCAAGGCGCGTCAGCCTGGAGTCTGCGGGCATTATACTGCGGTGCACAAAAGTCGCTTCGTCGGCTTGTTGCTTTTTGCGAACTGGTTCCGTTTTAGCCCGCATTGCCTCGATTCACTCAATGGCTCAGGGTGAAATGGAAGCGTGCTCCCTCGCCTGGGCGGGACTCCACCCAAATCCGGCCATCATGACGAGTGACGATGCGCTTGACCGTGGCAAGGCCGATGCCCGTTCCGGGGAACGATTCCGTGGTGTGCAGGCGGGAGAAGGGTTCGAAGAGCCGGTTCGCATAGCGCATGTCGAGCCCGGCACCGTTATCCTCGACGCAGTACACCGTGCGTGTACCCTCCTGGCCAGCAAGAAAGGCAATGCGCGGCATACGGGTGTCGCGTGTGAACTTCCAGGCGTTGCGGAGCAGGTTGTCGAGCATGACGTGCATCAGTCCAGGGTCTGCATTCACGCTCAGATCCCGGGTGATCTCGACTTCGACCCTGCGTTCCGGGTCCTCGGCATGGAGCTCCTGAATGACCGATTCGGCCAGTGCCGACAGGTCAACCTGCTGGCGCTTGAGTGGCTGGCGAGCCACCGTTGCCAGCCCGATCAGTGCATCGATGAGGATGGCCATGCGCTCGGCGGCCTTGCGGATGCGCCCAAGCTGCTCGCGCTGGTGCGCCTCGAGCCGGTCAGCGGCGTCCTCGTAAAGGATGCGGGCAAAACCGTCGATGGCTCGCAACGGTGCGCGCAGGTCGTGCGACACGGAGTAGGAGAAGGCTTCCAGCTCACGGTTCGCGGCCTCGAGCTCGGCGGTTCGCGCTCGCACCCGGGCTTCGAGTTCGAGGTTGAGGTTGCGCAGGGTCATCTCCGCGATCTTGCGCGCAGAGATGTCATCCAGGGTGCCGGCTATCCAGCTCGGCGATCCGCTGCCCGCACTCGGCCGGCGTGCATTGATCGCGATCCAGCGGATCTCGCCGCCGTGGGTGCGCAGCCGCAGCTCGTCGGCCCATTCCTGGCGCTGGCCGTCGAGCAGTTCGGCGAATGCCGCACGCGCCCGCTGGCAATCGTCCGGGTGCAGGAAGTCGGCGAGCGGGCGGCAGAGGCTTTGTTCGATCGCGAAGCCGGATAGCACCTTCCAGAAGTCGTTGAGAAAGGTCAGCTGACCGATATTGTCGGTGCGGAACAGCACCTGCTTCACCGACTGCAGCATCTCGAGCCAGTGTGCGCTGTCGTCCGCTGGCGCTGAGATTCCAGTAATGGGCGGGCGAGCTGGGGCCGGCGACTCGGTGGGGGCCTCGGGGGGCGATTCGCGGTCTTGCGGTCGGGCAGTCACGGAAGCACGATCGTGGTAGGCAGGGGTGCCCCGGGCATGCGCTCGTGGGCGACTTCCTGTATATCACAGATCGACTTCGCGCCACCGGTACCGGATCAACAGCGCATAGAATTGCGTCCGGTCAACGCGCACGACAACCCCGGCAGGACCAAGACATGCCCCTCTCCACCTCGAACACTCACGCCCATCCCGGCCTTGCGCTCCCGTCGCCCTGGGTGCTGCGTTTTGCCCCACTGATCCCCGCCGGTTCGCGTGTGCTCGACTACGCCTGCGGCAATGGTCGCCATGCGCGCTGGCTGGCAAGCGCGGGCTACGAGGTGGCTGCTGTCGATCGCGATTCCCTTGCGCTGGAGGCCTTGCGGGACATCCCCGGCATCCGGACGCGCGTACTCGACTTGGAGGGTGCCGACTGGCCGCTGGCCGGCGAGCGCTATCGGGGGGTGGTCGTGACCAATTATCTGTACCGACCGCGCTTTGCGGACATGCTTGCTCTGCTGGGGCAAGGCGACGTCCTGATCTATGAAACCTTCATGGCGGGCAACGAGCGCTTCGGCAAACCGTCGCGGGCCGACTTCCTGCTCCAACCCATGGAGCTCATCGACCGTCTCGAGGGCGACTGGACCTTGGTTGCCTTTGAACAGGGCGAAGTGCAGGGCGCACGCCCTGCAGTGGTTCAGCGCATATGTGCGATCCGCGGCAAGGTCGAGCCGCAGCTGCCTGCGGCCTGAACATGGGCTCGGGCCCCGGCGTCCGATCCGAAGCCGTGCCCCGTATTCAGCCGAGCTCCAGGATGCGCCGGGCCAGTGCGTGTATTCCGGCCGGGCTCAGGTCGTCGGTGTGCAGGCTGGGGGCGTCCGCGTAGCGCAGGTAGTTGCCGTTCTGCGAGCGGCGGTAGAGCGGGTCGTAGTGCAGGTCCATGAGTTCGCCGAACAGCGCCGGCAGGGCGTGCGCTTCAGCGAGTGCATGCCAGCGTGCCAGTGTGTCGCGGCTCTGCAGTTCGCGCAGCCTTTGCAGGCTGCGTTGCAGGCCGGCCACGTCGTCGCCCAGGTAGGCATAGTCGCGGATGAGGAACTCGAGGCGGGCGTCCCGCGTCGCGTCGATCATGATGCAAGGCGCGGCACGCATGCGCATGATCAGCGGCTCGGGTACGAACACCATGCCGATCCTGCGGCTCTCGGCTTCGATGTACACCGGGCGTGCCAGGTTCAGCGTGACGAGTTGAGCATGCAGCATCGTCTCAAAGTGCTTCTGCGCAGGCTGCGGGCGGTTGGGCAGGGCGCCCAGTACCGATCCTTTGTGGGCAGCGAGATCTTCCAGATCTAGTGTTTGCGCGCCAAGCGTGGCAAGGGCCTCGAGTACGCGTGTCTTGGCGCTGCCGGTGGGGCCGCAGACGACGCGCAGATCGAGCCCTGGCGCAATCTGCTCGATACCGGCGATGACGTGGTGGCGAAAGGCCTTGTAGCCCCCCTGAAGCTGGCAGGCATCCCAGCCCACCATGCGCAGCCAGGTGGTGAATGAGCCGCTGCGCTGGCCGCCGCGCCAGCAGTAGATGAGCGGGCGCCAGCTGCGAGGCTTGTCGCATAGTGCGGTTTGTAGATGATGCGCGATGTTGGCGGCCACCATCGCGCCGCCGACACGCCGCGCTTCGAAAGCGGATTGCTGCTTGTACATCGTACCGACGATGATGCGTTGCTCGTTGTCGAGCACCGGCAGGTTGACTGCGCCGGGCAGGTGGTCCTCTGCAAACTCGGCCGGCGTGCGGGCGTCAATGATCTCGTCAAACCCGGACAGCTGTGCTACGGTCGCGACGCCTTTTTGCATGGTTGATGCGGCTCCATCCGGTGTGCGCACCGGCCTGCCGTCACTCCTCACTGAACATGAATGAAATCAAACTGACCCAATTCTCCCACGGTGGCGGTTGCGGCTGCAAAATCGCGCCCGGCGTACTCACCGAACTGTTGGCTGCGATGCCTGCCGGTGTCGTGCCCGCCGACCTGTTGGTCGGTACCGACACCGCAGACGACGCCGCGGTTTATAGACTGAACGAGCGCCAGGCGATCGTTGCCACCACTGACTTCTTCACCCCAATCGTCGACAATCCGCGCGACTTCGGTCGCATTGCCGCCACCAATGCGCTTTCCGACGTGTATGCGATGGGTGCGACGCCGCTGTTCGCGCTGGCCGTCGTCGGCATGCCGCTCGACAAGCTGCCGCGCGCGGTGATCGGCGAGATCCTGCAGGGCGGGGCCGAGGTGTGTCGCCAGGCGGGCATCCCGATCGCCGGCGGGCATTCGATCGATGTGCTCGAGCCGATCTACGGCCTGGTGGGCCTTGGTGTGGTTGACCCGGCGCGGGTGCGCACCAATGCCGGCGCACGGGCAGGCGACGTGTTGATCCTGTCGAAGCCGCTCGGTATCGGTATCCTGTCTGCAGGTCTCAAGAAGGGCACGCTGTCGGCAGAGGGCTACACCGAGATGTTGCGCTGGACGACCACGCTCAACCGGGCCGGTGCGCGCATGGCCGATATCGATGGCGTACACGCGGTGACCGACGTGACCGGCTTTGGCCTTGCTGGCCACCTTTTGGAGATGTGCCGCGGTGCCAAGCTTGGCGCCATGCTGCGCTTCGATGCGCTGCCGGTGATTGCGGAAGCATTGGCGCTGGTCCAGGCGGGCACGGCCACGGGCGCGTCTGCACGCAACTGGGCGAGCTACGGCGACAGCATCGATCTGGCTGCCGACGCACCCGAGTGGCGGCGCAAGCTGATTACCGACCCACAGACCTCAGGCGGCTTGCTCATTGCCTGCGCGCCGAACGCGGTGGATGCCGTGCAGTCGGCCATTTGTGCCGAGCAGGGGGTGCCCGGTACCGTCATCGGTACCATGGCGGCGGGTGCCGTCCGAGTGCAAGTGGCCTGAGCGGCCTTACTGCAGGATTGGCGCAAGATCCTTCCAGACGGTATCGAGGATCAGAGGCTGTGCCTCGGCGCTCGGGTGAATGCCGTCCGCCAGGAACATTTCGGGGCGGTCGGCGAAACCTTCGAGCAGGAAGGGTATCAGTGGCACCTTGGTGTCGGCGGCGACGTCGACGTAGGTCTGGGCGAAGCGGCGGGTGTAGGCTGCGCCATAGTTGGGCGGCATCTGCATGCCGACGAGCAGCACGCGTGCGCCTGCCGTGCGCGCGTCGGCGATCATCGCCCGCAGGTTGTCGCCCATGAGTTGCGGGCGCAGCCCGCGCAGTCCATCGTTGGCACCAAGCTCGAGGATGAGGATGGTCGGCCGGTGGCGCGCCAGCGCTGCGGGCAGGCGCGTGCGTCCGCCCGCAGAGGTTTCACCCGATACACTGCCATTGACGACCTCGTGCAGGAACCCTTCCTGTCGCAGACGCGTCTGCAACAAGGCGGGCCAGTCCTCGCCAGGCTTGAGGCCGTAGCCGGCCGACAGGCTGTCACCCCAGACCAGGATGGAGGGTGCGGCGTGGGCCATGGCGGTGAACAACAACATGACGAAGAAGGTTGCGATGGATCGTAGCGGCATTGAGCTCTCCAGTCCGGTCATCGAGGTCGATGGCCTGTCCAAGCAGGTGCGGCTGGCTGATGGCCAGGGCGATCTGCACATTCTGCAGGACGTGAGTTTCGCGGTGGGGGCGGGGGAGTCGGTCGCCATTGTCGGCGCGTCCGGCTCGGGCAAATCGACGCTGCTGGGATTGCTCGCCGGCCTGGATGTTCCCGTGTGCGGCACGGTGCGGCTGCAGGGTACCGATCTGTTTGCGCTCGATGAGGATGCGCGGGCGGCCTTGCGAGGCGAATCGATCGGCTTCGTGTTCCAGTCCTTTCAGCTCTTGCCCGCGCTCACGGCGCTGGAGAACGTGATGCTGCCGCTCGAGCTTGCCGGCGTTGCCGATGCTCGAACGGTCGCTTCGCAGTGGCTGGAACGGGTGGGTCTGGGTGGCCGGCTGCGTCATTATCCCAAGCATCTTTCAGGGGGAGAGCAGCAGCGCGTGGCACTGGCACGTGCTTTTGCGCCCAATCCTCGGGTGCTGCTGGCCGATGAGCCGACCGGCAATCTCGACGCGGAAACCGGACAATCGGTGATCGAACTGATGTTCCGCCTCAACCGCGAGGCTGGCACCACCCTGATCCTGGTCACGCATGACGAATCCCTGGCTCGCCGCTGCGGGCGTGTGTTGCGCATGCAGGCCGGGCGCTTGGCGGAGCAGCCTGCGCCCGCCTGAGCGCAGGCTGCTCCGGATGATCAACCCACGTCGTTGCCGAACAGGTCGAGGATGCCGTCCAGCCCGGAGTGGTCAAGGCAGCAGTGGGCTACGTCACGTAGTACAGGCTTGGCATGGAATGCAACGCCAAAGCCTGCCGCGCGCAACATGGGAATGTCGTTGGCGCCATCCCCAGCTGCAATCACCTGCTCAGGTTTCAGGCCAAGTTCGTCACGCATGCGTACCAGATGGTTTGCCTTGGCCTCGCCATCGACGACGTCGCCGATCACCTTTCCAGTCAGCTTGCCGTCGATCACTTCCAGTTCGTTGGCGTAAGCGTAGTCGAAGCCGAGACGCTGCTTGAGGCGCTCGGTGAAGTAGGTGAATCCGCCCGACACCAGCATGCTGCGGATGCCCGCGCGCTGCAGTCCCTGCAGCAGGCGCTCGGCGCCGGGGTTGAGCTGCAGGCGGTGATCGAACACCTCGGCCAGTGCGCGCTCGTCGAGTCCGGCGAGCAGTGCTACGCGGCGCGTCAGCGATTCGCGAAAGTCGATCTCGCCCTGCATCGCGGCCTCGGTAATCGTGGCCACTTCGCGCTTGAGGCCCTGCATGTCAGCGATCTCGTCGATGCACTCGATGTTGATCAGCGTCGAATCCATGTCGGTGACGAAAAGGCCGAAGTCGCCCAGCCGGCGGCCTTCGGGGAGCCACACATGGTCCAGTCCGCCCTCGGCACAAGCCGTGACCAGACCTTCGTGCGGCCGGGCGCCGAGCAAGCGGAACGAGCGCGGGGTGATCTGCTGGATTTCGCGCGTTTCGGTGAGCTTGGCGACGTTCTTCAGCGCGACGCTATCGACGTCGGCAGCCAGCACGACCAGGTTCATGCGCGCCGCTCCACAGCCGGCAGCACCTCGCGCAGCACGGCAGCGGCGTTGCGGATCATGTCCTCGGTGGTGTTCCAGCTCACGCAAGCGTCGGTCACCGAGCAGCCATACTTGAGCTGCGACAGGTCGGCTGGAATCGGCTGGTTGCCGGCTTCGATGTTGCTCTCGATCATGAGTCCGACCACCGACTCGTTACCTTCTCGAATCTGATGCATCACGTCCTTCATTACCAGCGGCTGGAACTCGGGCTTCTTCCAGGAATTGGCATGCGAGCAATCGACCACGATGTTCTTTGGCAACTTTGCCTTGGCCAGCGCCTGCTCCGCGAGCGAGATCGACACCGAATCGTAGTTGGGGCGTCCGCCGCCGCCGCGCAGCACGGCATGACCGTAGCGGTTGCCGCGGGTACGGGTGATGGCCGATTGGCCCTGGCTGTTGATGCCGAGGAAGCTGTGCGGGCTTGCGGCCGAGATGATGGCGTTGATCGCCACTTCAAGGTCACCGTCGGTAGCGTTCTTGAAACCGACCGGTGTGGACAGGCCTGATGACATCTCGCGGTGGGTCTGGGATTCGGAGGTGCGAGCACCGATGGCGGTCCATGAAATGAGATCGCCGTAGTACTGCGGTGCGATAGGGTCGAGCGCCTCGGTTGCGGTGGGAAGGCCTATCTCGCAAACGTCGAGCAGGAACTGGCGAGCACGCTCCATGCCGACGTCGATGCGGAACGAGTCATCCATGAAGGGATCGTTGATGAAGCCCTTCCAGCCGGTGGAGGTGCGCGGTTTCTCGAAGTAAACCCGCATTACCAGTAGCAGGGTGTCGGATACTTCATCGGCGAGGGTCTTGAGTCGGCGCGCATAGTCGAGGCCGGCCACCGGGTCGTGGATCGAGCACGGTCCGACGACAACGAACACCCGCGGGTCCTTGCGGTCGAGGATGTCCATCACCGCCTTGCGCCCGGCGACCACCGACGCAGCAGCGCGCTCGGTGAGCGGGACGCGGGCCTTGATCTCGTCCGGCGACGGCATGTGATCGAAGGCGAGGACGTTGAGGTTTTCGGTCTGGGTGAGCGGCATTGCGAAGGCTCCGGTTGCGGCCTGGAAAGCCTGCAATTGTAACGCCCGTGCGGAGGTGTGTCCGGGAAGATTTAAGGCATCATGGGTGGGGGCGGGCAGCGTGCTCTCGCTTGCGCCTTGCGCGGCATCGCGGGTGGGGAGCGCACTGACAGGTTACGATCGGTAGAGAAATTGCTGTCGTTATTGGCCCGATGCGCGCATACTGTGGCCCAGCGATATTCAAGTCGTGCAGTTTGTTTGTTGGCATATCCGATTTTCGGTTGCGGTCTCATGGTCGCACCGTTCGGCCGTATTCCCCCAAGTCATACCTTGCTGTCTTGATACTCGCCCCATCCAGGGGGCTTTCCCCGTTTTCAGGAGATTCAAGACATGGCAGCTGGTACCGTAAAGTGGTTCAACGATTCGAAGGGCTTTGGTTTCATTACGCCGGAGGCCGGGGGTGACGACCTGTTCGCGCACTTCTCCGCCATCCAGGGCCAAGGCTTCAAGACCCTGGCTGAAGGCCAGCGCGTCACCTTCGACGTGACCACCGGCCCCAAGGGGCTGCAGGCGTCGAACATTCGCGCCGCCAACTGAGTTGCATCCCAGCCGTCGCGCGTAAAGCGCAGGCTGTCGCAAGGCCCGGCAAGCGCCGGGCCTTTTGCTTTTTGAAACCCGATAACCCGAAGCGCATTCAGCGGCGGCAAGACAGGCGCCAATGCCTTGCGTTACAGAAGGGGTTCGCCGTAACGGGGAGCTCACCAACAAGGCCCGTGCGCTGCAGCTTCGCTGTGCGGTGCACGCAGCTACATCATCAGCGCGCTCAAGGAGATCCCGATGTCCCAGTTCATACAACGCACCGAACTCAAAACGTTCTATTACACGCCTGTTCACTGTCCGTTCTGCGGTACGCGTGTCATGGGCGCCGATCCGCTCGACGAAACCCGCATCACGGCTTGCCAGCACACCTTGTTCATTGCCCACGATACGGCCTTCGAGTACCGGTCGGCACGCCTGAACGCAAATCTGAGCCTCGAGGGCATGTCTGACCAGCAGGTCGAAGCCGCATGGCTGGCGGACGAGCGGGGCATTGACGGTTTCACCGACACCGTGACCTTGACCGACGCAATAAAGGTCGCGGCCTACGCGCCGGAGCCTTCAGCCTACGGTTCGTACTATGGTTTCGCGCCTGTCGACGCCCAGTTGGACAACTGACCGTCCTGGCGCCTTGTGCTCCAGTCGGTAGGGCGTCTAGATCAAAAACTCTGGCAGGCTCCGACAAATCGATGAGCGTCGCGTCGAGATCGAAGACTGCGTCCAGCCAGTCTGACTATAATTGGTCGACTTCCATGCCATCCTGATCGTGTCTGGTCTGGCCATGCTGCGGCCGGCGACGCGACCGCGAATGACGTGACGATGCGCTCCTCTCGGGGTGCGTGTGCACTCCTGCTGGGCGCTCTTGCATGCCACAACCCCGACCGCTGACGCATCACCGTGCGGACCCGAGCGTGATGATGCTCGGGGTATCGGCGCGGTCGACGATCGGCGAGCGCATCAGCAGGGCCACCGGGGTGCTTGAGCTTGTCGTGAGCCTGCTCATTGCCTTGGTGTCTCCGTTTGCGTTTGTCTTTCTGCTCGTGACGCACGCAAAGTGGGTGATCGCTCTCGGTGCCTTGAGTACTGCAGCGCATGCTTTATGGCGCGCTCGGTTCGAGGGCTGGGGTGAGCGGTCGGCGGGAGAGCCCATGGGCGCCGGCCGGCGTGTCATGCTGACGCTGCTGGTGCTGTGTCTCAACACACTGTTCTGGGGGCTGGTGCTGTCGAGCATCGTACCGCGGACCTGGGTCTCGAGTTTCAACGCCAGTGCGCCAGCGTGGCTTAGCGATCACGACTGGCTGCGATGGGCCGAACCCTTAAGTGCGAGCGTCGAGGCCTTCGTGGCGGGGGCGCTCGTGGAACTGCTCGCCTACTTGCTCGCCCTGCTGCCTTTCGTGCTCGTGGTGGCCGTCGCAGCCCTGCTCATGATCCGACTCGGGGCTGGACGCGCGCGCGACAGGGTGATGTTCACCTTCTATGTGCTGTTCGTCGCCGGTTCTGCCTGCTTACTGTGCTATCTCCTGTTTGGCAGTTCGCTGGCTTGGCTGTTCTGGGGAATCAACGGCTACATCTTGTGGAAGGGGGGTGCGTGGCTGACGCTGTTCAGCGTCTTCGTGGTCGGGTCGATCCCGTTTCGCATCATGACACTGCTGCGTAACGGAAGCTGGCTGCGGGCGTTCTTCCGATGAAGGCCGGCGCAGGTGTTGCATCGGAGGAGGAGCGCGCATATGGCTCGCGCCCGGCAAGCACCTGGGCTTGCGGCATCAAGGTGCTGGGGGTAGCGCTGATCCTGTGCTTCGCGCTTTCTGGGTACGCCGATGATCCCATGTCGGCACCGGTGCAGGACTTCGTCGTGGTGGAAGCACGCGGTGGTATCCAAGGCTTCCGCTTTCACGATCTGCTCGTACTCGATCCCGCAAACGGACGTATTCTCAATGTGCTGCCGATGAGTCCGCGCTTACCGGAGGCTCTGATACAGCGCGCCGACGATCGCTTGCGATTGTTCCCGATTGACCAGGGGTTGCTTCGGACGGTTGTCGCGCCGTTGGGCCAGACCGTGGTCCATAGCCGGACGGTGGCGGGCGAGGCCTCCAGTCGACGCGTGCACAGCTATGTGTGGCGCATGGCGTCCGGCGAGCTTGCCTTCACTCTGGAGGATGCTTACGGTTTCGCGCTGCTCGGCGAAGACGGCGCTCATCTTGCGGTGCTCACCAAGGACAAGGACGTCTCGGTGACTGAGTTCCAGGTCTGGGACATCGCTGCCAACAGGATGATCTTCAAGGCGCGCTTTCCGGAGGCGGAGCATGTCCGCGCTCATCGCACCAACGCGGTGAATCTTGCTGTTTTCTCGCTCGACGACGGCTACCTGATGGTCTGGGATCAGCGCCAGCGAAATCTGCGCCGGATCGCAATGCCGGACGGGCGTCAGCTCGACCAGCTCCGTGATGGCTACGCGTGGAGCATGCAACAAGGGGCGATAGCCCTTTCCGCAGACGAGCGCTGGCTTGCGTTCCTTACGCGCTCGACGCGACAGCAGCCCTTGCCAGGCTACTACCTTGTTGACCTTGATCGGGCCGATCCGTCTGCGCCTTTGACGCCGTCGGCCTCGGGGGTCCTGCACGATAGTCCGTTTGCCTGGGTGTCTTTTGGTTCAAGCCTGCTGGGGATGAGCGCAACTGCGCTTCATCGCGTCGCGCTGTCCGACGATTCCGACGCAGGAAGTTGGGCGCCGCGGGCATGGGTTGCGCAGGGGGCCTCGACCCCAGCATGTGCCGGAACGTCAACGCAGAGCCTGCGCGCATGCGCAAAGGCCCGGGAGCTGGAGCGTGCCCGCAGGGCCTTCCTGCCGCCCGGCGCCATGCTCGAGGCTGTGGACGTGCTGGTGCGCACGCGTTACGTCGCCAGCAATGATGCCAGGCTGCTAGTAGCTTGGGACGGCTACAACGGTCGTCCGATCATCCTAGACGCCAGTGTGTTCCCGCCGCGCGAGATTTCCCCGGATCGGCCGGATGGGGCCGATCCAGCAGCGCTGTATGAAATCCGCCCAGGTTTTCCACTCGATGAGGGGGCTCGGGCCGCGCCCGGCATGCTGCGTTTCAGCCACTACGGAAGTCATCTCGTCAGTTTCGAGCCTGAAGCGGGTGCCACGTCGTCACCGCCGGTCGAACTGCGTGCTTACTCGACTCCAGATCTCGTTCCCCGTCCCATGCTCAACCCTTCACTTGGTGATTATCTGCGTGCTCGACGAGACAGTCAGGGGCTGAAGAATCCTGCACTGTGCCGGCTGGAGCCTGCGGCATGTCACATGACCGATGGTGCGCGGCAGACGATAGGGGTCGTAGAGGCGCCAGTGCGTCAGTCCGCTGCAAGTGCACACGCCGACCTTCCCGATGCGAGCGATGTCCCGCTCTCGATCGAGCGGTGGATGAGACGTGATCCGTCGCGCGCGAGAACATCCGCGCCCGAGCTGTGCAAGGTCCTTGGGCGCATCCAGCGCCTGATTCAGGGCGAGCCCTATTTCATCGACGGTCATTACCAGGGTATCCGTATCGCGGCTCAGGCCGAGATCATTGCGAGCGACCCGGCCGTGCCCTTTCGCGACGGCGACATCGTGTTCGACGGTGGCTGGTGCAGCGCGCGCGCGTGCTCTGCCGATGCCTTTGGCCAGGCGATGAAGCAGGCTTGTGCATCATGGCGGCATGACCTCATCCGCAACGTCGTGCTCGAGGTTGGGTCAATCGACCCTGAGCGCGACCGAATCTGGATCATGATGGAAAAGCCATGACGCATCGCACTCGACATGTCCGCGCTGGCACAACAATCATCCGGGTGGCTGCTGCCGCACTGCTCCTCGCCGGCTGTGGCGATCGCTTGCTCGAATCGAGAGAGGCGGAGTTGGAACTGGCCGATCCGCTGCAAGGCGCCCGGGTGGCAGACCCCCGGATGCATCTGCGCTGGCCCGAGGGTACGCCGCTGGCCATCAACAAGGTCCTGCGTGCGCCCATGGTGGTAGGCGATGCCGTCGATCATGCGCAGGCGCCCATCCCGGTCATGAGTCTGGTAAGGGTGGAGGTGGCGCTCTATCGGCCGATTGATTGCGACAAGCCGCCGGCATGGTTGCTTGACAGCCGTGCATTTGACTACCCGGCGTCAGTCGACGAGGCACGGCTGGCCGACCTGGGGCTGCCCGTGCACGCCGCGGAGGTGTGGCTTGTGCCGGCTTCCACCGGGGGTGCCTATTCAGATGCTCGGCCAAGGGGCGCTGCTGGCAACGCCGTTGCCATGGAGAGGCGTTATTCCGGAGAGGAGTCCGAGCAGCGGGCGCCGTTTGACGCTGCGTTCGAGTTCGGTCCCGCCTGGTTGGGTATCCCCTTGCGCCAGGTGGGCGCTGCTCGGACTGTGGTCTTCCCCCCAAGTCAGGATTGCACGGGCTTGAAGCGAGCTCAGGACGATCGGGTGCCGATTCGCGTGGTTGCCTACGGTCCCTTCGATCAAGGCTCGGAGCCGAGCAAGTACCTCCGGGTCCCGGCCGACACACCATTCACTGCTCGCGTCGTCGAGGTGTGCCCGGTACGCATCAAGCAGCGCGACGAACTCTTCGAGGTCCGCACCGGCATGATCTACCGGCCGGCGTCCAAGGAGTGGCGGTTTGCTGCCAGCGTTCTGGGTGAGTGCGAGAGTGGGGTAGTTGAGCTCAAGCTTGGCCCGCTCGTGACTCGGGTTACGGGGGGCGATGCGGGCCGCCGGTAAGCTGAAGGGTGAGTGCATCAGTGTCGCGGGCAAGGCCGTGTGCTCTCCAAGTTCCGCTCCGATAGGCGCAAAAGGAAGTTTTATTGATTTCCTGTTGACCGGCGTTTTTTTATCTCTATAATGCGCGGCTCTCCTGAACGAAAAACACTTTTCAAAAAGAGTTCGGCGCTTAAGGGGAGTGAGAGTTCTGTTAGATGTTGTGCGAAAAATCAGCGCTCGACGTAAGCAGGATTCAAGCAAAAAGACAGTTGATGAATGTCTGTCGCTCTTTAAAAAATTGAACAACCGATAAGTGTGGGTGCTTGGTGGTTGTGGTCGAAAGCGACTTCGGTCGTTTTGGTTTCACAATGATTAGGTGCTCATGCTGATTAAAGTCAGTATTTTGAGTACTTTGCTGGATTGAAC